>Ga0182005_1000026_pt1 | contig 226985 bp, 234 predicted proteins | sample Sormic07211103_1_FD_123021 | JGI IMG/M metagenome (GOLD analysis project Ga0182005, IMG submission 123021) | Rhizosphere microbial communities from Sorghum bicolor, Mead, Nebraska, USA - 072115-103_1 MetaG | ecosystem: Host-associated > Plants > Roots > Rhizosphere | place: USA: Nebraska... | reverse complement strand
TACTCCTCCTAACCCACGTGGGTTAGGAGGAGTATAACGGATTACCAGTTATCGATTGGGCCGTAGAAGCCAGTGTACACAGCAACAGCTTTGTCGATATCGCGTTGTGTTTCTGCCGCCATCTGCCGAGCAGTAAAAGAATCCGCCGGATTCTCCAACTGAGGGACAAGATCGACAAAACACTTTTTAGTGAACTCAAGCTGCTCGATGTGCTTGAGCATTTTGAGTTTCCTGTCCAGGTCAATGGCCTTTTGGCTACGGCAGTATACCGCAGGCTTGTTCTGGAAAAGTGGAAGGACTTGTCCCATGATTATTCTCCATAGTTTCAGGGGTCAGAGCGACCCCTGATAATTGAGTTGCTTACTGCGTAGCTTTTGGCTGATCGTAGACAATGCCGCGGTGGGTGATACGACCACCTTCTGCATGAACCTTGTCGACGAACTCTTGCGGCATAGGTGGAATTGTGTCTACGATGTTCTCAGGAGCAGAGGCCAACAGCGCAGTTGCTTTTTCAAGACCTTGTTTGTATTCCATGGTAAATCTCCAATAGTTAAGGTTAACGAGCAGAACTTTGTATACGTGCGTAGGCTTTGTTAACGAGGTAGTCTTTGAGGGGCTTTAACAACTGAACCCTTTCAAAGTCAAGAACCGTGCTACGCCTGTCCTGCATTACTGCATGTATAACGTTGCGAATACTCTCGATCCGATCCCAGATTTGATCCAGGGTTTCTTTTCGATAGTCTTCAATGTTGACGACCTTACCCATAACCGTCACCGATACTGGAAAGTGGTGTCGAGTGTGATGCGGATCAGTTGACGGTTGGTATCCTGACTGACCACATGACCTTCATGAACAAAGGTCGAGTTACCCAGGTAAACAACGTTTTCCTGGAGCCAGAAACTTTCCATCTTGCCTAACTGATCACGCAGGTGCTCACAGTCACCGCCATGACCAGCTGCGCCGTCAACAGTTCCGAGGAACCCTTCACAAGCAACAAAGCTGCTTGCCATTACAACACCACCCAGTTCGGATTGGTATTGCAGGCGGTGCTGATCTTCGGTCAGCATGCGGCCAGGAGTGCCATTGAGCCAGCCGCCACTGCTGCCCCAACTGAACAGGTAGTTGCCGTCAATATGCACGCCGCCACGACGGAGCTTGGTGTCCTTCTTGAGGAATTGCTCGTCGATGGTGATGTAGAAGCCGGTATGCTCCGGGATACCTGCCTGGCTGAGCATACCGTTCACGATATCGTGATAGGCTTCTGGAACACCTTCCAGCGGATGGCCGACCAGATTACGTGCCATGTAGACATGGGCGCCCGAGAACTCTGGGAAAGTGATTTGGCCTACAGCGCGTGCTTTGGAATGGAGTTGCATGTTCTTCTCCTTAGTGAATAGAACGCGATTGATTAGCGGTGGCTTTCTTCATGGCCGCAGTCACCAAACTGTTGGTGTAATTGTGATCTTCGTTCATGAGTTTGAGCAGAGATGGACTGGCCTTAACCAGGTCACTCATTTCCATCTCGAAACGACCGCCTTTGAGAATGCGGAGGATACCGAGCTGGTGACCGATCTCGGTACTGGCGAATTCGATGAAGTCGCCTTCGTTGCATTGGGTGATAGCCAGCTGCAACATGCGAGGCATTGCAGTGTCAAAATAGTTGTAGTAACGAACCATAATGACTTCTTTGGATTTGCCACGATACATGGTGGCTACAACGCGACGACGGGTAACAGTGTTGTTTGCAGTGCTCATAAAGGAATCCTCTAAACGTTAGTGAAAGACTTATTGTCTTAATCACATTGGTAATATAGGTCCAAAAAAGAATGTATCTTAAAAAATAAACCTCCGCCCAATAAAGGGCAGAGGCTTTACATCACGCCAGTCCGTAGGCGATCATGATCTTCTCTACCACCAAGTACCAACCCCAGGGGAAGAAGATGACCGAGAAGAGGGTGCTCCAGAAACCCTTGGCTAACACCCACCCGGCAACCCACATGACCATGAAGATCATGAAGGACGCCAGACCTGCCCACGTGATACGTGTCTTAGGTTCTACCACTTCATCATTTTCCACACATTGCTCCTTATTGCCTTAGTCGTAATCGCAGCGAACCTGGAAGTAAACAAGTGCTTCTTCTTCCGGCAAGATGTGAATTGCAACCTCGGCCAGATGACCAATAAGACCCGTCGCACATTTATCCGGATCGGTCTTACGTTTCTTTTTTGGATACAAGTCTACACCTGGAGCAAGAACGAATTGCTTGTGGAACTCACGGTCTTGCTGGATCCGTGAGTTCAGTTCCATGTTACCAAAGATGGCCTTGGCTTTACGATGGATTGCGTCACGAAGAAGCGCCCCACTCAACACCGCTGTTTCACTTGCCATACGCCATACTCCTTTATATTTAAGTGTGACGAGGTTTCGGTTGTTGAACCCCGTCGAAGAAAGTACTTTGAACTTTGGTGCCTTTCATGATCGCCACCACAGACTTCTTCACCATAACGGTGATTGCCTGTGCCAACATCGCAAGCAGATCAGCGTCACGTGCCCAGAAGAGGATCTCGCTGTGCCCGGATGTTCTGACCGCCAAATGGTAGTCAGTGAACGCTTCTTCAACTTTCTGACCTGGTAAGATACGCAACCCCAGAAGGTTAAAGTCCGTCGCTCGACCGTACGTGACGATGCCGCCAATTCTGCTAACGACCAGATCGTCATAAGGAAGAACCTGCTCCTCATTATGAGCGAATCGATCGAGAGAACCAGGGGCATAGAGTTTCCCCTCATGTGCTGGCTCGGCCAACAGCGATACCAGTCGCTCGACACTGTCCACAACAACTTCAATGTTGATGAAGGTGTCAAACAGCTGGTTCATGACCGGAACCAGATCGTGCTTCTCCTTCACGTACAAATGTGCCATCACGCTTTCATCCTGGTGTTCGGTCAGATCTACCCGGATGCAGAAGTAATCGTCGTGATTACCCTCGTACTCTGGAAGCTCTTCCTCTTCCCCCATTAGTTCCAACAACTTGAGGGAACGACGTTCGCCGATCACTTGAACGCCAGCGTACTCTCGATAAACGGCGCCTTGCTCGTACCGATACGGATCAGCACGACGTTGGTACTCCAGAGCGGTTAACGTATCCAACCACTCTTGCGCCTGTTCCAGCGACAAGCCGTTGATCAGCAGGTTGTCATACACGCTGAAGTCTTTCTGAGCTTTGTCGATGAACTCCTTCGCGTAACGCCGCTCAGTAAAGAAACGGCCCTTCTCAAAGAAGTAGCCCTTTGGAGCATTGGAATCGCCTTCGTCTTGGAAGACGGCAAAGAAATCCATTCCCCCATGCTTACACTTAAGCGTGGTCTTAACCAGGTAGTTAAGGATAGGGCTGTCGCTGGTACCGTTCGCCTCTTCAACGAGGAAGAACATGTCTTTGTGAGCATTCAGCTTATTCATCATTGTCTTTATTCCTTTAAGCAGCTACTGGTATTGCGCGGTAGCCGTATTCTGGTGTGCCGGGTTCACCCTTGCGAGAATGGCCCCAGATCAAGTGTTCGAAGTAACGATCTGCGTGACTTCTTTGTACGAAGAACCGTGTGTTACTTTTATCAGGCCCTTCCATGAAAACCACAAAGTGATCACCCAGTTGACAGAGCTTTATAACTGGAGGCCACTCCAGGGTACCGGGATGTAACAGTTCTGCTTTGATCAGCTGCCTGTTCAATTCCACCATGGGCTGGTGTTTATCAAACACGGGGTCGTTTACATACTCCCACCACCGCCCACGGGCTTTCATTGCATCGTGAATCTGTACGCGCATACGGAGATCATTTATCTGATCCCAGCGCTCGGTGGACTCACGATTGCTAACGAAAGCTGTTAACGCTGTATCAACTTCTTCCACATTCCTGTAGCTATCAGGAAAGTAGAGATCACCATGATGCCAAAACAAAAGCTTCAGTAATCGCTTCTGTTTCATGGCTACTCCTTAGGACTGATAATGAACTCGTTATCAGCGCCCTTACGGATGACCCAACCATTCTCGGCTGCCAGCTTGTCAGCCCGTTCGCGAAACTTCATCGAATCCAGTACAGCTTGTTCACGAGCCGCAACAGTTCTGAGCTGAGGCATGTAAGCCATGCAGTCAAGACCTTGTTGCAGTAGAGTTTGAATCTCGGTGATCTTCTGCTCAATCACACCGGGATGGTAATTGAAAGGTTTGGATTCGGTCTTTGCTTTGTACTGAACGGCATTGAGGAACTTGCCATTCACTTCGTCCTTGGGCTTCAAACGAACACACTGATGACCGTTTGCATCGATGTAGGTCCCTACAGCAACATGATCAGGGAACCCCAGCTTACGAGCTTTGTGCTCGCCGAGACTAACTACTTCTCCCATTACCTTCTCCTAGATGGGTTTCTTGCGCGCGGAATACTCAAGCATGACTCGCACGTCAATCCGATGTTTATTAAAGTGCGCAACCAACAGCTTTTCACAGCCGCGAGTCATCGCGTACACAGTTGGAACATTAAAGCTTTTGTACTCGTACTTGCTTTTGTAAGGTCGAAAGCAAACCTTTAATTTGATCAGAACATCCTGATCTGCGATGAACAGCCCGCCGTTAAGTTTGCTAATGCCTAAAAAGACTTTACCACCTTGACTACCGTCCATCGCATTACCTCGCTAGTGCAAAGGTCCGATCAAAGCAGCGATTCCAATCGCAATGAAAGGACCGAACACCTGAATCAAGAAAATGATCAGTGCTTGCCTGTTAACACGTCTTCTGGCCATAGAGCCTCCTCAGAACTTGGAACGTTCGATCTGTTCCTGGGTCATACCAATGTAGAACTTATCAATGGTTTGATGTGGGTTCTCCACCGCACCATTGCGCCAGGTCTGCTGCCAGCAACCGCCAGGACCCGCACCTACCCAGCGACCACCGCCTACCTTGGAGAACTCAAGACCCAGCTGCGCAATGTCGGCCATATCCAATACGTGGATGATGATCTTGCGACCACTGGTCTCGCTGAGCTCTACATCCAGTCTGTAGTCGAACAGGAAAGGCGGAATCGTGTCCATTACCACGTACGGCAACTTGAGCATGTCGAGGTACCAGTCCTCAGCAATGAACGGCAAACCATTGAGGTTACCAGCAACCAATGGGCCATAGTTCACGTCGATCCCGTCTTCGTTAGCACGGATAACGACTTTAGCTTTCTTTTGTTCGGTAGTCATAAATGCCCCTGCTAATTTTTAAAAAGAAATGGGTTTACAAGTAAATAATGTAGGTTTGAGTTTTATTATAACTTAATAGGTTTGGCTATTATATTTTACTTTTGATTTTATGCTCCAAGCCCCCTGACCCCACTGTGGAACTAAATATGGCCTTTCCAAACGAACAACTGTTTTTGGACAGGTTTATCGCTTATAACCAAGACCGCTATAAGGATGAACCGACCTTCGTAAATGCACTCACAGCCCTGACCCTCGGCCAAGTCACTTTCTCGAATTTCCGTAAAGCGGACAATGCGGGCATCATCACTTACCTGGTCGATGTTGATTCACCGTCCCTTTTCACAGGAGTCGACCAGAAGTATCAGCCGGCTGACTACACTGCCAATGGACCGGCTAACCTGATTGAACCCACACCGCTGGCCCTTGCTGATCTTCAGGCAAAAACGGTACAGGGCATTTACCTTCTGTCAGGAGAGGGTGATAGTGTGTCGGGGGCAGTTTTGGTGAGTAAGGGTTCCAAAGACGCTGCAACAGTGCTGCAAATCATCAAGAACAGCTGCAAGTATGTGCTGGCTGATGAAGAAATCTCGATTGATCAACCGGTGACTTTGGTTACCATCGATTCACATACCGTTGTAGGTACTCTGACGATTGTTGAAAGTAACGGTGGTGTTATCACTGACGCTATCCACGACGGCACGTATCTGCACGACGGGACTCTTACCTACCAGTAAGGACCTACATCTTTAAACTCATTTCCTGAAGGGACGAGTCATGCCTACAAACATCACTGAAGAAAGTGTATTCCCCCAAGACATCCCCCTTATCGATCAAGGGGAACCCGTCCGTGGCGGTCCTGATGGCCCGGACAACCGTGCCCCTATTCTCCTGGCTAACCGTACCCGTTACCTCTACGACCAGTTCCTGGCTCTGGTGGTTAACGGTCTGAACGTTATCGGTCGTATCACCCAGGCTGAATTGGATGCTCTCCCAACCGAAAGCCTGGGCAAAGGCGACGCCTACTTTGTTGAAGGCTCGCTGCAAGTATGGAACGCCGTTGAATGGGTAAGCTCGGGTTCCCTGTTGGGTCCTCGTGGTATCACCCTGCTGGGTACCTGGCCAGATAACCAGGCCCTGCCGGATCACACCCTGAACGAAGTGGGTGACGCGTATGTCTGGAAGAGCGACATCTGGCTGCTCATTCCTCAACCTGACGGCTGGGTCACTATCGGTCTGAAAGGTGACGACGGCAGGAGCGCCTACGAGGTTGCGGTAGCCAACGGCGAAACCGGTACTGAACCTCAGTGGCTGGCCAAGCTGGTGGGTGAATCCGCTTACCAAACGGCCAAACGCCTGGACCCTACCATCGGTACCGAAGCAGAATGGATTGCCAGCCTGCAAGGTAAGGATGGCGAGGTCGGTAACATCAAGGTTATCGGTCGTCTGAATTCTCAGGCTGAGCTGGATGCCATTCCTACTGAAGGTCTGGCCAACGGTACGGCTTACTTCGTAGAAGGCGCGCTGTTTATCTGGAACAGCACTGAGTGGGTCGATTCTGGTAGCCTGTTGGGCGACCGCGGTCTGACACTGCTGGGTACCTGGCCTTCGGGTCAAGCGTTGCCGGATCCAAGCATCAACGCTGTTGGTGATGCATACCTGTGGAAGAGCGATCTCTGGATCCTGATCCCTGGCGGTGCGGGTAATGATCCAGAAACACCAGTATGGTCTTCGCTGGGTCTGGAAGGTCCTGCTGGTCAAAGTGCTTATGAGATCGCCGTCGAAGATGGCTTCTCGGGTACTAAGCCTCAATGGCTGGCAAGCCTGGTCGGTAAGGATAACTACCAACTCTGGTTGCAGGCCGGCAACGCTGGCACGCTGCAAGACTTCCTGAATACCCTGAAGTCCACTGAACCTGGTCCTCCGGGCAACGAAGGTCCTGCGCGGTCTCCTTTCGAAGTCAAGGGTTCTCAGCCATCTGAAGCCGCTCTGCCGACGCCGGGTGTTGCAACTGAAGCCTGGTATGTCGGTAGTCACCTGTACGTCTGGGTGACCGATGAAGCCCAATACGTTGACCTCGGTTCGGTTGGTGGTCTGTCCGCCTACGAACTGGCTGTGGAAGACGGTTTCTCCGGTACTCTGCAACAGTGGCTGGTTTCCCTCAAGTCGACTGTACCAGGTCCGGATGGTCCTCGCGGTAAGAACCTGACTGTTAAAGGCACCGTGGCCAACGCTGCTCAACTGGGCAACATCGTAAACCCAGAAGAGCAAGACGGCTACGTCACCAATGACGATGGCCACCTGCACATTCTCACCGAAGGCGTGTGGGAAGACGTAGGTCCATTCCGCGGTCAATCGACGTATCAACTGTGGCTGGCTCAAGGTCACAGCGGTTCCGAGAATGAGTTCCTGGTCAGCCTTAAAGGCACCAACGGCACTAACGGTACCAACATCATCATCAAAGGTTCGGTTTCGACCTTTACTGAACTGACCGCTACACCTGCCGAGCAAGATGTTTACTCGGTACGTGACACCAATACCCTCTACGCTTATGTAGGTGGTGGCTGGATCCCTCTGGGGTCTTTCAAAGGTGAAGACGGGCAGAACGGTAACGATGGTGCAAATGGTTCCTCGATTACCATCATCAAGGTACTGACACCAGAAGACGCCACTCCACCGGATGCTGCGGCTAACCCAGGTAAGGCTTACGTTGACCTGGACAAACGCATTCGGCTGTCTATCGGTGGTGAGTGGGTTGATGGTGGTGCCGTAGGCGCGCCTGGCGACAAAGGCCCGATGGGTACCGGTATCAAGCTGCGTGGTGTGGTGGCTGGTCCTACTTACCTGCCAACTACCTCTGTTGCTGAAGAAGGCGATGGTTACTTCACCGCCAACGACAAGATGCTCTATGTCCTGACCGATGGTGCGTGGGCCGGTCCTTTCGATATCACTGGTCTGCCTGGTCCTCAAGGTAAAGACGGTGAGAAAGGTGACGCGGGTACGTCGATCAACATCCTCGGTGCGTACAACACTCTGGGTGATCTGGCAACTGCTCACCCTACAGGCAACCTGGGTGACGGTTATCTGGTTGGTAACAACCTGGCCATCTGGACGACTGCCGATGGTGGTAAGTGGATCGACATCGGTCTGGTTCGTGGTCCTCAGGGTATCCAGGGTGTTCCTGGCCCTCAGGGCATTGGCAAGAAAGGCGACAAGGGTGATAAAGGTTCGTCCTGGATTACTCTGCCTGCCGGCCAAGATGCTCCGGGTGCTGGCTTCACCGGTAACATCGGTGACTGGGCTGTATCGGACAGCTTCAAGGTCTACTACAAAACGGCGGATCGCGGTTGGGTCTACTGGGGTCAGCTGGTTGCGGGTGATGTCAACTCGCCAGAGGTGTCTGTTGGTAAGGTTGTCCGCCTCGGTAACGAGTGGGTACCTCTGCTGGTAGACGAAGCGCCGAACATGGTTGACGGTAAGCTGTACGTTCGCCAATTGGTTGACGGCAGTACCACCAACGAAGGTGAGTGGGTTGAGCTGGTATTCCCACCTCAAATCAACGAACCACCGGCTGATGGCAATCCGTACATGCGTCTGCGCCTGAATGGGCAGCTGCTCGGTGACTGGGCGGTTTATACCCCTCCTACACTGGCTAGCCTGGGCGGTGTTGCTCTTACAGAGCTGGGCGTTTCGGTTGCTACCCTCGTTAACGGCACCATCCCGGCAGGTCAACTGCCGAGCTATGTCGATGACGTGTTGGAGTTCGCTAACCAAGCGGCTTTCCCGGCTACAGGTGAATCTGGCAAAATCTACATCGCGCTCAACACCAACGCGCAATACCGTTGGTCGGGTTCGACGTATGTAGGGCTGGTAGCTTCTCCAGGTACCTCGGACGCTGTTGTAGAGGGCACCACTAACCTCTACTTCACGCAAGCACGGGTTCGTTCGACTACGCTGACTGGCTTCAGCCTGGCAACCGCCACCGCTGTTGTAGCCGCTGATACTGTCATCACAGCCTTCGGTAAGCTGCAAGCCCAGATCAACGCCTTCGTACCTGGCTTTGCTGACGTACCGACTGATACCAACCTGTACCTGCGTAAAGGTGACCACACGTGGGTTGTCTACACGCCGGTTACTCCTGGTATCTCCGGCCCAGCTGGTGGTAACGACAACAAGACCTACGTCTACAAGAACAACGGCTGGATTGAATTCAACCAGTACGATCTGGCTATCCGGACTATTTCGGCAACGGCTACGATCGATGCATTGGTTGATCAGTTCATCGTTGTGACGAACACCGGCGCTACAGCCAAAACCATTACCTTGGGCGACGGACCAAAATCCCCTGCCCGAGCCAAAGTGCTGGTGATGAAAATCAACGGTGCAGCGGGGGTAATTACCTTTGCTCCTACGGGTGCGACAGCGCTGGTCTGGAACGGTGGTTCGCCACCAGCTCTGACTGGTAGCCGTACCTACATCACCTTCACCTGGGATGGTGTGGAGTGGACGGGCGCAGCGGGTGCCGTAGTTCCTTAACCACTTAGTGCAGGGGATCTCCTTCGGGGTGATCCCCTTGCGCTGCTTTTCCTTTTAAAGGATCAAACCATGATCGAAGCAATGCTTGGATTAGGATATAAACAGGGAGCTAACGACAATTCGGACATACCCTTTCCAGCTGGAACACCGTATAAAGGAATAACAGGGTCTGCCGACTTTGTTTACGGGGACGCCCTGGCTACCCTGGTGGGATTGTCAGCAGGGGTTGCGATGAACGTCGATAGCGGCTGGCTCCATTTCATCGAAGATTCTGGTCTCGAGCTGTACATTGCCAAGAAACCTATTCGTGCAGCTGCAACGTACGAACAGATCATGGCTGCAACAAGCAACGGGGCAAAAGAAATCACCGTCAGGGGCGAAGTGTACATTGTCCGAATGATGACGGGTGCTATTTCTACCGCAGCAGCGGCAGTGCCTTCCAACGCCGGCGGCGAGTGGAACCGTTACATGTACGCCATTTATGACAACACGGATCGTGTCGGTATCGAATCCGCTCCTATTTGGGGTAATTACACAAGAACAATGTTGGGGTTAGGTGCTCCTGGTGGTGCTGACCTTAGCGACGGTGTATTTACCGTTTGTGCTGAAAGTTTGACTAACGGTTACTGCTTGCGCGGTAACGACTGGCAGAACTCCAGCGGCAACCACCCAATCATGGGTATCTGGAATATGCCGGCCAATAACCCACAAGGGTATTACGGTTGGCGCCCAGTGCTGGTAAAGAAATCCAGCATTCCACCAAGTCCTTTTAAGGGTGAGGTCGCCGGTGCAGATCTGATCACGGCAAGCGCATTGGCAACTGCATTGGGTATCACGGGTACAGTTTTGGTTGACCCTAACCCGAACTGGTTGAAGTTTATTGATAATGGCAAGACGTTCTACATCGCTAAGAAACCGATGCGGACGGCGGTACTGTGGGAAACCCTCGATGCTATCGGTGCTATTAAAGGTACCAAAACACTTAACATCGGCGGTAACATTTACAAAGTCCGCGTAATGACGGGTGGTAACGCAGATCCGGCGTCTTCGGGTGGTGGTGAGTATAACGCCTACTTTGGACGTGTAACTGTGAACTACACCGGTCCAGCATCTGATCGATGGGCGAACTACAGCAACACTGATGTTTACTGGAACGGCGGTACTGCCAACGGCGAGCTGACGCTCTGCCAAGAAAAGTACTCAACCAACGGTCCTCTAACTCGAGGTTATCCAGGGTTCAATGGTTTGTGGTATCAGGCTCCTGGATCCACTCACGGTGGTTACGGCTGGCGTCCGGTATTGGAACTCGTCGGACCTGCTTAAAGAGGGAAGTATCATGATTGAAACGCTGCTCTCCACGGGGGGCCAACAAATTTACATCGGCGATTCTGGGCCTGGTCCTAAGACTCTAATTGCCGGTGATGCAACCCTAGGTTACTTTGGTGAGGTAACCGATCTTCAGCTGTTTACACCTGCTCAGGTTGCTGGGCAGGCTGGCTTGTATCTGGGGACGGACAACCCCACTGCGGTCGCTGCGGCTAACGGTAACATGTGGCTGAAGTTCATTTGGAACGGTAAAGTCATTTTCATTGCGAAGATGCCTTTCCGTAGCAACATCTCCTGGGCTGATCTTTATGCCGCCGGTCTGGTATACGGAACTCGGGATAACGGTAAGTATCCGTTGGCAACTCCAAAGTTCCAATACATCCAGATGCCGAAGTATGAAGGTCAGAAGTTGTGGGTTCTGAAACCACGTCTACCGACAGGTTACCCAGCTGATCCTACTACGGGAGGCAACATCTTCACTGGGGAATGGAACCAACTGTTTGGTCGTACCGTTAACGATTCGAACGGCGGAGTAGGTGCACCCAAGTTTGCAAACTTTACCTACGCGGCTACTGGTCTGTCCCCATCGTCCAGTCCAGACACCATTGTGCAAGAAACCATCACGTCTAATGTCAACCAATGCATTGTTCGTGGTGACGGTACCTCTGGTCAAATCTTGGCTATGGCCAGAACCATACTTAAGACGGATAAACTTTCTGGCTCAAGTAGCATTCATGGCTGGCGTCCGGTATTGGAACTTATTCCTGATACCGTGGCTAAAGATCCGTACGCACTCCGTTATAACTCGGTCGGTCCTTTCGCCCCTGTCATCAACGATGTACGGCAATGGTCTTTGGGCGCCATACGCCCAGCCAATCCTCGTCAACAACTCTGGCAATACCAATTGCCGCAGGTCACCTACAGCTTTGCCGACTTGGCCCTAAAACCTATCGGCATCAAAGGAACCAACGAGTCCTCCACGCTCAAGGCCTTCACCATCTCTGGGTCTTACGTCGCTTAAGGAATGAAATATGGATACGGTACTAAACTGGACGAACCTGAACGCCCCAGGTACGTTCACCACAAAGATTTACCGAGGCACCTCGCCACTTGACCGCTCCAACCTGGCTAACCCCATTGCTACGTTGAGCGCAGGCGAGAGCACGTACACCGATACCACTACTGTTCGTGGTACGACGTATTACTACGTGTTTGAAACCACCCTGACCGCAAACGGGGATAAGCAAAGTTCCAACAACATCCCAATCGTTGCAAACCCTCGTAAAGGCCCCGGCCCAGTAGCGGTTACGATTGGCGATTTCAGTTACGGTTACTTCGGCACAGTTACGTCGGGTGAGTTGATTAACACCAACGACTTGCGTGCCGCAGTGGGTCTGACCGTAGGTTCGGTTAACCAACAGGGCCCTATCTGGCATAAATGGATTCGTAACGGCAAAGTACTCTTTGTTCCTAACGGTCCTTTGTGCGGTAACATCAGTTGGAAAACCCTTTACGACCTGGGTCTGGTCTTCGGTGTGGACGGCCCTGGTCCGTACAACGCCGGCGCCAACGTTAACCAAAGTGCCAAGGTTACCATCGGTGGCGATCAGTTCCGTGTTCGCTGCATGACGGGGTTTGATGACACCCTGACACGTTTCCCCGCAACTCCGTCAGTTACGGAACCAACTGAACTCTGGCCAAACGAATGGAATGACATTATCTATCCGTTGTCGATGTACTGTCCAGACCTTCAGCGCATGGCTAACGTTCAGCAGGCGACCGTTGCTGACTTGGGCATGGCGCTGACAGGCGTAACTCTCGGTTCCATTATTCAGGAACGTGTGTCGGCTGTAGCGGCCTCTAACAACCTGTTGCGGGGTAACACAACGGCGAACCGTACGGGTATTGCCAACCGTGGTATCGCAACGTACAACGGCCTTAATTATGGCTGGTGGCCAGTACTCGAACTGATCGATAGTTAAGGAGTCCTTATGTCGATTAAAATCGATTGGCCTGCGATGACGGTAGATGGTCTGACGCTGTATTGGTCGGACACTCCGTTTACGTGGGCTGCTCTACCCGCTACAAAGGTTGTGTTGAGCCCTACCGACGTGACTTATACAGATACCACGGTTGCGGATCGAAGTGTTCGTTACTACATGCTGGAGGCCGTTAAAGCAGGCGCAACGACGCAATACAGCCAATGCATGTTGTACGGTAACTTCTCCAAAACGGGACCTGGTAACAATACCGTTCTCCGGGGCGACTGGAACGCCGGGTATATGGGGTTTGTCCCCGTTGCCCAGCTGTTTACTATCTCTGGTCTCAGATCCGCTTTATCGATCACGAACCAGATAGGTAGTGCTCCCGCTGATAACACGATGACGGGTTGGTACAAGTTTGTCTTTAAAGGCAAGATCTTGTTCTTCCCCAACGCCATCTTTACAGCAACGGGGACAGCGACGTGGTCTCAGATCTACAACCAAGGTTTGGTGTATGGAGTAGACGGCCCTGGTGCCGCTCCATTCAACCTGACCACGGTAGGGGCGAGCCCGAACATCCCGACCACGGTTAACCAGAAAAGAGTGGTAACGGTAGGCAGTGACAGCTTCCTAGTGCGCTGCCCTAAAAACAGCACCCTGGCGACAGACCAGAACGTACCAGATCGCACCACCTTTAAAGGCAGTGAATGGTGTGAACTGATGTGCTCCCTGACCACGTCTATTCTGGCCGCTGACGTTCCATTGCTGCAACCAAACAAATGGGGTGATGCAACTGGGGTTCCTTATCCGTTGACTGCCACCCAACACTTCAACTCTACAAACAACTGGTCGGTTAGCAACAGCAACTGGTCAGACGTTTTCGCGCGGGCCATCACAGGTGCCGCATCGGGGTCCTGGATTTCCTGGGTACCTGTTCTTGAATACATCCCGGCTTAACGGAGGGTTAAATGCCCATCAAGCTTGATTGGACCGACCCTAACACGGCGGATGACTACACGATCTACCGTTCCGCTTCACCGATTGCTGATGCGTCGCTTCCTGCGTCGTTGGCGGTTGTCCCTGCCGGAACGTTGACCTACACGGATAACACCGTAGTACGTAATCAACTGTACTACTACCGGGTAGCTTCTCGTAAGGGAACCGATGTGGCGCTGACCCCTAACAAGGCGTTGGCCTACATGCCTTATACTGGCCCGGGCCCACAGACTCTGCTTCGTGGTGACTGGAACTTTGGTTACTTCGGCAAGATGCCGATGTCTGACCTGTTCTCGGCACAAGAATGCAAAGTGTTTGCGGGTGGCTTTGCCGCCACTGTGACAGAGAACACCGACGCCACCTTGGGTTGGTTGAAGTTCGTGTATAAAGGAAAAATTATCTATATCGCTAGCCAGGCGCTGTTCAGCACACTGACCTGGGAGCAACTGTATCGAGCTGGTGTGATCTACGGTAACTTCCCTAGCACTGACTGGGCGCCGTATGCCAAGACCACGTTTGGTACCATTGCACAGGGTAAGGTCGTTAACCGTGGCGATAACGCCTTTGTTATGCGGGTCCCTACTTCTCGTGCGGTAATGGCAAGCACCAGCGCTGTGGCGGCTGACCAGATTGGCGGCGAGTATGACTTGATTCTCTCCTACGCGTTCCAGGCTCGTAACTATCCTGACACGCTAGGGCTCAAGCAATTGGACGATATCGCCAACGCCAGTTGGATTACGTTCTCTACCGACCTGCAAAGCAGCACTTGCATTAACCGAGGCAGCGGCGCCAACCCTGATCTCCTGAACGTCAGCCTGAACGCTAGTGCCACTCACTCACTTCACGGCTGGCGGCCTCTTTTCGAACTCATCCTTTAAGGAAACGTTTATGACCACAGTAACTCGCACCACCCGTCTGATTCATTCTGATTCGGGCGCGTACCCAATTTACTTGGCTGACATGCCCAAGTATCAACCGAACACTTGCTTCGGACCAACCGTTGATTCGGACCTGCTTTTCGAACTGGGTTTTGAAGTTGTCGAAGACACTCCCGCTCCTGCCGGTGATGTGGTCACTGAGGGCGCTCCAGAGCTGCGTGACGGCCATTGGTACCAAACCTGGGTAGTGCGTTCCTACAGCGAAGTAGAAGCCGCAGGCCAGCTCCAGGACCGTAAGACAACGCTTGCTGCTCAAGCCGAGTCGTTGCGTATTGCTGCGTTCGCCAAGGGGTTCCCTTACCAGTTCAGCGAAGACACCATCTACCACGTACAGGTGCGCGCTTCTGACCGCGGCAACATTTCCGACTTGCGTACCATCGCCAAGGAAATGATTGCAGCCAACCAGGAGATGTCGTTCCCGTTCCGTGTGTTCGAAAACGTTTCGGTATCACTCACTGCACCAGAAATGGTTGCTCTGGCTGACAGAACGTTCCAACAGGTTGTTGCTGGCTACAACGTGTCGTGGGCGTACAAAGACGCCATCGCCAATGCCGCTACCATTGAAGATCTCCCGGTAGCCCCCGCGGAATACTTCTCGTTGTAAACACCACCGCCTCCCCTTCCATGAGGGGGAGGCATCCATTCCAGGAGGACGTTGATGAGCACATTTACACGGTTCAGCGCTGAAGAACAACTGCGTTACAACAAAACTGCGAGTGTACTCAACGGTAAAGACCTGTGGGATACCGTACCGGGTTTTCGCTACTACATCGGGTCTGAAAACTCTACCCGTTGGGTTGACGTAGAAACCGGATTCCAAACCGACGGAGCGACAATCCCCCGGTTGTTGTGGTGGTTACTTCCTCCTATTGGTGAATACACTCAGAACACCACCCTCCACGACAAGCTTTGCACCACGTACTGCATCACCGAATTAGTGAACGGTGTCGAAACTCAAGTTGCTGTAACACGCAAAGAGATCGACGCCATTCTGAAAGAATCCATGGACGTTAGCAGCGTTACTCCATGGAAAAAGAAAACAATCATGTTGGGTGTAAATCTGTACCGACTGGTTAAGAATCCAACTCAACCTAAGCCTGTGGCCTTGGCCGCATAGGGTATCCGTTACCCCCTCCTGGTCCGCAAAGGCCAGGAGGGGGTATAGTCGACATTAATCAATAAGTTCCAACACAGGACGCCAACCGCGATACTGATCACCGAGATTGCTGTTCACACCATTCTGGATAGAGGTCCAGCTGGTTCCATTGTTATTCGTCTCGCCACCGCCGTTACGCTGTATGTATGTGCTGCTAAGACCTTCTTGGCAAATCACACAACAGCCGTTACTGGCTATGGTCAGTCCTAACTCTGCTAATGTGTAAGAACCCAAGACTGGCGGTGTCTCGCTGGCAGGATTCAAAGCACAGAGACGATAGATAAACCGGTTGTATTCACTATCGGAACACCCCCCAGGGTCATCACCCAACTGTCCTGCCCAAGCAGCTCCCGTCCCCGTCATCAATCGAACCAGATAATTATGTCCGTCTTTTGTGACGATCTTGTTTTGCTCCCGGGTTCTGATGCCTAGACCATCAATCATGTTCCACGTTAGCCCAATACGGATGGCCTTCTGTGGGATGTAGATGACCCGACCATCTTTGCTTAGTTTAAACCAGTCGGTGGTGTCGTTGATCAAAGTCCCCATTGAGCCCGCACCTACGGCAGTTGCTAACTCGCCGCCAGTAAAGAAGGATCCGGCTGGAACAGAACCAAACAGCCCATTGGTGTCATCGCCCGTAGTAAGTGTAGTGGGGCCCGGGCCTCCTCCACTGGCTATTTTCTTCACTGTAGATAATAAAGCTTCGTTCATAACTAAAATCTCGCGTTGGTTGTCATACGATCCAAAACAAAAAATAAAGAATAGGCTAACTACTCTCACCCTTTGTGGGGTGAGAGTAGTTATAGCCGTTTAGAGGTTCAACTCTGCTTCGAGCCCTTCGACGACTTCTTCGAGGGTGTCACCCTCAATGTCATGTCTGCTGTCGTCGAAGGACCCGTACCACTTCTCCTCCACCGGATCATACTCCAGTGTAAGCCCTATCCCCTGCTTAGAGCACTCGCGAGTGATTTCATTGAGGCGTTCCTCTACCGTCATTTCTACTACTGGCATGCTTTGTCCCCTCTACATAGCTGCTGGCGTTTTTGTTTCAAGCGTAAGATTGTGGTTACACCTTAGATGCAAGGATGTGAACCATTGGGTGCGTGTACAACGGAACCAACATTTCTTTGTCGTGAACACGGAAGAACATCAAAGAACCGCTGAGACCCTCGGTACGCTCCAGCTCTACGTGGAGAAACAGGTTGTGCCACCGGCCACTCAGGGTAGCTTTGTATTCAGTAGCCCCCTGATCAAAATACTTGATGAAGAATTCACTGACCAGGTTGTAATAGTTGATCGACACTTCACGATCATCCATCACGAGTTTCTTGAACAGCGTTTCGATAGCTTCTTCTACCGAATGGGATGGTTGTTCAATCAGGTAAGCAGTACCGCCACGGCTGGGCGTGCCCGACACAATGTAAGAGGTCTGATGCCCATGAGAGGACATGTACAGTTGTTGACCATTGTCGAGACGGAAAAGGGCGGTCATGTGGTACTTGATTTGAGCGTTAGACATTTTGAAGCCTCTTTGCTTATTTGCGCAGCAAGCCAACAAGCGGGTGATCCGCCAGGGGTACTGCGACAGGTTGGGAACCAGCGATGGTGACCTTAACGGCTCGTTTGCCAATTTCAGGTAACCATTCAAACAATACTTGTTTCTTTACACCGCGCCAGAAGCCTTCTGTGGCACGTACAACGGGTTGCTCTTCTATCTGGTTGAAGTACCAGATGAAAAGGAAGCTGATGCGGTTATAGAGCCCTATGGACGGCATACGCCCATCTAGCACTAACGCCTCAAACAAATGTTCCCAAGCTTCCTCGAAGGTAGCCGAAGAACCTTGAAGCACATACGTATCACGACGACCTGTCATGGTAGTCCAGTAGTAACGAGTGTAATGCCCGTCACTCATGGCAATCAGGTTACCGTGAGCACTTTGTGTAACGCCGTAGAACTGGATCGGTTCACGGAGACCGTGGCGAATCAAGATCGTGTGTTGCCGTTGACTCCAGTGTACTGAGCGAGTAATGATCTCTCCATTTTCACGTGAAACTTTGAACTGAGCTTCTCCTGCATTTCGCAGGGGGAAGTCGTTGGTGTAACACAACCCTTTAGAAATCATCCTTTACTCCTTCTTTACTTCTGCGGTTCTCACAGTTATGCCATACGGGTCCCTTACCTGAACAACATTTGGGTCAAAGGCGATATAAGCACCCATGCCTTCAGTTTGGTAGGTATATCGCTCTGGAAGTTCTTTGGTAAGCGACGAAACATGCTTATCAGATAAAGGACCACCCACCACCGGCGCAACCTTAACGGCAAGCTTACCCAGTTCAGAACGCCCAACAACCTCGTGAGCAATATAGAACGTAGGCCGCACATCCAAACCTCGTGGCGCGGGTGCTTGAGATTTAACCCAAACAATCTGACCCACGTGGTTGACAACCAGATCGATGACAAGCTCACGCAGTCGGCGGTATTCGGCCGCGTTCTTTGCAACCTGAACTTGACGTTCCTCGTGGAGAGGTTTGTTGTACTTCTGCACATGACGTCGGATTTTAGCCAGACGCGAGATAACACTATTAGGACTGCCCTTTATAGGAGAGTCCTGCTCTGAGTTACGTGCATGGGTTGCGGCCATACTGTACAGCTCGTCATACATCTCACGAGCCATAACGACCTGGTGCCTGTCTTTGTTCTCTTTCATTACTGGATAGCCTCCATGGCGAGAACTTCCTTTTTGCACAACGTCAACGCACCCTGCAACATGCCAGGAAGGTCAATGTGCATGAAGGTATAGAAGCCGATGGGGGTGTTCGGGTAGAAAGACAACTCGAAGACCTCGTTGCGATCAACCATCTGCTGACCAAGCCCAGGTGTTATTTCGGCATCGCCGTCTTCATCTGCTTCGAAGCGATCTGGGTTCATGACGAGAAGATCGCGCAAATACTCCTTGGCGTTCATGTCATAGACGTCGCACTGTTTCTCTATGTCCCAGTGTTTGGCCTTGAACGGGTTGATCTCCAGCGTAACCGAACACTTCGCGGTAGCGATGAGCTCATTCAGGATAGCAGTCCAATTAACACCGTCAACAGCCCAGGCCACACAACCCTTAACACCCACCTCGGTTGCTACGATGTATGCCGATTCCAGCACCTTGTCAAGGGAAGCGCCGATGAAACAGAGTTCATCTTCGCCCGCCTCTGGGTTATTAGGGACGATTTCAACCTGAATCAAGGTGTTGGTGGCAATCATCTCTGCCCGAACTTCGGGAGTAATTGCTGCAACGGCAAAGGGCTTGAATTTAGCCATGTGCTTCAGCCGTTCTTCCACCGTATCGTAAACGTCGCGGTGATCGTTGGCGTTTATTTCGATCTTGCCTTTGCAGATAGCGTACAGCAAACGCAGGTAATCAGTTTTCTGTTCCATTTTCTTATTCCTTTAGTCTTGACATAAACATGTCGCTTTCATCTTTACGGAAAGTCAACTCAGACAACTCCTTGATATCTTCCTCAGTGAGTTTGCCCAACTTGACCGCCCCATTAAGAAGCCTACGGCCCATGTCGAGACGAGCAAGCTCCATCCCGATATGTTCCTTTGCACGATCGTTATCCGTGATTGTTTTGAAGTAGCGCTCATTCTTACCGTCTTTATAAGCCCTGGTAAGTTCGCCATCAATGTAAACGAGCAGTGCCGGTATTTTGTCCACCGTTACTCCCCTTTAAGGTCGATGACCTCGCGTAGATCAATAGGAACATGACCGTATTCAGGAATCACCGCGCCTGCACGGCGATGGGTTGGGATGCGACCGTTGTCGCAGGCGCAGTTCAGATCGCCGAACTGAACAGGATCTTCCATGCTCGCGGCAACGATGTAATTACCCTGGTTGAGCAGAAGCGTGTAGCGCTCATAGTCGGTAAGCTTTTCTAACCCGTCATTACAGCGCGGGTAGTAAAAGAAACCGGGTAACACCAAAAGTTCGTTGTTTGTATTACGAGCCATTATTTATTTCCTTATAGTTACACAGGTTACCAGTAACGGCTAATTGCAGTTAGCGTGTCTTCAGATTCCCTGTCATTTTGATAATTGGTCATGGAAATAACTTCCAGTAACCGCCACAGGTTTTTCACCTGTTCTTCGTGCTCGGCATTTTGCGGTGGCATCGTCTGGAGAAGTGTCAAAGAGACCTTAGCACGGTCTTGCTTTTTATCCTCTACCACACCAGCTTTAACTGCATGGATCACGATGTCATGTTGGGTGTAAAACACATCGGCCGTTTTACGGTCGTCACTCCAATCAATCGTAACCCCGTAGCTATCGACGCGATACTTCCGATAATTAGGAAGTGCCCGGAGGATAGAAAACGTTAGCGCCAAGATCTGTTCGGAAACAATCACGATGTTCCCTCCTTAACAACTTCACGCTCTGGATGCAAACGCGCCATTGCGTATTCCTTCGGCAGTCCCAACTTCTCACAGGCCTCAAGGATCGACGCCTCGCCACCGCACTCAGCGTACGTATCCAGGATATAGTTCCAGATAGTGGTACGCTGGGACCGCTGACGTTGCAGAGACAGTTCCAGATGACGGGACAGCCAGCGGATGCGCTCTTTACCACCCATGACCGCAGCGATCTTCGAGTAGTACTCTTTCCCGACTTCCATATGGGCCAGCATCAACCGCATGTCTTCTTCTTTACTGATGTCACCCTGCATAAACACCAGGTTGGCGATCTCGTCATCAGTAAGCTTGCCGAGGCACAGGCTTGCACGATCCTGATTAACCAACTCAGGGAAGTCATCCTGCTCACCTTTAGCAAACCAGTTAGAAGACGGAGTGCTACCAATACCGGAGTTAAGCTCGGTAAGGCCGAGTTCTTTCAGCAAGTTGCCCCGCGCATTACGCTTAGCGAACTCCATGGTTCTGGCCAGATCTTCTTCGGTGTACTTCAGCGCATGATTAACCGGAACCATACTGCGTCCTTTGTTAGGGTTAGGCGGATTGTTCGGATTACGCTGACCGCTCTTGTTACTCTGCCCCATTACTTATCTCCATTTGGGTTAACCCAGGGTTCGATGATCAGGCCGCTGGGAACGGTTTTCGATTTGATGACAACAGTACCAATACCCGGAACGGTTTTCAGGGTGGTATAAACATCAGGACCGTTCATTTTAATTTCCTGAACGATCTGTTCGATTTCTTCCTTGAAATTATTCTCAGGCATCCCATTTTCCTTCGTCAGTAAGTTTGTCATGTTTAGAACCAGGGAACGGCGGGGCTACGTAGCGAACGTAAACATCATTCCGTCCTACCCCCGCCAACTTCTTCATTGCATCATCGTTCCACACCATCAACTGGATGGCCCAGGCGATTGCTTTACGCGTAGGGATCACAGTACGACGATCCCGTTCGAACTCCCGTTCGATGAAAGCAGGTTGCACTTTCATCGGTTGAGGAGACAGGAAGGCTTCGATAGCCTTGGAAATTTCAGGAGGCATGGTCTTGCCAGCTCCTTTATTCAGCTTGGCAACGATCCTGTCCTTGAACTGGTTTGTCTCCAGCGCGGATAGGTCAGTAATCGAATCGCAGTCGATATCGGGCTTCGCTACAATCAAGCCTTCTTCAGTACCACCGGCGGCGCGGTTGTTAACTTCGTGGATACGAAGATTGTGAATGATGCGACCACCCACGTAGATCAAACCCTCCCACCAGTAAATACATTCTGGCTTGTAAGGGTTGTAGTAAGACTTGACGTGAGGCACGGCCGACGCGTAGTCCTCTGGATTGGATTTGTACCCACGACGACCGTGGTCAATATGACCGACCGTTCCAACGTTCACTACTTTTCCCACGATATTCTCCTCGCAAATATGGTAAAGCCGTTGTATCCACTCACGTGACTCTTCGAGATTAGGCTCTTCGTAAGAAACGCGACCGGTGTACTGCAAGATGCGTTCTACCGTTCTGTCATCCTCACCAATCTCGAGCTTAAAGATGTTGCCAAAGGCGCCCTTTAGTCTCATTTGCAGAAGTCCTTATAAGCGACCATCGTTGTATTCTTCTCAGACGCGAACAAATAAAGCTCGGCAGGCTTCATCGGCTGAGTACCCTTGTCACTGGTCCAGATGTTCATGCGCCACCATTTACCTTTAGGCGGCTTAGGAGCAGTTTCCACTTCCACCTCGGCGACTTTCAGTACCTTGTCAGCTATCGCCATTTCTTCCGGCGAAGCATCTTCATTCCGAGGAGACAAACCAAAGATCGAAAACTCCTGGCCATTTGCACTGACTATGGTACTTTCCCGCACAGTACTTTCCAGCGTCATGTGGATACCGAACAATGACTTGTAGCCATAGTCGTAATAACGCATGCCGGTGATCGTACCGTTGCCGAAAGGAGCAGAGCAGGTCTTTGGTACGGTGTAACGCCCAGATACCACTTGGGTAGGTATCCACTTGTACAGACCGTAACCGATAACACCCAGGATCAACAAGAACAGAATGCGACGGAACCAGGCATTACGACGCTTACGACGCAGATCAGTTTTCACCCTCTTCAAGGCATCGAGCGCTTTGAAAGCCGCATTACTTTCCTCATTGCCGAAGTTGGTCAAAGCCCCTTCCAGCAATACAGCAACATCATCCAGAGAAGGATGTTCTTTGCTGTCAGCCAGGAGATCGCGCTGGTGCATACGGATGCGTTGCTCTTCCAACTGATCAACCGAACGTGGCGTACCGGAAGCCATACACAATACAGCGTTGAGATCACCGTTCTGCCTGCGCCATTGTTCGAAAGTACCACCGTAACCAGCTCTGACATCCTCGAGATAATGTTCCTTTCGGAGTTTATCCGACACGCTGGGCTCAGGAGACTCTACCGCTTCCTTTACACCCACGCACTGTTCTTCAGGCGTCCGGCTGTAGGGTATCCAGCTATTGGTTGTGTTACGCACCCAGTCCTGACCACGCCAGGTCATTACGTCGCCGATGTTACTTACGAAGGGCAAGAACTCAGGCAGTTTGTCATAAGCACCTGGATACTCACCTACATAGTTGATCTCACCGCGCTCCCAATCACGAGGTCCGGAATTGAACGACACGAGATTAGCAGTCCTATCGGGAAGGGCTTCCACATTACCGTAGTCCTTCCAGACGCCTTCCTCGGTGACCGCCCAGAAGTGTTTTCCGCGCAAGCAACAATCGCCAGGCTCGATACCTTCTTCTGGTAGCGCGTGGTCATGTGGGAAGCTTCCCTTCATGTTGAAGCTCATGACCTTCGTCGGCTCAGGTGGGGTATTACGCCCAAGCAAGTCCGCAATAGCGCCGACGTTCTCGTACAGCTCACGTTCCTTGTTCCAGGTAAAAACATAACCGTCCATGAGGTTACCAGCAAGCTTACTGGCATGCGGGTTGATCAGCAGCATCTCTTCTTCGGAGAAGGTTTTACCAACAGGCCCGGGGATGAAAGTGGCCTCTTTATTGATTGGTGTATTCATTTGGAACTCCTTGTTAATGGTCTTTACAAAGTTACAGCGGTACAAATAAAAAAGAAACTATAAACCCCCAGGCTCGACTGCCTGGGGGTTTATAGCGAATCACTTAGACTCCAGCACGAGTTCTAAGGAACGGCAGGTAAACTTCTTTACTTCTGTCCGCACTGGTCAACTTGATCGCAGAGTGCGTTCTCAGTTTGTTGAAGCTGCGGTTGAAGGTCAGGTGATACCACACGCCATCCAAGGCGAAGGTTGCGAAAGGAAGCCGCGATTTATCAAACAGCTCTCCGAACAACCGAGGGTATTCGTAACTGAAAAACTCGTTGATAAGCTCTGTAGTCTCAGCACCTACTTGGCAGCCCAGAAAGGATTGGTCGCGGGTCAACCAACGGAGCTCTGCAAACTTACCTGCGGCTTTCTCGTTGATATCGATGTTGTTTAACAGTCGACCGGAAGGAAATGAACTGCTATTGCTAATTTCCGTCAAGCAATCGATCGCGTAGACGAACTCTTGCAACTTCCTGACGTCGGGGATGAACTTCAGGAAGGTATCAACAAACTCTACGTTCAAGATATACTTGAAATAACCCAGGCGTTTGCTTTCCAGCACCTGAGCGTAATTAGTTGTCAGTCCATCGATAACCTCCATCTTTCTTAATGCTTCACTCATGATGTTTCCCTATTTACTTAACGTGGAGGACCACAATTAATGATCGTCTTTGATACACATAGGTAATATAGATCTGAAGGGCTCCTCATCTTAAATTTACATGTACAGACCGATCGCTGCGCCGATTACAACGGCAATAAAGCTCAATACCCAGATCAGTCTGTAGGTCTTGCGACGACGTTTGAGTTGCTGCTTGCGGATGGGATCCTCCACCATACGGGCTACCCAGTCGTCATTCTTTTTGAGTAGGTCTTTTGGATCAATCATTTCGTTTGACCTTTAACGAATGACCGGTACGACGACGAGCAAACGGCAGATTGATCATCTGGCGTGTATCCAGGTTGGTGAAGTGGAAGATAAACAGTTTACTTTCCGGAATGATCTCATTGAACTCGATCGAATACCGGACGTTATCCACCTTCAACTCCAGCTCGTCGATCCCCATTCTTTCCAGAATGAAATGGAACGTTTCGATGTAACGACGATTGAAGAACTCTGCCAGATGTTTCTTTACCGCTGGAGCAGGCAGGTTGATCTTCCAGGTCTTGTTGTTCGTAGCGCGGAACAACTGATCGAACAGGAAGAACGACTCCAGTTTGTAATGCTCGAGGTCGACTGTCATCAATGTGCAGTCAACCGGACAGTCTGGCATATCTACCATTTCTGTCAGATGATCAACACCGTACACGATTTCACGCAATACGGTTTTCATAACCCCCAGGCTATGGAAATGGTCCACAAAGGACGGATCCAGTGCGCGGCATACCAGTGCGTACTCTTCATCGTCCATCGGAATAGGTGCTGCGATCGCTGCTTGTAGTTGTGCGGTCATGGATAAAACTCCTTGATACAAATGACCTTTTATCGGGTGTAGATAATAGTCGTGAGGGTGATATTAAATTATTACTGGCATCAAGCAGCCATAAAGCCTACCGCGGGAATAACCCCAACGGTAGGCTTTACTAGAGCAGCTCAACCCAGTGGGTTAAACTTCAGGTGCGTCTTGATCAACAGTCAGGAGACCGTAGTCAGTCGGCGGGATCACTTTGACCGGTACTGCGCCTTTCACCCATTCCAGGTTGCCCTTGAAGGTAGAACCGACCAGCACCACGAAGGTTTGGCCATCCGTGTAGTCGATCGACGGAATAGCGTACTTCAGGCCTGCGTTGATGATTGCTGCGATTGCAGCTTCTTCACCACCATCGGCGATGTCGGAAGCAATCACCACACCAACGAGGGTGTTGGCGCCATCAACGTAGGAATACAGACCGGCTTCGGTTTGCGCTTCCAGTTCGTTGATGTCGGCCAGCGGTGTAACGTTCTTCAGGGTGTAAAGCCCCAAAGTCTTCGAAGCGTCAGCCGGGGTCCACGATTGCAGTGGATCACAGCGGAAGTTGCGACCAGCAGAAGCGATGGTCATGTTGAAGGTGCCGTCGCCAGCATCGACAGGAGTGCCGAGTTGGAGATCGGTTTCTTTCAATCCGATGAACAACGCAAGATAATCTGCGTCGTCGGCGTAGCGCTGCTTGTTGAACTTGACAAAACGTTCAACGAACAACGCCATGTGCGTCTTAGCGGCCATAAACTTTCTCCAGAAAAGGAACAAAACCGAGCGTAATAACACTCGGCATAGTATCCTCCTGGCTTATATCACATGAACAGACTCAAAGTTATAGATACGATGAGAGCCGCCGCGCATGCTTTATACGACTCCATGCCCACAACCAATACAAAGAAAGATACGAGTATTGAGCTGATAATCAGAAATGGACTCTGCTGCATAATGCCCAGAATAATCCAGCCTAAGAAACAAACCGCGCCTGGACCAAATAGAAGACTTCTGAATTGTGCTGTCATGTTGCTCCCTTAAGCAAAAAAGAAGGGGATCCGAAGATCCCCAAACTCACTTGCCTGTTACGATTGGATTTTAACCGCCGACAGCTTGTCCCCGATCAGAACGCTATCGAGGCTCGCCAGGATCTTGGCCGTTTGCATACCACCCCGCAGAGCAGTGATCGATGCATAGGCCGTATCGAAGATACCCAACTCAGTCGGAGTACCAGTACTGTTATCGCGCAGGTTGGTTACGATGAATGGACGAGGTTCATCCATATCAAGTACCCGACCGGTGATCCCACTGCGGATAGCGCGCTCTTTTGCCTGTTGGTTACGCGAGTCGTTCGGCAGTATCAGTTCGCCTTGCAGCAGCATGTACTGGGAGAAGATCACTTCTTCCATCACTTCAATGATCTTCTTGAACTCTGGATCTTCCTCTTCTTCATCGGACAGATCGTTGAGTGCAAATACACCCGCAGTAATCAACGCAGTACCGACGCCCGGCAGGATACCGTTCTCCAACGCCGACTTGACAGCTTTCGATACGTCTTCGAAACGGTCGATGCGTTCCTTGATCTCGGACTGAGTTTCGCCACCGACGAACACGGTAACCAGCTCGCCCTTAAGGTCACGGATACGCTTCTCGTTGAAACGTGCACGAACACTGAAACGTTCACCACGCTCGTAACTGTTCAGCTCCTTCTCGATCGATGCTACTTGCTCGTCGATACGGAAACGAGTGGCCTCGATCTGAGGTTCGAAGATCGAACGAACGGAACCGATATGAAGAGTTTCCAGGCAAATCGTGGTTTCGACGTTAACGACGTCGGAGAACACTTTCACCATCGGTGCATTCAACAGCACGGAGATATCCTGCATCAGCAGAGTACCGACCGAGCCACCGAAGTTGGTTTGTGCGCAGATGAACGCCTGGCGCTTCAGTTGGTTGTTGACTTGCAGGATGATGCTGTTGATTGGGTTGTCGAAAGAACGAGCAATCAACAGGACCGGCTGTGGATTAACTTCGATCAGTTTAGCCAGGATTGGACCGAGGACGTGGGACTCCATGTTGCGGACGTTGTCGTCGATCACAATCGCGCGGAATCCAGTGAAGTCGGACGTCGAGCCGTTGCCGTTCTTCGAGAAGGATGGGTTGCTGTATGACAGCGCTACTGGCAGACCGTTGCTACGAACAATCTGGTCATCACCGCCCAGGCCTTCCTTGAGCTCGATCTCAGGGTATCGGCCGCCAGCATCGAGATAGATACTAGTAATGACCGCCGCGAGCTTCTCATCGCCGTTAGAGGACGTTAGAGCCAGGTTAAACAGGTCCTCACTGTCGTTGTCGACTTTCACCGACAAACGGATAAGTTGGTCAATGATTTTGTTACCCAGTTTGTCGATGAACTTGCGTTCACGATAACGAGGGAACTGAGCGTACAGGCGATACAGTTCTGCGGTCAGCAGGATGGTGGTGGTGGTGCCGTCACCGCATTCGTCATCGGTCTTGATTGCCGGTTCCAGAATGATGCGGTTAACAGCTTCTTCGAACGGGTTGGCAAACTTCAGCGACTTGGCGACTGTTACGCCGTCTTTGGTCACTTTAACACTGGTGCCGACTGTAATGGCGGACAGCTTACCGTTTGGACCCATGGTCGCTACAACGGCGTCACGGACATCCGTCATCACATCCTCAACAACATCTTGAGTATCGCGACGTTGCAAATCACCGTAACGGCTGCTGTTGTTAGAAAGCTGCATGTACATGGGTGAATCTCCATAGCTGGGTTTGGATATACTGATGGTGCTTACGGTTTAATAATGTAGGTTTGAAAGTCTTTTAGCTTTGTGGGCTTTCCAACTCACGAGCAAAGAACTTCCGCAATTCTTGGATTGCTTTAACCCCTTTACCCGCCGCTTTAGCAAAATCTTCAATTGACTTCAGCGCGTTGGTGTAGTTGGCTTCGAAGTGTTGTTTACCTTTGTCATCCAACCAACCCTCTGGATACCAGTGGATGGTTTTGTGGCAGTCGGCGATAGCCAGTTGTCCAGACCCATCTTCGTAGATCGTGGAGCTGATATAGCCGGTAAACGGAGTGTCTGCTTTATTCAACCAGACTTTATCGTTGATCGTTTTCTTGGCCGGGGTCTTACGACGAGCTTTGAGCTCCTTTACGAAGAAGTCGAACTTCTCCTTGACCAAGGCCAATTTCTTTTCCATCTCAAACAGCCCATGGTCGTTTAAGACGGGATGTAAGCGGATACGACTGGTGTTCATGCCGAAATTGAAGAAACCCTCCCAGATGTAATCATACTCAGGCTCAGCCTTCTTCTTTTTGCCTGTGGTAGGTTTCATCCGCGGTACGACGTCGAAACCGTAGTGATAAACGGCTAAGTCGTCTTTATAACTCCCCGATAAGAAGTCTTTCCCCAACACCGTGATGCGATCAAACGCAACGGTCCCATCTTTATGGTTTTCCACTTAATAAACTCCCTATCTAAACAAAAAATAAAACCTCCCTAGTAAGCCTGTTGGCCCGACTTACTAGGGAGGATGTTGCTCTTTACGAACGCCTGTGCTGGTAAATAACCGCGAGACCTTTCTCGATCCTCATCTCGAACTCGCTGTCAGTATCGAAACGTTTGGGATGAGTCAGATCAATGGTTACCCGCAGCCAAGGGTATTCTACTTCAACCTTGGTAAGTTCGCCGATAACATGTTTACGCCACAGGCGGTCCCACCAACTGCTATTCGCCTTCAGGAAGTACTGTTTGGAAAAACCAGTAAAGGCTTCGATGGATTTCGTCAATGGCAGGTGCTTTGGCGCGTAGAAGGACAACGACACCGTGCCCATGACTAACCGCCCTTACGGACGAGGTAGAAGACGTTCTCGAACTGCTGGAAGCGCATCTCGTAATTCTTGAAGCATTGGTCGACGTCCAGGACGGCTTCCATTTTCTTGCCCAGGTTGAACACCTGCTTGACTTTGCAGATCACGTTGTCCTGGGTGATCTTGCGGTCAGGCTTGTCTTCACCGTCGCTACGAACCACGTGCAGCCCGGTTTCTTTCAGTTGGGCGTTCAGTTTCTTGAACACGTCCAGGCCGAGCTTTTGTTGGATCTTTACCGTTGCCATTTACTTGGCTTCCTTTGTTAAGGTAAGGTGGATTGTTAGCCGGGGAAGTCCGCACCGAAATCGGCTGGACCTGACTCACTGGGTTTGGCATGTGGATTAGGTACGGCAGGATCGCCGTCGAAATCTGTGTTGGGGCTGTCGTAGTGGAGTTCGGGGTTACGCCCAGACAACTCGATGCCGGCTGTAGGTTTGTCGCCATCGAAGTCGAGAACCTGAGCGATGCCATCCAGAACCCGTTCGATGTCAGCCGACGGCTGGTAATCGTCATGACCCATCTCTTTGTACATGACCGCCCCACAAGCACACGTCTTGATGAAGGCAGCCGGAGTAGCAGAGATGATCGGATACGTCATGACGTAGATGGCTTTGTCTTTGAAGTGCACGATCGCCGTAGCCACCCCCAAAGAGAAAGAACGCATGTCGCAATTCTCGTACAGGCCACGATCAACCAGCTTCTGGTACTTCTCTTTGATACGTTTGTCGCGCGCTTCCCCATGACGACGGAAACGATTCTGGGTGACCTCAACAGGTTCATGGAAGATATAATCACCTTCTTTCATCTTGAGGTCGGCTGGATTACCTTGCGCACGGTCAGTCATGAATTCAGTAACAGGTGGCAGACCGGGAACAGCTTCAAATGGTTTGGTGCTCATCGCAACGCTTCCTTGAGTTCGTAGAGATAGTTGATTCCTGAGAGGCCGAATGCAATAAGCACCAGCCAGCTCAGGATATAAACCGCGCATACAGCCTTGCGAGGACCGGCACTCAAACCCTCGATTTTACTCCAGGGGATATAAGTGCCGAGCGCCGCTAAAGCAAATGCCAGCAAGAGAATGATGTCGCGGAGCATTAATGCTGCTCCTCGTCCGGAAAGATGACGTCATCATCGTCGTCATCGTCATCGATAATGTCGGTGCCTTCGTCTGGTTCAATAGGTTCGAAGATCGGGTCGTCATAAACGTCGATGTCATCGTCATCGAGCAGTTCGTCTACACCGTCGTCTTCACGCGACATGTGTGCTTTGTTGTCGTTCATTTCAGCCTCCAATTTATCGGCTTCCATGTCGCGTTCATCCCGCTCTAGTCTCGCTTTATGAGCGGGGAGTTCTTTACAAATGTTGCACACGAAAATACGATTGCGTTCTCGCGGCAGTTCTTCGCAGAAATAAGGGATATAGCTGATCCCCTCATTCCTGGGTGTTTCCATACAACAGTCCTCACAGTCCACGGGTTCCGTTTTACGGTTTTCCAGGAACTGCTCGTAGCAGATCTTGCACATCAGGTAATGCTCAGAGCCAAAGCTATCGGCTTCACCCGAAAAGCCATGTGCTTGATCCCCATCTTCCAGGTGTTCACAGTTACCGCCTTCACAGACGGAACCATCCTGGATAAATCCAACACAGCGGTCACTACGACCGTGCACGTACCAGTTCATGTTTATTCCTTGTTAAGATGTAGCACCTGTGGAAAGCCAATAGGTTCAACCGGATTGTCTTCCAGAAATTGTTGGACCTCAGCAGCCACAGATCCACCCGGCTGCATTTGAGTCATCATCCGGCTGTAATGCTCTACCCATGCACGAGGAACCTTGTCCAGCACTGGTCTTTTCAACAACTCCTCGTGCTCCCGTATTAGGGGAAGAAACAACAGTTGTTGATTAACCGCACCTGGGTGATCAATCCAGAACTGGATCAACGCCGGATACTTGTGAGGCTCCCTTGCAATCAAAACAAAAGGAATCCCACCACCCCACACCCACTGACGGGATACTTCTTGTAACTTGATCGGATCAATCTCACTAAGAAGATTGACGTGCAGCAGAACATTAGCGATGCTCTTACCCAACCGCCGAGTCAGTTCATCTTCCAGGTAATCCGGGAAGTGATGAGAGAACTCATCTTTGACATCGGCGGTAGTCATGTGCTTGCGAATGCGAGCCTGGCCAAGGAGCAGCCAGGATTCATCATCACGATTGGTGGGCGACAGCGATATTTCGATTTGGTGTTCGTACTTACCGCCCTTACGTTGCAGCACACGACTAACATTACGCCAGTAACTGCACTTAACAATCCAATCCTTATTACGACTGATCATGCCCCACCCCTCAGCGCTTGACGGACAGTTCGTCGAAGTAAGCCAGAACGCCAGCTTTGTCATCAGGGTGGTACGTGAGTGGTCGCTGACCGTGCTGATCGAGCGGCTCGCCGAGAGGACCCAGGTAGATCTGGAAGCCCTGCAACTTCAGGTAGTAGATACGCACCTTGCTGTCGCCGATGTGACCTTCCAGGAACGCATTGCCCAGGACATACATGTAACGGAAGTCCGCTTCTTGCCCGAAGACAGTGCCGCTGACACGACGGCTGGCGACGTATTTCTCTTTGTCCCAGACGTTTTCCGAATCAGTGATGTAGCTCAGGAACTTCCCCAGTTCGCCAGAACGCTCGAGTTGAGAAGTGCCTTCCAGATGCTTGGTCGAATACAATTGTTCTTTACTCACAGTAACCCCCGATGCCGCTTCGGCAATACGTTTGGCAGTTTCGCCGTATGCAAGGAATTTTGACACGCTGGCTTTAACCATTGTGTCCCAGTCAACAGGCCGTTGAAACGGGTAGCCGTCAGCCTGAAACTTTTTCCAGGCTTCCTCGCCGATGGCGATAATCTCACCTTGGATAGTCTGATCCAAAGAAGGCTCGAGAACACTTTCCTCCACAGGTTTGGCGTAACCACTCCAAGGATAGCAGACGTGTACTTCCCGATGGCTAAGACCAGGCATGCCACCACGAGGATCCATGATCAGTTCCATCGCGGTAGTGAACTCCACTACCACAACAGGAGACCCAGGAGTTTCCGTGAACTTCAGCAGATCAACGCGGCCATTGATCGTGACCAGCTTTAAAAGTGGGTTAGTCATGTTGGATATAATCTCCTGGGATATTGGCGGTAAGCAGTTTGTTCAGTTCGTCATCACCCGTTTGGTGAACGGTTACCGGACGCGGTCTGAAATCCCCCGCATCAGGTTTAAACGGTTCAACCACAACGACTGGGTCGTCATGCTGGAACGTAAACCGAACCAAACTCGGTTCTCCACAAACCAGCATACTGACGAGGAAAGTACCGTTAGCCATTACCGCCGCCCTCAGTGTAAGGTTTGTGGATTGCCATCAGGCGTTGCTTCCCGACGCGCTCTGATCTCTGCCAGTTCTTTCTCCGCCTGGCCGGGTTTGTTGAAGGCCTGGTTAAGCGCACCGATCGTCGGGTAACCATCAGCACGTGCTTTCTCAGCCCACAAGATTTGGACTACTCGGCAGAACTCATCGATACCGATGCTGTCAGCGAGACTGTGGACCAAATGGGCGTTGTTCTTGTCGAACTCGTGAGTCATGTGCCAATCAGACCGATCAGTGGCGATCTGTTGGATACGACCGCACGCCCACCACTCGAGCAAAGCTTTGATGGCTGGAACATGTTGCAGACCTTCCAAGGATGCCAGATCAGCATCCAAGTCACCTTGATAATAAAGTCCCATTACGACACCTCAAAAAGTAAACAGCGGTTGAGACGGGTCAACCTTACGACGAAGAGAGGCTTTAGAAGCCACTACCTCTTCGCGTACAGTTGCCTTTGTCTCACAGTCGGTGAACACGGACTTATCAGCAAACAAGTCGTCAGTATCTTCCTTTATCAGGCTGATACCAATTTCCTGTTTGCCCTGCTCATTCTTGTACACGTAGAGCAGCTTATTACTGTCGGGTTGGACGTACGTAGTCGCCAACCCATCCATGTCCACCAGTTTTGGATCGGACTTCTTGAACACTTCGTTACCGAACTTAACTTCATCCTTGCTGACCTCGAAGATACTGATCAGGGGAAGAAGATTCATTCGGTGGAAGTTCTCACTCTTGTCTGTGTAGCCGTATTGACCACACATCAGAGTTTCGTCAGCCTGTACAACGCCGGCCAACAACATCAAAATCAGTAATCCCTTACGCATTAGTGCTTTCCTTTCAACAGTTGAGCTACGGGTGCTTTTTCTACATCACGCAGGTGTTCGCGCAGAACGTCGATCATCGAAACGATCTTGAGCTGGAACAAACGGAAAGAATGTTCCCCACCCAGCGGCAGACGAATCTCCAGGTCATACAGACCTTTGCCGAAGATCATGCAGCTAACGCTTTTGTTCATCCATGCAGCATGAACCATCAGCGGATTTTCTTCACACAGTACCCGGTTAAAGATTGGGTGACCGTGGTGTTGGATTGGTTGAGTCGAACCGTTAACAAAGTCCAGGTCCAGTACCCAGCGCTGCATCTCTTCCAGGATATCGATGATTTCCAGGATAGAGCTTTCGTACTCACTGATCGCCTTGCTTACGCCGATCAGATCATTGCCCAGCGCTTTAACTGTCATGTAGCGAGACAGTTTACCCTGGGAACCAAAATCAATGCTCACACGAAAGATAATCTCGCCATCTTTGGTATGGATACCAGTGCTTTCACCTACCACGTTACGGTTAGCGAAAGCGTCAAGCAGTTTACGGTTGCGGAAAAGACTAGCCATGATAAAACTCCATTAGTTTCAGAAACCCGAGTGGTTCCTGTTAAGTGGGTGTAGCGCTAAGAAAGGGCGGAGAAAATCCCCGCCCAGTTTTACAACGGGTGTTAGTTGTCGATCTGGTGTTGCAGGCCGGACACGTCGCCTTGCAGGCTGAGGTTGTCGGATTGCAGTTGCTTGATACGTTCGGCGGCTACCTTTACGAAATCGTTCAGGGTAAAGCCGATGAAGCGTTGATCATCGCGTTCAGACAGCGGGTAGCCCTTGATGATCCAGTCCAGGGATTCCGACAAATCATCGGAATCCATTTCACGCAGGACGGTGAGGTCTTTCTCTACCGCATTACCGCCGATCGAATCGGTGATGATAAACTTCGGCAGGGGTCGACCGGTAACGTCCAGACGCTCCGGAGAATCGTCAGGTTTCACCAGACTCTTCTCAGCAGGGGTTGTCGCAGAAACCACACCCGGCCACTCGCCGCGACGCAGACCGCCACCTTCAGTGATCATGCGGTTGAGAACTTCATTACCCGTAGGCAAAATCGCTTTCTCACTGGAGGTATTGCCCGGAAGAAGATCCGCCAACCCGGTTACGCCGTTTTCGAACTCGCCGGCAATAGATACCGACATGCGTTGTTCGGTAATGCCTACCGCACGATCTGCGTAACCTTCGTACGCACTTTTCGGAAGGTCGGCAAACATTGAAGGTACTTTACCGCGCGTTCCTTCGGGCTCCCTTCCAACAACCAGCAGGTTCCCGTTGCGTGTGCATTTGTAAAACGCCTGATCACCATTCCGATCGTAGGCGATGTGCAGCACGGAATCGTCGCTGGTGATGTGGGTGCGATGAAGCGTATCACCTTCTTCCAGCTGTGGTGGGGTAACGACATAACCTTCAGGAACAGGCTTCCCGCTCAGCGAGTTCCAGATAGACCGCACCTTGTCTTTCGGCAAACCGTTGGCGTCCTTTTCAGGGAATACCATTGGGTCGTTGTTGCGGTACAGGTACAGCAACGCTTCCAGGTCCTGAGGCTCGAAATAGCCGTCCATCATGAAGCTGCGCACACCGGGTTGGCGAACGAAGTTCTGGCGGAGAATACCGGACCGTTCCAGAACAGCTTTGGCTTCAACCACAGAGTTGAACGTTTCAGCCATTGGCGAGGGCTTGTACGGTTCAGCCAACTTCTGATGGATGGGTTTCATGTTCTCCATCATGACGGCAGTAGCATACGACGTCGTATTAGGAGCTGCGAAGATGGTCGAGTCGATGTCAGTCACTTCCTGACCAGGAGTCAGAACCTGCATGAGCTGGTTGACGTCGACGTTTTCCCACCCGCCAGTAACCCCGGCGCCCTCGATGAACGAGCCGTATTTTTCCTTGGCCAGTTCAATCAGCTTTTCAGCGCGACGGATGAACAGGATGGCCTCCAGGCCCTCGACGTCGATTTCCAATTCATTTTCGCGGTGCTGACCACGATCGATTACCGCACGAGCTTCCGCAATGGTGTTGAAACGCGAACCGGTGGTATTCGGATCACGCTGCATCATGGTGTGGATCGCCGACTTCACCGCTTCCGAACGCACGCCCACGAACTCTGAATACACGGCGTCCACCTGTTGCATGATCTCGCGGCCTTTGATGTAGCCGGTGCCAGCAGGTTCGTTAAACACTTCCTCGTACCAGTCGCACCAATCAGGGTTGACCGTTACGACGCCGCCGTTGTCGCCCAGCATTGCGAGTTGTGGCATAGCGGGTACATTATGCAATTTCAAAGACATTGTCGTTCTCCCATTAAGAACAGTGGTTGTAATTCATACGAATAATGTAGATCTGAAAAACACTGTAAGTTAACGAACCTTACGAGCACCTTTCATAATCAACGGACTTTCAGTGAATTCGAAACCCAAACGACGGTAAAAGCTTAAAGCTCTGGTGTTACCCTTATAGCAATCTACCGTTAATTCCTGTAACGGATATCGACTTTGCAACCAGCCTATCAAGAGTTCGCCCACTCCCTTACTGCGCGCATCCTCTACAACGAACAACGCGGCTATGGCGTAAGGTGATCCCTTGTCGATCATCATCAAGCCTACAGGCCTGTTATCCATGTAACAGATAACGGCTGTTTCAACCATAACCAATACCTCCTCCACGACTATCGCCATGTCGTGAGGATTATCGGGAACGTCTACATCTGCTACGGTTGCTTCAAAACAAATCAGTCCTTCAAATAACGATAAAAGGTCTTGCATGGCAATGGTTGGTATCTGCGCCATTGGGTATTCGCGGATAACGAGATATCCCACGTTAATCATTATTAATCCCCCAAGCGGTATATTAAATTGAGCCCGCAGTAGTAATAAAAATTTACCGAAATAGAAAAAGAAAGGTATAACCCACAGACACCCTAAGGCATCTGTGGGTTATTTAGGCAGAGATTACTGCTTACGTTTGCACTGGCCCAGGACTACCAGATCTTTGATCGGAGAGTCCGTAACGTCGACGCGTTCCTTCGGATCTTTGTCGGTGATGAAGGTGTAAACCATGAAATACAAAGCACCCGGCACTTCGGAGCGTTTCATAAGGACAGTATGGTTGTCGGACCCCATGTTACCGCCGTAACCGATCAGCCCGTTACTGAGCTTCAGCGTGTCTTTGAAAGCCTGACCGGATTTGATAACGAAGCCTTCTTGATTCTCCAGGACGGTGGTCTTGGCGTAGATGGCGTCGTTATCCGTCAGCTTGCCGTCAGCCTGAACGGTGTTGCGGGTGAACGCTTCGCAGACGAACTTCTTTTCCTTGTCGTTCACGTTGTACGTTGGACTGTTGACGTTGGTGTTGGCAACGGCGAACAGCGGAGCGACAACAAATGCCAGAGCGATGAGGGAAATCAAAACAAACCCGATTTTCTTGATTGCTTTCATGCAGTGTATCTCCTGATTATTTTTGGGCTACTTCTTTACTTTCTTGATGACGCAGAGCCGGGAACCGATCATGATGAAGTCGCCTTTTCGAGGCGTCACCTCTTCCGTAACATTACCAACCCGGTCGCCCCAACTACAGCAATTACGACCACTTGGTGGTGGTAACTCCTTTTCAGCGAGAGCCAACACAGGGTTTACATCAGGTGTAGGGTTGCCGCCTGAGCCAGTCGAGAATGACCCACCGAAAGAGCCTTGCGAATAGCTGTTAATCAACCCGCCGAAGACTGGACGCAACTCACCGGTATCCTCCCACGCCGATACCGGAGTCTTTCTGATTTTCAGAGCCTTGGCCTTCTTGTCGAATGCAGCCAGAGCACCTTCGAAATGGTCGTTAGGAGTGACCAGCCCGTTTTGCAAGAAGGTAACGTTGCGCTTTACTTGCTCGTAAGCATCACGCAGAATGCCTTCCGCTGCATACACATAACGAGCCAGCCCGATGTTCTCAGCATTCGGCGTCGCGATGATCTTGGTTTCTGGGTTAAACAGCTTATCGAACACGGCCATGCGGTCTGCTTGGCGTTGTTGTTTATTGTTCATAGTCCTACTCCGTTTGGAAATAAAGCATAAGCTGGTGGTGGGGATTGATCTTTTTAAATGTTTTTGGAGGCTCTGGTACTGAAGGTTCCTGTTTAGGTTCCTTGGCCTCCAAGATCAGTCGTTTACCTACAGACTTTGCGATGTTACCCGATACCCTGTGTTTAGCACGATACCAGTCAACCCAGTCAGGGTTGAGTTTACCCTTGACTGAAATGACGGGTTCTCCACGGAGCAGCACTTTATTGCGCCACTCCATGTGTTCGAGCCTACCTGGACTGAACATGGGAGAACCCTCGTTACTTACACGCAGAAGTGATACGTGCTGTTCGTTTTCTTGTTGGTGGCTTTCAGAACACGAGCGTACACGCCGCTGGTGGAGAACTTCTGGTTGTCGTGATACGAGAGCACGAAATCAGTTTGCGGCTCAGTAATCCGTGCACGCTTCCACAGCCCTTCGTGGTTGAGGAGACCGTCGGCGATGATTGCGCCCAACTGACTTTCTTTCCAACGGCCTTGTACCGTGGAAGTGATAGCCTTCTGCAATGCCGGCGACAAGGTGTAGCCCAGGTAACGGGTTTGTTTCTTGTCACCTTCCCATTCAGCACGCAGAGCGTGGATGTTGGTCCACGGGGTGTAGATGTAGGTGTCGATACCCTTCGGCAGTTGTTCCAGGAGCGCGAAGAACTCGACAAGAGTCGATGCTTTGCTCTGGAGCGATTCCATTGGGATACCGGCGTAGTGCAGTCGTTCGAAGGTCTTCAGACCCTCGTAGCCGGCGTTGATGACGTCCTGGAACTCAACGTGGGGGTAGACCTCGATCAGTCCCTGCATCGCCTCAGGATCGTTTACAGCCACCTTGAGCTTGTCTGCCAGGCGCTCGCCGCCGGTGGTATCGATCAGCAACTTGCAGAGGTCTTTGAGCTCTTCGATGTCGTACTTCGATTTCTTCGACAGCTCTACCCCGGCCAGGAGGATCTTCTCCTGTTGGTTCAACTCACGCGGTTTGTACGACTTGACCGCATTGACACGACGAGCTTCTTGCTTGGTTACGAACAGTTGATTAGAAGACATGGAAACATCCTTTTTAAGAAATAAAGTATTGCATTATGTTGCTACGTGGATAATGTAGACGTGAAACAAGCTACAACTTAATCAGGGTCTTCGCTATTAACACGCATGCCCAATTCCATCAAGACTTGATAGTGATCGGATACGTGGACAGTAAACTGACAGCTTTTGCCATCCTTGTCGAAGTAAAGATGAACGATTTCTTCAATCCCTCCTTTGGTATCCGAAACGACCGTAAAGAGGGCTTGGGCGAGTGCAATCAGATCCATAGACCCGCGGGTTTCCAACCACTCTGCAACCTTCTTCTTGCGTTCTTTTTCCAGCGTTGCTTGTTCAGCGGACATATGTCCTCCTAGAGATGTTTGTTACTGTCATAGACAACATAATGCTCGAAGTCGTCAACCCCCTCAGGTGAAAAAGAAGTAGTAGATCGCCAACCCGGCCAAATAGATCCAGGCAATCATCACGATACCAAACGCAAAGATAAAAGCGAGCCTTGCTTCATCACGTTCGATGTTGTTTTTCATGTGGCGATAAACATTCTTTCTCATGTATTCGAGATGCGCAGGAACGTACAGTCTGTGATACCAGAACACGTAGACAAAAGCGATAAAACCAATAACGTAAATTTTCATTAACTACGGCCCTTCTTTTTCTTTTGTGGATATGAGCGTTGTGGGCGAGCAGAAAATTTGGTAACTGCTTCGGTAAAGGTTCCCTTGATACCTTTAACCAGGTTAGCCATCACCATACTGGCACCCTGATGAGTACCAACCAAGAGGATGTTCTTGCTCATGTCTTCGTGTTGCTGAGACCCGATCGATGCAACGATTTCGCTGATTTCTTTACTCATTATTATTCCCCTAAGTACTTTTACGACCTTTCTTGGCCTTTCTTGCGTAAGAGGAGGGCCGGCGGACGGTAGTGGCTTTAGCCTCGATAGCCATAGCACGAAGCTTAACGTCGCTAACCATCGCCCTGATAGCACCAGCCGCGATACCAACGCCAAGGACGAGCACTTGCTTAGCTTTCTCCTCGACAACGGTCTGTAGCACTTCTTCTACTTCTTTGTTCATGACTATCTCCTAGAGGTAAAGACCTTTGTCTTCCTGAGCCTTAGCAGGGTCGGCCAGAGGTACAGGTTGACGAGGACGGATCTGCTTGCGGATACCCGGCGGTTTACGAGCCAGGCACCACATCGGATCGGTTGGCATTGGAATCGTGTTATCCTGCTTGATTGCTGACATGACCTTCCCCTTTGAATTCTGCGGCTACTTGAACCGCTGCGTTGTTGACTTTAAGCCACGTCTCCGCGGCGGTCTCATGAAGAATCTGCCAGCGTACAATCCAGACCGGGTACCAGGGTTGGTTAGGGGTACCTCGCAATGTAATATCTTTCTTATATTGCAGTACCAGACTAACCGCCTGTTTTTCGGTCTCGAGGGTTTCTTTAAGCAGTTCGTAAAAACGGTAGACTGCTTTAGGATCTCGCACCCCAAACATCATGGAGCCAACAGCTCGTGGCTTTTGAGGAGTGGGGTGACCCTGGCAGGAGAAGATCGTGACCAGTTCGTCAAGTTTGTTGAGTAACAACATGGAGAGGGTAATCTCCACGTCGACCATTTTGGGATCGTTGATACGCTCAACGCATTTATCCCAACGTTCCTTGAGACGCCGGAACGCGTCTTCAGACATCAAGTGCATGAGCCGGCTCCTTAAAGAACTGTTTTGGTTACACGGGTAATGCGGATTTCCATAGGGAAGAGAGGTTCCTCCTCACCACGGTAGTTGCGCCACTGATCTTCAGTACCGATGGACCAGGTCAACCCAACACGACTTTCAGCGCTAGGGAAGAGTTTCTCCACCACGCGACGACCACATGCATTGATGCAGGAATCGACGGTTTGATTCGGGGTAGACCGCGAATACCACTCCAGCCACGCCTTGCTGAGAATGCGGATGGAACGGGTACCGAAGTTACGCACCTCGAAAGCATCTGGTTCAGGACCATCACCGACGCGATAGCATTGCACCTGTGCTTTGAGATCATCGAAGCGATCTTTGTTATCCTTGACGAAAGTTTCGATATCACGGGTGGAGAAATCACCCAGCCCCAGGGTACCCTCGAACTGCTTCAGACGCGGCAGCATGAAGCTCAGTCGTTCAGCGCCGGCACGCAGGTTAAGGATATCGCGTTCGTCTAGGCCCAGCTTTTCTGCCGAGTGAGTGACAAAGCTTTCGATGACGTTGGCGATACCCTCAGTGGGGACGTCCGGATGAATCAGTTCTCGCCAGGTCAGCGGATCGCGATCATGGATCCAGCCCATGTGGTTTTCATCGAGCGGTGGCTCGTCACTACGGGGCGTGCGCTCGAGTACTTCCAGGAGCTTGGGGTTCTCGAACACTTGGAGGCTGTAGCGATTTTCGTAGGCTTTCAGACGAACAGCCATGTAGTTGAAACGCTCGACCAGCGTTCTGATGTCGCTGATCAATGCCGCAGGGACTCGCTTACCGCCGAGTACCTTCAGCCATTCTTCTTCCACCATCTTTGGAAGATCCTGGTCGAACAGGGTTTCCATCATTTCGTGATGTTTGAAACGCGCCAGACGAGACGCTTCCTCTTCCAGTTGAGTAGCGGTAGTTACATTAGCCAGACTCATAATTATTACCCCTTCAATTCCATCACTAGTTTACGGTAGAGACCACTGAACCCGAACACGGGGAACAACAGCATCTTACCGTCCAAACGTACTTTGCCGTTTTCCTTCATCCATTCCTTAGCCAGGGACTCCATGATCTCGAGTTCCTGCTGGAAGTCCCACTTGTCGCTTTTACGCAACCACTTCTTGTTGGCCACTACTGTAACGGGATACAGCACGCGATTAACAAACAGAATACCGTGATGACCCTCAGCGATAAACTCAGGAATCAAAACGGAATAATCGTCGTGCTGCTTAAAGCATTCCCGCAAGTATGCATCCGGTCGAGAAGAGCGTTGGATGGAGTTCAGGATACCTTCAACCAGGTAACGTTTCTGACCTGGTTCTTTGGACAACTGCACTGCCATCGACTTCAATTTCTTGAGGTTCTTTGGCCAGTTGTCCTTGTAGTACTGAAGAATAACCGCTTCGTCAGCAAAGGGGTCTTCGTACGCCCCCTCAGGTATCTGTTGCATATAACCTACCCGTAATACGAAATGTCTTCACGAACGCCTTTGTCGAGGCAGTACACAACAATGTCCAGGAACTGCGACAGTTGATCACGACCGAACACGTTAAAGTCGCTGAAGAACGTATTGAACGTATACGAGATATCGCGTTCGCCATCGTGACGAGCCCTGACGGTACCAGGGTCCTTGAAGAGCCGTACATAACCCATCTGCCGCATGTTGGGAACGGTGGTAACGACTTCTAACAACAGCATTTTCTTCTCTTGGTAGAAGACTTCCGTAACCATCAGCTTGTAGCGGTTATCCTCTTCAAAACCGAGGGTGATATCAAGACCACTAAGACGCACCCCATGCCGTTCTTTGAATTCGCTGAAATACTTCATCAGCTTTTCCATGTCGGCGCAGATCTTCACTTCGGAGGTATAGAGCCGGTATTCAACAGGCGTTGCGTCACGGGTGTACCACGAAGTGATCGTATCAAAGAAGTCCCGATAGTTGTTGTCATCATGACCAACTTCACCCCGGGCATTCGCCATTTTCATGCGATACGCAAGCCCAGCAGAGTTTGGCGACAGGGCACGTTCAGCTGGGTCGACCAACACACCACCTGGATACCAGGAGTTCAACCAATTGCTGATTGGCTGGTTATCGTTCTCGACAAGCTCGATTTGCAGCTTATCATTGAAGGAAGTGAGTGGGTCAAAGGTGAAATGGATATCCTCCTGGTTGTTGGGCATATTGATCGCCTTACCTTCCCAGGCAGGGTCGAAGACCTTTAAGGGTCGGATCAGATGATCAGTCACCTTCTTCAAGAAATCTTCGTCAGCAGCCGGCTGAGTGTTGTAATGCCGACCCGTGATATGCTTGTCCCAAGGCATTTTACCGAGGCCGCCGCCACGTACTGTCAGCAACGAGATATCCAGTGCATCTTTAACCGACGGATCAATTACTTTATCCAGGTCAATAACCGGCAGCATTGGAAACTCCGCCATCAGTTTGAGCAATGGATTCTCTTCAACACGTTTCAACGCCCCATCGCGCATAGCTTCTACCCGTGGGAGATTAGCGCGACGTTGTTCCTCGCGTTCACGAAGAACGAGCGCGCCTTTAGGACTTACCCCGAACGTTCTTTTCTTTTTCATGAAAACGTTTTCCTTTCTTTGTGATTTCGAGAATATCCAAGGTAGGACCGGTGTGACCAAAACGAACTTCTTCAGCCACCCGCTTCACCATGTCCGTGACTTGCTCATCAGAGCCGCCAGGACCAAAGCGTTTTTCCATATCGATCTTCATAACAGCTCCTAATTAAAAGCCCGCCCAGAAAGTGTCGAGCAAGGTATCCAGCTGCTCCCGATCGAACCCCTCATATCCGGTAAACTCACCGACGACCTCACCGCCCCGCTGTCGGATGGTAACCAGCTTGTAAGTGATTTTCGGGTTAGTTTGATGGCCCTGCACGATAACGATCGATTCGCTCAGAGGACCCGGCATCAGCAGATAAGGTACAGCTACATAATCCTTATCTGCCCTGTAACGCCAGATCGGGTAAGCGATACCCGGCAGATCCATGATCTTCTTCCACCAGTAATGACACCACTGCCCCTGATCATGCAGTGTGAGACCACCCAAGTCGCGTTCCTTCTCTGCAATCAGGACTGCTTCATCTGGACTGATACCAGTAGTCTTGGCTGTCTGCAACACCCAGCGCAGGCTGATCTGGCGAGTATCGCCAATGAACATTGTGGGTGCTGGATCAAAGACTGGATAATCCGGATCCTGAATTTCACCGCGCAGTCGAACAATAAGCTTCAGACCTTCACTTGATGTAGTGTCAGAACCAAAGCACGGAGGACAGTGCAGAGGGTTGGCATCCGGATTCTTAGCGCGCCAGTGTTCGAAATGACGGTTCCAACGTTTTTCCTTACGCCAATCCGGCCAGCTCCACAGGTGGTGGTTAAAGCCGCCGCTCCCAGGGTACTCGTTATCAGCACGGACCACAGAACTGAACACGCTGGGTTCGTCTTCATCCGGAATATAGAAAGGGGTATCTTTATTCATTGCTCGAATCCTTGGTCAAATGGTCAGCGAGTTTACCCCAGAGTTCTTCCCGCAAAGGACGATCGGCCAGGGGGTTCTTCCAATGAACAAACCGATTGCTTTTGATGTCGTACTTCACATCGGACGGCTCGAAATTGTTCATCAGCATTTCGATGGTGGGGGTAGACAGATTAACCTCCACCAGAGCCAGCACGCCATGTTTAGGATCATCAGGATCGGTAATCCCCAGAGTGGCAAACTCCTCCGCTGACGCAACCGGTACGGGCTTAACGACATACTCTTTGCCCGAATCAAGCGTGAGGGTGATACTACTTGCCATACGGTCTAGTAATGCTTTGTTCATTGGACACCTCGGTAGTTGTGTTTAATCCTTCTCAGAATCGCCCTGGTTGCATTTTGGACACTTAGTCGTCTGATAGAGCGCGGGACCACTTGACAGCCCCATAACGAGCATATAGAGCTCATCGTTGGCCATATCAGGATTATCCCTGATGAGTCCTTTGATTCGCTCCATCTCGATATCCTGCCACGTCCTGCCAAGCATCTCCGCAGACAGTTTGGAGTAATCCAGTACTGCGCCAGGGAAGACATGACGATGGGCCGGTGGCAGATGAAGATTCATTGCGCGTATATCGTCGAACACTTGACCTGGTTTGCTATGACTGTAATCCATTGCTTTGAACAAGTCTGCTAACGTGTTTGGCGTTTCGGCTTTATCTGGCGGACCACACTCCAGATCACCCGGCCCACGCTTCTCAGGCGGTGTAGACCCGTTATCACCGCCGCTACGAGTAATGCTAATGCTGTCAATATGAAGGATGCGACGTTTCTTTTCATCTTCGGACATAATGACTACCCCATACTTTCCATTTCTTTATCCCGGTCTTCGCGGGTTCTTTCATCCAAAACAATGAAAGCCCGCCCACACTTGCACTTGGTATCAGTTTTGACATTAAAGCCATAAGCCGACACCAACACAGCACGACCTTTAGCCAACGGCTGGATGCACTGAGAACGACCCTGATCGGCGAACTTGACCTTACGCAACGTATCAATGACACTAATGCCGAAGAAACTGTGCGTGTAGTCGTCGATGAACTCTTCAATAGCAGCCATCGCATGTTCTCTATTCAACCCCTCAAGCATCTTCTCCAGGCGCTTACCAACAATCTCCGCAACCTCGTAACTAAACTGAGGTTTATCATCCATTATTCTGTTGCTCCCGCAATTCAGGGTTCAACAAATACTGGAGTTCGAGATTGTCACGTGCCTCGTCCTCTTTCTTCCAGTGTGGCAACAACTCATTCCACAGCCGGTCGCTGAGTTTGTGAGTGGTCTCGTAAGGAATACCGGAGAACCCGAAGTCAGCAAACAACGTAATACGGCAGGTTACCTTGCGACGACGTTCTTTGATCATCCAGTATTGCAGAGCCTTGTCGATGATGTCGCTTTCATCGTCTTGGGTCCACTTACCGGTCTTATCCGCATTCAGCCACTTCTCGTTGGTATCGAGACTGAAACCGAACACTTCAGGACCCATCATGATCATGCCGTGGTTACCCTCGGCGATCAGACGAGCCATGATAGCCGGGTAGGCGGCGAGATCACGGAAAGCGTGACGCATGAACTTAACCGGGTCAGCAGAACGCGCCAGGGTGTCACACAGGCTCTTCTGGATCCAGGTTGGCAACTGAGGACGAATACGTTCATTCATCTTCTTCAGTTTCTTGGGATTGGTCGTAAAGTTACGCTGGAACCAATCCAGTACATGCAGCTCCTGGTTAAAAGGAGACAGTGTTTCATCAAATACGTAATCCATTCTGTCCTCCATCTCAGAGACAAATTTCGCGGCACATCCCGCTAAAGCCAAAGTTGTCAAATAGGACAATCTTGCCATGGAAGTGTTTCAACCCCTGATCGGCCATCCATTGTTTCATAACCTCGTCCTGGATATCAGCTTCCTGGTCGGGGTTCCAAAGATCATTAGCACGCAGCCATTTTTCATTGGCTTTGATCTCGACGCCGAAGATGGTGTTCTTCTTGTCGACGATCATGCCGTGCGCACCATCAGCAATCAGAGCGGGAACGACTTGTTTCCACTCGTCCATCATTTTGAAGAAATCCCGCAGCATGTTGACCGGATCAACAGCGTCGAGGATGTTCTGCAACAAACCCTTCTGGATGAACGGCGGCTGATCGTTCCAAATACGAACCGCCATTTTGCACAGCTTCTTAGGATTGGTAGTGAAGTTATTTTTGAAATACTCCAGTACCTGGTTTTCTTGCTCGATAGGAGACAAAGCTGCTTCGATTTCAATTGGATCCATGATTGTTATTCCTTGACTGAATAAAAAGAAAGGGGCCGCAGGAATTACCCTACAGCCCGGTTGCTACTTAGTAGAAGTCAACTGGCAACTTCTGTGGCATGTGTGTGGCACGAGCAATACCCGCAATACCCGCCTTTGGGTGCTCAGGATCGATTTCCGAAGGGAGCAGAATCCAGTTGCTAAACGAGCCATAAGCTGACGCCAAGTAAGTCTGATCGACGTCCAGAGGCCCGCCAACAAATAGAATCACCTTGTCTTGACCTAACAACTCAAGCACTTTGGGCTCTTCGTGGTTAGCCAACGCAAAGGCGATCTCTTCCATCATGACGTCGATAGCACGACCGCTGCCAGGACGGTGTTTATCCAAGGTGTTGGCTATCTGACCGATAAGTTCACGAGTTCTGTCACGAGGGCTGATACTCGATTTGTCGACGGTATAGACAGCGTTAAACGGCACGTTCGGATACCACGTCCAAGCGCCGGTACGAGAATGACGAGCATAGCGCCCGCTCGTTACCGCCGGTTGGAAATACGTGTCCTGGCTGAACATACCCCCTTGTGGGTTGCGGAAGGCATACGGCTGGTTGAATATATCCGGACCATAGTTGTGAACACGGCTGTGGATGTGGTCGTACATGTGGTTGAACCCAGGCATACCCGGAATACCGCGATGCATGCGATCAGCGCCCAGACGCAGCTGGACCAACTTGAGCAGATCCATACCTTGCGGCAGTTGGTGGCGAGGAGCATTTTCAGGGAACGGCACTACTTGCGTCAGCGCATAGTGGTTCAACAACTCGATCAGCATGTCGCTATTGACATGTAGCCACTGATCTTGAGGATGCAGGCTCTGCTGGTTAAGCTGAGCGCCACCGTAGTAACCGAATTGGCCGCCCGCATATGCACCGAAAGAGTCAGCTGGCCGATCAGCTTGTTTGTTAACAGCAATGGCGATGAGGTGGAACCCTTTGCCTGCCAAGCAGTATTGATACGCACCGAGAGTATCCTGGTCCAGATCCCCCAATACCAGGTAAAACGCCATCGGTGGTCGAGGGTTACCGAAGATGCCTGCAACGTCGCGGTTGTTAGCCCCCGCGCTGTATTCAACCTTGAACTCGTCGAAGACATCCTTTTCGCGATCACTAAAATTCTCGTAAGCCGGATTGTTTTTGACGCATGCGTCAATCTTCGGAATGTCGAAACCCCCATGGGCGTTCATGAATGGGACCAAAGAAATATTGACATACTCTTTGATGGTGGCGATAGGGTTCACACCAACACGGAAATCCACGCGTTGAATGGAATAGGAGTACAACTTATTCCACTTGTACTCATTCCATTTGACCATAGTCCAGTTTTCGCCAGCAACCGGCTCTTTCCAGACCAGGTCTACAGTCGCACGGTTATGTGGGTCAAACGCCTCAACCATGAGCTTGATTTCTGGATTAGAGGTAATGTCGTTAATAAAAGACCGAATGACACGCCCATGTTCGCCACCGAACTGCTTCAGAAAGTTCTCGTGGAGCTTTTCCACGTTGAACACAATTCGGTTGTTACCGTCGACCTCGATAAAGCGGTTCAGATTAAAAGTCAGCATTGCTTGCTTATCCTGTTCGATTTGTTTGGGGATGTAGGCAACATGGAACAACTGGTCGAATTTAGGATTGCCCTTCAGATAACAAACACAGGCCTCACGAACACCAGTGTTGTCGAAACTGAAGTTGTTGAAATCTTTGCCCCGACCGAGGATCAAAAAGCACTGTTCTCGGTCATAAACGTGAGCGTTAACGATTTCGTTACCGATCAGGGTGAGTGAGGATTGAAGATGGAACTGATTTTTACCCATCAGTTCTTCCAGAGCCTCTACAACGGAAACCTGATGATCTTCCCAGAACCTGCGGCTTTCAGCAATCCACTTTTTGGGATCGGTGAAGTAAGGAACGAGGTCGATTACTTTAAGATTAGCCACGAGGGGTGTACTCCTTTACTTGTTCAGCGACAGTTAGACCCAGACGAGTAATCTGAGCGAAGTTGAGGTCAGGTTTCTGGGTGTTCTTGAAGTAGACCACCCAGGCCATAGACACATGACCGTATTTGGTGAGAACTTTGGGGATACCGCGAGGGCCGATTTCCGCCAGACGTTCTGCGGAACACTGTTGGAGTTGGGTCAGCATGTTGTTGCCGACGTTCTCGACTTGTTCCTTGGTGAGCAGGCCGCGATGGTAGTTGGTGGTGTACAGCACCCAGTACGGGTTGAGTCGTTCTTCATCACCTTCTACAAACAGCGATGGCTCATCAGGCTCATCGAACTGCGCTTGGCCACGACGATTACCGGCACCGTCATCGACAACCGGCTGTTTGTCACTGGCCAGACTCAGAATCTCCTCGATCGACATCCCGGCACAGCCGAACACTTTCTCGTAGGCGGCCAGCCGATTACGCATTCCTGCGAGTTCAGCAGATTCAACATGAATGGGATGCCGGAACGCGATGGTGTACACGCTGTTGACCCAGCTGCTGGAATACCCGTGATGGCTATCACTCAGCTTGCCGTCGACGCCAGCGTTGTAATCCAAGATCAGATCAACGTTCCAGGACCGTTTCAGGCGATTGGCAATAAACAACGCCGATGATTCACCGTCGCCATCGCGTGCCGGAGTACTCAGGTCCCAGATCAGCTTGCCTTTGATCTCTTCCACTTTCGCTGGAGAGAGACCGTGGGTTAACGCTGTATGACAGATGGCGACAATATCGAAACGCGCATCCTGTCGATTGCAATGATCACGCAGATTGATTTTCAGCATGTTACTTACCTGTCTCTAAGAATGGATAAAGGAACCAACCGTCACCTTCAAAGGGTTCAGTAATGGCTGGAACCAGGAGAGATGATTTACGGAAGGCATAACCTTTCATATGCCCTATTACGAAATCGATTCGGTACCCCAACGCCAGCCACTCATTTATTTTGGCTTCAGCACCAGAATCGATAATGTTCTTCAGCAGGGCTTCCCGAGCCGGAGTGGTTTTTGACCGAGGTGGTCTCGAACCCAGCAACACAAACCGACCAAGACGCCGCATGTTGACTTTCTTGTCAGAACCCACTATCGCATTGATAATCAGATACCTGACACGTAACAGACTCGATCGCTCAACGGTCATTTTACTTACCCCTGGCTACCATGCAGATACCGCAAGGTTTTGCCGGCACTGTACATGTGGATTTCGGTGGCAACCGTTTGATGTACGGTATCGATGGTGATATCACGATAAACTTCGTTGTAGTTCCAGAACAGGAAATCGCCTGGGGTAACGTCGCGAACACCGTCGGTAAAGCGGATGTAGAACGGATAGCAATCGCCACGGCGGATCATCATGGCCGACATAGTGCCGTGTTCGATTTTGCCCAAACAAATAATACGGCAGTCGCTGTAATCCGGTTTGTACTCCACGAACACGTTCTTGATAAGGAGATTGTATTTATGGTAGTACGGCGAACTGTGATGGAAGTCGTTAACGGCGAGCTGATCCATCAGGGACAGAACTTTGTTAGCAAAATCTCCCCGTGGGGTCTCGGTGCGGTCTCGGCAGAAGGCATCGCGCAGGTGGTGTTGCAAAGCATCCATGAAGGAGCGATTTTCGAGCGGTTCGAAACAGAGGACCAGGTTCTGGTCGCGATCAGCTTGTGGAACCAGCGGAGCATTGTGGTCGGCAAACTCCATACGTCTGCTCACCGTTGCCAGCATCTGTTTGGCGTTCTCCGACAGATTGGCCCAGTCGATCAGCTGGTTCAATTGCTGAGACAGGTCATAATCAGAGAGCATTGCGAAATCTTTACGGCCGTTGTATTCACGCATTTTCTTTTTCCTTCTCAGTTGATTTGACGTCAAGTCCATCTTGGTCGCCAATCTTTCTCAGACGGCGAGCATAAACACCAGTTTCTGTGCTTTTGAAGTAACCTTTCTGTAGCGTCCAACACCAAAGATCGTCACCGCTTACTATCCACCCATCTTCAGCGATAGTGCGGTAGTGGCTGCCGTTGTATGACAGATGTGGTGACCCAGCAGGAACAAACTTCTCAAGCGTTACACACCGCCCCATATTGTTGATTTCAATATTGGGATCACAACTTACAATCAGACAAAGATCCCCTTCTTTCAGGTTCTGTTTATCCATGTTTATTTCCTAGATAGTCAGATTGCGACGAGTTACTTCGTCGAGTACCAATTGCTTTTCTTCTTTACCGAACGTTACCATTACTGCCGTGCGTGTATAGTTGAACGTGTAGGTACCACCCAACATACGCGCCATGCTTACAATCTCGTGATCCTTGACATACCGTTGTAGGTAGTCAAGTAGGAACAATTCACGTTTAATACGTTCCTGCTCTTTCTTACTAATAAACGGCAATACCTGGCCCATGTTACATCCTAATAATGTAGGTTTCAAAAATTAAAAGGAAGTGTGAACGGTACTACTTCCTTGGCATGCCAAGGAAGTAGTAACCGCTATCCCCAGATCCAATTAAGGATCGCCTTTAGTAAGTTGCCTTTGGATTGCGGCGCAACACCCTTGATGTAACGTTGATAGTCTGCACTGCCATTGCTGGAGTACATGCTAGCAGGGAGGGGGTTGGCATGACGACGTTTTCCGACCACGGGTAAAATCCTTTTATTGCGGGTAAGGGATAAGATGAGCGCAGCAGTAAAACAATGTTAGGCTGCGTTCATGTAGCGGTTGTTCACTTTAAGCTTTGGGAGGAAGGCGAGATCCTCGGCAGCCAGTTCACGGATCTCAGATGGCTTCACCAGAGCGAAGTCGCTGATGATCTCACCGCGGAAGTTGGTCTTGTGAACCAGGTCTTCAGCAGTTACGATCCAGCCACCTTCATTACCAGCAGTGAAGTAGCTGTCGTAGTGGAACACGGTATTGCCGGGTTGTACATAGGCCACCAGCTCAACCATGCGGTTGGCGTTGGGGTTTTCTTCGTTTGCCACAATAACTTTATCGCGGACTTTAAATTCGTTGTTCATTTTGTTCCCTCAAAATAGGTTAATTAGGTTGTTATACAAAAGGGGTTTGTGCAAATAAGAAATAAGGGGATCCGGAGATCCCCCTTACAGCTACGGCAGGTTACAGGCCGAAGAAGCCGACCTGGCCTTGTTGTGGGGCAGGCAGAACTTCGATCGCAGCAGGAACCACTTCAGCGGTACCCATGTTGATCAGGCTGTTGCCAGGCAGCAGGCTGCGACCCAGGGCCGAACCTGCGCCACCCAGGGCCAGACCGATCATGCCGCCGACCACGTAACGACCGAATTGGCTTTCGACGTGCTCGTCGACTTGTTCACCGGCGAAGAACGCGCCGACGGAACCTGCCAGAGTACCGATTGCCGAACCAGCGGTCAGACCACCGCGAGCGAACATTTCCATGCCGCCGCCGATCACTGCGCTACCGGCTGCAATCCAGCTGGTGCGAACGCCTTCGTCACGATCACCCATCAGGCTGAAACGCGACTTGTCGGCGTAGTGAGCATCGTCTTTCGGCTGGTTGGCTGCACACCAGCGCATGAAGCCGTGAACAGCTTGGCTGCCTTCTTCTTCGCCCAGGTTGTCGCTGAAGGTGATGAAGTTTTCGTCGAACGACGTGGCTTTGTCAGCGGCCAGCAGGAAGGCGTCCCACTTGGCGGTCAGCTCAGGGGAGGTAGCCAGGTAAGCGATCCAGGCAGCAGCGCGCTGTTCTGGGGTGGTGCGGCCGACGGCGATCATGGCGACTTCGAAACCCTGTACGGATTGGGCGGTGTCGTTGTTCATGTTGGCTTGTGCGTTCATGGTGTTGTCATCCTGTTCGTTTGCGTTGGAGGTGGTTTGACCGTTGTGGTCAGGAGCAGTGGTGGTCGACTGGGAAGTCGATTGTTGGTGAGCGTGATCGGCAGTCAGCTTGGGCTCCACGAAGGAAGCTTCATTTGGCTGGCCGCCGACGTTGACCTGGGAGACGCCGTTCAGTTCTTGAACTTTGACCGGGCCGGTATCACCTGGGACAAACTCACCAGCTTTCTTGATCTGGTTGAAAGTCCATTTGGTGCCGAGCTGGTTGTTCACCAGTTGCAGCACCACTTGACGATCCCGGGTAGGAACCTGGGATTGGTCCAGCATCACCGATTTCACATAGGCCATTTGAGTGGCCTCCGGTGCACTTTCAGTACGAAGGTTGGAGACTACCGCTACCAGCATGGATGCGGTGTTTTCAACTTGTACGTTCTTAGTGTTCATAGCGGTACTCCTTTCAAGTGAGGTTAGATCATTCGTCATTGCGAATAATCTTTATTGAATAATCACACAGGTAATATAGACATGAAATCGACTGTATCTTAAATTTACCCGTTAGTGTTTAGTAGCGTTCAAAATGCCCCGGGTAATGTACTCGGAGCTATTGCCAGCATCGGAAGGTTCATGATGTACTGCGATCAGGCCGCAGGACACTACAACGCAAATCAGACCTACAAGCACGAAGGCAGCTTTCATTATGTTTCTCCCAAAGAGAAGTATGTTGTTTATACACACGAATAATGTAGCCTTGAAATAAGCTGTAAGTTAAAATGCAAAAAATAAAGGTAGCCTACTCCTACTCCCCGTAAAGGGAGTAGGAGTAGTACCGGGTTACTTCTTCTTGGGTTTCTTGATGCCGAACTGTTCGTTGTGGAAGATCAACGTACGGCCACCCCAATCAGCGAACGCATGGTTGATGGCGAGGATGTCGTGTTTATCGAAATCATACTTCAACGACATGTGGAACAAAGGTGTTCCGTACGAATGCACGTAACCCTCATCTTTCAACCGGCGGAACTCTTCCAGCATATCAGTGCTGGTAAGATGAAACACCATGCCATCACCCAGGGTTTCCAAGGAGATAACGTTCGCCTTGAATTCCTTAGATGGAGGCATCAGGTTGCACAGCGGTTTGTCGATGTCACGCTTATCGTAAACCATCGTGCAGTGCAGCTCGTGCTTAGCTTCCGGAGAAACACCCGCCAACACCATAGCGTTGATGATGTCCGCCTGTAGCTCTGGTTTAAGCTGCACGCTCACATAACTGTAATCGAGTTCCATTGTGGTTAGTCCTTGATACGTTTAACTTCCACGCGTACCATGGTCTTACCGGAACCGACGCGTGGCCTCAAACGATGGCAGGCGTCTTTAACTGCTTCGTAAAGCGCCTCATTGCCTGGGACTGGACACAGGGTACCTTCGTCCGAGATAGCAAACACATATTCGCTTTCCATACCTGGTTTCCTTAATTCATCAATGGGCGGATGAAGAATTCTTCCACCTCTTTACCTTCTGCAAAAGGAACGTTATCGTCTTCGGCTACAGAAGCCCGGATGATAAAGCCGTTACGTACTTCAATGCGCAGTTTGGTAAACTCTGGTTTACCGGTATCGCGGCAGACATACACCAAAGGCCCGCCCATAACACCCAGAACGGTTTCCAACATCCGGGTATCAACTGCGTCTGCTACATCCTTACCGATTTCCTTATAACGCCAGACACCGGCATAACGAAAGAACTTAACTGCCTTGTTTTTCATTTGAAGATCCCAGCAATTGCTTTGAGTTCAGTTTTGAGGCTGTACATCATGTAGCCGCAGGTTCCCTTGATCTTCTCCCAGACGGTGTAATCAAGCACCTCATGGCTGCGAGCAAAGCGCTTGTCGTCATAAGCGATCGTGAAACCGGACGCGTCTTTATGACCGCCACCACCAAAGTACTCGGCGATAAGCGATACATCGAAGTCAGTGTCTTTCTGACAACGAATGGAATACTTACGCCCGCCAGGCAGATCCATGTAGATCAGCGCGAACGGGGCGTTTGCAGAAAGGAGGTGACCCAGGTCAGACGCAAAGAAGATGTTAGCGTTGACCACAGGTACTTCATAGCCCATGCATTTCATCGTGCGGGTGTTCAGGGCTACTCGCGAACAATCCTGCTGATGTTTACGCAACAGTATTTTGCCTTCATGAATAAGGTCCAATGGATCAGTATTCATCAACGCATCGAACTGCTCGACGTTGAAAGGATACGAGAACGCCGCGGTTACCCAGTTATTGGTCTCTGGGTATTTGAACTTCCACAGGTCACGATCTTCAACGTACAACAAACCTTGTGGCGGAGGAGTATGGTTGAAATACTTCCAGGCCAGCATTGCCCCCGAATGGCTCTCGTCTACCACAAAGAGTCCTTCGAGGTTTTTCTTCGCCGACGTGTGGTGATCCAGTACCACCACATCATGGGCACGACGCAGCATGTCTTCCATGAGAGGGCGAGGATAACTGAAATCCACTACGTAAACCACCTTGCCATCTACGTCGGGCATCTTGTCTTTGTAGTTCGCGGCAACGAGTTCGATCTCAATGCCCATGTTCTTGAAGTGACGCCAAACGACCCAAGCCGCTCCGATGCCATCCAGGCAGTCTTTGTGGTAGATACACAAGACCGGCTTAAATTCCATATCAGTTCCCATTACCCCTAGCCCCCAATGATAGTTAATCGTTGTTTTCTTCTTCGTGAAGCGACGCCATGTATTCCTGGTGACTGGCTTCGGCTCTGTGGTTGAGGTCAGTCATTTCCACGTTGTCCTGGTGCTCTTTAGATCGCTCGCAAACAGCACAAACCATAACAGGGTAATCACTCAGCTCTGGAAGTTGGTAGGGGATAAACTCCGTCCCCGCGTTATCTTCCATTACGAATTTACAAATGTAGCACTGTTCGCTCATTTGATCACCCCATGAAACCTTCATCAGTTTCAGTTGGATTATTAGCGGCAGCTACAGCCAGTTTATCCGCCAGTTCGTTATCTGGTACACCAGTGTGCCCACGTACCCAGAAGAACTTAACCTTGTTAGCTTTCAGCAAAGGCTGAATGCGTTGCCAGAGGTCTTTGTTCTTAATAGGCTGTTGGGTCTTCCAGGCGATCCAATTGCTACGCGCCCAACCACTCAGCCACTTAGTAGCCGAATTGATCACGTACATCGAATCGGTCGTAACTTCAAAGACTGTACCTGGCTTGGCGAACTCCTCCAATGCAACAATAACCGCTAGCAACTCCATACGGTTGTTAGTTGTGCGGTAGTAACCCTTCGAGAGTGTGACAACCTCGTCTCCGCATCTCGCTACAATCCCATAACCTCCAGGACCTGGGTTACCCAGCGCACTGCCATCCGTATGCACCTTGTAGGTAATAGGGGGTTGTTTTTTACTCATGGTAATCTCTTAAACCTGCCCTACTGTTAATAGGGCAGGCTACTAGCTAAGGGTTAGAAAGGACGAGGTCTAAAGTCATCATCGTAATCCTCGCGATGAATCTCGCCGGTGACCACACGAGCGGTACGCACGGTGCTGTCGAGCATTTTGACCACACGCAGACGCGAACGCAGCGACTGCACTACATAATGGATCAAGTTGGACACCACTGGGTCCTTCATGTCCGGATCGAGCGGGTTGTGATACGAAGAGCCACGCAACACTGCGCGTACGGCGGCATCGGTTTCTTCCAGCGTTGCATCCACATCCAGTTCGACTGGTTTGTGGTAGCCGGTGCCGAGAACGACCTTCTTCACACTTTCACGACGCATGAAGAGATGGTCGAACGGCAGATCGACCTTCAGCGTACTGAACTTGTTTGGAATGTACACCGGACGCTCGCCCAGCGATTCGTCGGTCATGCGCGTATTAACGATCAGTACCGAACCCGTCGACGGAATGTAGGTCCGTTCCAGATTAGCGAACTTCAGATCCGCCACATTGCCCTTGATGGTCGAATCCTTGATGGTGCAGGTATCGGCGCGGAATGTTTCGGTGGTCTTGATGTTGCTGTTATCGATGGCGCAGTCACGCAGATACAGCGAGTCAACCAGCACCGAATTGTAGACGGTAGACCGGCTGATATGCGACCACTTCAGCTTCTGACGGTGCCCGCTGTCGCGATCCAGCCACGGTGCCTTATGGTCGGTATAACGAGGACGAGAGCTGACCGTAGACTGGCTGAATACACAGCCACGTGTCGACTGATTCTCGAGCATTACGTCGCCGAGGAAGGTGTCGTGGGTACTGTCGGAGTTGATCAGCACCACCTGGTTAGACCCCTGAGACGGACGAACATTAGCACCAAAGCCAGCGCGGCCAATATCGAAGCTCTGGATATCAACCGACGATTTGTCATCGAGCAGGAACTGCACAACAAACCCGTCAATTTCGACGAGGAAGTGCGAGAACGTACGCGGTGTGGCGGGGGTCGTCAGCGTCGGTGTGGTGTGGAGCCAGAAGGTCTGTCCGCTATTCGTCTGGATGCGGTAGGATTCGGGGATATCGGTCTGGGACGGTTCAATCAGAACGCCCTTGACCATTACCCACGGAGTCTTCAGAGCGGCCAGCTCTTCTTTGGTGTGATACTTGGGCGTGAACGAGCCGCCGAACTTATCGAGGTTCCATTCATTGGCAACGGCCGGCAGTTCGGACTTGATCTTGTCGACAGCCTGTTCGACGGTCATCACCTGCTTGAGGGGTTTGCCGGACACGCTGGAGTTAACGATCTTCACAGATTTAGGCTGATCGCCAGGAACCGCTTTACCTTTGTCGGCAGCTTTTTCAGCCGGCTTAGGCGTTTTGTCCATTTGCTTGGGTGCTGGTACTGCTTTGAGATCAGGTGCATTTGCTTTCTTTTCGGTTGCGGTGGTCATGAGTTGCGTCCCTTATTTGCGGTTATTGATCTGGTCGACCAAATCTTCAATACTGGAAACCCTGGCAATAGTTACCATAGGGATACCCAGCGCGGTTGCTTTTAACTGTTTCTTCTCTCCTGGTTTCTCCCCCACTAGGAGCAACTGGCAGTCTTTGGTGAGGTTATCCACCAACTCGATACCCACCAGTTCCAGGGAGTCCTTCAAGCCTTCACGAGCAAGGCCCACTTCGCCGGTGATACAAATCTTTTGTTCGGTTGCTTCCTCCTTGTAAAACGGATAAACCCTTTTGAATAACCGGTTTGCGTTATTCAAAATAGCGTCCGTCTCCATAGCTCTGGCAATTGGATCAGCGAGCTTGTTACCAAACCCTTTGATCTTTTTCAGGTTATCCTTATTGCTCAGCCAGTGGATGATTTCTTCCGGGAAAGGACGAACACCGGCCTGGTTCATGGCCGTAGCAAGTTTCTTGGCGCGGATGACTTCAATACCCGGCAAACCCATCGCGAAGATAGCCTTGTGCATGGGTATGTGGTCGACCTTGCGAATGTTGTCCCAGATAGACGCATGGATATACGTCGGCTCCAAGAACAGGATATCCGCTGGATACTCGATGTCTTCTCGCTCGATCAGCTCAGACAACAAGACTGGACCTAGGCCGTCAATATCGAGACAACCCCGGCTGACAAACGACAGGCAACGGTTCAGCAACTGACTCGGACATTCCGCTACGTTATCACAGTAAAGGAATGCGCTAGCATCACTGGTCTTGAGTCGCAGAGTGGTTCCACAACTCGGACAGGTATCCGGTGCTTTAACACGCTCTCCTGCTCCAGGATCAACGACACGATGCACCCGGGGGATAACATCGTTATTGCGACGAACGGCCAGGGTCGAGTCCTCACGCAGTCCTAAGGCCATGAACTGGTGATAGTTATCAATGCTTGCTCGACTACAGGTCACTCCACCTACCTTAACCGGATGATAGATGATCGTTGGGTTAACGCGCCCTGTCTTACCTGTCTTCCAGATAGTGGTGTCGTAAGCCGCTTCGACTTCTTCATCCGGATACTTGTAAGCGATACCCCAGTTAGGGTACTTGTTGGTCTCCCCCAAGCGGTCTTGTTCGGCAAAGCTGTTGACCTTACCAACCACCCCGTCTGTTGGCAGATATAGATCGCGTTCACCGCTCTTCAGATCTTCCAGGGACAACACAGGAGCCACATCGAAACCAGCCTCACGCCAAACAGTGCGTAAGTCCATGTAGAGCTCACAATCAAACCGCTCGCTGGAACCATAAGCAAAGAACTTCAACTTACCAATGGTTTCAGGATTCTGGTTACCGCGACTGGTGCGCACCCATCCACTTGCCGCATTACGCGGAGTGACCATCGGCTTCTCTACAGCCTCGTTATAGGCGAGGAAGTCAGCAAATGGCAATACCGCTTCACCCCGAATAGAAAACGTCTCAGGGAAGTGCATAGGAAGCGTCAGAGGCACATTGCTAAACAGGTTGGCCGAGTGAGTGACATCCTCACCGAACAACCCATCTCGACGTGTACACATCCGAAACAGCTTACGGTTCTCATACAGCAGATCCAACGCTAAACCATCCAGCTTCAGTTCGTAGATAACGATTGTGCCGGGCGGGAGTTTGTCGCGCCATTTATCCAGGGCCTCAATGCTCAATGCCTTTTTCAGACTGAGCATTGGCTCTTTGAACTCGACCAGCTCTAGGGCCGTAATGGGGTTGGCCATGGTAACTGGGGCTTCGTCCCCCACCAAGTGACGAGCAATGTCCGGATAGAGCTCTGTCAGTTCTTCGAACCGCAATACCTTCTTGTCGAACTCAGCGTTTGGGATGGGTTCCTTGTTCTGCATATGGAACTCAGTGTTGAGACGAGCAATCTCGTCATGGAGCGCTTTCATCTCCTCATAGGCATTCATAGTTCATTCCTCTTGTCCAGCAGTTCTTGAGCCTGGTGAATAACGCGACCATTGTTGCAGAAGCCGCAACTCTCCCGCTGGCATTCATTACAGATGACTCTGTCGTTCTTAACGCTGAGATCCTCTTGCTCCAGCAATATGCTGAGCCGGATCTGAGTGATCTCTTTCTCATTTGGGTGGTCATCCCAACCCAGTAACCGATCCACCCATTTCCACGGACCGGTCATCATTTCAAGCAAAAACAAAAAACAGAAGATACCCAATAGTGTTGGAATAATAGCGGTCATTGCTGTTACCTAAAAACCAAAACGCGCTATAAAGGATTAGGCACTGGGGAGTTACCCACCAATGCCTAATCAGTCAGGATGCAACCTTGTTACGCGTAGCCATGATGTCGTTCAGGATCTGGATATCGCGGAAGTCTTTCAACTTCTGTTTCGGTGGCCGAGCTGGATCGATGTAACTGGTGCGCTTCTGTAGCAGCAGCGCCAGTTCACCGAATACTTCTACGCCGTTTTCCAGGGTACGACTTTCGAAGTAGCGATTGCGGAGACGGACGTAGATGGGAGTGTCCGGGATTTGTACCACCACATCGCGCAGCGGGTGTATCAGTACTTTTTGATCTTCGGCCAGACGATCAAAGTACGGCGAATCGACCCACACGTTAATAGCACGCGCTTCATTACGGATCTTCATCAGAACCATTGCCGCACTACCGCCAACGCAGATGCTGTCGAGGGGGATTTTGTATTGGTCGGTCAGGACGGCCAGTTGTTGCACGATGCGGTCATTGGCAGCCTGCCATACGTCTACTTCAAGTTTAAACATGATGCTTTCCTAAACAGCTTTAGCGGTGAATTTATTGCCCATACGTGCGATGCCTTCAAGCAACGACACTTCGACTTGATCGCGTACCAACTTACCGACATCACGACCTGGTGTTTTAATCAGTTCACGTCGTTGATTAATCAACTCACGGGGACTGTACGTCCATACGCCTTCGATGCAGACTTTCCCACGGTCTTCATCCAATACGTGCAGATCGATATGCTCAGCGTAAACAACCCGCGCATTGAAACCTTCTTCTTCGATGACGGTTTTGGTGGTTGCTGCCCATTTGAATACACCTGGCAGCACGTCAACGTCGAGGTCGTTGGTTTCATCGCGGATGCCCATCATTACAGCAGCGGCTCCAGCGCTCAGTACTACGTTGTGTGCGTTCTCTCCCAGCTCACGAACCAACGCTCTGTACTGCACAATCACGTCGTCCTTTTTCATGACCTATACCCGATTGGAAGTTAATTAAGTTGGAACTTAAGTTCCGCAGATTGGCAAACAACTGCGTGATATCCAGTGGATTCACGTTCTTTCTTATAAAGCCAGAGAATGGCGATTTCAAAACAAAGTCTTCAAAAGCATGGCGGAGAAACTCACGCCCATATAGAGCATTTTCGCTCCAGCGTTTAGGACGCGCCATAAACGTCTGTTGAGATACGGAGGATACGGGCCTCCGATCTAGAATTATCAGCGGTCCGTCGCTGGAGAACCGTTTCCCGATCAAGAAATACAGCCTGTTATTATCCTTAACAAGACCCAGCTCGACCTGAACCTTTTGTCCAGCCAACGCGAAGTGCGCCATCACTGGTTCAAAAGGTTCGGTGAACTGATCAGGATCTTTGCTAAAGAACCTTAGTACATTCATATTGCTCTCAATGCAGGGTAGCTTGTGCATTCGCCAGGTAACGGGCGATGTTTTCAACGGTGGCCATGTCCTGAGCGGAGGCCATCAGGTTCAGCATGTGGTAGGACACCACAGTAGTGCCAGTAGCGTCGAAGGTCAGAACAGCCTGGTTCATGCCATCGAAGTTGATGATAGCGGTTTTGCCGCTGATGTCGTAGTTGTAGGTCACCACCGCAACCCCAAGACCGAGGTTGTTAGGCGAGTAAGACCCGTCGAGGTTTTGCATGATTGGGATCTGTGCGCTTTGCATGATCGTTATCTCTTCCAGAAGTATGTAAGCTGTCATAAACAGAGGCTTGCAGTACGAATACACCTAAAAGAGATAACAACAAGCGTTATCTCTACCACTTAGTAATATAGGTTTAAATTACTATTGAGTGCTGGTTGACCTCACCCGGGAGGGTAAGACCTTCGTACCGCAAGGCGATGATGTTAGGGTCACGGAAGACCCCGAGTTGATTGAAGTAATGGGACACCAAGAACAGTTGGCGGGCGTCGTTACTCTGTGTGTATTCCTCCACAAAGTTAAAGAACCTGCCGCGTTTGATTTCGTCCAGAAACGGACCCACTTCATCCATGATTAAGGGGAGTGGAAACCCGAGGTACCCCAGTAACACAAAGCGAAATGCCCAATCCAAAATGTCCTGTTCGCCGCCGCTGCAATCTGCCACGTCCGGTGTAGGGTTTTTCTCACCCTTGACCACAGGAAAGCGATATGTCAGATCACCGTTCTCTTTGCTGCACGGTTTGATATACAGCGGGGTATTCCAGATCTTGTTAACCACGGCATTCATGTTGCCACAGATGGCACTGATGAAATCACTCATCAACTTACCGATCAAACCCTTGTTAGGGCAGAGACCATCCATGAGCACTTCGACAATGGTTAACCGGCGTTTCAAGCGGTCGATGTCAGCTGAAATGGATTGAACCACCGCTGTCAGGGACTTGCTCTTGATGATCGAGGTCATGTAGTGTTCTTTGTCCGTGGTCAGTTCACTGATGCGCTGATCCACAGCTGCACGCAGATTTACCTTACCCTCGCACTCTAAACCTTGCAGGATCTCGAACCGCAATTGCTCTAACCGCCTTAAATCCTCCCCATAGGTTTGAATGCCCCGCAAGGTATTACTGAGGGCATCAATCTTGGCTCGGTAGAAGAGGATTTTGTTGTTAACATCCACGAGCTCTTTTTCTGTGGTACTGACGTAAATGGCAACGTCCAATACCTTATTACGGTCCAGGAGGGCTATCCGTGCGTCCAGAAGCTTTTCTTCTTCCGCCAGGGTGTTGCGGTAGCCTAGGAGTTCAGCTTTGCGGCTAACAAGCTCCAGAGCGTTCTGCAACCGAGGACTGGCATGACGGCCTACTTCAAACTGTTTGATCAGTTCTGGTAGAATCCTGACGTGGTTGTTCTCACGGATAAAGGTAAACAACTGGTTCATCGAAATAAACCATTCCGCGTCGTTATCCAATTTCTCTTTGAGTTCGTCCCGTTCCTTTTCCAACTTCTCAATCTTCTTGATCGAGTACTCAATGTTGGATTTCAGGTTCGCCAGTTTCTGAGGTGTCATCCCCAACTTGAACTCATGCGTGCAGTCTGGACACTCAACGGTTTCCGCCTGTTCATAATGCTCCAACTGGTGCTTCATGTTGGCGAGGTCGTTGGTAAAGCTCTTTAACTCAGTCCCGACTACTTCCATGCGTTTCTGATAATCCTTGTACTGGTTACCTGTAAGCTCCTGAGTGCTCGCAGGTGTCACGCGATCCAGGAAAGGCATCAGTGCAGGGATGATCTGCGCTAACCCGTCCAGCGGGTTCTCAGGGTCGTTAAAGACCGGGTATTGCTTGAGACTCTGCTCGATCACTTCCAGCTTGATCAAGGTCTCAGCGATATCACCCTTAACGTGCTTGGTCTGTGCTTTAAACGCATCCGGATCTTTGAGGAACTCTTCCAATCCTTCCAGCATACCAGCGTGTTCGCTGATCACACCTTGCAGCACGTTGGCTTTATCCCGATAGCCTTCCAGAATACGACGAGACGTGTCGATCGCGTCGATGTACTCTCGCTTGCTCTGCCATACACCACTCAGCTTATTCGCAAGCAACTGATCGGTCAGTTGGTCGAGTTCCAGTTTCTTACGAGCGGTCTCTGGATTAAGCTTAACAGACTCCAAACTACCGCGCAGCAACAAGGACTGCTTCAGTTCTTCTTCCACACCCTTAACACGGCGTTCGAGTTCTTCTACACCGCACTCGTTGATGTAGGAGAGCTTACGGTTCTCCTCGGTGTAACGCCCGATCTGATTCTTGATCGCCGCCTTCAGTTCGTTACGTGCAGACTTCAGTCGGTTATAAACACCCAGTGCATAATCCGTGTTGTTCGGATAGATCTGCATCAGGATATCTTTACGGCGACTTGCCGACATGGCAGATAGACGATCCGCAATACGGATACCGCTAATCACCTTGACCAGGCCGTTGTCTAAACCGAAGTGGTTTTCACACAGTTCTTTCTGCGAGCTGTAAGTACCGTTCTTGTTAAGTTCTTCCCCGTCATCTATCTTGAAACTGTGGCCGTTCCCGATGCCGGTGTACGAATCCATCGTGTAGACCTTGCTACCTACCTTCCACTGAACAAACTTGCGTCCGTTCTCGTAATTGCCGTTCTCAGGTGGCAGCGGATTCATTTCCTTAAGGATCGAACTTTTACCCACCCCGTTCAGGGAGATAAAGAGGTTGATCATATGTTCGGTGTCAAGTTCCACTTTATGAATATTGCTACTCAAGAGCGGAACATAGTTCTCTAGAATTAATTTAAGTAGCATAACGAATTCTTTTTTAAGAAAATTTGAAGGGTCTACAGAATAGGACGTCAAGTATGAACATAATGCACTGCATTGGTATTGGTGTGGTCGCAGCGACCAAAGATACCAATACCGATCAGATCTTCGTTTACCTCCCAAGTCTGTTTCCCAACGCTGATGGTCGTATCAGCGCTAACCCTCAGCAGAAAGAAAGAACGAGCCTCAACGCTCAAGGGGAGCAGGTTAAGAGTAACCTGATGCACAGTAACGTTCTTCCCGCCACTTGGAAGAACATGACCGACAGCAACCGTACCAGCTCTCCTGACGTACGGGAAGGCAGTAAGGTAGCTATCTACCAGGTACCCGGTCAGAACAAGCTGTACTGGACGCTGGACGGTGTTAACACCGAGACCATGCGACTGGAGACGGTGTTCTACAATTGGAGTGCATCGCCAGAGGTTAGCGAGAACACCCCTAACGACATCAACAACACCTACCAGATGAAGATCTCAACCCACGAAGGGTTGATGGCTTTGCGGACGTCCCAAGCCAATGGTGAGAAGGTAGCCTTTGACATCCAGATCAATGCGATGGATGGGGTGATGACCTTCGGGGGTAGCGAACAGGGGTATATCGTCTGGGATGAGTTGAATCACACCTTCACTTATTCCAATGCCGATGGTGCGGTCTTCAAGATTGACAAGAAGACCATGACGGTGTTCATGCCTCTGTTGCTCCAACTGTTTGCAACGGAAGGTATCAACATCAAGACCAAGCTGCTTCAGTTGCAAGCTGATCAGATTGACGCTGATGTAAAACTGACACGCTGGAAAGGCGATTGGGAACACACGGGTAATACAACCCAAACGGGCAACTACGATCAGGAAGGTGATTTCACTCAACAGGGTGATTACGATCAAACGGGTGATACTAACCGTACTGGTAACTCCACCAGCACGGGTCTTGTCAAAGGTCTCACCGATGTTCAGACCGCAACTGTCAGCCTGAACCTCCACACACATATTGGTGTGGAAAGTGGCGACGGTACTTCTGGCGCACCAGTTGGTGGGGGTTAACAACCTTACTACCCCTACAGCCTTGCGGGGCTGTAGGGGTAGGGGTTATTTACGTCTTCACGTCGCGTCGAGTAAAGAACTGGTTGACACCCTGTCCGCCGTTATCGGCAAAGTAAGGAATCGCGGAACCATGTCGTGTCGCGCTGATGGATTTACTGTCCATCACGATGTAGTTCTTTTGCAGCACCAGGATACCGTTGGTTGCAATACCAAACATCACCTCGTTGTTAGCTGGCTGACGAACCACCGTGGAAGCGATCGCAATCAGCGTAGTGCCGAGGCGTTGCAGGTAGCAGTAGTAAGTACCAGTGGTCCCTACCTTAACCGCATAGTCGCGATCCAAGATCGTGGTACGGCCGTTCAACACCACACGAGCACCAGCTGGTAAACGCACCCAACCGGTTTCGTTAACGTTGAAAGGATCGACCTTTCCTGGACCGCCGCCTACTTCAGTCATCAATGTAGCAAAACGACTGTTGCCCGGCAGATGCTGGTAAACACCTTTACCCGCCAAGAGCAGTGGGGGATAGATCTCATCAACCGTGTCGAAAGCATCCGTACGCTGATACAGACGCGCCTTGTTGACAGTCCCATTAACAAACGATGGGGTCGACGTGGTAAAGCCATTGACGGTGAAGCTCAGATCGCCGTAGACATTACCGAAAGCACGTGTCACCACTACCTGGAAGGTGTTGGTGTTAACCTGCACAGCCAGGAGGTCCGAGTAGGTTAGCCAGACGTCGTCACCCGAAGCGGAAGAACGGTTACCCGTCATTGCCGGTTGATTGCCCGGGGTTACCTGATACAGCTTCAGACCGCCTGTAGCGGTAAAGTCCAGGGTAGCCGTAGAACCCGACACAGCCAGACCTACTACTGCCGCTTCCGCATAGCAGAGACCATCACTGATCACCAGTAGCGCACGACCAGGCGTCAGACCAAAGACCTGGATCTGTGGCGAACGCAATGCTGGGTCTTGCAGTGGGTTGGCAATGGCTGCACGTGGCATAACACTACCACTCGCTGCCTTGATCGCCATGACGCTACCAATGGCCAGAGCTACAGGCGCACCCACAGTCAGGATGTGGTTAGAGAACTGGAAAGAACTCCGACCGACAAAGTGGTTGTTCTCGTTAAACACCAGCGCAGAAGCAGCAACGCCGGCACCCGACTGATTCACATACACCGACATACTGGCTGGCATGTCTGCCATGTTTTCGTTGTCGTCAATCGAGTCTGGCAAACGGATCCCAAAGGTGCCATCCCCGCTCTGTGTACTGACAATGCTGTCAGATACCCAGCCAAACTCCTGCCAACCGAAACGACCTGTTTTAGCATTCGCTCCGTATACCAGGAAAGACGACTGACCGCCACCGTTGGTAAACGGCACGATACGCTCAGGCAGCAAACCAAAGGCTGCATGACGGCTAGGAGCATAGATCTCCGGCACTGCCAGCTTAGGGTCGACCGTAGGGCGGTTAGCCAGCAGGAAGTCCTTGATACCTTTGTAAGCAGTAGCGAAGCGTTTAACCCGCATGCCGTTCTTGGTGGAGCAAGCTTTAACCATCTCACCAGAAGCCAACATTGCGCCTGGGTATTGCACCAAGTTCAACAAGTCGTAACGGTTGCCGTCTTTAAACCAGTTGGACTGACCTACCGGCAGCAGGTCAGCGCCCAAGGTGTCCTTGGTACGAGTTCCCAATTGACGGAAGGTTGCGGTGCCGCCAGCGCCAAGACTGCCAGGAATCACAGACTCGATAAAGCTGAACACCAGGTTACGAGAAACCGCACCCAAGGTTACCTGCACCGACACGGCCACGTGCATGTAGATCTCAGCATTGACCACGTTCCAGAACAGAGTGGTGACCACACCATGACTGCCACCGGCCAGAGTCATCACTGCACCAGCGGGTAGATTCACGTACTTCGCCAAATCAATGGATTGACTGCCGTTGGCTGGGGCGTTGTAAGCGGCTGTATCCATGCGATCGAACAACGCCTGGTAGCTGGAGTTAACCAGGTCGACCAGTGTCGGGTCCGTGGTGGAGTTGGCCACGTAGAAGAACTTGTGGTTCAACGTCAGCACAGTACCTGCATACGAACTCGATACTGCTAAGCCTTTATAGACTGTAGCCGCAAAGAGGTTGAACAGCAGGTAGTTGAAATTACCCCCCGCCATGCCCAGCGAGTTCTTGTACTGGTAGATCTGCCTGTCAGCCAATGGCTTAAAGAAGACCGCAGAGCCATCAGCGGCGCTACACCCTACCGTGTTCCAGGAGGACGTCAGGAAGTTGGTACTGAGTCCCGTGATCTCACCCAGCTTAGAACCTTTGGAACCACCCAGCGGCATACTGGTAAAGATCGACTGATTCTGATACTGAGCAGGATCAGAGTACGGCGAGAAGATCAGTCGGTCTGTGTTCAACAACATACCTGCTTTCTTGCTGGCACCAAAGTAGCGAACCGGCTCCACCCGAGTAGGCGTAGGAATAGGGTATTGATCGGGATAAAAGAACGACGCAAACTGATACAGGTCGTTCAGCTGGTAGTCCGACAATACAAACGACGCGTTGTTAGCCACCAGGGAAGCTTTGGCACCCTCTGGGGTTACAAAGGCTTGTACTGGTGCCAGGTCGATCTGTTCTTGCTTGGTAGCCGTCCGGAAGTTATCCTTCTTGCTCAGGCCAATCGACTTCTTGGTCTCGCCGTGTTGTGCGCCACGGGAAGCCAAGTGTGCGTCGATTGGGATGGAGACCGTGTTAACGAACACATCGACACCATCTCCAATGGCTTCCAGCTTTTCTGCGTTGTTGCGGTTGAATTCTTCCGTGGCCACTCGAATGGCGTAAGTGAGCTGATTGAACTTCTTGATCACCTCACCAAACCGAGGTGCGGGGTTTTCGATGAATGGCGGTTCCCCACCCAAAATAATCATAGCCACTCTCCGTTGAAATAGGGGGACCGAAGTCCCCCCGGATGTGTTAAGGCAACAGCTCGCCCTGACGAAGGAATACAAACAAGCCTTCGTCTTGAGGGTAGCCCGTGGACATAGGGATGGTCCCACCTTCACGGGTATAGCTCAGCAGCAGATCGCCCACCATAAACGGTTGTTCGCGAGTGATGGTCAAGATCTGTTTATCGTTGGTAACGATGGTCGCTACCCGCAACATGGAGCCGCTCTTGCGAAGCGGTACTGCCGACAACAGATACTTAGGTGTTTCATCCTCGATTGTTGCGTACATGTAAAACGTTTTGTTCTGCGGAGCAGGGTCAATATCCCGAAGGTCGATCGTCCCACCCTGAATCGAGTAAGCCGTTCCGTTGATCATCATCCGAATGTTGTCTTGGATAAACAACAACCAACCAATCTCCGGATATACCGACGTAGGGACGATATAACCGACCCCAGACCTCGCATGAATCGCAGCACCACCACCCGTGAACTGATACGGGAACAGGGTTTGGGTAATTAACTTACCGTCAAAACCGTCCTGGTTAGTGATACTGACATCTGTCATCCCAACACCCGGCCACATCACGGCAACGTCACCCCGATCACGAGCAAGAGACCCGATTGCCATGTTCTCGATCTGGCTGTTGCCCAGGTTCAGGTCGAAAATAGCAATAGGAACTTGACGAGAAGTGGCCACCACGTGCTCATGTCCAGACACCATCGAGATCTTCAGGTTGTTACCATCCCGATAACCCGACAGTAATGGCTTAGCAACGTAGATAGTGTCTAGCTTCTGCCACTGCTCGTATCCTTGTAGTACTGCCCATGGACACGTAGAAACATCAGCCGGAGCAGACGCCCAGTTAAAGCTGGTGATGAGGTACACACCAGGGTGGTTAGCATTCGGGGCTTCCACAACAGGAACACCGATCAACAACCGAGACCGGAAACGAGCCGTGCCTTCTACAATCCAGTTGACCATGACTACCGAGTGATTCAACCCACGGAACATCCCGCCGTTCTCGGCACCCAAATGGTTAATCGTGAATGCCCATTTACTGGCATTCCCGGTCAACGCTCTGATCTGATCAATAACGTTCTGCCGGAAACCATAGAAACTGGTTGCCGAGTAGGTCGCTACCTTGTTGATCGTGTCCAGTGCTTTGGTGTACGTCCGTGGGAATGAAACCAGCACGTTACCACTCGCTGGCGCTCGCAGTTCTGGGCATTGCGGCAGATGCTGACTTGCCGGATACAGACTTGAGTAGGCGCAGAAGCTTGCCGACCCACTGCCCTGATCCACACCAGCTGCGGCCAATTCAGCACCACTACCAGTAATCCCCAACATGCCGTCAACACGCGTCAGGTTGGTTGAGTAAATCTCGGTGGTAAGGGGACGTGAGTAGATGTTTGCACCTAAGGTCAAGTTGTTGACGCCGTCTCTGACTGCGTAGCCACCACTTACCTTGCGGAAGAACACCTTACGGATCAGATCTGGTGTTGACATATCCGCCGCGCAGAATACTTCGCCATCAGCTTCAAACGTCATGGCCGTCGTGTAAACACCATTCTTGGTCGCTGGCTGCACCGAAGGGGTGTGGAGCACATTACGCTCAACCTGAGTGGTATCGCTGTCCAACAGTCGAGACATCCATTGTTCGGCGCTAGTAATACCCTTCATTTTGACGATGTTCAGTCGGCATGGGAACTCAGCCGCACCCTCAAATACACACGTCGACACCATTTCACCTGTTGCCAACATTACAGTTGATGGCTGTTGATAAGCAACCAACTGGTTGTAGAGGTGTCGATATTGACGGATGTATGCTTCGCCGTCACTCACTGAGAAGTTAAGCGAGATTGCTGGACTCTTACCCTGTCTGGACATTACTCCTGTGGCAGGATTGAAGAGATAGAACATCTCAGTAATTCCCGGTAGGATCTGAACAAACAACGGATCTACCGGACGGTCATAATAGACCATGTGGAAGTACTGAAGTGTGTGGAAGTAGTAGTTACCACCCCCACCGGTTTGCGGCCACGACAGGTTCAAGTCTCGACGCAGAATCGACAGCCAGGTAATAGGCTGTTGCATCGTGAAGCGACCGAATCTAACAATCTGCCCGTTACCGTCTTTGAAGACTTGTTGCGCTTGATAGTCCAGCACACCGTTGTATTGAGTACCGTCCCAGTCCTGGTAGGTCAGTGGAATAGCTTCCCATGCCACCCCCAATCCATTGACAACATCCGCTGTTCTCACACGGTAGAAGCGACTTTTAGGCACACCACCCTCTGCCACGTACGCCTGCACCAACACCAGGTAAGTACCCATGTGGTGAATGGTGGCTTGGTCGTTGTGGCCAAACACGGTAGCATTACCGTAGGGCGAACCGAAGTATGCGTTGACAGCACTCATGTCGCAACGGACGTAAGCGTGGCCACCCGGATCAAACGAACCGTTGGTTAAGCAGATAAACCAGTCGTTGGTTCCCGCTACACCCGTCATGATCACCTTGTTGCCACTACCCGCAATAATGCGGTCAACATCGATCCCCAATGCAGTGAGCGCTGGTGGACGATACTTGTAGTTACTGTAGGTGACCCGGATGCTGTCCTTGTTGTAATCCTCAACCACTGAAAAATACAAACCCTTAGTCCGGCCGTCGTTGTGGTTAGACAACACCATCATCAGGCCGCTTGGTTCCAGGCAGATACCCGAACATTCAGTTTGCTGACCCATCCCTTCAAACGAACCACTGATGTTTGGAGGCAGGAAAGATTCGCCACTATACGAGCTGATCGGGAAGATACCCGCCAGCATCGCCTTATCGGTGTCTGGGACGTAGCTCTTCGCCAGGGCTACCACGCCATGGGGTGTACTGAGAACGTCGCTCCTGACACCTGCCAGGTCCTCTGCAAGGGTGGCAGTGTGGTAGTTGTCATGGTTACCCATGTCAATGTCGAACGCGTCAGCCCCGTGCGGGTTGTTGTAGTTCTTGTCATGCGCTTGCAGCCTGATCAGTTGTTGATCACGTGCAGCATACAACTTGTTGTAGGCGTCTTCTACCGCAGCAGTCAACTTGTCATCGAAGTCAGGATCCCGAGTACTGCGGATGCCCTCCAGCTCAGCGAAGAAGTACGTGAAATCATACCAATCCATGATTTCAGTTTTGATGTTGTGCGTGTGGTACTCTGGTGGCAGGGTAGGTGGTACGTAGAACACCTTGCTCCAAGGGATCGGAGTTTTACCCTTGTGCATCTGGTCCAGCCAGTCTTGCAGATCGTTACGGGGTACGAACCAGGCCCCGATACTCTGGTAGTCAACGGTGATGAAGTCGTTGCCGGCCAGGATAGCGTCAGAGACACGGATAAAGGAACAAATAGAACGACCGGTGATCTCGCAGAAAGGAACGAACTCACCTTCTACGTAGTAGTCACGATCACGGGTGAGAATACCACCCGCTTGGTTACGAACCACGAGCAAGCCAGGTTCGTTAAAGAAAGGGGACCCGTTAGGAATGGTCCAGTTCAAGGTTTTATCCTTGAGTGGGATCTTCTCACCGGGAATGGTGTTGACAGGATTTTCACCACGGATGTCGAACACTAAGAGCGGAATGGAATCCATCACTTTAACCTTATTCAAAAGAGAGGACGCCAGGGAGGAATACTCCCCGGCTATCCGGACCTAAGTTTTAAGGAAGGATTTCACTCTGGTAGAACCAAGGGATTTGTCCTTCCTCGACGACCAAACCAGACGACGCTGGAATGGAGTTACCGCGTTTCAGCTCACTGATGCGATGGCCGTTCATGGCAATCACGTTGTACCGGTCAATGGTGAGAATCTGACTGGCGTTCGTGGTGACCTTGCCGACCCACAGTTGGTACTGACTTTCCAACCGCTTCAGAGTAGTGACCTCATACTGCGCCACACCGTCCCTGAGGAACGCATAAATGTAAAACGTTTTGTTCTGCGGAGCAGAATCGATGTCACGCAAGTCAATGGAGCCGGCCGGGATTACAAATGGCCGACCATTGAAGATCACGTTGATAGCGGTTTTGAAGAAGATGATCCAACCTGTTTGTGGATAAACCGAACCCACCACCGCGTTGTTAACCGGACCTGCCTGAATCAGCGCGGCCCCACCTGTGGATTCAGCCCAGCCAAAGGAACGACTGATGCCGTTATCCGGAGTAATGCAGACCGACGGTGTGGAGGTGCTCGTTTCCTGTCTGGTGTTACTACTCCAACGCCGAGTGTTTCGATCGTTGTAGGTAAAAATCCAGTCAAGAACAAACTGATCGCCCGCCGTAAACGACATTATCCCGGAACCCATGTAGACCTGCAACGCATTGCCGTTCAGATAATACCGGCAACGCATTGGGCAGTGCATCGACGATGCTGTCTCATAGTCGTAGGTGGAACCATAGATACGCTGACTTTCATAAACCGCCTGACCGGGACCAATGCCATGAACGATATCGAGCACGGTAAATCCGGTAACCTGCCAACGCCCGTTAACAGCAGCATAGGTAGGCTGGATGGTCATGAACGTCGAGTACAGTGTGTTGATATCAGCGCCGCCCGTAGGTGCGTACTGAACCGACACACAGACCGGCAGCCAACCGGCTCGAGCCGACATCGAGGAATAGGTCGGATCACAGATCGAAATGAACTTGAACCGTGTAGCCATCCCGGTGAATTGGATCTGACCCAGCAGTGCATTGACGATGTTCTCTTGGTAGAGGATCTCGAGAGTAGGAACAATGGTTACCGTCCCATCTGCTTCAATGCGGTTGTTGTGGTTGGCAACCAAGAGAACGTCATTTGGGTTAGCCGTGTTAGCAGGCCAAGCGGTTCCCACTCGCGTTCTGTCTAAGTGCTTGGTCTGAGAGTTCATGCAGAACGCACCATCCCCCACATCCACCCCATACTGCGTCAGATAAGGTGTAGCGAACACTACCGTCGCCATCCCCATGCCTGGCAGTGCGTTCACCGGCCGGATATCACCGGTCAGAGGACGAGAAACTACCTGCCCCACAATGAGGTTGGTAACCTCCGGTCGCACTGCAAAACGACCCGCGATGGTTTTGAAGAACAGCTTCGAATAGATCTGCTGGTTGCGACCACCGGCAACGTAGAACTCACCCGTTGGAACATAGGCTTGAGCCCGTGGGTTTGTCGACGATGCCAACGGGCTGGTAAGAACCTCGTTCCAGGATTTCTGAGTGAAATCTTTAGCCACCCCCCACAGTCTAGAGATTGTGGTGTGTCGGTTGTGAGAACCCGGTGGAACACCTACCAACCCTAACCGCGGGAACCCTGCATAACCTGGAGAACCTGAGGCCGCATAGCGACCATCCGCGAGCACGTTACCACCTTGCCCGGCGTACAGGAATACCGAGTTGTACATGAACTGGTTTTGCTCGTAACCTACTGCCGGAGAAGGTTTAGAGAAGTCAACCGGGAAAATGGCTGTCTTGGACGTCAGACTCATCACGCCCGTATTAGGGTCGAAGTTATAATTCAACTCCGGCACATAACTGAACTGGGTGTTGAGCGTTGCCCCGGTTAGCGCGGCGTAGAACGCCGACACGAACTTCATTGCAAACTGACCTGGTACCGATGGGTTCTCCGCCACCAGAGTAATGGCCGAACGATAGAAACCGATCATGCCGTTAGATCCCTGAACAAACGGGAAGAGGCATTTAGCCACGTTACCGTTACCGTCCAGAATCTTGTCGCACCAGCGGAAGTATGGTGAGTTGTTCCACTGTACGCCTTCAGCATCCTGGAATGTCACGTTCTGACGAGTCGCAGTTACTGGGGTCTGTGCCTTAACGCTGGCCAAAGGAACGCGGTAGAAGAACTTGAACCGCATGTCAAAGGTGAGGTTAGGACTCGCAACGGGTGTTCCCGTAGACGCACTGTGGAAGACGTAGATCCACTGCCCGATTAATGCGATGCTAATAAACGGGAAGAGCTGGCTAACCTTCAACGAACCTGGGTTGCTGGAAATGGCGTTAACCAGCGGTCTCAGGTCAATCGGAGAGTACACGTGTTTCGCCGGATCCAAGGAGCCGTTGGTTACCCCGATGTAGTACAGTTCTTTAACGTTGTCGCCCACCAGGATAACGTCTTCACCACTACCCTGTGCAATCAAGTTCACGCTAGCACCGTCGATGTTGATACGGGCATGGTTGTACTTGTAGCCGGTGTACAGCAGTTGGCCATTGGGACCATCGGAATCTGTCAGGACCGAGTAGTACAAGCCTGTGGTGCGTCCGTCGAAACGGTTCCACAGAAAAGCCATCGAGCCGTCCGACTCCAGCGTGATCCCAGCCGTTTCACTGAACCCACCGAAGCCTTCAAACGAGCCGTCGATGTTGGCGGGAATGAAGTTGGTGTTACCAAAACGAGAGATAGGCAACAGACCGGTCTTCAGGTATTGCGAGCTATCGAAACCAAAGGTCTCGATAATGGTTTCCAACCCTTGAGGGGTCAGGTGCATATCGCTGCGCGCCTGCAACACGTTACCGCTGGTGGCGGTTTCGTAGTTGTCAACCTTTTCCAGTCCAACTTGCAAAGCCGTCAAACCGTGTTCGTTGTTGGTCCGCATGTGACGGGTCAAGAACTCGGTCAGCATATCACTGTAGACGGTGATGTAGTGAGTCAGCAGGTCGTAGAAGTGGTCGATACGGATCTGCGTTGGTTCGCGACCGTTCGCTGCTTTCATGGCCAGGTAAAGGTCCATGACTTCCAGCGTATCCTGCCAGCACACAACCGTACGGATCAGGCTATGGCTGTGCAGGTGCGGTGGGAACACCACAGGTTTGTTCTTGAGGTTCTCCCAGAACACTGGACGATCGTCATTAACAGCCGAGAAAATCATTTGCAGCAGGCGGTTGTCAATTAACGAGTATTCCCCAACGACGTGATAATCAAGCAGCACGTCGGTGAGGTCCGGATCCAGCAGCTCAATGAAGCAGGCTACGGATTGACCGGCCAGATCAGTCAGGCGCGGCATGATGCTGAAGATCTGGTAATGCACGCCCATGTCCAGAGGTTGGCCATTGGGTGCTTTAACTGCCAACGAGTCGACAAAGAACGGTGCGTGGTCAGGAACAATGATCCGAGACCAAATACCTGCTGGTGTGGACTTGGGCTCATCCAGGATTTTGTTTTCCGGATTAAGCCCTTCAAGGTCCTCTTGATATTCACGGACAATAGGGAATTGCATATCCAGTTCCTTAGTTAAGGTTCAGGGTACCGTTCGCCAGTTGGCGGAATGCCTCTTTCAGGACATCGACGGTAACGATAAGGTTGGCACTGTTGCCGTTGAGATCTGTCTTCTCAGCAGCGGCCATGTTCGGGGTCAACGGAAGCCCGATGTCGGATTTCTGGGCCAAGTGAGCTTCGATCAGCGGCAGCTCGATATGTTCTTCCAACAGCGACTTCAGGGTGACACTTTGGCTGTTGTCAGTGACCGCCAGGATGAGACTCTTTATCTGAGTCATCATCTCGTAGTAGTCATAAGTCTGATCGACAGGGTGGTCATGTGGATCAGGCGGGAAGTCCACCGGAATAGTAACCGGATCGAGGTCCGCCCAGTCCGCCACACGAGGCGAGTTAACGATGTTGGCCACCAGCTCTGCAAACGCCACTTCGTTCAGTGTAAACGGTCCGCCGATGGTGTCGTACTTCGGTAGCAGCACATCACCAGCCTGCGGACGCAGCATGATAATGGAGCCGAAGACGTTACGGTTATAGCCCGGTACTGCCGCACCGTTCTGTTGAACGTACCCGCCGATGAACTTGTCGAAGGAGTGGGCGAAGCAGTAGTCGTAACCCAGGATCAGTGGTGTATTGCTGCCCTGACGAAACAGTTGGAAGTTACGGCTGAAGAAAGGAGCTGCACGTGGTACAAATTCCGCCCGTCCAGCAGCAAAGTCACCGGTCTTGATGACTTCGTCGGTGATGCGGTTGTTGATGTTTTGCTGGAAGGGGTTCCAATCATAAACAATGTTGGCCATTTCAAAGCTCCTAGGCGCAATAAAAAAGGGCATCTTATGACCTGCCCCACATAGTGATACCGGCCTCTACAGTAGCCTGTAGGGGCTAGTTTTTTCATAGAATCGCAAGGAGTCTAGCCCAATGTATACGTATAAAAGGGCGGTCGGTATCAGCCGGTCGGTCCCAAGAGGAGAAGAGCTTTTAGATATCAGTGCGGTTCAAACAAAGGACCTTTTCACCCAGTTTGATAAACTGATCATCGTGATTCATGATGAGTTGGCTTTTCAGGATGTAGCTCTGGATGCTTCTTACTATCAGAATCAACTCACTTCCTTCACTGGAGTGATTCAGGATTGGTTGACTGCTAACGCCAGCGTCCCACTGATTACTTCCAACGATCTTCCAGGTTCCGAGTACCGTTTCGCGACCTATCACGACATCCAGTACAAATGGTTTTCTCTGCTGCCAGGTGATGCCAACCGCGGTGACGACCATCAAGAACACCTGACCGTTCATAACGCCAAAGACATCCGGGTAACTAAAACCGATGGCTCTGCGGTGGATTACAAGAAGCTCGTTAACCGTACCCTGTGGACCGTTAACAACCACCTGGTGCGAGCAGTTGAAGGTAACGAGTGCGTCTACTTGCTGAACGCCGGTAAGCACTTCAACGTCAGCGACAACATTCACGTTGGCAACATCAACTTCAACACCGTGTCTGAACTGACCTGCTACCCGATCACCAAAGAGATGATCCAGTACGAAGGCCACGATACCTATCGCTTCCTGCACATTACCTCGCCGGTGTCCTTTAAAGGCAAGACAGTATGGGCATCGATTGGCGGTCGTCTGTACCTCAACGATATCTTGCAGGTACGCGGTGAGAACTCTGCGGCAATCAACACTGAAATGGTGGATTGGTTCTCGCGGATCTTTGATTCGAAAGACTTTATCGATCTGTCCTCAATTATCGATAAAGAACGTCAAGTTGTATCTGACGATTTCTTCAGTACTGAAGAGTTCTTCACCAAGCTTCTAACCGACCCTTCAAGCTTCTTGATTGTGTTGGACAACCCTCATCTCTACACAGAGGTTAAACCGCTGGTTGTTTACCAGTATCCCTTCACGTACCACACCGGAGAAACCCGACCGCTTCCGTTCCTTACAGGCGGTGGGCTTATCCCTAAGTACTTCACGCGCAAGATCATCAACAGGAGACTGCTTGACCTAGACATTGGTACTCAACGGAAATACGTCAACGAAACAACCGGGCCCTATAACGAAGGTCATCTCTTCCACGGGTATACAAACCGGTACAAACCGAGTGCTCTTCACACAGGGTATTTTCTTTACATACGTGGTCTGATTCAAGAGGACTAAACCACATGGGTGCGGAGATCAAAGACATGTTCTTCACGGATAAGCTGAGAAGTATTGTCAGCACGCTGTTTATGCTGATACTCATCGCGCTGGTTGGACTCACCTGGGCTTTCCCTCGCCAGACCTCCAGCAATCTCGATGAGAAGTCGCTGTCCACTCTCCAGGAAGTCAGCAAGCAGCTCAAGAACGCTGCTGACAATTTTGAACGCCAGGCAAACGAATCGGTCCAACTCAGGGAAACCTTAAGCCGAACGTATGACCTGCAAAAAGGTGATCGTGATGATGTTTACGATGAAATTATGCGGCGCTATGGGTTGGATCCCGCCAAAATGGAAGTCAAAGGGAAAGGTTACGCAGGTAATTCTCCTCCTTCTACTATCATTAATGTCGGGGTGCTCCCACCAGACGACAGTAAACGAAGCTCAGACGTACCTGCAAGCTCAGGCAATCCAGGTCGAGATCGACAGCTACCGCATGCAGCTGGAAAGAACTCGAGCGGATCTGACAGCGGTGATGCCCCAGCTCCAAAAGGTGGAACCGAATCCCCCCATTAGTCTTACCGCGCCTCTGACAGCCTTTCTTGACGACAACGATTGCCTCAAGGCAACCGACAAGAAATATTGTTACCAGTTAACTGTAACCCAGCTGATCTTGACGACACAAAAGCTGGACCAACAGAACCTGGAGAACTGGGCTGCCAAACAAACGATTGCACAGTTGGTATCGAATATCAACTTTATCATCTCCGGGTTGGAGAAAAAGAGTGACTCCCTGAAGCCCGATGGGGTAAAGGCAGCTATTCAGAAAGCGATTGTGCCATCAACTCCCCCTCCTATCCAGACGACCGTCCAGGATAAACAACCGCAGTAACGCAGCAACTAGGAAGTAATGGGTAATAATGGGATGTAATGCGTAATAGCCTAACCAGGAGCCTTTAGGGGCTCCTGGTTAGGTATATGTACGGTTGATCAGTATTGCGGTGGAGTCGGAGGACCTGGAGGTGGCGTCTCTGGTCGATCCGTCGAGCGTCTTTGTTGATTGGTATCATTCGGGTTAGCCACAAACCCCGACATGGCGTTCTTCAAACGATCTTGCACACCACGCACTTGCATGATGGTGGAAATGGTCTTGCTGGAGTTCATGAACGTCCACGCCACCACAATAGGACCGACGTTGGCGATGAACATGATGGTCTCGGAAGGCCACCCGTTTCCACCGGTTACGGATTTGTAGGTAGTGTAAGCGTTTACGATGGCGATGATGCACGTAGTTACAGCCGCCAGGATACCACCGGCATTACGCAACATCACCGACCACATACCAAAGACTTCTCGCTCAATACCAACAGGAGCGACCGTCTGTGTAATCTTCTTAACCGTAGCGGGCTCTACGGTCACTACAGCGGCTGGTTGTTCAGCAAAGGCTGGGGTTGGTTCAACTGGTTCTTCAGCAGGGCTTACAGGCGCTTCCAGGACGACTGGGATCTCTTCGACCACAGTCTTTACAACCGTTCCCGGAGCACGCAGCGGATCTACGACCTCCTCCCCTGGTTTTACAGGTTCTTGGGTGCTCATTTCCATACTCCATAATTCTTGGCGATCTGGATAGCACGGTAGAGGGTAACTGCACCAGCGTCAATGGTGTGCTCATCCGCTAAAGTGAGATCGATGCCATTCCAGTCCAGCAAAGGGAATTCCAACAACCCTTTGCGGACATCTTCCTTTTGAGTGCCTTTGAAGTTGGCACCCACAACGCCTTTCGCCAGATTGGGAAGCACCATACTCACATGAATGCCCCGCTCAATATAGCCACCGGTCAACAAGCCCACAAACTGAATCAGTTGTTTGAAGGTTAATGCCGACATCCCCAGGAAGTTATCTTCTACAATCCCAGTATCAGGTTCATAGATATCGATCAGGGTGTTGTTAGCGCGCGCCAATCCATAGCTGCGCGCCAAGACACTTGTACCCGCAGTGTCGTCGTATTGCACGGGAATATCGTAGATACACTTGTCGCCGTAAATCGTGTTCGCATACACCAGTTTAAAAGGGGCAGGCTCGGCGATATTGACATCTACGATAAACGCCCCCATGTTCGTAGTGGACGGGTCGTTTCCTTGGACCCGTACCGCATCGGGGGACTTTACGTCCTCAGGCATATGAATCCTTTTTGTTCGCCGTGCAGGATCTCGATGATTGCCACCATTGGAGATGGGTCCATCGGGAACTCTGCTGGCGCGTTTTCACTTGAACCTTTATAGACCAGTCGGAAACCCCCCACTGCTCGTTCACCCAGAGTGCCGGAAACCCAGCCACCGATGAATTGATAAGCATTGAGCAGGTTCTTCAGGTCAAAGGCTACGTTGTTGTCAGTGCCGGTGGTAGGGTAGGTGTTACCCGAACCTACCGCATCCAGAAACTCCAGCTCCACTGCTGAACTGAGGGCAATGACAGGTCCCATCAATTCAGCAGGCTCTACGCTGACCAAAGGGTTGTCCAGCTCCAGCGGACCATCCACTGTAACCGGCGTAACTTTGGAAGACTTGTTAACGAAGTTCGCAATGACTTCACGGGTCTTCGGATCGATCAAATCGATTTGTAGAACCATCTCGGCGTTCCAGAAGGTTTGCGACTTCTTGAACAGAGAAGGATCCAACGACGTCTGATAGAATCCGTTCGCCAGTGTAATTGCCTCGTCACTGGTCATGCTTGGGGTCAGGGGCACATGGGCCCCTTTAAGAATCTCAGGAAACTCCATGAAGCCTCCTTATGCCCCGGTGGTGGCGTTGGTGTGCAGCAGCATTGGTTCGCTGGCGCCGTGGTCGAAAGCGTACTGGATGCGCACGTTGTTCAGTGCAGCACGGGCATCACGCTCGGTGATGTAGTGAGCATAGACCGCGCTCAGTACTTCGTCGTAACGGATGGTTGCACCCTGGCCGATAGAACCGTCGGTCTTGGTGTCGATGCCGTAGGCCACGCCCACTTCGTTTGGAGCAGCCAGACTGGCGTCGCCGTATTTAACCCGGCAGGCATTTTCCATTTCGCGCAGGTCGGTTTGATCCAACGAGCAGTCCAGGATAGCCGAGTTGTTCATGTACTGGTTGCTGATCGGCACCGAACCGGTACTGGTGAAGTCCACAGGCTGTGGATTGAACAGATCGTCCTTCACCGGAATGTACGGCACAGGTGTTTCGTTGTTGTCATCATCGCGAGTGATCACAACCACTTGAGGGTTGTAACTGGCGAAGTTGATCACCTTGAGCCAGTAGAACGCGTAGGCAACGCCGTTGATGTCTTCAACAGTACGCATACGGTACTTGGCACGGTTAACGGTGTTGAAGTCGCTATCAACCGGACGGCAGGCGAAAGGAATCGGTACGAACAGGTTACCGTCTTTCGGCTGGTGCTGGTTGACCTTCAACAGGGTAGTACCCAGGCCGGTCTTGCCGATCGCATCAGCACCGCGGATACCGATACCGAAGTACTTCAGCGTGAAGTCGTTACCGTTCTTCAGGCCGATCGACTCTTCTGCCAGGATGCCGTGGAATTCGTTGAGGGTGGTCCACTGCGGCAGAGTGAAGTTCTGTTTGGTATTGGAGCACTTTGCAATCAGCCCACCCCAGGCTGTGTTGGTCACCGACTGAGTAGGAACCTCAGAACGGTTCTGGTCTTGAAGTTCGGTTGCAGAAAGAGCCATAATCAAAAATCCCTATAGTCGGGTTATGCGGAAACTGTTCTTAAAGCGCATAGAATCCGGGGCTAACGTCACCACGACTGCGCTTTTTTCCAGAGTTAAATAACGAATATCTTCGGGCAGAAGACGATGCCCGGTAAAACGGTAAACCCAATTCGCGATGAAAGCTTTGTTGGGGTTACTCTCCAATTGCAGACGGTAGTCGGCGGGAATGTCCATCGCACGGAAAGCAGTAAACCCACTCATGTCCGTGCGATGGTAAACATACACCTCACCTTGTTTGCCGTCATCGACATAGAACACCGGATCGCCGTTGGGCTGTACCTGCGTAAACGACAGGCTAACCGAATTGCGATCCTGAATCCTTTTGTCTTCACAGTAGCGCTGTTTTACCAGCGCCAAGACTTTTCTGTTCAAGGTGTGATCCTCAGAGATCGCCGTTAGGCTTCAAATCGCCGTAGTAGGTACGAGGAATAACTTTAGGCGGCACCACTGGATCTTCTTCAGGCGCCAAGGTGCCGTAGTAAGTGCCAGGGATGACGTACTCTTCAGGTTCCAACTCACCGTAGTAAGTAGGCGGAATCACCAGCGGATCCAGAGCGCCTTCTGGCAACACACGGAAATAGCTGTTGTCATACAGCTTAACCGCATAGGCCGCGAGGTTGTTGCTCAGGTTAACTGGCTTGAAGATGTCATGCGTGATGATATCAATATTCATCTCGCTGTCCGCCACCAACACCGGATCAGGGTTGCTGATGATAGGGATGTTTGCTTCCAACGCATGGATACTGTCCATGTTGGAATGCTGGGTAATCATGACATTGGTGAAATCGCCATAACTACCATTACCTACCCCTACCCAACGAGAGTCACCAATAAGGGTCTCGTTGATCAACTCAGTCTGGTCCGTACCGTCATTGATGTCTTTAACGATGTGAATCGTGTAGGACGACAACTCAGACATGATGTCAATCAGATCGCTCTGCTTAACCCGTGTCGACGGTGTAGCGTTGGTATCCCACCCGGTAATCCGTTTAAAGATGTCCCAGGAGAAGTTACGTGCCTCTTCAGCGGTGTAGTCGGTGAAATCCAACTCATAGCTTTTCAGCAGTGAGTCGTAATCGGTGAAGTTACTCAGGGTGACGATGCCCGAGTCGTACATCAGCTTACAGCTGTTCTTCACCCGCGCCCGTTTGTTCAGATCGTAGAACTGGCTGTAGAGCTTCTTGTGCTTCCACATGGTCCGGTAGACGTCAGTGGCGTACTGGATCAGATAATCCGGTGCCAAGAACGGTGCTACTGGGAACCAGAGCTTTTGGATATCAGCGGCAACATAAGGACGAATGAAATCGGGACCGCCGATATCAATGATCTCGTCAATAGTCGGAGGCTTGAGTTTCAGCACGTTCTGGTAGTAAGCCGGTTCGATTACCAGAGGGTTTTGGCCCTTGGCATATTCCACCAGGTACTTCCAGATGTAGAAGGCGTCACCCACGGGCAGACGGTACTGCTTACCGCTCTTGGGGTCTACCGTAATCACCTTGCCGTTGAAGATCTTGTTGCCTGCCAGGTAGATCCACTCGTTGTACACCACCTTCATCAATGTATCGATGTGTCGGTTGGTGTAGTCCATCATGGACGATTCAAGCGCCTTGGTAGGCAACTCGGAGTGGAGGCTGTACCGACCTTTAACCAGGGCGTCATCCAGGTAGAAATCAGTCTGGTCGTAGTTGTCCTTGGCCATGATCTGTTGCTTGGCGATCATAGCTTCGGTATCAATGAACGAGGCTGTACGTCCGTAGACCTCAGACAGGTTCATTTGCATACGACGGTACAGCGGTGTAGGGGTCAGGTCTTCGAGCTGTTTCTCAGTGCTCTCAACCATGTCAAACCGAGCCAAAGGAATATTGGCTTTGGTCAACAGGTTCTTCATCAGCTTGTCAAACGTGTACTGTTGTCCTGGGTTATTACGGATCCAGGCAATGTTACGAAACAGCCACATTGTTTGTTCGCGAGTCAAGCTGGCCTTGTACTGCGAGAAGTTACCAAAGGAGTCGATGTGACTCCACACGAAGAACTCGTGGGTATACCGCGTGTAGCAGTCTTCCAGACGAATGGCGTTGATGCACGCAATAAGGAACGCGTACTTCTCTTCGATCATCCAGGGCAGCCACAGGTCGTCAGTAGCGACGTAGTCATTCTTTAGCGTATGACTGGCGTTGCTATCGATAAACTGCTGCAATTTCGGGATGAGCTGTTCCTCGTTCCAGCTCACTAGATTCTTATTGTAGCGCAGAATCTTATAGTCTTTGGCCTCGATGGTTTCAGAGTACGGGATCGGTGCGAGTATGCCGTTAATCAGCGCAGACTGCCCAGGGTACACGTCAACCAAACGGTTGAACCAGTAACCACCCTTACTGTACTCTCGATTAGTTGCAATGTGCAACTTCAGATTATCTTTGTTGAAAATAATCCGCTCATCAGTATCGATGGAGTTGATCCACATTACTTCATCAGTGGGGTGGTAATCCCCATTGAGGTTCATGTAATAACGCCATGTCGTTTTGTCCGAAGACACGGAATACCCAGCGTTAGTTAACACCAGGTTATCTCGTTCGGCCAAGGCCTCGATTTTGATAACCATGGTTCGAACTAGGCTGAAAGTGTCCGTGTGATACTTATCCAGATCGACACTATTCATAGTTTAACTCGTGAGGTTTATATGGGTTTCGAAACGCGCGCTGCGACCCGTGGTAACACAACGGTCGACTACACCAAGATTCGTGAGAACATCAAAAACGTTCCCCCTGCCGTGGCGGCCACCTTACGCAACGCGGTACCTAAAAATGGGGTTGCTCCTGATCGTGAGGAGGCTGGCGGCACTAAGACCGTCAACGAATACAAGCTTAATCGACTGAGTAACATTATCAGTAACAATATCAACTCGGCCTATGACCTGCGGGCCATTACGCCGATGATTGATAAGGCCAACTTGATCTGGAACACGATCATCCTCTACCCTAACGGGAAACAGGACAAAATGTTGACCTACGACACCCAGAGCACCAAAATTAAAAACGCGGCTTTGCACACCAGTCTGCTGGCCATCTGGGACGATTATTACACCAATGACTATAAGATCGAGTCGCTTTTAAAGAAGATGCTCGACGATATCATGTGGAATACTGGGTCCTACGCGATCTTCAACTTGAGTCGTCCTGGCCTGGATTACCTCATCAACGGCTCTGAACTCGACCCTTCCAAACGGACGGGTAACGAGGAATTCAACCGAGCTAAAAGTGAGCTGGAACGCGAGTTTGTTCATACAGACAAAGGCAAGACTCTGGTCAAGAACAAGGGTCGTTTTGTTCGTAACCCGTATGCGGCTAAAACTCCAGGGGCTACTAACAGTTCTGTGAGCGGTCTGGAGGCGTTATTTACTGCCGGTTCTGACTTCGTTGAGAACGAATTCCCGATCTTCGACCCCGAGTTCGATACGGATAACCTGTTCAACATTACCATTACCGATAACCCGGCTGTGCTGTACCTCCAGAAGTTCCAGGAGTCACGGCGTGACCAGGACATCAAGTCGGTCATGGGTGCAGAGAGTTTTGATAACATCATCTCCTCTGCAATGAAGTCTCAAAAGCAGCGGGACGACGAAGCAGCTAAAGCTCAGGAAGAAGCGGACAAGAAAGGCGGTAAAGACAAGAAGGAACCTAAGTCCTCCAAGTCCAAGCCTGAGTTGGCGACCACCCAAAACCTCAACGAAGAGCAACTGAACTCGTTGAATGCTTCGGTGTTCCGTTCTCGCAATATTCGTTCACAGTCGTTGCAGTTCATCAAGTCGAACGATTCGTTGAGTGTTGCGCCTTACGGCCGTGGTCTGAGCTGGCACATTCCGTCTGAAGCGATCTTCCCGATCCACTTCAACGGCAGTAACGGCAAGATCGATGACTACATCATCCTGCTCGATCCAGAAACTGGTGCGTTCCTCAAGAACACTGACGACCCAGAGTTCTACCAGTCGCTGAAGAAGAATAAGGAAGGCATCACTAACAAGAACAAGATGGGTAGCGATAACTCGCTGATCTCCAGCTTGCGCAATGTGCAGTCGGGTAATCCTTGTGACTTCGACATGTCTGAGTTTGCCGACATGGCCGAGAAAAGCCTTGTTCGTCAGTTCATCTCTGCTGTTTATAGCGACAAAGGTAGCAGCATCAGCATTACCCTTGATGAGGAGGTCAACAAGATCTTCCTGTCGCGTATCTTCAAGAAGCAGGGCGTTCGTTGCCTGTACGTACCGGGTGAAGCCGTTTCTTACGGCGCCATCAAGTACAACCGTCTGGGGATTGGTCAGTCCTTGACCCAAGCGGCGAAGATGCACATTGCTCGTCTGGCGGCCTATGACCTGGCTGACGCACTGGCTAACCTGGAAGCAGCGCAACCTCATACCGAGATGGTTATTAACATCGAGAAGGAGGATGCTGACCCAGAACAAACCATTGCGGTTGCACGGGCTACCTTCTTTGACACCAACCCTAAGTTGCACTCTATCCTGTCGACGGCTCAACTGTCGGTTCCTCAGGTAGTGGATGCGCTGCGGGAAGCGTCTCTGTCGGTTAAGGTGAATGCGGGTGACAACGTTCACTTGCCTACACCGGATATTAGCACCCAGGGTAAACCGAAGGATAACTTCCAGCCTGTTGACCAGGCCAGTCGTGACGCGGTAATGAACTCCATCTCCAACTACTTCAACCTGCCCCGTGCATGGCTGGACGTGTCGGACGATCAGAACAACTTCAAGATTGAAGCGGTTACTGAATACGAGATGGTGTTTAACCAGGCCATCAGCTGGCAGGAAACCATTTGTGACTTCTTGATTGACTTCATGCGTAAGCATACCCGAGTCAACGGTCCTCTGATGCAAGACCTTGTTCAGTGTATTCTGGACAACAAGAACCTGTGGAAACCTGATAGCAAGGAACCTTTGGAAGGCAGCGATGAGGATAAAGTCAAGGTTATCTTGGCGGACTTCTTTACCTCGATCTACGTCTACCTACCAGTTCCTACCAGCACTGAATCGACCAACAAGCTGAAGGATAGCTTGGACGCGGTAACTGCGCTGGTGCAGGCTTGGGAAGAGGCTGCGGGTAATAACGGTGTACTGCCTCAGATCTTGAAGACGCTCAACATCAACTCCGAAGATTTCTCTGACACCGAGATCAAGGCTATGGTGAAGTCTGCTCTGACCACTGAAGCTTTCCGTCGGTTTAACTTGCCGATGCCGTTTGATGAGATTGTTAACGAGGGTAAAGGTGGCGGTATCGCATCGCTTGTGCAGAAAATGCTGCATCAGCGTATCAACACCGCGGCCTTCGCAGCAGAGCTCATTAACGGAGTGGTTGACTCCAACAAGAAGCTTAAGAAGCAGTACGAAGAAAAGCTGGCCAAGAAACTTGCGCCTGAAGAACCAGAAGGCCTGGAAGGGGGTGAAAATGGTGGGTTGCCTGCTGATGATAGCTCGCTTACTGGATCTCCTGATGATGATCTGGGCGCGGGTCCGGGTACCGGTGATCAAGACGTTGATAATCCTCTCGGGGATAACAGCGATACTGACGCTCCTGTTGTTGACGATGACACATCGCCTGTTGAAGATGATACTTCAAACGACGATGACACGCCTCCGGCAGATGACGAACCGGGTGGTAAGAACTACAACCCGTGGGATGGCAAAGATAAAAGCTAAGTAGCAAAAAAGAAATAACCGTAACTAACCCTCCTCTCCCGTAAAGGAGAGGAGGGTTAGCCTTATGGCTGCTTACTGTTGTTCAGCGGCTTGTTCTGGTGCAGGTTCTTCAGCCGTCTTTTCAACTGGCGCCTGAGCAGCAATGACGGAAGCACGGATGCGATCGGCCATGCCCACGAGTGCCAGCAGAACTTCTTCGCCATGACCGGCGCTCAGAACTTCTTCGAGTTGTTCGAGGCTGTTGATGCCGTCGTAACGGGCAACCAGGTCGGCGTCGGTTGGACCGGCAGCGGGTACTTCAACCCGTACTTCTTTCTCGACAGGTTCGATGGTGGCGGCAACAGCCGTCAGTACGCGAGACTTCAAATCACCCAGCGCGCTGGAGAGTTCATTACCGGCCGCCAGTGGCGCTGCTTCGATCAGCAGATCGGCGAAGTGCGCGGTCAGGGTGTCAAGGTCAGTGACCGTGGCAACGTTGTTCATGGCCGCTTCAGGGGTCATGCGGGCAGCTTCTGGCGCTGCTTCAGCGCCAGGCTTGTCGGCGACAGCGATCAGACGTTCTTTGGCCAGAGCAATCAGACCGTCGCCAGTAGGGCACGGATCGTTGGCGTAACGCTGAGAGCGTGGATGAACTTGCGTGAGACGGTGGTCGGACAACAGGTTGGCGACGTCACCATTGGTGAGATGCGGGTAGTTAGTAGACATCGATTATCTCTCTTTGGTTACAGGTGGGTTTCTACAAAGGATGTTAACGAGGGCAAAAAATAAAGAAGGTTTACCGTGCCGGTAACCCGGCACAGATGTATCAAATAACTTCCTTCAATTCACCTTTCTTCGCCAAGAAGCAGAAGATAGGTTTAAGACACTTTAACGCCCGCTCCTTATTGATTTCCATAAGAACTGGGTTGGTTTCTTTACTAAAGACAACGCAACAATCGCTAGGGAGCAGTCCAGTTCTCGCTAACGTGTCGATACCAGCCATAAGGAAGACGGAGAACATATGCGACGCCTCACCAAGGGAAGGCCAGTAATCCGGGAGGTTATTACTGACCACCAATTTTTCATACATCGTTTCAAATGTCCGGCGCATTTGTTCAGGCGTAGTTTGAAGAACCTTATCCGGAAACGGCATGATCTGCGGGAGTGCGAACTCCAACAAATCTGGCGTAGGGGATTGACGACGTTCTACCGCTTGATCCCAGCTGAGGTTAGGTCCCGACTTCTTTAACCGACGTTGAATCTCGTAGACCAGTTCCAGACCGGTAGGTACATCTACACCTTTAAGTTCTTTGGGGTCGTCCTTGAACTTAATGACGCGATAACCGCCCAGGAGAATACCCAGGTCTTCATCGGTCAAATGCTTGTAGTTCTTTTCTGGTAAATCAGTCATGCAATTCTCCTAATGAAGCGTAGGGTGAGAAGGTGGTGTACTATCTTTAGAGAAAATATACACCGGATCAGCAAGGTGATTATCCTTGGGTTTAAGGAGGATCACCCAGTCCTTGAAGGGTTGGTGTCTATAGAAGCTTGCAAACGTCCTGGGGAGCGCCTGAGGAGTTCCTACATAGAGGAACGCGTGGTGGGTATTCAGTGTGTTGGCGAAATCGCTCTCACTTACTACAATGTCCAGTTCAGTGATAATATCCCGCGTGCAACGAATGTCAGCAGGCCAGGCCCCTGTAACTATTAAACCCTGGAAGTAATCAATGATCTGATCAATCGCAGGTATGCCCATTACTGACTGCGGATGAAGTTTGAGTAACATGTTTATATCCTCGCAAAGGACAAAAAATAAAGGGAACCGAGGCTCCCTTTATTCATTCATCGAACCCCTATTACTTGGGCTCGTTTACGAAGCAGTCCACGATAGAGCAGACCGTGCTGGCTACACCCACGCCGAACAGGCCGGACATGGTGCCAGAGATGATCTTGCCAGTGGCGTTAACTTCGGCCACACCCCAGAGGGTACCCACAGCGTAGCCGGCAACACTGCCTGCCAAGCCACCTACCAGACCGCTAGCCAGAGAACTGCCCTGATTAACGCAAGCTGCTGCGCCGAGGAGTGCACCAGCAACACCAGCGATTTGACCGATACGTACACCATCGTCACGCACACCACGGAAAGATTGTGCAGCGGCGGCGCGTTCAGCAGCATTGAAAGAAGTCATGTTTGTTACTCCCATTGGGGTTAAGTATGAAAGACTTAATTGTCTTAATCACCCAAGTAATATAGACGTGAGAAACTCTGTATCTTAAAAAATCAAAAAAAAAGAAATAGGCGTAACCTACCGGGTAAATCCCCGGTAGGTTACTTGCCTTAAATATCTGCGCAGATATTTAACTCAGCGACAACAAGCAGAGCGGCTTTTCACGCGATACGAAACGCAGAGTTGCAACGTTACGATCGATCGTGGAATAACTGAACAGCCACATACCGCCGCTTTCAGAGAAGCGCAGCAGTTTGTCAGTCACGGCGACGTCATCATCTTCCGTCATGGTTTCATCGAAACCGTCTTCAATCATCTTGAAGTATTCCGGCCACTTGCTGCGTTTGATGCGCACCGGTACGTTAGCTTCAACGTACGCTGGACCCGTCCGCTTGTTGATCACATTGACATACATGTGACGACCAACAGTCAGTTCCAGTTCGGTCTTGAGCAGATCAATTGCCGACGGCTCTTGACCTTCTGCCAGCACGTACGGGTTGTTGTAGTCGAACATGCGCACCGCCTCGTTGAGGTAGTTTGCACGATCTACTTCCAGCAGGTGCAGAGCAGTTTCTGGATCACGCTCTTTCAGCCAGTCGATCAGCGGACGGTAATCAGTCAGGATGTTGTTAACCGACAGATGACCGTGGCCGTTCTTGTTCGGGTTGTAGCCCGCGCAGTTAATGAGCCAGTTGTTGATGACTTGCGTCAGATGATCACCGATGAACTTGATCAGTTCACCGCTTACACGTTTCTGCTCGCCATAACGATTAACCGCTGCTACAGCATTGACGAAGCTTGCACGAGTGTCGTTGTCCTTGAACAGGAACGTCAGATCACCGTACAGCGTGTCTTTTTCTTCCTTGCTCTTGCAGATGTACGTGTCCCAGTTAACAGCGTGGAAGCCCACGGCGTTGACTTTGGTGAAGTGGGATGCAAGACGACCGTTGACGGTGTCGATGGTGCTTTCCAGTTGACGACTGGAGTTGCTGACGATCGGCTCTGCAACTGCGATGAGCGGAACGGCTTTTTCCATCTTCTCGACGGTTTCGATTGGAATGTCCATGGTCTTCTCGACCACAACGTCTTCCAGCGGGAACGGCTTAACAACCCAGGAGTCATCCAACTCGTCAGGGTTTTCCAGCAGGGGTAGCAATTTAGCTGGGTCCGTGAGGACAGTTTGCATATCGAGGCCCTCTTTGCGAACGATAGTACTGAACCAGCCACCGTCGCCGTCGAGATCGATAATGACAATACGGAAGCAGCCCTGGAGGACCGTTTCTTCTGCCTTCTGTTCTTCATGGCGCCGATAGGCGTGTTGGATCTTCTTCCAGTCACTCTCCGCGATGAAGTAGTGATTTGGTTTACCGATGTTGTAAAAGAACCGGCTGAGTCGGAACTCGCTACGGTTGTCTGGGGTCAGGTTGTTGAAGTCACCTCGTACCTCATCCCAACTCTTCATAATCTCACCTCCAATCACAAGTGATTTGTCCTGGGTCGGTCGGTGGAACTGGCCCCGGGTGTTTGCGTTATTATTGATCATCTGATAGATGTCGCGCATGGCTTCATCTTGATACGCTGCCGATGGAACCACCTGCGGCTCAAACGAACGCTGTACATATTCAGACGCCGGACCGTAAAGCATGTTGTAATCGGTACGGGTCGACTCAGGACGTTTGAACTCCAGGTTGTTGTATGGCGACGTCTGGTTAAAGAGGTCGTATACAGCAGCAGCCGCTTCCTTAAAGTTTTCCAGGTTACTGATTTTCACCTGAATAGCTTTAGTCAGCCGATTGGTGTAGCGTCGGCCGTTTGGCGACTTCATCAGCCAGTTGATCATTTCAAAGAACAAAATGTTGCGACAAGCAATAAACGCCGTGTTCAGGTACTCCGCCTGTTGCAGCTGATCCCGGTTACCATTCCGCAGCAATTCAATCAGACCCTTACCAAAGAACGGCATGGCATTGATTGCAATGATGCGGGTGAATTCGTGTTGTTTACACACGTCTTCAATATAGGCATTACGGATTTCGTCAACCTGCTGCATCTCGTTCAGACGGAAGTCTTCACGGGCTTTGCGGTACTCTTCGAAGAAAGGACCTGCACGGTGGTAAACTTGTTGCAGAAACATTTGCATTGCACCAGCTACCCGATCGATCAGATAGGCGTTGCTGGTTGGGTCGCTTTCCTGACTGGTGCGCAGCGAGCGGAGTGCCTCGTCTTCATAGAGACCACCACCAACGTTACCCCAGTTAAAACCACCGCCAGTACCATTGTTACTGTTCAGGTTTTGCGACATGATGTTGCGGATGACATCCCCGGGGGAAAGGTTGGATTGTTGCGCTCCCGGGGTGTTGTAACCTGTGCGATTCATTGGGTTCATGGGATTGTTCATCCCCATGTTGTTCCCATCTGGTATCTGCACAGCAGCTGGGTTTGTTGGTTTAATCATTACACACTCCTAACACCCCCTGTCTTAAGCAAAGGGTTCACGGTGGCGTAGGCGTTTATCCGTTTTCAGATACAGCCACTTCAGCGAAGGATCCAGCGCCGTTGTCTTGCCTTGAACGAGATAGACGCATGGGTTGAGATAGCCTCGACCGTCCGGGTAGGGTCCAGTTACCCGAAGGAAGCTGTTTACAAATGCAATGCTCGCGTGTGCGCTGCCTGCACTGTCTGTGGTATCAAACTCACCACGCTTCTTCGCTTTGGTCGAATTCGTGTAAACACGATGTTGAGGCATACAACCCAACACATAGTCCACATACGGGCAATCGGTTGGCGTCGCTTCCTGAATGAGATTGGTTGTGCGCGAATTGTCAATCTCCTTAATGTGAAAGTTGTTAGTCAGGAAACGAGCTACCTTTTTCTGGTTAAGCTCGGAGTTGTTTTTGATTTCGTGCTTGAACTTGTTGGCGGCTGTAATCAGCTTGTCCAACGTAAACTCCAAACTCGCCAGTTCCTTGTGGAACATGTCAGCCCGATCCGTGGTTTGTACAATCTCACTACGGTTGGCGATGATGTAGTTAAACAACTCAAACATGTTGCTCACTACGATCGACTGACTGGCAAACTTCTTAATCGAGTCTTCGTCGAGGTACTCGTTAATGGAATCAAAGTGCTCATTCATCAAGCGCATGATGTAATCATTACTGTCACCGGCTTTAACCGAGCAACGACCAATGATCAACTTCCAGTAGTTCGGGTTATCGATGTTGTCAATATCGAAGTACGACGAAAGGCAATCGACTACAAACAACAGAGCACTGGCATACTGCAAGCCCATTGCACTGAGTTCTTTCCGTTTGCTTGATTTGTTGCGTATTGCGATGCCGTAGTCATGAGGAACAAACTCCCCCAAGTACTTGGCATTACCAGAACGGCTGGCGCGGGTAAAGATCTCCCAGCGGTCTTCCGGACGGCATTCAGACACCAGTACGTCTACCGGCGCGATCTCATAGTCGCATTCGCCAAAGAGATCGATCGCCTTGCTGAACCCCATGTCAGCAAAGGTATACCATGCCAACAGCGGCATAGGTGTTTTGGTGTCTGTGATCTTGCGTGACTCAGTGGGGCTGTAGAAACGGTTGGCTGCCAGGTTCAACTCGGTAGTCTTGTACGTCAGGTTACCCGTATCGGTGAGGACTTGGGAGAACTTGAAGTGTTCGGTACCAATCTTGAACTTGAAGCCCAACACCTTAACGAACAAGGCGTTTTCTTTTGTTACCGGCAGCCCACGCTCAGCCAACACAAACTGCAAGCTGTACTGCGTACCACGCAACCACAGGTCTCCGTAGATATCGGTATACGGCAGCATGGTGTACTGCTGCATCTCGATGATCTCACCAGCTCGGTTGACGTATTCAAACTTCAACTTAACCGGGTACAGTGTTTCCTTGTGGATGTCAAACAACTTCGTACTGCTTTGAATCAGGTGGCTGATATATTCGTCTGGATCAACTTCGTCCACACCAATAAAGAAGACACCGCGTTTTTCGATACTCTTGAAGATCATCTTCAGAGCATTCTCATAATAGTAAACAGCACCCTCGAACTCGTTCTGATGAAACCCCTCGGTTATCGTTGTGTTAAACCGTGGCATTGAGTTATCAATGGCTCTGGCTAATTTGGATGACATGGATGCTCCGTTATGCTGTTAGCAGCTTATACCCCGTGATTGCCACACCTGCCAAGGTGCCTACGGCCTTCGCAAAATCCCCCCAGGAGTTCTGCGCGCCCTTCTGTTTTACAAGCTCAGTGTTCGCCTTGTTCACTGTGTCCTTGATACGCGTCTCGAACTTGAACAGGTCCGAAGCCATCTTGCCGGAATGCTTCAAGGTGTTAGCCTCAATGCGATGTTCCAGTTTAATGGTGTTCAGCTCGATTTTGTGTTCGTCTTTCAATTTTGTCATGTCATTCGTCAGGCGAAAGACATTGGATTCAGATTTAGCCAATGTCTCAGACAGGTTTTCAATCTGGGTACGCATGCTGTTGATGTCTTTGTTCAGCTCTCGGTTCTTGCTCTCTGCCGTCAAGAACCGTTCCGTATTTCCTCCTGCGTCACACTCGGCTTTTGTTTTGAACAGACCCAGATGCGTTAATTTCTGATCGTCCAATTCACCGAAGGCGTAATATTGGGTCCCCCGTGGTTCAATACCGCGAGAAATACCAACATACAATCCGGGTTGTTTGTTTGCATCATAGTCAATCGGGACCTCAGTCGATTTACCCATGATGTTCGTATAGAGTGGTTTACTGACCCGATTTGGGTCGTTGATGTACACAAAGTAGTGCAAAGCAGCTTTGCCCTGGATCGACTCATCACCAGGATTCTCGAAGAGTTCCTGCATGGTAAAGGCCGGAGTGTTCAGACATGGTTGGTCCATGTTCGAACTACCCAGGTACAGCGTAATGCCCAACAGTTCGCTGTGAATCGCATTGTTGCGTTCCACCATACCCTGGTGCAGATCCAATTGAACCTGCAACGTCACTGGCATGCGAATGTGGTAATCGCTATTCGATTTACGCAGGCGCTCCTGTTCCTTACTCATTTCCGCTAATATGGATTTATCGAGCTTGGTCAGGGCGGCATTCACGTCAATCATCAGATTGTCCAGATAGACGTTCTCGATGACCACATGGATTTGTTGTTCACTGATATAAGTGGCTTCTTGACCACGTTGCACGATATAACTCAAACCACCTTTGACTTTCACAATGATCTCTTTGTTAGAGATATTGGTAACCCGGTATTTGAGCTGGAAGCTATTCAATTCAGTAGCCATGGCGAGAACCTCTTTCGACTTCCTTAAAAGCCTATTTGTAATACGTAGTCTGCTCTAATAATGTAGGTTTCAAAAATTATAATGAAAAGACAAAATGCAAAAAAGAGACATAACCCCCTCCCCCACCCGAAGGCAGAGGAGGAGGGTATGTTCATTCCCTTTACAGGGGTTACCGCAGCCTTACAACACCACGGAGCCTACTCAGGATCAAGAACCCCGTAGTAGGCTGCCGCAACCCTTATTACGGGTTTACTGGTGCGTTACCTTCGGTAGCGGTAACCAGAGCGTTGATGCCGTCGGTCAGACCTTCGACTTGAACGATCTGTTTAGCCAGCTTGGTCAGCAGGCCATCGTCACCCAGGAACTCGTGAGCATCTTCGATGATCAGCGAGCCGATGATGACGTTCAGCGGCCAGTGACGGTAGGTAGGCATGGTCATGACCACACCGAAGTCCTGTTGGTCACGAGTCACGTTACCCTGCACGACGATGTTCTCTTTCGAGATGTTCACGCCGATGCCGCCCAGCGGGTTGATGAAGTCGTTGGTGGAGGTGTTCTTCGGAACGATCAGCAGTTGGCCGATTTGGCTGTCGAAGTTGGTCTCAACGATTTGCATCGGGGTCACTGGACCCAGGGAACGAGCGTCGCCCGAACGCATCAGGAAGCGCGCCAAGTTCTGGTGAACCACAACGGTCCATTCGATCTTGTCGGTGCCGCCGTATTCAGCGATCGCAGCCAGGCCGGACTTGGTGTTCAGCGCAGCGGTGATGTCGCTGATTTCGTTCAGGAACACAGAAGCAACGTTGTCGAACACGTCGATCGAGTCCAGGGACGATACACGGTCCTTGATCTTGAACGAACGGTTAACGGCCGCAGCCGATACGTAGTGCTGACCTGGCAGAACGTTGGAGCCCTGCTGGTTACCAACAACTGGAGAGCCGTCGATCGAGGTGATGTACTTCAGGTGTTCCTGAGCCACATCGAACGCTTTCTTCGAGCACTGGTTGTTGATCGCGATCGACATCTGCTGAATCGCGAAGTCCAGGGAACCCTGGTTGACGTCGTCGGCCGATACTGGGTATTTCACCGATACCGGGCTGTTGCGGCGTACGGACAGACGCTTGTCAGCATCGAATACTTCGATACGGTAGCCGAAGTTACCGCGCGAGGTGTTCGAAACGTTACCACCCAGGTCGATACCGACCACGGCGCCGTTCGTCAGGGACTTGATCAGACCCTTCTGAGTAGCGTCGGCTTTGTGCATGGTGATCACGTTGCCATTGGTCAGGTCGCGCAGACCGTGAACAGTGACCTGACCTGCGTTCAGACGCAGTTCGTTGGTCTGGCGCTGGTAGTTGCCGTTCATGCTGATGTTCAGCAGAGGCTCGTAACCGGCAGTTTTGAAGGTAGCGAACAGGGTTTCGCCGACGGTAGCGCCGGTTTTGTCCAGAACGCTGAAACCTGGCAGAGCGCGCAGGTGCAGGTTGACTTCACGGTCGTCGGAACCTTGGCCTTGGCTGGTAGGGCCGAAGGTGTTGTTCGAGATCGAGAAGGTGTTGATGAAGAAGTTGACAGCGTTAGCGCCCAGCTTGGCGCCGACGATGACTTCTTTGACCACGAGGCTGTTCGACTCGAGTTCGTCAGTGCTGGTCCATGGACGCTGGCCTGGAACCTGGGTCAGAGCCAGAAGGTTCGGAATGGTGTTCGGAACTTTCAGGTACTGAGTAGCGTGGGAGCTACGGTTGTAGGCGTCTGCTTCCGGGTAGGTCGCAGTGGTACGAGCAACGATGGCTTCGTCGACGAAGAAGTCACGGTTGTCGTCAGCGCTGTCTTCTGGGAACACCGGGTGCACGGCCAGGACTTCGTCCTTGAACATGTCGCCGGTACGCAGCAGACCGAAGATCGGACGCAGTTCGGAAGCCGACTGCCAGGCGCTGTTGCCGTAGGCGTACGAACCGATACCCGCGGCGCGGACTACCAGGTTGGCGCCTTCGTCTTCGTAACGAACGGTGATGGTGGAGAACAGCGCTTCAGCGCCAGGGGTTTGCAGGTGCGACTGAGCATTCAGCGTCAGGTTCGCAGCCTTGATGTCCATCTCGCTGCCTTTGAAGTTCTGGAGCGAGAAACCCTCGATACCAGTAACTTCGGCCAGAGCCTTGGCGGCTTCGTTCATGATCGCCATTTCGGTGCCAGGAACGCCGGAACGATTCAGCGAGCCTGCGACGGCGTCGTACGACTTCGGAGTGACGGACTTGAACAGGGTCATCAGCTGATGGCTTTCAACGCCGTCGATCTTGCCGATACCCTCTTCAAACGTTTGGAAGCTCTCAGCCCCGATGACGGAGTTGAGCGATTGGTTGCCCAGGGCGCTGCGAACGGCGCTGAAGAGGTTTCCGGTATTCTTCAGAGACGCGTTGATTTGTTTAAAGGCCATGACTCGAATCCTTTACTGAGGATGATTGCAAATATATATTTGTCTGTGTATTAGCGCTACACATAAAATACAGTGAAGTTACGGGTTTTGGATACTAACCAGTTTGTAAACCTCAGCCAAGGTAAACTCACCCTGGTTAGGTTTTGGGATTTTGCCATTGTGGGATTCCATGTACCCCACTTTAGCAAAGATCGTTTCCAGCAAAGCGCTGGAGAAAGTGGCACACTCCAGCGTGTCGAAGCCAGGAGCCTTAGGAGTGTTCTCCCCATTAAATAGAAAGATGATGGTATTCATGCCAGCATCGATGCAACTGAATGAGGTGCTTTCCTGAATAACGCCGGATAAGCTTTCACCGTCCAGGCTATTAAATGCAGCTTCAACCATGCCGGCGTTGTAGCCCTCACCAAACACATGTTTGGGATCGAGCATGAGTACGCCGAGACGTTGAGCCACCAAATACTGGAATTTCAGGATGCTTGCAATTTCACCGAAGGTCAACTTCTGATGATATGTTGACAGCTTTGCAAGATCGCTGTAAGGAATCGATTGACTGGCCAGCAAACGTTGCATATCGCTGGTCAGGTAAAAAATACGGACTGACTTCCCTTGTGGGGTCTTAAGAATCATTTTCAGCTCCTAGGAGTTTCCTAATGAACGATTTATTGGTACTGGTTAAGTTGTTGTCTGCGCTATATCAGGCTAAGAAGCTGAAGGACACCAACTTAATCACGGAACTGGTAGATACGTTAAACGATTTGCCTGTCCCTAACTCCGATGTCTTTACTCAAGACAAAGGCATCCGGGATAGCATTCGCGCAACTATCCGCTGGCTGTTGGAACAGCCCGAAGAAGATGTACTGGTCATAAAATCATCGTTATTGCAACGTGTCAGCATGTTTGTCAAAAATGATGAGAGCCTCAAGGAAGCAATCACCCACGGTCTGGAAGACTATCCGTCTGATGAACAGACGCGAAAGGTTATCTACCAGCATATCTCTGAGATCCGTTTGAACTCGGAAGGTGAAGAGTTCTCCAAGAAGTTCAAGAAGGCCATCAAGGACTTTTACTTCAAAGATATCAGCGACATGGGGAAAGACGATTGGGCTAACCTAATCGACTTGGTACAAGCTGGCGTCAACCAAGGTCTGGAAGAACGTCAGTCTGAAATTGTTGCACAGGTTACTTCTGAAACACCTGACTCGTTTAATGCCATTATTGATATGGCCAAACGCGAGAACAGCCTCGAAGGTATCATGAAGTCAGGTCTTCATGGTTTGAACCAGTCTCTGAATCCTGACGGCGGTTTCCGTCGTGGCAAGATGTACATGATTGAAGCATTGACTAACCGGGGTAAGTCTCTCGCTACAAGTCATATGGTTGCCAGTATTGGTCTGTACAACAAACCGATGCTGCGGGATAAAGCCAAGATCCCTACGATCCTCCTGGAGTCTGCCGAAGACACCATGGACCTGATCATCATGCGCATGTATAAGCTGGCGCTCTCAGCCCGTCACGGCATTGCTGCTGACTTCCAGTCTGCTGAGAACATGGACATCGTTGATGCCATCGTTAGCTGCTTTAAAGAAAATGGTTGGTATCTCATCATCAACCAAATTGATTCCAGTAAAGACTCGGCCAACACCATGTTCGCCCGTTGCCGTCAACTGGAACTCAAAGGCCACGAGATCATCTTCTGGGCCTACGACTACTGCGGTCTGCAAAACATCGACAAGATCCCTGGTGAAACAAAGTCCGACAAGCTGCAATTGCACTTCCGGAAGATCAGGGGTTTCATCATTGCTCGCGGTATCTGCTTCCTGACCCCTCATCAACTCTCGCCAGCGGCGAAGATGAAGCTACAGGAATCGGACGAAGAATCCGAGGTGTACTTCGCTCGAGAAGTTTCCGGTAAGTCGCTTACTGAAACCTCGACCAAGATCACCAACGAAGTGGATGTGGTTATTACCATCCATGTGGCTAAAACAACCTTTAAGGTTTACTTCACTTGGTGTGTGGGTAAACAACGGGGCGAGGGTTGTTTGCCAGAAGAACGGTTCGGCATCTACGACCTGCATCCCGAGAAAGGTTTGGAACACGATATTGGCAAGAAACCAGCATTCCGACGCAGCTTGACTCAACGACTCAACGCCAATGGCGACCTTGAAAATGATTTCGATCACTTTGATGTAGCAGCATAAAGAACTCTAATGGAGCTTAATACCCTATCCGCTCATAGGAGCGGATAGGGTATTAATATAGCCGCTATAACAGCCTACAAGACGCGCAGAGCGTTTTCAATCAGTTTGTCGTGTTCTGGCTTGGCCAAGGCCGCGCGAGCCTCTTCTTGCTTTTTGGAGGGCTTTGGGAAGATCAAATCAGAAAACTTGATCTTTTTCTTGGTAAGGTCGTTTAACATAATTGCTAATTCCCCTTAAGAACAGAACAAGGAAACCCTTACCTACGGTAAGGGGCTTAGTTTATATCAGCCAACTCGCCCTCTGGGCCCCCCTGGTTTCCCAAGAGTTTACTCTTTCGAGCATAGGCATAGGGAGTCGGCTGAAGATTTATTCCGCAGGAATCTCTTCATCGGAAATGAACAGCCCTAAGAGAGAAATCTCTCTGAAGGTAGGTTGCCCTGCGCTTTGGGTATCCATCTGCCACTCGGTCTTGATCACATGAACAGTGCCTTCCCGATACACCAGGTTATTACTGCCGCTCATGTAGTAGTAACGCACCGGCATAGCCGGATCGATCAAGGAAGCATCAGAGTTGTGCCAGGCTACCTGTACGAGGTTACCGTCGTTCTTGGCGTTCTCAGTTAACAGCTTGCAGAGGTTGTTGGTAGGTTCCGAATGGTAACCCATCACTTCCTCGCCACTGGCACGCTTAGACGTCTGGTACTCCGACAGAGAGTCAGCACGGGTGGTCATGGCTTGACCTTTGTTGTAATACACACCGGTTTCTGCCATGGCTGCATCAGACGTGATTACCCGCTTACCAGTACCCACGTTTTGTTTCTTGATGTCACTACCATCCTTGGTAGCCCCGCCACCAGTCGACAGGACCGTCACCACCTTCCCTTCAACGTAATACGAGCGCTTCAGAGTAGGGATAACGTCTTCTGGCACTCGGTATACGTTCAGCACCTTTGGAGCCTTCTCGTAACGCCCTGTGCGGTACAGAGGGTAGATCCACCACATACCCTTCCGGTAGTAGCAACCCAACCCCGTACTGTAGAAACCAAACTCGTCATGTTCCTGTACCCACATAGCCAGCTTAGGCAGTGGAACCGCAGCAGGAATAGCCACATGACTGAAGACCCGAGTGTTGTCTACCGGCTCTTCAATATTGACCCCTTTGAAAGCATCAGCCCCCGTCAACGTCAATTGCTGACCGTACTCCGTCAGGATCCCGTGCAGCACATCCTTAAGAGTCGCCATCAACAGGGTGTCTGCAACCAGTTCGTTCTTGAGCAGGGCATAGCCCGTTTCAAACAACTGAAAGGTCACGGTAATCATGTTGGTTGCATCTTTGGTTGTCAGGTCTGCCAGAGCGGAGTTACCACCCTGCATCTCCGGGTCTGCATCTCCCAAAGGAACTGCACGCCAACGACGCATGATCTGCGTGATACCTACCCGTTCAACCACCTCGATAAAGAGGTTGTCTTTATTGGGCAGTACCTTACGCATGTAAACACCCGGCTGGATCTGGGCCTTGATACGAGCGTTATCGCTGTGAGAGACGCCACCCCCATGAGCAGGACCAAACAACGCCAAACAAGCAAACCCGTTAGGGATCAACAACGGGATCTGCTCAGTCGGGGTAATGATCGTCGCGTCAACGGTAAAAATCTTCTCATAACCAACTGCATCAATGGCATTTGCGTGCGCAATGATGTTGGCTATCGGCTTTGGCATTTCCATGACTTAATCTCCTCTGAAAATCCAGTCATTGTTGTCTTGTGAAACATCCACGCGAGTCAGACTGTCAGAAGAGATCTTGATCGATGGGAAGAAGTTACCTGGGTTTACCGGACCGTTGTCGATAGCAAACTGCGCTTTCTCATGACCGTCCAAGTCATCCAGGTGACTCACAAAGCTGATATCGTTACCCGTGCCCTTGTGGAGCATAGGGCTCATGGTAAGCAGCATACCAAGAGATGCCAGACCCATACCTTCTTGCTGCCTGCTGTCCTTAGCGGCATCACGAATAGCCTGGTTGGTTACAAACGGCTTAATCTTCTTGTAAGCCGGAAACAGCATGTACGCCAAATGTTCCAGCAAGCGCAGTTCTTCACGAGGTGGTGATTTGAACTCTGGAACTGTTCTGATCATCTCGCACCACAACGCCAGGTACTCTTGAATGCTTTCGTAAATACCCGGCACTGTTTCGTTGGCTTTGTTAAACCCCAGTTCATCCGGAGACAAGACGTTAGGGAGGAACCCCAAGATCTGGGGCACCTTCATTTGACGAAGCTGAGGTTCGTCGTAGTAGTTGTGATCGTTGGCAAACCCCGCTTGGTTGTTGTGGTACCGCCCACGGAGGTCTTCAATGGTCATCAAACTCTTCGGGGCCACCCAGACCCCGTAGACGCGGTTATTCAAAACACCGTACAGTTCGATCAACCGAGACCGTACGGCTCCGTAACGAGGATAGAGCATTTTCATAGAGGAGGTCCGAACTTACGGCTCACCTGAATCAACAGCAACAGGATCGCGCCGTGGTAAAGTTGTTGCCACTTGTCCAGTTCAAAGAACCCCTTGCAGTAGTTCAGGAGTTTCTCCCGATCAACCAGATGGTTCTTCAGGGCATCCACCACCAGACGTTCGAAATCAGTCTGTGGTTGGCCCTCGTAGAACTCAGGGGTGAACAAGTAGGTAGTTGTGTACTGCGGACTGGAGGCTAACAGTGGGAAGCCATCCATGTTGAAGTACGCCCGTTGAATCTGATAACGTTCTGGGTCAGCCACTACCACCCAATCAAACTTGCTGGAACGCAAGTTACCGTATTGACGGGTATTGATCAGGCGGTTGGTCGACACGATCGTTATCGTGGAGTTCTTGGCAACTGGCAGGAGATTGAAATCCCCACGCATCAGAACTTCCCAGATATTGATGTCACCGAAACCACCGTACTCCCGTCCACCGTATTGGGTAGAGAACAGGTTGATCGGTGGATAAGACGTACGTAGGTCCGCTGGCATTTGTCCTGCCAGGAACTTAACCAGGTACTGGTCGTAGATCTTCCGACCGTTCTTGTCTTCCCAGGCAATGGTGCGCTCAGGGTTCCAGTAGAACTCGTTCATGATGTAGTTGGCAATCGTCAACCGCCAGTTGAACAGTTCCTTGGCCGTGTTGAACTCCGGCTGAGTAATGATGGAGATCCCACCATGCAGTGCCGAGTCTTTCGAGTAGACCAGTTCTTCAACAACACGGATCTCCAGCTGTGCCATGATGTCTTCGGTAAGGATACCGAGTTTCTCAAAGGTGCAGAGGTAAACCTTGTTTGAAGTATCGTTGCGGATTTCTGGTTGCTCTTTGATCTGGTAGAGCCCAGCTCGACCCTCGCCCGCATCCATGATCGCCACATCCCACTGAAGGGGATTGAGATCGAACGCAAGCCACATTTCAAAGGTTGTCGCACTTTCACCCTTGGTAGGGTCAAATGCGTAAGCCCCTGCACCGTCCTGTTTACCGACCAAATTCTTGATGCGGGTGTAGCTTTGGTAAACAGCAGCGTTATCCGGTTGGAACTGGCTGAGTTCTTCATCTGGCATCAGCTTGCGCCGGTAGTACTCCATCAATCGCGGAGTACCGTCCACCATCGACAGCAGACTGGTCTCAGGTGTATAGGCCGAGTCTACGATGGAGTGTTTATACGTGTTACTGTAAATCTTGGGGCGTTCCGGTTCTGGCGGAATGACCGACCCCAGCGGCGTGGCCTTGAGTCCCATTAACGTTTGTCCTCTACCAATACATAACTGTTAAGCCCGAGGTTCATCATGTACCGGGTAGGATTATCCCCCGGCAGGCCTAAGCCTTTGTCGATGTCCTTGCGGATTTGGTTGATGTGATTCAGCCATGGTTGCGGAAGTTTATTCCAGTGGTACCATGGGAAGATAGCGGGCAACAGATTGAGGTCCTGGGGGTTCTTGCTCAGATCGTCCCAGAAGTCGTCTGTGTAGTCGCGTATCGAATAATCAAGCGTTACCACGATGTGGTGCACGTTTTTCATCGTAGGCTTGCGAGAGAGCGTTACAGAGCCTGTCTCATCCATACTCAGTTGAGTAGGGAGAATGCGCAGGTCATTACTGTACACCCAGATCAGGAACGGCGTGGCATACTGGGTAAACGCCACTTTGTGACGACGCAGCATGTACGCTTTAACCTGTTCGCTCCATTTAAAGCCAGGGATGTCGAAGATGTTAACCAGCTCCTGACCCTCAACGTCTTCTACTGCAAGACGTGCCTGAATGATCGGCTGCACGAAAGGCATGCGTGCCATAACCCAAGGATCGTGCTTGGGTAACTTCAGGAAGTAGGGGGCTTCCGTTTGGCGAGTGGTTTGGTTAGACAACCCCCACGCTACTTCTGGAGCCGTCCGTACGTTGAAAGGACGAGTGAACTGTTCATTAGGAATAGGGATCCATTTCTCTGGGATCTCATCCTGATAAACGTCCAGTGGGTAGAAGAACTCCCAATTGGTGAATTCGTTGAAGTAGAAGGAGTATTTAAACTCGGCTTCAAACTTACTGGAACTACCACGACGTGCCCGTTGGATTTCAGCATCAGAGAACTGAATGCCAATGTAGTCCAGCCGCTGAGGCACTACCAGGCGTTTGTTCTTACCCGCCACGTTACTGATCGTGGTAAAGGGAACACGGCAATACTTGTTGAACCACAGCCCAAACTCTGGCGTGGCGGGGTCATTCTTGAGGATCAGCGCATGGATGTCTTGCATACACGCAATGATGCTGTTGTTAACACCCAGGTGGACAGTGGCACTGAAAGCCATATCTGCCATTTGGTTGTCACGCAGGCGGTTAATGCGACGCACGTAGTGGTCTGCCAGCTTACTGCTGTTAAACGACGCCACGACTGACACGTTAACCTTGACGCCTGAAAAAGCCGGGTAAAGACCCATTGGCTTTTCTTCCTCGGTTAACCATACCGGACGTTCGGTCGGTTCACGACGCTGGTTGGAATAACCGGTGTTAAATGGGGTGTCTTCTTTTTCTACCACAATGAACAGCTTGTTGCGGAAGATACCGTCAGTGAACATATCACCACGGAGACCATCATCGCTGTTACTGCCGATCAGCTTAGCAACATCATTCTCGCCGTTGTAAATGATTTGCGAGGCGTTATCCAAGCTGTAGTACTTAAGAACTTGTCTGAGAGAATCCAACACCGCAGGGCGAAAGAACGATGCGTAGTCATCCTCAGACATAACGATTGATTTCAGCATCATGGCGCTATGCTCAATAAAGAAATAAAAAGATAAGTAGTGGAAGGTATCCCCTTCCACTACAAACCAGTAAGGATGTTACTTCCAGCGAACAGGTGTAACCAGACCGCCGCTCAGCTGGAGAATGATCAGGTTGGAGATACCGTCATTCAACTGGCTGATAACTTCAGCGTTCTGGAAGTCGTCTACTTCCAGCGACAACTTAAAGCCGAGGGAGTTCACAAACTCAGCGACTTTTTCTGCAAGCTCTTGAGAAAGATGGTTATCCACACCAACTGGATCGGCAACCTGGAACACCTTACCCCCAAGAGCCAGACGAACCCGCTGTTCTTCCAGATCAACAGCAATGCATTCGGCAGGGCGTGGTGCAGCAGCCTTGTCTTTAACGGTAAAGATCAATACCCCGCTCAGGCTGATACTGGTATTCAGCATCGGCACAGAGACCAAGTACTGAGGCTTACCGCCAAACTCAACCACTTTGTCTTCCACGTCGTAATCCACCTTGTCCAACAGATGGAGTCCGTATGCGTCGGACAGCTCCTGAATCACCAAACTCAGAGAATCCCCTTCGCTGGCTGAAACCTCGGGTGCCTTGTGAGCCATAACGCGCAGGAGATTACCCTTGCTCATTTTGGCCTTTTGCTGAACACCGTTCTTTTCAACGGCGAACACGGCGCTGGTTTCAGATTCAGATTCTGCACTCAGAACCGTGTAGCCTTCAGGGAGCTGCTTTGTAATACGAGCAAGCACCTCTGGGTGAACGTTTTCCAAGGCCATCTCACTACTCCTTTTTAGCTTTAGGTTCAGCAGGCTCTGCCGCAGGGAAGATCTTGGTGTTGATACCAGCAACGGCCTTACGGATGCCGCTTACCAGCTTCTTGTGGGCAGTAACCTTATCCTTAAGACCCTTGAGGCTATCCTTCGCAGCAGCGACCTTCTCCTGGGTCGACTTGCGGGTAGTGGCGACGACTTCCTTGTTGGACTCATCTTTACCAGACACGTTACTGGCCGCGGTCTTCAACTCCGCCAGTTTTTGCTGGGCCAACTCCATTGCCGCACCGAGTGCTTCGCCGTAGCCACTCTGTTTGTTCAACAGACCCAACAGCTTGTCAATAGCGGTGGCCGCGTCGGCTTTGCTATTAAGACTACCCACGATGGTACTGAAGGCACCAGATGGGTCAGCTTCGGCAGCCAGCTTTACCAGCCCGGCCTTGGCAGCAGGGTTGATCTGATCACCAGAGGTTTCCTTGGCCGCCGCCAGATCCTTCTTGTTGGCATCACCGGAATCTGCTGTGGCTTTGTTTGCATCCTTCTCATCGGAGGAAGTAAACCAATCCTTGATAGCCTTGAAAGACGCTGAGATCGTTTCCCAGGCCTTTGTAGCCATTTCCTTGATACCGTCAAGGATTGCGCCCTCAGTACCCGTCACAGCGCCCATATGAGCGTTACGTGCGTTTGCAACGCCAATGAGGTAGTTGGACGCAAAGGTGTCCTCGCCGTTCAGGTAATCTTCCATGCCCTGAATCAGTTGCAGTGTGTGGTCGAACTTGCAACCGCAGTCACAGTCGTCATCACGCTTGCAGTCTTCCGGCTCATCGAAATCTACTGCTACAGCTTCCGGCAGGTCTTCGAGTTGGGAAGGAGCGTATTCCTCTGCGCCCATCAACATGCCAAGGCGGCTGGTCACAAACACGTCGATGATATTCAGTACCCGCTCCGCATATTCCATCATGCGGATGTTGAACTGAATACCCACCATGTTCGGTTGTTCGTGACCTTCGTAGATCTCGAGGAAGTAACGCAGGTGGTTGTTGGCAAATTCGATCCAGTCGTTAACTGCACCACCGCCCATGTTCTCGCTGGTCTTGTTACCCAGCGCGCACACCTGCATGGCGATATTGCGCTCTGGAGTAATACCACCGTTCTTGGCGTCGTTCAACAGTTCGTTGAGGAACTGAGTGACCGGCCAGTTGACTTCCAGCTCACTGCCGTCGAAGTAAGCCAAGCGGTCTTCAATTGCGGCAATCACCGAGAACAGACGTTCCTTAACACGATCCATCCCTTCTTCAGTGACATTAACTGCGTAACCCAAACCCAGGGTATTGAGCAGCTCGATCATGTGTGCGTTCTTTTCGGGGTCCAGCTGTCCGGCCTTACCGGACATCAGCATACCGAGCAACCCCAGTTCAAAGTACAAATTCATTCCCTTCTCCTTACTGATACTTGATGACTACGGTGCCGCGGTAGTAGGTGGCTCGGCGAGCAGTTACGTGGAGATAGCCGTCGCTCGTACCCAGCTCAACTTCGAAGCGAGTCAGATCGCTCAAACCCACGAACCGTAACCAGTTAAAGAACAGGACACTCATTTCGTCAGCAGCGTCGGCATAATCCACGTTATCGAGAACCACCAGACTTTCTGCTACGTGACTGTCCACCAGATCATCGATAGGTTGCAGGTTGGCGGTTTCAGGTGCACCAAAGGTCAGACCACTGATGTCTTGGGGAATGCCTTTGAACAACTCGCCCAAATCCACCTTATCGATCAGTAGACCAGCACCGGCACTACCTTGCTCGACATAACTGAACACATTGTCGCTAACCGACCGCCCCGTACCGAAACGTGGATTCAATCCATCAATCCCCTGTTGCTCCATGGCCATCGCCACCAACAAGGTTTTGTTAAAACAATTCAAGCGCATGATGAATTATCCTTTCACGTCGATGCTGCTGGAGACAATGCTGGTGGTCGTGTTGTAGACCTTGAACACCAGGGTCTCCAATACCTTGATCCCAGCCATGCCATTGCGCACGATCTCTTCGAGCGCGGAAGCGATCGCTCTTGCCGATGCCTGATTCTCTTGCTCAGTTTTCTTGGAGAAGGAAAGGCTACTGTTAAGCCCTTTGATGAAGACCTTTTCCAACTCGACCGATTTGTTGATCATGCTTTCGAACACGATGTTCATCGATTCCAAGCTTTTGGCAATCGAACGGGTGGTCGATTCGCTGCTGATAAAGCCCGCGTTCTTGTCGGACTCCAACAGATCAGGATCTACCTTCAACGACAGCTTGCCGTGAGCAGTGATCGAAACAGTGGTACCGCCAATGAAGGGAGCAGGGTCCTTACCAAAGATCTTGATAAGCGCTTCATGGTGCTCTTTGAAGAGCTTCTCCATGGCTTCCTTGGTCTGGCTCAGCTGCTTGCCAGTAAACAGTGCTTCAGCCTCACGAGCAGTGTTACCCACTTCTTTGATGTAAGCTTGCACCTTGCCAGTGGCTTCATGCCAGCCATCAATAGCCTTAGGCATCCAATCCAGGTTCGCTGGGATCTTGGCCTTACTGGCCCACAGGTTCATGTAACCCTGGGGATAGTGCGTGAAGTGTTTCTTGACCCCGTTCTTATCCAGCTTATCGACGAGATCTTTGTTCTTGCGAGCCGCCACTTCTTTCTTGCCGGTGAAGAAACTGAACACCCACTTGAAGAAGTTCTTTACAGCCGCGATCAGCGAACTGACCATATCACCAATCCAGCTCATGAAGCCTTCGGTACCTTGAACGGTATCGAGTTCTGGCTTACGAGGGATTTGGGAAAAGACGTATTGATAGTAGAGGGATTCGTTACCATCAACTTTGTCGTATTCGTCCGACAGGTCGTCAATCTTGTCATCGGGTGCATCCACAACGCTCTCAGGATTCTCGGCGTTGTAGAGTGCTTCAACAGTTGGGGTATTGATAAAACGTCGAGCAAGCACTGGTTGCGTCATGGTAGAAGTACCTGTTAAAAAAGGATATGTAGCAAAACCTATAGCATCCCTTGAAAAAACAAAATGCAGCCATAAGACTACTAAGGGCGATTGCTCGCCCTTAGTAGCTACCTTACGGTGTTACAACGACCAGCTCAGGCCTTGTTAGACGTGAGCAGCAACGCAGTCGAGGGTGGCGCCAGCAGCGTTGACAGCCATCTTGGTCACGTTGGTGGCCATGGTGGAAGTCGAGCTGTAGATCGCCTTGATCAGGGTAACCTGACCGTTGATGTCGGCGGCCTTCTCGTTGTCGCCAGCCTTGATGGCGTTCAGGGAACCCACAACGCGGTCACGCTCGGCAGCGCTGAACGCTTTGGCGACTTTGGTGTTGCGGATGAACGCGCCGATGGTGCGAACTTCGGTGATCGCCTTCAGCAGACCGGCTTTGTCGGTCTTGGCTTTGACTTCGCCGCTGGTCAGCTTCTTGGCTTCAGGGTCCTTCATCACGACCAGTTTCAGGCTACGAGCAGCAGCAGCAGCTTCGGCCATGGTCTTGAGTTCGCTGTCGATGTACGACACTTGGATACGGATGCCGTTGGCGACGCCGATCAGGATGTCCTGGTTGCCAGCCTTCTTCTCGTTGTACTTGCCGGCCGCTTTCGCGTCGGTTTTGACAGCCGAGATCAGACCGCTGTAGGCCGACTTGAACTCTTCCAGAGTAACGCCGGAAACGTTCTTGCCCAGATCGCACAGCTTGGCGATCGCGCCCTGGGTGGCTTCGAAGCCAGCCGATTTCACGGAAGCGATGCCGCCTTTGGCGTAGTCGATGAAGACGTTCCAGCCGCCCAGCTTCACGGTTTCTTTCAGCTTGGTGCTGTCTTCGACACGCTTCTTCAGGTTGTCGCAACGACGCTCCAGGCCGGCGGCCTTGTCGAAGATCGACACGAAGAACGCGATCACGGAGTTGAAGATGTGCTTGATGAAGTCAACGGCCTTTTTGCCGTATTCCTTGATCGAGTCCATGATGCCTTCCATGCCCTGGCGAGCCATCATCTCGGCGGTCGACGCGTCGGTGATGGATTCAGCGCCCATGCGCTCGCCCTGGATGTTGGCACCCAGCTTGTTACCCAGCTTCACGCCGCGGTTGTACAGCTGGCTGAACGCCAGGCCGTTGAAGTTGCCGGAGTTGATCAGGGATTCCATGCCTTCGACGACTTCGGTCGCTTCTTCGACTGCTTCTTCCAGATCTTCGACCTGGTCGACCAGCTTCTCGATGGCGTTGGATTGTTCTTCGATGACCACGGTCACTTCGGCCAGTTCGGTCTTCACGACGTCTTCGACTGCGTCAACCACCGGGCCGCCTTCGCCGCCTTCCAGTTCCAGTTCTTCGGCGCCTTTGAACATGTTCAGAAAGTCAATACCGCTCATAGCTATGTATCCTTTTTCGTTAACGAAGGAAAATGTTTGTTTGCAAACGGTTTAAGCGAAAACACCAAGCACACCATGAATGTACCTGTCGGTGTAGCTGACCACCCGAGGAGTGAATCCGCTATAGAATGCCAAGGCATTGGCTTCACCGGAGAGGAGTTTCTCACCCTCTGCCATGGCGCTCGAACTAACCTTATCCAACTTGGCCAGGTTAGCGTCGACTGACTTAACCATCTCAGACCAGCTCTTGATGAAGCTCAAGTAACTGTCGTACGATGTCTTCAAGCGCTTGTGCATAGAGTTGATCTTGTCCAGCTTGGTCAGCAGAGAACTGACTTCAGACTTGGATAAGGTCACGGAGGACCCGGCCTCAGCAGGCGCGTCTCCACCTATAACATATTTAGGGTGTTTGCCGTCACCGTAAACACACTCCCAGACCTTACCCCCTGGCAATGGGTCAGAGAACGTTGTAGTGCCCTTGGAATGCGGCAGCTTAAACGTAGGGTACTTCAGGGCCTCGAACTCCTCTACAACCGCGAAGATGTTCTCAGCAGACGAAGCACTCTTGAGTTTACGGGCGACGATCAGCTGCTTGTCCAGGTAACTCAGAATCTCTTTGCTGTGCTTATCCAGTGCATCCAACGTGCTCAGCAGAGTGTCCATATCATGCCCAATACGGTCAATGTCACCATTGGCGGTAATCAGAGCAATCGTGGTTTTACTGAGGTTCAACTCGTGATCCTCGACCTTGCTGAAGTTCTGCAACAGCTTTTTGATCAAGGTGTCGTTGTCACTGAAAGCACGGTACAAACCAGAACCAGCCGCACCGAGAGCTTTGCCAAACAGATCGACAGTCTTACCGCCAACCCACTTGCTGACTTCAAAAAGACCCGCCCCCAGTTCTTTGGCGTTCTCCATAAAGTCTTCATTGCCCTCGACACTGATCTTCATCCGGTGTGGAGCAGCGAGCATGAACTGGCCGGTTTGTTCCAGCCCTTTCTGCTCCTCCATGGTCTCCAGATGATTCTCCAGGCAGTTCTGGTACATACGACGGGTAGTGCTCATGGCTAGCCTCCTTACGGCGTGTTAGCCTTAACCGAGAGATTCGACAGCTCGATCAAGCCGTGAATAACCAGGGTCAGGTAGGAGGTCACCACAGCCCGAAGGTTCAGCAACTCCATTTGGTTGCGACGAACGATCGACGAGAACGCACTCAGGACTTTGTCCTTAAGCTCGTCATCCATCTGCGACTCGTAAATACCTTTGGCAACATCGTTGTAATCGCTGTCCGCCAGTTTGTACTTATCGCCGGCCTCGTAGACCTTGGTCCATTCCTTCAGCAGTTCTTTCAGGTGTTTTGCAATCACCTTGATCTGCTGACTCGAGAGGCTCTTCGTCTCGTTACCCAGTTTCGGGTAAACCACTTCAGAACTGTTCTCGAAGCCCGTCATTTCCTCATTGAGGTAAATGTGCAGGAACTGCTCCACGTCAGTTACCGTGTGCATACGGTAGTTCGGCTTGGTTTGACGGATGTCGATGAAGTACGCCCCGCCCATCAGCTCTACCGACTGTTTCGCAGTAACACGACCAGTGGTGAAGTCCTTGTTGGGCTTGTTGCACTCTTTGAACGGAGTCGACGGCAGCTGAGACGGCAGGTCGAGGAAACGTTCCAGACCCAGCTGCTGATCCAACCCGGAGAACCCGCCAAAGAAGCTCAGGATCGCGTTCATGTTGTTCTTGCTGTTCAGGTAGTAGTTCGAGCTCACCGCCGAAATGGTGCGACTCAACTTACTGACATCACCCGTCCAGTCACCGGAGATCTGGCCGTTAACCTTGAACAGGTTGAACAGACGAGCACCCAGCAGCAGGTTTTCACGGCCTTCGTCGAAACGAGGGGTTGCCTCGATACCCTTTTCCAGCGCCTCAACAGCTTCCAGCAGACTTTCCTGGTTTTGCGTGAACACGATATACGCTTCACGGAAACCGTCGTTGATACGACCTACGACTTCCTTCGACTTGCGGAAGAAATCGCCCAGGAAGCTCTCACAGCCCATCAGGCGTGTTAAGAGGTAATCTTCCGGTAGAAGGGAGCGGCCGAGTGCTTCCGCGCCTTCTACGGCGTCCAGGCCCGATACAGGAGGGATGTCGGCATTGGCCCGCACCAATTGGTTATCCATCGCCGTTACCAGCTCTGGTGTAACCTGGTGAGGTTCGGTGCCTTCAAGCACCGTTTTAACCAGAGCCACTCGATCCTTGCTATCGTCCAGACGGTTCTGGAAGCGATCCAGGTCACCGGTGTCTTTGGCCAGGCTGACGATCTCAGCAGACTTAACAGCAGAGATTGCCGCCATCTCAGCAGCCAGTTGCAAATCCTGGTTAATTTGCCCCATAGTAGTTATCTCCTCCGAGGAGCAGGAAGATACGTCCGACGACACCCGCTCCTACGCCTGCCATAAGGCGGTAGAGGTCGTTGTCATAGACCTTGTCCCCATCCTGCAAGAAGGCCGCATGGCCACCTGTGCGAACAGTGGGAGTGTAAGTACCATAACGGGTACTGGCCGCGTCCTGGAGTTTGTTCTCCTGGATGCTCAATGACGTGATCAACTGGCGGTGACCGCAACGACCGTTGAGGTAGTGAACAATGTCACGCACCAGATCCGACAGCGGACCTTTGCCGTTATCGAAGTTGACTTCCATCCACCCTGCAAAGGAGGTGCCGCACAGGGCAGTCACTTCACGCAGGGTTTCGATGGTTACGTCACCTTTCATGATCAGCTCGAAATCCTGATACGCATCCTGACGGAGGTGTTTCAGGTTCTTGAACATGGTTGCCAGCTCGCCATCACTGAGTTGAGCGCTGACGTACCCGTTGTTACCCCGGCGAAATTCAGGCATAGTCGGCCTCGATCTCTGCAATGGTGTGGTCGTTGCGAATGATCTTGTCCTGGTAGATCTCGATACGACGATCGAGCTCAGGGTCATTCGTGCCGTTGCGCTTGTTGATCGCCTGAGAGATCTTCATCGCAAAGTATTCGTTGTCGCGACGCATCTTCTCGATACGCAGCCCCTGGATCTTACTCCAGCCCAGGCCCAGCCAGAACATAGGCAGTACCAGGTGAATACCGAAGCCCTTGTTGAGCAGGTCTACCTGGGTTTTACCGCCGGTGGCTTCCATGACGTCCAGCGAGGTCTGAGTGATCTCGATGTCCGGCAGGTTTTCCATGTTCTTCATGATCGAGGCTGCGCCGCGCAGCAGGTCGACACTGAAGTTGTTGTAGAACGACGCGGTACCGTTGATGAACTTCAGGTCAATCGGTTGCAGGTAACGCGCAGGATCAACACCCTGGTTGTTCATGGTCAACAGTACGTCGTAGACCATACGGGTGTAACGGATCCAGAAGTTCAGGAACTCGATCACGTTCAGCAGGTTGGCCTGCTTGACAGTCATCAGCTTACCGTCCCACAGGTTTTCCTTGTAGCTGTTAACAGCTTTGGTCAACGCAGTGGTCAGTTGGTCGATGGACGCCAGGTTGTGCAGGGTAATGCCCAGCAGATCATCACCGCGGAAGCCTTGAGCGGTTACCGCTTTCTTCAGGCTCTTGGTGATGACCCAGTTCTCGATGTGATCGCTCAGATCGATGTTGTTGCTCTTCAGGTTTTCCAGACCCGCTTTGAGGTCCTCACCGGCAACCTTGACGTTCAGGATGGATCCGAGGATCTCATTCTTCTTTACCGTTTTGACTTTCCCGACGTAGGAAAAAATGTCCATCACATGCCTCCGTTGAGCAACTTGACCAGATCCGCCAGGGTGTTAGACCCGGAATCTTTCTTGGATTTGATGGCGATATCCTTACGGGTGTAAACTTCAGGCATATCGCTGCCGTGGGTGTAGAAGGTGTAGATGCCGCGGTCTTCGTTGCAGACCACGATGGTGTTCGCCACCACAGCCTTGAAGATGGCTTCCCGCGACTTGGGGTCACGGAAACGTTTACCGATATCCAGTTCCAGCTGAGTAGCCGCTTCCTGGGACATGATGAACGAGTTGGCCATGCTGTTGAAGCTGACCACGCCGGTACGCACAGCAGTGAGCTTGTTACCGGTTTCACGACGCAGGGCTTCTTTGTAGTAGCCCGACATCTCTTCGTTCTTGATGTTGAAGCGTTCCTTGATGATGTCACGACCACTGAGGAATTCAGGGCTGGTGATCTCTTTGGTATGGACCATATCCAGGCGAGCCCAGAAGCCTTCCTCGATCTTGGCGGCCGAGAAGGTACGCTTGAGGTCCTTGGTGGTCATTGGAACCGGGATCTGGCGGAAGGTCAACGGGAAGTCGATCTTGCCACCACGTTCGGTATGCAGCGTGGCGTTAACCACTTTACCGATGGCCAGCGGGGTGTACTCTTGCAGGTCTGGCATGGACTTGCCGCCCACTTGGACGTAATCCTGCTCAGGGTTCTTTTCCTGCTTGTCGCTGTTCGGGATGCTGTTGTCGAAAGCTTCACAGCCCTGGATCGACATCATACCGGCGCGGTTCGGGTTGATTGATCCGATAATGTCCTTGATTTTGACACCCATCGCCACAGAGCCTTCCAGCGCCAGGTGAGTCAGGGTAGCGACCACGTCACGCATCATGACGATCTGCATGAGGTCGGCCATGAATTCCTGGTGCAACAGCGACTGTTCGATACCTACCATTGGCGCAATGATAGCGCGGTTAGCGCTCTGATGCACCGACGTGGTCGAGACCACATTGTATGAACGTTGAACCTGGCCCGCCACCTTGGCGGCGGAGTTTATGTCTTTGCTATCGGGATAAAGCTTACTTGCAATGTCCAGCAGGTAAGACCCCAGACCTAGTACGTTACCAATCATTTTTAATTACCTTCATTAATGGGAGCCAGAGAAATGGCGGATGATCCGAATCTGTATAGCGGGTGGTACGACAAGACCCCAGGGAATGAAGAACCCACAAGTGATCTGAACAGCCAGACCTACGAGGACTGGCTTGAGTACGCATTTCGAGAAAACGGCGGACCGGGTTACTCAAGTGCACTGATCAACATGTTGAAAGGGGTCCGAATTCTAGGCCCTGGGAACCAGTTGGCTCCCATCCCCGACGACACCATAGGATTAGTCTTCATTAACCGGCCTTTGTTGAACTTATCCGATGAAAACGTGATAAAACATCCTCAAATGTTGCCGTTGTACAACCCAACTCGCAACACCCTACAACATTACGTTAAAGGGTTGTTGGACCCAGTGTGGGGACGGGCTAACAGCGGTAACAGTGAAATGCTGGATCCGCTGTATCCATGGATGGGCTGTTTGACCAACCTGTGTAAGGTGTCTTCGGGGTTTCCAGACATCAACATGCCGGTAGAGAAATCGACTCCCGGTATTCGTAAAGAAGTCTACCAGTACCCCAATGGGATCCTGAAGGTCAACTACGATTACGACATGCGGTTGACCTTTCACAACCCCAAGCCCAACGTGGTACCGTTTATCTTCGACGTGATCAACCACTACATCGAAGGGGTAACGCTGGGCGATGAAGGGATGGAACCGTACAGCGAAGCTCTGATCCAGAATTACCGTGATTATGATGTGCGCATCTATCACATCATCATGAACAAGAACATGCGCAGTATTGAAGGGATCTACTGCAACGGTTACTCCTGGCCTAACACTTATCCGTCGGGTGCTTTCAGTACCATTGACCGCACGCAGAACAGTTTGCGCGGCCAGGGTCAGGACGAAGTAGAGATCAACTTCCCAAGTGTGATCTTCCGTTATAACAACATGCGTCTGGCGGACATGTTTAACCGCACGACGTTGTTCTTCAATCCAAACATGAACCCAAGCGTTCGGGAAAACAACTACCGCAAGTTGAAGTTCAGTGAGTACTACGCAGCTAACTACGCGTTGTGCTACCCCTGGATTAACCTGAACTCGATGGAAATGGAATACTGGGGTGCTAAGTAAATGGCCGACATTACACCAGCTGAACTTATTGCATTGGCAAACAACCCCATTCGTGGGGTTAACCGAATCGTTAACCAGGTAGAGGAAAACTACTTCGGGCGTTCGGTAAAGCTCAACAGCAAGACTCACCCGTTTATATTGGGTACCGACATCATCCTGGGTACCGCTCATGGCCTGCTCAATCGTTTCGACGACGCAGTGGCCAAGATGTTTCCCGCTCACGCTCGCAGTACTGCCGACCTCAGTCGCCACATGTCTGAAGAAGAGCAGGTTGGCATGTTCGGTACGCCATCGATCATGGACCTACAATACGCCATCAACACCACTGTGTTCATGACGTTGGCCAAGGACGTAACCGTTACCCTGGGCAAGAGCACCTTCACGTACAAAATGCTGCTGTTGCCTAAGGACAGCGAATTCACCTTTGGTGGCTACGTCTTTGCAATCGAGAACGGCATTGAAATCCGTTACAGTGAGCAGACGGGCTTCCAGGTGGTGTACGATGACTCCACCAACAACCCCGTTAACCCGATCTCCAATAACCTGTTGGAGAAACGTGTTACACCGAACGGCTACCTAACGGTTGTGATTCCTTGCCGTCAGTTGACCTGCAAGCCTACCGAGAACATCACATCTAACCTGAGTTCCGGTTGCAATGGCGAAGTGGACTTCCCCGACTATCTGTATTCGGTCCGGGCCTTCATGACAGCCAGTGGTGTCAAGACCGAAATCCTCGTCACTTATAACCAGGACGTATTCGACCCTAACACGGTCACGCTGGCGTTGAACCTGGATGTTAGCAATCAGAAGTACTACTTCAAGATTCCTGACGTCTATATCGCCAACGGTCTGGGTATCGGTAGCATCGACATCTATACCTACACCACCAAGGGCGAGCTGACCAAAGATTTCACCCAAACAGCTATCGGTGATGTGGGGGTTAACTACCAGGACTATCGTTTCGGTGCTGGTACCCTCGGTCCTTATTCGTCCGGTCTGAAGTCTTCGGGCGGTATGGCGTGGCGTGCTATGACTCAGACGTCTGGTGGTAGTAACGCCATTCCGTTTGAGCAAATGAAAGCTTCGTTCATCTCGGGTCGTCGTCAGCGTAATCTGCCGATCACTGAAAACAACCTGGTCGGTACCGTGGAGAACTACGGTTACAACTCGGTTAAGTCGATCGACTACATGACCAAGCGTAGCTACTCGTTGACCAAGGAACTTCGCATCCAGGACAACAAGAAGCTGTTCGCACCTATGGCATGTTTCGTGGGTAGCTATCTGGCATCGGTTAACAGCCTGATCGGTAGTGGGGTGGTGATCGATAACGGTCAGCGTGTCACCATTCCGCACAACGTGTTGTTTGACATCAGTCAGCCTACAACGGTGCTGATTAACCAGGTCACCAAGAACAGCTACGAAGCGAAGAGCAACGAAGCCAAGGTCGATCTGATTGCCGCTACCACGCTGGTCTACACGCCGTTCTACTACGTGATGGACCTGACCAACAACCAGGCTGTGCTGCGTACCTATCACCTCGACGAACCTAAGTTCAAGAGCCAGTTGTTCAAGGACGAGAACAAACTGTTGGGTATCGACGTAGGGGTTGGGACTGCGGCTATCGAGCAGACCGATACCGGTTATCTGATTACGCTTGTGACAGCGTCAGGTAAAAGCTATCAGGAACTGGATGACTCCACTGTGGGCGTTCAGTTGTCGGTTCAGCCTGAAGACACGAACAGCCTGGCCAGCATTGCAGGTACGCTGTACGGTCTGACCGAATCGGGTGAACGCATCTGGCAGTTTACGTTGGACAGTCGTTTTGATGTCGACGTTAACGATGTGATCTACTTCACCAACTTCCGTCAGTTTGGTAATACTCAGCCTACTACCGGCGTTCCGCTGGAACTGGACATGACGTTCATCTTTACCTTCCAGGGCGATAAGAGCAACACTGGAACGGCTTCGGATGACAAGATTGACCAGAGTCTGTTCTCGGTGCCGATGGTGGCAATCATCGAAACTCAGTACGACGTTGTGCTGGGCAAGAAGCTGGGTAACCTGTACAGCCGTATCCGTCCTCTGGTCGGTGAAGCGCAGTACAAGAAGTATGGGGTCGATATTCCATTGACCTACACTGAGACCATCTACAAGCGCAACGAGAACCAGGAGATCATCTTCATCGATGGTGTGGCTCAAGTAGAGCACCAGGTTGGCGATATCATGTACGATAACAACGTACCGCCTCGCATCATGCTGGAATACACCAAAGACGATTACATGATGGACGCTCAGGGTAACTACATCGAAGTGGCACCTCGTGAGAAACTCTATCACTGGGACTTCATCGGCTTCGATGGGGCTTACTACTTCAGTCATGACGCTTATGACGAACAGTTTGCCCAAGAAACCAAAGATTACTTCGTGAACGTGATCAGTCAGGACATGGCTTCCTTTGCATCGTCTGCACTCGATCAAACGAGTCTGGTATATCAGCCGCGTAATAAGCTGGGTTATCAGAAGGTTGTTGTAAACAGCAACTACACGTCGTACCTTCGTCAGGACCTGAGTTTCGTAGTGACGTACTACCTGACCAAATCAGGTATGAAGAACCTGAGCCTGAAAGACTCGCTGGATGCCAGCACTCCGCAGATCCTCAACACGAATCTGTTTGGTGCAACAACAGTCAGCGTGAACGATCTGGTGTCCAAGTTGAAGGACGGTGCTTCTCCTGAAGTGGTGGCGGTTAAGCTGAGTGCTGTGGCTGGTGATAGCACGGTGGATGTAATCAGTAACGCTGACAGCCTGACAGGCTTCAGTATCCGCAAACTGTTGCAGGTGAGTTCAGACGGTCTGCTGTCGATCAAGGAAGATATCGACATCGTCTACCTGCCTCACGATGTATCCATGGTTAACATGGGTCCGGTGTAAAGCGGCTATAAGCCTACCCTACCTCCCGCAAAGGAGGTAGGGTAGGTCTATGGCCGGTGTAACTTATTCAGCAGACTGTTCGAGTGTTTCGCCAGGATACTTCGAATTGAGGTACTCGGCGAACATGAACGGTAGCTTCAACTTGTTGCACATGTCGCTGGTGCGCCAGGAGAAGTCCTTCAGGCTGTAGCCCGACAGCTTCACATCTGGTTTGAACGTACCTTCCAGATAATCAGCATGGGCTTTCGACAAGTTTGCCTTGAACTCGTTGACGAACAGGTAATCACCATTGATCACCACATCCGGCACACGGTTGAGTTGATCCCACGAAAGCAGCGAACCGTCTTTCAACATCTGCTCAGCTTCGTAGAAGTAGTCACCCGTGTACGCGATGTATTTCAACACCTCGCAACGGAAGTCATTCAACCGTGATTGGTTTTCGACAGTGAACTCGGCCGCCACCAACCCTTTCATGGTGATGTTTACCACCTGATCGATGTAGGTGTAGATCAGTTCAAAGTACTCGCGGGTTTCCTTGAGCTCTCCCAGTTGCTTGCGCGCTTCTTCAGCTGGCAGGCCGGCGTACAACACCACAGACTTGTTGGTCTCTGGGAAGCATTCCGACAACTGCACCATCAGGGAGTTAGCCCGAGAGCTGTTACCCCAGATACCGCGGATGAGCTTTGCGGCAACCGGCAGTGGCAACCCACCGTCTTCCATTGCGTTGATCAGGGATTCGAGTTCGTCGATGTACGTCTGGGTAGTAACTTCCGCCACACCCTTCAGCTTGACGATCTCTTCCCACATGGCTTGTCGGCTCATAGCAATTTACCTGCCCCGATTTGCTTGGTGAAGTTGTTGAGGCTGGTCTTCACCCCACCAATATCGTTATGGATTGCGAAGTTCACGTTGGCCGTCAGCTTCTCGCCGAACGTCTTGGCGTCTGCGTCCTTGATGAACACTCGGCCTTCGATGATCGGATTGAGACCTTTTGCACGCGCTTCATTGACAGCCTTCTCGATACCCTCGATGTCACCGAGAACACCGCTGTAGTAGTAGGCGTGGATACGACCGTACCACTCGACCAGGCTGACGATCTGCTTCTCGACCCGCAGTACTTCTTTGTTGATCGAGTAGCACAGCTGAGTGAAGTTACGCGTAGCCACCGAAAGAGCCTGGTAGTCCGCCAGCAGCTGAGGAGCACTGTAGTAGTTGGCCATCGAGCTGATCTTTTCAGAATCAGACTTATCGATGATCTCACCCAGTGCTTTCCAGTTGACCTTCGAGATGTCTACCTCGTCGTCCATCAGTTCCTGGTAACGAACGTTCAGACGCTGGATTTCCAGCAGGGTAGCCGAAACATCCACACGGGCCACAACCGAAGCACTGCTGACGACTTCAGTCTTCAGACGGTTCTGCACTTGGTCGAACTTGTTGGCCAGCTCTTCATTGGAGAAGTCGAGGCTGTAAAGATCTTTGTACAGCTTGGTCATCAGACCAGAGATCTCTTCAACACCCAGGGTCAGCACCGTTTCATGCATGGCCTTGGAGATGACCACCACTTCGCTGGAGGCTTCGCCGTTCACACGGTTACCGGCGTTGGCCCGTACACGCGAACGGTTGTACTCGTCCAGGATTACTTTCTTCAGGCGTTTCTGGGCGATCGTCACCTTGTCAGTGGATTGCTTGACCTTGGCGTTCAACTGTTGGATCAGCGGAACACAGGTCGCCAGCTTCTTGACTTGTTCGATATCGCTATCGAGCTTGTTCTTCAGCAGGTAGATCTGAGCAACACGATCCTGACCCTTCGGCAGATCGCCGAGGAAGTTCTCGACGTTGTACTCGGCCACATTGAAACCGAAGCTGATCAGCGTGTCTTCGAACTCTTTCTTCAGATCGCCGAGCGAGTCATCGATGGCCTTGGTGATACGTTCCGACTTGCGGAAGCCAAAGATCCCTTTGACCATGTCGACGACCCAGTCGATGGCCATGCGGATGTAACGAATGATGGTTTCGATGAAGTCTTTGAAACCGTTGTAGACCGCACTGAAGAAGCCTTCAGCGCCCATACGAGCGTTACGCTCCGAAGGGAAAGGGTCATAGTTCTCGACGCCCTTGAGTTTGAGGTGGCGGGCAACCTGCTTGGAGAAACGACCGAGGTTCAGTTGTTCAGCACCCATCACCATAACGGTGGCGTTGTTCTGTTCACTGACCTGGTAGTATTCCGTCAGGTCGATACGTTGTTTGTTTTCACCTGGTTGATAAGAGTCAACCGGATTCGAGTTACCAATCTGTTGGTAATCATCGATTTGCGAAGTAGCGGAATCACTCACGGTTGGCCTCCAGTTCGCGTACCAGGTAATCGGTGAGGACGGAGCAGGAAGGCAGTTCACCCACGTCGATGTCGTTCACGATGGAGGTGTAGCCTTTCTTGCACGGCAGAGTACCGGTGTTCATCATCGCGCCGTTCAGCATGTTGATGCGAACCTGGGCTTGTTTGTGGATCAGCGCTGCCGGGATAGGGGACACGGAGTTCCACTTCTCCAGCATGGCCCAGGTGCACTCATCCATTGCGGTGGTCCAACCACCGAGACGGTACGAACGACGGATCAGGGCGCGGGTGAAAGGTTCGGCCAGCAGCTTGCTTTGCTCGATCGGGCAGGTGATACCCTTCTCGGTCAGGGCTTTCTTGAATTCGATGACATGGATCAAATGCGACATGGTAAAGTTCCTTGCAAGGGGAGGGGTTAGAATTCGTACGTCTTGTTTTCTTCCCGACTTTTGTCGGTTCCATCACGACGTGCTTTAAGGTTGGCCAATTTAACAGCGATGGTGTTCACCTCATGGTTGGCGACCACAGAGGTGTAGTGTTCAACTTCTTGAGCCTTGAAGTCAGCCTGGCTGAACACCCAACCCATGAAGCGATGGATCACGGTACTCTCGTACCAAGGACGCAGGGTATTGGCGTGCGCCAACAGTACCTGAATTTCATTAGCCAAGGTGTTCTTCTCGGAGGACGGAATCTTGTCGTCTTCTTTCAGCTTTTGAATCAACTGGCGAGCAGCGTCTTCAAAGCGACGGTGGTCGGCGTTGTAGACCCCCGAGTAACCTTTGCTGAAGTAGTTCAGGACAAAGATAAACATATAGAAGACCAGCGCCATGAAGAACGCACCTGCCATGCCGACAGAGACCGTCATGGAGATCCAGGCCGGCAATGCGATGATGGTGGTCACTGCGGCGATCATCAAACTGTTTACCACAGTCATGATGCAGCCCTGGTCAGTCAGGATACCGATAGCGGCGATAATGCCTTTATCACAACCCATGCGGATCGCGTACATGTCGGCCACTACTTCGGAAGACATAGCTTCTACGCCCACTGACAAACTACGTCGCATATTACGTTGGGCGATTAATTTGTCGAAGTAGAGGAAGACGGTTTTGTCGTCACGGTCTTGAGCCAGTTGTTGCAGCTCACCTTGTTTGGCTGCCGGTACGTCCAGCAGGGAAGCAACGTCCTTGAGCACCACAACGCGATCTGAGACGTCTTCGGCTTCTCGGTAGTACCGTAGAGCACTCTTAAGATAAACGTTGTCAGAAGCGATCGTGAGCAGCATCATACAGCCACTGAACACATGACCCATTTCATGAGCAATGGCGCCAGACAGAATGCCGCCCAGGGGAACGCCGAACTTTTTCACCTTTTCTGCGGGGAAGGTTGCGTGGAGATCGGGGTTGATCTGGAAGGTTACCGGAACAGTCTGGAAGCTACCGAGCACTTTGCCAGTGCTGTAATCGATGCCGCCTTTGAACACCTTGTCCTTGTTCTGTACGAACCAACGGTACATGGTGGTCTGGGTAGGCTTCAGGAGCTCGTCTACCATGGCGTTGTTCAGCACATGGTTCGGCGAGAAGTAACCGGTGTCAACACTCAGGTTACCGCTCTTCGAGAATTTCATGTCGATGTTCTTGAAGCCAGTGAACTCCTCGATGAGTGCTTTGATTCCTGGAATGGATTCTTTGCTCAGGACACCGTCTGGACTGATCTGACCTTCAAGGTACGTCGACATCTTGCGATAAAAGTCAGTTGACTGGAAGTTAATGAACTCCAGTCCTCCAACAGGCCGTTTCAAAAAATCCATCGAGATCATGCACCTGTACTCCTCAAAGATATTTAATACTGGGACGCCATTGATATAGCGCTAAAAGCGGGCATAAAATGCAGGATAAACCCATGACACAAAATCTTTCACCAATTATCGCGAAAGTCTGCAAACATGCTCATTATTCAGAGCATCGCTGGGACAAAACCAAAGACCTCCTCACAGCGAAGATCACCAACATCCATGAGGACGGTACTCGGTCCACAACCTTCAAGTCTTACGAGAATTACAAACAGCCGTTCTGGATCATCAAGGAACAGCACCGCAAGTTTCAGCAACCTAAGGATTACATCGAAGAGCGGTATGTTCGTGAGTATCGTTGCAACCGTCGCCAGATCCCGTTTGAAGTAAAGAAGCAGCTGTTTGGGGCAGCTGACCGTAGCTCAACGATCTACGACATCAAATCGGGTAAAGGTATTCAGTATGTGTTTGGTCTTGATCAAACACCTGCCGTGCATTTGAAGCAACAGTTCTTTAAACGGTATGCGGAATACCAGGAAAAAGAAAAGTACACCATTGCGGCATTCGACGTTGAAGCCGACATGGAAGCAATCGGTGAAGTGAAACCTATCATGATGGCTTCGGTCACCATGAAAGACAAAGCTTACTTCGCAGCCTGTCGTGGGTGGTATCAGAGCCGACAGGACAAGATCGACCCCAAGATACGATTAACCGACTTTGCGATCTTGGCTGAGTTAAAAGCGGCCGAGAAGAAGTATCTGCAAGAACATTTGGATCGTCGAGGCTGTACGGTTCAGTATGAGTTGTTTGATACGCCGGGTCAGGTAGCGTTTGCGTGTATTCAGAAGTTCCACGAGTGGGAACCAGACTGGGTACTGAGCTGGAACGCAGCTTACGATATGGAAGCGTGTGAGCGTGCATTGCGGTCTGAGGGTTATAACCTTGCCGACGTGTATTGCGATCCTCGTGTTCCAAAAGAGTACCGGATGTACGAACTCAACCTTGGTCGTACTCACAAGGTTAAAGAGAACGGCGACCGTACTCCACTTGAACCGCAAGAGAAGTTCCCAACTGTTCGTTGTGTGGCTACATGGCAATGGGCAGATGCAATGTCGGGCTATGCCATCAAACGGTTCTCTTCGGGTAAGCTCGAGAGTTACTCGTTGGAGGCGACTGCACAACGGGAGAAGGTCAAGGGTAAGCTGTATACCGAAGAAGGCATGGATAAGCTTCCAGGGTCTCCTCAGTGGCATCGATACATGCAGAAGCATTATCCGTATCTGTATTCGATGTACAACATCGGGGATAACTTCCCGATCGAAGAGATCAACGAAAACACTCTGGACTTTGTTCTGTCGATTCCAATGCTGTTGCGTTACTCGGAGTATTTCAACTTCGTTTCGCAACCACGTTTGATCGCTGACACCCTGTCCTTCATTGCGCGTGAGCATGGTTACGTCTGGGGCAGCACGCCTGCTAAACGTGATAAGACCTTTACTGAACGTCTACCGACACTCGACAACTGGATTGCCCTTCTCGATACCGAGAAGAACGCGGACATGGGTCGGGCTATCTTTATCGGACTGGATGACGTTATCAGTGCGGGGCGTGGTCTCACTGACGACCTTGACGTTGAGGGTGCATACCCAACTGGCACACTTGCGGCGAATGCTGCAAACAAAACAACTCAGATGGAAGTCTATGCCATTCAGGGTGCTAACGACATGAAGTTCCGGGAGATTGCCGTGAACTATGCCAGCAGTACTCAAGCGAATGCCATGGGTCTGAGTCATGACCTGTTCCGTTTCCCACAAGCAGACAAACTGCAATCCGACTTTGAGAAAGGTTTGGAAGAACTGGGTTACGGCGACATGTTGAAGCAACTGCAAGAAAGTGCTGCTAAAGCAAAAGCAGAACGAGAAGCACGTCAAGCCCAAGCTGTACCAGAAGCAATTAAAGAAGCCGCGTAAAGCAGCTATAAGCTCTCCTACTCCCGTAAAGGAGTAGGAGAGCTTATATTCACGATCGACGCTTATGCAGCAATACCAAAGACCTTGTTCAGGGCATTGGACGCATCGGTAACGCGGGTGTAGTTGGCTTCGATCAGCTTGGACACCTTCACGCCAGTACCAACGATCACACGCAGAGCGGCGATGTCTTTCTGGAGTTCAGATTTGTCCTTCGCATCTTTGGCCTTCTTCATTTTCGCTTCGGCCGAGGTCAGCAGTTTGTCGATAGCCGACTTCTTGTTCTTGAATTCGTCGGAGAACGCTTTCAGAGACACGATGTTGGCGGCACAGTCTTTGCTGAACTGGATCGCAGCGGCCGGCTCGGTAATGGTAGGAGCCTTTTCCAGCTTGCTCAGGAACTGAGCGTCGCGGGTCATGAACTTGGTAACCATACCGGCCATATCGACGGCGTTGTCGGTGAAATCGGTATTGCCCGACAGGTGAGCAGCGGCCTGCTTTTCTTTATCGCTACCGTCAGCGGTAGAAGCGGTGAGGAACGCCTTCTTCGCCTTAACAGCAGCAGCCACAACGTTGGCCAGGGTAGCCTGAGCCTTCTTGTTCATCTTGCCCATTTCTTTCAGAGCGGCCTTGACAGCGTCACGCTTCTCTTTGAGGCCTTTCTTCTTCGCGGCAGCAATGTCCTTGGCGGTGCCTTCGGATACGTTGCCGGCCATCGCGTTCAGTTGTTTGTCAGCGGTGGCTTCGTCCTGGGTGCCCGAAACAGCCGCTTGCAGTTCAGCAGCGTTTTCGTTGCAGGCTTCTTTGGCCACTTCAGCGTCTTTGGCGCTGTCACGGCTGAAGAAGAAGTCCCAGATGGACTTGAAGGTTTTAACGATGTAGTCGTACACCGCTTTGAAGCCGTTGCCGATGGCGGAGAACACACCTTCGTTACCGGTCACTTGAGCACCGCTGATAACGCCAGCGGACATCAGCACGCCTTGAGCGTAAACCTGAGCCTGGGTCAGGGAGAGGGATTCGGTACCCGTCACGTCTGCGTCGATTTGATCGGCAGAGTCTTTGAGGGCCTCGAACATGATCTCGACATGCGGTACATCGGGAAGACCAAAGCCGTCGCCATCAGGTTGGTAGGAGCCTTCTACGTATTCCATTTGTTCTTTCCTTGCAAGGAGGGGTTGTGTGAATTTGACGGCTGTGGGGGGTGGTTACACGTTGGTCAGGTAGCGGAAGTACTGAGTAACGTTTTCCTTACCCTTGCGATTGAGGTCAGTGATGACACTGGCCAGATCGATCAACGAGTTCAGCTTGTACCGCGCTTCCCAGTTCTTGGCGACCATGCTCAGGAACTGAATGTACGTGTGGTACAGGCGAATGGCCTGAGCCGGATATTTCTTGTCCAGACCGACGGTGTAACGGAAGGCCAGACCACCGGAGAACACTTCGGGGTTGGCGCGGACGACGGTGAGCAGGTCGTCGGTAACGATGGCGAACTGTTCGAAGTCCAGGCGCATGGAGTTACCGATCGTCTCGATGAAACTGATCTGTTCGTCCTGCTCTTCCTTCTTGTCCTTGAAGCGCTTACGCCCTGCCAGGAATTCCACGTGACGGTTGATACGCGCAACCATAACGTCGGTGGTCGCATCGCCTTTGGCGTTAACCATCTTGGCAACGTTGATGACCAGCGGCTCTGCCTGGAAAGTAGCCTCGGCAGGAGCAGTTTCTTTTGGCGCGGTATTGGCGAGAATGAGAGGAGCCGGTGCTGCGGATTTAGCAGCGACCGCTGGGGTCTCTTCACCACTGAGATCTTCGCTCTCAGGTGGCGTGTAATCATTTTTGCTCATGAAAGGGCCCTTTCGTAGAGAGTTATAGGCTACCATTTAAAATGGTTTCAGCATAAAATACGGCCATACCCCCAGGGCCCGGAGGGACCCTGGAGGCAGGCGGTAGTTAAAGCATTTTTTTGTCCAAACCCAGTTGTCGCATTATTTCTTTCAGATCGTTGTTGCTATCCTTCATGTTCGGCATCTTGGACTTACCGGAAGGATCAGGTGGATTATCGAAGGTATCTCGCTGCACGCGTCCCTCAGTCACCCCTGTGAGCAAATCATCGAGCATACACATGGGCATCTCCATGTAATCCCTCAAAGGAAGGATCTCGTGAAGTTTGTTATACCCATAACGTTTGCCGACAGATTTAAACGACCACTCATGGTAAAACTCGTTCTCCCCAGGAATGTAAGCAACTGAGGAGAACGGATCCATGGTGGCAGGGGTGTAGTAGTTCATGTTCAAATCATGCAACATGGACTCGTTAAACGACATAGCCTCCGGAGTAACTTCCGACATGGACTTACCCAAGAGGTTATTGTTAACCTGAACGAACACAGGGCTGAAAGGTATTCGATTGTTGACCCTTTCGATTATTCCGAGAGGGCTTCGGACTTGACTTTGCTTTGTACGGACGTCTGCTTGAGGATTGCCCACTGGGTGAGGGTAAAAAAACTCATAACAGGGTCGATTGGGGTGTAGCCCAACTTCCGATCCAGCAGACCTTCAGGGTCTTCCAGGTCACCCATGTTCTTCCGGCACTTCGGACACACGTAGTTACGCACACCCATAAAGGTACGCGACATGTACGGCGTCTTGTTCAGGACGAACTTGACCAGGTTGCGGTTGAGGTCTTCCTGGTCGCGCAGCACGTCCATCAGACCGCCGTTGAACTCAGCATCCGGAATCTCACTGCGGAGGAATACGGTTTCTTCCTCGTCGGTGTTTTCCGCCGGCAGGTCAACTTGCTTCTGCACCCAGTGGATAAACTCGGTAGAACCGAGGTTGTTGTGGACCATCGTGACCTGGGTCTGGTATTCCGCCGGGTCGATGACCTTGGTGCGGATCTCGGCCAGCTCAGGGTTGATTTCGCCGATGAAGAAGTCGAACGCAGCAAAGGCTTCAGCCAGAGTAGGCGGAGCGCATTCCAGGTACATCGAACGATCGTCGTTGTAGACGCGGTTGCTTTCCAGACCATAGGTCGAAGCACGGCTCATCGCACGAGTTTCTTCCATGGTGTACTTGGCGTGGCCGTTGATCAGGTTGGCGTAGATAGCTTCATCTTCGTCAGACGTGATGTGGTGACGTTGACGCAGCAGCTTCGACGCCTGCACCAGGTTGAAGGCTTCCCAGTCACAGCTGCCAGACAAGCAGCGCAGGTTCAGGTTGATACCCTTGCTGTTGGTGGACTCGATCAGCGCAGTGATGATCGCATCCATGTCCGTCAACAGGATCACGTTGGCGAGCTGGTTGAAGTCTGCCAGATCCGTTACGCTGGCGTTGGTGATGCGTTTCGCAATGAAGTTCCAGATTACCCGGATCGAAGCGATACGTGCCAACACAGCACTGTTGTTACCGATCTGCTGAACGTAGCCGGTAATGGTGCGACGGATGTCGTTGATCAGAGAACCCATCTCGGTATGGTTGGTACGCGAGAAGGCGAACAGTGCAAACGAGTCACGGCACAGCACGTCGTAAGACAGCTTGTCAGAACCGCTCGAGGTTTTACGAGCAGCACGACGACGCATGTTCTCACGATGCGAGAAGCCCTTGGTCGAGGCCGAAGGTTTCTTACCCACGATGTCGCCAGTAACCACACCACCACGGTTGGAGACGTTGGACACACCAGCCTCATTGAGGATCGTGGTGCGGATCTTCAGTTCGTCCTGGACTTCCGACATGAAGGCGTACAGCTCACTGGCGTGAGTAGACACTTCGTCAGAACTTTTACCAGGGAAGGTTGCTTCGATGAATTGAAGCCAATCCGCTTCGGCCTTCTTGAACACCGATTCAGGCATGCGCTCTTCATCGAACACCGCCTTGGCGCCGCTGTAAGCCAACCAGCGACCGATCAGACCTTGGGCCTTGAGGATGTCTTCTTTACGGTTACCCAGGAAAACCGTCAGGAAACCGCCGTCACGGCGCTCTTCTTCGGTGAGGTCACGGATGACTTCGTTTTCAGGGACCAGTCGTTCTTTCATCGTGGTGTTGGCAGCAGTATGCACATCACGATAGGTAGGTGCTGGAGCTGGAGCAGGTTTTGCGGCTACAACTTCAGCCGGCGAATCTTGTTCCAGTGGATCTTGAGGGAGATCGGTACTCATGTACTACTTCCTTGCGTAATGGTTAGTTGACTTGTTTGGCGCCGATGTCTTCGAAAGCATCTTCAGGAAGAATGGTGCCTTCGATTGGTTTCTTGACAGAAGACGGAACTTCACCGGCCGGAAGGGTGCGGTACACCGCTTGGACGCGGGTGATACGCTCGCCGTGCAGGCGCATGCCGAAGGTGTAGTTGTCTTCGCCTTCGTGTTTGTGTTCGCGCACGTACTCGTTGATGATTTCTTCGCGAGGACGCAGCACCTTTTCCATCAGCTCAGGAATGCTGAACTCGGTCACTTCGGCCAGGAGGTCGGTGTAGTGCATGAAGATTTCGATGTACTCTTCGACTTCTTGTTCTTTGTTGATGAACTCGAAGATCGCGTGGATGTCTTCAGCGATACCCACAACCTTGCGATCGTATTCGTCGATCATGCCCTGCTCTTCGGAGGTCAGGGTGGTCTTCTTCATGTCGACGAGTTTGCTGGTGACTTCAACCACACCGTGGATGTTACCCAGGATTGGGATCATCTGGTTGATGCCTTTCAGCACCTCGATGTTGTTCAGCTTTTCCTTGGTCTTCTCGAAATCCTTCTTCAGGTCGAGTGCCGTTTGCAGCACGCCCTTGGTGGCGATGTCGTAACGCAGCTTGGCTTCGGCTGCCTGGATACCTTCAGGGGTCTTGGCGATACGCGCCATCTCACGACGACCCAGGTTGAACTGAATGCTGTTACGCTCCACGTTGGCCCGTTTCTTTTTCTGTTTGGAGGCCTGGGCGCGTTTGGCTTTCTTTTGTACTTGCTTAGTGCTCATGCTATGATTCCCTGGTTAACTAACGGTAGGAAAGCCCCAATGAATATTGAGACTGACGAAGTAGTGGTGATGGGTGCGGATGAAGATCTCGCCGCTACTCTCATCGGTGGTATTTGGGTTGACTTCAAGGCCTCTATCCCCGACCCTCAAGCTAAAATATTGACCGACGGGTTCAATTTAATTCTTTTGAATGTCCCCGAGTCCCTGTTGCAAAACGTCATCACCGAAATCCTCGTAGATGAAACTTTTGATACCCCCCTCAAAAAGAAACAGATCTACGAACTGATCACCAACAATATAATCGATGTGTTGACCCGTCTTGGTTTTATTATCAACCTGGATGAGGTCACTCACGAGCGTGCTGAGGAGCTGATCAATGTCGGTAACTTCTTCCACGATATGGACCACTACGAAGACGTCATTGGTCTGGGTGACATTCTGGATTCTGTTGACATCCCCCCTGTGGAACGGTTTCTGCTGATTTTCCAGAAATACGTGGGTGACAGTGTCTCTCTCGTTAATTACGAGTTGCTACTACAAGATGTTAGCGAGGTAACTTTAAAGGCTATCCGCGACAACCTCTTGACCGGTGATGTAGAGGAAGGTATCCCCATTACCCTGATCAAGCGTATACGGGCCAACAAGGGTCTTATCGAGAGCACCCTGGCGTATGAGCACGTTATCCACAACGGCCGCGTAGGGAGCCCTGTAGAGACCCTCCTGAACTTCTTTAAACCGGATCTGGCTAAGCTCCTCGACTACCCGTCAATGGACAACCAAATCGCTTACGGCAAAGAAGTCATGGGTCTTTACCTCATCAGTGAGTTGAATAGCGATACCCTTCGCGAGCAGCTCCTGGTTCTTGTCAATAACGTCATCACTGATCACCTGGCTTTGCTGGCAGTTGAGAAGATGATTGGTACCCTGGATCTCAGCCATGAATAAACTTGACTACTTGAAGCATTGGTTTAACGACCTGGGTTATACCTACAAAGCCTCAGTACAGTCGATCATCTCGATCCAGTTTGAAGACGAGGAATCATCCGGACTCTTTAAACACGTACCGGGAGCTGTCTTTGTAGAAGGCGGTAAGTTCCACGCCATGATCGATGGCAAACAGGTTCAGCTCGACGGCAATGTGAACGAACCATTTGCTGTCATGGATGACAAGTATTCCTTCCCTGGTGACTTCCACCCTGTGCTCAAGGGTGTAGCGATGGAATCCACCTTTGGTTTGATGCTGTTCAACATCGTCCTCTGGTGGGAGCCGTTCAAGGGTAAAGTGGATTATGTTAATCAGGGCTTTACCAAGAAGTTGATTGAAGGACATATCAGTCGACTCATGGTCGATAATCCCAAGGAAGGGGAGTCGGTTCCTGACGACAAGGCTTCTGTGGACGACTGCTTGAAGTTTACTGAGAACTGCTACTATCTGGAAGGGTTGGGTTCGTTCTTTGTTAAACCTGGTGGCGTAGATGCCCTCTCGGTCTCTCCTGCGGTGCTTAAGCGCAAAGCTGAACTCTTTGCCAAGCTGAAGGCCGAAGGCAAGATGAACGACGCTGTAGCCTTTACAGCGGCCGTTGAAGAACTGGTTCAAATGGACCGGGAAGAGATGCTCAAAGGCAAGAGCAAGAACTTCTTCATCAACGACAAGTTCATCAGTACCGCGCGTAAGCGTATGTTCATTGCGTTCGGTATTGAAGAAGATCCTTCGGGTAACGGCTGGATTGCATTGCCTCGCAGTCTGGATGAAGGTCTTGACCCTGAACAGGTTGTTGCTCAGACCAACGCCGCGGTAGCAGGTGCGTACTCTCGCTCCATGGCAACCGGTGAAGGTGGTAGTCAGGTGAAAGAAACCCTGCGTCTGGTAGGTCGTGGCAAGGTAGAGGGTATCGACTGTGGTACTCCTCGTACTGAGCCGATCATGTTGACACCTGATAACCGTGGTTGGATTGGCGGGTTCTACATGAAGGGCGAGACGGTAACGGCAATCACTCCTGAAGTGTTCCAGACCCTGATCAACAAGAAAGTCAACATGCGGGTTCCTCAGTTCTGCTTGTCGCCTGACGGCAACTACTGCAAGACGTGCTTGGGTGAAGGCCTGGGTAAACTGGCGGCTCGTTTGTCTGCGGAAGTGGTACGGGTTCCTACTGAGTTCATGTTGCAACGTATGAAGGCTCACCACCAGGCGGGTCGTAAGCGCGCCAAGTTGAACCTCAAAACTTCTGTCAAATAGCAAAAAAATAAAGCTGTTATATAACTCTACCAGCCCTTTGCGGGGCTGGTAGAGTTATACAGTTTCAGCATGGGGGTAACATAGGTAATCCGGTTAACATCGGAGCCGTAGGTCCAATGGTGGGCATACCTAACTGATCTAACGCATTGGGCGTAATGTTGAAAACAACGCGATCCTTTAAATGCAGGGTGGCAAAATTGAACCGCTTCTTAAAACCAGGCTGCGACAAGATTCTCTTAATCGACTCCATTTCAGAAGGGTCGTTCATTGCACTGAATGCATCGACCGTAACACCCAACTTGCACATGATAGCGTCTCGATAACCTGGATCGTACTCCACGAGATCGGGATTAGGCAACACGATACCGTCCAGTGGATTCTTTTCAGCCAAGACTGCCAGCAGATACTCTACTGAAGCCTCAAACTGTGAATCCGGATCATCCGCTAGGTATTCGATATCGTCTACCAGTGGATAGTCATATGGGTTCGCCATCTGGAAGATAACGAAAATTGCCTCCAGCATGATCAAGTCAAGGAACTCTAACGCAACATCCGAATAGAGTTCCTCACGGGTTTCAGGATCGAGCTTAAGGATAAAGGACAGCATTAACTGACCGGTTCCTTGTCCTCGATCGTCAGCATCACCTGAACGCCCACGTAGGTTGTGCTAACAATCTGGAACATCGCATTCTCGTAAGGCTTCAGCTGGAGAATGGCGTCGTGATACTCCGGAGTCTTTTCAAACTCCTCGAACGTCTTGAGGATGGTTTTGGCCATCTCGTTGTTGTGCTTGTTCACCTGTTCCGGGGTGGTGAACGTCGTTGGGGTTTGCAGGAAGTTGGTCACCAGGAAGTGGGACTTGTCCACAAACGAATCACCCTGGAGAATCGACCGGATACGTTCTTCGATCAGTTTCTGGATGCAGTAGTAGTGCGGCAGTTGCTCGATCCCCGGTGTAGGGATAAAATGGGACTTAACAGTCATGGTTGTCTTCCTCTCACAAGAAGTATAAGCTTATCTTTGAGGTTCAAACTACTCACCGTGATCTCTTCCATAGCCAGACTGGAATAGAGCAGGTTAATGGTTTCCTCGTTCATTCTTGCAATGACCTCGAGATAGTTGCTTACCTGTTGGCCATACAACATTACGTGCCCGTACGGGTCTCGTTCGAACATCAACTTCTCCTGTTCGGAATACCACCAGGAGATCACTTCCCCGTCGTCATTATAAAGACGCTCTCTTAGAAGTGAGTAGTACCACTCATCATCAATACGACAATCAACATCTGTCAGGTTGAGCAGGAAATCAGAAATGGATTCACCAACAACGGTACTTACCAGATCCCCGGCCAAACCAAGGCCGGGACAATCCAGTATCACAGCCTTGGTGACAGTCTTTGTACCACTTGCAAACTTGTGCATATCAACTGTCCGTTATTAGGGATACTCGCCTATATTAATTGAGCGAGCAGTTAGATTCAATAAGCTTGAAGCTCTTTTCCTTACTGGCAAAAGCAATACGCCGCTTCTGGAAACACTCCTGGTGCTTACCGATGTCGTTGCAGAACGCGAAGATAAACATTGGCGTGATCCTGCCAATGAAGTGGGAGAACTTGCCGCGGAACTGACGTAGCCGCCCAATCATCTGTTTGTTCCGTTGGGTCGAGAAGACCGTATGGAAACAGAACGTCCTGACCAACCCAGGGATGTCCTTACCCGTACCGCAACTGCCCGGCGTGGTAATGACGATCTCATGCTCCAGATACTTCGTCGGAGTCTTCTTATCTTTCGTACCGAGGAAGGTACAGAAGTCCAGGTGGGGGAATGTCTTTTGAAACATCGCCAACATGGTCTCGCACATTTCAATACGCGAGAAGAAGAACAGACACTTGGTACCCGGCTCCCTGATGGGTGGTATGTACCCCGGTTCTCCTGGTTCACCGATACCGAGGTAATACTCGATGAACATGCTTTTCGCAATCTTGAAGTAGAACTCAGTCAAGACAGGACTTCGCAGAATGGACGCCTCCAACGCCATGTCGTTATAGCTACCGAACTGCATCGTCTTCAAGAAGAACTTGCGCTGACACAAGTGGTACATGTAAGCAACAATGTCGATATAGTTTTCAGGTTCAGGTTCCTTAAGCCTGAGACTGATCGGTAACATGAAGTTGTACATCCGATTCATGAACGGGTCATCACCACTCAACGTAGCTGAGTTGGTAATCAACTTCTTAACGTTACCATGGAACAGCGACAGACAGATCTCATGGAACGATTCATGCCCTTCGTCCACAATGCGGAGACCTGGGTTGATCTGTTCAAAGATCTTGCCAAGCGGAACCGCATCCGGGTCTTTACGGTTGTTACGCAAATACCCCGAAATCCTGGAGAACGGCACGATAACGATCTTAGGATTGAGGAGTCCCTTTTCGATGTTTTCTCCCAGTAATGGCAACGACGAGTTTTCCCACACAACCACATCGCCTGGTTTCATGATCAACGTTTTATCGATGTCATTGATCCAGGTGGTGATGTAACGCGGTTGTACCGTAATGAGAACACGCTTGCCGAGTTTAACGGCCGTATAGAGACTCATGTAGGTGTTGTGGGTAACGATGTAGTCCTTTACCACAAAGCAGTGGCTCGGGTGCTCTACGGCAATGCAGGTGGTCTCGGTGGGGTTCGATTCGACGATGGACACAATCTTCAGTGCCAGATCACGATTCTCCGAGTTCCGTAGCTTGTCCTGTTTTGCCTCATCAGTGAAGAGGATCTCCGGGGTCCGATGACGGAGAATAACCGAGTTCTTGAACTTCCTGAACTTGGCCTCAGCAATACCGCCAATGCTCCGAACCAGGTCACGAACCATCTTGGCCGTAATACCGTATTCGGTCTTGAAGAGGATCGAGCCGTCAGCTTGTGGCTCACCACCGTTATCTAGCAGACCGCGCAACAAAGCCATCCGCTGAGAGTGAGAACCTTCCAGATATTTCTCGCCGAGGATACGGTCGGTCTTACCAATGAGGTAAGGTTCGATGATATCCCCACGATCAGGATTACGTTCACTGGCTGTTAAAGGAATGTACCAAGTCTTCCCACTGTCCACCAACTGCTGGGTAGTGCGAACCTGCCACTCAGTCTCTCCTTCTGCGCGCACTTCCCACTGGTGGTTAGGGCACGCCACAACGCTCCTACGGTCTTCAAACATCAGATGGTAGGTTGGGGTTCTCCCTTGTGGGAAAACACCTGTAACGTACGTCATAGAGCCGTCAGGAGCCATGACCAAGTCATTGACCTTGAGCTGCCCAATAGGACGCCATCCATGCACGGTTCTGACCGGTGTATCGTTGGCTAACGCTTTACCGCCGCCCGTGGGGGCGTTGTTGATTTTGATCGCCCCCTCAGCCAGTTGATATTCAATCCATTCCTCCTGCTCAGGCAGAGGGGTGGACATTTCAGGCCGTAGTTCAAATTCGCAATCAGCGCCTTCGATCTCTGGCTCTATTTCAATTGCAATCCGGGCAGGGTTGTAACCCCGGTATTGTGCAAACTCAATGAATTCCTTCATTAAGCTTACGGGAATCCGATACTCAGTTTTGTCGTGGTTAGACTGAGCGAACACGTGGGTTACTTTCCAGGCCTGTTTGTTGCTACCAGGCACTGGGACTTTACCAACCTTGTACAAATGAGCACGGCAGAAGGGAATAATAACCTTTGCACAGAAATCGCCGTAGTACCCAAAGATTCGCAGGTAAGTGTGACCCATTGATACTGTAGCGACTTGCCTCATACCAAAAGCCTCAAAAACATTAAGAGGGGACCGAAGTCCCCCCTAATGGGAGGACTCGGAGTTTATGACACCGCGTGTTGCAGGAAACATTCCAACACGCTTGGTTGACGGTCTTTAACCGCGAAGGTTTTCGGAAGGTTCAGGATGTTTTGCTGCCGTTCAAAGATCGACATCGTACCCGAACCACGGTTATCCACACAGGTAACAAAACTGGAGAAGTACTTATCGCCAGGTCCTGTTGCCAGCTTATACGTATGTTCCGCTGGGTTCTTGGTCAGCGCACAAGCCAAGATGACCTCGACGTAAACCATGTTGATGCCTTTAGTTTCAGCATCGATCAAGGTCCAGAACTCCGAGAGCACCTCGCCGAATACTTTCGGCGTAACGACTTGTTTCTTCCACGCCGCATTACGTTTGTTGAACGTAAGGAAGTTTTCCACCCGAGCCCGGTGTGCATCCAAGTCCTCACGGACGTAGGGTAACACAAACATTGGGTCGTTGGGATTCCACTTCGAGAGGTCCACCGAGATGAACTTCTTGTCCATGGCTGTCCAACTGTTCTCCAGTATGTACTGGAGGAACCCCATAGAAAAGCGGGCACGGCGAGAAGACACAGACGTCTGCGCTGGATGTTGCTGTGTGGTGGTACCGCCCACCATGATGTCTTCCACCTCATACTGGAAGGTCACTTCACCAAAGTAAGGCAACTTGCTGAGTGCGATCTCGTCCATGATGTCCAAGGAACGCAGGTCAGACAAATCTTTCACAATGGTCGACTTAAGAATCAGTCGAGTACCTTCTTTGCACAGGTCTTTCACGAGGAAGATCTGATCACCGTTGGAGGTGATGATTTCTTTATCCCGATGATGAGGCACGAACTTCTTGCTGGTAGCGTTGCGGATAAAGTGTTTGGTCGACAGCATTTTCTGGCCCAATGGGTTACAGATCGTGGTGCCAGCAAACATACCAACGTTAGCATCTTTCCGCATCATCCGGTTGTACGGGATCGCAGACTTCATCGATCCATAACACACACCACACGGTGCACCGGTTGCGCTGTTACAGAAGCTCACACTGCGCAGGTTAACCACTTCGCCTGCTTTGATCGACTTCACGTTCTTAACGCTGATCAGATCAAGTGTACCGTCTTCCAGGACGCGATACTTGCCAAGCAAGCTCTTAGCCATCTCAGTCGACGCAATACGTAGAGGCAACGTGTCAAGCGACCCACAGTCCTGCTGGTGACCGATGGAATGGATAATCGCCGTGAACAAGTGAATCTTCCGGTGAAACCATTCCGAGTCTTTCAGTGCCCGGCCGTTACTGTTGAGCGCCTTACCAGCACCACGGTTATCACCAATGGCGTCCGCCAGGTTGGTTACACCGTCCGCATAGCGAGTCATGATCGGGTTAGGCATGATGGTGTTATCGAGGTCGAATACCGCCCCTCGAATAATCGCCGTTTGATACGCTTGGTTGATACTCACACCACCCGTACGAGCCAGCAAGGCTACCGTGTTGTAGTCCAATGTTTCGGACGTCTTCAGGTAAACCGAGAACAGCTCTTCACCTTCATCGATCGTGACTTCCTTGTCGAGTACCTTGCGATGGATCTCACGAATACCCGGGTCTTCAATCAGGTCGTCTACCGATTCTGCCATGGCAGAGATGACCGACGTCTCACTCATGACCACGATCAAGTTATTCAACTTGGTCTGCCACATGTGAATGGTCATCTTGATGGCATCCCATTCGACTGGGTCGTGGATGTTCGGGCCAATCTCACCCATAACCCAGTTCATTGGAATGGCGAGCGTCTTGTTGTTATACACGACGCTCTTACCGGTTGGAATGATCTCCTTTACCGAATACGGTACGTTGTTGTACTGACGGTGAATCATCATGCCCTGCCAGGTTAACAACATGGCATAGGTGTCACTCTTCACTTTCTCGCCATGGTCATCCGTGACCTCAACGGCCATACGGAAACCACGCCAACGCAGCACCTGGCTTTCGCTCAGGTTGGCAAACTCCCGTAGGTTAATTTGCAAGGCCATTACAACGTCTCCTTATGCAAAAAGTCTTTCTCGAACTCATCGTCAGCACGAAGTCCGGCAGGGTTAACAGTTCTGTTACCCGGTAAAGGTTCATCCAGTCGCGCTCTTGGAATCAACGCATCCGGTGCTTCGTAATCCGAACGATCAGAAGGCAGTTCGCGACGCAGGGTATAACCGGAGTCACTGAGCATGCTCCGCGACATTTGCACTGCCCGGTTCAACCCATACTCTTCAGGCTTGATGATCTGGTTAATGTTAAACCCATCTTCAGCCCGAACAATACGTTGCGCCATCCGTGTCCGCAGCTCAGGAGCATAGCCCATTGCCAACTGCTTAACGGTTTCTTTCGCACCCACTTGACTCAGCGTCAGGCGGCCTTCGGTTTCACCCTTGTTACGGTTCCAGACCATCCGTAGCCAACTGGAATACTTGTTGGCTTCGTTAAGCTTGGCTGGCATACCGAACGGGTTAGACATCGGCAGAGACTGCGCCGACATATCCGTACCGAACTTGTCCAACAGCATGAAGTGCTGGTTGGTGATCAGTACAGGGTTAACCGACCGAACCATCTCACCCAGGGAATCCCGGAAGGTGATGTGTTGAGGTTTGTAGCTGTACACCTTACGCAGGGCCTTGATGATCTCAACGCCGTAGAGCTTGGTATCGCTACGCACATGCACACTGATCTGAGTAGCCGCTACTTCGTTGACGTACTCGATGATGTCTTCGCGGGTGACCATCGTTTGCTGTACCAACTCCGCGAACTCTGGGAACCCAGTTTCGTAGAACAGCATGAGCTTTTCCATTGCCCCGACGTAATCGCCTTCTTTATGCAACTGCACCACTTCTTTGTGGATGTTGACGTTGATAAAGTTGATCGACTGTTCCATCAGCATGGAGAAGATCTGACGGCGGAAGGCTGGTGTGTTGTTAACAACCACGTCACACACAGTACCGTCATCATAACGAGGTGCGTCAGCGTCTGGAATAATCCGAACGATAACACCTTTGTCCCCGTTCATACCCGACATCTTGAACTTAGCACGGCCGGATACGATCTCACGCAACCGGATAGTCACACTCCAGTCTTTAACACGTACACGCTTCACAGCACGGAACAGCGGGTTAGGCTTACCAGTGTTGGCGTTGATGGTATAGTTACCCTTGGCGAAACGGATGAACCGGTTCAACGGACGGGTCATTGCGATCTTGTTGCCGCGGTTAGCCGCTACGCGACCACTGTGCCAGCGGATGACTTCGTTCCACATGTCATTCTGGCGACGTTCATAACGTTCCAGCATATTCGTGTGGGCTTGTTTGATGTACTCGGTCGAACGGTTATTCGACTTGTTCTTCATGCGTTCACTGATCACTTCAACCGACATGACCTCAGAGTCTACCGGCGCCCTGAACAGGATGTCGTGAGTCTCGTCTGGGATGGTCAAAGCTTTCTTGGTCAGCGACACCAGCGCGTTCGCAGAGACACGGCGACGGAAACCCATCACAATGCCATCTTCACGAATACGCTCACCACTTTGCGGGAATGGGCTATCTCCGTACAGAGTCAGCGGAACCCACTCATCTTCGTTCCAGCCGTGAGAGCGCATATGCTCAAACATGCAGCGCAGTTTGGTGGCGGCGCAGCTCTCAGTAATGCCGATACCGTCCTCTTCGGTATAGTGGAAGGAAGCCGGAGCAACCTTGAGGTCCATACCAAACATCCACTCGCCGTCTTTACTGATGCGAGGTGATTTGGCGAAGATTGTGCCTTTAGGGAACACGGCGCCCTTACGCAGTTTGCGCATGACGTTCATGTCATACACATACTCGAAGCCGACGTAAGAGTTTTGTACGTTATATCGTGGAAACTCCATGATATCGTACTTGCCCTTTTCCTCGTTACGGAACACCACATACACCGGCGCCCATTTGTCGGTGTCACCCTCACCACCGTTGACCGATTGAGCGTAGAAGATCTCCTCGACTGTCATGTTCGATGGTGCTTGAATGCAACGGGCTTGCTTGGCGTACTGATATTCGTTACCGGTCTTCAGTTTACGCTCGCTGGCTCCAGAGGTCACTACGGCCTTTGGAATCATGTTGCCCACCATGTAAATACGGGTAGGTGATGATACCCATGGGAACACGACCAGGTTTGCGCACACGCCCATTACTGCTGGATGGAGTTGGTTCTCACCCAGGTAAGCCCATTTCTTAAATCGCCCCAGCCCAACCTGGGGGACCTCTACAGGAGAATCCTTACTTTTATCACTCACAATCTTTCTCCTATTATCTTAAACGCGATCTCCGAAGAGATCCGACTGCCTATTCTCAAAGATGATATAGGTTTAAGTTTTATTAGGGTTGCCATATCGCTTATAGCAATAAAGGATGGGGCAGCCAGTTAACAATTAGCTTGGAGATAGCAATGCCGATCCCAAACAACGAATCCGACAACGGTAAAGAGTTCTTCTATACCGACGCCTTCAAAATTCTAGTGCGTTCTGAAAAAGAAATACTGTTGCGTACGGCCCAGCTGATGCCGATTGTTGATCGGGCGATGCTTTACGCGTTCCGCACTGATTTCTATCGTGTAATGCGATCGATGAATATTCCCGCCCATCTACGCTGGGCTACGGCGTTTATCAACGACATTAACGATCCCAATCAGGATGTCTCCGATCTCCATTCGTTTATGGCCATCAGTGAGAGCGATCTCAACAAAGCCATATCTCGTAGCAATACAGTTAAAGGGTAAAAAAGAAAAGGTATAGCAGCCCTGGGATTACCCAGGGCTGCTAGCCTTATGGCTGCTTAGTACGTAGCCACGCTGTAGTCGCTGGTGCCAGCTGGAGCGCCTTGGCTGGTGCTAGGGCGCATCATCTGTTGCAGCTGCTGTGGCATTACCGTCATACCGTTAGGCAGCAGGATCATGCCGTTGGCCAATTGCTGGCCGCCCATCATGTTCATGCCACCCATGCCACCCATCCCCATCATGCCCATCATGCCCATGTTGTTCATCATGTTGCTTTCGATACGACGCAACAAGTTGGCGTAACGGGTGCACTGATAGATAACCTGGTTGCCGTTGTTGTTGACGGCGTAGTGGTTGACATGACCGTTGGCGTAGTCGATCTCGGTCTTCAGGTAGTTGTCACCGTATTCCATTGGCGGTACGGTGGTGTCGTAGCTACCGTCGTTACCGTTGGTCAGGTTTACGCGACCGCTGTTATTGTTGTTGGAGTTGTTATTGTTGTTATTTTGGTTGTTGTTATTGTTCTGGTTGCGATTGCCACTGACCGAGAACAGATTGGTGTTGTTGCGCTGGTTGGTGTTGGCCTGCTGTTCTTCGTCCTGGGTGTTGTGGCTGTTGTAATCCAGCGTAGGCACTTGACGATAGATTTCAGGCAGCTCTTCCAGGTGTTCGTACCAGTTGGTGTCGATTGGGTAGACACCGGCCTTGTCGAAGTCAGCACGGAAGGTGTTCTGGATGCGGTTCAGCTGCTCGGCGAGTTCGTAGTAGCAACCCAGGTAAGCACACAGACGTGCGCCCACTTGACTGGTCGACTCGACCTCGAGATCGTCCGGTGTCTCCACGACCGGCAGGATCTGCTGGAACAGGTGAGCAGCCAACTTCAGTGCACCGATCGACACGCTGTAGCCATTCAGCTCAACGGTCTGATTGTCAGACTGACCCTCGGAACGTGCCAGGCGTTTGATGATCTCGTTGTAGAACGGGAACACCGGCTTGGCTTTGTAGTAGACCTTTTCACCGGTCTTACCACGGCCGCCGCCTTTGGTTACCTTGATGTGCAGGAAACGGTTGTCCACGCCGTTGTCGTTGACTTCGACTTGCATCTGCTGGAAGAGCTTCTTCAGCTCGTCACGGTAAGTGCGCTTGGCCGACTTGAGCGGTTCGAGCATGTCGAGGATGTTCTGACGCCAGGCTTGCTTGGTCGTCTTGCTGGCCACGCCAAACATGATCGGGACGTACTCGGAGAACGTGTTCAGGAGCTTGAGTGTCGACAGGCGACGGATCACCTTGAACACTTCGGTTTCCTTCGAGGTCACGTTCTCACAGGCCGGGTGGAAGAACACCTTGTCGATGCAGTTGCCGTCCAATACTTCGGACAGCGGCAGGTACATGTCCATGTCGTCGATACGAACAGGGATCTCGTCACCATTGATGGATACCACGATGCGCGCGTCATCCTTGATAACGCAATCCCAGGCCATCAGCATGGCTTTATACAGCTTGTTCAATTCATTCATGACGGATCCTTATTTCGTAAAGTAGTCGGTGATGTTCTGCATGAAGTTCTGGGCTTCAGCCAGGCCATCCACGCTGTTCGTGATGTTGGTGCTTGTCCGGTTGATGGCATACGTAGCATTGACGTACGTCTGTTGTTTGTCCTGCTCACCGTTGAAGAACACGGTAACGCTGGTTTCACCGAACAGGTGGGAACTAACCTGAACACTCAGCAGAGTAGCGGTGTGCACGAACTGAGTCGAGTACTTGCTGAAGAACAGCCCCCGTAGCATTTCCTTGAAGCGTTCTACCCGGTTGATAGCATGATCGTCATGATCCAGTACCGAACCGAAAGTACCCGTCACAACTTCAACACCGGAATCAGAACCGGCCAGGCCGCTGAAGTGGTGTGGGTTGTTAGTGGCACTGAACACCAGGTGAGTCAGACCGCAACGGATGAGCATGTGCACGGTCAGATACGCCAATTCTTCCGCGATCGTTTCGTAGCTGTTAGCCCGGCCGTATTCCTGGGAGATCAGGGTGTTGTCTACCGCTGTGGTGGCCGCTGGGTTCAACAACGTGATGTTCATTACATCCGGCAGGTTGGTGAAGACCGAGTTGATCTCAGCCACGCTCCAGCCCATGAAGTTCGCCATGGAGAAGCTGCCGTTGTACGACATCATGGTCTTGAAGAACTCGTTGCTGGTCAACGGCGATTCACCGATACCAGGACCGACCATGGCGTCACCAATCGCGTTCGCGATACCGGTGTACTGACCTTCAGTGGTAGTGGCTGCCGCGATGCGCAGAAGCTCACGAGCGTGGTGCGTTGGGTTGAGGTTGTCGGTCTTCGACATCACAACGTTCTGACGCAGGTCTGCTGCGAGGATGCCGTCGAACCCGTCGTTCATGCCATCAGCAGAACTGGCCATGTAACCCAATACTTCTTGAGCCATGTCGAGCGGACGAACCGATTTCAGTTCATCACGGCCAGTTGGGTCACCCATCAGGAACTGGTGGGAGCCGGTGATCACTGTCGACGCCATCGGCAAGCCCATGTTGTCGAACTTCTGCGTGGTGCGCGTGTCCCAGCAACGCACCGGCACGAACATGGTCTGAGGCTCGATACCTTCATGACTGGCACCGCCGCCAGTCAGATAACCCAGTACCGACAGTTCGGCTGTTTCAACCGAGTTATTGGTGATGAGGAAGTTGCACATGCCGAGACCACGACGGACGTTCCAGCTATCCTCGATATTGACGTACCCTGATGGACGAGTAGTCAGACCGCCAGACTGGGCAGCGATCGTGTTCAGGGTGTTTGGAGTAACGCCACCTTGATGCTGCTCCATCTTGATGGTGTCGATGTTCATCGTGTTCATGTCCAAGATGTTGTGACGATGAACGTGGTCTTGGTTGACGTTACCCATACCGAAGACTGCTTTAACCAGCGTAATTTCTGCCATGTTGCTTAACCTCGAAGATAGCTTGCTCTGTTTAATTAGGCGTTTACTTTACGGTTCAACGCCATGAATTCGTTCTTGACTTCTACACTGATTTCCAGAGCAAAGAGTTTGCCTGGGCGCACCAATGCATAAGTCTCCGGCGTATCCAATACCCCATATTCCAAATTGGATTGCCAGATGCCACGGCCAAACTTATCCAGGAAGGACTGGGCCGCGACAATCGCTTCGTTAAACGAGCGACCTTCGTTGTTACGGGTTTGAATCTCACAGATAGAAGACAGATACTGACGATCGTCCTCGCTCAGGTTCAAACCATCTGGTAGCGACAGTTCACCGTTAGGATCCTTGATCGCACCAATCACCGACGGCAAGTACTTGAAACCTTGCTCATGCAGACGTACCTGTGCAATACAGATCGCCGCCATCAGTTGATCGTAGCCTGCCGCTTCAAAGGTGAATGGAGACGTTTCGAATGCAAACACCAATTGCAGCAGCTTGAGGATATGATCTTCCAACTCGAAGTCCCAATGAGGCGACAGGTTGTCGTAGATCTTTTCCACCAGCTCAACGTTCTGCACACCCAATGCCGCACAGGTGTACTTGAAGCGATCCTTGTAACGAGGATTGTCTTCTTCGTCGAACAGGGTAAAGCTGAAGAACTCGGCCGCTACTGTGTCGTCGGTGGAACGAACTTCTTCGCTGATCTGGTGTTTATCCAGCATCGAGCGTTTGTCGTCATCCGACTCACTTGGGTAATCCCGTTGCATGAAGTTACCGCCCAGCGACTCGTGTTGCTTAACCGAGGCGTTAATGGCAGTGGCGATGTTCTTGCCTTCTTCTGTTTCAGGAATAGCGGCACAGCATAAACGATTGAAGATCGTGTTAAAAAGTACTTTGTCAACAAAGTTCTCAACACTGGTCACGCTGTCTGGCTGAGTTGGGATACCGCGCTTGTCAAATGCAAACCTGACATACGTGGTCAACTTGTGCCAGCCAGGCATTTGGGTGATCCACGGATTATCCTTGATCAGGTTACCGCAGGCCAGATCACTGAAACCACCACTACCCATCGCTACTTCGAATCGCGATTGCAGGCCGAAGATGATCGGGAATACTGTACGAACCACGAATGCCATCTTGACCATTTCAACATAGTCTTGATCGGTGATGGTGGTCTCTTTCGGATAGTCACCCTTACTCGCCGCTTCACTCAGGTCCCGTGGGATCTGCATGTATTTCGAGTAATGAATAAACGAACAGTACTTCGGCGGATTGATGAACTCGATGATCTCATCGGTGATGGGTTTCAGTTGAGCCAGGTCTTCGTTGTAATCCTGGAACTTACCACTCTCAACAATGACGTACGCGCGGTTGTACAGATCGAACAGATGTTTCTGCTGATCGTGATCCATGGTGCCTTCAATGTAGTCATTGAAGCAATCGAACAGGTTGTAGGTGGCCTCGCTACGATCCTTGATCGTGCGTTCCAGTTTGATGGCCGCATCGCCGTTGAATTTGATAGTTTGATTATTGAATGTGATCAGGATCCCTTCAAACTTTTTGCTGGAGGTTCGGCGAATCGCTAACTCAAGCATGTTACTTAACTCCAAACAGTTTTATTGTCTACAAGGGGATAATGTAGGTTTTAAATCTTTTTACCCATAGCGAGTATTCTCAAAAATCGGTTATCAGCTATAGGGTTAGGCAGAGCAGAGGATTACCCTCCGCTCTTATTCGCATTTGGACGATTAGAAGTCGTCATCGAAAGAATCGGTGCTGCTGCTCGAATCGTTGCTGCTGTAGTCGTTGTTACGACCGCCACCGCCACCGCCGTTGTTGGCATCACCACGTGGCTTCGGTGGTTCCCAGCCTTCGAGTTCCATACGTTCCAGAACCGGCTTCATGAAGCTGACCCAGTGACGCACAGCCCAACGGGACATCACGCCTTTGTCTTCGTGCACTTCGCCAGCGGCGTTGCGCATCATCACAGTCATGCTGCGAGGACCCTTGAAGCGGATAACCGCCTTGTAGTCACCCTTGGTGTAACCCAGAGTGATCTCGCCGTTATCTTCGCGGGTGATCACGAAGTTGCATTGCACGACCGGTTTATCGGACATGCGACCCGAACCGCCCTGGAACACGAACTGGTGACGAGCCGGGGTAACCTTGGCTTGTTTGAAGTTCGGGCTGCCGGTCAGGTCGGCGGCTTCTTTCAGCGCTTCGAACAGCTGACCGCGGTCGTACGCATCGAGTTCGACTTCTTTGTGAGTCGACTTGCCTTCGGAGAACACACCGTCGTTGATCTTCAGCACGATCTGGCCGGTGATCTTTTGCTCGAACATCAGTTGAGCAGGGTATTTGCCACCATTGATCGGGGCGTCCGTTGCAGGGTGTGCCTGACGGTAATCGTTCAGAAACGTCTTCTTGCGCTTCTGGCCGCTGGGTGCACCGTTACGTTGTGGTTGCATAACAATCTTCCTTCTTGTTCAAACAGAGAATTTGGTGGTTTGCGCCTATAAGGATGGACGCGCAGTGGTATTTAAAACGGTGCTAACGAGCGACGTATTCGGGCATAGGCTGGCCGAGGAAGTGACACTTGATTGCTTCCTTCAGCCAGGCCTCATGTCCAGGTTCGCCGTGTTTGATCTTTTCGAACAATTCCGGGATAAGGTGCAGCATCTTCAACGACGTTTCCAGAGGAGCCGTATCAACATCGTGGCATTGTGCGCTGCTGATACGGTTGTCCACCTCGGCTGTCAAATCACGGATAACTTTTTCCAATTCATCGCGCATACGCAATCCTTAAATCATCATCAGCAAGCCAGCTTTGTCGACTGGGTTATCCAGATTGTTAATGCTGTTCCTTACACGGCTCATTGACGTGGCTGAAGTCCAGTTGTTATCCAAGGCAATCTTCTTCACAAGATCTTTGATCGCCTTAGTAGACGACTTGAAGTTAGTGGAGCGATCACCAAAGATCTGGATAGTGAGACGATTAAACGGCATGTAATGCAGTTCTTCCCCACCGGTCAGCTTGGTGTACCAGGCTGTGAAAGGTTTTAACACTCCGGTGTAGGATTCCAAGAGGAAGAGACGACCGTAGCCCTGAGCCTCTGCCAGGTCCACCACATGGTGCGTCATAACAATGCCGTTCCCCTTAAAATCAGGCATTCCCACATCGGTTTCGACCAGAATCTTTTTGTGCTTGCTTATTAAGGCTTCTGCAACGTCCTTAGTAAGCCTGGCAAACTTCTTTTGTTTCTCGGTGCCGTTGTCGAGGAAGTCGGTTAGGTCAGCATGTTTGTACTTGCTTTTCAGACCGCGATAAGACGGGTAGTAAACCACCATCTGGATCGGTTTGCCTTTACGCAACTGCTCCAAGTAGTGACCTAACTTAAGCAGATCTTCCTCAACATCTTTGGCCAAGACCTTAGCGTCATTGGCCCCTTCATCATCTTTCTCGTAAGCCGCGTGAGCGTTACGGATCAACGTTCTGAGATTGAACAGCAGGGTATCCGCAGAACGGATAGCGTCCCCGCCGAGTTCTAATGCCAGTGAAGTCCCCACCGACATGCCTAATGCACCCAGTGCTCTCATTTGAACTCCTCCAGCACCTCAAACGCTTCTTCTATCGAGATACCCAGCTGGTCCAACCGCTCGCTGATTTCTGGTAGTAGAGAATCGTTTAAGTTATCTTTAATTAATGAAACCCCTTCATAGCGTTTAGCGTCAAACAAAGTCTCGTCAACAGTGACGCCTTTCTCGACTTCGTTCTCAGTCTTAAAGCCAATCATGGGGTAGTCTTTTTTCATGACTTCGACGATCGGGTTAGCGACCTCAGCAAGTGCACCTTTAACCCTGATCTGAGAAAAGGGTGGAAGTTTACGTGCTGCAATAAATGTGTGTATTTCTTTGATCAACTGCTCTGGCGTAATCTCCGCCGTTACGGTCATGGTAAGATAAGGAAGCGCATTCTTGTTTTCCCAAAAGACGGGAGCAAAGATGTTCTTCTTCTTATCCAGATCCACCACATAACCACCCTTGGGATGTTCTTCACCGTGCTTGTCACGATCGAACGAACCCGAGGTATACAACTTGCCCTTCTGCACTGGCTTGTGGATATGGCCAGCAAAGATCCCGTAGGTCACAATGGTTTCCCATCGCTCCAGCAGGTGAGCGTGCTTTTGAGCAGCAGCATGCAGCTGGAAGGTAAACCCGCCGTGAAAGGCAATGAGGTCAACCTTATCCATGCCGTTAGCCTTTAAGACCTGGAGGGCACGCTCCCAGATCTCATCCGGCGTCATCTTGCCCATGTTGTCTGGAACAAACATAATGGACAGATCGTCTAACTGGTGAAACACCTCAATCGACAACGTGTCGATATAACGTACATCCATGCCCCGTGGTGCGAGGTTTACAAAGTGACGCGGTTGCTTGTTATCGTGAGACTCAGTACCTGCAAGCCAGATGGCAATCAGGTCCTCGTTAGCGTCATGAGCTGAGTGCAGGAAATCGCGACCCCAGTCCTTGACTTTAAACATGTCTTCGTTAGGGGACTCAACCATACGCTCAAAGAAGTCGCCGCCAAACAGCACCATATCCACTTTAGCCAGATCGTTTTCCTTCATCAGGAAGCGGGTCAGGTTAGAGAGAATATGGGGTGTAGGTGTCACTGGGTGCAACGTGTGGTGATCAGAGCTCCATAGAAAACGCACAGATAAATCCCCTAATGATAATTAGCACTCCAATGGATCGACTGGAGCTTCTTTTTCTTCTACCCCACCAGGACCTTGCTTGGTACCCAGCTTAACGCCCTTGATGGATTCCTCGTTGAACTGGAATTCCATATTGCCGGTCATCAGGCGGTTGACCTGAGCGACTTGTTCGGCAGTAACTGGCTCTTTGCGATAGTTTGCATAGAGGATAGGGCGGATAGCGTTGATCTCTTCGATCGGACGCTTGTTGTTGTTCAGGGTGTCTTTGATGTAGACAACCTGCTTTTCGACTTCGGGGATAACGCCCCACTTGGCGTAGAACTCGGGAGCGATCATCTCGGTGAGCGTCACACGTTTCTTGCCGTCGAGTGCCTTGGTCAGTGCCTTGGCCAGACCCAGGTTTGCGTTCGGGTCGTTCTTCTTCATGGTGTCGGCACTGTGGCTGTGAATCATCCGGCTGGCTTGTTCCAGCATGCGGTATTCACGTTCGCTCAGGTTGTGGCTGATCATCGGCGCAATGATCAATACCGCCTTGTGGTCGTCATCCACCACCATTACTGCGCGAGTGCCGTTGCCGCTGATGGCCATCCAATCGTTGACTTTGGAACCGAAGTAGTTCTTGCCATGATCGTTACCGAGGGCAAACGCCATCATCCAATCACGCACGAAGTCCTTCTCGTAAAGCACAGTCTGAACGTTGAACGGAAGTTCGCCGTCGCTCATCATCAACTTGCCGTTGATTTCCTGTACTTTAACGTTTTCAAGGAAAGCAAAGTCTTCCTTGAGAATGTCATCGCGATCCTGCTTTGTCATCTGACTCATTTACCTAGCCTCGCCTTATCCAATACTTGATAGAGATTGCCTGTTACCAATACTACTTCAGACAGATCATAAACCACACCATCTACTACCGAGCGTGCCGATAACAATAGATGGTAGTTATTGAGTTCGTTTGCTACAGTCTGTTTTTCCACCAACACTTCGGTTTGTGGGAACAGTTCTTTCATGTAGGTTTCGAATTCTTTTTGCGTCCGTTCGACCATGGTTTCTGGCGTCGTACCATGGGTTGCCCAGAGAAAATAAAAACTGGGCACTTGACCGATCACTTTACCCTGGTCACGCCGGGACGTGAACCAGTACATGAAATGCAGCGCCATCGCTTCCTGGGGGGATTTAACCTCCCATCCTGAGCGAGTGGACATTGTACCTACGCAATAGCTGCTCATACCGTTTCCTTTATAGAAAGACCCTCTATAAGAATAAACTTACAGACAACGCTGTAAGATGGCGTCTACCAAAAAAATAAAGCAAGAGAGGTGTTACCCTCCCTTGCCTATCCGAACGGTCTTATTCGGCGTCTGAGGGCTTCTCAGCACCCTTCAACGCTTGGTTGGTTTCACTGGTGATATCGAACAGAGCTTTCGTCCGATGAAGACCAATGGCCGCCCAGGTTTTCTGAACATCGACTCGCTCACGGAAGGACAATCCACCGCCTGAACTTTCCAGGTAGTGAGAGTGCTTCAACCGAGACAAGTCATCTTTGGCTTCGATATGCAGCATACCGTTCATTGCGCGACGCCAGAAGATATTCTCCTCGGCGATACCAACGTTCAGTGGGCTGAAGTTACCATCGTAACCGCTGATCTTTTCATCCAGATAATCCTGATGCAGACCGGCATGCGCCATGATGTAGTCGCGCATGAAACCTTGTGCACCTTGCAGACCGGCGACAGAACCCAGATAACCGACTTCAAATCGACCAACGTAATCGCCGTCCGAGTTACCCAGGAGTCGTTTACCCATTTCCCATGCACGAGACGTCAGGAAGTTATTAAACCCTTCCAGTGCATTCGTGGCCTGTTGTGCCAGCCATCCACCCGCTTGTTGAAACGCCTGAGTGGAGTCATTCACATACTGGGCGTACTTCTGCATTTGATTCTCGGTATAACTACCCGAGACCGCGTAACTAAATGCCTCAGCACTGTTCATCGTGTTTACCTCTTAACCTGGGTTAGGCTGCGTCGATAATCGGCGTCTGCGCCATGAGCGTATTAAGGTTCATGAGGTTAGTCGCCGCTTGACCAGCGTAGTCACCCACTGTAAACGGAATGTTGCGGTCCAACGTTTGGTGATGACCCCACGCGCCGTAAGCTTTCGCTTTGGACTCGTTATCGGCCATAAGGACGATATAATGGTTGTCGCCGTCAAAGTCGGTGTTCGATTCACTAACGGCCAGAATCGGTACCCGGATACTTTCGTCTCGGAGGTCCCGGTTAACCCGCAGGAACGCACTGCGCAGACTGAGGAACTCAATCGACGGGTTACGTCCACTTTGGATAATGGCTTTGTTGTTATCTTCCATGTCGCGGAAGAATTCGTCAATCAGCGGGTCGATCCAATACGCAGCTCGACTGATCCGTTGTGCGGCCTGATACGGCGTATGACCGCGACGATACAGGAAGCCCGTGATGTGGTAGTCCAGAATGGCCAGACACATCTTCCACGGAACCATCCACTCGTCTGGGTTCAGAATACCCGTTACCGACGTCACTACGGAACGACCGGTGAACGGTACTGCACCGGAGGCCACATGCTTACGGTTGATTGCCGGCTTACCAAACAACGCTTTTGGGTTGTTCACCTTACGGTATTGGTCTGCCAGTTTAACCAGGTTCTTACCGACGATGTCACAGTTACGTCGCTTATCAGCGGCGCTCAGCTTTACCACCGAGTTGGAACGCTTGGTATCAGCGATCGCGATATACAGCTGCGCCGTGATTGGCTGGTGAGGATAGGCGTAGGTGTCTTTACCCGGCTTCTCCAGAACCGTGGCATAACGATTCGGCACCTTCATGTACTTGGAGAACGCGATGTGCTTGTACTTCTGGTAAACGTCCATCAGCGCCACACCTTCATGCGAAGTGGTGCAGTGACGTCGACCATTGCCCACCAGCATCCAGTGCATGATGTCATCGCAACGTTCCTGGAAGCTATTCATGCTAACTTCCGTGATCTGGAGTTCGTCCAGCATGTTGCGAATCAGGTTGACCGTGGTGTTCTTCTGCTTGTTGATCTGCCCCCGATAAATCGGATCGATAAAGTATCGAGGTACACAGACCTTTGGACTGCCAATCCCGATCTTGTTAAAGAAGGTCGAAAAGAAACCTAAGTTAACGAAACCGTTTACCCCTTCTGGCAGCTTCATCCACAACCGGGTATCTTCACCACGATCGAGGAAGAGTTCTGGAACTTCGCCACACTTGGGACAAGCTTTGCCCTGCTTCAGGCGATAGTTGCCGCGATAGTAACCACACGACGGATTACAACTGGCGACGGTGTCAAACGAGTTACCGTTGAACTCCATTCGCGTTAAGCGCTCGATTGCTTCCCGATCTTCCTGGATGTTGAAGTCGAACTCATTCAGGTAGATTGGTTTGAACCGGCTGGTGTCGTGCAGATAGTCGTAATCTTCGAAGTCCCAATACAGCGGCTCCGAATAACGAAGATCATCCTCCAGTGACTTACCGAAGGCCGCTGCGTACCGGTTAAAGAACGGCATCGGGTCCAGGTTTTCTTCACTATACTGCGTCAGCTTTTCAATAGCTAACTTGTTCGACGGAGTGAGTTCCGGTAGATACATGTTGCCCATGGCCTACTCCAAAAACAGAAAAACAGAAAAAAGAGACCAGCGAGCAAGAGGGTGTTACCCCTCTTGCCCACCGATCCATTGCAGGCTGTTACATGAACGGCATGTTCATGCTGTACGCCACGCCCAGACCGTTGCCGGTGGCGTTGTTCGAACCAGCACCAACCAGAGTCGCCAGACCGATGCCAGGCGTCGAAGCCAGGCTGGTGTTGCGCCAGCTGCCCAGGTTGTTGGCAACGTTCAGCTGACCGATGGAGTCCATGGCTTTCGACATGGTGGCCATGAAGTCAGGCGCCCAGATGTGAGGCTGAGCCCAGCCGTTGATGTGAACCTGACCGTCGAACAGCGACGAACCGGTTTCCACGCGCAGCTTCTGAGCACGTTGCTTGAACTCTTCGCCCGGGACGGTGCCGTACATGGTCGACAGCAGGCTTTCGGCTGCGAGTTGACCTTTCGGGCCCTTGATGTGCGAGATCATCATCTCGTCCAGTTCCTGGGTGTTGAACTTCTTGCCGGCGTACTCGGCCAGGCCGTTGACAGCGATCATGCCGGTTGGGATCAGTACCGGTTTGGACGGTACCCAGCCAGTGCCAGCTTTGATGTTGTCGCGGATGGCTTCGGACATGCCGCCTTTGGTCATGGCATCGATCAGAGCGATAACAACTTTGATTTCCGCCGCGTTCTGACCTTGTTTGGCCAGCTGGAAGAAGAAGTTGTTGATCGACGCATTTGGACCGGCCGGGATCAGGTTGATCTGGAAGGTTGCGTGCGGCGAAACGTTCTGACGGATCCAGTTGTTGACCAGCTCGGTGTCCGACATTTTCTTCTCGTCGAGACGGATACGCGCTGGGCTCTGGAAGCCACCAGGGATCTGACCGACCATTTGATCGACACGAGTTTCCAGGTCGGCCAGGTTACCGCGAGCACCAACGCTGTGACGGCGCAGAGCTTCGGACCAGACGTACTGGTTGTTGGTCGCCATCAGCGAGTACAGACCGGTGAAGAACGGGAACAGACCGCCGTTGTTGCAGAGTTGCTCGCCGGCCTGAACGGTGCCGACGGTGATCACAGGACGCAGTGGCTTGAAGCCCGACGGGTAGACACCCATGCCCATGGAGTTGCCGAGGAACTGTTGCAGCGCGTTCATTTGCTCTTGCGAGCGGTGCGACATCATGAAGCGCTGGTGATCTTCCCACGACACGCCGTTCAGGCTGACCGCAGCGGTAACCCGGATGATCTCTTTCGAGTTCGCCTGGAAGTTGCCGGAGCTCTGGTTGTTGTTGTTGATCGTCGAAACGATCACTTCCATGTTGTCAGGAGTCAGGGTGCCGGCCTTGCTGGCGCGGAAGCTGATTGCGTTAACGCGGGCTTCGGCGCAGCCGTCTTTGCCGTATGGCTGGTCAGGAGTAGCGAACGGAGCCGGGATGTTGTAACCCTTGGCCACGATTTCGCGAACGGTCTTGACCATGATCGCTTCTTCCCACTCGGAGGCGATGTAGTTCGCCTGACGGTGAGCCCAGTCTTTCGGATCGCCGGCTTCTGGGTGGTGCAGCATTTCCAGGTCGACGACGATCATGTTGATGACGCTGACGTTCTTCACGCCCTGAGCTTCGGCCACTTTGGTGTAGTGGGAGGTCAGCTTTTCCAGGAACACGTTGTTCGGGTACTGAGCCGGGGTCAGCGGCGCCGACATTTGCTGCATGATGTTGTTGGCGTTGACGGTGATGCGCTCGACGCCGATGCTCAGCGTGCGGTTGTAGAACAGCGCGGCCATTACGTACATGGTGCCGTCGAAGACAACGTACAGACCGACGCCCGGCAGTTGAGCCGAGATGGACGGGGTCAGCATTTCAACGGTCGGAACGATTTTGCGTTGCAGCTCGTTGGTGGTGGATTTCTTGGCATTCTCGTAAATGCCTTCGAGTTTCTCGATGGTCTCGGCCACTTCCTTCAGGTTGCGGTTGTCGGAGGTCATCGAAGGAAGACGCAGCAGGCCGGCCAGACCATCCAGCGGAGCCATGGTGCCGGTAGCACCTGGAGCCTGGTTGGCGTTTTCGGTAGGCTTGTTCTCGTTCCAGGAAGTGCTTTCGGAACCGGTATTCAGACTCATGAGTGTTTTCCTTATTACGAAGATAGTTTGCTATAGCGAAGTTGTATTAACAAATGTCAAACATCTGTACTACCAACTACATGAGTAATATAGTCTTGAAAATTTCTTACCCCAACAGAAATCGCCCCCGCCTTTCAGCAGGGATGATATAGAGTAATCGCTTTCAATGCCATATCACAAATTCTCGGATTGCGCAATGGTCCCCAGTAGAGGAACTTTCCTCTGATGTGACTTGTTCACATATAATAGAGAATTGCAGTAACACTTTATTTTCCAAATCCCCTCATTTGTTTCGGACAGCCATTATGACTATCTTTGCCTATCCCGCTGAGGATATCAGCCGGAAGTACCCCCGCAGCAATTTCACTGACCTGGGGAATCTGCATCGTGTTACTGAATTCAACCGCCAGGACTATCGGGCCTATGTAGACCGTACACCCTTTCACATCGAAGACCAACACAAGCTGGTAGGGATTCTTCGTCACCTGACGATTGATCCAACGTGGAGCTTGCAGGAGGTTGTAGATAATACACGTTTCCGTGCTAATTCACTGTGTACGATTTTCAAGATCACTTCGATCAATCGAATCGGGTTTGCTGAAGCCGATGGCTTCTACCGCCGTAACGTCAGAGAGCACTGGGTGCTTCTGGATCCGTTTACACAGTACGACGAGAAAACGCTAAAGCTGGAAAATCTGAAAGCGGTCATACCTCTCTACTCAACAGTATTGGAGCGCGGGTACAAACATACTGTCGAGAAAAGCATGAATGTCAGCAATGATATCACCGATGTGGCGATCATTGGCTTGGACATGGTAGCGCTGGCTGTAGGCTGGTGGTTGTTCATGCGGGAGAATCGTGAAGCCAACAGTGGCATTGCGTCGTATGTCTGTCAGTACCCGTTGTTCCACGCCACGCTGTATCAGAACCAGTTGTCGGTCATCAACATCCTTTACGAGTTCTTTGTAAAGGAGAAAGAGCTGAACGATCTGATCAAGATCGAAACCGTTAAGTTCACGACCCTCAATGAAGGGAAGTTGTTTAAGGGTTTCCTGCTCTTCCTTATTGATGCACTGACCGCCAGGCGTCTACAGGACCTGTGGATGATGCTGAAGCAGATCGACAACGTGTATCGGGTTCCTTATACGAACTACGTTGATCCACAAGACCAAGCGTTGTTTGCTCAGACCGGTTGGGCATTTGAACCTGCCATGCTGAAAGTGTGCGCGATCTACCTGTCGATCGGTAACCGGATGAAATACAAGTGCTCGGACATTAACGTTGATTTCGATCGTCTCTATCGGCAGATTGCGCATCGCCAAAAGAACGTTCCTGAGGTGTTCTTCAGAAAACATTTGAGCGATTTGCTCGAAGAAGTAAAAACCCTGAATGACATCAATTATCGTTAAAAACCATTGTACGGGAGGAGACTTAACGGTCCAACCGACGAAGTGCTCCCATATTTCATTCAATAATTCAAAAAATTAGCAAAAAGACTAAACCTCTACTAGCCCTTTGCGGGGCTAGTAGAGGTAGGTCGACTTAACGTTATTTATCGGTTCGGTAGATCTGCATATCGTTCATGCGTTTTTCGAGCCTTTCCTTCTCCCGATCAAATACTTCCTTGGCTCTTTTGAATTCGGAGTGTCGCCAGTTGGTTCGATACTTGGCGGTATCCACTGCATGCTGCAACATGTTGGTGGTAGGGCCTTTGAACCAACCAATAAACCAGCCTTTCCAACTCTTGACCAATTCCTTGCGTGCGTCAAGAGCCGCTCTTAACTCAGCCAGCTCCTTAGCACTCGCCAAGTATTGCTGGAAGTATTGATTGACGATTGCTCCCGTCTCTTCCAGCGCCTTGATTTCATGGTCAGGAAGACGTCTTTTCCTTCTGGCATCGGCCAGTGAATGAATGGTACCCACGATGACTAACTCCCCATGCGGTCAGGACTGCGTGTCCAGGAATCCTCATGCGCTTGACGTTTAATGGCCATCAAGTAATCGTAGTATTCCGGGGCCACTACGATCGAAGACTCGCGGCCAGGATGCAGTGCCTTTAACAGCTTTGGAATTTCTTCCGGCTGAGCGATGTAGAAGTTGTGATCATGGTCACAGTAGTTAAAGGTAACGAAGACGCCTTTCTCAGCATCCAGTTCTTCACTTAGGGCTGGGACAACAGTCGGCTGCAACATGATGCCGAAGTTATCCTCATACAGAAAAGCACCCTCACCTGCAAACACCAACCCATTCTTACTGTCACGGAAGAACAGGAAGTTATCCGCTTTAGTTAGTTTTGTTCTCATGCTCACCTCAATGCTCGTCAGATACGAGACGGGTTACTTTTGCGTTCATGATGTACAAGCCCAACGATTCAAGAATCGCGTAAATGGACTTGAAGTTCTGAGCAATCAACAAACGTGTATCTACAATCGGTAGGATCTCTTTCGGGATACCCCCAATGGATTCAATCATGTCTGCTGGAACGTAGATCGCCGACATCCCGCCCCTGGTTTCAATATACGCATTCATGCGCTTGGCTACATCATTGTCCCCGTGGGTTTCCATGTAACGCTTCATCTTCGACTTGTTGTCGGTGGTAACGTTTACCTTGTACGCGCGGTACGGCAGTTCAGGGGCGTCGCCGTAGGTCTCGGCAAACACTTGCTTCCACATCTCGTGGTAGAAGTAGATCGACGAATCAGCATTGCTGTAGGCTGCCTCTTCTTTGATACCGTTCTTAACCAACCAGCTCCAACCACCTTTCTCCAGCTCTTCAAAGAGCGCACGCTCCAGATCCCCAACCCCTTTCAACAGAGCCGGTGCATCCAGTTGCTGTTTGTTGTAGATGGCATTGAGTACGTCTCGCATGAGCTTGTTCGTAAAGTCCCGAACCTTCTGTGCGATCTTGATGCCCCTGAGGTGGACGCCTTTAAGCTCCAACTTAGGATCATCGTACATAATGCCTTCAAGCATCAACTGCAACGCGTAATAGTGCTTGGACATAGACGTGGTCACGTACGAACTGAAGAGGTACTCGTTCTTCATGTTCAGACGGTAGCGGAACTTCCGCGCCACGTTCATGTTGGTACTCAACCGTGCGTGCTGGTCAACTGCCACACAACGAATGAAGTACGTCAATACACCGTTAAACGCCAGGGCGTCTTTCTGATCCGTGATGAAGTCGTCGATAACAGCATCGATCGAATAGATCATGGAGTCGGTGTCAGAAGTCACTACGTTTTCACGTACCAACTCTTTGACGTTGAAGATACCGGTCGGCGGAATGTCTGCCTTGAGGAACGCCTCAATGAAGTCACGCCACTTAACTTCCAGGCTGACGTGGTAAGCGTTGAGATACGCCGATTGTTCAGCACTGGCGCCTTTACCCAGCTTCGTGGTGCAGAGTGTCTTGTAGTCATCGTTAGCCGCCTTGATGGTGGTAACGTTTTCAAACGACGCAGGAAACTCTGGGACCTGGCACCATTCGTCGAAGAACCGTCTAACCAGCTCTTTGTTCGTGGTGTACAGACCGCGCAAGTCCATCGTGCACAGGATGATCGTCAGCTCCAGCGGCGACAGGTTCTCCATGAACGTACGGATAGCCGCGATGCCGGTAGCGTTGTTCCAGTAATACGCCGAGCAACGTTTAACCATGTCCATGACTTGGTCAAGTGTCGCATAGTTCATCTGGTACTTGTCGATAACCGCTTGAATCTTGTCACGCTTAGCAAACGCCAGGGTACTGATAAACAGTTCCATGGAGCTGTTGAAACTGAGAAGTAGCCGGTTACCTGTAATCAACCGCTCGTTCAAGAGGTTAGCGGTAGAAGTCAGGCTACGGCAGATCGAGGTCAGGGTGGTGTGACCCGACTTGTTCGTCAGCGGAGTACCCGACGACGAGAACGCACCCGATTGGGCGTTGTTAAAGATCTTCAGTGCTTTCTGAATTTCGTCGAAGGCTTGAGTGGCTTCTTTATCGCCAATCGAAATCGCTTCCTTCATCTTGCCTTTGTAGAGGCGACGGAATTCAATAAAGGTTTCAGTACCAATCGAGTTAATCGACTGTTCCTGGTTGGTGTGCGTGTATGCCACGAACGACGGGGACAGGTGCCAATTATTGTCCTCAACCGTCTTGAAGAACTCACGAGCCGGCATGATGTCTGGGACACGGTCGCCGTACTTGTTCTTCTTGAATACTTTAAATTTGGCTTCCTTGTAGCCATTCTGGTTTGGAATGAATACCTTTTCAACCAGCTCCAGTACTGTGTTGTAATCCCACTTGTAAATGGCCGTCAGATAAGCGGCAGCCATGTAGTGGTAGTTCTTGAGCAAGTCGCGGTTCGGTTTATAGTCTTCTTCTAAGAAGGGAGACAGATGTTGGGCCGCAGCGGTCATCTGGACAATACTCTCTGAATAAGCAAATAAGTGACAAAAGAAAAATCAGATTGCAAAAAAGAAAAGGGCCACTACACTCCCCTATTGATGAGGAATGTAGTGACAGTTTACCCTTACTTGTCGAACACAGTGATCGTGTAAGCCGCACCGAGACTCTGCATGAAGGTTTGCAGAGGTGCCCGGAAATCTTCTCGCCAGTTGGTGCAGACGATGTTCGCATTACGGCCGTCGATGAGCTGGAAGGTTGAATCGTTGATCCAAGGGATCCCGATAACCTCCAACTTATCATTACGGCCGATAAGCGCCAGATAACCGTAGACGCTTGGATCGTCAACGTTTTGAACCTTGTCTTTGAAGTACGAGTACAGGTTTTTGTGCTTAATGGCCAACTGGGGGTCGATCAGCCTGGCCGTCGAATACTGCATCAGACCGTCGACTTTTACATCAACACGATCGTCCCCGATGATGCCGTTCTTTACCAGCTGGAATGAAACGATGTCACCACGTGAAGGATTCGGGGTTGCCATACGGGAGGTCTCCTTGAGATTCAAGTTCGATAATAACGAGCGGAAGCTTCAAAGGATGGCCGTTCCGAATTACAACCGTGCCAGGCAAGCTGGTCACGTGCATGCATTTAACCGATCCATGGATGTGGTGTTTAAACAAGATATCTGTCAACACTGTGTCTTCGCAACACTCGCCCTCTTCCATGATGGCTTCCACATGATCGATCAAAACATTCTTGGACATTTGAAAATCAAATGGCGCCGCTGGCCAGTCCATGCAATCCATCGCATAAGACGCTAACAAATGGTCGGCCAGTTCTTCGTAGTCAATGGGTAGTATGCGTTTCCACATAGTGTTCTCTTTATGCTGAGGACAGGTCTTGGTAGGTAAAGATGAACGTGACCGTGCTGTTACCTACCGTAGCGTTGATGCACTGTACAGAACCGTAGATGTTCTTCAGGTCCTGCAATTGGCGGAAGAACTCAAAGAATGCTGTGGTCAGTTGCTTCTGGCATTCCTCGATAGGATGCGTGAAACCGTCAACGGAATCGAACGTGTCCATGTTGTGCGGAACTTGCATCGACTCCATAAGGTTGCGGTACACACCCAAGAACTGCACAACGTCGGTGTTAGGTGGAAGTGCAATTGTGTGCGTAATGGTTTTGATAGTCATCGTCTACTTCCAGCAGAATGGTGTGAGGGTGTACTACATAACGTTGCAAATAACCGGTGGCGGCTACTCGTCTGAATTGCATGCCTACGTCGACCAGAGTCTCCAAGGCGTCCAGGATAAGGATCTGGGCATGCAGCGGGTCCAGATCCATTTCGGTACGGATGAATTCCGCAACCACTCCTGGAATGTACGGTTCTTCGTTATACCGGCACACGCCCATTATCAGTGTAACCAGGTTGCAGGTCTCATTAGGATGGAACCCGCGACTACCAAAGGCTATCGGAATGCAGCCCAGGGCCAAGCCATACGTCTTGCTCATCGCCGCATTCCTCCTCTAAGGTGTCTGTTGCCAGAGGCTCGTAGTCTCTGACGTCCATGCTTACCAACAAATCGCCGTTTGCAAGGATCTGGTATAAAAAAGGATGATCCGGTGACGTTTTATTGGTAGCACTTATAATCTGCGAGATGATGTGGGTGAAGATTTTGTCTGTCTCTTCTTCCAGCTTATCTGCATAAACAAAACAACGCGCCGCCTTTTGGTTATAGTGGCAGTCGAAACGATTCAACCCTTTTGAAAACCGAAGCTGCTCAACAGCCATCTCTAAAACACCCCACGCCATCTCTTTATGAAGATGAGGGACGTAGTCGTTAGTGAGGGTACCGATCTCGGTCAAAAGGTTCTCTAACAGCTGTCGGTTGTCGACTTGAAAGGTTCGGAGGTCGCCGAACACTCCGACGCTCAGCAATTGTAAGGAATTCATTGAGTGCTTCCTGACTTGGATTATCGTTAATCGTATCGGCCGTTACCTTCTGCCGCGGCTTACGCGCAGTCTTAGATTTAGCCGATGCCGCCAACGTAGCATCCAGGTCCATCTCAATATGGGCCTGATGGAACGCGTGGGAGATCTTCTTAAAGCTAACTTTGACTTTAAGTCGGCCATCCCACGAACGCCGTTTCATTTCTTTTTGCAGTCGTTCTTTCACTTGAAGCATCACGAGATCTGGTGTCAGCATATCGTAGTGCTCTTCGTACACGTTCCCCAATTGGTCTAACAAACGATCCGTCCGTTCTGGATGATTCATCATCTCTACTACGGCTTCCAGCATTCGTACAGCAATTGATTCCCTGACAGCGGGAATGTCGTCCTTTTCCATTACTAAGCTATTGCCTAAGTTTAGGACATCGAATCTGATCACTGCTGGCCCCTTTTAGTATTTCAGTGTAACCAGTACTTGTTGCCGGAGTTTACCAAAGCCCTGTATTTTGACCACAGCGTCTCTAGGTACCCCCAACAGCTTGTTAGCTACCTGATCCCTTAACGCGTTGATGTCATTTCCCCAGATCCGGTGATAGATTCTGGGAAAGTCGAATGAGTTGAACCCCTCGTCAACGAAAATGGAATGTAGATCCATCGACGTTATCGTGCGGCTCAGGCAATTTTGATCTATACCCAATGGTACGTCTAGGGTATAGGATTTTAAATCCAGACAGAAGCTTCTAGACACCTTCTAGACCCCTTTATAAAAACCATGCCTCATAGTAATGAAGCCGGCGGTGGAAAAAGATATCAAAAAACAACATAGCAGCTATAAGGTACCGAGGATCACTCCCCGGTACCCTACGCTCACTACGCCGTGTTACAGGAAGAAGCCGTTTGCATCCGCGCCGGCAGAGAGATCTTTCTGCTGGGTGAAGGTCCCTTGAGTTTCGACCTTGCGGGTTTCCATGGCTTCGATGTGTTTCTCCAGCTCTTTCAGAGCTTCACCGTGGTCCAGGACCATGTGCAGTTCTTCGGCATTGCTTGGGCGCTTGACGCCGTCGGCGAACACACCGGTGGAACGGATCACGGTGCCGTTGAAACGCGGGATGACCGCATCGCTGTTGCTGAACAAAGACGATACTGCAACCGGCACTTTGCCTTTGAACTCGGCAACGCCCTTCTCGTCGTAGAAGCGAATACGCGACATGGACGGTGGAACGCCGTAGTGCTTGCTGAAGTTCAGCAGGTTCTTCAGGTCGGTGTGGTCTTGTTCCTTGTTGTCGTTGGTCAGGAACAGGCTGGCCACATCGAGCTTGTCGATGATCATCTGGTTGACTTCACCGCGAGTGTTGGTCAGGGTGTTGTCGAATTCCATGTACGGCACGACGCGGTTCAGCGAACCTGGAGTGGTCAGCGACGCGTACGAACGGTAGCTGTTCACGACGTTGATTTCTTCGACCTGGGAGGTCTTGTCGTTGACGAAGCACAGCACGACCAGGTGGTCGCGTTCGAACAGCATGCGCGCCAGAACGAAAGCCAGCATCGAACCAGTACCACCGCCGGTGGAGCAGACGATGATGTTGTAATCGCGAGGTTTGTGCTTGGTCAGGAACTGGGTGATGAACTGCTCAGCCTGCGGGTAGTTGGTCGCCTTGACTTTACCCGAGCCTTTGGCCTTTTGGTCAGGATCGTTGGCAACGGCCATCTGCACGACTTCGAAGAGGTCGTTGGAGCTGTTGCGGTCCGAGGAGTCCAGGCCGACGAAGAACGCGTTTTTGTTGTTGTCGGTGTGAGTGCCTTTCTTGAGCGCTACGCCGATGTTGATACCGGTACCACCGCAGAGGAAATACGCCAGATCAGAAGTGTTTGCATTCATGTGAAATGTTCTCTTTGAGTTACCAGTTGGAAGAATTCGTTAGACCGTTTATGGCCAACACACAAGTAATGTAGGCTTGAAATCTTTTTACATGACTTCAACCCATTGCCTCCATCACTCAAAATCCTTATCGCAAGTGAAAAATAAACCCCTGCTGCAAACGAGGCCGCAGGGGCTGTCCTCAGAAAAGACGTAAACACTTGTGAGAAGTACCTGCGAACCGAAGGACAGTAGGACCCACCCCCAATAACACCATCCGGTAAACCCAGCTACGAGAAAAACCGGATGACGTGTGCAAGTATAAAATATATCTATCCGGTAACAAAAAATAAAAACGCGAAATAATCCCACCGCACTCAGACCCCGGTTAGGAGGACTGAGCACGATGGAAATATCTTTGGCAGGTGGAGCTTTTCCCAGCGATGTATTGCCAGGCCAGCCGATCGTTAATGGGGGACAATCGACTGGTGCGGGTAGTGGACTCCAAACTATTCCCGCGGGTACGCCAGGGCTAACTATCTTCAAAGCAGGAGCAAACTCACGAGTTCACATAGCATAGAAAATTACGACCCCTTGACGGTCTCAAGAACCTTCTCGGCTTCCTCGAGGAGTTTTTCAACCTGATCAAGTTTAGCTTCGGTCGCTTCAAATGGCGCGTCATCCACCACCGTCTCCAACTCAACAACCTGCGGTTCAGGTCGTTTCGAAGGTGTCTCAGGTTTCGGTGGAACTTCGAACGACTGAAGATTGCCGTGGCACTCGATGCACAGGTTGATCGCCGCCTTCACCGCCGCACGGGCCGACTTACCGATGGACATCACCGCTGTTGCGAATTGATCGCCTGGACCGATGGCGAGGTATCCGGTAGCCGGGATGATGTTCAGCACAGAACGTTTGTCAGGTTTGACAGATTCAGACATCATGACCTGATAGGCGACCCCATTTTCGCCAATCACGATTGCGTCGAACGTATTATCAAACACCATTGCGTCAGAGGAATGGGTCATCCCTTCTTGCAACAGTTTACGGAACTGTGGATAAACCACGGGCACGGCGATCAACGCAAAGGCGATTGCTTTGACCCCGCAGATCTCCCAGTACTCCCCTTCGTCTGGTGTGTAGATCTTGCGGAATTCACTTGGGCTGATTTGACCGTCGGTGGAGATCGCCGAGTCGGTGACCAGAAGTTTACCGTCGAATGCTGCTACGGACATGATTTGTTTTCCTGATCAAGCGGGTGTAGGTTCGGCAACCACAGGTCGTTTAGACTTGACGGCTGGTTTTGGTGGAAGTTCCCAGATTTGCAGATCGCCGCCCGAGTACTTATCGTGTCGGCAGGCTACACGTACAGCAGTTTCAGCGTTCTTGCCAATCGACAGAACACTCAGTGCAAAGGTTTGGCCAGATCCTGCTGCTGCCGGTGGGAGCAGTTGGAGCAAGTCCATGTGAGTTGGTCGTCCTTGGCGTTTGTTCATCTGCCAGCGATAGCACTGGCCTTCTTCGGTGATGAGCAAAACGCCGAAAGCGACTTCATCGAGTTCATCAACCCGGGTCTTGTGGTCGATCCCGGTGCGAAGTTTTTCTTTGATGATCTCGATTGCTTTACCGTCGCCAGAGATGCCGGCGGCGATAACACGAATACCCAAGACATCCCAATACTCGCCTTCTCCAGGCTCGTAGATTTTCTTGAAGTTACTTGGCTGGATAATAACCCCAGCAGTGCCCTGTGAATCACTCACCAGCTTGATGCCGTCCCACGCGATAGTCGTCATGTCTACTCCTCACTTACGAATTTCGTTTTTCTAGAATATGGTTCTCTAGGTGACAAACTAATGATTTAGGTTTGAAAAGTTCTACCCTTCTGTATACCTCGTGCGTGCGCACGCGTTTCTTTGCTTTTTAAAAGCTTTAAAAGCAATAAAGAATATTAATATATAAATATATTAATAGGTTCTTTAGCGCACGGAGCGCGTGCGCGCACGTGTACGCGAATAATGAAGGGAAAAGAATTTCCTTTGAAATTAGCCAATTGACAAAATAAAAACTTAACAAGTTTTCCGAAGGAACTGTGAAAAACAAAAATATACCCTTTGCCCCCCGGCCGCCGCGGCCGATCTCAAATAGAATATATAGGTGAGATGAGATTTAAATGGGAGACTTTGTGGGAGGGTTTATACTGACCCCTGAGTTCATCTCAAGATCGATTTTAACCCACCTAGGAACGTTTCCTAGCAGCTTTCTCCATGCTGGATACCCTAAGGTACCAGTTTGAAAAACATCGTTGTTTAAGACGATTTTAGAGGGTCAGTACCTTTCGGTTAATCACTCCCGAAAGGGATGCTATGACCCCTCTTAAACCAAATTATTTACACCGTCTCCAGGAGTGACACGTCATGAGTAATGCGGTGGACTATGCCATCAATCGGGTCACGAACTGTGACATCGACGACTACCTGCTTAAACTTGCTTTCGAAGCCCCCAACGGTAACTTCGCAGGCAACTGGTACAACCTTGTGAACCACACCACCGTGGAGCAAGGCATTCGTGAGAAAGTGATTCACCGTACTGTACTGCCGGCTTGCAATGCCAACGGCGGTAAGACTGAGTTCATTGACCTGAGCGGCGCTCGTATCCGCGACTTGGGTAACGCCTGCATCGAAGTCAACGTACCGGATATCGTTACCGGTGGTCGCAAGATCATTTCGGTTACCGAGATCTACCTGGGTTCGATGACCTCGTCGACTGGTATGCTGGGCATGAGCACCAATACCAACGACATGTGCGGTCAGGGCTCGATCACGGACATGACTGAAGCGTTGATCGACAGCCTCAGTTCCAACCGTCAGATGCCGGTGACTTACAACAACATCCACATGACCGGCAACAACTGCTTCGTGATCTTTGGTTTGAACTCGGGTACTTACTCGATGTCGGCCAAAATGATCCTGGAGTATGACGAAGGTTTGAGCAGTATTTCGACACGCCAACATGAACACTTTGCTCACCTCGTGGAACTGGCAGTTAAGGCGTATATCTATCGCACCTGCCGCCGACCTACCCAGGAAGCCATCATCCGTAGTGGTGTCAGTTTGAGCGACATCAAGGACGATATCTTGGAATACCGAGATGCCTGGAAGGACTACCATGAATACCTCACGACTGAATGGACCAAGCGCATGGCTTACAGTGATCGTCAACGTGTGACTGACGCGGTACGTCGCTCTGTTCCAAGGAGATTCTGATGTTCGCCACTTTACCGAAACAGTACAACCCGGAGGACCTCAGTAGCAATCGAGCGGCCGAATCGGCTGAACGTGAATACTGGGATCGTCTCAACTATCTGAATGAAGACGTACTCAGTCTGTTCGAAGGGATGGAACAACACAGCATCCTGGCGCAGGGTGGTCTTTACCTGTATCCGTTGGATAACAACGAGATCCAATCGGTAACCGGCGCCGAGGCTCTGCTGAAGGACGTCAACTTCGAAACCAACCACGCCATCCTCGACATCTGCAACAAGTTCGGCGACTTCTTGGTTGTGGATGAGAAGTGGGCCAAGGCACTGCGTCGTTACGTGTATGCATTCGTAACCCGCAGCGTGGGCGTGGTCAGCCATATGGAGTTCTTCGGTTCTCCCTACCTGGGACTGCACAAGATCACCTTCACCACAGCGGACCGTAACCAGTGGTTCTCTGAGATCTTTGACGTCGACGAAGAGGAACTCAAAGAGAACCTCCACGCAGCCAAAGCGGTGAACAAGGAATGGAGTGTTGTGGGTGATACCTTCAACCTGACCATTCCATACCTGCTGTACCGGGTCAACAAGTCGAGTCTGAGCAAGGACACCAAGCACCAGGCGATGATCGATATCTTGTCGATGTATCACTACAAGTGTTTGACCTCGATCATTCACAACGACTATCCGTTCATGGCTCGCAAAGAAGTCGTGATGGAGACCTACAACCGCCTGAGTCTGAAATACGACATCAAGCGTTACGGCAGCTGGCGGGCATTGATCGAGGCGCGGGCTGAGTTCATCATCAACCCAAAGACCGGTATCCACTACGACGCTTTCACCAAAATGGACGACGACAAGAAAATCGTCTACATGGTCGGGGATATCCAGAACCGGTTGCGTCGGGCGATCAACGACATCAACAAGGTCTTCCACGACGTCAAGAACAAACTCGACATCGTGCGCATCGACGGGGCTAAGGTAAACCTGGGCGATGAACTGGCGCTGAAGTCTCAGACCAAAGAAGTTACCCAGTACGGTCTTTACCTCGATCGCATCCTCACCGAAGAAACCTCGTTTTACAAGGACGAGCTGATCAAGTATTCGGCAGATGCGCTGGAAGGCACTCCTCGGGATAAGTTGGCGTATGTGATTCAGCAGTTTCCTGCGCTGTACAACAACCCGAAGAAACCGGAATACAAACAGTTTGCTGATGCAGTACTTCAGCACATGTTTGAATACCTGCACACCAATGGTATTAAGAAAACCAACGTGTATGACGTCTTGGTGAAAATGCGTGGTGCCTACGGGGCTCCTCGTAGCAAGAACGATACCGTAAAGGTTATCCGAACCCTTGGCGACGAGATCGTCAAAGAACGTACGGGCGTTAAAACCCAACAAACCGTGCAACTGGTACGCACCGCACTGTGTCTGTACATTGTGCTGCGTATCCTGAGCAAGGATTATTTTGAGTAAGGAGTGTTTCAATGCATTACTTTAACGTGGATGGTCAGAACGACTTGACCGTGGCGGCCGCTATTGACCAGATCAAAGACAAGCTGACCCTCGAAGGTAAGACTGTTGGTATCTGTTCTGACGTTGGTGTGGGATCCAACGCCCTGTCGGACGACCGTGAACTCTGGATGACCCTCACTCACCCCGATAAGAGCAACGAAGAAAAGATCGTGGCTCTTCTTGAGGCACGTTCAAAGTTCTACAAAGAAACCCTGCTTCCCGCTCTCAGTCAGTACGAAGTTGTGCTGGTTAAGGGCGGGTTGATTCATGACATGCGCTGGATGGATTACCGCATGGACTCCTTCCAGACTGTCTTGAAAGAAAACCTGGAGATGTTACAATCCCTGGGTGGGGTCGCTTATCCAGCGGGAGTAATCCTTGTAAAAGGAGTGGATGAGGTCGACCTCGTTGAAGGTTACTTCGAGCTGTTTGAAACACGGGCTCAACGTATGGGCGACGCCATGTCTCGTTTCAAGTACGTACAGTACGAGTTTGGTAACGGGGGTCGCTCTGATGTGAGCATGCTACTCAACTCTTAACACACGGAGACCAGTCATGGTTCTTCAACACTTCGTAGGAACGAAAATCGTTAAGTCAGAGCCAATGACAAGATTGGCGTACAACGATTACAGAGGCTGGGATCTCCCAGCTGATGAAGATGGCACTGATGAAGGCTATTTGGTCGAGTACCTGGATGGAGGGAAACCTAACCATCCTAATCACGAAGGCTACATCTCCTGGTCGCCCAAGGAACAGCATGAAAATGCCTACCTCAATATGGGCGACATGAGAAAATACACTCCAGAGCAACAAAAGGTTTTCGCCAAGAAAGTCCAGCTGGAGCATGACATCGCTGCACTGAAAAAAGAGATCAATGACGTGGATACCTTTCACGTTACTGAATGGGAAATACAGCTGATGGTGTCACAACTGTCCTGTATGGAAACCATGCTCAACGTGATCATCGAACGTACGGAGTGGTTCTAATTTTATGTAACTCCTCCCCTAACTCCTACCCCTAGTCTTAACGGGCTAGGGCGGGAGTTAAATTCCTTAATTTCGATACGCCCACTAATTGCGAGACCGTCATGTCTGTTGACATCAGCAACTTTCTCATTGCTACACCACTACCCGTTTCAGATACCAACCCGGTAGCTCTCGAAATACCTGGCCTGGAAGCCCTGGAACGCTGTCCTGAGGTGATTCGTTTATTGGAAGACGGATCTCTCCAGATGACCGCCTTGACCCTTGGAGCATCGAGTAAGAGCGTTAAACGCACACGCTGTGAATGGAAGGAATCCGCGTACTGGTCTCTGAGTAGTACGGATCGTCACTGGAGCCGCCAAGAGATGATCCTGGAAAAGGTCAACTCGGCGCAAAAGGTTGTCATCGCCCAGATCCATGTCAAGGACGCAAACACCCCTCCACTGAAAGTGTTCTGGAACCGGGGTAATATCACCGCTGGTTTCCGAGCTAGCTTTGATCGCCCGGATATTGAAAACGTTACTGTTTGCGCAGGCGTTCCACTGGGCACCAAATTCAAACTTAATATCGGGGTGACCCGAAGCGGTAAAGTGCAGATCAATGGTACTTGCAACGGGGTAGCATTCGAACCGTGCAATCTGCAAATGAACTACTCCTGGCAAAGACAACTGCTGCAATTTCATGGCGGCGTCTATAACCAGGTCGACTACTCTGATACCACCGCAGCTGATGATGGGTCAGTGTGCGTTATCAAAGCACTGACCGTTACACACAGTTCAGTCGAATAACAGCCATAACCCTGGAGCCCCCGTAAGGAGGCTCCAGGGCTTAGGTGTTTACGCGCGTTTACGTTCCCGCAGCATCCGCTTAGCCCTTTCGAGTTTAGCGTCTTCAAGGAGACTATCTACGGTCAGGAGCTTAGCCGTGTCTGGAGGCAACATTCTGCTGAGCTTGTTAATCTCAGCTTCCAGACGCATAGCCAGGATATTGTCGTTGGTGTTCAACAACTCTTCCGTCAACTTCTGTACACGTTTCTTGATATTGTCCATGAAGGAGATGATGCTCGGATCCACATCAGGTTGATTCTTCCGCTTACCAGCATCCAGCAGGTTAACAGTGTCCGACAACTGAATCCCGGTAGGGATCCCGTACATCGGTTTGTTCTGCCCCAGCTTGATGAACCAGTACGTCAGCAGCCAGGCGATAACCAAGTCATCGTGCTGTTTACTGTCGTGGTCAATACGGTCTCCCTTGGTTTTGAGGTTGATCAACTCATCTGCAAGTCGATCGTAGTTCAGCCCATACCCTGTTACCCCCACAGCTTCCTGAATCAAACCGTACAGGGTCTCACGGGATTTAGCCGTGGTGTTGAACCCAAAGAACTGTTTGTATTTCAGGTAGAAGCTCTTACTGCGGTGGGCGAACTTGGTGTGCTGTACCGCCTCATACTCTTTCGAGTGGTTGACCGGATCCTGGAAGATCTGGTTATAGATCTTGGCGAACGGATCCATCCCTTTAGCTGGCAACATCACCAGCAGGTTATCGATCATGTGGTGAGCATAGTTACGCTCAATCACCAGCAGACTGTTTTCCAGAGTAGACAACATGTCGACGATAATGCCCGTCACATCGTCCAGGAACGCCAACTGATAACGACCCACCCCAATTACCTTACCGGTTCGCATACTGCGGATAATCAGCGTACAGGCGTCCTTGTTGATAGCCGATGAGGTATCCACCCCAATGAGGAAGAAGTCGTTATGGCTCTTCTTCGCCATCTCCAGCAGTTCTTGCTGCGTGACAAAGAAGTCTACAAACAGACCCGTGTCACGATACTCCTTACTCCAAACCTTATCCCGCTTCACGTTGTTAATCGCTTCACGAGTGATGTCGTCGAACACACGGTTCTCACCGTCTTCAACCCACATCAGGAGCAAGTCGATCTTCGCCTTAGCCAAACTGAGGTTCAGGCTGTCAATCGTTTCGCGTACCCAGGCTTTGTCTTTACCCAGTTGCAGGTAGTTATACACCAGAGCCACAGATGGCGACGTGGTCTTCTTCGGAGACGCTTTCAGCAGACGCATCTTCAGATGACTTTCGCTGTAGGAGTCAAAGAACTTCTCACGCCACTCGGTGGAGGTCATCAGCTTCTCGAACATGAACTCACCGCTTGGGTGAAGAGTCGTGTTCGGTGTCGTGATGTAACTGATCCCGTAAGGAATCCCACTGTCACGACAAATCTCCATCTCTGTCAAAGCAGAAGGAGAGCATCCGTTGATGATCGCCTCGATCCAGTTGATGTAACCTGGCTCGTCGTAGTTCGTGGTGCCTACCGTGAGACCCCGTCCAAGGTCACCTGCGGCGTCTTCACCCATCTGTGGTACCGAGATGGTCAGGGTGTTAACGTGCTCCTCCCCAAACGCTTTATACGTCAGGTAGTTACCCGCATCCTTGTCCTTCCAGGTTGGGTTAACCAGGTACTTCGGCAGACACGTCCGGATCTTCTTGATCGCGTCAATGAACTGAGCCCGGTTATCCGACTTCAGGGTTACCAGGTGAGACTTATAACCTCGACCCATGATGTACGTCAGCCAGAATGCAATCACCTGAACCGATACCGTGTTGTGGGTTACCAGGAAGTCATCGGTAACGTAGAGGTGTTCCTCGTTATCCACTTCAATGCAGGTACAAGGGGCTTCACCGTAGTACTCGATCCGATCTACAAACAAACGGTTCTCGAATACAAACTCGTCCTCCACAGGCTTGTACTTAAACAAGGCCATAGATGCCGGCAGAGTCACGGTAAACTCGCTACCCTCTTTCAGAGCAGTACCACCAAGGCCACGAGCAAGGTATTGCACATGACCGCCTACAAGCCTGCTGGTGGTCTTGTAGATCACACCCTCATCGCCGACTACCCCTTGATCCAGAAACGCCTGTAACAGCAGCAGACGATCTTCCCAGGCACCTTCCAGGTACGCAGCCGGCACACCCATGTCTGGATCAAACGAGATCTTGACGTTCTCATCAGTGGAATGGATTTCCCGACGATTACCTTTGCAAACGAGTTCCAATCCCTCAGGAAGATTCTCCATGAGGAAAGCATCGCAAGCATCCGAGACTTTCTTGATCAGCAGGAAACTGCCAATGCGTTGACCGCCAATCAAAGTCCCCATGACATACGGATGAACCTTGAAGTCCTTGGCCTCACCTTTCTCGGTTTCAATCAACGGGAACTCAAGCTTAACCCCATCCTTGAGTTTGGTGATCATCTCGGCGGTACTGTAGTCGTCCCAGACAGGCTCACCGTTAACACTGCGGCTATGGTCAGCCAACGTCCACAGGTGTTCTGGACCCGCACTTACATAACGACCATCGCTGGCGTATACCTTGTACAGACGCTTGATACCCTGAGCATGGATGCCAATGACCGTAGACTTCTTGCCATAACGGTCAATAACCTGATCGCCTGCTTGCAGGTCGCCAATCCGCGACCAGGTCCCGTCCGCCATGCGAACCTTATCGTTATCGTCCTGGTACTTACCTTGCTGGCGAGGCATGATCATGTACTGGGTGATATGGTTCAGGTAGTTCCAGATAAAACTGATGTTGCCGCGATTCGCCAGGAACTGGCGGTCAGCCCGCAGCTTACAAACTTCGCGGAGGAAGTACCAGAAGTTGTTTTCGCATTCGTACATGATCATGAGCTTTTGCTCATTGGTCAAGTCTTCGGCATAAGGGTCTACACCGATTAGCGCGGGGTTGTTCAGTTGCAGGATGAAGTTGAAGTTCTTAATGCCCTGCTGTCTGAAGATCTCAGCAGTGCGAATGAAACTGGTGTTACGAGTAGTCTTGTCCGGGATAGCGCCGTAACGAGCGAAGTCCTTCAGGAAACGAACTGTCTTGATCTTGAACAGACTGTCTTCATTGAAGTGAGCCATGACCAGTTCGTCTTCGGTGCGCTTCTCCCAATCAATTCGGTTCTTACGGTCGTCGATCAATTCACGTGGAAGGTTCTGTGCCCCAAGATAGTTCATGAGGTCTTTGGCAAACTTGAGCTTACCCTCGTCTACCGTGTTAGCGGTTGTATCCATGGTAGGTTCCTATTACACATCAAAAAAGAAAAGAACTCAATTGAAAATAAAGCAGGCCCAGGGTGTTACCCCCAGGCCTGTTGTAGCGGGTTACTTCAGGATCGACGCAGGGACCCCAACTTCAGGATCCACGGGTTCTGCTTCTTCTTTCAGGCGCTCGTACGTCGCCACAGCACGATCGTCGTAGATCAGTACTTCACGGCTTTCGCCGTTTTGCAGTACGAACTCTTCGATCAGGCTGTCGTTAGCGACGTTGAACACCTTTACAACGACTTCCTTGTTGTCAGCACAGTGAGCATCAACCTTAACTTGCGATGTCATACATTTCTCCGATGATGGATTACACGTATAACATTAAGGCGTCAGCTCCACCGTAACACCCGTCATACCGAGCTGCAACTCAGTGCCCGACGCATCTTTGTTGATCCAGTCGAGGTACCAGGTCTTGCCCTTCTGCATGGCGATGGTGATCGCATTGGTTTGGTTCCAGGCCGTAATCGGGAACCGCCATTTGCGACCGTCTTCATGCATGAGGTCAAAGTGCGTAGGTGTCGGCGCTTTATCTTCGTTGAAGATGTCATAGCTCGGGTAGATCGACCAGTACATCACGTTCAGCCATTCATCAATGTGATCCTGACCGTTGGCGATGGTAAACGTGGTGTTAGCCCCGTTGTTATTCGCCACGACATTCAGCGCAGTGTAGGAAGGCTTGCCGTAGGAGTAGTTCACACTCCAGCGTTTACCCGGACCGTTGACGTCCTTCAGCAACACAATCTCGGTATGCTGAATGAACGGCACACTTTCGTACGTCACAGCGACGTCTTTGAGGTTGATGTTGAAGATGAGCGCCTGAGCCAGGCCGTACGCCGACGGCTTGTAGACCGGGCTCTTGTCGTTGTAGGTAACAACGGCAGTGACGTCGGTGAACGTCTTGCGATCCAGGTCGTACAGGAAGTGCTGCAAACGGTAACCGTTCTGTGTCGCATCCCATTGAGGGTAGGTGAAGATCCGCGGGCTGTAAGCGCCCTTAGACGCACCGGCCTCGAAGGTGTACGTGTGCCGAGCAAAGTTCGGGTTACCCGGCTGAGCCACGTCATGCTGCTCGTTGGGAGCCAGTTTCTTGACCAATACCACATCAGCAGACTGGCCAGGGAACTTCGGACGATACTCTTTAACGCCGTGCAGTGCGTACTCGCCGCCGTTAACCGGAGCAGGTTCAGACGTCGAACCGTCAGAGTAATGCGTAACTGCACGCAGCTCAACAGCCGACAACTGGACGTTGACCGGAATGATCAGACGGTCGCGATCGCTGACATGGGTAAACCATGGCGACAGCAGTTCAACACTGGTGACGTACTTGACACCGATGTTGTGATCTTTCATGTACGACGAATGCTGAACCATCAGCGGCTGAGCAGGAGGAATGAAGTTATCACCCTCGAAGAATACCAGCCACGCACGAGTGCCGTCAGGCAGCGCCAGGTCGTTCTTGGTAACACTGAACGGACCAGTGGTCATGATCGACTTGTTGGTGTACTCGTTGATCAAAGCCAGTTTGACTGGAACTTTCTTGCTGATCATGTTCATCGACTGGTCGTACTGAGCCGAGATGATGTTGCTCTCGACAGCCGAACTGCCCAGATACACGAAGGCATGAGTTGCACCCGGACGCATGATGGTGGAATCCACACGCGCTACGTTTGGACGTACCGAGTAGTCAATCGACAGCAGGGCTTCACCTGCCATTGGACCACCTTGCAGACCGTAGATGTAATCCTGGTCAGTGGTATTACCGTCGTCGACGTTTTGCAGGCGCCAAGGCACCAGCGTCGATTTCAGGGTAGCCTGCCAATCCACTTTAGCCACAAAGTAGATCATCCCATTGTCGGTGTCGAACACCAACTCCCCTTCTTGCGGAACCACGTACTTCGTCAGATCACTTGGCGGATGGATATCCGGGTCGTAAACGTTTTCGATGTAGTGGAAGTTTCTGCGTTCGCCGGTATTGAGGGGACTGATGTTCGTCCCCGCAACCGCAGCAACCGCGTTAGACAACGGCGACTGGTCAAACATTGTTGTTCACCTCGAAGTAACCTTCAACTACACAGACCGATTCCAGGAAGAGATCGTTAACCTGCTTGAAGAAGATGAGTTGCTTATCCGACACGGTAAGTTTACCGTAGTTAGCAAACGGGGTAATAGCGAAATAACGACGGTCAAACTTGAGGGTCACAGGGTCGTACTTCAACCACCAGGTGTAGGCTTTAACCGCATCCTTAACGTCCTGGTCGCTGTAGTAAGTTTCCCCACCGGCCTTAGGAGGCAAGACGATCAAACCATTCAACACACCGTTCACCACCACGTTCAAGAACGGACTGTACAAACGGTATTTGTCTTGCAGGTTTGGAATCACCGACACACCACTGCCGTCTGGACGATGAGGATCCCCATTCTCCCAGTGAATCTCTTCGTCATTGGTTTGGGGCTTCGGCAACCACAGGGTGAGGTAGTCACTGACCCGCTGGTCGGTTTCACGGCTACGCTGACGATAAGGCAACTCGTCGTAGTCTTCCACGAAACGGATTGGACACCAGTGGTGCTTAACCATGTACGGCTTACCGTTCAGAGGGTTAGCGATGTCATCAGGAACTTCTCGTTCTGCCCGAGGTACTTCATCGGTCAGGTAAAGTGCTCCATTAATAACCGTACGAGTGACTCGATCACCGCGCAGATTGTAGCGATCGACGCGGCCAATAACGCCGCCATCCACAAATCCGAGTTCGGTGTCAGAGTTCGGAAGAACCACAGTTTTGTCGAGACCCATCGCGCGGACAGTAATCGTCTGAGGACCGTCAACGAGGAACTCTTTGTTGTTGATATAGCAATACTGGTCCTCATAAATCCAATCCACCTTGTCGATCAACGGATGACCGTTAAGCCAAATGTCGATCTGTGCCCAAGTCAGGTCAGTCAGGTGACCGCCGTCCTCGTAAATGTCCGTGATTGCAAACGCCAGACTGTGGTCCAAGTGTTCCAGCTGGAACTGATAACCGAGGATCTTCTTGTTGCTGATGAGGATCCCGCGTTTATTTACCCGGTCCAAACCTTTCCATTCCAGGACACCATCAGTGATGACGTACATGGATGGATCACCCGTTACGTTGGTCCATTCGCCAACGAGTTCGTTAAGGTTGATGTTCCACGAAGCCACGTAGACCTGGTAGTCCCAATCCTTGGAAACCTCGACGTCCTGGTTGGTGATCAACGTATCGAGTGTTCGACCCGTGGACCCCATGGTGAATTCAACCATGGCGCAGGCTGGATTGTTCGGAGAGTAGTACAACACCCCCGTCATGTTCCGCCATTCCAACAGCTGACCGTTCTCATCGTGTTCCCAGGCTGTACAAGCCTCCTGGTAGGTCACAGGGATGTCGACACCGCGGCTACCCAGCAAGTAGGTGGCCCGAACCGGAGTCTCGCTCAGAACGCGTGTGGCGGCGTTGTAGCCTACCGACAAGATAGCGTCTTCACGCTTCACGTTCTTCCACTGCTTACGCAGCAACTGCATGACCGGACCTTGTTCCAATTGCTTGGCAGTCCACTCCGGCATGTTCGCCCGTGCATCCACCATGGCACGCATGATGTCGATATCTGGCATCCGATACAGGTAACGAATGCGCTGATGCTCATGAGGCCACTGGAAGGTCCAGGCGGTCTTACGAACCAACACCAAGATTCGGCAGTCAGCTGCATTGGACAGATCTGGGTGGTACTCAGTTGCGGCCTGCAACACATCATCCGCAATGGCCACGTCGACATGAGTCAACTGACGGATAGTTTTCTCGTCATTGCGATGCAGGTACACACCGCGACGTTTACCACCCATCCAGAAGTAGTCGTTGTCATCGAAGTAGCGAATGGTGAAATCACCCTTGATCTTTGGAGGATGCAGGATGACCTTGTGCTTCAGATCCATTTCGGAGTAGAAGGCCTGTAACTGGTTGTAAGCGTACAACTCAGTGCGCAGCACCGTAGGGTCGTGCCAGAACTCGATCACGTCACCAGGAGCCACAGGGTTGATCACAGACGGTGTTCCGTTGATGCAGACACCGTTATGGAACAAACCGGTATAACCAGGCCGTGCCTTGACTGCCGCGTAACGACCCAGGAACGTGCTGTACTCCGCTGGGTTTTCGTACACGCAGGTTTCGAAGATGAAGGGGTTACCCGTCTCATTCGTTACCAGCCGGCTCTTGTCCACCAGTACCGAAGGGGTGTAGCAACGGAAGTGCATGTCGTCACCATTCACCACAGGCGTTCTTGCCAGCTTCTGAATAGCGATCAACACCAAACCGTCGTAAGTCACCATGATCCAGCAGTGACTGCGGCTTTGCATGTAGCCCTTGGTGGAGTAGACATCCGTCAGCAAGCCACGAGACTTGCAGAGCATCCCCAAGTTAACCCAACGATCCAACGGATTGCGTCGCAGGGTGTTGTTCTTGAAGTTCCAGTATCCGGGATGCAAACCCCCTGCCGAGAACACATGGAAGAAGGTATTCTTCTTCGGCAAACTCCGCCACTTGTTCATGTAGCTGAAGTTGGAACTGTAACCGTATTCTTCGGTAATGCGATTAAGCTTTACCTGGTACTGCTGGTTTTCTTCCGGATTAGACCAGAGATGATCGTCCGTGTATCTGACCAGCGGCGTATTGTCTTCCGGTCCACGAATACCCATGATGTTTACCCGTTGAGGTCGTAGGTGTAGTCGATGTGTTTGGTGAACGACTCCAGTACACCCTTGTTGAATTTAGGTTCCAACGCCATCCCCAACGGGAACTTAGCGTACATTTTGAAACGCGCTGCACCGTAGACCATTGCAGTCAACAGGCAAGGTGCTTCGGCCGCCGCAAGGACGATCTTGCTGCCTAGCGACATGAAGATGATGCTACCCAGCAGAGCCAGGAAGTCTTTGAAGTCGACCTCGCTCATTTGGAACAAACCAGGTTGTGCCTGGATGGTGTTGTACAGTTCTTCAAGGGTAGCGATCTTTGGCTTGCCCTCGATTACACCCAATACGAAACCTTTGTCGCTGCCGTAGATGGAGCGAACCATGTTCATCACCACCAGTTCCAGATCCGTGGTGTTGTCTTCCGTGATGGAGACAAAGAAGTGCACCAGAAGCACTTTGAGGATCATGCCGGCGTTCATGTTCAGACTACCGCGCTTGATCAGTTTGGCACCGAAGGATTCAGCAAATGCCTTGGCCACCATCAAACGGCAGTTCTTCAAAGGGGTCGTATCACCGTCAGCCACGTCGTGTTGCAGGAACGCAGCCAGACGCATGATGGTGATTTCACTTGGGTTCACGACACCGTTGCTTTTGTTGCGAAACAGTCGTTCGTCGTAGACCGTAATCCGTTGACGATTGAAACCCTCCATGGTGATAGGGAAGGCGAAAGTAGGGACGAGAATGTCCGATTCATTGGTCACCACGAACACCCCAGGCTTCTTGGTGGGGGTCAGGTTACGGGTCACATGAAGGGTCTTAATCGTGCTCTCGACCTTGTCAGTGGCCTTGAAGGGTTTCCCGACCGTAGTGTCATAGGCGTTGATCAGCATGGGGTTACCTCTAAAAATAACATGTTATGTGCCAGTGGTATAACACACTGTACGGCCCAGAAATGGCTAGCATACGATTGTTTTAGGACCCACAAACAGGACATCTACGAGGTTCTCCATGACTGTTCTTAACAGCATCATTCCGGGGAAAGTGAATAATCGTGGTATCAACGACAAGTCGATCCCCGATTACACCATCTCCGAGCCGACATATCCGCTGCACCTTCCAGTGATTACCATGGTGACCCCCGTGGGTGATCTGGCCGATGACAAAGGCACCCAGTGGATCGCTACGACTGACGTTACCAAGAAGTTTGGCAACGTTTTCGACCACACCACTCCGTTCTACAACCCGAACGCCGCGCTGATCAATCAGCTCGCTTTGGGCCAACAGGCCACGATCGGTATCCGTCGCGTTTCTGCCAACAAAGAAATTGCCCGTGTGGCGATCTCTGCGTTCGTTCAACTGGTGACACTGCCAGACTACGAGCGTGACATGTCGGGCAAGTTCAAGCGTGACGCCGACGGCAAAAAGATTCCTACCGGTGAAACCTTCACCACCGCCCTGAGCATCGAGATCAAACCTGATCCTGAAGCGAAGAAAGGCGTTGGCGTCGGTCAACTGGTTCGTCGCACTATCCCAGGCACTCCGGCCAACGGTGAAATCCCGGCCACGCCTGACACCATCGTTTACCCGCTTTACGAAGCGGTAGCCGGTGTGGGCGACGTCTACAACAAAGGCGGTCTGGTTACCGGCGTTGCGGACAACGCTATCAACTGGCGTCAGATTTCGGACTTCGTGAACGCAACGGGCGTGTTCCCGTTCGATCTGAAGATGTTTACCGAAAGCGACACCGGTATCCGCACCTTCGCCAAGACGCCAAAACGTCTGGAAACCGTTTCCTACACCTTGTTCAAGACTGAACTGAACAAGACCAAGTACGGCATCAAAGACGCCTTCGGCCAGTTCACCGGCACCAACGTAAACCGTAAAGTTGTTCCGGTTCAACAGCCGTTCAACTCGGTTCACGTCTACGAAGAATCGATCACCTCGCTCTGCCAGGCTATGTACGCGGTTGAAGAACCGAACAACCCAAGCCTCGTCGACGTCGGTCAGTTCCCGTACCAGCAGATGAACCCTTTCACCTGCATGAACCACACCGGTGCTCCTTACTACGCCATCGTCAACGCCGGCGCAGTGACCTGGGACATGACCGGTTCGGTTAAAGCGACCGGCGGTATCTCGCCGTTCCTGGACGCCGATGGCAAGCTGCCTTCGTACGTGACCCTGCCTGAACTGGACGATCCGTTCAACGTTCTGGCTAACGCCAAGTATCCGATCACCAACGAACAAGCCTGGCAGGTGAACAACCACCTGATGGCCGTTGACATGACCGAGTACCTGGCCGGTACCGAAACCAAGAACTACACCAAGAACCGTCAATCCTTCTACTGGGACGTTGGTTTCTCCCAGGAAGTGAAAGACCTCGCGGTGGAGCTCCTGGCCAGCCGTAAAGACATCATCGTGATTCCAGATGCGACGGTGTGGAAGCCTGGCAAGACCAACACCCTGGCGGACGTGTACTCGCGTTTCACCTCGCTGTCGGCTCAAGCCAAGCTGTTCCCGGAATCCCAGTACTGGGGTACTCCAACCTGCCGTTCGGCCGTCAACCTCATCGAAGCTTACGTGATCGACGAGAAGAGCGGTGAAGCAATGTCGGGTAACCTCGACCTGGCTTACGCGTTTGCACTCTTCGCTGGTAACAGCGCTGGTGTGATCCGTGCGGCGTTCTCGCCGGACAGCAAGGACAACCGTAACCTGCGCACCATGCACTCCCCGAACATCGAGTTCGAGGAAGACTTCGTCGCTGGCGACAACTTCACCAACGGCGGTATCACGTTGCGTCCGCGCAACACCGAAACCCTGTTCCGTCCATCCCTGGTTACCCTGTACCCGAACGCGGATTCCGTGCTGAAGGACCTGGTCACCAACTTCCTCTGCGTGTGCATCGAAAAGATCGCACAAGACGAGTGGAACAACGTCTGCGGTGACACCTCGTTGTCGGCTTCCGATTACGTGGCGAACTTCAAAGACGGTGCGGAACGCAAGTGCCGCGATCGCCTCGGTGGCCTGTGCAAGTCCATCACGTTCGTGCCGACCTACGACGAAACCCAACCGGGTGGACGCGCGGTACTGAACACCATCGCCCATGCTTACTTCAACAAGGGTAAGTACATGATGAACCTGGATCTCTTCGCTTACAATGAAGAAGATCTGGCCACCAACTCGTAAGGAGTAAGTAGTTATGGCAGCTGATACTAACTACCCGCACCGTACAGACACCACGCTGATGCCGTCGAGCGATCCGTTTGTCGAGGCCCTTGACCTCGGTAATCGTCCCGTTATCGATGGCGACGCCGGTGGCATGTACGGTTGGGCCGGGAACGTATTCGAGTACATGTCGGCTCAGCCACATGTGTCTCAACAGGGCTGGTGTATCGTCCTGAGCACCCCGGGGTTCTTCTCCCGTCTGCCGGGCGGTAACAAACTTCATTCCCTGTGCAAGGCGTTCTTCGAGAACCGTTCGCAGGAATGGAGCGGCATCCGTGACTCCACTGAAATCAACTTCGGTTCGATGGAGTGGACGGGTCACAAAATGTCGGTGGCAACCGGTGCTACCCGCAGCCTGGGTAGCGTGACCCACAAGGCCTACGACGTGGAAGGTGAAGTATTCACCCACATGTTGAAGACCTGGTCGCGTTGGGGTGTAATGGACCCCGAAATCCTGAACGCCAAAATGGTGATTCTGGACGATCCGGGCGACATGCTGCTCGACGACACCTCGTACTCGGCGATCTACTTCGAGCCAACCCGCAACATGAAGGACGTAGCTCACGCCGCGATCCTGGTAGCGGGCCAGCCGACCACGACCGTTCCGATCGAGATCAAGCGCAACAAAGCCGATGAAAACCAGATCCGCTCCATCGAGATGGAATTCACCGGTGTGATCGAAATGGACACCCTCGCGGTGAAACAGATCGCTCGCAAAATGCTGCAACTCCTGCCACTGTTCAACCCTGACGCAGTGACGGCGCCGGTAGGCTTCCAGGAACGTACTTCGGTACTGGAAAACCTGACCAACGCGGGGACCATCGAACGTATGACGCAAGCGAAAGCGACCGTCGAAAACGGCGACTACCTGGGTTAAGCGTAAATATAAGCCCTCCAGCCCCGCAAAGGGCTGGAGGGCTTATAGCTGCTTTTCAATAAAAGCCCTTACCGTCGCGATTGTCAAACACAAAGATCTGACCATAGACGCTGATCAAAGCATTGTTGTTTCGATTAACCACCTCGTTGAAGATCCAAAGGTCTTTTGAGTGAGGTGTCTTATCAGAACAGAAAGGGGCGTACATCCTGATGTAGTCACACATCTCCTTGTTCGTGTAGCGAACAGGGAATCGACATAGCCAACCCACAACGTTTCCAGAAAGTTGCGGCTCCTTTACCGTTATGTCGCGAACCATTGTTACTGTCCCGGCGTAGATTCCCAATCTGTACCAGAACGTCAAACCATCGTCGGTTAAAGTCAGACCATAGAGCAAACCACGGCGTTCCTTCTTCCTGACTACCAGTAAGACAATAACGGATAGCCAGATCATGACCGTTATCAAATCCATGATGAGCTCTGACATACCTATTACCTTCGAGCAAAAATGCGGTTATAGTTATTCTTCACAAGCCCTCCGATATACTCAGGGTCATCGGCTAAAGCTTGGAAGTTTCTTAACTGCTCCTGCTTGTTGTTAAGGACCATGACTGGCAGCGTTTTCCACGCCGTTCCACGTCGGCCATAGCGTTCGGCAAAACCACTCGCCAACGCCAAGCACCATTCATCAGGGTCCATGGGGGCGAGATTAGGCGTAGAATTGTTTCTAACGAAATCGACCACAACCTTTGCTGGGTTTGGATAGAAGACATCTGTTAACAAACGAACTTCATTGGCGATAACGGCGACGGTGGTATCCACTGAGGGACGTAGGTTCATCAAACTGACACGACGACAACTCTTGTAAATGCTCTGAATGTCTTCGTCGGTAAAGAAGCCATCAGCTCGTTCATTCAAGAAAACCACTGCAAAGGCTGCTGAAGCGTCAGGAGTGACTCCGTCATATCGCTTACCCGTCTCCATGAGCATCGTCACGGCGTACATGATGTGAAGAGTACCCTCGGGTAGGGAATGAAGAGAAGACAGCTCCTTGGTGGCACACAGAGCGTTGTACAGCCACTCGTGATCGTATCCCTCTGGGTTCTTCTTCATGTGATTGAAGATTGTGGAAATGAAGTCCAAAGGGAGGTAGTTACCCACAATAGTAAGAATGCCCTGAAAGAGCTGGAAGTTTTTTCGGTCCGCGGCACGAAACCGGTTCATAGGTTACTCCTGTAAATTAGGGCAAAAAAATAAAAGAAGTCAAGGTGGGGAGGAAACCCTCCCACCTTTTAATCGACCTCAGTCATGTTGGCGAAGTGCTCAGAGAAATCAAACGCACTGCTGATACTAGCCGCAGTACACTTGTCCGAGATCAACACCGTCACGCCTGTTTGCAGTTTGTAGTACGCCGAGAGGACACCGCCCTTATCCATGTAGCCCACTGTAGTGAACTCCTTTCCATCCGCCGAGTAGATCTCTCGAGTGTCGGTTGCTTCCGCCGCTGAATGGTGATAGGAGGTGCCCATGTCGTTGCCCTGCTTAACGATGGTCTGCTCCGGCTGGATCAAGTCCTTGCCGTAGAGTATCGTGAAGGTGTCTGTCTCGGTGTCACGCAGAACTAGCAGGCTTTTGGCGGCTTCTGTGTCACAACTTAACAGAACATCTTCTTGCTTATCCTTAGGAATGCCAGCCATGATTCCGGCATGGGCGGTTACCGAAACAAGGATAAGAAACAGCGCGGTAAGCAATCGCATAACTAACTCCTTTGATGAAGGGGAATATTTCTAATCCCCCAAAAAATAAAAGACAGAGGATCGCTCCCCTGTCTTTTAGCCCGGTTACAACAGCGTTACGTTGTTGATCAAGCCACAGGAGAAGCGATTCCCATCCATGGCTTTGTTGTACGCAGCGATGCCTTCTTCTACGGTCACGTTCCGCGACTTAGGCGTATGGACCACACCGGCTACTGCACGAGTAGAGATGTGAGCTACGCCTGCTTCGTCCAGATACACTTCGTTGAGCGAGAAGTAGTCGTCGTCGATCAGAGCGATAGGAATGGAGATACCATCTTTATCCAGAGTCGCCACACCGCACAACTTCAACTGACCGCCGATCGAGGCGCGGTGATCGTCCATCACCAGGCCGTTAACCGACCTTACTGCTTCTACCACTTTTGCAAAGCCGTAACCTTGTGCATTATTGGCCAGTACAAGGGGACGATCATCAGTCGATACTTCATCGTCAGGCACCGCACGCGCAACAACGCCCTTCTCTTGCGCTGCTTTGGAGGCCAGATCAACGCTCCCGGGAATGCGCGCTTTAACGCCTGCGTCGATCAGAGCATCAACGTGTTTGCTGATGTTTTCTTGCGGGTAGTAGGTGCAGACAATGAAGTCCAGCTTCTCAGCGGTCAATGCCGGATCGCCGATGAACGAACGTAATGCCTTTGGTGCATGCCAGGTCAGGATGAACGGTTGGTCCATGTCTGGCGAGTAACGCTCGAATACCACTACGGTACCCAGCACAGTACCGATCAGGATGATGCGACGTGCCGTTGTTGGACAAATCGTCTTCACCACGTTCCCTTTCATTACCCAGCAATCGACAGCGTGGTCAAAGTAACCGGTGCCATTTTTCCATTCTGGGTTGAATGGGATTGCAATATCGAGCTTGTCGAAAAGGGAAAGGAAGTTACGTTTTACAACAGCGCTGTTAAAAGTAGTCATGGTAATACTCCGGAGTATGAAAGACATAATTGTCTTAATCACAGGAGTAATATAGGCCTGAAAAAGAATGTATCTTAAATAACCCTACCCAGCCTGTTAAGGGCTGGGTAGGGTTATTAACGGATCACTTCTTCGGCAGTTGCAGTTCCATGCCGTAACCGAATTGCTTAGGCGGTTCAGCACGTTTTACAAAGTTCGGATCTTCCTTGAGCCCATTAGGACTCCAGGGTTGACGCTCTGGGGGAACGGTCGAGTAGACCTTACCCAGTGAATCCAGGTGAAGTCGTTGACGCATTTCGTCATCAGGTGTCATAGCCATATCCTCTTGTTGACTATAGCATCAGACCCTTAAAGGTTTCACCTGGGGTTGGATATTTCACCATCACCGGGCTGTCACGGTCAACCGAAGGACGTCGCTTAAGTTCATTCAACTTCTGCATCAGATGCGGAAGGACTTGCGCGTAAACCTGTTCTTGGTTCTGGGTTGCGTCGATCAACTTGTAGACCTTCGACGAGCGATCACAAGAATCACGGAACCACTGACGCATCCGTTCACCCTTTTCAATCTGGAGCTGATCCAGTTTATCAGGCTCGCCACGATCAGCCATGCGCTCTGCGAATACCTTGGGGTCACCGTCCATCATGATAACCATGTCCGGAAAGAAGTTACAAGCCGTTACGTGAATCCGCCACAAGGTTTGAAAGTCCAAACCACCCGCCCCGCCTTGGTAGGCAAAAGTGGAATCCATGAAGCGATCACAGAGAACGATCTTGCCTTCGGCCATGCTTGGTTTGATCACCTTTTCAACGTGATCCACACGTGCCGCATTAAGCAACATGGTTTGAACCATGGGGGAAATTTCATAATCCCGCAGTCCGTGGAACCCAAACTTCAAACCGTCTCGTAGATGTTCAGCCAGCGGCGTACCACCCGGCTCACGTGTACGGACATACGGTACGCCATGACTGGTAAGGAACTCAACCACTTTATCCATCATCGTGGTTTTGCCAGCACCGTCCAGACCTTCCACTACCCAAAGTTGCCCCTTCATTGCTTTACTTCCTTCTCAAGAGAAATAATTAACGACTCCACTGCTTCCATGGCGTCTTTTAATAAGTGTGGTTGGGCCACCCAAACAGAACCGTCTGGGTAGAAGTCTACAACCTTGCGTAATGGCCGCGATGGTCTGTAACGATCACCCACTACCTTATCGGCTTCTTTCTGCACAGACAGAGCGCCATTGCCCCAACTGTCGTGCAGCGTAATAAGGAATCCTGCCACTTCTTGAGGACCCAGCGTCTTCAACTTTGATCGAGCCTTCAGCCTGGCATGCAGTCCTTTATAATCATAAGCCTGTTCGGTCCCCATAGTTATCTCCTTAAGCTACTGTTTCTTCTTTAGCCGGTTTAAATGCGGATAGTCTGGTAACCAGCTCGATGTTTCGATTAACGTAATGCTTGAAATCACGTATGATGGAGTGCTTGTCTTCTTCGAACTCGATGTCGAATTGACCTGCGGTGTAAACCTTACTCAACTCCATTACCAGCTCAAGGGATTCTTCAGTAGCTTCCATCTCAATATCAGCAGGAAGACCGTAGCCGCACATGATGCGAATATGAGCGGGGATATCGGTCAGTGGAACTTCCCAATGCTCACGCATCTCCATATCCAGTTGTAAGCCCAGTTCTTTGAGCTTGTGAGGATAAGCGTTGTACACCACCTTGTTCTTTTCAGGGATGACACTCGCCCGGCCATTTACCACAGTCAGATTGCGAATAGACGGCGGGAGTATTGAGTAGATCTCTTTCTTGGACTTATTCCACAGCGGTAACCGGAATGGAGTCTCAAGATTGTCACCATTACCCAAACGACCAATAAGCTTGGGTAACAGGTTTACCATGTCGTCGTAATCTTGCTCAGAGTGATCGTACTCACAGAAAGAGGATTCGGACGCATCTTCTCTGTTCCACCCAATCCAGGTTCCTGGAAGACTATTACTGTTCATCCGGCGTATATTGGCCATACCGAGAACAGTAGCAAACTGCTGAACAATGCTGTTGCAAACAGGGGTTTCGGGACCACTCTGCCAAGCCTTGAATGGTGCACGCATGCCGTAGGAAATCTTGTCAATACCGCCGTTTCCTTTGAACTCCATTTTCTTTACTTCGTCAACAATGCGCTGCATGGCATAGGCTTCGAACATTGTTGTTTCAAGAATCCCCGACACGTTGATCATGTGCAGGTTAACCCGAAACCCTTTACGCAAAGCCATGATTAGCAAAGCGGTGGAGTCAATACCAGAACTGAAAGCAATGTTTACCACTGTCATTAATAAATCCCCCATTGAACAAAAAATAAAACACCGCCCTCCGAAGAGGGCAGTGTGCTGCGGTTAGGCCGCTGGCGCGAAGTGCGACAGGATGTAGTCTTCAACCGCGTCGATCTGATCAACGATCATTTGCGACCACGGCTCGAGCGGACACTCAGGGTTCTTGAACAGCACGTCGTTCTTGAGTTGTTCGGAAGTTGCCCAGGCGACGGCGTCGTTTTGAGGCTCAGCCATATCGAAGGTTACGGCTTCAGAAGCATCGATGGCGTACACCACACCGTAGTGGATGTTGCCGACGTAACCAGGTTCTGGTTTGCTGTCCATGACGAAGCCGATCTTGTTGAAGTTGGCTTCTTTGGCATCGATCATGACGATATCGGTAACGTTCTGGCCGTTCTTGTCAAACAGCTTGACTTCTTCGCAACCTTCACGGTCAACGGAGTCGTCGGTGGTCTCGTCCATGTCGATGATCGGAGTACCTTCCAGCAACTCGTCAATCACGATCTGGTGGTAAGACACGTCGAAGCCTTCGATATGGCCACCGGCGCCCAGGCTCAACTTGGAGACCAGCTGGCCTTCGTTGTTGGTCTTGTTACGGCGGTAGACCATGAATTCAACGAAGACGTTGCCGCTGAAATCACGTTCGATACGGTAGAACAGGATGTAACCGATACCTTGACGCAGCAGCTCGAACTTGGCGTTCAGGGCGCGCACGGAGCCCATGGTGATATCGTCGAGTTTGCGCAGTGCGGTACGCAGCTCTTCCTGCGGCAACAGCGTGAACGCGTTGTCAGGGACGATAGCGGCCAGGGATGGGCCGTGTACACCGTAAGTGAATTCAGCGCCTTTAGGGATAGACTTCAACAGCATGGGTATTACTCCTGATGGATAAAGCGATTAACAGATAGTTTTCAAACCTTGTTCGCGAGGCGGAGTCCAGTCCTTATGACTAACCCGCAACGCCTCAACAAACTGTACCGACCACGGACATAGTTTTTCAAACGTGTTAGGGTCTGACAGCAGCTTTTTGGCAGACACCCAGGCATTGGGGATATAACGGTGTTGATCGCCATCGCGAGAGATGTTGTACTCACCCTCGATAGTCATGGCGATATGTAGTGAACGACATTCATGCCCCAGAGTAGGGCTAGCCAACAATCCAAGAAAATAAGGATCTGGATTAGCCACTTCATGTCCGCCGACTCGGCGCAGGGATACTTTATCCACGCATGCTTTGCTGGCGTTGTTCAGAGAAGTGCGAACATTAATCACCCCAGAGTCACCGCCCTGGGTGAGGTGCAATTCATGCAAGGAGATGTCGCGATACTCAACAGCACGCTCCATACCTAAAGAAATGCAGTCCAATTTCTCGTCTTTAAAGCACGCAAACATCAGCTCATATTCGGTGCTGCCGTCATGAACAACAACGGTAGCTGGTTTAGCAATAACGCTAAACGTAGAAATGATTTGAGCGGAAGAATCTTCGCCCAGGTTACGGCTGCCTGCCATAACAGCAAAACCATCTGGCAGGAAGAAGCAAGTGGACTCACCACCTGTCAGATCGTCCTGAGTGGCGTACGTTCGACCATCCATCAACTTTCTAAGATCACTGCGTACGAGCCCTAAGGTAAGAGCCAGATCTTCGTTGTAATCATCACGCATTATCATGTTTGTTTACCCTGTTAATCGTGACCGTGTTCACGGTAGTATTCGTTGCGGGCTACACCTACCTGGTGAATCTCCTCCCAGGTCTTGCCCCCGAAGTTGTAGAACATACAGATAACCCAACCCAGTGTAAGATGACCGTTGCGTTCACGCTCACAGTTCACCAGACTGATGCTGTTAACCGGACGCAGAGGTTCACTTTCCAGGGCTGCAATCAATGCACGGCGATGTTCATCACCCTTGGCACCCAGAGGAGTTGAGTAACGTTCACGACGCCACACTACCCAAGGATGGTCATCCACGCCCACAGCTTTCTCACCAAAAGGACTGGGCTCATCCTTCTGAGGTTTGTAGAAGAGGCCGTGGAAACGCAACTTCTCTTCTTTCGCCAAATCGGCGACAGCATCGCGATAGTTAATACGAGCCATTTTTGGATCTGCTTTGTTAGGAGTAGCGGTCATTGGTTCCATCCAGTAAAAAAATGAAAATGCGTAATAGTGGATGACTAAGGATCTCTCCCTAGTCATCCTTACTACTGCGGGTTACTTAGCCGAACAGCTTAGCTGCCAGCGAGGTAGCGTTGTCACGATGTTCTTGCAGCCAGTCGGTCTGCTCTTCGGAATGGTAGTAGTCGATCGCCGTGCTGGAGATGCCGTGCAGGAAATCGTCGCCCACCTGCTGTTTCAGGTGATGCTGGGAGTTGATGGTGAAACCGCCGAAGTCCAGGGTGCCGTCGATGGTGGTCAGCTTGTTGTTGTCAGCGAACTGATCACGAGCGATTTGCGAGGTAGCCACTTCAACCTGGCCGGACAGCTGGTTGATGTAGGTCACGTGCGCCTGCATGGATTCCGGAGTGATGTCTTCCGGCAGTTCCAGTTTCGAAGCATCGAACACAGCGTGGTTGGTGGCCTTTTCGAAAGTGCTGTTTTCCACCAGTTGTTTGACGGCTGCGTTTTGTGCTTCGGTGTATTCTTGATTCAAGCTCATTGTAAACCTCGTGAGTACAGGTGTGTGAAAAATAAGGAAGCAAGAAGAGGTGGTGTCCACGTCCCCCCAGACGGTAAGTCTGTTGCTCGGGAAAGTAATATAGGTTTGAAATATTCTTACCCAAACAACAGACCTGGACCTTACTCGCTCAGCGGCTTATCGAGCGTCTCACCGGCGAAAGCCATGCCTTCTTGTACGTCAGCTTTGACTTGCTCAGCAGAACCTTCAGCACTGACCCCCACAGTCAGAGAGGAAGCACGCATCGCCTCTACTACCTGAGGGACCGACAGTTGCGCCGTCGACAGAAGTTGGCGCACATCATCCGGCAGCGGAGAAACAACCCCAACTTGCACCGCCGTCGGCTCATCGAGGTTCAGATCGACTACGCCATTAGGCGCTACGTACACGACGGCTCCATAGATCTTGCGGAGTTCAGCGATAGTAGCCTGGGGATCCGGATCATCTTTGTCGATGATCACAGTGTGCACGACACCCAGCGTTGTAATTGCTTCAGACAGCGAATCGAATGGAGCATCGGTAGCCAGCATGTCGAGCAGGTCGAACGGGTTGTCCAGCAGTACAGTACCTTCGGACACCGGCGAGTGGTAGTACGCGATTACCCGCCCGATAGTTTTCAGGTAGTACTCGTTGGTGAAGCCGTTCTTCTCGAACATGGCTTCGAACAGGTCGATAGCGCCGAGGTATTCGGTGAGTGCGGTTTCACGGTTTTCGGTGAGGTCGAAACGAGTGGCCAGGTAGGACACCAGCGCTTCTGCTTTAGCCCGCGGCGTTTCAGCCATGGCAAAGGCAATGATGCCGTCATCGTAACCGAGCAGACGACCAGCAACCATTTTGAACAGGTCGGTATGTTCGTTGAAGTCGCCAGCGGAGATACGGTTGGAAACAGCGACGTTGGTATGGTTTTCGGAACCAACAGTGGCCTTTGTCCAGGCGGTCAGACGGTTGCCCACGGAACGCATGTTCTGCGCAACGATCTTGGCGATGTAGATGTGAACGGCGTCGGACTTCTTCGTGCTTACCGCAACACCCTTGATCAGGTGGTTATCGGTACTGGCATCTTTGGCGTTAGCCCACTCCTTGGCGGAGGTTTCCAGCAAAGCGTGAACCACATTGATCCCGCCTACGGTTTCGCGCAGCGTATTTACGAAAGACAGCGCTTCCAACAGCTGGGTAGCTGCACGCGATTGAGTATCCATTACTTCATCCTCTTGGTTTTAACAAAACGCACTAATGGCTATATCTATTGCCACACCGTTAATAAATATAACCTCTACCAGGGCTATCCCTGGTAGAGGTTAATGATGCCTTACTTGAAGACAGACAAAGCGCTGGAACGAACGATCTGAACCTTCTTGTCGTGTTGACCACGAAGGCGTTGTTCTACTTCACGGATCATCGAGGTAACCCGTTCGAAACTTTCAGTGCCAGCAAAGCGGGAGAACGCCGCGTCGCTACCAGCCTTCTGTTTGCACATGAACAGGAACTCGTCTACCGTTGTTTCCACTTCAGCCGGAGTCGGGTTATACAGCGCAGAAGACAGGAAGTCTTCCAGGCCGGCGGTGCGGTATTTGCAGGCTTCCAACATGCCCTGCTCCATAACCACATCGTACCCTGTCCAGAATTCAACTTCACGAACACGATCACCCATCTGCTGCGGCTTGGTCACCGTACGGATGGAAATGGCCGTGTTCATGTCCGGATCTTCGATGCTGTCCTGGAACACTTCCTTGAGAGGGCCGAATGAACGGATCTCTACTTGGTTGTGCACCGGGTCACGATCACCACCGGTGAAGCGGAAGTGAATCTTCCGGATCGACGCACAGACGTTGGGTTCCAACACTGTACGCAGGCGGTGGATCCACTGATAGAGCTCAGTGATCGGCGTTTGAATGATGCGACCGTCTTTACGCTCCCAGAAGTACTGCGGAGGGTGCCCCAGTTCACACCAGAGCTGGTTCTCGGCGGCACGACGGTTCAGGTCGCTGTCTGGGTTGATGCACTCTTTGATGTAATCGTTGAGGCGATAACCCACACCACCACGGTTGAGGATGTTGAAACCACCTGCGTTCATCAGGTAGTAATGACCGCCGGGTTCCATGGGCTTGAGGATGCCCTTCTTACCCGTCTGCGGCAGCAGGGTGCTGCCAAATGATAACGTCTGACTCATACGGGGACCCCTTTAATAATCTTCTCCAGATCAGTAACGCGGTCATCAGGGTTCACAATTGCCGCCACCGTGTTATCACGTTGGTAACCGCCCATGATTTTCGGGAAGGTCCCGTCGATCAATAGACCACTGTTATTAAGACCCACAATTACTGGAGGTCGTCCTTCCAACATCGCCTTACTGTACCGGTACGGCTTTTCCAGGTTGTCTGGATCGCGGAACATTAATGACATGTACACACGCATTACCTGGGGACTGCTACCCACCGGATCGCCGCTCTGCGAAGCCGCCAAGTCAAACATCGACGACAACGCGTTTTCAGCGACATACCAAGGACGTTTGGCGTAGTAGAGGAACTCCATGTAATACGCGTACGGCTGATTGGGCTCTTGCAGTACGTTGGTGTTTTCGATGACCGTGTCACCTTTGGTAAACTCCAACACCAGATACTGAGTGCCCTTGATTGCAACTTCACGAATGCTCAGCGGTACGAGGGTGACATCCATAAGTGACATCAGGGCAGCGTAACTCTCCCCCGGGATCACCAACCCAAGCACCACCGGCGTTGTGACTGTTTCGCCGACCTCGGCCATGCCGCTGTCTACAAACCGTTTAGGAAGATGGATCTCGAAATCACGTTTAGCGATAACAGACCCATCCTCCATTTCAGTCCACAACCGGTCAGCAATGTCAGGATCATGCTTGAGGTTGTCGATTTCCATCGATTAGGCCTCGAGCAGACGTTTCACGAGCTCGTTGATAACAGCCACGGTCAGGCGTTCGCGCTTGTCCATGACGTTATCTTCTTTGCTGGTGTCCACGAAGGTGGCTTCGATGACATCGGCGGTCAGAGTAGCACCACAGGCGCGCAGGAAGGCAGGAACCAGGGTGGTTTCCAGCAGGGTGTCCAGACGAGGATCAGCACCTTCAGAGCCCGGAGCGATATCGATGACATCACCACCACTGAAACGCTCAGCGAGGATGTAGTGAGCCTTTTCCAACTCACCGGCAAACTTCTCCTGCACCCAGGTCTGCAACATCTGATTGCCACCGCGTACGGCATTGGCACGAGCCAGCAGCGGACCGGTTTCGGAGATGAAGTCGAAGATGGCTTTAACACCACCTTTGATGAACAACGCCTTCGACTGGGTCGTCAGTTTCTCGTGGATGTGGTCGTAGTAGGCTTTTGCATGACCACGGCCACGGCTCACGTCGGCAATGAAGTCGACGATCGACATTGGGGAGCCGGTCAGCGAAGCCCAGTAGTAACCCATGATGGCTTCAGTAAAGCCCACGTTGGCTGCCTGGATCTTGTCCAGGATAGCGTTGGTGTAGAACACCTTCAACTTGGCCTGCATGAAACGAGTGTCGCCGAACTGCGACTGGCTGTGCACGGTCAGAGACGGTTGCTTCTCCGGCACGATCACCAGTTGACGCTGACGGTAAACCTGGACGGTCTGTTTCAGCTTGGTGAGGTACAGGGTCATGCCGTTCCACAGCAGGCTAACAAAGCTGCGGTAGGTCGACAGTTCACCCGTTTGCAGCCACGGCGCCGGATCTTCGGAGAAGTACATCTTGGTCAGCAGTACGTACATCTTCAGCAGCAGGACGAAACGCACCGACTTAACTTGCGAGAAGTCGAAGATACCGTCTTTGTTGACGAACAGGTTTTGCAGTTCGCCCAGGTCACTGATACGGCTGCACGCGTCGCTCAGGCTTTCATCGTCGTCTTCGAGGATGGCTACCAGATCACCATGGGAGGCCGCGATGAAATCGAGGATCTCCTTCTGGTCAGGCCAGCGCCATTTCAGCTGCTTGGCCGCGTTCAGGTCCACACCGGTGTAGGTGAGGGTCTTGTCGCGCACTTCGGTCGGATACAGCGGGGACTCGAAGAAGCCGTTGTCGACGTTGACGTACTGCACTTCAACCAGTTGCTCGGTCAGGCTTTGCAGCTGTTGACGCGAGTACAGCAGGCTGGTGTCAGCCAGAACCTTGCGCGCCATTGGAACGCCGTAGTTACGGATGTTTTCCAACGACTCACGGATGATCTCCGCCAGACGATCCGAACTGGCTTCCAGCGCTTCGGTGTGCATGTTGCCTTTGGTGGCATCCATGATTTCCTGGCGGAAGTTGTCGGTAAACGCCAGAGCGCCGCCGGATTCACCGTTGAGGCCGGCGATAACAGGACTTGGACGGAAGCTACCGCCGCCTACAGCGATCAGTTCAGAAAGCGCAATGCTGGATTCACGAATCATTTCGACGCTCCTTGGACACGACCAGTGATGGCCTTGCTGATCTTTTCATCCAGCACCGACTCACTCAGAGGGGCAAGGAATTGCAACCCTACTTTGGCGAGGGTCCGTTTAACCACCTCCACGGTATTCGCACCCGTGATGATGTTGGTGATGAGTTGCTCTTTATCAGTCATCGGACCGATCTCCTGGTAGGGTTAGAGTGGGTTAGGACTGGAGACACGGTTCTTGACCGACATCCCGGTGTAATACGTGTCGTAGAGACGAGTACAGATCTCGCCTACGGTGATGTCACCATCCTTGTTGATGTCGAACCCGTTGTTTTGCAGGTAAGACTTGGCAATGATGGGCACCGGAGAATCTTTGCTGAACAGAACTTCGTCTGGACCTTTACCCACCGCAGCAGGATAGAAGATCGTCAGATAGAAGTCTTCGAGGCGCTTGTAAACCTTGCCGCGCTTTTGCCACATTTCGAAATACTTGAACACCAGATCGAGTTGATCCAGTTGGCTCATGGCCTTGACGTCGTCCAGGGTAATCTTCAACCCATAGGTTTTCGCCAGGTCAGCGACTGCGTCCTTACCGAATTGGATCAGACCCCAGTAGTTGCTGCCGCCGTTGTTCTGCTTATCAGGGCGGAAGGTACCACCCGATTCGAAGTGCATGCATGCCATCAGCGCAGAAGCCGCACCCGGGAACATGTTGTTCTTGGTGCACCAGTCACGAACCTTCTGAGCGAAAGCCGGAGGAACCAGCTTACTCCAACCGAGGTCGTAGAACGGCAGCTTGTTACGCTTGACATAACTGAACAGCAATTGACGCAGACCGCCGATGCTGCCGTTACCTGGGATGCCATCAACGGCACCCGAATAGAGACCTACCAACTTCAGGTTGCTCTGGATATCCTTGATCGCTTGTACTGCAACATCGTAACCAGCTCCTGAGGCAACAGGCAGGGGCACAGAGCGCCCCCCGTTGAGGAACAGGTGGTAGTCCTGAAACAACTTCAGGACCCCATCCCGACTTCCATTTCCCCAGACACCGTCAATACCGCCGGGGTAGACTTGGCCCTCACCGAGAACCACTTGAATGTCTTTAACCCCGTTGACTGTCCGGAAGCTCATCTTTACTTACCCCTGTAAATGGCAATAGCCTGTTTGGTAACCCCAACCGACAGTTCACTTGTACCCAGTCGATCACGTAAGCTCAATACCATGCGGTTAAAGCCGCCTTTAAAACTACACTTGACGTCCACCACACGACCATCTTGAGTCATCAACGGTTTCTTCATCACACCGTTGACGGTACCCTTCATCTGGTTACCGATTACGTACTTGTCCGAAGTCGTAGACCCGTCCATCGATTCCACGTAGACAGTAAACAATACCTTTCCTGGTGACAATACAGGTTTAGCCACGTTAAGGTTGTTACCCACGTTACCTGTTGGGAAGCTGCCATCAATCGAGGACATGCGCTTACGTTCTTTGTCGCCAGCGACGACCAGTTTACGCACACTGTCAGACATGTTTTCCATAGGCGAGTTGTAAAGCACTTCGATCTTGACCACCTCGCCGTGGTGCTTGGAGCGGTGTTGTTTGATCCCCAAACGGTTGATATCGTCGACTTGCGTGGAGGCCTCTCCCACCCCCGCCAGGTGGCTTTCTTCAATCTCGCATAAAATCGCGTCGTAGTCGATCTGGTCACCTTGTTTAACCCGGAAGGTCACAACTTTATCCACATCCACTACGAAAGTGTTCTTCGTAATAAACGGGGTAATCGATTCTTCCATAATCGCTTTAGAAACAGCGATGGAGTCCTCGTAGGTGTCCTGGTCTTCTACCAGCGCAATACGAACTTGACGGCCGTTAAGCCAAGTCACCTGACCCGGGCAGAATGGGTCACGTGCAAACCACTGCTTGTCCCAACCTACCACATCACCCTTAACAAACTTGTCGCCGACTTTCAAATCGGTAACACGGGTGTGACGATGGTATTCACCGCTCGCTTCACCAATCACCAGACCCAACGGATACTTCTCAGCAGTGCCGTCAGTGTAGGTAATCTCCAGATGGTCAGCTTCAACCGCAGTAACCTTACCGTCCTCTTTAGCAACCTTGCTGTAGAGTTCGGAGGTCCGGTGAGCAATGATGTTATCATAGCCCGTGCGGGTAATCGGCATGGTGTAGTTTTCAGCGCTTACTGCCTGAGACGCCTGAGTCGAGGTAAACATCCCCCGCTTGGTGTCATCCTTATTCATACCGAATGCCAGGTTACCCGTGACCGAATACAGCGAAGTCGGAGACGGTTCACTCTTGGTGTCGATATTGCCACGGTAGTCAAGAACCAACGGGTCAGAAGTCGTGTAGGTTACAAACCCTACCTTACCGCTGTCCTTGTTCGCCTCAGAGACCTTACCGCGATAGGTAGGCAGTTGTACACGAGCACGTTTAACCACAGTGATTTCGCTGCGCCCACCAGTACCGCCAAAGGTCAATTCTTCCTGATCCTTCAACTGGTGGATAGGGTTCACTTCTTCCACACGGTTCACCGAAGTGTCCTTGAGGATTGCCATGATCACAGCTTCAGGATTGATCTCAAGCTTTTGCTTACGACCCTTACCCTTGTTAAAGAACTGACGTGCAGCCCCCACCATGACCTTGTAGAAGTGCCCAGCAAAACGTTCATACCCGACAAAGCGTTGTTCCTCGATTTCTACCTCATGACGGGTATAGTCGGTTTCCAACAGTCGAGCAGCATCGATGAGCAAGTAATGGAACGACTCGCTGTAACCCATACCAGCCAATTGTTTCTTGGTGATTGGATCGATGAACATTTTGTAAAGCAGGTTCATTTCCAGGAACTGACCCGGCCGTACCTTTGGATCCCCCATCAGAGGGCCCCAGATGTTTTGGCTGTTCAGATCACTTCGGCTGAAGTTACTGATGTTGGTCAGCTTAGGCATCCCGCCAAAGATCAACGTCGTCAACTTCTCACGACGGTTAAAGATCAGGTACTCGTCGTTGAACTGGATGGCGTACTCGTCATCAGCCAGCTTTGGACGGGTTCCCATTGGCACAGTCCGGGTGGTAGCCTTGATGACTTTCAACAGCTCATCAATCCCGAAGTAGTAGCACAGCACAACACCCAGAGGGAACGGATAGCCGCTGATGTTGATCACGGCGTGTTCGTTAGGCGCTTTGCTGAAGTTGATCCCCATCAGCTCTTCGAAGGAGCTGAACTCAACACCGTCGAGGTAGAGATAACCGTAGCTGTCAATGGTGATCGGCTTCTTGTCCTTGACCCCCACCAGGAACATGTCTGTCTTGGTGAGTTTCTTGAACTCCGGATGCTCCTCCAGCAACTTGTCGATGCGGAAGTCCAGCATGTAACCGCCGACATTGATCCACTGGAAGCTGCCCGCCAGGATGCTGTAGATGCGAGGACCGATGTGTTCGCGACTGCGACCGGTACCACGACTCAGAGTGATCTCCTTGTTCGCCATAGCGCGCAACAAGATCTGCTTCTTCATCCACACGCCCAGGTCGTCCACCACCTTCTTGCTACGGGTCACCATCAACTGGCGGTCGTAGTGAGATGTCAACAGCACAGTGCTTGCATCGATCTTGCGGATCGGCAGCTCCATGCGTTGCAGTTGGAGGTGGGACTTAACGCCGTCGACCGTAAAGGAAGCGTCGTCGTTACTCACCTTAGGGAAACGAATCGGGTGAGTCGACTGTTCGCCATCAGGGTGATGAACCTGAATAGTCAATACATCGTAGGAACCTTCAGGGCCCTCTACCACTTCATGACGATAGTCGTTCAAAGCAAAGCCGGCGTTTTGAATGCCGACTGCCATGGTCGCGTAGTCCTTATGCAGGAACTTGTTCACATAGCCCTGCTTCAAGACCTTGGCACGACTCTCAAGCATAGACGTGTCGTTGATCGTGGTAAAGTTACCCTGGATCTTCCCGTCCGCCTTAAGCGACTTCAGCTCCTCAGGTTTGATCTCCATGAATTCAGCCAGACTCTGACCGTTACCCATTTCGATGTGATAAACCTGAGTACCCTTACGCATGAAGAACTGTTGCTCGGCGACAGTCATGCCGCTTTCGCGGGTCTTGGCTTCCAACGCTGCCTGTACACCACTTTCAAGCTTTGGAAACGGATCCTTCTTGACCGAGACCTCAGCAACCACTTTCTCTTGTTCGAGCAAGCGGTCATCTACATGGGATGTCCAGTCTTCAGTGCTTTCAGGATTTGCTCCGTCTCCCGCTTGTCCGGCCCCTTCATGAACTCCGTCGTCAGCTCCTTTACCACCACCGAAAGCATCACGGAGAGGATCAGAATGAGTAGCAGCTGGCCGCTTGTCATTTTTGCCAGGAACCGTTCCTTCTCCGGATCGATGGGGTGCTTGACTTTGCCCTTTCGGAGTTCCCGTCTCTTTTGCAGCCACATGCTCAGCCGACGCTGCTTTTTCTCCTCGTTCATCCGACTCTCCTTCTTTTACCACTTCCTCCTCCGAGACACCACCTCGGGTAAGGTTAAGCAAGGCTAAATAAACACGCTTGGACGCGTTCAAACGTTTACTGTGCTTTTCTCGCTCGCTCTGTGGCGAACTCTTGTCGGATAGTTTTGCCTTTGGATCCAGTTCGGCATCCAACCACCCTTTCAGCGTACCCAGGTGAATCACCAGTGCACGGCTGTTGAATACGAAGATCAGGTGGAAATCTTCGATCGCTTCAGCAGACAACTTGTTCAGCAAGCTGTACTCGTAGTCGCCAAACAGGAACGCCATCCAGTCCATCAACCAGTAGGAGTTCTCTTGCTTGGTGGTCCGTACGGTCTTGTTGCTGGCCAGCGGCAAGCCGTTACGGAAACTCCCAACGTAATGGTCGTAGTCGATCATCAGGTCGGTAAAAGACGGCATGTGCAGCGGCAGGTCAATGCGGTAGAACTGCTTACGCCGCTTTGCCCGAGTAGCTTCTTCGTTAACGCCATCCATCAACAGGTTGAAGTGGTTGTAATACCGCTCGAAGTTGATGAACAGAGAAGCCCGTGGGTGCCAGAGAAGATCGGCGAGGCCGTAGCTCTTAACAACCAGCACCTTCTCTTTGTTGTAGACCGTGTTGATGTCTTTGGTCCAGTTGTACTTGTAATGAGTACCACGGTAACCGGTGATGATCTTGCGGGCTTCGATCTGTACAGCACGACCGTTACCAATCACCGGGGTGTACTTAGCCGGGAACTCGATGAACACGTCATCTGGATAGTTGCTGATAAACGCTTCAGAAACCGAAGGACCGATCTCTTGTGGATTGCTTGGAAAGAAGTGAAGCAGCGAGGAACGTGGCAAGATGATCTCGCCAATCCCGATGAATACAGGGGCGATCAACTCTTGACGCTTCCGCTGCACGAAGGCGCGGTAGAACTGGGGGTACAGTGCTTCTTCCCCCGTTACAGCGTCTAGGGGACTCAGCGTAATCGCCGGTGGGATATTCATACCTTTAACTCTCCATACCGCTGGTGGCGGCTTTGAGCATAAACAAGATGGGTTCGTTCACAGGGTCATACAGGAACCGACCGCTGCCACTGATGTAGTACTCGCGCTTACCGAAGAGATCAGCCACTTGAGCTTTACTGTCTTCAGCGCACACACTGTTACTGTTGAGCATGTCACCGTCGTGGTCGGAATCAAGACCGGCTTCACGACTTGGGTCTACCGACATGGCGTCATAGTAGTCCGGCTTATCAACGTTGTGCGGATAACGCAGGCACTCTTCGACCTCGTTCCATTCGGCATCCCGAATCATTCGCGGTTTAGCCCCTTCGATACTGAGGAGGTTAACTTTGGCCGGGAAGATCGAACCGATACCGATTACTGGATAACGCGTCTGCTGAGAAACTTGCTCACCAATAACTTTGTGGCAGGAGAGATAATAAAGTTGCATGTAGGTGATTGGAGTCACCAGTTTGCGATCTTTTCCTGCTGGCAAATCATTGATGTCACTCAGGACACAAACATCATGACCGTCGTCGTACACCAGCGCCAGATAGTGCCCAGAAAGGATGATGGGCTTGGAACGGAGTCTTGCGTTACCAAATCCGTTAAAGAGTTTGGAGATGCCGGTGGCAGTTGACCACTTTTCGACAACACTTGCTGAGACTTCGACATATTCGTACTCCAAGGTCTTGGTGTTAACCAGCTTGACGTTTTGGGAGCCCGTGGCAAAGATATCGCCAAGGTACTTGGTGAGCAGTGCATGAATACAGACGTACTGGAAGTTCAGCAGCGCCTGATAGAGACCCATGTCCACCGAGTTGGGGTTTACCCCGTTCCCTTTGTACAAGTGCTCTCTGGAGACCTTACGCGCGGTAATAACGTTACGTGTACCCGACACCACACCACGTGTCGAAACACGACGTTGGAAAAGACCCGACTTACCGTCCATCAAATCGAACAGGTATTGATCGATGTCGTTGTAGGAGTTTTGCAAACCCCAACGTACGGTATCGTACAGTGGATTCTCCGCATCCTCCCGAACACCCAAAGTGACCACTCGGGTACGGAACAACAGTTTACGGTAGAGGTCGGTGATTTCCGGCTCCACAGTAGACCCGTCCGGTTGGAATTCGATATCCCGCAAACCAGCTGGTGGAACCAAAACCTTTGCAGCCAGCGCAATAGGCTTGAACCGCTGCACCAACTCCACCTTTTGCTTACGCTTATAACTGTCGGTCAAACTTGGCATCAGTTCTTTGAAATGACTGGCAAAGAAACTGAAACCGGTCTCACCTTCGATGAGGTTGGATTTTATGAAATCTTTGGCCTGTGGGTCCCAGACGGCATATTCCGTGCCTTTGAGAATTCCGAGGTAAAGCGACTTTGTTTGAATCATCGCTTTAAAGTAAGTTGGGTTGAAAATTTCTAATTTGGTGTCAATGTACGCTTCGGTTTCGTCGCGTTGTTTGCTACCCATCTTGCCAAAGATTTCCAACGAGTACAGACCTTCGTCATTGAGGTCTTTGGTCATGCCTTCAAACGCGTCAGTGGACGTCACCGGCTTAAACACAGGTGGCCCGATCTTGTTAAAGTCCAGCAACGTAAGGTTTGTGGGTTTCATTTAAAAATTATCCCTTAGGAGTTAAAGATGGCCGATGATTTCGATTCATGGGGTGAAGATCCCTTTGATGGCGATCTAGACTTTGACGACGATTTTGATAAACCCAAACATGGTTTTGTCAGAAGCTTCGCAACAGGCTTCCTGTCGGGTGTCGTCGGTAAAACGATCGGCGATACAGACGCCAGGATCAACACCCTCAAAATGGCTTTGCCCAATACGTGGCTCGGGGCGTTCAGTAACGTTGCTCAACTGAACCAGCGCCGCCGCGAGGTGATGGAGGAGATTAAGGGAGAAAGTTACCAGACGGTACAGGATCTCCAGTATCTCGCAAAAAGGGCCGCATCCAAACTGGGTAAAGGGGGTCCTAATAAAATCTCCGATCAACTGATGAAATTCAGTGATCACGATTTCTCTGACTGGGAAAAACCCGATATTTCGAGTGGTGAAGAGACTCCTCGGATGGAAGGTACCAGTGAAGAAGAGATCAAGATGGTGCTCGAAGCCGGCGAGGCTAACTCGCTGTTAGAGCGCGAGACCATGGAGAACATCGCAGACCGTACGATGAGTATGATGTCTGAGGTGGGTGGTCGTACCATCGGTGGCTTGAACACCTTGAACCGTGCGTTGGTGCGCAATAACCAACTCATGGAACAGCTGATCGATCATCAGCGCCGAGTGCAGGCACGCAACGACGCCATGCAACTCAACGTCATGACACGGATGTACTTGACGAACGCTAAATACTACAAGTTCCAGGAAGCGGCTCAGCACCGGGTTATCACCGAACTGAAGAGCATCCGCGAATTCTCGAAGATGTCCGACTATGAGAAGACCTCTCACAGCCAAGCCATCCGCAAACAAATTCGGTCTGAGTTCTTCAACACCGTCAAGAGCAAGTTTGGCGGTATCTCTGACTTCATTAACGAGAAGTTCGGTAAGGACGCCAGGGGTGACTCGATACAGGCCGTAGGCGACGTTGTAGGCTCTATCCGCATGGCTGCTGAAATGACTGAGGGTATGAACCTCAATCTCGGCGACATCGCTGGTAACGCGGCGGCTGGATTGTTCATCAGCAACCTCCCTCGTCTCTTGAAGTCTGGTAAGGCGCGTGAGTACCTGGCCAAGTTCAAGAAGAACTATCCGAAACAAGCGAAGTGGGCGGAAGACGCCTATAAGCGAATGGAGGACCTGGGTAACGTCGCAACCTACACCACCGGTAACGCGACTGGCTTGATCAACGCCATGCAGCGTCACTACGCCGGCGACATGGACCTGAATGCTCATGCTGACTACGATGAGTACCTGGCGTCGCTGGCCCCTGGTGTTAAGCCTGTTGCCAAACTGGAATGGGAAGTCCTGACCGGTTTGAAGAAAGCTGGTAACAAAGGCCTGGGTTCGATCTATGAAAACACTTGGTCCAGCAGCGGCAACCGTTACTCCCTGACTAACCGTACGCTGGCTGACAGCTACGAGCAAGCTCAGTGGAACCGCCGCAGTGACCGCACGCTGAACGAAATCATTCCTCAGTGGCTGAGTCAGATTCACTTGTCGTTGGAAAAACAACGTACTGGTGATGACCGTCTGAAGCCTATGTCGTATGACTACGTGAAAGCGCGGTTCATGACCCATGACCAGAAAGTTAACAACGTCGTTAACAAGGTTCTGGATCGTAACAGTTTCAGTTCGGTGGCTCAGTCTTCGAACAACATCACCGACACGATTGATCAACTGGGTATGGGCACGCTCAGCCCTGAGGCCAAACGTGCGCTGGCGATGGAACTGATCATGGGTAGCGATAAGGAAGAGGCGTTCACGCCTTGGAACTTCCTGAAGCTGGATGAGCATTCCGATGTCTCTCCAAAAATCGCTAAGGAAATCCGCCGTGCCATGAAGGCTGCTTTCGACATTACCGACAAACACATCAACGACTTCGAAACGGGTAGTGATGTGGACCGGATCAAGATGGCGGGTTACCTGCCAACTGAAAAGGCCCGGAAGAATGTCGTGGGTGTGGCTGACGCTGTTCGTAGCCTGGGTAACCTGGTTCCGGACATTGCTGCACAGCTGGACATCCATAAAGGCACCGGCAGTTACGACGCACTGAAAGAATCAGGTCTGATCGTCACGGATGAGTATAACCGTGATGACATCAACATGGACATGATCAAGCAGGCGATTGCTTCTTACATCGCTGATCCAAGTCGTCGTAATAAAGGTGTTCCTGATCAGGCACCTCTACCGACTCGTGCAGGCGGTTTTAATGGCATCCCTTACGCAGTGCCGCAGTTCGGTGGTAGAACGCCTGTAATCGGCGGAGACGAAGCCGCAGAGGGCATTAAAGTCCAAGGAATGGACAAGCTGACTGAATCCCTGGCGTCAATGGGTGATTTGAAGACAGCGATTCACAACATGGGTCCTAGTCACCCACTGGGACAGTTGCTGGACCTCGGGCCGGTTACTTCGGGCATCGGCAGTCTGAACGACCAGGTTAAGCGTTTGGTGGAGATGGGTGGGGAGCGTAATGACCTTCTGACTCGCATCCTCAACAGCCAGCCTGATAACAGCAAGAACAGTACTCCAGAAGCCAAGCGGGACATCGAAGCCGGTAAGCGGTCGATCATCGATCGGTTGAAAGCAACGAATCTGAAGGACATGTTCAACAAGGGTGTGGGTAAACTGCTTGATGCAGAACCGCTGATCCTGGGCGGTCTGTTGGGCGGTCTGGCAACCTACGCCCTGCACGATCCAAAAGCCGCTGCTTTGATGGCGGGTGGTGCGGCCGTTGCGGTGGGTTACAGCAAACTGCGCGGCATGGCAATGACACGGGCGGCCAAGGATACTGAAGATCTCTACGAGGAAGGGTCGGATACCCCTATCCTGGAATCCAAGCGACTCCAGGACGGTCAGTATTACGACATGACCAAGAACAAGATCATTAACGCCTGGAACGAAATCACCGGCAGCATCAAGATCATCAGTACCGATGCCTACAACGGCGTTGTGATTGGTGCTCGTCGTCTGTCGGCGAAATTGTTCACTGCTGAGAACAAGGAAGTGCTCCTCAGTGGCCTGAGCAAGATTCGCGACTTGACCATGCGTGCTTTCCGTTGGGCTGATCCATTTGGCCGAGCCGTTGCGCTGAAGGACAAGATCGTTAACCGTTTCCACCAGATGGACGTTTACAAGGAAGGGGAAAGTTCACCTACCTTGGTCGGTAAGCGCTTTGCCACTGGTGCTTACTGGAAACGTGGTGAAGGTGGACAGGCTGTACAGCTGACCGGCTGGCATGAGATCGACGGACCCGTCTATGACGAGAATGGCGAGATCATCATTACCCAAGAGGAATACGACCGCGGTCTGAAAACCTCGATGGGTGTGAGCATCAACAAGCTGGGTGCGGCTGGTAAGAGCTTCGGCTCTATGGCCATGGGTCTGTTCAACAAAGCCAGGGCTAAAGCGGCTCCTGCCTTTGGTAAGGCTAAGGACGGCGCTGCAAATGTCTTTAAGGCTGACTATAGTCCGATCGTTCACTCGGTTGACCGTATCTACCACCTGATGTTGAAACATTGGGGATACCAGGAGGAAGTACCGACTGCTCCAACTGCACCCGCTGTTGTCGACGGGGAGGAAACCACTATCCCCGTAACACCAGTCAAACCGCCTAAGTTGAAAGTTAAGCTGAAAGGCTCGGCTTATGACAAGAAAGACGGTAAGGGCGATCCACTGGAAATTCCGAAGAACGCTCAGCAACAAGAAGTGAGCCCAGAGGAAGTGGAACGTCGGGAAGAAGCCGATCGGAATGGTAAGGGTGGTGCTTACGGTTCTGTCAGCGAAGAAATCAAGAAGCGTGTTCGCGAGCAATTGGGTGAGCAACCCGAGCAAGACGTCCGACTGAACTCTCGTGCCGATAAGGACGCCAAGGCTAAAGAGAAGAAGGACAGCGACGCCAAAGATGCCTTGATCAAAATGAGTCAGGGTATGGGGTTCTTTGGTGGGGGGAATAAGAAAGACAAGGAGAAAGGTCAGGGCATCTTCGGTCTGTTGAAAGACGGTCTGGGTGCAATTGCCGGCGGTATCTTCGGTCTGACTAAGTTCTTCACCGGCTCGTGGTGGAACAGCTTCAAGATTCTGGGTAGCTTTGCCAGTATGGGCCTCAAGACTCTGCCGTTTATCGCCACAGGGATCGGGGCGATTGCTAAAGGGATCTTTGCCATGGTTCGTGGCGAAGGACTGGCAGGCGCTGGTGGTGATGCTTTGGATCATCTTCGTGGTAAGAAGCGCACCAAGGCTGAACGCGACAGGATCCGCGCTGGTCGCAAATCCCATTACGGTCGTTTCAAGAACGGCGGTTTGAAAGTGGGAGCTGGTCTTGCGGTGGGTATGGGTGTTGATGCTCTAGTCAGTTCTGGCGTGATCGACGAAGGCGGGGCGCTGGAGAAGATTGGGGATATTGCGAGTACGGCAACTACCGCCTTGGGTACTTACCAGATGGCAGCCAGCGTTGCTGCGGCGGGTGGGATAGACATTGGGGTAGGTGCTCTGGCGGCAGGTGCAGGGACTGCGGCTTCGGCTGCATGGGGCATGGCCGCTCCTCTGCTGTTCAACCCGATTACGCTGGGTGTGCTCGCCGTCGGTGCGATTGGTTACGGCATTTATCGTTACGTGAAACGCGGTTCGGGTAAGCAGTACGAACTCCGCATGACGCAATACGGTGTGTCTGACCCAGACAGCGATCTGGCGAAGAAGATTCTCCAGGTTGAAGAGAAGCTGAAAGACTTCGTGGTAATTGGTAATGGCAAGGCATCGCTGTCTAAGGATGCGCCGTTGCAAGAAGTTCTGCAAGCTTTCATCCCCAACGCCAATGACAAGACGCAGATCGGTAGCGTGTTCAGTTGGTTCAACGGTCGTTTCAAACCTGTCTTCATGACCTACATGGCTTGCTTGGATGTTATCAAGTTGAAGTCATTGAAGGAATATGACGACGCGGTTAGCCAAGACGTCTACAAGGTGGCTAAGCAGGTCCACCAGACCCTCGGTTCAGTGATGCCGTATCCTTACTCGATTGTGGCTAAGATCGATCAGGAGACCCCGCTGCTGGGCGAGAAGGCTACCGTTGTCCGTTGCAACAACTTGCTCGAAGAGTTAAAGCAATACATCGATCGCAAGACCGATGCGAAAGCTGATGATGCACCTATCAGAACTCCTGAAAGTGTCGCCATGCTGCAAAAGGAACAACAGACACTCCAGGATAAACTGAACGGCCCGCTGAGTGCTTTCGGCAGTGGTAACGAACGTATCCAAAACGTCGATGCAGCGAAGAAGCGCCTGAGTGAGGTGAACAATCAGCTTAATCAGCTGAACAGTACCTACAAGGTGTCTGCGGTTGCAGCTCAGGTCTTTATCAAGGACTTGCTGCCTGATAACCGTCCGGTGGATATGCTCACCGGTATTCGTTTGGCGTGCTACGGTAACGACCTCGATCTAACCTGGCGCGTAGAAGCCGTTCTGAAACTGGAACGCTACTGCGAATCCCTGATGGTGATTTCTGAAGGGGGTGCTCAGTTCAAAGGTCAAGTCGGTGACATGTTCGGTATCTTCAAGGATTCCTTCCGCCTTGATGCAGGTGATGCAGACAACTGGTGCCGGTGGTTTAAAGACCGGTTCATGCCAGTACTCATCAACTACTTCAACCTGATGCAAAACTACCGTCGGGGTAACCCGGGTGTGGTTTGGAGAACGCTGTCGGTTACTGCACGTTACGAGATCGCCCGAGGGCTGGTAGAGACTAAGGTGGAACCAGGACGTGGGCTGTTGGTACCGATTTGGGTTGTCAGGGCTGCTCCGTTTAAAGACTCCGTGTCTCCAGGTAAGCCAGACCGGGTAGACCGGATGCTGAACATCCTGGGTGAGGCGAGTACAACGGCTAAGCTGAAGGATCCAGAGAAAGAAGCTGGGAAAACCAGTACCAGTGCCTGGGCTAAAGAAATCTCCCCTCGCAAGGTGGGTGGTGACTTTACAACGAAGCAAGCAAACATCGATGATGTGAGCAAGGCTAGAAATAGTCGCGACGTTGCCTTGGGCGGGCAATACGGTACAAGTACCAGTCGTGGTTCAGGTACGGGCAACACCTTTAACCTGGGCGGTGCTTATCAGACCCCGGGTAATTCCTACGGCTACCAACCGCTCACAGGCGACAGCGACACCAGTCACCTGGACTTGAGTGGCGTGCAGGCGGCCGATGGTAAGGATAACGGTGTTAAGGTCCCTAAAACGTTGGCAGAACAGCTCATCATTCGCGAGATGTTGAAACAGGGCTTTACTGACCCTCGCGCTATTGCTGAGATGTTGGCGCTCACCAACTACGAGACCGGTGGTTTTGGTCGTACCGTAGAAAACATGAACTACACCACTCCTGAGAACCTGATGAAGACCTTCCGTGAGGTCACTAGTCTGGCACAGGCGCGAGCGCTTATTGCGGCTGGTCCTGTGGCTATTGCCAACACTGTTTACGGTGGTGGTAAAGGTCAATCGTTGGGCAACGTTGCCCCAGGGGATGGGTGGAAGTATCGTGGTCGTGGCTTGGTACAACTGACGGGTCGGGCGCAGTACGCACGCATTGGACAACAGCTGGGCATTGACCTGGTTAACAACCCAGAGCTGGCGTCGAACGATCCAAACGTTATGGCAGCGATTGCGGTCAACTTCTACAAGAACAGTAAGCTCCTGCAAAGCATCACAGCAGACGGCGACTTTGGTCGTGCGGCCACCGGCTTGAATGGTGGTAATGCATTGCCAGGCATGCCTAAGCGCTTCCAGCTCTACACTGACTACCTGAAGCAACTCACCAGCGGTCAGTTGAAAGCGGATGATGCGAGCGCTCAAGGCACGAACGTTGCACCTACCATGGGTGCGGGTTCGATGTATGGCGGAGGTGGGGGTCCAACCATTGGTGGGGGTAACACTCCAACGATCGGTGTGGCTCCTGGTGGCGGTTCGCGTAACGCGGCGGCCTACGGTACTCCTCCAAGCTTGATGGCTCCAGGAGGCGGTGGTGCGGACTACAGCGGTGGTATGGCGGGTGCCGGCGGTGGGGCTCCTGGTTCTCTGGTAGGTGGCGGTACGGGTATTAACTCGAGTGGCTTGCGTCTTAAGTCAGGAGAGGCCATTGCGGGCGGTAACGCTCACCCTGGCATTAACCGTCTGGCGCAACTGATCCAGACTCAGGTTCCTAACTTCCGTTACTTCTCTGCGTTGAACGACGCGTACCATCAACGTGTAAAACCTCAATCCAAGCACGCGCAAGGATTGGCGTTGGACTTTACCTTGACCAACGGTGCAAGTGGTGCTAGTCAGGCCATGAGCATTGTAGCAGGTATCTTGCGGACCGCTAACCTGGGGCCTGCTGACTTCCTGTTGCTTAACGAGTACGCTAAAGCTTCGGCTGGTGCTACTGGTGGTCATGTGCACGTGGGCTTCAAGTCCAAAGAAGCAGCTGACAGGTTTGCTCAAGCTGCCGGTGCTGCTCAGCCAGCAGGTCAGGATACAACAGCGGGCGGTACGGTAACAGCCAAAGATCAGCAGTACGATCCAGGTCAAATGCCGTCGACTCCGCCAGACACGACGACCACTCCAACTCCGGCAATGAAGAGCAATGCCCCTGAAGCAGGTGGTACACAAACTGCACCAGGAGCGGGTGGGGGAGCAATCCCTGGTCCATACACCAACCTGCCGTTGCCAGGCGGGGCCAGAACCACGGATAACCCTCAAGGCCCTGTGGCTGGTCCTAACGATGTTCCTCAGGGTAATCGTCAGCCTCTACCAGAAGGTTATGGCAAACAAGTGCCTAAACAACAAGCCAGTAACCAGGAGCCTGCCCCAGCAGATCCAGGTGGCTTGATGGAGAAACTCACCAGTGCTGTCGGTGAGGGTACAAGTAAGCAGAGTGACACCAACCAACTGTTGGCTGGCATTCATAGCCTGCTGGAAAAGATGGCGAAGAACTCAGAGCCTGCGCCTAACAGCGTAAACATCTGACTGTATAGGAGGTGGGGTCACACCCACCTCTTCTTTTTTATTTTCACAAACCAGGTATTTATCAATGGCCGTAACGATTCGAGATCGAGACATTGTCACCAAGTCGTTTCGATTGCTTACACGTGGTGTCCAACCCAGTGACCTGCTACAGCAAATGGACTGGGATCGTTACTTCAACGTGTTTAGCAGCGCGACAGGCGACAACCGCTACGTTAACCCTATTCCTCAAAGCAGTCCTGCCACCGACCCTCGCTACAGCCGTTTCCTGAACTCTCAGGAAGGCGGCATGGGTAGCATGTACAAAGAGGTGTACGAGAACAACGTTACCCTTCTTACCCTTACCCCAAGTGTCCCTCAGTTTGCAGGGTTGCTCAGTTTCATCACCAACATGTTCAGCCCTACAGCGGCGATCATTGCTAACAAAGGCCGTGCTCCAGGTACTGCGTTTTACATGGGTCAGGCAGCAACGGCTATTGCATTCTGGCCAATGCAGCTGATCAGCATTGGTGTGCAGTTCCTGTCGTTCCTGGCAGAATCACCCAAGAACAACTTCTGGACCTGTAAGCCAGCAATGGGTGCATACACCATGGCGGCCACCGGTATCCTCAACGACCTCATGGTTAAGTTGGGCTATATCGACCCCGTGCTCCCTAAGCGTAACCAGGAACAAACGGACACGTTGTACGGCCGTAAGCCTGATTACGATAACAGCAAGGCTGTACAAGACCTCAGCCTGCTGATGCCTGACGTTATCAACGCAGACGGCACGATCGACTTAATGCGGTTGATCATGAAAGGTACTCGTAAACATCGAGTCATGTTGAACAAACTGGCGGCGATGGATAACGAGGCACTGACCACACCAGAAGAGAAATTTAGTCGCGCTCAGCAACTCATGGAAGAGGTTACTTTCGACGATACCGTTTGGGCGGGTGATCCAACCCAAGACTTTATCGAGAAAGAATTCGGATCGGTCGGTAAGTACCGTGGGGAGGATGAGGGTAAGTTCATTGAACAGGACAGCTCTTATCTCAACGAAACTGCTTACAGCAACATCAACAACGCAGAACAAGGTGTAGCGTCGTTGGGTGTTGACCAAGCGGCCAGTGCAGGGGCGGCTGGCAGTAGTGCAGGTATGGAAAACTCCAGTCTGGGTGCTCCAGGTGCTACGCCTGGTATTAACCCTAACCAACAGTCTACCCGTCCTCAACCAGCTTCTTCGATGGTCGGTGGTAACTCCGCCATTGCAAGTGGCCAAACCATTTCGTACGAAGACAACCCGAACGACCGTACCTGGGCTGGCGATGTAATGGACCTGGTACAGACGGCGTTCTCTGGTGGTCTGGATGCCATTACGTTCCGGGTGGATGGTGCGGCAGGTCCTGTATCGGACAGCTTCTCCAACAGTCACTCACCTTCACCGATGGCATCGAAATTCAACTCGGTGGTTAAAGCAGCGAACGACTTCCGTTTCGACGTGGCCGGCGGTGCAACGGGTATCGGTATCATCGACTCGGTGGTCAACACTATCAAGGAAGGCGCTATCGGTGCGTTGTCGGGTTCTGTAATCGGCAACATCCCGTTGGCGTTGGTAAACAACAGCTACGTAAAGATTGCGGATCACTGGGATGGTTCGACCACAAACCTGCATAAAGAAAGCTACTCGATCACTTCGGTCTGCAACTACGCTCACCCGTATGAACAGATCATGAAGATCTGGGTGCTGCTGTCTTTGTTCCTGCCAATGGTTGCTCCTAATACCGCTGGTGGTTCGACGTACACCTCACCGTTTATGTTGAAGGCTTTCTGTAAGTCTCGTTCGATTATTCGTACCGGGATGATGGAAAGTCTGAACTTCACTCTGGGTTCTGGTGACGGTGGCTGGACACTGGACCGTCGTCCTCTGAACCTGAAGATGGATTTCACGGTTGTTGACTTGGAACCGCTGATTACTGTTCCTGTTGACCGCTCGCTGAGCATCCTGGATCTGACCAACCCTTCGCAGGTGGCCAACCGGTTGTTCAACGATGACACCGCGTACAACAACTATCTGGCTCGTTTGACAGGTGTTGATTACCTTGACACCGTAATGAAGTACGCTCGCCTCAACCGTAACCTGACCGGGATTTCCCTCGATCTGAAACAAAGCATCCGGGCTGACAACATTGCAGCCAAGGTGAACGACTCGATCGTAGGTGACCTGGCTCGTATCTTTGTAAGACCTGTAGCCCGATAAAAAACTCAGTGGTAACTATAACCCCTCCTACCCCGCAAAGGGTAGGAGGGGTTATAGCGTGTTTAGAACGCGTACTGTGCGGCACCAGGAAACTGAGCTCTCAGTTGGAACAATGCAGACTGGTCGTGGAATATACCTGCGGTACACAACAGGGGAACCAGTTCTTCCGACGTTTGCAGCAGCTTAATCAAATCCGGACTGGCAGAGTTCATCAAACCGAGATCCAACACCTTACCGAAGTAAGTCTGCTTCAAGTACCAGTCAGGACCAATCAAGTCAGTCAGAATGGCCAGCAGCTTGTCACGGATAGCCGGGTATTGCTCAGGGATTGCCGTCTTATCAAAACGGAAGTTGCTGAACAACACAGAAACGAATCGTGGGTATTTACCCAGCAACACGTTCTTGGTCTGTGTATCGAACAGTTTCAGCATGGCATCCATGGATTCGATGTCACCATTGGTGATCACGTTCTGCATGGCTTCCAGTGCAGCATCCCGCTTGATCAGTTCAAATCCTTTCGGATAGGAATCCCAGATCTTGCGGTAACTGTCAGACATGCCGAAGATGGTTGCGTTCTTCAGCACGCTGTTATAGAACGCACCCTTAACACTGACGTCGAGCAGGTCATCCAAGCCAGCGGCTTTACCCACCATGTTCAACGCTTGCTTACCCAGTTGACCCCGCCAGTTATCGTTGATACGGAAGTTGGTGCCGTTGGTGGTCAAGATGTTACCGATATTCAAACCAGTAATCTTCCTGAACTCCTCAGCCAACGATGCAGACAGTGCACGAGCAGCACCATTCTGACCACCGTTGATCTTGTAACCCGCCGCACCCGTTACGGCCGAGATAATGGCGTTCTCACTGAAGACCACCCCATCAGGACCCATCTTGATGCTTTTGGTGAGATCCTTGAGATTCAGGATACCGCCCGACAGAGAGCCGATAATGCCGTTCAGTTGTTCTACCGCAGTCGAGCGGTATTCACTGATGGTTCCCATTACACCAGTGTCACGACTGGTCTTTAACGCCACACCCTGTTTCTGGTTGGCTGTGGTAACGTCTGCCGGCGTCAAAGAGGATTCCTTGACCGACTTCATGGCAGTGTTGGTATTGCTCTGGAAACTGCTCACAGAGGGGCTAAGGTCCAGCCCTTCAAATAAGTTCATTGGATCTCTCCATTCAAACAAAAAAATAAAGAGGTTGAGGTGGGGCAAGCGCCCCACCTATACCGTACCGGTCAAGAACTTTCAGGTTCGTCGTCGCGTACTGGAGGTAACTGCGCACGGTCTTTACCGACTATGCGTTGTACTTCCGAAACGACATATTCCTTGCCCTCAGTGTCAGTTACCTTAAAGATAATCTCCACCTTGGCCATCCTTAAAATTGAAAGCCCCTCCAGAAACTTGTTAAACGTCAAACCAGGTTTCTGGAAATACGTGTCCTTGATGTTACCTGTACGGGTGGTTCGTTCCTCTTTAGCGGCGTCAGGATCCTCCGTCGTAACGCGCCAATCCAGATAGTCCCTGAGATAGCTGATCCACTTACGTGGGTTCATGTCCATCTTGCGCAGCAGCTTACGAAACAACCGCGCTGGCGTATCCTGGAGTTGGTCGTCGTCTACGTATTTATGAGAAATACTGTCGAGCTGATTAGCCCTTAGGTTTTTCTTTGGCCTCTCCATTGAGCACCCTTTGTTGTGAATGCACGATCAAGCGAGCAATTGCGATAAGATCTTCAGTTAACATTTTGAAGTGCTTGCTGCTCAAGAATGCATCGAGTGGTGGATTGAAGGAATTCTTCTTCGCCTTAGCCTGCTCAGGAGTAAGCTGCGAACTGTGTTGTTCACAGTACAGCTTGAGCAAGTTAACCCCATACGTAAAGAAGAGCTCCGATGTATACCCACTGCTGTACCAGTCCATGAACGGTACCTTTCTTCCCACATCAAAACTACGGAACGCATCCTCCACCTTGACGGGCGTACCGCGGAACAACCCTTCTAACAGCCTGTGAGCCTCCCCAGAGGTGCGCGTGTAAACACTTAGCTCTAGGGTATACAGCCAGTCGAAATCTTCCTTCAGCTCGAAGGCAGCGACTTCCAGCAACGCATCGTATAGAAGTGTCACAGAGTCAATAAAACGGACCTTTGCAGACCCGTAACCTCTTTGAACCTCATCGAATTGAGCCAGTAACATATTGCAGTGTTCCTTTTGTGCCCATTTACCCACAAAAGGAACCTTCCCCAACAGCTGTAACAACGAACGTTTAGTGAGTATCATGAATCCATGCTCCTTACTGCTCTCTAACTAGTAATATAGGTTTAAAAAATTATGGACACCACAGAAGAAGCAGTAAAAGTTGTCCCTCCAAAGGAGATCTCCCCTTTTGCGGACACGATGTCTGATCTTGATAAGAAGCACAAGACCGAAGACGACGAAGCCGCTGCCATGATGGAAACCTTGCGTAAAGCGCTGACAGCTGACCTGGAAGACGAAGACCAGAACAAACTGGTAGAGGCTATCCAACAAGGTCGCGCACTGGCGCTCAACTACGCGATGATGCAATACCTGTCCAAACCGAGCAGCGCCTCTCTTCTGGAAGGCGTCAGTTCTCTGTTGGGACACATGGAAAAAACCGTACGGGATAACCGTAAGGAAAAAGCCAAAAAGAAAGAAGGCGAAACCAACGTACTGGCTTTCAACCAGATGCTGGAAGCCATGAAGAGCATCAGCAGTGGCGCAGTAGCATTGCCGGTATTCGACATGTCCAACTTCTTGCTCGATCCGAACAAGTCACTGTTGGAAGGCGTCAAGGAGGTTGCTCCGATCAAACCAGAAGAATTGGTGCAGGGCAACAGTCTGGTCGATATTGATGGCAACGCTGTGTAAAAATAATAGACCGCGTAAAAGCTAGAGTGGAGGCTCACGCCTCCACTCTAGTGAGGATGACTATTTTTCAGAATAATCAAAGAACTGGTGCTTGATCGGGATCAAGGTAATCGCCGTACCAACCGACAGACTGAGACTGAAGATCAGATCAGATGGACTGCCAGTAAAGGTATCGAGTTTCTTGGCCAGGATGTCTGGCACAATGAACGCGGTATTCGGAATCGGCAATTTACTCAGCGACTCCATCAACAGCTTGGAATCCTCACCGATCAACGAGTCGTACTTAAACACGTAACGGAACTGTTTGTAATACGACGACGTCATCTTCGCCGGATCACTGCTGAACGTCTTGACCGTTACCAACCCTTTAAAGGCCGCCCGACAGTGCAGGATAAAGTCATCCAACATTGCCTGGTCAAACTCATAAGGAAAGGTGTTGACATTCAGGTTAACCGTCTTGATGGCTACCGGTCGTTCATCCAACTGTTCCAACTCAACCACCGTGCGGAGGAAGTCGTTGTAGAAGTTGGAGGGGTAGTACATCAGCCAGTCGCTCAGAGAACGCTTCTTCCAGACACCCTCATACTTCTCGCGATCGATCTTGAAGAACGGGTAGCTGAAGGTGTCGAATTCACGTTCCTTGTAGTTCTTGGCGATATGCAGTTCCCACAGCCGATCACCTTCGGCCTTACGCTTGGCATCGTCTTCGATACCCTCAGTCATCAACAGACTGAGCAAACCGCGACGGGGATCATAGATGCAATCAATCTCCGTATAGATTTCCAAGACCCGGTTCATTTCTGTTCACCCTTCTCACCACCTTTCGCGTTGTCAGCGGGAGGGGTGACTTCCAGGCGCATGGCGTCGCCGTAAACACGGACTGCCAGCAGAACAAGGTAAGACAGTGCTCTGTGGTCGTTATGCTGCTTGGCGATCTCTCCACCCGGCGTACCCTGGATTACACTCTGGAGCAGCTTTTCAAACTGATCGATCAGCTGTTCACGCTTTGCACCCAGGTCGGTGAGTACCTGCATTTGGAAGCCGATCCAGGCGTCGTAAGCTTCACCGTCGTTGCCGACGCCTTTGAAGAAATCGTCGTAGCCCTCACCGAAGCGAACCAACGGAACCAAAAAGACAGTCGACATTGGAATCTTCAAACCAGGGATGTCCTTAGGCTGAAGATCGATTAACGCGTTGTTGATCACCAGCTTAAGGTGCAACAGGTCATTCATGTCTTCCATGGTGCACCTTATCTCCGGGAATCAAAGTTGTTGTCGATACCACGAGCCCGCATCAGGAAGTGAGCGGTTTTCAACACCTTGGCGATATCGCCCCGCTCCAGACTGGAGTTGGTGTTGGTCTTACCCGTGGTGAGGATGTCGTTCTTGTACGCACGCAGGGCCTGCTGATCACCACCCTTGACGTTGTACAGCTCGTTCGCCATGATCGTAAGTCCGAGGTTCCGGAGTACAGTGATTTCAGGCTGACTGATACCAGTCGAACGGCTGTCACCCATGACCTGCCCTGTGAGGTCGTCGATTTTTGTGTCGTCTTTGGCAGCGGAGAACTTTTTTACCCACATCTGACGTTGCTTACGCAGTACATCAGTACCAACGATCGCGGTGTACGGAGTCATCGACTTGATGCCCGTTTCCTCGTCGTAGATTACCAAACGCTGTTCGATGGAAATCCCGTATTCCTTTGCAAGCTTTTTGAGGTTTTCCCAATCGATCATCTCATCCGGGTCATTGTTACTCCCCCAGATGGCCAGTACTCCAATTTCTTCAAGCTTGTCGACGAAAACATCCATCTGCTTGTCATTCATGGCTTTGAACAGGCGCTCGTAGATCACCCGGTTGCCACCGCCCTTGGTGACTTTACCCATAAAGGTCAGGATAAAGTCTTCGAATCCTTTACGGTTCTTTGCCATGATTACTTCCTCAGGTACCCGTACTTGGTGTAAGGCTTGTTGGCGTTCGTCACCACCTCACACGCCATCGAGAGGAAGGGATCGTTTTGTGCGATCGTGATGGTCACCAGGCGGTCGAACAGCATGGTTACGTTTTCCAACGTTTGACCGAACACAGTTTTGTTCTTGTCGTCGACCGGAATCACTTGAATGGATTCGTCAACGTTACCCAGACCGTACTTACCAGAAACAGTAAACATGGTAATGCCGTCTTCTGAGCGTTCAGCCAACTTGGCTTTCAAGTTGGCCATGTAACCAAAAGGATCAGCGCAGATGTTGATAAAATTACTGTCGGCAACCACCAACACGACGTTTCCACATTGTTCAGTATCCATGCCCGCAATCCCCTAAATAAGAATAGGGACTCGATGAATTGAGTCCCCTATACATTGCCGCGTTACTTAGCGGCTTTCTTTTCAAGCCAGTACGGCTTACGCTCGCCGAGCGCAATTTTCAACAGCTCCATAGTCGAGACGGTGTGCTTCTTGATCTCTGGGTTCGTGTGCCAGTAGTACACGGTGTTTTCCAGAATGTCGTCCCAGCTATACCCCTGCTCTTTGATCTTCGCGTAGAGTTCTTGGGGTGTGATGCGATAACGCTTCGGTGTATCCAGCCAGAAGGCCTGCATGTGCAGCATCTGATAGCAGATGGTCAACGCACGGTCCAGCTTGGCATCGATCAGGGTCTTTTCCCAAACGGTGGTACGACCCAGCTTCAGCTCAGGATAGAGTACGCAGGCGTGGCTGATAGCCGAACCTTCGAGACCGAACATGCCATTCGTTTTCATAGCATGATACATGGTCAGACCTTCCTGGATCCCTAGACTTTGGGAACCAATAAAGAAGAAACTGCCACCACTGCTGCCACTCTTGTTACGATAGGCAGTAAATGGGTAGAACAAAAGATCAGGGTTTTCTTTAGCATCTGCATCAACAAAAATGTCTCGTCCATACGGGTTGGGGTACAGCCATTCTTGGCCGTTCTTCAATGCGGAACCTTTGATGATCTCCCAGCCCACTTGTGGGATGCGCATCATCGACTTCGGCCCCTTGAGTTTCTTACCAGGACGGATGAAGACCGATTCCTTTTCCTGAGGACGGCCGGTCATGTTGATGGTGTCAACAACCTGAGCAGTCCAGAACTGTACAGCGTGGATTTCACCGCCGAGTACGTCAGCATCTTCGTAGACGATACGACGCATGTTACCGATTGCCATATCGCGAGTACGCTTCTCGCCGCCTTCGTCGACGTCACCGTCTTGGAAGTGTGCGGAGATCTTGTGGAAGTGCATCTCGGAGATCGAGTCCACAAAGGTAACGATAGGGGTGATCTGCTTGATTGGCAAACCATCGTTACCGAGGTACGGCGTTTCGATGTAAATGTCTTTCTTGGCCTTGATGTCTTCTTTAACCTTCGTGTTGAGGTCTTTGAAGAAGTTGTGAACCCAGGTGCCATCCACACCGGCGATCTCAGCCTTTGGATCCAGACGACCGAACGGGTTGGCCTTGTGGTCGTTACGGTTGAAGTAGAAGAAGCGTTTACCGAGAACGTGTTCGTTGAAGTAACCCGGAATACCACATTCACGGTCATACATGTCGGCCATACGTTTAACCGACAACGTGGCCTCGATGTCCATGACGAACGCAACAGACGTTTGATGTCGGAACAACATACGAACGATCTGTAAAGCGGCTTCACCAGTTTTCTGCGTGTTGTTACCACCGGTTACTGCGTTGTTACGGCAAGCACCGCCATTGAGGTACGTGATGCCGTCCTTGCCGATCACGTGTTCGCCGTTGATCATGTCGTTGATTGGCGACACATTATAAGCCGGAATCAGCGAATCAGATGATTTGATGTCGGCGATAAAAGAAAGCGGACTTGACATTGCGCTCTTCCTGATAATTTTATGAATTCAATCCAGGGGCCATCCGCCCAATCATTATTGGGCAAACTGCCCTCCCCCAAACTATATGAATACAGAGGTCAGTAATGGAACAATCTACCGACACCCCTAACTACTTGGCACTGGTCAAAAAACCAGAACCTTTTACTGTTCAAGGCTTTGAAGCCCTGAGCCTGGGTGAAAACTTTAATCTGTTCTTTAAAGAGTTCACTTCCTCGATCGACAACCGCATGGCGACCCTGAGCCGGTCGATCCACAAGGTAGATGCTTCAGCGGCACATCAGAACATCCGTGCCAACAAAGTGATGTACGTCAAAAATACCGGGGTGGAGCTCCTGACTCCTGAAGGTTACGCGGCCGGCATGGGCAACATGATGGCGCACACCAAAGCGGTGACTGACGGCATCTACATCGTGTGCAGTTTGAAAACCGAGGCGTCGAGACTATATGATTGGCTGAAGCAAATCATTCGTACCGGCCGTATCGATCGCAGCTTCAACTGGTCGATCCGCGACTTCGACAATGCACTGAACAAAACCGAAAACTTTGTTCGTCAACTGCCTACCGACAGCCGTAAACTGAAGTTTACTCTCGGTCAGGTGTACTTCAACTTCGACGAGTTCTTTGCCTGCATTGATGCCTTCAACGCCACTGTGCAAACGCTGGGTGCACGCGACATCGAGATTCTGGCCAAGCAACTGACCGGTGTGTACGAACTCGGTGAACTGTTGGTTCAGAAGATCAAAAGCAACGAACTGGTGATCCGCGAACAAGGCATCGACGACATCGAAACCATCGTCAACAAGTTTGTTGGCCTGGTGAACCTCTCGGGTGCCATCCTGGTGCTCCTGAACGACCTCACCGCGGTGTTCAACGAACAAGTCAAGACCATCTCCACCCTGAAATAAAAAGCAGCCATAAACCTAACTACAGGAGCCCACACAGGCTCCTGTAGTTAGTAGGCACTTTATGACTTTCTGCCCAACTCTGCTTCTGACAACACCCGAAGGTTTGCTCCTGCGCTGGTGTGCACGTAGATAAAGTCGTTTGTCTTTACCAGTGTGCAGTAACGCATGCCTTGTGCGTTACGGGAGTCAACCGCCACCCACACTTCCACATCAGGATCTTCGACCGAGTTAAACGCGTTACGCTCTGGAAGGTCATACCCTACAGACAACGTGAGCAGAACCGGCTTAACCGCATTACGGTGTTCGACCGGAACCTTAAAGGTTGTCTTCAGTTGGTTGAAGTCAGGATGCAACTTCACCTTGGTAATGCCCTTGCCGTTGGTTTCCTTGACGTAGATCATGTCCGTGATGTTGTAGAACTTGGTGTCGCCAAAGACGTTGTTCTCATCCTTCTTGAGGAAAGACTCGAGTACAATGTCCATGGTGTCCAAGAACTCACGGATACGATACGACATCAAAACCGGAGAGATCAACTCGATCAATACCGGCTTACCATTGCCCTTAGTAACAGGCGAGACAAGGTTATTATCTTCCTTAACAGCAGGAATGGTATCCAACATGCGAGCAACGTCTTTACTCGTCAGATTGTTGAGTGTTCCTGCCGACAGGTACCCGTCTGGGTTCGCAATCTTTTTGGCAGTAAACTCGAACATCTTGTCCAGTAACGTGATCGGAGTCAGTGTATACAACTTCGAGTACGTAACGTCAGGGGTAATCTTGCCGTAATAGTTTTTATCAGGTTCAACTTTACCAAAGCTGTAAACCCGATACCCGTGGAGCAAGTCGTAAAACTTCTCGAACTGCCCGGTTTCGAAGTACCAACGGCTGGCGCTGACTATCTTGTTAAAATCCGTCTCTGGGTTCTCGTATTCCTTACGAGACATTACCGAAATATTCGGCTTCTGCTCATGACCCCATACGCTGGATATTTCAGCAATTTCCATCTGCTTATGTGCAAGCCGGTTACCCATGCCGCCTTCAGCAGAACCCGGAAGATCGAAGAATAACTTGCGTTCCTTGTCGTTCTTCAGAATCTCCAGCTGTTCGTAAACTTCGAGACCGGTTTTGATCTCTTCTTTGGACAAGGTGTACTTACCAACTTTCACATCCTGCCCAGATACTACATTCCACGCGGGTTCCTGCAACTTACTGATCAGCTCCAGTTCCTTGTGGGGTGTTACAATCCACAGGTTCTTTTGCTTACGTTCGTTGGCTAGTTTCAGAACCTCCAAGAATCCTTTCAACAAGCTGTCAATATAACTGTGTGCATTGGGAACAGTCAGACTGACGATATCCTGTACTACAACCACGGTGTTCGGTTTCTGTTTGTTGCCGGTGTAGTAACCTGTCGAGGTGGCTACATCTTTGGCCAGTTTCTTTTTGCCCTCTTCGTTCACATCATAGGTATAACCATGGCCACCCAGGTAGTAATGATGTTTACGACGACCTTCCTTGGGTTCTAAGGCGTTTGCAATGAGATAAACGACCATGTTTATCGTGGGAATAATATCGTCCATTGTGATGTGCCCTTAAGAGGTGTAGTTACACATTAATGAGCTCCCGGGTGAAGATTCACATCACGGACTTTTCAGAACCTTCAACATCAGCACACTGTTGTTTTTCCGCAAGAGGATGTTCTCGTCCAGTGCTTGGATAAGCTGCAAACGCAACCAACGGTTTTGTTCGAGCAGACGAGCGTTAGTCTTGAGGAAAAGGATATTTTCTTGCTTTAAGGCCATGTTCTGACCTGCCAGCATGTCGTTGATGCGAATGAACCCTTTAATAGGCCCACCGTTATCCCCATCGAACAAAAGGTTAACTTTAGAAATACCCACCTCCATATCCGCCAGCTCTGTCCTCATGTTGAAGTTCGCAATCGCAAGACTGGTCGATACAAACATGAGTACGGTAACCAGGAAAATCAAGGTCTTCAGGGCCGATGTTAATTGCTCTTCAAGTGTTTCACCCTTTGTCAACGAGAGTACAAATTCTATAGATCTGTTGGTTAGCTCTCTAAAGACCGCTAACATGGGACCATTCCTTACTGAAGAGGTGAGAGTTTATGAGCGTTACAATGTTTTTGTCTTTCGGAAGTATATCACCCCTTTATAACAACAATCCAGAGAACGCTGCTCCAATGGGCGAACTCTCCAATAAATCCAGGAGCTATCAGAAAGACCCTGGTACCTTTACCCGTACTGACGCAGCTACGGTTACTGAGTTGGTCAACTTCCTCAGCCTGAAAGATGACGTTGAAATCAAGATGCCAAGCGATATTGCCTTGGTACAGATCAACATCAGCGACTGGCTGTATGCGCAAGCGAAGCTGGGTAATATTACCAGCAGTCGTCCAAACACTCTCGCCCTGCTGCAAGCCAACTTCTCGAACAACATCGAAATTACCGATGTTGGCGAAATGGTCACCGACAACACCATCTGGTTGCCAAGCTTTGTGCAAGGCGCGCATCTGGTAGGGGGTGAGCGTCAAGAGTTCTACCTGTGGTTTGCTGACGCCTATTTCCAGGATCAGTTCCCACGGGTCAAGTTCACCGCCGTCCACCCTCTTCCGCTGGATGAGATGGACTTCCTGATGGAAGCCAACTACAACCAGATTGAAAAACGGTTGAAGCTGGAAACCCCTAAGGTCATCGAAGACCGCCTGAAGACACTGAACAACGACAGTGCCTGGCCCTATACCGACCGGGATGTGTTGGAGTTCCAGATCATGGACCTCATTAACACCCCAAGCTACAACGTCGGTAGCTGGACCTATATCTGGTGGGGTAACGGTAAAGATGCAGAAGATCAGCTGTTCGATCAACTGCAACAAGAGATCCTTGATCACTCCATCTACGGTCGTGACCGTTGGGAAGAGAAGATCCCGGACCTGTTCAACCCGTTGGAATGGTACGTCATTCCGAGCTTTGACCGCTATGGCTTGCTGAACAAGGCCAACGGTGCAAAACAGTTCTCGCCAATCACCGATCGTGAAACCATGATGGTGTTGGTAGACAAGTACCTGACTCCGAACATGACGTCAGACCACGTCATAAAATCCATGCAGATGGTTCCTTTCATGTATAAGTCGCTCAACTGCGCCTTCGTGGCTAAGTTGAACAACCGTGCAGGAATGGAGAAAATCACTGCGTTGTTCCCGGATTATTCGATGATCTCTCCACTCGACCCAGACTTCGGTCTGATGTCTGACGTCACGATGGAATTCGTTCGTCAGATGGAGAACCTGCTGGCTGCTGCTGAAGTGGTAACCCCTATCAGCCTGCCGCCTCAGGGCATCACTCGGATCGAACGTTTCGGCAAGGTCTACGTGGCTCGTCGTATTGGCAAGGTGAAAATCCTGGTCATGACGCGCTGGCAAATGCTGCAAGACGGTGTAGTGAGTAACTAACCATGGCTGATCAAAACATGATCCCGGCTATTAATGCCGCGGGTCGCTTCGAGGCGGCAGCGCCGTTTGACCAGATTGTTAATCAGTCTACCTATTACACGGTAGAGGCTACCCGTACCATCCACGAGATGGAAGGCGCCAAGCTGGATGTCTACAGTCTGGTGTTTGCACCAGTTGGGGTGACTGCTGAAGACTTCCCAACTGTACTCAAACGTGCCAAAGCCGACGGAGCTATTATCTGCGCATTGCTGGACCGTAATGGGGTTCCAGTTTATGTTCCTACCACTTACCTGACGTCGTTCCCATTGGTAGACGGTGTGTCGTATGAGAACATGTGCATGGTCGCTTCTCTGGGCCCTGTACCGCCTTTCATGCGAGACGCCATGCAACAAGTGCTGGATCACACCAAGCAGTACATTGCTGCTACGCTGGGGGTTACGTCGACTATCCGTTTGGGGACCATTCCAACGGTGGGTTACGTGAGCCAGGCTCAAGCCGACGCGTATGAGAATACTCGTAAGGATAACATCACTGATTCCAGTAATGATGTAGCCAAGGTCCGAGCGTTGACGCAACAGATTGCCAACAAGGATGCCTATATCGGTAAACTGGAAAGCGATCTGATCACTACCAAGAACACCCTCGCTACAACCCAGACCAAACTCACTGCGACTCAGGCGGCGCTGGCAAGCGCTAACGAGGCATTGGTGGCGGCTGGTCTTCCACCTATCCCAGTACCCTGAAGCAGCCATAACGCCTCTAACAGCCCTTGCGGGGGCTGTTAGAGGTAGTCGTGGTTTACACCTGACGAATCGTCCCAACTTCAATGCCGTCATCGCCCGACACTACAGTGCGGTAGGTGTACGGACGAATGTACGGACTTTGCACATCCAACAGGTAACCGTAGAGAGCATCTACGAAGCTCTGCGTGTAGCTGTTGAGGATCTGCTTCTTGAAGTCCAGCTCTTCGTTTTCAATCGGAGTTGGACGACCTTCTTCGTGGTACTCGTAAACGACCCACTCGTTCAGATCCAGACCGATGTTACCGCCGTGAGCGTTCAGCTTGCCGATAACTTCGTTGGCGACTTCTTCCATGTACTTCACGCCGTATGCCGCAGAGAAGCCATACACACGGTTGAGGAAGTGACTGGAGGCCATCAGCTGTTCTTTGAGGTTGGTATCAAAGATCGCCTGAACCATCGGATGCGGGTTGATCATCGCGCGGTACTTCTCGAACATGCGGTTGATCTGACGCGTACCGTGGCTGATACGTTTAACGTTGACCTGAACCACTTTGCTGTAGTCGGTCCAATCGAACAGGTTGATTGGATCATCGCCCAGAACGATTTCACCGGATTCCGGCAGACGAGGATAAACGCGATCCAGCGCTACGTTCATCTTCTTCAGACCGTCTACCCCTTTGAAGCTGAGGTACAGGTCGTGGTCTTTCTGAGGGATCAGATCCGCCAGTTTCACCGCCAGGCGATTCAGTTCTGCCAGGCGCACACGCAGGTCTTCGTTCAGGCGCTCGTTGACCTCGGCAACCAGGATAAAGTCACCGTCAAAGAGTTCGTCCATCGGCCCTTTGCTGAAGTCCATCGGGAAGAAGGACAGCGGCAACTCTATAGGCGCCTGGGTTACATTGAGGTTGAAACCTTTCGCCGACTGACGACGTTGATGAGTCCACTTCATCGGTTCGTCACCACTCATTGCGGCGAAGAACGCAGGAACATCCTTGCTCAATACAACGAATGAGCGAGAGACTTCTCCGACCTGGAAGCGGAACCATGTCACTGGCTGATCACCGTCCATGCCCTCATAACGGAAAATACGCAGGTCGACCGGGTAGGCCAGCTCAATACGAGGATCGTGAACCACTTTGGTGAACGGGACGTCGTTAACCGCCAGCATGAAGAACTTGATCAGACAGCCAACCGGAACAGTAATACAGTTGTCGCGATTCGGGAAGATCTGTGGCAGGGAATGCACTGCTTTTGCAAGCATGCCGGAAATGTCGGCTTCTTTGGTGGAACTGGCGAAGCTTTCTACCTGGCCGACTGCAAGCGTGGCGGTGTCTTGGCCTTCTTTTGGCGTGGTCATTTCCTTCAACAGCTCCTTCGAGCTTTCAGGGGTGTGAGTTTCAACCTTGAAGAAGTCTTTGTGGACTTTTACCGGCTTACCGGTTTCTGGATCGAGCAGGATGAACGTACCGATGCAAGGTTCGCCGGCCGCTGCTTTGGCAATGGCGATACCTTGTTCTTCCGGGGACAGCGCGGTGATGCAGTTGTACTGGTCTTCTGTGCCGACAGGCAGCTGTACAAGATCAGCCAGCCCTTGGTCCATCGTAAGTGCTACAGGGATGCCACCCTCCATCTTTTCGATGTAACCTTCTTTCGGTGCATTGGCTCGGGTTTCTTCAACCAACGTGTGCCATTCTTCGTCAGTCCCTACAAAGCCATTCGCCATACCGGTCTCGTAGGAGGCATCAGGGTGGACGTAACCGATACTGGCATCAGCACTTTTCTTTTCTTCGCTCATCACTTTCCCTCTTTTTAAATGGGTGCCATCGGAGGCAGTTCATGTTTAACTTCTTTTCAGTTGCTGTAAAGCAAACTGGGGTGTATGTACATATCACAGGAGTTTCATACGGCGCACTAGCACGAGACATCGAAAAGTTCTACAGCAGCTCACTGATCACCAAATGGCAGATCCGTAGAGAGACCTGGGACACCATCAAGGTTCATAACTTCTTTCTGGTGGAATTACACATCGCCCTGGGTGAACTGCTAAAGGTTCGTAATCTTCGTAGTCGTCGTAGAGAGCTGGCAGAATTAAAACACCTGCTGGAAACTGAAACCTGGATTAAAGATACTGTCAACCCCGTAGGTAAACAGTTCGACTTCAAGAAACTGGAGCGTTTTAACGTTACTCCTTTCCCTAAACAACGTGAGTTCCTGGAACAATACCCCATCGTTAAACCCAGCTATCACCTTAAAGGATTGCTGCTGGATGCTGCGGTGGGTAGTGGTAAGGCAATGCCCCTGAGTACACAGGTAAAGGTACCGGGCGGCTGGAAACGTCTTGGTGACCTTAAGATAGGTGACCAGGTGATAGGACCCAAAGGGAACGTTGCCAATGTCACAGGTTACTTCCCCCAAGGTGTGACCGAGAGTTTCCGCTTTACCTTTGAAGACGGCCGTACTGCTGACTCCCATCCATTGCACCTGTGGGAAGTGGCCGAGTCAGGGTTTGACGAAGATGGTAATGCCGTGGGACAAACCCACGTAACCACTACCAAAGACATCGTTAACCACTTCGATCAGTTCAGTTACCATATCCCGTTGGTAGGGGATGTAGGTGACACAGTAGAACCATCCGGCCTGGACCTGGTACAGATTGCCACGGGTCTGCTGACTGCTGGTATACATATGGCACACCCAGTGACAGAACTTTCCTACGTGGATCGTCGTCAGATTGCTAAGCACATGATCGAGCAATCAGGGTGCCATCTGTCCGAGGTAGGCGTGTCAGTTATTACGGACAACGCTTACGGGGCCAGCAACTTCCAGAAGGTTATCTGGAGCTTGGGAGGGGTTGCTAACCTTGAACCCTTTGGAGACCTGTATAAGGTTAACTTCAAGCACCGTGATATGGTGTGGCTGGTCGACAGTTTAATACTGGAGTCGCTGGGGAATATCCTCGACGTTACCCAGTACATGAAGCTTAAGCTGAAGATCGTGGCCATCCAGCAGCAGCCTCAGATCGAAACAGCCTGCATCAGCATTGACAGTGAAGACCATCTCTACATTGTTGATAACTGGATCGTCACTCACAACACCGTGACGTCACTGATGTGGTCGGTGCTGGTTAGCGATAACAAATGCATCATCATTTGCCCTCTGAACATTGTGGAGGAAGTTTGGATTGGCAATATGACGAAACGCATGAAGGAGATGCCGCGCGTGTGGACGTCTACGTCGGGTCGTTTGCTAACAGACGATTACGACTACTACATCATCCACTACGAGTTCCTCCAGGGCAATCACTACGATCATCTGCGTAAGTGGTTCAATGAGGCGATGAAGCGTAACAAGGCGAAGTTTTCCCTTATCCTCGATGAGTCGCATAACTTCAACGACATTAAGTCTAAGCAAACTCGTCGCTTGGTTGAGTTAGCTGATGATGGGTTGTTTGAAGATGCGCTACCGATGTCTGGGACGCCGCTGAAGGCGCTTGGGAGTGAGATCTTCCCTATCACCTGCCTTATCGACAAACACTTCGACAAGACCGCCAGAGAGTTCTTCATGGCGAGCTATGGACGTAACCGTCCTGCGTTGATGGCATTGTTGGCCAACCGTATTGGTCGAGGTAAGTTCTCGATCCCCGAACTGGCTGGTATGGGTGATCCTCCTCCGTTTGAGATCATCAAGGTTAAAATCCCTAACGGGGAAAAGTACACGCTTGATGCTATCCGTCTGGAGATGCAGACCTACATTGTAGACCGAGTCCGTTTCTACAATGCACACATGGCCGACTTTATCGTGTTCTATAACGATGTTGTCCAGCGCTATGAGTTTACGATCCTCAAACAGCCTAAAGAGCTGGCCGCTCTACAACGCTACAAGGCGATCGTTAATCGGTTCCGCTCCCAAGGGTATAACAACTTCACGGACGCGGCTGACAGCGCCTTCTGTAAGGCTGTAGAGGAGGATATCGAGCGCGGTCTTAAAGGTCCTGAACTGGCTGAGTTCCGTAATGTGAAATCGGCTGTTAAGTACTTGGCATTGAAGATCCGTGGTGAGGCTTTGGGTAACGTATTGGGTCGTGCTCGCATCAATGCGATTAAAGATCTGATTGCGTACGCTGAGTTGCCTAAGTTCATCGACGACGTTGAGAAGAAGACCGTAATCTTTACTTCTTACGTGGAAGCCTTGAAACTCTCGGTTGACTATCTGTCTGCCCAGGGCTACAAGCCTGTATCGGTGTACGGTGAGAACAGCAGTGATCGGGAACCTACCATCAAGCAGTTCGATGAAGACCCTAAGACCAACCCACTGGTAGCTGTGTACAATAGTCTGAAAGAAGGTTACCCGTTGCTAATGGCTAACCAGATCATTGGACTGGATTCCCCGTTCAGGGAAAACGAATTGCGACAAGTAAAAGGTCGTATCTGGCGTACGGGCCAAGACGCAACTCAATGCTTCTTCCGTATGTTGGATATGGACACCGGTAACAAGCTCAACATCACCACACGCAGTCTGGACATCCTTGCCTGGAGTAAAGAACAGGTGGACGTCTTGATGGGTCGTATGGACGGTCAGGTGGCGTTTGCCAACGTGACGGGTGAAGAGTGCCTGGATATTAGCGACGAACCTATTGGCCGCCCACTGCAAATGAGCAACGGCGTCCTTTCCCTCTTTTGTTAAGGACTAAGCGATGTACGAAGAACTCCCAGAAGTAAGTCACGTAGAAACCATGATGGATGGCATCCTGGATTCGCTTACCGGCACTGAGAGCCTTGACCTCTCCCGTGCTCAACTTTACGTTATCGGCGTACTGGACGGTGCCGAGATCACTCGTTCTTCCGTAACGGGCACTGAGGGCTTCTTCAGTGAAATCGGTACGGGTATTGCCAACGCCTGGCAATACGTCATGAAGATGTTCAAGTCCATCTGGGACTTCTTCTTCGGCAAGAAGAACAAGGAAGATTCCGAAGCCGCCAAGGCATCCGTTAAATCGGTGGAAGACGCGGTCAAGGACGTTGAATCTCCTCAGGTGACTGAAGCGAACGTTAAACAAGTTGTCGCCAATATCGAAAAGAAAATCGACAAACTCCCAGAGACCTCCCGAAAGAAAAAGGAACTCAAGAAGAAAGTCGAGACTGCCAAAGCTGAAGCACCCGCCAAAGCCAAAGCTACAGCGACCCAGCTGATCAAGGAAGTCTTTGACGAATCGCTCATCGACAAGCCGAAGATGAATCAGGTGGCCAAGGAGTTCAACAAGCTGGCCGGTGATCTGAAGGCTCGTCAGGAAGAACTCTCGGCGGCTGATGGGGATCGTCAAGTGTTGGGTCGTGCCATCCAAACGTTCCTGAACGGCTTCACGGGGATGCAGGAGCCACGTAAAGGTTTGGCTGAGTCCAAGGCCTGGGTCTCTCATGCTAAGCGCTGTCTCGAAGCTACAGACAACAGCCTTCTGACAATCCGGGCTATGAAGTCTGAGCATGAGCATGCCATCAAGGATACTCAGGCGAAAATCGACGGCCTCCAGAAGAGTCAGTACAGCAAACAGGAGTTGATCGAAGAGATCACCGACCTTAAGCGCGTAATGGCGACCATCATGACGGTCATCAAGACTGCTGAGAGAACGCGTGAGTGTGTTAGCGAAATGGCTAAATCCATCGAAAGCTGCTGCGTGAAAACAAAAGAAAACTAATAACCAGAGTACTCCTCCTAACCCACGTGGGTTAGGAGGAGTATAACGGATTACCAGTTATCGATTGGGCCGTAGAAGCCAGTGTACACAGCAACAGCTTTGTCGATATCGCGTTGTGTTTCTGCCGCCATC
>Ga0182005_1000025_pt1 | contig 235532 bp, 215 predicted proteins | sample Sormic07211103_1_FD_123021 | JGI IMG/M metagenome (GOLD analysis project Ga0182005, IMG submission 123021) | Rhizosphere microbial communities from Sorghum bicolor, Mead, Nebraska, USA - 072115-103_1 MetaG | ecosystem: Host-associated > Plants > Roots > Rhizosphere | place: USA: Nebraska... | reverse complement strand
GTAGGCGTTGACCCAGATGGTGGCCAGGTAGTTCACGCCGCCGGACTGGGCGACGGACTTGGTGTAGCCGAATTCCGTGTAGGCGTCGCACTCATTGCCCAGACGATATTTCATGGTATTGCCGCCCAGGCCGAAGCAGCCTTGCGAACCGCCGTCGCCCGAGGTATTGCTGCCGGCGCCGGCGCGCAGGTAGCCGTGGAAGCCTTCGGAGTCGGATGGGTACATGGGGTCGGCGGCAGCGGAACCGCTGGCGATAGCCAAGACGATGGCAGCTGGCAGTGTTTTCAGCACAGCCTTCAACATGTTGCGATGCAGCATGGTAAGTCTCCTCAGTAATTTATTTTTTATCTAGTCATTCGTGGCCGAATGTACTGGCCAGAATTCTTTCCAGCAGGGACATAGTAACTATACTACGAACAAATATCAACATATTATGTTGTAATCCTACGACTACTCTGCGACACTTTATTTGCGTACCGACAAGCGAGTTGACGGCCCTGTTTTTTTCGCTGGCGTCACCCCATCTGACACGGTGAACAGGCATTTGCGCCGGCACCCCGCATTTTTCGGCACGCGACACGTATACGAATTAAAATCCTTGGTTTTTGCCATAATGACAGTGCGCCGCCAAGACAGCGCACGCAGACGAGACTAGGCACCGCCATGAAAATTGATGAAAAAATGGAAGTAGCAGGCAGCGATCCGGCGGAGCGTTTCAGTGAAGGGCCGCGCCTGCTGGCAGACATCGGCGGCACCAATGCCCGCTTCGTGCTGGAAACGCGCCAGGGCCACCTGGAAGCGGTCGCCGTGCTGCCCTGCGACGACTACGCGTCGCTGCTCGACGCCATCACCGCGTATATGGATAGCAGCGAGGCGCGCGCCGCCGGTTCGGCGCGCGTGCGCCATGCGGCCATCGCCATCGCCAATCCCATCGACGACGACAATATCCGCATGATGAACCATCACTGGTTCTTCTCGATCGAGGCGATGCGCGCCGCGCTGGGCCTCGACACCTTGCTGGTAGTGAACGACTTCACGGCGCTGGCCATGGCCCTGCCCTATCTGCGGCCCGACCAGCGCCAACAGATCGGCGGCGGCATGGCGCGCGCCGACAGCGTCATCGGTCTGCTTGGTTCGGGCACGGGCCTGGGCGTGTCGGGCATGATCCCGGCCGAAGACCGCTGGATCGCGCTGGGCAGCGAAGGAGGCCACGTCAGCTTCGCCCCCTGCGACCAGCGCGAGATGGACGTGCTGTCCTTCGCCTGGCGCGAACTGTCGCACGTCTCGGCCGAACGCCTCGCCTCCGGACGGGGCCTGGAACTGATCTACCGCGCCCTGTCCGACCGGGCTGGCCTGCATGACGTGCCGCCGCTGCTGGCGGCCGACATCACCAGCCGCGCCCTGAACAATGAATGCGACGTGTGTCTGGAAGCGGTGGACTGCTTCTGCGCCATCCTCGGCTCCATCGCCGGCAACGTGGCCATGACCCTGGGCGCGCTGGGCGGCATCTATATAGGCGGCGGCATCGTGCCGCGCCTGGGCCCTTTGTTCGAACGGTCGCAATTTCGCGCCCGCTTCGAGCAAAAGGGCCGCCTGAACGAATACCTGGCGCAGATCCCCACGTTTCTGATCACGGCCGAACTGCCTACTTTTCTGGGCATCGCCGCCATCCTCGCGCAAAAGCTCAAGCGCGCCCATACCGGCGCGCCCGTGCTCGAATCCGTGCGCCAGGCGCGCGGACGCATGAGCCCATCGGAATGCAAGGTGGCCGACTGGGTGCTGAAGGAACCGAACGCCATGCTGACCCTGCCGATCGCCGAAATCGCCCAGCGCGTCGGCGTCAGCCAGCCGACCGTGATGCGCTTTTGCCGCTCGATCGGCGTGCAGGGCCTGGCCGATTTCAAACTGAAGCTCGCTTCCGGCCTGACGGGCGGCGCCATCACGGTGGCACACTGCCACGTGGAGATTTCGGACTCCGACGCGGAGCTGGCGCGCAAGGTGCTGGGCAATAACGCCTCGGCAGCGCTGGCCATGCGCGACATGCTCGACGTGAAGGCGCTGACGGCGGCCATCGAACTGCTGCGCGGCGCGCAGCGCGTGGAATTGCTGGCCGTGGGCAGCGCCCGCGTGGTGGCCGACGACATGCAGCACAAGCTGCTCAACCTGGGCATCGTCAGCAGCTTCTTTGCCGACCCGCAGGCGCAGGAAATGAGCGCCGCCATGCTCAAACCGGGCGACGTGGCGCTGGTCATTTCCCGTTCGGGCGCCCTGCCCGACCTGCTGCGCACCGTCAAGGTGGCGCAAGGCTGCGGCGCGCGCGTGCTGGCGATCACGGCCAGCGGTTCACCATTGGCCAAGCTGGCCGACGTGCTGCTGACCTTGAACCACCCGGAAGGCAACCTCAATTTCGTGCCCATGATCGTGCGCCTGCTGCAGCTGATGATGCTCGATATCCTGTCGGTGGGACTGGCGCGGCGCGACACGGCGCAGCGCACCAGCGCCGCCGAACTGGAAGAGGGTCAATTGCACGGCATGCGCATCAGCGGCAAGCTGAAATTCGGTGGCCACCTCGAATAAGGCGGCGCCCGCCGCCCCAGCCCCGCTCGACAGCGCCAGCGCCAGCGGCGCCACCGTGCACGACGTGGCGCGCGTGGCCGGCGTGTCGGCCATGACGGTATCGCGCGTGATCAACGGACGCGCCAGCGTCAGCGCGGCCACGCGCGACAAGGTCGAAGCGGCGATCGCCAGCCTGCGCTACCAGCCCAACCTGGCGGCCCGCGCGGCCCGCACGGGCACCCTGCGCATCGGCCTCTTGTACAGCAACCCCAGCGCGGCCTTCCTCAGCGAATTTCTCGTCGGCGCCATGGACCAGTGCCGCCAGGGCGGCGGCCAGCTGCTGCTCGAACGCTGCGACGGCCTGGACAGCCAGCGCGCCGGCATCGACTGCCTGGTGGCGTCCGGCGTGGACGGCATCCTCGTGCCGCCGCCCCTGTGCGATTCGCCGGAAGTACTGGCGCAGTTGAACCAGATGGGCATTCCCGCCATCGCCGTGGCCACGGCGCGCCCCTCGCCCGATGTGTCGGCCGTGCGCATCGACGACTACGAAGGCGCGCTGGCCATGACGCGCCATCTGCTCGCGCTGGGCCACCGCGACATCGGCTTCATCGAAGGCGACCCGGCGCACACGCCCGCCCTGCTGCGCCGCCAGGCCTTCGAGGACGCCATGCGGCAAGCGGGCTTGCCAGTGCCGCCGCACAGGGTGGCGCAAGGCTATTTTACGTACCGTTCGGGACTGGACGCGGCGCGTCGGCTGCTGGCGCAGCAACCGTACCCCAGCGCCATCTTCGCCAGCAACGACGACATGGCCGCCGCCACCCTGGCCGTGGCGCACGGCATGGGCTTGCAGGTGCCGGCGCAATTGAGCGTGTGCGGCTTCGACGACACGCCCGTCGCCAGCACCGTCTGGCCCGAGCTGACGACCATCCACCAGCCCATCGCCGACATGGCGCGCGCCGCCGTCAAGCTCGTCATCGACGAGATACGCCAGCGCCGCGCCGGGGAAACGGCGCCCGCCACGCATCATTTGATGGAATTTACCCTGGTAGAGCGCGCATCGTCGGGCAGCTATGCGCCGCCGATGGCACAGGGTCAGCGCAGGCCTTGACGCCGCCGGAACAGGCGATGCCCCCCACCCGCCTTGCCGGCGTACCCTGTCCTACAGCGCCTCGGTCAAGGCGGGGCTGCCGATGGAAGTGACGGCATACCCGTTGCGGCCAGCGCTTTTTGCCTTGTAGAGCGCTGTATCGGCCGCCGTCAAGAATGCCCCTGCCGTCGTATCGCCCCGGGCGCAGAACGCCAAGCCGACACTGGTGGTGACGTGCAGACCGATACCGCCGCAATCAAAGTGTACGAGCATCTCTTGCACGATTTTCTTGCCCAGTACCGCGAGTTCGGACTGATCCGTCAGTTGTTCAAAAATAATGACAAACTCGTCGCCGGCAAGGCGCGCCACCGTGTCGGAGGCCCGCACGCAAGCTTTGAGCCGTTTGGCAAATTCAATCAATACCAGATCGCCGATACCATGCCCATACGTGTCATTTATTTTTTTAAAATAGTCGATATCCAGATATGCCAGCGCCAGGCCCGTGCCAGCGCGCCGGGCACGCGTCAATGCCGCGGCCAGCGCCTCGTCAAACATGCGCCTGTTGTGCAGGCCCGTCAGCATGTCAGTTCGCGCCAGAACGGCGAGGTTGTTCTCCGCAGCTTCCCTCTGCAGCGACAACGCATAGAATGCACGGCTCAGCTTTCCGAACTCGTCTTTGCGGCCGATATCAAACACCGCAATATCGGCATTGCCTGAGCGTATGCTCGCCACCTGCCGGCCCAGATCGCCCAAGGGACGCAAAAGCAGCATCACCGCGATCCAGCCGGCACAACCGGCCAGGAAGGCCACGCCTGACGAAGCAATGATGACTTTGGCATAAATATCGGTGACGGGCGTGAATGCCTCGCTTTCAGGGTAGACGGCGCCGATGATCCAATCTGCCGCGCGCAAATGCTTGTACGTGATAATGGCCTGCACGCCCAGCTTGGTTTTACCTTGTGTCCAGCCGTCGAATCCCCGCAATGCGGCCAAGGTGGAAGGCGTTGCGCCGCCCGTTTCATCATGCACCCGCTTCAGGACGCGCGCCGGGTCCGGATGGTGGAGTATCGTGCCGTCGTCGGTCAACATGAACAGATAACCGCTCTTGCCCGGCTTGAGCTGCTCCCATTGGCCAAAAAATGTCGGGCTTTGCAAATTGATACCGCCAGCGATCACATACAGCAATTTGCCGGCTTCGTCATAGATCGGTTCGGTTACCAGCACTATGGGCTTGCCCGACAGCTGGCTCTTGAATGGACGCGATATCACGCCTTCCCTGAGTTTCACGGTATCGATAAAATATTCGCGCGCGGCGAAATTGAGCTTGCCGACCACGCGCCGGTCATTCATGCTGGCAACCAATTTCCCCGTAGCATCAAAGGCGACGAGATTGAAAAATTCCTCGCGCAGGGTTGGATGATTTTCAATAAATGCCTGCATCCGCTGCGGATGTTCATACACATCCGCCGGTAGCCCTTCCGCCAGCACCCTGAGCAGTGCTTTCTTCGCATTCAAGTCTTCGTCGATATATGCCGCCGCACTGGTCAGCAAGGCATATTGCTGATTGCCGATGACGGAGACCATCTGCCCTTGCGCGACAGATAGCGATGTCAGCGCAACAGAACCCGTCGCGCACAGCACCAGTACGCCCACGAGCACAGTCATCTTGAATTTGAAGCTCCTGGGATTGAAAAACTTCCAGATCTTATGCATGCGGACTTCCTTCTCAGCGCCCATGCACTGTAAAACGCACGGATCCGGCCAGGTGACGCCATGCATGGCACCGGGAGGAACGGCATATTGGTCAGCGCATGACTTGGAGCCTATCCCCAGATGAAGACACTCCCGGGACAGGCCCTTGACATGGCAAGAGAGCAATCTTACGCCTATTCTTGCAAAAATGGCGCCCTGGCGCCGCTGAATAGCCACACCCTACCGACATCATCCCAATACAGTGCGCTCCAGCAACGGGCGTCGACGGGGCCTGCGCTTCAATGGGGCGCAGGCCGATCGCGAACTAAGCGCACGGCCATGGCGGTCAAGCCTGCATGTCCGGCAATGCGATTTCCGCCTTGCGCGCCGCGATCTGGCCGCCCATGGCCAGCAAGTCGAGCTGCGCCTCGCGCGCGCGCGGAAAAATCTCGCCCTCCTCTTCCTGTACGTGCTGCTCGATCTGCCTGGACAAGACCTTGACCTTGGCGTCGTACAGGTCTTCGCCGGGCGCCATGGCGATGATTTGCGCGATCAATTCCTTGGCCGAGGCATGTTCGACGATGGCTTCATCGATCAGGTCTTCGTTCAGACGGCTGGCGTCGCGCACGGCCGGGTAAAAGATTTCTTCTTCCGCCATCGCATGCTTGCTCAATTCCTCGCAGATTTTCAGCGCCAGCTTGCGTTTGCTGGCGAGCGACCTGTCGCTGAGGCCCTCGTACTGTTCGAACAAGTCCTTCACCGTCTGATGATCTTGCGTCAGCAGCTCGATCGCATCCATTTCTTGCATACCGACACTTTGCTGGGAAACGGAAGCTGCCTGATGGGATTGGGTGGCCATGATGTGTTCTCCAGGTGTGCAATGAAGTCCCCATTCTAGACAGGGCCATGCGGCGTCCATGTAGGAGGATTGCCAACGTCAAGGTAGGCCTGGCGGGAAGGTCAACGCGTTTCGATGCAGATCAAGCTGCCCATGATAAATTTTTGCATTGCGCAAAAAGTATGCGTGGTGCGCCTGCCTGCCGGCGCACCACGCCATGCGACTTAACGCAGCTGCGTGCGCTGTGCCAGCGATTCCACCAGTTCCACCGAGGGCGGCGAGCCGCCAGCCGCCAGGCAGGCGCCTGCCCCGGCCGCGACGGCGAAGCGCAAGTGCTGGCCGCCGTCCGCATCGGGCCGGTACATCAGGCTGTACAGCAAGCCGCCGATGCTGGCGTCGCCCGCGCCCACGGAATCGACCACCTCGATGAGGGGCGGCGCCGCCTGCCATGTCTGCTCGCCCCGGTACAGCGCCGCACCTTGCGCGCCACGCGTATACAAATAGGTGGCGTGCGGATTCCAGCCGCGCAGCACGGCAAACGCGCCATCGATGTCGTCGTGGCGGAACAGGCCCGCCAGGTCTTCATCCGACACCTTGATCACGTCGGCCAGCTCCGTCATGCGGCGCAGGGTGGCGTCGTAGCGCTCATCCATCATGATGCGGAAGTTCGGGTCATAGCTGATCTTGACGCCAGCCGCCTTGAGGTCCTGCGCCAACGCCACCAGCTTGCCCGCCAGCGGTTCGCGCGCCAGGCTGATGCCGCCGAAATGCACCCATTGCGCGCCCTGCATCCAGCCGGCCGGCAGCTGCGCCGCGTCGAAATGCAGGTCGGCGCTGTCGTCGCCGATGAAGTAATACGTGGGCGGATGCAGTTCATGCACGATGGCCAGCAGCGGCGACTTCGCGCGGCGCTGCAAGAAGCGCATGTCCAGGCCCGCCGCTTCGGTGGCAGCGGCCAGCGCGTCGCCGAAGACGTCGAGGCTGACGGCGCCCGCAAAGGCGCTGGGCACGCCCAGGCGCGCCATCACGCGCGCCACGTTCCAGGTCGAGCCGCCCACCTGGCTGCTCCAGGCGTCCGGGCCCGTGCGCAGCATGTCCGTCAGCGCTTCGCCGGCCGAGACAAACGCGGGGAAAGTGGGAAAAGCGGCGGCGCTCATGCGGTACCGCCGATCACGTTCAGCACTTCATAGCAGGCGCCCATGGTGTGGTAATCGACCTTGCCGGCCGGGCTTTTCTCCTTGCTGATTTTCTGGTTTTCCGGCGTCAGGATGCGGTACCAGGCGCCGTGCTCGTGATCGACGAAGTGCTTCCAGCTGTAGTCCCATATCTTGTCGTAGCTTTGCCAGTAGGCGTCGTCGCCCGTGCGCGCGGCCAGCACGGCGGCGGCGGCGAAGCTTTCCGCCTGCACCCAGAAGTATTTGTCGCCGTCGCAGATTTCATCGTGCGGGCCGAAACCGTAGTGGATGCCGCCATGCGCGCCATCCCAGGCCTTGGCCAGCGCCGTGTCGTACAGTTCGCGCGCGCGCGGCAGCAGCCAGCCGGACGGACCGGCCATGAACTTGGCGTGGCGCTCCATGATCAGGAGCAGCTTGGCCCATTCCGTGAAGTGGCCGGGCTGGTAGCCCCAGGGACGGAAGATATTGCTCTTGTCGTGCAGGTTGTAATCCCAATCGATAGCCCAGTCGCTCTTGTAGTGTTCCCAGATCATGCCGTTGGCCAGGCCCGCCTGGCGCACGGTGATGTTGTGCGCCAGCGTTTCGGCGCGGTGCAGATAGCGCGCCTCGCCCGTCGCCTCGAACGCGGCCAGCATGGCTTCGCAGGCATGCATGTTCGCGTTCTGGCCACGGTAGCCGTCCAGGGTGGACCAGTCGGCGCTGGCCACGTCCGCGTACAGGCCGTGTTCGGGCAGCCAGAAGCGCTGCTCCATCAGTTCGAAGGTCTCGTCCAGGTAGGCGCGCGCTTCCGTCACGCCAGCTTGCAAGGCATGCGCATACGCGAGCAGCACGAAGGCCAGGCCGTAGCAGTGATTGGCGCCGTCTTCGACCGTCTTGACGCCGTCTTTCCACGACAGCTGCCAGGCGTAGCCGCCCGTGACCGGGTCACGGTGCACGTCGCGCAAAAAGGTCACGCCGTGGCGCAGGGCCGCCTGGTAATCGTCACCGCCGAAATGGCGGTAGGCCATGGCGTAATTGAAGATGAAGCGCGTACTGCTGACCAGGTGGCGCGTGGCAGCGTCGTACACGGTGCCGTCGTCGAGGAAGAAGTGATAGAAGCCGCCGCTCGGGTCAAACGCGCGCGGGTGATAGAAGTGCATCGTGTGCAGGATGTGCTTTTCAAGCATCTGCCTGGAGCGGAAATCGGGATTCATGGGTCTCTCATGATATTGTTATCGATAACAATGATGATAGCATGCCGTTTCCGCCCCCGTCTCGTCCACTTAGGGAGTCTTGGCTGCCTTGCGCTTTTCGCGCCACAGCGCCGCCTTGGCCGGGTCGGCCGCCTGTCCCAGCTCGCCCTTATCGTACACCTTGACCAGCCGTTCGATGGCTTCCGCGTCGCCCTGCTTCGCCGCCAGCAGGTACAACTCGAAGGGCTGGGGCGCCGGCCCTTGCCGGGTAGGGCCGCCGCGGCCCTGCTCCAGCAGCCGCGCGAAGCCCGTCTGGCCCGGCGGGCTTTTCGCGATGGCTGCCATCTCATACCAGCCCAGCGCCGCCTCGTCGCTCTGCGGCACGCCCTGCCCCACTTCATACGAGTAGGCCACATTGTTCAAGCCCGGCGGATCGAGCGCCTTGGCCGCCTGCATGTACCAGCCGAACGCTTCCCTGCGCTGCGCCTCGTCCTTCGCCGTCATCATCAGCCGGTAGCCGATTTCATTGTAGGCGGGGATGAAGCCGTTCTCGGCATAGAACTTCAGCCAGTGCAGCGCGTGCGCCTGTTCTTCCGGGCTGCTGTGGATGTTTTCAAAGTGCTGGGCCACCATGAAGTTGGCCAGCTCCACGCCTTGCGCGGCGCCCTTGCGTGACCAGTATTCGCCCAGCTTGCGGTCGGCGGCCATGCCCTGGCCCAGCGTATAGGCCACGCCCAGGAAAGCCTGCGCCGGACCATGGCCGCCCTCGGCCGATTTCCGCATCCACGCCAGACCGGCGTCAACGTCGCGCGGCGTGCCCTCGCCTTCGTGCAGCATCTGCGCCAGCTCCAGCTGGGCGGCCGTGTCGCCCCCTTGCGCGGCCAGGCGCGCCTTGTCGTAGGCGGCGACCTTGTCCGGCGACAGGTCGGCCGGGCGGTCGATCACGGCCTGCACGCGCGCGCGCATGTCGTCGAGGCCCTTGGTGTCGAATTCGGCCAGCGCCGGATGCTGGCGCGATTCCTTGGAGGACGCGGGCTGCGCCAGCACGGGCTGCGCCAGCGCCAGGGTCAATAACAATACGATGGTCTTCATTTCTTCTCGCTTTCCGTCAGCCTGGCGCGCCATTCGGCGGCGTCTTCGGCATTCGCCGCCTGTCCCAGTTCACCCTTCACAGACACATCGAGCATGCGCCGCATGGCGGGCAAGTCGCCGCTCCATGCCGCCCGCTCGTACCAGGCCAGGGCCAGCTTGTCCGACTGTGCCACGCCCAGGCCCAGCTCGTGCGCGCGGGCCAGGTTGCGCATGCCGGCCGGTTCCTGTTCACGCGCCGATCTGTCATACCAGCGGAAGGCCTCGCCCCGCTCCTGCTCGTCGGTGGCTGCGCGCATCAGGTGTTCACCGAGCGCGTTATAGGCAGGAATAAAGTGCTCTTCGAGCGCGGCCTTCTTCAGCCATGTGATGGCCAGCGCCTGTTCTTCGGGAGGGCTGTCTCCATCGATGAATTCCAGCGCCAGGATGGTTTGCGCCAGTGCGTCGCCCTGCGCCACGCCCTTGCGCAGCCAGTATTCACCCTGCACGCGGTCGATGGGCACCTTGCCGCCCACCGTGTAGGCCAGCCCCAAAGCTGCCTGCGCCGGCGCATAGCCGCCTTCGGCCGACTTGCGTATCCAGGCCATCGATAGCGCCGTGTCTTGCGGCGCGCCGACGCCCAGCTGCAGCATGCGCGCCAGTTCCAGCTGCGCCTCCACGTCGCCCGTTTCGGCCGCACGCCGGGTCTGCGCAAACTCGGCGATGCTTTCCGGGCTATGGCTGGCCGCATCGGCCCGTGCCTTGATGGCGATCAGTTGCAGATCGAGCAAGGTGGGCGAGGTTTGCGCCAGGACGGGCAGCGGCAACAGCAAAGGGATCAGCAACAGTAATTTCCTGGTCATGCGGCGGTGTCGAAAGAAGAAAACACGCATGGTAGCCGATGCCATGCGGGACAGGCGCGCACGGTAGGCGAAGTTTGACAGGGCACGCCGGCAGGCTTACATTGCACGGGCCCACCAATGACACAGGAATGCCATGAACCTTCTATCGAAAACCGCCTTGACCCTGCTGCTCGCCGCCGCCTCCGTGGGCGCCAGCGCCGCAGACACCCAGCTGGCCGGCTGCGCCGCCAAGCGCGAAAACATCCGCAGCGAATTGCAGCAGGCGCAGGAACAGGGCCTGTCCGACAAGGTCGCGGGCCTGACGCGCGCGCTCGACGAAGTCAACGCCCACTGCCGCGACAGCACCCTGATCGAACGCCACAACAAGAAGGTGCTGAAAGCGCAGGCCAAGGTCAACCAGACGGAGCGCTCGCTGCGCCTGGCCCAGGAAGCCAGTAAACAGCCAAAGAAAATCGCCAAGCTGGAAGGCAAGCTGGAGAAAGCCAGGGCGGAACTGGCCGCCCTGCAGGCGCAGCAGCCTTAAGCTTTCTCTCCCAGCAGCTGATAAATGCTGGAAAAATCCAGCGCGCCCGCCCCCGCCTTGCTGTGCAAGCTATATAGATTGCGCGACAGGGCGCCCAGCGGCACGCTCGCCCCGCTGGCCAGCGCGCTTTCCACGGCCAGGCCCAGGTCTTTCAGCATCAGGTCGACGCCGAAGCCGCCCGTGTAGCCGCGCGACGCGGGCACGCTCTCGGCCACGCCGGGACACGGGTTGTACACCTCCAGGGTCCAGTTGCGGCCCGAGCTTTTCGCCATCACGTCCGACACCACTTTCGGATCGAGGCCATTGGCCACGCCCAGGCGTATCGCTTCGCTGGTGCCGATCATCAAAATCCCCAGCAGCATGTTGTTGCAGATCTTGACCGTCTGGCCGCAGCCGGAGCCGCCCGCGTGGAAGATCGCCTTGCCCATGACGTCGAGGTAGGGACGCGCCGCCGCCAGCGCGGACTCTTCGCCGCCCACCATGAAGGTCAAGGTGCCGTTGGTGGCGCCCGCCGTGCCGCCCGAGACGGGCGCGTCCAGCATGGGCATGCCCTTTTCCTCGGCCGCGCGGCCCACCTGGCGTGCCGCCTCGGTGGAAATCGTCGAACAGTCGATCAGCAAGGTGCCGGGCCGCGCCTGCGCCAGGATGCCCGCGTCGCCAACAGAGTTACCCAAGTACGCGCCCAGCACGTGGCGGCTGGCCGGCAGCATGGTAATGACGATGTCGGCCTGGCCTATCGCCGCCGCCTGGTCGTCGGACACAAGGCCGCCGCCATCGGCGAACTGGCGCACGCTGGCCGGTACCAAGTCGAAACCCGTCACCGCATGGCCGGCCCGCACCAGGTTCTGCGCCATGGGCAAGCCCATGTTCCCCAGGCCGATGAAAACGATATTGGTGCTCATCGCTCCCCCTTATTTCATCGAGATGGTGGTATTGACGCCGCTGCCGCCATCGTCCGGGGCGAACCAGCGCGCCGTGACGGTCTTCGTCTGCGTCCAGAAATACAGCGCCTGCTTGCCGTTCGGGCCCAGGTCGCCCAGTTTCGACGCGCGCGAGCCCGTGAAGCTGAAATAGGCGACGGGCACGGGAATGGCCACGTTGATGCCCACCTGGCCCACGTCGATCTCGTTCTGGAACTTGCGCCCCGCCCAGCCGGACGAGGTGAAGATCGACGTTCCGTTGCCGTTCGGGTTGGCGTTGATGAAGGCGATCGCTTCGTCGAGCGTCTCGGTTTCGACCACGCACATGGCGGGGCCGAAGATTTCCTGCGTGTAGACGGAGTTCGACGCGGCCACCTTCGAGAAAATCGTCGGGCCCATGAAGTTGCCGCCCTCATAGCCGGCCACCTTGTGGCCGCGGCCGTCGAGCAGCAGTTGCGCGCCTTCGTCCACGCCCGCCTGGATCAGTTTTTCCGCCCGCTGCATGGCGGCCTTGGACACCATCGGGCCCAGGTCCGCCGTGCGGTCGCTGCCCGGCCCCACTTTCAGCGCTTGCGAGCGGGCGACGATTTCCGGCAGCCAGGAACGCGCCTCGCCCACCAGCACCACGACGGAATTGGCCATGCAGCGCTGACCTGCCGCACCGAAAGCGGCGCCGATCAGGTTATTGATCGCCTGCTCCTTGTTGGCGTCGGCCAGCACCACGCAATGGTTTTTCGCGCCCATCATCGATTGCGCGCGCTTGCCCGATTCGCTGGCGCGGCGGTACACATGCGTGCCCACGTGGGTGGAGCCGATGAAGGAGACGGCCTTGATGTCGGGATGGTCGCACAGCATGTTGACGACGTCGGCACCGCCATGCACGACGTTCAGCACGCCCGCCGGCAAGCCGGCCTGGTACATCAGTTCGACCAGGTACATGCTCGATGACGGGTCCTGCTCCGACGGTTTCAGCACAAAGGTATTACCGCAGGCGATGGCAATCGGGAACATGAAGCATGGCAGCATGACGGGGAAATTGAACGCCGTGATACCGGCGCCCACGCCCAGCGGCTGGTAGATATTGTAGACATCGACGCCCGTGGCCGCGTTCTCCGCGATCTCGCCCAGCTGCAGGGTGGCGATCGAGCACGCGTGCTCCACCACTTCCAGACCGCGCATCACTTCGCCTTCCGCGTCGGGCAGGGTCTTGCCATGTTCGCGCGTGATCAGTTCGGCCAGGGCGCCGATGTTTTCACGGATCAGGTGCTGGTACTTGAGCATGATGCGCATGCGCGCCGCCAGCGGGGTATTGCGCCACGTTTTAAATGCTTCCTTGGCCGTGGCGACGGCCAGATTGACTTCGTCGGGCGTGGAAAACGGCACCCTGGCGACGATTTCCTGCGTGGCCGGGTTGACGACGTCGCGCCATTCCGTGCTGGTCGATGCGTGATGCTTGCCGCCGATGTGCAGGGGGACGGCGGGAACTGAGGTGAGGGCTTGGTTCATTTGTTTGGCTCCGTGATTGATTAGTTACCCCAAGAGCAGATTCCGGGGTCGGACCCTGAGGGTCCGACCCCAGCCTTTCGCCGTTAGGGGTGAAAATTATTTTTTAACCAAATTGCACGCCGCCGCATCCATCGGTTTGAAGGCCTGGTCGGCGGGGATGGTGGACAGCACTTTCAGGTAATCCCACGCGCCTTTGGATTCGGCCGGGGTCTTTACCTGCACCAGGTACATGTCATGGATGACGCGGCCGTCGGGGCGGATCGAGGCGTTGTTCATGACGGCATCCTTGATCGGCAGCTCGCGCATTTTCTGGGCGACGATCTTCGAGTCGTCGCTCTTCGCGGCCGCCACCGATTTCAGGTAGTGGTAGACGCTCGAATACACGCCCGCCTGCACCATGGTCGGCTTGGCACCCTTGTTGAGCGCCTCGAAACGCTTGGCAAACGCGCGGCTGCGGTCATCGTAATCCCAGTAAAAGCCATCCGCGTAGACGAGGCCCTGGGCCGTTTCCAGCCCCAGCGCGTGCACGTCGGACAGGAACACGAGCAAGGCGGCCAGGCGCTGGTCCTTGCCGCTGCCGATGCGAAATTCGCGCGCCTGCTTGATGGCCGAGACGGTGTCGGCGCCGCCATTGGCCAGGCCGATCACCTGCGCTTTTGACCCTTGCGCCTGCACCAGGAAGGACGAGAAATCGGAAGCGTTCAGCGGATGGCGCACGGCGCCCAGCACCGTGCCGCCATTGCGCTTGACGACCTCGCTGGCGTCCTTTTCCAGCGAGTGGCCGAACGCGTAATCGACGGTGACGAAATACCAGGATTTTTGTCCCAGCTTGGTCAGCGCCGCCGCCGTGCCGGCCGCCTGCGAATACGTGTCGAACATCCAGTGGAAGCCGTTCGGCGAACAGTCTTCATTCGTCAGGCGCCCCGTGGCCGGGCCGCTGAACATGGCGATGCCGCCCTTCTCTTTCATGAGCTTTTGCACGGACAGGGCCACCGAGGAATTGGTCAGATCGGCGATGGCGTCGACCTTGTCGCGATCTATCCATTCGCGCGCCTTGGAGGCGGCGATATCGGCCTTGTTCAGGTGGTCGGCCGAGAGGATTTCGATCTTCATGCCCTTGCATTCGGCTTTCAGGCAATCCTCGACGGCCATCTGGCTGGCGACGACGGAGCCGCGCCCGCCCATGGCCGAATACGGGCCGGACATGTCGGTCAGGATGCCGACCTTGACGACGCCATCGGAAATCTGCGCGTGCGCGCCGGTGAAAGACAGGGAAAGCGCCAGCGCGCCCATGGCCAGAACGGTTTTTTTCATGCGTGTCTCCAGGTGAATGGGTTTTTCTTATATGTATAGATGCATTCTGCATGTGTAAAAATATGCGCTCAAGTGAAATTAATGCATAATTCCTTTGCAAAAATGCACAAGGAGAACAAAGTGCTCGATTGGGACAATGTACGGGTCTTCCTGGAACTGACGCGCAGCGCGGGACTCGTCGACGCGGCGAAAAAGCTGGGCATCGACCATTCCACCGTGTCGCGGCGCATGCGCAAGTTCGAGGAGCAGGTGGGCACGCAATTGTTCGACCGCAACTACGTGGGCTACCAGCTGACGCCCGAAGGCCACCGCCTGATGGAATACGCAGAAACGATGGAAAGCACGGTGTTTGCCGCCACCGAGGAGCTGGGCGAACACAACCGATTGCTGTCGGGCCAGGTGCGCCTGGGCGCTACCGAGGGCTTCGGCGCCATCGTGCTGGCGCCCCACCTGGCGCAGTTTTGCGGCAGATATCCGCACATCAGCGTGGACCTGATCGCCGTGCCCCGCTTCGTCAGCCTGTCCAAGCGCGAGGCGGACGTGGCCATTTCCATCGAACGGCCCCTGTCCGGCCCGTATGTCGTGACCAAATTGTCCGATTACCGGCTGAAACTGTACGCCACGCCAGGCTACCTGGCGCGCCACGCAGCGATCACCAGCGTGGCGCAGCTGGCGCAGCACCCGATCATCGGCTACGTGGACGACCTGGTCTTCAGTTCGGAGCTGCGCTACATGGACAACGTGGCGCCCGATTCCCTGCGCGCCTTCCGCAGCACCAGCGTGATCGCCCAGTACCACGCGGCGCGCGCGGGCCAGGCGCTGGCGATACTGCCCTGCTTCGTGGCGCAGCAGTCGAACGAACTGGTGCCCGTGCTCGACGGCGAGATCGACCTGCTGCGCGCCTTCTGGATGATTTCGCCCAGCGAGCGGCGCAACATCGCCCGGGTCAGCGCCCTGTGGAATTACCTGCGCGGCGCCATCGATTTGAATCACGCCTATCTGATGGGCGAGACGGCCGTGCCCAGCTGGCCAAGCTGACTGCGCGCTACACTGTCGCCACATATTAATTACTAACAACGCCTGATAAAACCGTAGCGAGCGGAAGGGAGTTGTGGTCGAGACGCGCAACTGTACGAAGGTACAGTGAGCATCGCAGGCCGCGACTACCGACGCGCAGTAGGTTTTGGCAGGTGTTTCAGGAGATCGCCATGCTGATAGATGCAAACCAGGCTGTTTTAGTCATTGTCGACCTGCAAGGCCGTTTGATGCCGGCCATCCACGACGCCGGCCTGGTGCTGGCGCAAAACCTGCGCCTGGCAAAGATTGCCCGCCTGCTCGACGTGCCCGTGCTGGGCACGGAACAGAACCGCCAGGGACTGGGGCCGAACGTGGAGGAGATCGCCGCGCTGTGCGAACGGACCTTGCACAAGACGCATTTCGGCGCCTGTGCCGACGGCTTGCAGGCGATCTTGCCGCCCGGACGCAAACAGATCGTCATCACCGGTTGCGAAGCCCATGTGTGCATGCTGCAGACGGCCATCGGCCTGCTCGAGCTCGGATATGACGTCATCATCGCCATCGACGCCGTCGGTTCGCGCCAGGCCGCCAGCCGCGACGCAGCGCTGGCCCGTCTCGGCAAGCTGGGCGCGCAGCTGGTGACGGTGGAAATGCTGGCCTTTGAATGGCTGCGCGACTGCAAGCACCCGCGTTTCCGCGAGGTATTGGCACTGATTAAATAAACACTCCTTTACGCAGGATCAAGCCCATCGGCTGCCCATTTGCTAGCTTGGTAACAGCGCCGCCACTGCGAGCGGCGCAGTTGTCCAACCGAGCTGGAGAACTATCATGGCCTATATCCTGCGGGGCAAGCTGTGCGGCTTGATCTGTGCCGAGTGTCCTGAACCGTTGTCACACGTCATCGTGCGCCTGTACCGGCCGCGCGAATCGCAAAACGTCACGGCCCTGGCCGTGGCCAGCGCCAAAGAAACCTTTGCCATCCTCACCGACGAGGAAGTGCAGTCCAAAGCGCCCTTCCTGCTGGCCGAAGCGCGCACGGATGACGACGGCAACTACAGTTTCACCCTGGAAGGCGATTACCAGGGCGAGGCCGTCGAAGTCGATATCCTGTGCCCTACCGTGCCGCATTTGAAACCGGGGCCGAAAGACCCCGTGCCGCTGCAATTTTCCATCACCACCATCCAGCCCCGCTGGCGCCAGGTCGACAACGATTTCGTCGCCATCTGGGATTACTGCCTGCCGCAGCGCTTCTGGTGCCTGGTGCGCGCCCGTTTCGGCGCCTGGACCATCTGCGGCCGGCTGCGCACCTGCGACGCGCCCCACACGCCGATCGCGGGCGCGACCGTGCGCGCCTTCGACGCGGACTGGCTGCAGGACGATGCGCTGGGCGTTGCGGTGACGGATACCAGCGGACGCTTCCGCATCGACTACCTGACGTCGGACTTCACGCTCACGCCGTTCTCGCCGTTCATCAACGTGGAATTTACCAGCGGCCCCGACGTGTATTTCACGGCGCAGCTGGGCAGCGTCACCATCCTGTCGGAAACGCAGGCCAACGGCCGCCAGCCGGGACGCGAGAACGTGGGCCACTGTTTCTGCGTCGAATTGTGCTCGAAAGACGTCTTGCCGCCCGACGTGGAAGGCGTGCCCCACTGGCAGCAGGTGGAAGTCTTCGACATCCACCCCTTCCCCTCGCTGGCGGGGTTTTCCGCGCAAGGCTATGCGGGCGGCCCCGGCGCCTCGTATGTGTTCGCCGGCGGCGTGACCTTGAAAGGCAATTGCCCGCTGCGCAATAGCGCCATCCCCGCCAATCCGCTCGAATACCGCTTCCTGATCGGCGAATGGACGTGGCCGGGCGGCAGCGACGACCCGACGGCCTTGCCGACGGTGCCGCCCGCCAGCCTGGCGCCGCTCACGCAAATCCTCGGCACGCTCGTCGGCTATGTGTTTTATACGAACGGACTGGGCCTGGCCGACTCGGCGCAGGTCATCATCGATGCGGGCGACTTGAAACCGGGCGGCTGGATACGGGTCGACGGCAAGCAAGTCACCGTGGACATGCGCAACGGCACGACGGCCATCGTCATCGTGCAGCAGAATATCTTCCTGCGCACCTTCGACCTGCTGACCGTGAATACGCCCGCCATCACGAGCCTGCATCCGGCCAAACTGCCGGGCGGCTTGCCCATCGTCGACGCGGGCCGCAGCCTGACGACGGCCGAGAGCGAACCGATACGCCGCTACCGCCTGGGCTTCGAGGTGCGCGACGGCAACACCCTGGCCATCGTGGCCACGGATGGCCTCGACTCCATCGTCTTCGACAACTCGCCCGTCATCGTGGCGCTGGACCTGGAAGAATTGCGCAGCAATGCCTGCAACCCCATCGCGGGCGGCCTCGTGCATATCCTGTACACGATCGACCATCCGCATTTGCGCTTTTTCAATATCACGATTTCCAACAACAACGGCATCCAGCATCCGCCGCCACCGCTGCCGGCCGCCAGTTTCACGCCGCCTCCGCCACCGAGCAATTATCTGTTCCGCGGCGGCGCGGGCGGGCCTCACCTGTCAGGCAACAATGGCGGCTTCCCCGTCAACGTGGCGCTGGACCCGCCGTGCGCCTACCGCGTGGCCATCGCGTGGCAGACGCGGCATTACCTGGCATCGGCGCACAGCATCGACAGGCTGTACTGCAAGTAGGCGTTGGTAAGCAGGCGTCAGTCAGAAATAACGCACCCATGCCTGCTTCGACGCGCGCTTGTAGCTGGCAAACGCGCGGCAGGGGAAGTACAGCACGGGCATCAGCAGCAAGGCCAGCAGCCACACTTGCCAGATGTGCTCGACGCCGTAGCGGGTGCCGTGATTGGCACCCAGCACGGCCGTCAGGGTGATGCCGATGGCCAGCAGCAGATACAGGTGCAGCAAGTAATAGAACATGGGCGCGCCGCCAAAGGTGGCGCAGGCCCGCGTGAACCCGTTATCGACGCTTTCCAGCCAGGCCAGGCCCAGCATCCCCAGGCCCAGGGTGAACAGCAAAAAGTCCAGCGACGGCGGATATTTCGTGAAGTTCAGCACGCTCATGGCCGTGCGCAAGGCCGTGTCGCCCGCCACCCACGGCAGGGTTTCGCCATACAGATTGAACCCGCGCAGCAGGCCCAGCAGCAGCAAGCTGCCCGCGCCCAGCGCCAGCAGCCAGCGCCGCCGTGCTTGGGCGGAAAATTCGCGCGCATACAGGGGCCCGGCCGCATAGCCGAGCACGATCACGCCTATCCACGGCAGCAGCGGATAGCTGACCTTGATCTGCATGGCCCCGTCCGCCACCAGATAGCCGCGTTGCAGCAGCAGCGTCAGAGCGTAATAGCCAAGGCTGCCCTGTTCCGCGCGCAAGCCGGTCATCAAATGCTGGCCCGCGATAATCGCCACGCCCAGCACGATCAGCACTTTCAAAGGCAGCTTGTGCAGCACGGCCAGCGCCATCATGGCCAGGCCGATGACCCAGATCACCTGCAGATACAGTACGGCGGGCGGAAACGCCCCGCTCCAGGCGAAATTGACGAACACCAGTTCCAGCACGACCAGCAGCAAGCCCCGCTTGAACAAAAAACCGGCCGCGCTGCGGGGCCCGGCGGCAGGATGCGCGTACAGCCAGGCGGACAGGCCCGTCAGGAAAACGAACATGGGCGCGCACACGTGGGCGGCCAGGCGCGTGAAGAACAGGGCCGGATCGACGTGGGCCGCATCCATGGGGTCGCCCACCTGGTGATGTAAAAAGACGGTTTCGCGCACATGGTCGAACAGCATGATCAGCATGACGAGGCCGCGCAGCACGTCGATGACGGCGATGCGGGTGCGCAGGGTGGCGGGGGAAGTCAGTGGAACAGTCATTGGTTGATGTATAAAAACTTTAGTGAGTCGGCAGTGTTATTTCACCCCACCAGCAAAATCTGGGGTCAGACCCGCCGGGTCTGACCCCGGCTCTATGCTGCTGGGTTCGAACAATGATGTGGCATGTACAGAGCCCCACAGTTAAAGCCGGTAATGCGCATTCAGGGTCACCGTGCGCTCGGCCCCCGGCGCCACCCACAACTGGCTGTAGGAACTGGCATAGTAGCTGCGGTTGAACAGGTTTTCCACGCTCAGCGCGAATCGCAGTCTGGCGTTGGGCGCATACGACGCCAGCAATCTGGCCGTCGTGTAGGCCGGCAGGGTAAATTGGCTGCTAACGGCCACGTCGCCCAGGCGTTCGCCCACATACTGAAAACCGCCGCCCACGCTGGCCGTGCCCGTACCCAGCGCGAATTGCTGCGTGGCGATCACGTTGGCGCTGTGGCGCGGCACGTTGGCGAAGCGGCTACCCGTCACGATCGTATTGTCGCCGCGCGTGACGGTGGCGTTGGTGTAGGCATAGGCGCCCGAGACGCGCAAGCCGCGCGCCAGTTCGCCCGACACGTCCAGTTCCAGGCCCCGGCTGCCCACCTCGCCCGCCGCGATGGCGAAATCCGTGTTGGCGGGATTCGTCGTCAGCACATTGCTCTTGCGAATGTCGTACACGGCCACGGTGCCCGTCAGCTTGCCCGTTTCCAGCTTCGCGCCCAGTTCATACGAACGGCTGCGCTCGGCCGGGAAAGCCTGGTTATCGATGCTGATGCCGCTGTTGGGCCGGAAACCCTTCGCCGCGCTCGCGTACAGCGACCACATTGTCGACGGCTGGTACACGAGGCCCGCGCGCGGGCTGGTGGCCGACAGCGACTGGCGGTTGCTCACGTTCAGGCGATGGTTCGCCACGTCCTGCGTGTAGCTGTCGCGGCGCACGCCGAGCAGCGCCTTCCATCGGGCGCCCAGGTCGACCTGGTCCTGCGCATACAGGCCGCGCGCCTGCTGCCCTTCCTGCGTGTCGATGGACAGGGCCAGCGGATCGGCCCTGCCGCCATACACGGGATTGAAAATGTCGATGGCATAGGCATTCGCGGCGCTGGGGTTGCGCCGCAGCTGCACCCGGTGGTCGTCGAAGCGATAGGCGTCGATGCCGGCCAGCACCTCGTGCGCCATCGCGCCCGTGCGGAACTTGCCCAGCAACTCGACGCGGGCGGAGGCGTCGGTGGCCGAGAAATCGCGGTGGCGGCGCTGGCGGTTCAGGGTGCGGCCATCGGCCAGCAGCTTGTTCGCCTCGGTCGAATAGCCGCGCAATTCACTGTCGCGCCAGGAAGCGCCCGCCTGCAGCGTCCAGTCGTCGGACAGCGCATGGTGGATAAACAGCTGCTGGCCCAGCGACTTGACCGTCATGGGGCCGTCGCCCGGTTCGCCGAGGAAGCGCGAGACGGGCACGGCCCCCAGCTTGCCGTTCACGGCCACCACGCCCCGGTCGAACGGCGCGCGCTGGCGCACCGCTTCGATTTCATACGCCACGGTCGTGTGCTCGCCCGCCAGCCAGATAAACGAGGGAGCCAACAGGCTGCGCTCGACTTTCAGCGTATCGCGGAAGCTGTGCCCTTCTTCATGCGCCGCGTTCAGGCGGTAGGCGACGGTGCCGCTCAACGGTCCCGTCAAGTCCAGCGCGGCGCGGCGCGTCTGGAAGCTGCCCAGCGATACGTCGGCGCTGTATTCCGGTGCGAACTTCGGCTTTTTCGTCGTGATATTCACCGTGCCGCCCGGCTCGCCCCGGCCGTACAGGGCCGATGCGGGGCCTTTGAGCACTTCCACATTCTGCGTATTGCCGCCATCGCGCATGCCGTTGTAGCCGCGGCTGGAACTGAAGCCGTTGACCATGTAGTCGGAACCGAAATTCGGATCGCCCGTGAAACCGCGCATGGCGTAGCTGTCCCACAGGCCGCCCAGCGGACTTTGTTTTGAAATACCGCTGGCCAGGTCCAGCGCACCGGCCAAAGTCGTCACGCCGGCGTCGCGCAGCAGGTCGCTGGTCAGCACGCGCACGCTTTGCGGCAAGTCCATCAATAAAGCGTCCGTCTTGGTGGCACCCGTGGCGGACAGACTGCGGTAATGCTGGCGCTCGGCCTTGACGGTGACGACATCGCCGGCCTGCACATCATCAATTGCCAGTGACCAGGGGCTGGCGGCGGCAAATAAAAGCGCCACAGGGCGGCGTAAAAACACGGACATGGAATTCCTGGCGAGGGCGCAAATCAATGCAATAGGCTTGCATTATAATTGATAATCAATTCTCATTAAAGCCCTCATGAACAATCTGCGCCAAAAACTCCACGAACACTTGCACCTTGGCCGCGCGCAGCTGGCGCGGGTGGAACAGCGCCCACAAGTCCGGTCCCCGCGTGCGGAACGGTTGCAGCACGGGCACGAGGCTTCCTTCGCGCAGCGGCTGCAACACGGAAACGGATAGCGCCTGCACGATGCCGCAACCGGCCTGGGCGGCGGCGATCATCGATTCGATATGGTCGAAGGACAAGGCGGCAGCCGGCGTGTGGGCGTACGGCTCACCTGCTTCCCCAGTCTGGAACAGCCAGGGCCGTACCTGGCGCGCTTTCGGATACAGGAAATGCAGGCAGGCAAATTGATCCAGTTCCTGCGGCGTGCGCGGCACGCCATGCCGGGCGATGAAGGCGGGGGAAGCGCAGCACAGATAATCCATGTTCAGCAGGCTGCGCGCCACCAAGGACGAATCCTGCGGTTCGCCGATGCGCAGCATCACGTCGATGCCCTCTTCCACCATGTCGACCAGGCGGTCGCTGACCGTCAGGCGCAGGGAAATATCGGGATAGGCGGCGGTAAAGCGGGGCAAGGCGGGCGCCACCAGATTGCGGCTGATGCTGCTGGGCATATCCACGCGCAGGCTGCCCGAGGGTTTCCCGGCCGCCTGTTCCAGACTGGACTCCAGCGCCGCCATGCCGGCCAGCACCTGGCGCGCCTGCGCATGGCACTGCTGGCCTTCGGCCGTGAGCGACATGCTGCGTGTGGTGCGCTGCAAGAGGCGCACGCCGAAATGCTTTTCCAGCGCCGCCACCTGGTTCGTCACGGACGAGGTGGAAATACCCAGGCGCTGCGCCGCCTTGCTGAAGCCGCCCGCTTCGACCACGGCGCAAAACACCTTCATCGCTTCCAGCCTGTCCATGTATTTCTCTCCTGTTTGCCAATGATTATCCACGATTCCGCAATAGTGCATCGGGCCGCGCCCCGTTTTTCTTTGCACGCCGTCCGCCTAGACTGGGGGCATCAACCACAGGAGAATCCCATGCAAGCCCTCGTCCTCACCCGCTTTGCCGCCCCCATGAGCATCGAACACCTGCCCGTGCCGCAGCCCGGCCCCGGGCAAGTCCTCGTGCGCATCGCCGCCAGCGGCGTCAATCCGCTCGACACGAAAATCGCCGCCGGCGCCGCACCGCACGCCCGGCCCAGCCTGCCCGCCATCCTCGGCATCGACGTGGCCGGCACGGTGGAAGCCGTCGGCGATGGCGTGACGACTTTTCACGTTGGCGCAACAGTGTATGGCATGGCGGGCGGCATCGGCGGCATCCAGGGTTCGCTGGCCGAGTACGGCGTCTTCGACTCCGCCCTGCTGGCGCCTGTGCCGCAAGGACTGAGCATGCGCGAGGCGGCCGCCCTGCCCCTCGTCTTCATCACGGCCTGGGAAGGGCTGGTGGACCGCGCCCACGTGCAGGCGGGTGACACCGTGCTCGTGCATGGCGGCGCGGGCGGCGTGGGCCACATGGCCGTGCAGCTCGCCGTCGCCCTGGGCGCGAAGGTGTCTGCCACGGGCAGCGCCGCCAGCCGCGCCGCCATCGAGGCGCTGGGCGCGCGCTTCATCGATTACCGGACCAGCACGGTGGATGACTACGTGGCCGAGCATACGGGCGACGCCGGCTTCGACATCGTCTACGACACGGTGGGCGGCGCCACCCTGGACGCCAGTTTCAAGGCGGCACGCATGCATGGCGGCCACGTCGTCAGCTGCCTGGGCTGGGGTACGTTCGCCCTGAACCCTCTGACGGCGCGCGCGGCGACTTACTCGGGCGTATTCACCCTGCTGCCGCTGTTGAGCGGTGAGCATCACGCGCGCCATGGCGCGATCCTGCGCGAAGCCAATAAGTTAATAGAGATGGGCAAGCTGCAGGTGCGGCTCGATCCACGCCGCTTTAGCTTGCGCACGGCACACGAGGCGCATATGGCACAGATGGACGGCAGCGCGCGCGGCAAGCTGGTGGTGGATGTGGCGGATTGATGAGCACCTTGTTTCTCGGGCGCGCAAGCGTTAATATGCAAGAATAAACTTGTATATTAAGGAAATCCGAGCATGCGTGAGAAATTGGAAAAACTGCTGGCGCAGGGCCGCGACAGCGCCCTGCTGCGCTTTGGCCTGGGCGACGCCTGCCTGAAAGACAATGACGCCGAGCAAGCGGCCATCCACCTGGCGCAGGCGACGCAACAGCAAACAAGCTATTCCGCCGCCTGGAAACTGCTGGGCAAGGCCCTGCTCCAGCTGGGGAGGCTGGATGAAGCGCAGGCTGCCTGGACCACGGGCGTCACAGTCGCCCAGCGGCAAGGCGACCTGCAAGCCGTCAAGGAAATGACGGTGTTCCTGAAACGCCTGCAAAAACAGCGGCAGGCGGAAGAATAAAACGATTAATGCACGTGCGCGGCGGCCTTGGCATCAAGAGGCACCGCCTCGCCCCGTTCCTTCGCCAGGCGCTTGGCCAGCAAGCCGCCCGCTTCCGCCGCATAGGCGCGGCAGGCGTTGGCGTCGATCAGCGGATTGTCCGTACCGCTGCGCCTGGCGGCCTTGCCCAGCACATCCGTCGTGCCCGGATGCACGGGGATGATGATGTCGCATGGCAAGGCCGCCACCTTGGCGATGCTCGCTTCGAACGAGGCCGATACGTCCGGCGTCTTGCCTTTGCCCGTGTAAGCAAAATCGCCGCTGGCATACGGGTTCAGGCTGTCCGCGTACACGACGTTCAGGCAGCGCGCGTCTTCGCATGAGGTCCACGTCCACGTCGTGCCGCCGGGCGTGTGACCCGGCGTCATGTGGGCCGTGAGCACCAGGGGGCCGACCTTGACGGTATCGCCCTCGCCCACCACCTTGACCTTGGCCACCTTGGTCACATGCACGACGGGATTGGCCTGGTATTGCGGGTCATCCTTGCCATTCGTGCCGCTTTGCAGGCCCAGGGCGCCCGAGGCGCTGGCCATGACGGTGGCGCCGCTGGCCCGCTGCAGCGCGGCAATGCCGCCCGCATGGTCCCAATGGGCGTGCGAATTGAGGATGACTTTCACATCCTCGATGCGAAAGCCCAGCGCCTTGATGTTCGCGATGATCAGGGGCGCCGATTGCGGCAGCGCGCCGTCGAGCAGGATGTGGCCCTGCGGGCTCGTCACCAGCACGGCGGACAGGCCGGCCGTGCCCACATACCAGCTATTGCCATAGATATTGAACGGCTTGACGGGCGCATTCCATTCCTTGCAATTGTCGCAATTAACAGGTTTATCCTGCACCGGGGCAGGCGTTTTTGCCTGCACCGTGCCTGCCGCCATGGTCGCAACCGTAGCCAGCATCAACTTCGCCAATAGTGTCATTGTCATCTCCAGAGTGTAAAAAGAAAGGCGCCCGCACTGGCGCGCCCGAGGGGGGGTATCAATGCATGGGGCCTGGGCTCCCGGCCAGGGTGTCGCGGATGTGGCCGGCGTCGAGCGAGCGCCGCTGCGCGCCGTCGGCATCGAGCAATACCACGGTGACGTGCTTGCCGCCGCTGCGCATGCGCATGGTCAGGCAGCTGCCCGCCTCGTGGCTGCTGCCCGTCTTGGACAGTAAAATGTCCCAGCCCTTGCCGCCCACCAGCGGATTGGTGTTGCGCAGGGTGCGGAGCTTGCCATTGACGGCCACGCTGGCCTGCGGGTGGCTGGTGATGCGCGCGATGTCCGGATAGCGCGCGGCGGCCGCGACGATCCTGGCCACCTCGCTGGCTGTGGACGTGTTCGCCGGCGAACTGCCGACGGGGTCCGTCAGGGTGGTGCGGCGCAAGCCCAGGCTGCGGATCTTCGCTTGCAAGGCCTGCTGAAAAGCCGCACTGCCGCCGGGATAGGTGCGCGCCAGCGCGGCGGCGGCGCGGTTTTCGGACGGCAGCAGCGCCAGTTGCAACAGCGCGCCGCGCGACACGGTCACGCCATCGGCCAGCAGGCTGCGGCGCTGCAAGGATGCATCGCCATCGGCGCGCACGATGCGCAGCTGTTCGTCGGGGTCGAGGGCCGCGTCGAGCACCACCATGGCCGTCATCAGCTTGGTGATCGAGGCGATCGGCACGACGGCATCCGCATCTTTCGCCATCAGCACCTGGCCCGTGCTGTCGTCAAATACCAGCATGTGTTTCGCGCTGACGGGCAAGTCCAGCATCGCGACGGCGGCATCGGCCAGCATCGTCCCGTTGACGGCAGGCTTGCCCTGCACCTGCAGCAGCAAGGTGGCGCAGGCCAGCAGCAAGGCGGGCACGGCCAGTTTCCAGCCGGCCGTATCAAGCGCAGGCGCCATCAAGCGTTCTATGCGCGTCAGCAACGCCCCGCCCCGTGCCGACATCAGCAAGCGGGAATGTTGCGGCACAGCCGTGTGCAGGGACAGCGCATGCAGCGCCGTGGCCAGCTGCTGCGGGTCCTGCAGCGCCTGCGCGGCCAGGGCGTCGGCCACCTGTTCCCGCTCGGTCCGCATGCGCGCTGACAGCCACCAGACGACGGGGTGAAAAAACAGCAGTGCCTCGGCCACGCTTTGCAAGAGGTTGACCAGGTAATCCCAGCGCCGCACGTGCGCCAGTTCATGCGCCAGCAGCGCTTCGAGCAAGGCGACGGGCATGCCGCTCAGCAAGGCGGCCGGCAGCAGGATGACGGGGCGCCAGAAACCCACCGTGACGGGGCTGGCCAGTCCCCCATGCAGCTTCAGCGGCACTTTCCGACTGCCGTGCAAGCCCATGCGCAAGGCCAGCGCATTGAGGCGCGCCTGCCAGATGGCCGGGGCAGCGACGGCCTGGCGGCGCAGCTTGCCGACCCAGGCCAGGCCCAGGCACAGGCGTAAGCTCATCAGGGCGACACCGGCGCTCCAGGCCAGCACCAGGGCCGGCATCCACGCTTGCAGCGCGGCGCGCCAGGCGGGCGGCGCGGCCACCGGCAGCCGGGCCGGCGACGTGCCGGAAAGCAGAGACAGCAGGTGTAAAGAGGGAATACACAGGCACAGCAGCAACGCCAGCGCGCAGACGGCATAGCGCCAGCGCGCGTTGGCATGGCGCAGCAGCCAGAGCAGGACTGCGGACACGGCACCGACGATCAAGCCCTGCCAGACAAAATACAGCAAGACCCAGCCCAGCGCAGGGACAAGGTTGCCCACATCGATGCCGAGGCGCATGTCCACATTCATGGCTGTTTGCCATCCTTGCTGCGCAGGATTTTTTCAATTTCCAGGCGTTCCGCATCGCTCACGTGCTCGCGCAGCGCCGTCAGCACCAGCGCCTTGCCGGAACCGGAAAACACCTTGCCGATCAAGTCCTTGAGCAGACTCGTTTGCAGCTTTTCCTGCGCCTCGACGGCCGCATACAGCTGCGGCCGCTGGCTTTCGTCGCGGCTCAGCAAGCCCTTGCCATGCATCAGCTGCAACTGGCGCAGCACGGTGGCATAACTGGCGTCGGCACGCTCGGCGGCCAGGGCGTCGTACACGGCGCGGGCGTCGGACGGACCGCGCTGCCACAGGATGCGCAGCAGATCCAGTTCGGCGGCCGTGGGATGGGGAGTGGAGGTATTTTTTAACATGACGCTAGAATACCGATTCTAGAACGCCATGTCTAGAACTTTTTTTCTAGCGCATGCCTGACTAAAAATCGCGCAAGCGGTCGAACAAGTCAAGCAAGGCCGCCTCATCGACGAGCGCGGCGCCCTGCCCGCCCAGCTGCCCGCGCAACTGGGCCAGCAGCTCCGCCAGCACCGTGTAGATTTCCTCGCGCTCGACCGTCTCGATGATGCTGGCACGCCGCTCGATCTTGTTGAATTGCTCGACATAGGCGGTGACCATCGCCTCCAGCGCGGCGGTGGCCGCCGTTGCCTGCGTGGTGGCATCGAGGCTGCGCGTCACGGCCAGCATGTTCTTGTAGGCCAGCGCCGCCTTTTTCGCATACGCGGGGGAAATATGCTCGCGGCCATCCCAGTCGCGGAACGGGTTGAGCAGGTTTTCCGCCAGCCATTCCGGCTTGCGCGCCTTGGTCACCGATAAGTCCAGTCCCTGCGCCGCCGCTGTCTTGTAGCCGGCCTTGATGGCCTTGGCGGCGTCGGCAGGCAAGCTGGTCAGCCACAAGGCCGACAGCTTCGGCAATTGCGCGGCCGATGGAAACTCTTGCGCCGTGTAACCGAACAGATCATAGGCAGTAAACATCCGCAGCTGGGCCAATTGCGCAAGGCTGGCCATCTGCGACGCCATGCCCGGCTTGCCCCAGATGCGCAAGGCCGTCAGGTGGGGAAATCGCTGCGCCACTTGCGCCAGATCAACGTCTTTCATGCTGACCAGCGACAGGCCGCCCAGCTGGTCGAGACCGTCGAACGGCGGCAGCGCGTGCGTGCACTGCAATGTCAGATGGCGGCCATCGGCGCCATCCTTGATGCACAGCGCCGGCGATGGCGCACCGCGCAGCGAAATCAGGCCCAGGCCTTCGTTCAAGACCAGGCTGGTGACGCCATCGGGCTGCAGGATCAGGCGTTCCAGGCCGCTGCCACTGAAATCGAGCGCATGCACCGTCGATGATTGCCAGTCCAGCTCATTGATGAAGGGATTGCTCTGTATGAAACCCATCAAGGCCTGCGTGCCGTCGGCGGTCTCGATGGACATCAGGCACGGCAGTTGCTCCAGCTCGGAAATGTCGCCCAGCGCCTGCAAGACGCTGTCATTGATTTTCGTCGCATCCTGGCGGAAGACGTGGCCGCCGAGCGTCACTTCACGCTCGTCCGACGCCGCCTTGAACTGCTGGCGCCGCAGCGGATCGATGCGCTCCCAGTTGCGCTGGCGCAGCACGCTGCCGCCCACGTTCCAGCCGCTGCGGTAGCTGTTGACTTCCACGTCCACCAGCGGCGCGATGCTGCCAACGAGGGTATGGCCAGGCGGCACGTTTGCCGTGGCATAGCAGTGATCGTGGCGATTATTCCAGAAGAAATAGTCGCACACGAGCGGCCGCATGGCTTGCACTGCGGCCGCGTCGGGCAAGGCGTCACCCGTCCAGTCCAGCTCCAGCACGGCAGCTACCGGCCGAGACGAGGACGCATCCTTGACGTGGGTGACCTGGCAAGCCACGTACTGCTGCAACTCGGGGGAAAACACACTGTAAACATCTCCAACATTCGCTAGCACTATGGTCCTTTCCAGAAAACCAGATGGTCGAATGTTGCAAGATAGCAAAAAAGTTAATCCCCTGTCGTCCCGTTCAGTCCGCGTGCAGCTTGTGGTGCATGCGGCGCAAGCCCAGCCAGACGCCGGCCGCCACGAACGGCACCAGGGCGCCGACGAGGATTTCCGGATTCACGGGCAGCCCCAGCACCTTGGCCGCCTTGCCCGTGTAGCTGAACAGGCCGATCACGTAATACGAGATGGCGGCGACAGACAGACCCTCCACCGCTTGCTGCAAGCGCAGCTGCTGGGCCGCGCGGGCGTTCATCGATTGCAGGATTTGCCGGTTTTGCAACTCCTGCACGATGCCCACACGCGTGCGCAGCAAGTCGTTCGTGTTGGCAATGCGCTGCGCCATCGCTTCCTGGCGGCTGGACATCGCTTCGCACGTATTCATGGCGGGCGTCAAACGGCGGTCCATGAATTCCTCGACCGTGGGAATACCTTCGATGCGCTCTTCGCGCAACTCCTCGATGCGCGCCTTGACGAGACCCATGTAGGCTTTCGAGGCGGAAAAACGGTAGCTATTGTCGAGTGACAGCTTTTCAATGCGGGCCGCCAGGCGCGTGATGCGGTCGAGCAAGGCTTGCTCGGAAACGCCCTCGTCGCCGGCTCCCGGGGCGTCGTCCGTATCGACCATGGCGGCGGCCAGGGTCGCCAGTTCGTTCTCGATGGCATTTAAGGATGGCGCCGCCTGCATGGCGTAGGGCAAGCCCAATAAAGCCATCATGCGGTAGGTTTCGATTTCCAGCACGCGCTGCACCAGACGGCCCGACTGCTGCGAGCGCATGCCCGCGTCGCGGATGACGAAACGGCTGAAGCCGTCGGACTGGATGGTGAAATCCGTCCACAATTCGCCGCCCTGCAGCACCTTGCTGCCGGCCAGGGTATTGCCTTCGAACACGCGCGACAAGCCTTGCATGAAGATTTCGGCCGGCTCCGTTGCCTGTTCCAGCACCACGTGGGCGGCCACCATCAGCTTGCCCTTCAAGCCCACCAGCCATTGCTGCGGCAACTGTTCCAGGGGCATGCGCTCGAACGCCTGTTCCAGGGGCAAGGCCTGCCCCGGATGTTCGGCGAAGGTAAACGTGGCAAATTCCGTGTGGCATTCCCATTTCAGGCGGAAGCGGCCAAAGTCGTAATAGAAATACTTGGCTTCGGCAGCGGGCGGCGTGACCCCGAAATGCGTGCACAGGGCCGCCAGGGTGGCGTACTGGGCCGCCATATTCGAGGCACCGGGCGCCGCGCTGTCATCCTTGTAGACGGCCAGATGGGTGATCAGCTCGGGAGCATCGAGCTGCAAGAACGGCCGCGAGTGGATTTCCGCAGCCAGCGGCACGCGCAAGGCGTGATTCAAACTGGAGTTAATCAAGTGCATGATAGCCAAAGGTAAAGTTGCAAAACTGCTTAGACCCGCGCGCGTGCTGCTGTGCCCGCAGCGGGGGTCTGATTGTCACAGTGTAACAAAGCAGAATGCATGCCATCTTTTTCCAATGCCCATCATATTGTTTTGACAACCCCTGCCACGCCCTTCCCCGCCCCTTGCCGGCTGCCCAGCCACCAGAATGCGGCGGCCAGCACGACGGCCGAAGCCTGTCCCAGCGCCAATTTAAAAGCGCTGTCGAACAGCAAGGGTGCGACAAAACCGGACACCAGTGCAAACACCAGCATTTGCACGAAATTCTGCAGGGATGCGGCCAGGCCGCGCATCTGCGGGAAAATGTCGAGCGTGGACATGGTCATGCCCGGCAAGGCCAGCGACATGCCGAACGCGTACAGCATCACGGGCACGACGGCAAACGGGATGCTGGCCGCAAACCAGTGGTTGTAAGCAATATTGACCGCCCCCGTGGCTGCCATGGCCAGCAAGCCCCAACGCACCAGCACGGTGCTTTTCACCACGTGGGCCAGTTTGCCCGACAGCGCCGAGCCCAGCACCAAACCGGCCACCATGGGGATGAACATCCAGCCGAACGCCGTTTCCGGCAGGTGCAGCAGTTCCAGGATGAAATGCGGGGCCGAGGCGATGTACAGCGCAAAGCCGCCAAAGGCAAAGGCCACGGCCAGCGAACGCAGCAGGAACGCCCGGTGGCGCAAGGCCAGCCAGTAATTGCGCGCGATGTTGCCTGGATGGAAAGGCTGACGTTGCTCGACAGCTAAACTTTCCGGCAAGCCTTTCAGGCAGGCGAGCGCCAGCAGCACGGTGACGGCAAAGGTGAACACGAACGTCGATTGCCAGCCGTAGGCCACGTGCAGCCAGCCGCCGATGATGGGGGCGATGGCCGGGGCGATACCGAACACCATCATGATGTTGGCCAGCATCTTTTGCGCGGCCGCGCCAGCTAAACTGTCGCGCACGATGGCTTGGCCGATCACCCTGCCCGCACCGGCCGAAGCGCCCTGCATGCCGCGGAAAAACAGCAGCCAGCCGAAGCTGGGGGCGAAGGCGGCGCCGATGGAACCCACGGCAAAGATCAGCAAGGATGCCAGGATCACGGGACGGCGGCCGAACGAGTCGGACAAGGTGCCGTAGAACAAGGTCATGAAGGCATAGGCGGCCAGGTAGACGCTCAGGGTCTGCTGCACCAGCACGCTGCTGACGTCGAAATGCGTGCCGATCGCGGGAAACGATGGCAAAAAGGTATCGGTGGCGAACGGGCCCAGCATGGCCAGCCCGGCCAGCACCAGGGTCAGGTTTCTGGTCTTCATGCAAGCTCCTGCGCAGAATGCTGGCGGCGCAAGCCGTCCAGGGCCGCCAGCGAGAAAGCGGCAATATGCCGGGCGATATCGGCAATACCCGCCCCGTCATAGGTGATCTCCGGCACCACCAGTTCATGCACGATGCGCGAACGGGCATAGAACACCACTTGGCCAATCACGCTGAACACGCATTTCTGCACCACGTCGTCCGGCATGGCCGGCCCCACCACGCCACGGATCAAGCCCGTAAACAGGGCGTGCTGCGGACGCACATTGCGCTCGGCCAGCTTGTGGATGGCAGCCGTCGGCTCGATCAGCTCGCGCGCCACCAGACGGCTGAACAGCGATGCGTGACCCGAACGCAACATATCGGAGACGAGCGCCTCGATAGCCAGGCGCAACTGTTCCACGGGCGGCAACTGCGCCCGCGCGCTGGCGGCGGCCACGTCGGCGGCCGAGGCGCGCGCCAGTTCGCGCGCATGGTCGAAGGCGGCCAGATACAGCTCTTCCTTGCCATGAAAATAATAATTGACCATCGCCACGTTGACGTGGGCCGCTTCGCAGATCCTGCGCACGGACGCGAGCTTGTAGCCATCGTCGGCAAACAGCTGCACCGCCGCCTGCAGGATGCGCGCGCGCGCCGGTTCGTTTTCTTTCTCGCTTTCCTTTTCTTGCTTCATGCCATTCCCATCATTTAAACATCCGTTTAATATTATCCGGCATTGTATCAAACAGCCGTTTAACTTTCAAACGGACGCAAAAAAGCCCGGCGTACCGGGCTTTTCAACGGTGCAGCGGCAGGCTTAGTGCTTCATCGCCGGCATGCTGGTGGCGCCCAGCGGACGGGCCACGGCGGTCACTTCGATGGTTTCGCGGTGCTTGTCCTCGCCTTCCAGCACCAGGGTCAGCGGGATCTTGTCGCCCGCCTTCACCTGGCCTTTCAGGTCCAGCAGCATGACGTGGTAGCCGCCCGGCTTCAGTTCGACGGCTTTGCCGGCTGGCAAGGCGATTTCCTTGACCTGGCGCATGCGCATCATATTGTCCGCCATGCTCATTTCATGGATTTCCGCCACGCCCGCCACGGGCGAGCGCACTTCCAGCAGCCGCATGGCTTTCGGCGCCGTGATCTGCATGAAGGCGCCCGTGGCTTTTTGCTGCGGCACGGTGGCGCGCACCCACGGGTCGGTGATCTGCACGGAAGTCTGGGCAGCGGCGGAGAAGGACAGCACGGTCAGGGCCGTGGCCAGCAGGGTTTTCAGATGGGTCATGATCATTTCCTCGGTAGTTATAAGGTGTATTTCGATTTCATCAGGGTCTTGATGTCCTGCACGCACTCGTCGCCCGTCAACTGGTGCTTCAAGCCCAGGCGCATGCGCCCCTCGGTGTCGAGCACATAGCTGATGGCCGTGTGGTCCATCGTGTACGAACTGCCGCTCGGCACGCGACGGTAGAAGACCTTGTAGTTGAAGGCCGTCTGCGCCGTGTCCTTCGGGTCCGTGCGCAAGCCCAGGAAGCTGGGGTCGAAGGCGCGCATGTATTCGCCCAGCAGCTCGGGCGTATCGCGCTCGGGGTCGATGCTGATGAAGATCACTTGCAGTTTATCCCCATCGGCACCCAGTTTCTGGCGGATTTCCAGCGCGCGCGACAGGGCTGTCGGGCAGACGTCCGGGCATTGCGTGAAGCCAAAGAAGACCATCACATACTTGCCCTTGAAATCGGCCAGGGTGTAGACCTTGCCGTCGGGGCCGCTCAACTTGAAGTCGGGCTTGTAATCGCCTCCCGTCAGGTCGAGGCCGTTGTAATGGGGTTTCGGCGCTTGTTCGCAAGCGGCAAGCGTGAGCAATCCCGCCGTGCCGGCGAGAAGGAAAAGACGACGTTTCATGGCATTCTGGCCCGATGGGCGTAGTGGAGACGGTTAAGACGTGGAAGGCGTGACTGCTGCGTTCAGACAGCCGAAGGCGGACCGCGCGGGCTGGCGGCCAGCCACGCGAGCGGCGCTTTCGGCGCCTGGTAAAACAATGGCGGATAGTGGTCGTGGCCCGTGATGACGGCCAGCGGCGAGGATGAGGACGGCGGCAAACCCACGCTGCCCGCGTGGCTCATGCAGAACGGGCAATGCTCGATGTGATGCAGCACGGAATCGGTGGTGGATGTGGCGGTTGGCGCCAGGTCCGCCTGCGTATAGACGGCGCCGCTGGCCGAGCAGATTTCGACGGCGGCATTGTTCGCGTTCGCATGCAGCGAGGCAAACGCATACGACAGGGACGGCGACAGCGCATTGAGCAGTATCGCCAGGCAGGCGAACCACATATGCCACTGTTTGCGTTTCAATAAAGATCCCATGGCCCCGATTATAACGGAGTCTGGCTATCCGGGCGCCTGTCCCCGCAGGAACAGGCTGGGGCGCACGCCCGCCACGTCCACGCAAGCATCGCAAAATGCGGGGATCGAGGCAAAGCCGGAACCGGCCGCCACCTGCGCCAGGTCGCGCTCGCCGTCGTCCCCATCGGCGTCCGCTTGCGCCGCCGTGTGCAGCGCGTGCGCCAAACGCTGTTCGCGCACCAGGCTGAGCAATGCCTCGCCCTCGGCAAACAGGCGGGCACGCGCCTTGTGCGGCGTCACTTGCCACAGGGCTGCCAGCCGGGCCGCCGTCCATTTGCCTTGCGGCGTATCAAAGATGTGCTGCGCCAGCGCCTGGCTCCAGCGCTTGCCGCCGCCGTGGCCGCCATCGGGCTCATCGCCTTCCAGCGCCAAGGTGAACACGGCCGGCTTGCCCCGTCCCGGCATCACATCGCAGGCGAAGCGCAAGAAGGCAGGCACGACGAAGCTGTCGCCGCTGGCCAGTTTCTTGGTGGCGATTTCATTATGCAAGGTGACGTAACCCTGGCGCACGGTAACGCGCAGCCTGAGCGGAAAGCGCAAGCCCAGCAAGTGCAAGGGATGGTCGGAAACGAGTGCCATGCGTCAGGTCAAGGTGGTGAACGAGCCGCCAGCATGCCACACATCGCGCAAGCAGTCTGTCATCACAGCGACGCTACGCCATAACGGCGCAAGCCATCGAGGTCGACGACGCGGATCGACTGGTAGGCGATGCTGATCAGGTTCAGCTCGGCCAGATGGCCCAGCGCCTGGTTCACCCTCTGGCGCGAAATGCCGGTCAGCATGCCGATTTCTTCCTGCGACAGCTCAAGCACGCGTGAGGTGCGCGGATATAACATGGGGTGGAACAGCTGCGCGATCGCTTGCGCCACTTGCGCGTCGACGGCCAGCAGGCGCTGGTTCTGGATGGTGGCGATGAATTGCCCCATGCGCTCGTTCAGCTGGCGGATGACGAAGGCATTGAAGGAAAGGCTCTCGGCCAGCAGCAGGTGAAACAGGTCCACGGGCACGAGGATGATGTCGGCGGCGCGCACGGCCACCACGTCGTAGCGGCGCAGCTCGCGCTTGAGCACGCTGCCCTCGCCGCACCAGCCGCCGGCCGGCACGCCGGAAAACGTGGCGCCGCGCCCATCGGCGTTGTAGACGGCCAGCTTGATCAAGCCCGCGTGCACGCCGATCCAGTGCGCCGACGGTTCGCCGCGCCGCGTGATGAAGGCGCCCGCCTCGTAATGCTTGATCACGCTGCCGGCACGCAACAGGGCCTGGTGCCGCGCGACGAGGGCCGTGAACCAGTCGTGGCTGTCGAGTTCGGGTACTGCACTGATCACGCTGTCGTTGCTGTCCATTCCACCTTCCAGACCTGTCACTAAGATGACAGTGATTTTATCGCACCGGTGCTATGCTCACCCCTATCAATCCCGAAACAGGGAGCTGCAGAATTTTATTAACAGGAGACAAGCATGACTGCTGATTTCAATACCGGCCTCGGCAAAAACAGCGCCAACTACGCCGCCCTCACCCCGCTCGACTATATCGCCAGGGCAGCCGCAGTATATGGCAATCGCCTGGCAATTGCACATGGCGCCATCCGCCAGACGTGGCGCGAGACGTATGCGCGCACGCGCCGCCTCGCTTCCGGCCTGATCAAGCTGGGCGTGGGCACGGGAGATACGGTCGCCGTGATGCTGCCGAACACGCCCGCCATGGTGGAAGCGAGCTTTGGCGTCCCCATGGCCGGCGCCGTCCTCAATGCGCTGAACATCCGCCTCGACCTGGCCTCCTTGACCTTCATGCTGCGCCACGGCCAGGCGAAAGTCTTGCTGGCCGACACGGAATTTGCCGAACTGGCGCGCCAGATGGCAGCGCAGATTCCCGGCTTGCGCGTAATCCAGGTCAACGACGTGCTGGGGCCGGAAGTGGATGCGTTTTCCGACCTCGATTACGAAGCCTTGCTGGCCAGCGGCGACCCCGATTACGACTGGCAGCCGCCTGCCGACGAATGGGACGCCATCGCCCTCAACTACACATCCGGCACCACGGGCGACCCGAAAGGCGTCGTGTATCACCACCGCGGCGCGGCATTGAATGCCCTGTCGAACATCCTGGAATGGGACATGCCCAAGCATGCCGTGTATTTATGGACCTTGCCAATGTTCCACTGCAACGGCTGGTGCTTCCCTTGGACCGTGGCCGCGCGCGCGGGCGTGAACGTGTGCCTGCGCAAGTTCGAACCGAAGCTCGTCTTCGACCTGATGCGCGAATTGCGCATCACCCACTATTGCGCGGCGCCCATCGTGCATGCGGCGTTGGCCAACGCGCCCGCCAACTGGCGCGACGGCATAGACTGGACCGTGCGCGGCATGGTGGCCGGCGCGCCGCCGCCGGCGGCCATGGTGGCGAAGATCGAAGCCATGGGTTTTGATCTGATCCACTCGTATGGCTTGACGGAAGTCTACGGCCCGGCCGCCATCTGCGCCGAGCAGGATGAGTGGGCGGCCTTGAGCCAGGAAGAGCGGGCAGTATTGAAATCGCGCCAGGGCGTGCGCTACCACTTGCAAAGCGCCGTGGCCGTGCTGGATCCGGAAACCATGGAGCCCGTGGCGGCCGATGGCGAACAGATCGGCGAGATCATGTTCCGTGGCAACATCTGCATGAAGGGTTACTTAAAAAATGAAAAGGCGACGCAGGAAGCGTTCGCGGGCGGCTGGTTCCACACGGGCGACCTCGGCGTGATGTATCCGGACGGCTATATCAAGCTGAAGGACCGCAGCAAGGACATCATCATTTCTGGCGGCGAAAACATTTCCAGCGTGGAAGTGGAAGACGCGCTGTACCACCACCCGCAAGTGCTGGCCGCCGCCGTCATCGCCCAGCCCGACGAGAAATGGGGCGAAACGCCATGCGCCTTCGTCGAGCTGCGCGAAGGGGCGACGGTGACGGAAGCGGAATTGATCGCCTTCTGCAAGAACAACCTGGCGGGATTCAAAGTGCCGAAAGCCATTTATTTCGGTCCCCTGCCCCGTACGTCGACGGGAAAGATCCAGAAGTTCGAATTGCGCAAGCGCATGCAGTCGGACAAGGCCATCGACGTCTAGACGCTTAATTGTCCTTGCCGGCCAGCCACGCCGGCTGCGCCACCACCAGGCGCGAAAAGCTGGCGATGCTGGCCACGGCGGCAAATCCTGCCGCCAGGCACAGCGCATACGTCGTGCCCCGGCTGGCGGAAACAGTAAAACAATACGCGACGAGCGCCGCGCCCGTGGCCTGGCCGATCAAACGCGACGTGGCCACCACGCCGCTGGCGCCGCCTGCCCGCTCGGGCGGCGCGCTGCCCATGATGGCTTTCAGATTGGGCGCCTGGAAAAAGCCGAAGCCGATGCCGCACAAGGCCATGCGCCAGCCGATATCGAACGCTCTCGGATGCGCGGGTATCCACACCAGTGTCAGCAAGCCGCCCGCCAGCGCCGCGAGGCCAATGCCGCCCAGCACGCCCGGCGAATAGCGGTCGCTCAGGCGCCCCGCCACGGGGGCCATCACGGCCACCAGCACGGCCCACGGCGTCATCAAAAATCCCGTTTCCACGGGCGAACGGCCCAGGGTCATTTCAAAATAGAATGGCAGCGAAACGAAGGCCAGGCCCTGCGCGGCAAACGTGCAGATGGCCGTCAGCGAGGACAGCAAAAACAGGGGACGGCGGAACAGGTCGATGGGCAGCATCGGTGCCGCATGGCCCGCCTGGCGGCGCAACAGCAACATAAAAAAGACCACCACGGCCACCAGTTCCGGCAGCAAGGTCGAGACGGCCGCGTGATGAGCCGCATCGCCGAACAGCAAGATGAGCAAGCCGAAGGCGCCCACGTTGTACAGCGCCGTGCGCGCATCGAGCGTGTGCCCGGAGAGTTTAGTCGCCGGCAGCATGCGGCTGGCGAGGAAAAAGCCGGCCACGCCCAGCGGCACATTGATGGCGAACAGCCACGGCCACGACGCCGTCGCCAGGATCAGCGAGGCGGCCGTCGGCCCGATGGCGAACGCGACGGCCACCACCAGCGCATTGTTGCCGAATGCGCGGCCCAGCAAATGTTTGGGGTACAGGGCGCGCAGCAGCGCCGTATTGACGCTCATCATGGCGCTGGCGCCGACGCCCTGAAAAAGCCTGGCCACCACCAGCGACGGCAAGGACCAGGCCAGCGCGCAGGCCAGCGACGCCAAAGTAAATAAAAACATGCCGGAGATAAACACCCGCCGGTAGCCGGCGATTTCACCGAGGGCGGAAAACGGCAGCAGGGTCGCCACCATGGCCAGCTGGTACACATTCACGATCCAGACCGAGGCGGCCGGCGTGGTGTGCAGCTCGCTGGCGATGGCCGGCAAGGCCGTGTTGGCGATCGCCGTATCGAGCGAGGCCATGCCCACGCCGATGGCCAGCGCCAGCATGGCCCATAAACGGGCGCTGGGCGGCAAGCCGTCCTCGCCCACGAGGAAAGGCTGCGCCTTGTTTTTCTGCTTCATCATGTTGCCTGTTCGTCTAGCCCGTCCGGGGCGGCATACGGTGCCGCAGGCAAGACACTAGCATGGATGGACGGACTCTGCCGGGCAGGCAACGCCCATCACTTCTGGCAGTCGATCACTTTAAAATCTTTCGAATAGCAGATACGCAACTCGCCCGAGTGCTTTTCATAGCCGAGCCAGCGGCCTTTCAGTTGCGGATTGTGCTGCTTCATCCACTGGAACAGCGCGTTTTTCGGCATGGTGGAATCCGGCAACTTCAAGGCCTGGAACAGTTCGCGTTCCTTCTCGAAATACTGCTTGGCCGTATCGAAATCGCAGGCGCCATGCTTTTCCCATTCTCCCTGCAGCAAGGCTTCGCCGGGCTGCATGCACATATACGGCAAAATTTCCGACGGCGCCAGCTTGGGCAGATTACCCTTGCAGTAACGCGGATGCAGTTCCGTCTTGCGCGGCGGCGTCACGGAAATGTCTTCGCAGGTGTCCGGGTTATTCGACTGTGCCCACAAACCATGCACGATCCAGCCGAAGTGGTTGCTCTCGGCGCACTGGAAGGCGGCCTTCTTCGACACTTCGCCGCGGCGGCGCTGGCTGTCGCAAAAGCCGGGCGACCACGACAGCGCCAGCATGAAGTAATCGGTGGGCACGTTCGTGCTTTGCTTGTAGCAGGTGTTTTTCTCGTCCGACGGCTTGACGTCGTAATCGACATAGCTGACGTTGCGCGGAATGGCGCAACTGGCGTCAGCTGAGTACGCGGCACCGGCGGACAGGCTGAGGAAAACGGCGGCCAGCGCCGGCAAGACAGTTCTCAATTGCATCGTGTTTCCCTTTCAAGATATAAAAACGCCGGCAACACAGTGCCGGCGCGGTATCAATCAAGCAAGCTGATCAGCAAACCTTGTGCATCCAGCCGTGGGTGTCTGCGGCCGTGCCATGCTGCAAGCCCAGCAGCGCTTCGCGCAGGGCCAGGGTGACGGCGCCGTTTTCATTGTTGTTGATGGTCATTTCAAAGCCGTTGGCCTTGGCCACGCCCACGGGCGTGATGACGGCGGCCGTGCCGCAGGCGAACACTTCGGTCATGCGGCCCGAGGCGATATCGTCGCGCCATTGCTGGACGGACAATTTACGCTCTTCCGTCGCATAGCCGAGGTCTTTCGCCATTTCCAGCAGGCTGCGGCGGGTGATGCCTGGCAGCAAGGTACCCGTCAGTTCCGGTGTCACGACGGTGACCTTTTCGCCATCTTTATACACGAAGAAGAGGTTCATGCCGCCCATTTCCTCGATGAATTCGCGGTGCACGGCGTCGAGCCACACGACCTGGTCGCAGCCCTTCTCTTGCGCTTGCGACTGGGCCATCAGGCTGGCCGCGTAGTTGCCCGCGCACTTGGCTTCACCGGTGCCGCCCGGCGCGGCGCGCACGAAGTCTTCGCTGATCCACACGGTGACGGGTTTCACGCCTTTCGGGAAGTAGGCGCCGGCCGGCGAGGCGAACAGCACGAACAGGTATTCTTCCGATGGACGCACGCCCAGGTAGGGGTCGGTGGCGATCATCAGCGGACGCATGTACAGGCTCTCGCCCGTGTTCTTCGGCACCCAGTTACGGTCTTGCGCGATCAGCGCGTCGCCCGCTTCCAGGAACAGCTCGACGGGGATGGCCGGCATGGCCAGGCGCGCGGCGCTGCGGTTGAAGCGCTCGGCATTTTGTTCCGGACGGAAAGTCTTGATGCTGCCATCGGGCTGGGCAAATGCTTTATAGCCTTCGAAGATGGCCTGGCCGTAGTGCAGGGACGAGGCGGACGGGTCCAGCATCAGCGGACCGTAGGCCTTCAGTTCGCCCTGCTGCCACTTGCCGTCACGGTAAGGAATCACCACCATGTGGTCGGTGAAGATGCGGCCGAAGGCGGGATTGACCATGCGCGCGGCGCGTTCGGCATCGGACAAGGGGTGGGCGGATGGGGTGACGACGAGATTCGGTGTGGAAGTGGTCATGGCAGCAATGGGAACTAGTGAACAGTATCCCTATTGTAGCGCCTAATCAGGCAAACGAGGATGGCCGGGACTGCGCCCCGCCCCGTGTCAATCGGGCTGAAAAAAAAAGCGCCGTCCACCTTGCGATGGAAACGGCGCTTTTGCATTACAGCAAAATCACTGCATCAGAACTTCATGTTGGCCGTCAGAGTAGCCGAGCGGCCCGGCGCCACGCCGGCGTAGTGCGGCGAAGAAACCTTGTCGAAGTACAGCTTGTTTGTCAGGTTCTGGATGTTCAGCTGCAAGGTCACGTTGCGGCTGACGACATAGCTGGCCATGGCGTCGAAGCGCGTGTAGGCCGGGGCGTACTTGTTGTTGGCCACGTTGGCGTAGACCTTGTCGACGTAGTTCACGCCGCCGCCCACCGTGATGGCAGGCGTGAGCAGGTAGGACGTCCACAGCGAGGCGCTGTTTTTCGGCGTCGTCGGGAACTGGTTGCCGTTGTACGGCGACGGCGCGTATTGCGTCACGCCATTGATGACGCCATTCGTCACGTAGCCATTGTTTTCCACGATGGCGTTCAAGTGCGTGTAGCCGCCGAAGACCGACCATTCGCGGGTGATGTTGCCGCTCACGCCCAGCTCGATACCCTTGACTTGCTTGTCGCCCACGTTTTGCGTGCTGCCGTCCGGTGCCGTCACGCGCGCATTGCTCATGTCGCTCTGGAAGTAGGCGCCGCTCACGGACAGCCGGCCGCCCGGCAGCACTTCCCATTTCGTGCCCAGCTCAAAGCTCTTGCTTTCTTGCGGCTTGAGGTTCTGGATCGCCACCGACAGGCCGTCGATGCCGTCGCCGCCGTCATTGCCCGGGGGCGTGGACGACGTGCCGTACGACACATACACGCTGCTGTTGGTCGATGGCTTGTACACCAGGCCAGCCTGGTAGCTGGCGAACGTGGCATGCACCCGGGCGCTGACGGCGGCCGTGGTCTTGCCGTCGAGCGTGTATTGCGGCGTGTTCAGCGCGCTCTTGTAGTCATCCCAGCGGATGCCCACGTTGAGCAGCCATTGCGGCGTAAACTCGATGGTGTCGAAACCGTACACGGAACGCGTGTTGGTGACGATGTTCGTGCGGGCCGGCGACACCGAGCGCGTGTAGACCCACGGGTCGTTGGCGTTCGGATTGAGCAAGGGCGCGCAGTTGTACAGGGTGGCCGCGCCAAAGGTCGGGCAGCTGGAGCCGACTTTTTCCAGCGGATTGTTCGTCCCCGGGCTGAACAGGTAGGAGCTGCGGTCCGTTTCTTCGCGGCTCAATTCCATGCCCAGCGTGTACGTGTGCTTGACGCCGCCGGCCAGCCATTCGCCGCCCAGGCTGGTGGCGTTGGCCAGCGCGTCCGTATCGGTCGTGCGCGTGTTGGCGCGGCGCCAGACGGTGCCGTACAGCATGGTGTTGCCCTTCGAATCGTCGGGCTGGGTCCACACGTAGTCGTTGCTGGTCTTGCCGTAGCGCGTCACGTTGCGCAAGACCAATTTGTTGCCGAAATCGTGGCGCACGTCGATGGTGCCGATATCGCTCTGCGTGTCGCGGAAGTCGCGGTTCACCAGGCCATAGAAAGTCTCGCGCGGCACGTTGACGGGCGTGCCGTTGCCGTTTTTCGACACATTGGCGCCCGAAGAGAACGGGTTATTGAATGGCAAGCCGGTGTCCGGCAATTCGCTCGACTGCATGTGGTAGTAGCTGAGGGTCGCCTGCGTGGCCGACTTCAGGCCGAACGTGACGGACGGCGCGATGCCCCAGCGGTCGCCGTTGATGTAGTCGCGGCCGGCCACGTGGGCGTCGTGCGCCATCACGTTGAGGCGCACGGCCACGTCGTCGCTGACGACGCGGTTCGCATCCAAGGTGGCGCGGCGGTACTTGGCGCTGCCCAGGCCCACGGTGGCGTTGGTGAAATCGTCGACCTTCGGCGTCTTGCTGATCAGATTGACGCCGCCGCCCGCGGACGAGCGCCCGCCGTAGGCCGAGTTCGGGCCCTTGACGACTTCGATTTGTTCCAGCGCAAAGATTTCACGCGATTGCGAACCTGTGTCGCGGATGCCGTCGATATACGTATCCGTTTGCGCGTTGTAGCCGCGGATAAACAAGTTGTCGCCCACGGGGTTGCCGCCTTCACCGGCGCCGATGGTGATGCCCGGTACGGTGCGCAGCGCATCCGTCAGCGAGACGGCGCCCGTTTGCGAAATGATTTCGGCGGGAATCACCGTCACGGATTTCGGCGTGTCGAGCAGCGGCGCCGTCAGCTTGTCGTTCGCCGATTTCACGGGCGCCTGGATCAGGCGGTCAACCGTGCCCACGACTTTGACTTCCTGCAACTGCTGCGGCTTGTCCACCGTTTGCGCATGCAGCGCCAGCGGCATGGCCAGGGTAGCGAAGGCGGCCAGGGCCGTGCCATGCATGCGCGGCGCGGCGGCGATCTGGTGCTTGCGGCTGCGGATGGCAGCGGCTGGCTTGGCGGCGCCGGCGGTGTGTTTCAATGTCATCGTTCTCTTTCAATCTATCAAGTGGGCTGAATATAGCTGGCGAATGCGCCGTAGCGCCTGGCTGGCCATGCTTGCTTGGGTACTACAAAGGTAAAACTGCCACAGCACCGTCATGCGCGGGCGCCCAAGGCGAGCCGGGCGGAGCGCGATATTGTCATTGCTGTGGGAAGTGTCCTGCGCCGGTGCAACAGCCAGCTATGCTAGCTCGCGCACAGGCAGCTGAAACGTCGATGGCGGACACGGAAAACGCACAGAGGATGCCGACTTGCCTGCCAAGTGGGTCAGCCTGTATCAGCAGTGCACGTTCGAGAATTCAGGATGAGTTCATAAGTACGAATGAGAATGATTTTTATTTTTACATAATTTCACTGTGATGTAAATTATCAAGGTGAGCATTTTTCAATTCCGTGGCTATTTCTCCCGCCCCAGGGGGCTTGCCATTATTTGCGAATGATTCTCGTTTGCGTTAATATGTCAGCCTTCCTTCTTCCCTGCCATGCCTGACGCCCTGCATGGCAGCGCTATCGAAAGCCGCAATGACGACCTCCGCCCTTCCATCCCCCCTGCCGCGCGCCAGCGCCGACGATGCGCCGGAAACCGGCCAGCGGCGCCAGCTTGCCGCCGCGCCGCAACAACGGCGCTGGCACTGGAGTTGGAAGCAGCTGTGGTTTCAATTGCACTGGTTCATCGGCATCACGGCCGGCACGGTGCTGGTGATCATCGGCCTGAGCGGCGCCACCCTGGCCTTCAAGGATGAATTGCTCGATGTCATGAACCCGGGCGTGCGCCATGTTCCTGTGGAAACGCGCGCGCCGCTGACGCCGGCCCAGCTCGCCAGCATTGCCGCAGCCGAACACGGCCAGCGCGTCGCCTCGGTCACCGTGTATGCGCAAGCGGGCGCGGCGCCACGCCTGTTTTTCGCGCCAAAGAACGGCCAGCGGCGCGGCGAGTCCGTTTATCTGCACCCGTACACGGGCGCCACCCAGCCCACGCTGGCGGGCGCCGCATTTTTCGAATGGACGGAGTCCTTGCACCGCTGGCTGCTGCTGCCCCGCGATCCGGGCCGGCAAGTGGCGGGCGCGCTGGCCCTGTGCCTGCTGGGCCTGGCACTGTCCGGCCTGTACCTGCGCTGGCCCCGCCGCCCGCTGGACTGGCGCACCTGGCTGACCTTCGATCCGGCATTAAAAGGCCGCTCCTTTTTGTGGAATCTGCACGCCGTGGCCGGCACCTGGTGCCTGGTCGTCTATGTGGCGCTGACCCTGACGGGCATTTACTGGAGCTATGACGTGGTGCGCGACAATATCGACGCCTGGGCCGGCAAGCCGCCGCGGACGGCGCAGGCGCCCGGCAAGAAAGGCGCGCCGCAGGCGCCGGCGCCCCCCGCCGACACCGGCCTGGCCTGGAGCGTTTTCCAGCAGCACGCCCCCGGCTGGACCCTGGCCACCGTGCGCCTGCCCGTGCGCCCCGGCGAAGCCGTGCAATTCACATGGCTGGCCAGCGATGCGCCGCACGAACGGGCGCGCAGCCGCATGAGCATTGCGCCGGCCGATGGCACGGTCACGGAGAACGAGCCGTACAACCAGCAGGCGCTGGGCTCGCGCCTCGTCAACATCATTTATCCGCTGCACATGGGCACGTATTTCGGCTTGCCGGGCCGCATCATCGTCACCCTGGCCAGCCTGGGCCTGCCCCTGTTCGCCGTCACGGGCTGGATGCTGTACCTGGGGCGACGCAAGGCTAAACGCGCTGTGCAGGCACAGCGCGCTCTGCTGGCTGGCATGCCGGGCAAGTCGGACACGGGCTTGCCCACCCTGGTGGCCTATGCCAGCCAGTCGGGACAGGCCGAACGCCTGGCTTTGGCAAGCGCGCGCGCCTTGCAGCAGGCCGGCGTGGCCGTCGATGTGCAGTCGCTGGACCGTTTCGATCCCGCGCAATTGCGCCAGTACGAACGGGCCGTGATTGTCGCCAGCACCTTTGGCGAAGGCGAGGCGCCGGACGGCACGCGCCGCTTCGCGCGCCTGTTGCAGCAAACATCGGGCACGCCGCTGGCCGGCCTGGAATTCGGCATGCTGGCCCTGGGCGACCGCCATTACGGCGCCTTCTGCGGCTTCGGCCATGCGCTGGCGCAACAATTACAAGCGCTGGGCGCCACGCCCTTGTTCCCGCTGATCGAAGTGGACAAGCATGACCCCAATGCCCTGGCCGCCTGGTCGCAAGCGCTGGCCCGCTGCAGCGGCAGCGCCATCGACGCCATCGGCGTGCAGGAAGCAGCGTCGTACACCGAATGGCGCCTGGCGCGCCGCGTGCTGCTGAACCCGGGCAGCCTGGGCGGCGAACTGCATGAAATCACCTTGACGGGCCCCGCCGATGCTGCCTGGGAAGCGGGCGCGCTGGCGGAAATCATCGGGTGCAACGCGGACGGCAGCGAAGGCGACGCGCAAAGTGCCCGGCATGCGCCGCGCAGCTATTCGCTCGCGTCGCTGCCGTCCGATGGCGAACTGCAATTGCTGGTGCGCCAGGAGCGCCATGCGGGCGAGGAAAACGAGGGCTACGGCCTCTGTTCCGGCTGGCTCACGCGCTTCGCCCCGACAGGCAGCCCCATCCGCCTGCGCCTGCAGGCCAATCCCGCCTTCGCGCCCGCCCTGGTCGACGTACCCTGCATTTATATCGGCAACGGTTCCGGCCTGGCCGGCCTGCGGGCGCACCTGCGCGCCCGCCAGCGGACGGGACTGGCGCGCAACTGGCTGTTGTTCGGCGAGCGCCAGCAAGCTGTTGACAGCGTCTGCGGCGCAGAGTTGCAAGGCTGGCTCGACGCTGGCCACCTGGCGCGCCTGGACCTGGTCTTTTCGCGCGACGGCAACGATGGCGGCAAACGCGAATACGTGCAGGACCGCCTGCGCGACAACGTCGGCGAGCTGCGCGGCTGGCTGGCGCAAGGGGCCATCGTCTACGTGTGCGGCAGCTTGCAAGGCATGGCGGCAGGAATCGATGCTGTGCTGCAAGAAGTGCTGGGACAGGACGGCCTCGACGCCCTGCTGGCGGCCGGACGCTACCGCCGCGACGTGTATTGATCTGCATCAGCCCGCCCTCCCGCTCCAGCCGGCTATGTGGGCCGCCGCACGGTCAGCGCCAACCATCGGACTACAGTGGGGACATCGCGGCATGGCAACATGCCCGTCCCCAACCACTGTCTGCGAGGCTAGCCATGAAAAACCCCTGGATGAGCATGTACCTGAGCGCCGCCAACCGCATCGCCAACACGGCGCGCGGCCATGCCACGGCCGCCGTCAAGCGCGAAGCGGCGAAAAATACGCGGCAATTGACGCAAGTATGGTTCGACTCTTTCCTGCCTGCCGCAGGCAAGCCGCGGCGCAGCCGCAAGGCCAAATAAGAGGGGCAACTGGTGCAGTGCGTCACAGCAACTAGTTGAAGTTTCAATCAGATGAACTAAACTGCAAGCATGGTAGTACATAGAACGTGACCGGCAGGCGCCGCATCCCCGCGCCGCCGCCGGGACACCGGGAGACGACCATGTTGACGCTCAAAGTGCTGCTCTGCCTTGCCTTGTCCGCCCTGATGCTCGTGCCCCTCGTACTGAGGGATGCAATGCAGACGTCGGCCGGCCAGCAGTTGCAGGTGCCGAATGTCGATGCGCAGGGCATGTGGGCCCACTGGCCCAAGCAATAAGAAGACGCGCGGCTGAGAAAACGTCTCTGGCTGCGTTGCTTTGACTTGCCGTACTAGCGTACTGTCTGCGTCAAAGACGCCTTGCCAGCGGCGTTTTTCAGCGGCGCTCGCTAGTGGTGTTCAGCTTTAAAAACCGCTTTGTTGCGGGTGGGAATTTGTTCTCTTCGCCGGCGGCTTTCCTCTTCCCCCCTTCACCAGATTTTTGATCCAGGTCATGGATTTCCACCTTCGCTGCGTCCACACTGGAACAGTCCGCTTCGCGCCGCGACGGACTTAACCGGGGGCATCGGCATGGGTAAATCGCATTGGAAGGATGAGATGGCGCTGGGCGTACCCGCCATCGACGAGGCGCATGAGGCGCTGTTTCAGGAGCTGGCGCGGCTGGGGCAGTTGAGCGACCGGCATTTCAGCGTGGCGTTCCGCGAGCTGATCGCGGCCGTCGAACGCGATTTCCGCGAGGAAGAGGATTTGATGGAACAAATCGGCTTTCCCTCGCTGGCGAATCACCGCGAACAGCATGCGCGCGTGCTCAGCGGCTTGCACCACGCCTGGGCCGCCGTCGATGAAGGCGACCTGGAACAGGGGCGCCATGCGCTGTCGCTGTTGCCGCAATGGCTGATCTTCCACCAGGCCACCATGGACCTGGCCCTGGCGGCGGCACTGGAACTGGTGCAGCGCCAGCCTAACTAGCAGTTAATTACAGCAACAGCACCGTCGCCTGCTCGGGCATGACCACGCGGTAGTGTCCCGGGTATTTGTCTTCGCCGTCGAAAATCTTGCAAAACACGGGCTGGTTGATGTCGTTGACGGCCGCCTCGTTCATGGGCAAGGTCGCGATCAGCTGTTCGCCATCCATCAACTGCAAGGCGCTGCCGCGCTCGGCCGCGCAAAAGGCCAGCGATTGCACGTCGCTGGCAAATGGCCGCTTGTACCACGGCGTGATGGCCCGCACGGCGCGGCGGGCGTCGTGCAGGACTTGCCCCACGCGCGTGACGTTCCAGGCATCGCGCGCCACGGATGGCTGCAGGACGATATTGGCCGTCAGTTCGCCCCTGCCCTTGTTCACCAAAAACGTGCCATCCTGCGCGGCGATGTCATCGTTGAGTGGCACGACAAACACGCCGCCGGCCGACACCTTGATCGGCACGGGGGCGCCATTGCCTTGCAAGGCCACGCGCACGTCGTCGATGGTGGCGCTCAGCTTGGCAGGAATCAGGCGCAGGGCCATGACCACGCTGCCGCTCGACACTTGCCACACTTTCCGGGCTGTCAGATAACTTTCGCGGTACGCCGTGAAGCGCACGCGCGGCGCCTTGGCGTCGCTGCTGGCCGTGATCGTCACCGTTTGCGAGGGCAAGGCTTCCTCTGCGCTCGCCGCTGGCGCCGGCGCAACGGGCGTGGCTGGCGCCAAGGGCGGCGGCACAAGCGGTGGCGACACGGCGGCGGCAGCGGGCGGCGCGCTGGCGCTCTGCAGCGGCGCGGGAACAGCCGGCGGCGGCGCGTGTTCCTGGGCCTGGCCCAGCGACACGACACACAACCATCCGGCACAAGCGATCCATATACGCATGCATTTCTTTCAATGAGGAAAATATTTTGTCAGCGCCTGCATTATCGCAGAAGGCCGGACGATGCGCCGCCCTTGGGCTGCCTGCACTCCTTTGGTGCACACGCTTGATTATTTGGCAAATACCACTTATATTGATAATGATTCTTATTCACAAAGCATGAACGGAATCATGCACGACCTTTCCACTGCCAGGCGCGGGTGGAACTGCTATCCGAGCCAGATCCCGGGCCAGCGTCACGCCATCCCCCAGCTACTGCGCCACTCGCCAGACGAGATAGGAACACACACGACTAAAAATACTCCAGGAAAATAATGCAATCGACCACCGTCTTCTCTTCTTCGCGCCTGCCCGCCTTGCGCCCCCTGCCCCGTTTATTACACATCAGTCTGCTCAGCCTTGCCGCTGGCGTGGCCCTGCCGGCACTGGCCGCCGACGCCGCCCCGGCCGACGTGACCATGCCGGCCGTCACCGTGCTGGGCCAGTCGACGCCGGCGACGGAAGGCACGCAGTCGTACACGGCCGGCGAAGCGCGCAGCGCCACGCGCATGGACCTGTCGCTGCGCGAGACGCCGCAATCGGTCAGCGTCATCACGCGCCAGTTGCTCGACGACCTGGGCGCCGTGCGCCTGGACCAGGCGCTGGCGCAGACGACGGGTATCCAGGTGGGCCAGAACGATACGGAGCGCACGCGCTTTTATGCGCGCGGCTTCGGCATCAACAATCTCCAGATCGACGGCATGGCGCGCGGCGGCAATGCGCCGCTGCAAGATACGATTCTGTACGACCGCATCGAGGTCGTGCGGGGCGCCACGGGCCTGATGGGCGGCACGGGCGACCCGTCGGCCACCATCAACATGATACGCAAGCGGCCGACGAAGGACTTCCAGGCCAGCGCCGGCCTCATCATGGGCCGCTGGGATGACCAGAGGATCGAGGCCGACCTGTCCACGCCCCTGAACGGGGATGGCAGCGTGCGCGCGCGCACGGCGCTGGCCTGGCAAAAACGCGATTCCTACCTGGACATGTATCACGAACGCAAGACCGTCGGCATGCTCATCGTCGAGGCGGACTTGCGCCCCGGCAGCCTGCTGACGGCCGGCGTCGACTTCCAGGACAACCAGCCCACTGGCGCCACCTGGGGCGCCGTGCCCTACTGGAATGCGGATGGCAGCCTGGCGAATTTGCCGCGCAACACCAGCCTCACGACGCCATGGAGCACCTGGGCCAACAAGCAGCACACCCTCTTCACGTCGCTGGATCAGCGCCTGCCCGGCAACTGGAACATGCACCTGGGCTACGCGCGCACGGAAAGCACGAACCGCACCACCGTCGCCTACGCGGGCGCCGGCCATCCCGACCCGGCCACGGGCGCAGGCATGCGCCTGTGGACGGGGGCGTATGGCGCAGGCAAGAATACGGGCGACAACTTCGACGTCTACGCCAGCGGCCCGTTCACCTTGCTGGGGCGCAAGCACACGGCCATCGTCGGCTGGAACGGCGGCAACCAGCGCGCCCGCTCGCTGGGCGGCGAGGCGGAAATCAATTATCCGGACTTCATCCCCGATTACCGCAGCTGGACGGGCAACATCCCCCGCCCCGTCTTCCGCCCGGACGGCTCGCACACGGAAACGGTCACGCGGCTGGCGGGCGGTTACGTGGCCGCGCGATTGAGCCTGGCCGACCCGCTGCATGTGATCATTGGCGCGCGCAGCAGCACTTACCGCACGGACACGCGCAGCTACAACACGCAAGGCGCGTACACGGGCAGCGGCGACTTTGCCGAGACGCGCAATGAAGTGACGCCCTACGTGGGCGCCGTGTTCGATATCAACAAGCAATATTCCGCGTATGCCAGCTTCACGCAACTGTTTAACCCGCAAACGAGCAAGGACCGCAACGACAAGTTTTTACCACCGGAAACGGGCGACAATGCCGAGCTGGGCATCAAGGGCGAATTCTATGAAGGCAAGCTGAACGCGTCGGCCGCCCTGTTCCATACGAAGAAAAAGAACCTGGCGGAACTCGACCGCACGGTGCCGCCCGGCTTCCTGCTGCCCGACGGCGGCCAGGCCATGGTGGCCAATGGCACCGGCGTGACGGCCAAGGGCGTCGAGTTCGACGTTTCCGGCCAGTTGTCTCCCGCCTGGGAAGCGAGCGGCGGCTACACCTATCTGCACGCGGCCGAGGCCGATGGCCGCCGCGCCGCCACCACGCAGCCGCGCCATTTGCTGCGCCTGGCCACCAGCTACCGCTTCGACGGCAAGCTGGCCGGCTTGAGGGCGGGCGCCAGCATGACGGCGCAAAGCGCCACCTACAGCGAATCGTGGTACGGCCGCCCGCCATCGGGCACCATCACCAACATCCCGCAAGCGGGCTACGCGCTGGTCAACGCCATGGCCAGCTATGCGCTCAACCGCCACGCCAGCGTGCAGCTGAACGTGAATAACTTGCTCGATAAAAAGTACTACCGCAACGTGGGCTTCTTCGACGGCGTCTTCTGGGGCGAACCGCGCAACATCAGCCTGGCCGTGCGCACGGCGTTTTAATCATCTCGTCACCAGCGCCAGCACGGCGGACGAAGCCCTGTCCGCCGTGCCTGGAATGGCATGCCCATGCCTATGCGATAGCACATTCATTGATATCGAAGTGAAATATCCAGCAATCATCGATGAACACGCCCTTGAATTGATATTTTTTTGATATTATCAAAATTTAAAATAGGGATATCTGATGAACATGAAAAAAACGACTGTCTGGACGGCGCTGGCGCTGTTATGCGCCAGCGTGCTGCCCTTGGTTTCCGCCAACGCAACAACGCCCTCGTGCACGAACTGCTTCGAAAAACGCTGGATTTATTTTGGCGGCAATATTACGGCGGCAGCTTCCACGGCCGATGCCAATTTCAACAAGCTGATCGAATTGATTCATCTCGCCAAGGCGGAGGGTTTTAACGGCATCGCGCTCAGTGCCGGCGGCAGCGGTTCCTATGTCGCCATGCTCGATCCCGCCGCCACTCCCGCCAATTTCTACCCCAATTTCGCCCTCATAGTGCAGGCAGCCAAGGAAAACGGCATCGAGCTGATACCGGTTGGCGGCGGTCCGGAAGTGCCGGTCAGTGCCGCCCCTGACCTCATCGAAGCCCTGCCCGTCATCGATACGCCGTTTATCGTCCAGGACCGACGCGCCGTGCCGGTGGGTCAATCAATGATCAGCGATAACAGTTTCGAGAATAACAGCTCTGCCTGGGGCCTGTTTGAAGAGAAAATTGGGAATGTCGTGTACGATCTGGAGCCGCACACGGGTAGCCGCTCCATCAAATTCAGCATGGCGTCTACTAGCAGCAAGTCGGCGCGACTATTCCGTGAATTAAAGAATCTGCAGCCGCATACTGCCTATCGCGTATCGTTCTGGATAAAAACGGAAAACTACCATCCGGACGCCGCATTCCGCATCCAAGTGACCGAGCCCTCGAACCAGGCGCCCATGTATACAAACGCCAGCGCCGGCCTGGGCTGGGGTACGACCAATGGGAACTGGAATGCCAGCGGCAATGTGCTCGCCGCAACGCAAGGCTGGACACAGTACAACCTGGATTTCAACACGGGCAATAACACGATTTCCTACCTGTACGTCGGCAGCTGGCATGTAGACCAGATGCCGGTCGGGAAAGTCTGGCTCGACGATATGGACATCAAGCAAATCGGACTGGCACACACGATCCGCCGCACTCCCGCAAGCTTGCCCGTCACGGTCAAGTCCGCGGATGGCAGCATCACGTATGTGGAATCGGTCGATTATGTGGTCGGCAAGGAGTCGCTAAGCCTGCCCCCGCAAAGCACCATCGGTGAAGGCGTTCTGCTGCGCGTATCGGCGTATCAGTCGGCGCAGAACATGACGTCCATGTGGGGCACGCCGGCAAGCGCCTGTTATCAGAAATTTTTTGATATTCAAAAACAGTATTACGACAATATCCACAATCTGTTCGAGGGTCCGCAAAAATTCTTCCTGTATTACGATGAAAATCGCGTACTCAATTGGGATCCCGCCTGCGGCAACATCACGGCAGGAAAATACCTGGCGGACATGATCAAAAAACATCAGGAAACCCTGCTGCAAGCCTATCCCAATCTGGAACTGTATGTCTGGAATGACATGTTCGACCCGAAGATGAATGCCATTCCCAAATATTGGGCAGTCAACGGTGACTTGAGCAATTCATGGGAAGGCTTGAAGCCGAATACGGTCATCGTCAACTGGAGCAACGAAAGCACGGCCAAGCGCAAGGCGTCGCTGGAGTTTTTTCACGGACTTGGTCAAAAGCAAATGATCGCTGGATACTATGACGACGACGCCATCAGCACAGGCAACGTGCATTCCTGGATGGATGCGCTGGCGCAGGCGGAGAGCAACGGGGTGACGGGCGTGAATGGCTTCATGTATACCACCTGGCGCGGCAATGCAGGCTATGCCAAGGTCAAGGAGGTGGCGAAATACATGAGAGACAATTACTCCCAGCGCTGGCCGCAGCAGTAGGTCCTGCCAGGCTGGCGGTGCTGCTGCCGCCAGCTATGCCGACGTACTGCGCCAGTGCGCGGGCGCCGGCAGGGTAAAGCCGTCGAGCAAGGGACCGCCCACGGGCGCCAGCACGGCGGCGGCGACTTGCCCGAACGCGCGCTGGCCGGCCGGCAAGTCGCTGGCGGTCAGGCGCAGCGCGCTGTCGAGCTGGCCGGCGATGACGGGATCGAAGGCCTGCAGGCGGCGGAACAGGTGCTTGCCGCCGCCGCTCCACTGCCCCGCCGCGCGCAAGTGCAGGTCGGCCAGCGCTTGGTACAGCTGGCAAGCGACGGCCAGCGCCTCGCCCGGGTGCGTGCTGTCGACCAGATCTTCCAGCGCGGTGGTGATGGCGTAGCGGCGGCGCTGCAGGTTTTCCGCGTCGAGCGCGGGCGGCCCGGCCGTGACGAAGGCGTGCGCCAGCGCGTGCAACTGCGCGTAAGCGTCGCCGGCGGCGAGGATGTTTTCCCCTTCGACGACCATCATCGCCAGCGGCACCGTGCCGCCCGGTGCATCCATTTCCTTACAAAAATACGTGAACGTGGCCAGGTCGTGCGCGAACAGTTCCACCGTGCGCCCCTCGGCCACGATCGTGTCGCGCCAGGCGCAGTCGACATGGTCGAACAGCAGCAGCAAGTCGATATCGGAACTGGGCGTTTGCCGGCCCGTGGCGAACGAGCCGCCGATGATGGCCGCCACGGCCGTGGGATAGCGTTGCTGCACCAGCCGCTGGGCAATCGCGCGGATGGCGTCGTAGGTGGGGATCGTCGTCAAAGCCGGTGCTCCATGTCGATAAAACACTATCCTACACGCAATACGCAGGCTGCCGCCATCCTGCTACACTGGCGCCATCTGACCGAGGAACGAACATGGAATACGACTGCATCGTGGTGCCCTCGCCCGTGGGCGAGCTGACCCTGGTGGCGCGCGGGAAAGCCCTGGCCGCCATCCTGTGGGAAAACGACAAGCCGAACCGCGTGCGCCTGGGCGCGATGCGCGTCGATGACAGCTGTGCCGTGCTGCAGGAAACGGCGCGCCAGCTGGGCGCCTATTTTGCCGGTACGCTGCAATGCTTTGACGTGCCGCTCGATTTTGCCGGCACGCCATTCCAGCAGGAAGTCTGGCGCGCGCTGCTGACGATACCGTACGGCCAGACGCGCAGCTATGGCGAGATCGCGCGCCAGATCGGCCGTCCCGCCGCCGTGCGCGCCGTGGGCGCCGCCAACGGCAAGAATCCCATTTCCATCATCGCCCCCTGCCACCGGGTCGTCGGCGCCACGGGCGAGTTGACGGGCTTTGCGGGCGGCCTGCATGCCAAGGAAACCTTGCTGGCGCTGGAAGGCATTTCCCTGTCCAGCGACCGCGAAGCGCTGAAGACGGGCCACGCCCGCCGCCGCGCGGTGCACGTCGATACGGCGCAAGGCTGTTTATTTTAGGCGGCGCCATCGCTCCCCGTGTGGGATACTCACGCCCTCACTGAAGCCACCACATCCTATGCCCTACCTTGTCATCGCGTTCTTTGTCGTCCTGTATTTGCTGGCCACGTTCTTTTTCCATATTCCCGCCCTGGTCGCCCTCATGTATGGCGTGCTGAGCCTGAGCTGTTTCGTTGCCTATGCGATCGACAAGTCGGCCGCAAAAGGGGGCCGCTGGCGCACCCCGGAGCGCACCTTGCTGCTGCTGGGACTGCTGTGCGGCTGGCCGGGCGCCGTGCTGGCCCAGCAATGGCTGCGTCACAAGTCGAGCAAGCGTTCGTTCCGCATCGTGTTCTGGATCACGGTCGCCCTCAATATCGGCGCTTTCGTGTATTTCAGCATGCATTACGCGGCGCCCGATATCGGCACCGAGGTGGCGCCCATCGAGTTATAAGGTCACTCGCCCAGCAGACGCAGCGATTCCAGCCAGTCCGCCTTCCACTCGCGCAGCAACGGTTGCGTGGCAAACGCCTTCTTCAGGTGCGCCATCGGCACGCGGTGCACGTCATGCAAGCCGAACGCCAGGGTGACGGGATGCCACAGGTGGCTGTTCTTGCCGCCGCGCGAATTCTTGCGCACGCGCGCGCCATCGTCGCCAAAGATGCCCACGCCGCTGGCCAGTCCCTGCTCCAGGTCGACCTTGCCCACGCCGGCAAAGGCGGTCAGGATCTGTTCGCGGCCCAGGCCCTTCAAGGCGCTGGGCAAGACCACGGGCGCCTTGTCCGCTGCCGCTTCGGCCGGCGCCGGATGCTGCAACTCCTTGAGCAAACGCAAGAGATCGCGCTCCTGGAAGTGCAAGCCGTCCAGCGGCACGCGCAGTCCCGGCGCCTTGAGTTCGATAGCAATATTGCTGGAGTCGCGCGTAAAACGCAGCCAGACATCATCGGCGCCCGAGGCCAGGTGCTGCTTGTCCTCGATGAACACCACGGGCGCCGCGTAGCGCGTCACACCGTCATGGAACAGCTCGCTCCACTGCTCGCTGTAATCGAGCCAGACATACGGCAAGCCGCCCTGCTCGAGCAGGCGCGCCAGGGTCCACGGGGTGCCCGTCTGTTGCGCCAGCCAGGCACAAGCTTCGGTTGCGGTGGCACGGTATGGCAGGGATGGGGAGGTCATGGCGGTTCCGTCGATAAAAGTGGAGCGCAGTGTAGCAGACGCCGCCATCCCCCCCTGCGGCAGGCGCATCCGGCGCGCCATTCCTGCGCGATGTGCTAGGCTGGATGCATCCGTCCGCGCCCAGGCCACCCCGGCCCCATGGCGCACCACCGTGAGGGGAATATCATGCATTCCAGCACCAACGCCGCCACCACGCCCGCCCCGCCTCCGGAGCGCGATTCGCCCACGCCGGCCGGCGAAAGCCACGCCGAGGAAGCGCTCGATGAAGCGCTGAAGGAGAGCTTTCCAGCCAGCGACCCGATCGCTGTTGCCGTACCGAAACCTTCACCCAAGACGCCGGCCTGAGTCCCCTGCCTGTCTTGGAGCACAAGGCCGGTCACTCAGGTCACGCCAGCAATGTAAACATGCGCACGTCCTGCATCATGTTGTGCGCCTGCTCCTGCATGCTGGCCGCCGCCGCCGCCGACTGCTCGACCAGGGCGGCATTCTGCTGGGTCACTGCATCCATCTGACTGATGGCCTGATTCACCTGTTTGATGCCATCGTTTTGTTCCTGGCTGGCGACGGCGATTTCCCCCATGATGCCCGCGACTTGCTGGACAGAGGACACGATTTGCTTCATCGTGCCGCCCGCTTCATCGGCCAGATTGCTGCCAAGCTCGACTTTTTCGACCGACTCGGCAATCAGCTGCTTGATCTCTTTGGCGGCCGTGGCGGAACGTTGCGCCAGGGCGCGCACCTCCGATGCGACGACAGCAAAACCGCGCCCCAGCTCTCCGGCGCGCGCCGCTTCGACCGCCGCGTTCAGGGCCAGAATATTGGTCTGAAACGCGATGCCGTCGATCACGGAAATGATCTCGACGATACGGTTCGAGCTGTCCTTGATCGATACCATGGTCGCGACGACACGTTCGACCACCTGCCCGCCCTGCACCGCTACCGCTGAAGCCGACAAGACCAGTTGATTGGCATGCTGAGCGCTTTCGGCATTCTGCTGCACATTGCTGGTTAACTGCTGCATCGCCGACGATGTTTGCTCCAGTGCACCGGCCTGAGCCTCCGTTCTGGCCGAGAGGTCCAAATTTCCAGCGGCAATTTCCTGCGAGGCAGTCGAGATGGTTTCAGTACCGCCACGCACACGACCCACCGTATGACGCAGGCTCTCCGTCATGCTTTTCAGAGCACGCATCAATTCGCCCGGCTCGTCGTGATAATCGGCCGCGATATGGCTGCGCAGGTCACCGGAAGCGACAATGCGGGCAACGTCCACGGCATCCTGCAGCGGCCTGGTAATACTCTTGCTAATGAGCACAGCCACCCCAATCGCCGTGCCCAGCGAGACCAGCAGTATCGCCAGCAGCAAGCTGCCCGCCACCGTGATGCGCGCGCCCGAATCCGCCTCTATCGCCGACGCGCGTTGGCTGGTCATCTCGACCAGTTGCTTGATTGCCTGCAGATGCTGGGCGTAACTCATCGTCATTTTTTTCATCGCAACGGCGGCGCCAGCCTGATTTCGTGCCTCAATTGCGGGAATGAACTGTTGCAGTGCGACCGTGTAGAAGTCCAGCGCCGGCGCATGCGCTTTGTTCAGCAACAGCCCGGCGATATCGGCATCCAGTTTCGCGTCGTTCCAGAATGCATGGCGCTCATCGTAATCATGTTTGAGCGTGTTAAATCGTGCGATTAACTGCGCCTGTTCGGCACGATCCTCGGTCGCCAGCAGTTGAAAACTGACCAGATAGGATTCCAGTATGTACTCCGGCGGCGGCAACACGTCCGCAATCAGATCCTTGCTTTGCACTATTTTCTGATAGACAGGGCCATTCACTTTCCATTCCTGCAGAGTCTTGAAGGACCATAGGCCATAGAGGATGAAACCGACTGAAAAGATCACAATCAGCACAGCTAACCGGTGCGATAGTTTCAGTCCTCTGAGCATACTCATGATGTTTTCCTTAAATTAACCATGCTTGCCTCTGGTTCAGCTACTGTGGTGACACTGCTATCGCATGCGTGGCAGGCGATCATTCGAAGCGCGATACATTGCTAAATCGTGATTTTTTTCATAGAAAGCAACTTATTTTACAGCGAATCCCCACCAATTAAATCGAATTTAATAAAAATAAATAAAAACAACAAAAATAAAACAAAATACATAAATTACCGGTGCGGCGGCGAGTTCCATGTTGGTTGCACAACCAATCTATCTTTACTTCACAGCATTCTTATTGCTGCGGTTGCTTTCCGGCAATCCGCGGAAACCATAAAAATGCCCCGCCGGGCAGCGATGGTAAAACCATCACGCCGGGCGGGGCCAGTCAAGCCGCCACGCGCCTAGTCCGGCGTGTCGCGGTATTGCTCGGGCGTCGTGTCGCCATCGGCGATTTCATACCACATCGCATTGAGCACGGCGAACGTCGCCGCCAGCGGAAGACCCAGTATCCAGGCGAAATACCACATAGTTAATTCCTTTCGTAAAGTCTTAGTAGGCGTGACCGCTGTCGTCTTCGATGGCTTTGCCGTCAACCTTACCCCACAGCACTTTATATACCCAGGTCGTGTACGCCACGATGAGGGGAATGAAGATGGCGGTGACGACCAGCATGATGAACAGGGTCATGTGGCTGGACGAGGAATCCCACACCGTCAGGCTGGCGCGCGGGTCGATCGACGATGGCAGGATGAACGGGAACATGGCCGCGCCCACGCTGAGAATGATGCCGGCGATGCTGGCCGCGCTGGCCAGCAAGGCGGGCACTTCGCGGCGCGCGCGCAGCAAGCCGAACGCCAGCAAGGGACCCAGCAAGCCGACCGCAGGGGCGATCCAGGTCCACGGGTGGGCGGCAAAGTTGAGGAACCAGGCGCCCACGTGCACTTGCGCCGTTTTCAGCATCGGGTTCGACGGGCCATCGACGACGACGGCGCTGGTGACGCGGTAGCCATCGACCCACAGCCACAAGGCCGCGCCGGCTGCCGCATACAGCACGACGGTCGCAATCGCCGCCACGCTGCCGTAGCGGCGCGAACGCTCCGCCACGGCACCGTCCGTTTTCACTTGCAGCCAGGTGGCGCCGTGCATCACCAGCATGGCCACCGAGACGAGGCCGCACAGCAAGGCGAACGGGTTGAGCAACGCAAAGAAGCTGCCATCATAGAAGATATGCATGTCCGGCGAGAAACGGAACGGCACGCCCTGCAGCACGTTGCCGATGGCCACGCCGCAGATCAGGGCCGGCACGAAGCCGCCCACGAACAGGGCCGCGTCCCAGCGGGCGCGCCAGCGCGGGTCTTCGCGCTTGCTGCGGAACTTGAAGGCGACGGGACGCACGATCAGCGCCACGAGGATGACGAACATGGCCAGATAAAAGCCCGAGAACGAGACGGCGTACAGCTGCGGCCAGGCGGCAAAGATGGCGCCGCCGCCGAGGATCAGCCACACCTGGTTGCCTTCCCATACGGGTCCGATGCTGTTGATGATGACGCGGCGCTCGAGGTCCGTCTTGCCGGCAAACGGCAGCAGCATGCCCGTGCCCAGGTCGAAGCCGTCCGTGATGGCAAAGCCCACCAGCAGGATGCCGATCAGCAACCACCAGATCAGGCGCAGGGTTTCATACGAAATCATTTCATGCAAAATCATGGTCTGGCCCTCCTCAGGCGCGTTGAGTATGAATGGCTGCGGCCGCTGGCACGGGAGCCCGCGGCGTCTCTTCCGGCCCCTTGCGGATGGCCTTGAGCATGAGCTTCATTTCGATAATCAACAGCACGGTGTAGATGGCGGCAAAGCCGGCGATGGTAATCAGGAGCGTCGACGCCCCCAGGTTGGATACGGCCACGGCCGTCGGCAGCACGCCTTCGATGACCCACGGCTGGCGGCCCACTTCGGCCACGATCCAGCCCGCCTCGATGGCCACCCACGGCAGCGGAATGGCGAACACGGCCACTTTCAGCAGCCAGCGGTGCTTGTCCAGGGTACGGCGCGTCGACAGGATGAAGAAGGTGCCAGTCAACAAGATAAAGAACATGCCCAGGCCCACCATCACGCGGAAGGACCAGAACAAGGGGCCCACGGGCGGCACGGTATCGAGCGCCGCCTTGCGGATCTGCTCGGGCGTGGCCTGGCGCGGATCGTCGACATAGCGTTTTAATAACAAGGCATAGCCCATGGACTGGCCTTTCGACTCGAACATGTCTTTCGCGTCCTGCGGCACGGGGCTGCCCGGCGCCACGCTGCGGATGGTTTGCAGCGCGTCATACGCCTTGATGCCATCCTTGATCAGCAGCTCGCCGCGGTCGACCAATTGCTCGATGCCGGGGATTTCCGTCGTCAGCGAACGCGTGCCGATCAAGCCCATCACCATCGGGATGTGCACGGCGTAATGCGTCTCGCGCGCTTTCGCGTCGGGAAAGCCGATGGCTGTGAAGGCGGCGGGCGCCGGCTCCGTGGTCCACATGGCTTCGATCGCGGCCAGCTTCATCTTTTGATGTTCGGACGACAGGTAGCCGCTTTCGTCACCGAGCACCACCACCGACAAGGTGGCGGCCAGGCCGAACGAGGCGGCCACCGTCATCGAGCGCTTGGCCAGCTGCACGTGGCGGCCCTTCAGCAGATACCAGGCGGAAATACCCAGCACGAAGATGGCCGCCGCCGTATAGCCGGCCGACACCGTGTGCACGAATTTCGCCTGTGCCACGGGATTCGTCAGCACGGCGCCGAAATCCGTCACTTCCATGCGCATGGTCTGCGGATTGAAGGCCGCGCCAACGGGATTTTGCATCCAGCCGTTGGCGATCAAAATCCACAGGGCCGAAAAGTTCGAGCCGATGGCCACCAGCCAGGTGGTGACCAGGTGGCCGCGCTTCGACAGCTTGTCCCAGCCGAAGAAGAACAGGCCGACGAAGGTCGCTTCCAGGAAGAAGGCCATCAAGCCCTCGATGGCCAGCGGCGCGCCGAAAATGTCGCCCACATAATGGCTGTAATAGCTCCAGTTCATGCCGAACTGGAATTCCATGACGACGCCCGTCGCCACGCCCATGGCGAAGTTGATGCCGAACAAAACACCCCAGAACTTGGTCATGTCGCGCCAGATGGGGCGGTTCGTCATCACATAGACCGTCTCCATGATGGCGAGGATCACTGACAGGCCTATCGTCAGCGGAACGAATATAAAGTGGTACAGAGCTGTCAGCGCAAACTGCAGTCTGGATAAAGCGACAATATCGAAGTCCATATGATTTCCTTGGTGTTTCCCTACTGCAATTGTAAACTTGGTATCTATCTGATGCGATTCGATTGGTTCCGCCGCCCTCAAGCCGGCATACGGACCGCCTGTGTCTCCCGTCTTTCCTTCATTCCTTAGTCTCCGCGCAAGCCCGCCAGCGCCGCCTCAAAGGCTGGCGTGCCACGGCGCGCGTCACCGACGATGCGGCCATCGCGCAGGCTGACCAGCCGGTCCGCCAGCGCTGCTTCGCGCCGCAAGTGGGTTGCGATCAGCAAGCTGCGCCCTTCGCAGCGCGCGGCCAGGCGCTGCAGGACATCGCTGGCCGTCCGCGCATTGAGCGCTTCCGTCGCCTCGTCTAGCAGCCACAAGGTCGATGCATGCAGGAACAGCCGCGCCAGCGCCAATCTGCGCGCCTGGCCGCCCGACAAGCCCAGGCCGCCCTCGCCCAGCATGGTGTCCAGGCCGCCCGCGAAGGCGCGCACTTCGTCCTCCAGGCCGGCCGCCTGCAGCGCCGCCCACAGCTGCGCATCGCTCGCGGACGGGTCGGCCAGGCGCAGGTTGTCGCGCAAGCTGTCCTGGAACAGTTCCGTCTTCTGCGTGAACAGGCAGGCGCGCGGCGCACTGACGCTCCCCGACAGGGGCACCAGCTCGCGCGCGGCGATGGCCAGCAAGGTGGACTTGCCCGCGCCGCTGGGGCCGATCAAGGCCACGCGTTCACCGTCCGCGATGTGCAGGGAAATATCATGCAAGATGGCGACATGGCTGCCCGCATGCGCGGCGCTCACGTGTTCCAGGCGCAAGCCTGGTGCGCTGTCAGCCGGCGGCACTGCGATCTCCTGAGCATCGAGACGCGGCGCCAGGCGGCGCATGGCCAGCAGCATGCGCCCCGCTTCCAGCGCGCCGCGGCGCAATCCCGCAAACGGTTCCACGGCCGTCAGCGCGATCAGCAGGGCCAGGGCCGCCAGCGGCACGGTCAACGCTTGCTGCTCCACCAGCGCGGCCACGGCCAGCAGCACGCCGGAAAGTAGCGCGCTGCCGGCCACGCCATACGCGGCGCCGGCCGCCGTTTCCAGGCGTAGCAGGGCAACATCGGCTTGCGCCAGCGAGCGGTCGATCTGTTCCAGCGCGGCGCACTGGGCGTCGATGCGGCCCGCCATCACCAGGTCCGTCTGGCCCGCCACCAGGTCGATGGTGCCGGAGCGCAGTTTTTCGATGGCGCGCGAGCGCACGATGGCGGGACGGCGGGCGCCGCGCGCCAGAAGCCAGCCGATGCCGCCGCCGGCGGCCAGCAGCCACGCGGCCAGGCCCAGGCCCAGCTGCCACTGCATCACGCCCAGCGCCACGCCGGCCAGCATGGCCACGCACAGGGCCGTGAAGGCGGGCACCAGCAGGCGCAAATACAGCGCTTCGAGCGCGTCGATATCGGCCGTCAGGCGGAACAGCAGCTTGGCTGGCTGGCGCAGCAAGCGGCTGGCCGCTTCCGGGCGCGACCAGCCGCGAAACAGCTGCACGCGGATGGCCGCCAGCGCGGCGAACGTGGCGTCGTGCGTGACGAGGCGCTCCGCATAGCGCGAACCCGTGCGGCCGATGGCCAGCAGGCGGATGCCGGCCGACGGGCCGAAGACGTCGAAGACGATGGCGGTAGAGGCGTGCAGGCCGGCGATCGATGTGGCCGTGATGAACCAGCCGGACAAGCCCAATAAGGCCATGCCGGCCACGGCCGTCAGGGCCGCCAGCACGGCGCCGCCGATCAGCTTGCGGGGCTGGGCCAGCAGCAGTTGCCGCAGGACGGGGTTGGAAATCAGGAAAGTGTTCATGCCGGCTGTTCCTGCTCCCATGGCTGCGCCAGGGCATCGACCTGCACCGTGCGCTGCAGTCGGCCCGCCAGCACGGGGTCGTGCGTGGCGACGAGCATCGTCTTGCCTTTCGCCAGTGCCAGCAAGGCATCCGTGACGCGCGCCGCCGTTTCGCTGTCCAGGTGCGCCGTCGGTTCGTCGACCAGCAGCACATCCGCATGCGGATGCAGGGCCACGCGGGCCAGGGCCAGGCGCACGGCCTCGCCGCCGGACAAGCCCTGGCCGCCATCGCTGAGCATGACGGCCGGCTGCGCCTGGGCCACGCTGGCCAGGTCGGCCAGGTGCAGCGCCTGCGTCACCTGCGCGGGGCTGCCGCTGGCGCCTGCGCGTCCCAGGGTCACGTTCTGGCTGACGGACGCGGCAAACACGTGCGGGCGCTGGCCCATCCACGCCATGCGCTGGCGCAAGGTATTGACGGTACTGTCGTTCAGGCGCACGCCGCCGATGCGGATGTCGCCGCCGCTGGCGGGCAGCAAGCCGGCCAGCAAGGACAGCAAGGTGGTCTTGCCGGCGCCGCTGGCGCCCAGCAGGGCCACGTGTTCGCCGGCGCGCACGCTCAAGTCAAAGCCGTCGAATACGGGCGCTTCGCCGGGATGGGCAAAGCGCAGTTGATGGATATCAATGGCGGGCGGCGGCGCCACTGCCATGGCGGCGGCGGAAACGGCGGCAACCTCCACGCCGGCGCCGGGCAGGGGCACGCCCTCGGCGGCCAGGTCGTGCAATCCGGCCAGGCCCGCTTCGCCGGCCGCCTTGTCGTGCCAGACGGCGGCCAGTTCGCGCAGCGGCTCGAAGAACGCGGGCGCCAGCAGCAGGATGAACAAGCCCTGCCCCAGGCTCAGTTCACGGCCCCAGGTGCCGAAATCGAGGCTGCCCAGCAGGGAGAAGCCGATGAAGGCGGCCACCATGGCCACGCCCAGCGCGGAAAACAGTTCCAGCACGGCGGACGACAGGAAGGCGATGCGCAGCACCACCATCGTGCGCCGGCGCACGGATTGCGACGAGGCATCCAGCCGCTCGGCCGTGGCATCGACGGCATCGAGCGCGCGCAAGGTAGCCAGGCCGCGCAGGCGGTCCAGTAAAAAGGCGTTCATGCTGCCCATTTCCACCATCTGCGCGCGGCTGGCCGCCTGCGCGCCCATGCCCACGAGCGCCATGAAGACGGGAATCAGGGGCGCGGCGATGAGCAGGATCAAGGCGGCGATCCACGACAGCGGCGTCACGACGGCGAGGATCACGAGCGGCACGAGCATGACTTTCCAGCGCGCGGGCTTGTAGCGCACCAGATACGGCACGATGGCTTCGGCCTGCTCGGCGATGACGCTGGCCGCCTGGCCTGACTGCGCGCGCTGGCGGTCCAGCGGCGAGCGGCGCGCCAGCGCCTGCGCCACTTGCCCGCGCAAGGTGGACAGGTGCTCGCGCGCCGCCGCATACATGCGCCGCGCGCCCCACGCTTCGCAGCCGGCGCGCAGCACGCCCAGCAGCAGCACGCCGGCGGCCGGCAACAGGGCCGCGCGCCACGGTGCGCCATCGAGCATGGCTTGCACCGCCCAGGCCAGCAAGGCCGCTTGCGGCAGCCACAGCAAGGCGGCGCCGCCTTGTGCCAGGCTGGCGGCACGGGGAAGAATAAAGCGGGGCAAGGACAGTAGCGAGGTCGTCATCTTATACTTTTTGAGTTTTCAGAATTTTCTGTAAATTCGATTTTTTGTATAATACTGCGAAACATGACATATATCAATTGACCCTGGCGGTTTGGCGTGAAAAAATTCAGATAATTATGAAAACTCAAAACATCCAAATGACGCCGCTGATCCTGACCTTCGTCAGCCATTTCGGCGAGATGGGCAGCCGCTGGGGCTTTAACCGGACGGTGGGGCAAGTGTACGCCTTGTTGTTTGTCGCGGAGCATCCTTTGCACGCGGATGAAATCGCGGAACACCTGAGTTTTTCGCGCTCGAACGTGAGCATCGGCCTGAAGGAATTGCAGGGCTGGGGCTTGATCCGCCAGTCGCGCATTCCCGGCGACCGGCGCGAATATTTTTCCTCGCTGGGCGATGTGTGGCAAATCTTCCGCGTGGTGGCCGCCGAACGCCGCCGCCGCGAAGTGGCCCCCACCCTGACGGTGCTGCGCGAAGCGCTGCTGGCGCCGGCCACGGAACCCGTGGACCAATACGCGCAGGAGCGCATGCGCGAAATGTATGAACTGGTCGACCTGGCCAACACCTGGTTCGACGACTTGCAGCGCCTGTCGCCCGAATCGATGGCGCAACTGATGAAAATGGGCGCCAAGGTGCAAAAGCTGCTCAACGCCAAGGATCGCCTGTTTGGCGTCAGCAACAACAGCGACTGAAGCACCCGCCTCCCCTCTTCCCAAACCAGGATGCCGCTAGCACAGGCTGGCGCGCCTTGTCACGCCATTTCCTCCCGCCATATTGGCTATCGCTAGCACATCCATACATAGCCGTATGCGATGTTGTCAACTAAACCAATAGTATTATTTAAATTGTATTAATCTACATCAAGAGTAAGCTTGCATTTGCGTACCCAGTACGTGCAGGAAATAGCTAAAACGATAGCTAAAAAACGGGCAATGGGATGGCTTCCCCGGCAGGCAGGGACGCGTCCCAATACTAGAAGCGACTGTCTCAAGCACAAGGGGATTTTCATGAAAAGCATAAAGAGCATTGCCGTCAAGGCATCCATGCTGGCCGCAATGACCGTATTGGCAAGTGCGGCGCAAGCGGCCACCTGGGTCGATGTGGGGCCGGCCAGCGGTTTCGTCATCGCCGGCAGCACCGTCACCTATTCGCCATCGCCGGCGCTGATGGTGAAATATTATGACGATAATCTGGTGCCGCAGAGTCCCTCGGACATCCAGGGCTATATCAATGGCGTGTTCGGCAGCAGCCTGGGCGCCGCCGTCTCGTATTGCGACAGCGCCACCTCGGGCTGCAGCGCCGGCACCACGGCAGGCTTGAGCGGCGGCGTCAATTCCTATACGAGCGCGGCCGCCTATGACTATCTGGCCATCCACTTCGGCCAGGGCGAACTGGTGTTTCACTGGGCCGCACCCGTGGCTGCCGGCACCACTTTCACGGTAGCGGGCCTGCCCAAGGACCTGAGCAACTACAGGGCCTTCACTTCCGCCGTACCCGAACCTGGAACCTATGCCATGCTGCTGGCCGGCCTGGGCCTGCTGGGCTTCATGGCGCGCCGCCGCCAGGGAAAGTAAGCCTCGTCATCAGCATCATAGCGGCAGCGGCGCGGCAACGCCCGCTGCCGCCTTCCATATCCGCCGCATCTTTACGCCGCGCTTGCGGCGCCAGGCCCACTGTTTACACCATTTTTAGATCCCCCTCGCTATGCTCGACGGCATCAACTGCTGATCGACGAAGGAGATCTCATGCACGAACAACCGTTTCAGCCACGCACGCGCAGCGTGATCCGCCAGCACCTGCCCGTGCGGGAACGGCTGCGCCTGGCCCGGCTGGCCAACAAAAAAATCGTTTCGGTATGTTCGGCGCTGCTGTGCGCGGCGCCGCTGCTGTATTTGCTGAGTGTGGTGCTGTTTGCGCAGCCGTGACACGGCAGGCAGGCAAAAGATGAAGAGGTGAAGAGGTGAAGAATGATGGCAATGCGACAGCTTGTCGCCTGCATGACCAGCAAGGACTGGTCCGCCCAGAGGGAATCGAACCCCCATTCACGGTTTAGAAGACCGTTGTCCTATCCGTTGAACGATGGGCGGAAAGGTGCAGCATTTTAGTCTATGCGCGCCAGCAATGCCAAGGCGCCGCAGAATAGAAAACGGGCTGTCATCTCTGACAGCCCGCTTATGACTTTGGTCGGAGTACAAGGATTCGAACCTTGGACCCCCTGGTCCCAAACCAGGTGCGCTACCGGGCTGCGCCACACTCCGAAGACAAGATAATAACGCCCCCGCCCAATTTCGTCAATTGCCCCAGGCGAATTAGATGGAAATAACTATCGCGCCTGCTTGAAGAGGTTTGCTGAAAACGTTCAGGGCAAGGCAGTGCAACGCCGCCCTGGGCGTTTTCAGCTGCCGACCTTGTCGGCGATGCGGCGCGCCATGCTCTCGGCCTTGGCCGCGTCCTTGGCTTCCACCATCACGCGGATCAGCGGTTCGGTGCCCGAAGCGCGGATCAGCACGCGGCCCGTGTCGCCCAGTTCGGCCTCGACCAGCTCTTTCTCGGCCACCATGGCGGCATTCTTCTGCCAGTCGAAACCGGGCGCCACGCGCAGGTTGATCAGGGTCTGCGGGAACAGCACCAGTTCGGCCAGGCATTGCTGCAGGCTCTGGCCGCTGCGCTTGAGCGCGGACAACACTTGCAGCGCGGAAACGATGCCGTCGCCCGTCGTGTGACGGTCCAGGCACAGCAAATGGCCCGAGCCCTCGCCGCCCAGTATCCAGCCCTTTTCCTTCATGACTTCCAGCACGTAGCGGTCGCCCACCTTGGCGCGCGCGAAACCGATGCCCTGCTGCCTGAACAGCACTTCCAGCGCCATATTCGTCATCAACGTGCCGACGGCGCCGGCCACGGGCCCCGTCGCCAGGCGGTCCTTGACCATGACGTACAACAGCTCGTCGCCGTTGTACAGACGGCCCGTGGCGTCGCACATGATCAGGCGGTCGGCGTCGCCATCGAGGGCGATGCCGAGGTCCGCGCCATGCTCGACGACGGCTTCGGCCATGGCCTTGGTCGCCGTGGCGCCAAAGCCCGCGTTGATGTTGAAGCCATCGGGCTTGTTGCCGATGGCGATGACTTCCGCGCCCAGCTCATGGAAGACGTGCGGCGCGATATGGTAGGCGGCGCCATGCGCGCAATCGACGACGATCTTCAGGCCGCGCAAGTCCAGCTCGTTCGGGAAGGTGCTCTTGCAAAATTCGATGTAGCGGCCCTGGGCATCGTCGAGGCGCTTGGCGCGACCCAGCTTTTCCGATGCCACGCAAGCCATGGGCTCGTCGAGCGCCGCTTCGATTTCCAGTTCCACGCTGTCGGGCAGCTTGGTGCCCTGGCCGGAAAAGAACTTGATGCCATTGTCATGGTAGGGATTGTGCGAGGCGGAAATGACCACCCCGGCCGACAGGCGCAGCGCCCGTGTCAGGTAAGCGATCGCCGGCGTCGGCATGGGACCGGCCAGCATCACGTCCACGCCGGCGGCCGACAGGCCCGCTTCCAGCGCCGCTTCCAGCATGTAGCCGGAAATGCGCGTGTCCTTGCCGATCAGCACCGTCGGGCGCGCCTTGCCGCCCTGCGACTTGGCCAGCACCTTGCCGGCCGCATAACCGAGGCGCATGACGAAGTCGGGGGTGATCGGAGCGGTGCCCACCAGGCCGCGGATGCCATCGGTGCCAAAATATTTACGCGTCATAAATTTCTCTTTTTGTTGTTTATAATGAATCTTACAGCTTCAATGCGCCATGCGCCAGACCTTCAGGGCATCGACGGTTTCTGCTACATCATGCACACGGATAATTTCTGCGCCTTGCGCTACCGCAGCAAGCGCACCGGCAACACTGCCGGCCAGGCGCTGCTCGACGGGACGCCCCGTCACGGCGCCGATCATCGACTTGCGCGACAGGCCCGCCAGCACAGGCAGGTCCAGCTCGCTGCGCAGCTGGCGCGTGGCGCGCAATAAGGCGTAGTTCTGTTCCACCGTCTTGCCAAAACCAAAGCCGGGATCGACGCACAGGCGTTCGCGGGCGATGCCGGCCGCCGTCATCGTGTCGATGCGTTCGCGCAGGAAGTCGATGACTTCGCGCACCACGTCGTCGTATTGCGGCTGGTCCTGCATGGTTTGCGGCACGCTTTGCATGTGCATGATGCACAGCGCACAATCGCTGTCGCGCACGGCGTCGATGGCGCCCGGCGCGCGGAAACCGTTGATGTCGTTGATCATGTCGGCGCCCGCCAGGATGGCTTCGCGCATCACTTCAGGCTTGTACGTGTCGACGGACAGGGGCTTGCCGCAGTCGCGCAAGGCGTACAGCACCGGCATGACGCGCGCAAGCTCGTCCTGCAGCGGCAGCGGCGGCGCGCCGGGACGGCTCGATTCGCCACCGATATCGATGATGTCGGCGCCATCAAGCATCATCTGCTCGGCGCGCGACAGGGCAAATTCCAGGTGCTGATACTGGCCCGCATCGGAAAACGAGTCGGGCGTGATGTTCAGGATACCCATCACCAGCGCCTGCGCGCCGGACAGATTGAAGCCGAAACGGCCGAATTGCAAATAGTGTCGCATGTGAATCTTTGTAGTCGTCAGGGAAATCTGGTGCGCCAACGAAAAAGGGCAAGGATCGCTCCTTACCCTCGTTCTTGCCATACCCTTGCGTGCCGCCCGTCAGGGCGGCCCTTGTCAGGCTGGCGCCGTCACGTTCGGCGAAATGCCGCCCGTGCCGCTGTCGCCCGCATTGCGGCGTGGCGGGATGACTTTCGGTGGACGCGGCTCCAGGCCGGCCATGATGTCATTGATTTGCTCTGCATCAATGGTTTCCCATTCCAGCAAGGCTTTCGTCATCATTTCGACCTTGTCGCGGTTGCCTTCCAGCAAAGTACGCGCCAAAGCATATTGCTTGTCGAGAATGTTGCGGATTTCAGCATCGACCTTTTGCTGGGTCGCTTCCGAGATCGTCTTGGTGGCGCCACCGAAGAAACCTTCGTTTTCGCTGTCTTCGTAGACCATCACACCCATGCTGTCGGACATGCCGAAGCGGGTCACCATGGAACGGGCCAGCTTGGTGGCGCGCGAGAAGTCGTTCGACGCACCGGTGGACATCTGTCCCACGAAGATCTCTTCGGCGATACGACCGCCGAACAGGATGGAAATTTCTTCCAGCATCTTGTCCTTGTAGGCGGACAAGTTGTCGTGTTCCGGCAACTGCCAGGTCAGGCCCAGGGCCCAGCCGCGCGGCATGATCGTCACTTTATGCACGGGATCGGCTTTCGGCAGCAATTTCGCCACCACCGCGTGACCGGACTCATGGTAAGCCGTATTGCGACGCTCTTCCTCACGGATGATCATCGATTTACGCTCGGGACCCATGTAGATCTTGTCTTTCGCATCTTCGAAGTCAGCCATTTCCACCAGGCGCTTGCTGCGGCGGGCGGCAAACAGGGCTGCCTCGTTGACCAGGTTGGCCAGATCGGCGCCGGAGAAACCCGGGGTGCCGCGAGCCAGGATATCGGCTTTCACGTCGGTACCGATAGGCACTTTGCGCATGTGCACGTTCAAGATCTGTTCGCGGCCGCGGATATCGGGCAAGCCGACGGAAACCTGGCGGTCGAAACGGCCCGGACGCAGCAAGGCTTTGTCGAGCACGTCGGCGCGGTTGGTGGCGGCCACGACGATGACGCCGGAGTTCGCTTCAAAACCGTCCATCTCGACCAGCAACTGGTTCAAGGTCTGCTCGCGCTCGTCATTGCCGCCGCCCATGCCGGCACCGCGGTGACGGCCGACAGCGTCGATCTCATCGATGAAGATGATGCATGGCGAATGCTTTTTCGCGTTTTCGAACATGTCGCGCACGCGGGACGCGCCCACGCCGACGAACATTTCCACGAAGTCGGAACCGGAAATCGAGAAGAACGGCACCTTGGCTTCGCCGGCGATGGCGCGCGCCAGCAGGGTTTTACCCGTGCCCGGAGGACCGACCATCAGCACGCCGCGGGGAATGCGGCCGCCCAGTTTCTGGAATTTGCTCGGATCCTTGAGGAAGTCGACCACTTCGTTGACTTCTTCTTTCGCTTCGTCGCAACCGGCGACATCGGCGAAGGTGACGGTGTTGCTGGCTTCATCCATCATGCGCGCCTTCGACTTGCCGAACGAGAATGCCCCGCCCTTGCCGCCGCCTTGCATCTGACGCATGAAGAAGACCCAGACGCCGATCAACAGCAGCATGGGGAACCAGGAAACAAAAATAGTTTGCAGGAAAGACGCTTCCTCGGGCGGACGCACATCGAAATGCACGCCATTGTCGCGCAAGTCGCCGATCAGGCCCTTGTCGAGGCTGGTGGCGGTGGTACGCACCTTGGTGTCGTCCATCAGCTTGGCGGTGATCGACGAACCTTCGATCACGACATCCTTGACGCGCTTGGCTTTGACTTCATCCAGCAAATCGGAATAAGCGATGGCCTTGCTGCCGCCTGTGGCGCCATGACTGTCGAATTGCTTGAACAGCATGAACAACAGCAGCAATACGACTACCCAGATGGCAGATTTGGAAAACATGTTATTCACGAAGACTCCTTGGATGCAGTGCGCATCTCTTTACCTATAGCTAGAAACACGATTTTACTCGCAATAAGCGGGCCGTGCCAAAGCCCGCCGATCCGTGCGCGCGAAAAAACCGCGTTCACGCAAAAAAATGCAGTATAAACAATTTAGGCTTTTATGCCATCAGACGCTACTGCACTTCTCGTTCCCATGTGCGGATTCCCGCTTAAATATCAAGGGCGGGATCATCTTCTTCTACGGCATTTTTCAGCGGATTCTTGATTCCACGGCCCATCAGGAAGATTTCCGACGATTTATCGCGGCTGGCCTTCGGCTTTTTCTGTACCACGACCTTGAATTCAGCGCGGAATTTCTCCACGATCTGGCTGAAACCCATGTCTTTAAAGCATTTCACCAGCAAGACGCCCGATGGTTTCAAATGCAATTGCGAAAATTCGATGGCCAGGTCGATCAGATGCTCCATGCGCGCGGCGTCCGCCGTGGCGATGCCCGACAGGTTGGGCGCCATGTCCGACAGGACCAGGTCCACCTTGCGGCCTTGCAACACCACTTCCAGCTGGCGCAGCACGCGCGCTTCGCGGAAGTCGCCCTGGATGAAGTGGAAATCGGCGATCGGCTCCATTTCCAGCATGTCCAGGCCAATCAGGGTACCATTAACCCCGCCGCCGTCCTTGCCGGCCAGCTTGCGCCGCGTGTACTGGGCCCAGCTGCCGGGAGTGCAACCAAGGTCGACGATCACCTGGCCAGGTTTGATCAGTTTCTCGTCTTCATCGATTTCTTTGAGCTTGTATGCTGCCCGGGCGCGGTAGCCCTCTTTTTGCGCCAACTTCACATAAGGATCATTTATGTGGTCGTGCAACCAGTTTTTGTTTAATTTCTTCTTTGCCATTCGCGTAGAATACTGCTTTTAAGGGAATTACTAAATATTATTATGCTAAAACTTACACCCGTAGAGCGCAGCGCACTGCGCGCCGAAGCACACGCGCTGAAGCCTATCGTCATCATTGGCGAAGCGGGCTTGACACCTGCTGTCCTCAAAGAGATCGACCTTGGCCTGGATTCGCACGGTCTGATTAAAGTCCGCGTGTTCGGCGACGACCGCGAAGCCCGCGTCGGAATGTACGATACGATTTGCGGCAATCTCGGCGCCGCCCCGGTACAACATATTGGCAAACTGCTGGTAATCTACCGTCCGAAAAAAGAAGTGGTTAAGGAGAAGGTCAGCGCCGGCAAAGGCATGCGCGAAGTGACCATCGTCAAGGCCAGCGCCAGCGGCACCAAGCGCCCCAGCGTGACGAAAGTCATGATCAAGGGCAATGAGCGCGTTACCGAAGGCGGTTCCATCAAGCGTGCCAAGCCACGTCAGAAAAGCGCCAAGAAAAGCGCACTGGGCAGCAAGTAAGCCTGTTCACCCGGCCACCGCGAGGCGGCCGGGCTTGAAACAAGAAGCGGAGCAGGGATATTCCCTGCTCCGCTTTTTTATTGCCGCTGCGGCATTTGTCGGATTACGCGTGGCCTACGGCCTCGCTAATCCGACCTACATGTTGTAATGTAGGTCGGATTAGCGCGCAGCGCGTAATCCGACAACACCACAGCCGATTACTGCTGCTTCCAGATCAGCACGCCCGCCAGCAGGCTTTGCACGGCAAAGATCACGGTCGACACGCCATGCAGCATGCCAAAGCGGCTGCGCATGGCCTCGTCCATGATGCCCGATGGCGCTTGCGCCTTGAGCTCGGCCATCAGCGGCGTGATGCCGAAATGGCTGAGCAGCGCACACACCAGCATGGACAGCACCAGCGCGCCCAGCAGGCGGCGGCGCTTGAGTTCCAGCGCACCGGGGCTCCATTGCAGCAAGGCCAGCAGTACCAGCGCGCAGGCGATGGACAGCCAGGCCTCGGCGCGGAACATGCTGCCGGCGATATTACCTGCCAGCACGCGGTCGCTCAAGGTGCCGAACAGGGTGGGCGCCACGATGAAGCCGATGGTCCACAGGCTGCCCGCCCACAGGGTGGCAACGAGGAGGCGCACGCGGCTGAGCATCAGATGTACAGTACTTCCAGGATTTCGTATTCGCGCGGGCCGGACGGCGCCTGCACTTCCACCACGTCGCCGGCGTACTTGCCGATCAGCGCGCGGGCGATCGGGGACGTCACGGAAACCTTGTTCATTTTCAGGTCGGCTTCATCGAGGCCGACGATCTGGTACGTGACTTTCTGGCCCGATTCCAGGTCTTCCAGGTTCACGGTCGAGGCAAACACCACGCGGCCTTCCGCGTCGAGCGCGGTCGGGTCGATGATTTGCGCTGCGCCCAGCTTGCCTTCGAGCTCGGCGATGCGGCCTTCGACGAAGGCCTGGCGTTCCTTGGCGGCATCGTACTCGGCGTTTTCCGACAAATCTCCGTGCGAACGCGCTTCGGCGATCGCATCGATGACGATGCGGCGTTCCTTGGTCTTCAAATGATGCAGCTCTTCCTTCAGAAGTTCTGCGCCGTATTTGGTCAATGGGACTGAGGTCATGTTATCTCTACTATCTGCTAGTTATCGGCGCCGTTGTCCGTGTTTTGCCACGGTTAACGGACTTACCAAGTGAAAACCACAGAGGCCGCGCGCTGCTCTGCACGGAACTCTGTGGTTGATAAGCATGCAGTGTACCGCCTAACGGCGGTCACTGCAAACGCACTTAGTTCAAGGTCTTGTGCAGACCTTGCAAATCATACACACGCAACTCGTCCAGATGGCGGATGCCTTCGACGGCCGCTTCCGCGCCCGCGATGGTCGTGTAGGTCGTCACGCGCGAGGCCAGGGCCGAGGTGCGGATGGCCCGCGAATCGACGATGGCGCTGCGCTTTTCTTCCACGGTGTTGATTACCAGCACGATTTCATGGTTCTTGATCATGTCGACCACGTGCGGACGGCCTTCGATCACCTTGTTCACTGGCGTGACGGCGATGCCGGCAGCAGCGATCACGGCGGCGGTGCCCTTGGTGGCGACCACGGTGAAACCGGACTCGACCAGGTCACGCGCCACTTGCACGGCGCGCGGCTTGTCCGACGCTTTCACGCTGATGAAGACCTTGCCCGATTTTGGCAGGTTCACGCCGGCGCCCAGTTGCGATTTCACAAACGCTTCGCCGAACGTCAGGCCCACGCCCATGACTTCGCCCGTCGATTTCATTTCAGGGCCCAGGATGGTGTCCACGCCAGGGAACTTGACGAACGGGAACACGGCTTCCTTGACGCTGAAATATGGCGGCACGACTTCCTGCGTGATGCCCTGCGACGCCAGCGACTGGCCGACCATGCAGCGCGCGGCGATCTTCGCCAGTTGCAGACCGGTGGCTTTCGAGACGAAAGGCACGGTGCGCGACGCGCGTGGATTGACTTCCAGCACGAAGACGACATCTTTCATTTCGCCGTCGATCTCCTGTTTCTGGATAGCAAATTGCACGTTCATCAGGCCGACCACGTTCAAACCCTTGGCCATCAGCGCCGTCTGGCGTTTCAGTTCTTCAATGGTTTCCGGTGCCAGCGAGTATGGAGGCAAGGAGCAAGCCGAGTCGCCCGAATGGACGCCAGCCTGTTCGATGTGTTCCATCACGCCGCCGATGAACGTCGTTTCGCCGTCGGAGATGCAATCGACGTCGCACTCGATGGCGTCGTTCAGGAAGCGGTCCAGCAGCACCGGCGAATCGTGCGAGACCTTGACGGCTTCGCGCATGTAGCGCTCGAGGTCGCGTTGCTCGTGGACGATTTCCATGGCGCGGCCGCCCAGCACGTACGATGGACGCACGACCAGCGGGTAGCCGATTTCCTGCGCCAGCGCCAAAGCGTCGGCTTCCGTGCGCGCGGTGCGGTTAGGCGGCTGGCGCAGTTCCAGCTTGTGCAGCATTTGCTGGAAACGCTCGCGGTCTTCGGCCGCGTCGATCATGTCGGGCGAGGTGCCGATGATCGGTACGCCATTCGCTTCCAGGTCCAGCGCCAGTTTCAATGGCGTCTGACCGCCGTACTGCACGATCACGCCCACCGGTTTTTCGATGGCGACGATTTCCAGCACGTCTTCCAGGGTCAGCGATTCAAAGTACAGACGGTCCGAAGTATCGTAGTCGGTCGAAACCGTTTCTGGGTTGCAATTGACCATGATGGTTTCGTAGCCGTCTTCGCGCATGGCGAGGGCCGCGTGGACGCAGCAATAGTCAAACTCGATACCCTGACCGATACGGTTCGGGCCACCGCCCAGCACCATGATCTTTTTCTTGTCGGTCGGATTCGATTCGCACTCTTCGTCGTACGTGGAATACATGTACGCCGTGTCGGTCGAGAATTCCGCCGCGCAGGTGTCGACGCGCTTGTAGACGGGACGGATGTTCAGCGCATGGCGCTGCTGGCGCACGGCCGTGTCGGTCGTCTGCAACAAAAAGCCCAGGCGGCGGTCCGAGAAGCCCTTCTGCTTCAACTTGTACAAGGTGTTCTTGTCCAGGTTTTCCAGCTTCTGCGTGTCCAGCCACAATTCCAGGTCGACGATTTCCTTGATCTGGATCAGGAACCATGGATCGATCTTGGTCAGCTGGTGCACTTCTTCCAAAGTAAAACCCTGGGCAAATGCGTCGCCCACGTACCAGATACGCTCAGGACCAGGCTCGCCCAGTTCTTCTTCGATCTTTTCGCGGTCCTTGGTCTTTTCGTTCATGCCATCCACGCCCACTTCCAGGCCGCGCAAGGCTTTCTGGAACGATTCCTGGAAGGTACGGCCGATGGCCATCACTTCGCCGACGGATTTCATCTGCGTCGTCAGGTGGTGGTCGGCGGTCGGGAATTTCTCGAACGTGAAACGGGGGATCTTCGTGACGACGTAATCGATCGACGGTTCGAACGATGCCGGCGTGGCGCCGCCCGTGATTTCATTGCGCAGCTCGTCCAGGGTGAAACCGACGGCCAGCTTGGCGGCGATCTTGGCGATCGGGAAACCCGTCGCTTTCGATGCCAGGGCCGACGAACGCGACACGCGCGGGTTCATCTCGATGACGATCATGCGGCCATCGACAGGGTTGATCGAGAATTGCACGTTCGAACCACCGGTGTCGACGCCGATCTCGCGCAGCACCGCCAGCGAGGCATTGCGCATGATCTGGTATTCCTTGTCCGTCAGCGTTTGCGCAGGAGCGACGGTAATCGAGTCGCCCGTGTGCACGCCCATCGGGTCGAGGTTTTCGATCGAGCAGATGATGATGCAGTTGTCCGCCTTGTCGCGCACCACTTCCATCTCGTACTCTTTCCAGCCCAGCAACGATTCTTCGATCAGCAGCTCTTTCGTCGGCGAGGCTTCCAGGCCGCGCTTGCAGATGGTTTCGAATTCTTCTTCGTTGTAGGCGATGCCGCCGCCGGAACCGCCCATGGTGAACGATGGACGGATGATGGTCGGGAAGCCCAGGGTGCGCTGCACGGCCCACGATTCTTCCATCGAGTGCGCCACGCCGGAACGGGCCGAACCGAGGCCGATCTTGGTCATCGCGTCCTTGAACTTGGAACGGTCTTCCGCCTTGTCGATGGCTTCCGGCGATGCGCCGATCAGCTCGACGTTGTATTTCGCCAGCACGCCATTGTTGAACAGGTCCAGCGCGCAGTTCAGCGCTGTCTGGCCGCCCATCGTCGGCAGGATCGCGTCAGGACGCTCCTTGGCGATGATGCGCTCGACGACCGACCAGGTGATCGGTTCGATGTAGGTGACGTCGGCCATTTCCGGGTCCGTCATGATGGTCGCAGGATTGCTGTTGACCAGGATGACTTTGTAGCCCTCTTCGCGCAGGGCCTTGCACGCTTGCGCGCCGGAATAATCGAATTCGCAGGCCTGGCCGATCACGATCGGGCCAGCGCCAATAATCAGAATACTTTTGATATCTAAACGTTTAGGCATTTTTCTTTTTCTCCTCCGCAGCCATCAAGTTGATGAAGCGGTCAAACAGGTAAGCAACATCCATCGGGCCCGGCGACGCTTCAGGGTGGCCCTGGAAGCAGAAGGCCGGCTTGTCCGTGCGGGCAAAGCCCTGCAGGGAGCCGTCGAACAGCGATTCATGGGTCACGCGGCAATTCGCGGGCAAGGTTGCCGCGTCGACTGCGAAACCGTGGTTTTGCGAGGTAATCAACACCTGTTTCGTTTCCAGGTCTTGCACCGGGTGGTTGGCGCCGTGGTGGCCGAACTTCATCTTCAAGGTTTTCGCGCCGGAAGCGAGCGCCATGATCTGGTGGCCGAGGCAGATGCCGAAGGTCGGGATGCCCTTCTCGATCAGCTCCTTGGTCGCCGCGATGGCGTAGTCGCACGGTTCCGGGTCGCCGGGACCGTTCGACAGGAAGATGCCGTCCGGATTCAGTGCCAGGGCATCGGCCGCCGTCGCTTGCGCCGGCAGCACGGTGACTTTGCAGCCGCGTGCCGTCAGCATGCGCAGGATGTTGCGCTTGACGCCGTAGTCGAAGGCGACCACGTGGTATTTCGCGTCCGCGTCGGCCAGCTGGCCATAGCCTTCGCCCAGGGTCCATTCCGTTTCGCGGTACTCGTAGGCGGCCTTACTTGATACCACCTTGGCCAGGTCCATGCCGGCCAGGCCGGGGAAGGAGCGGGCCAGTTCCAGCGCTTGCGCGCTAGATGGCTCGTTGCCTTGCGTGCCGACGAGGATGGCGCCGCCCTGCGCGCCTTTTTCACGCAGGATGCGCGTGAGCTTGCGTGTATCGATGCCGGCGATGGCGACGATATTTTCAGCTTTCAGGTAATCGGACAGGGAGAGCGTGGAACGGAAATTGGATGCCAGCAATGGCAGATCGCGGATGATGAGGCCAGCGGCGTGAACCTTGGAAGACTCGACGTCTTCGGGATTGACGCCCGTATTGCCGATATGCGGATAGGTCAGGGTGACCATCTGGCGGCAATAGCTTGGGTCGGTAAGGATTTCCTGATACCCGGTCATCGAGGTGTTGAAAACAACCTCGCCCGTGGTATGACCGGCGGCACCGATCGAAAAACCTTTAAAGATCGTTCCATCAGCAAGCGCTAATATGGCTGGAACGGCAGGGCCAGAAAAAAATGGCGGCAAGGGCAACTCCTGATAAAGTTACCGTAGCTGCGCCACGTCAGACCGACCGCCTAGATACCCGAGCCAGATGCACTCAGGGTGTTTCAACGGTCATTTTGAATGAGGGGATGGGTAGTCGCTACGGTATATGTGTGATTGGCTAAACCTTTGAATTATAACCAAAAGGAAGCTTTTCCACAAGGAAGAAAATACAGAAGGCCCGGCATTTTTTTGCGCAGCAACATAAAATCGGCGCCCCATGAAAAAAGCCGCCCGGCTTGCGCGGAGCGGCTGGTTCTGCAACTGTGGCTACTACTTAGGCCGTCAACGCGGCGATGCCCGCTTTGGCGATTTGCGCATCTTCCGCCGACTTGACGCCCGAGACGCCGACGGCGCCCACGTAGTGGCCTTCGTACACGATGGGCACGCCACCTTCGAGCAAGCCGTCGATTTCCGGCGCGCTCAGGAACGACACGCGGCCGCCATTGATCATCTCTTCATAGATGCGCGATTCGCGGCGGCCCAGTGCGGCCGTCTTGGCTTTCGATGGGGCGATGTGCGACGAGATCGGCGCCACGCCGTCCATGCGCTGCAGCCATACCAGGTGGCCGCCGTCGTCGACGATGGCGATCGTGACCGCCCAGTTATTCTTGACCGCTTCCGCTTCGGCGGCAGCAGCGATTTTCTTTACGTCATCCAGGGTCAAAATCGGTTTCGATTGCATGAGACATCCTTGTTATGTTGAAGCAAAATTGTATACGAAATGTACAGCGGAAATGTACAGCGGCGCGATCGCGTCATGATCGCTTACTGCTCGCGCTTGGCTTTCAGCTTTTGCTTGAGCTGCGCCATGACGGCAAACGTCGCCTGCTCGCCCGCCAGGATGGCCTGGTTGCGGCTGTTGAAATCGTTGCCCTTCATGGTGCCCAGGCTGGGCTGGATCACCACGTCCGCATCCTTGAGCTCGAACTGATTGATGCGCTGGCCCATGATGGCGAAGGTTTGCATGATGACTTCCATCGAGCTGATGGCTTTTTGCGTATCCGTTTGCGACGAGATATTCACGGCGATGATGAAATCGGCGCCCATGTCGCGCGCAAAGCGCACGGGCACGGGAGCGACGAGGCCGCCATCGACATAGGTGTGGCCGGCGATCGTCACGGGCTGGAACACGCCCGGCACGGCCGACGAGGCGCGCACGGCCATGCCGGTGTTACCGCGCTGGAACAGGATCGGCTGGCCATTTTTCAAATCGGTCGCCACCACGCCAAACGGAATCTTGAGTTTTTCCAGCGGCACGCCGCCGACAGCCTTGTTGACATAGCTTTGCAGCGCCTCGCCTTTCAGCACGCCGGACGACTTGCCGAACAGGGGCAAGGCCCAGTCCGAAATGGCGGCCTCGTCCATGTCGAAGGCCATCTTTTGCAGGGTGAAGCCCGAGTTGCCCGCCGCATACAAGGCACCGACCACGCTGCCGGCGCTGGTGCCGGTGACGATGTCGGCGTTGATGCCTTGCGATTCGAGCGCCTTGATCACGCCGATATGGGCGAAACCGCGCGCCGCGCCGCCGCCCAGCGCCAGGCCGATCTTGATCTTGCGCGGCGTGACGGCGATGGGTTCGGGCGGTGTCAATACTTGGACGGGTTTCGGGGCGGTGGTATCGCAGCCGGCCAGCACGAAGGCGGCCAGGGCAAGCAGGGTCAGGCGTTTAGGGAACATGGTGGAGAGTGAGAACCGCACGCGGCAGTGGCAACAAAGGAGAGCCGATTGTAGCGCAAGCGGAGCCGCCCGCACTGAAGGCCGTCTTAAATGTTTATAGTGACAAGGTTCGTGCGCGCCAAGCCGGCTGCTAGACTGGCGCCTGGTTTTTTACTTGCTCCCGACATGTCAGAACATCAATTTTCCGATAGCCGCGCCCTGGGCGCCCCCTTCGCACAACGGTTATCGCAGCAGCCGCCCGACGGCGCCCTCGCCTGGCTGACCGCCGTGCTGGCCACGCAGGCGCCCGCGCTGCGCTCGTCGAACGCCATCCTGCTGGCCTACACGGGCAATCCGGCCGCCCTGGCCTGGATCGACGCGAATGTCGGTTCGCCCGTGGCGGGGCAATGGGGCGTGGCGGCGGCCCTGCTGGCCACGCCCTGGCCGCAAATCGTTGACTGGCTGCAACGGGGAGGCGCGCACCGACTGATGGCGCTCGATACCCTGCTCGCGTATCGCAAGCCGGCCGTCAACATGTCGCCGCTGGAACAGATCGCCGCCCCCGTGCTGCCGCAGGCGCCCGCGCGCGCCGAATTCGACGCCGCGCTGGCCGCCTGCCTGGCGGCATCTTCCACGCCGCGCATCCAGGCTGCCATCGACTCGATCAACAAGCATGTGGACGAGATCCTGCGCGGCGGCCCACGCGGCGTGGCCGTGGCCGACTTGCCGCGCCTGTACCTCGACCCGGCACCGTTCAAGGATGCATCCGCCATCCTGGAACAGCACGAGGCAGTGGTCGGCGGCATGCGGCAAAACCTGCAGAACTTGCTCAAGGGCATACTATGAACAGGCGCGCCCTTGTGACAATCGACTTGAGCGAGATCAACTCGCCGCGCCAGTTGCACGCCGCCCTGGCCGCCGCGCTGGGCTTCCCTTCCTTCTATGGCATGAACTGGGATGCGTTCTGGGATGCCGTCACGGGCCTCGTGGACATGCCGCAACAGCTGGAGCTGCGCGGCTGGCAGGGGCTGGCGGCGCGCCTGCCCCGCGATGCAGCCCTGTTGCGGCGCTGCCTGGAGCGCGCGCGGCAGGAAATGCCGAACGAGTCATCACACGTGCACTACATGTAAAACGGAAACGCTTGACAGCCCCGCCCGACATCCCTTACATTGAGTGCATGTCCTCCTTCAAACATTCTTCCCCTTCCCTGCTGTCGCTATCGCGACTACTACTAGCACGCGCATAAGTTTGCCGCATTGCTTCGCCTGGCCACACGCCGGCGTGTTTCAAAAACCCTGGAAGGTTTGATGATGTTTGCACCATCCCCATACGTACACGTAATCCCCGCTGCGACCGCCCCTGCCGGCATCGCGGCCGCACTGCTACCGCTACCGATCGCTTGCCTGGCCTAGTGTTGCGTGGCCGCCCGGCAAGCTTGCGCCACAACCATTGATTTCCCCCCTATCTTCAGGAGTACCCGATCATGATGTTGCAAAACCCAGCTTCCAAATACCGCGCCTTTCCTCCAGTTAAATTGACCGACCGTCAATGGCCGAACCAGATCATCAGCAAGCCGCCCATCTGGATGAGCACCGACTTGCGCGACGGCAACCAGTCCTTGATCGAGCCGATGAGCGCGGAAAAGAAGCTGCGGTTCTTCGAGATGCTGATCGCCATCGGCCTGAAGGAAATCGAAGTGGGCTTCCCTTCGGCATCGCAGACGGATTTCGACTTCGTGCGCAAGCTCGTCGATGAAGGCCGCATCCCGGACGACGTCACCATCATCGTGCTGACCCAGTCGCGTGAAGAATTGATCCGCCGCACGGTGGAATCCGTCGTCGGCGCCAAGCGCGCCATCGTCCACCTGTACAACTCCGTGGCGCCCGTGTTCCGCAAGGTCGTGTTCGGCATGTCGCGCGAAGAAATCACGACTATCGCCACCACCGGCACCACCCTGGTAAAACAGCTGGTGTCCCAGCATCCGGAAACGGAATGGGGTTTTGAATACACGCCGGAATCGTTCTCCACCACAGAACTCGATTTCTCCAAGCATATCTGCGACGCCGTCAGCGCCATCTGGAAGCCGACGCCCGCCAACAAGATGATCATCAACCTGCCATCGACCGTGGAATGCAGCACGCCCAACGTGTATGCGGACCAGATCGAATGGATGTCGCGCAAGCTGGCGCGCCGCGATTCCATCATCATCAGCGTGCACCCGCATAACGACCGCGGCACGGCCGTCGCGTCGGCCGAGCTGGCCGTGATGGCAGGCGCCGACCGCGTGGAAGGCTGCTTGTTCGGCAATGGCGAGCGCACGGGCAACGTCGACCTGGTGACGTTGGCGATGAACTTGTACACGCAAGGCGTGCATCCGGGCCTCGATTTCTCCGACATCGATACCGTGCGCAAGTGCGTGGAAGAATGCAACCAGTTGCCCGTGCACCCGCGCCACCCGTATGCGGGCGACCTGGTATTCACGGCATTCTCCGGCTCGCACCAGGATGCGATCAAAAAAGGTTTTGCCAAGCAACAACCGGACAGCATCTGGGAAGTGCCCTACCTGCCGATCGACCCGGCCGACCTGGGCCGCAGCTACGACGCCGTGATCCGCGTCAACAGCCAGTCCGGCAAGGGCGGCATGGCGTACTTGCTGGAACAGGAATACGGCCTGGTCCTGCCGCGCCGCCTGCAGATCGAATTCTCGCGCGCCGTGCAAGCCGTGGCCGACGCCACGGGCCGCGAAATCGCCGCGCAGGATATCCATGAAATCTTCCAGAAGGAATACCTGGAGCAGACGGCACCGTACGCCTACGCTTCGCACCGCATGGTGGAAGACACGAGCAGCGACGAGTCCGTGCAGATCGACATCAGCCTGTCGCACCGCCAGACGCCGCTGGCCCTGCAAGGCGGCGGCAACGGCCCCATCGACGCCTTCGTCAATGCGCTGGGCCTCGACATCAAACTGATGGATTACCATGAGCACTCGATCGGCTCCGGCGCCAACGCGCAAGCGGCATGCTACGTGGAATTGCGCCTCGACAACGGCCCGACCCTGTTCGGCGCCGCCATCGACAGCAATATCGTCACCGCCTCGTTCAAGGCTGTCCTGTCGGCCGTGAACCGCCGCATCGGGCAGACGGAAGCCGAAAAAACAACAGCGGCCGACGTCGCTGCCAGCGCCGCCTGAGCACGGCTCGGCCATCCCTCATAGGGAAAAAAAGCGGTACGGCTTGATCGCCGTGCCGCTTTTTCATTTCTATCAGGCAATTAGTAGTGCAAATCAGGTATCGCCGACCGTATAATCGTTTCATAACAAGACCAGCGGAGACAGATCATTAGCTACCGAGGGAATCAGTATGAAATTGACGGACATGAAGATAGGCGTGCGCCTGGGCGCCGGTTTTGGCGTGGTGCTGCTGCTGATGGCAGTGCTGGTGGGCACGGGCCTGTTCCGGCTGGACAAGATCGGCGCGCTCAGCGAGTCCATCATCGAGAAGGACTGGGCCAAGGCCGACGCCATCGCCACCATCCGCAGCACCACGCGTTCGAACGCGGCGCTGGTGCTGGAACTGTTCATCCATGAAGATCCGGCCCGCGCCAACGCCATCCATGGCGAAATCGATGCCAACAAGGCCACCATCACCGATGCGCTGGCCATCCTCGACCGCCTGATCGTGCTGCCTGAAGGCAAGGAACTGCTGGCCACCCTGAAGCAGCAGCGCAAGGCCTATGTCGTCTCGTTCAGCCAGGCGGACAAGCTGCTGGTGGCGGGACAGCGGGCGGAAGCGGCCAAGCACGTGCGCGACGACACCCTGCCCGCCCTGAACCGGCTGCAAAAAACGGTGAACCGCCTGAATGACATCCAGCGCGGCGTGGTCGTGCATGGCGGCGAGCAAATCCAGCAGAATATTTCCGCAGCGAATGTGCTGATGGCCAGCCTGGGCACGGCCGCCCTGCTGCTGGGCGTGCTCTTTGCCTGGCGGGTCACGCGCTCGATCACCACACCGATCGCGTATGCGCTGCGCGTGGCGCAAGCCGTGGCTGGAGGCGACCTGAGCAGCAAAATCGTGGCCGACGGCAAGGATGAAGCGGGCCAGCTGCTGCAGGCCTTGCGCGACATGAATACCAACCTGGCCACCCTGGTGGGCCAGGTGCGCGGCGGCACGGGCACGATCGCCGTGGCGTCGAGCCAGATCGCCAGCGGCAATGCCGACCTGTCGGCCCGCACGGAAGCGCAAGCCAGCGCGCTGGAAGAGACGGCTTCGTCGATGATCGAACTGACGGGCACCGTGCGCAGCAACAGCGACAATGCGCGCCAGGCCGACAGCCTGGCCCGCTCGGCATCGGCCATCGCGCAGCGCGGCGGCACGGCCATGGCCGAAGTGATCGGCACCATGGACGCCATCAATGCCTCGTCGCGCAAGATCGTCGACATCATCGCCGTCATCGACGGCATCGCTTTCCAGACGAATATCCTGGCACTGAATGCGGCCGTGGAAGCGGCGCGTGCCGGCGAACAGGGTCGCGGCTTTGCCGTCGTGGCGTCCGAAGTGCGCAACCTGGCGCAACGCTCGGCGGCGGCGGCCAAGGAAATCAAGGAACTGATCGCCGACTCCGTCACGCGGGTCGGCCAAGGCGCACAGCTGGTCAGCCAGGCGGGCGCCACGATGGAGGAAGTGGTGGCCAGCGTGGGCCGGGTCAGCGCCATCGTCGGTGAAATCAGCGTCGCCAACCACGAGCAGAGCGAAGGCATCGAGCAGATCAATGCCGCCATCATGCAGATGGACCAGACGACGCAGCAGAACGCGGCCCTGGTCGAAGAAGCGGCCGCGGCGGCGGCGGCCATGCATGAACAGGCGGGCGACCTGGAAACCCTCGTCAGCCAGTTCAAGCTCGAGCAGAGCGCCAGTGCCAAGGCACCGCCCCGCCCTGATGCGCCCGCCGTCCCGCGCCTGCACTAAGTTGCTTATTCCACCTTTGCTTATTCCACCTGGCGCGCCAGGCGGATGCCGGAAAATTGCCAGCGCGCGCCGGCCGGAAAGAAATTGCGGTAGCTGGCGCGCGCATGGCCGGCCGGCGTGGCGCACGACGAGCCGCGCAGCACATACTGGTTCAGCATGAACTTGCCGTTGTATTCGCCCAGCGCCCCGGGCGCCGTGCGGTATCCCGGATACGGCGCATAGCTGCTGCTGGTCCACTGCCAGCAATGGCCGAACATCTGCCGCAGTCCCGTTCCCGGCGCGCCTGCCGCCGGATGCAGCTGGCCCACCTGCATGTCGACGCCCTGCGCCGCCACTTCCCACTCCGCTTCCGTCGGCAGGCGCGCGCCGGCCCAGTGCGCATACGCATCCGCCTCGAACAGCGACAAGTGCGTCGCTGGCGCCTGCGGGTCCAGCGGGCGCAAGCCGAATAAAGTGAATTCCTGCCAGTGTCCTGCATCATCTTGCTGCCAGTACAGCGGGCAGGACAGCTGCTGCGTGCGCACCCAGTCCCAGCCTTCGGCCAGCCACCAATGCGCGGTGCGGTAGCCGCCCGCCTCGATGAAGGCGAGAAATTCGCCATTCGTCACCAGCGCGCTGGCCAGTTCGAACGGCGCCACGTATTGCGGGTGGCGCGGCAATTCATTGTCGAAGCAAAAACCGTCGCCCGCATGGCCGATCTGCGCCAGGCCGCCGTCGAAGGCGAGCCAGGCCGTGGGCTGCGTGTGGTCCTGCGCTGGCGCCACCGCGCCGTCGAGATAGGCGGGAAACAGGGCGCTCTGCGCCAGCAGGTGCTTGACGTCCGTCAACAGCAATTCCTGGTGCTGCTGCTCGTGTTCCAGGCCCAGCGCCAGCAGCATGGTCAGCCGCTCGCGTGCGTCGCGCGCCAGCTCGCCCGCCAGCAGGCGCGCGATGCGCGCATCGACGTTGGCCCGGTAGGCGCGCACCTGCGCCATGCCGGGGCGCGTCAGCAAGCCCCGCTGCGCGCGCGGGTGCTTCTCGCCCACGCCGTTGTAATACGAGTTGAACAGCACGCGGAAAGCAGGGTGGAATGGCGCGAACCCCGCTTCCAGGCCTTCCAGGATAAACGTTTCGAAAAACCACGTCGTATGCGCGAGGTGCCATTTGACGGGACTGGCGTCCGGCATCGACTGGGCGCCGCAATCCTCGTCGGACAGGGGTTCGGCCAGCCGCAGCGAGTGCTGGCGCACCTTATTGTAATGATCGATCAGCATCGTGGCCTTTAGTCTCGGATGACGCGCGCGTAAATGACGGCAAACCACTGCTGCGGGTCCGTCCAGACTTGCACGGTAGAAAACCCCGCCTGCTCCAGCAAGCCGACGAACGTTGCGCGCGTGTATTTATAGCTGTCTTCCGTATGGATGCGTTCGCCTTTCGCGAAGCGGCGCTGGCCACCTTTCCAGTGAACAATTTGCTCGCTGCGCGCTTCCAGGTGCATCTCGACGCGATTCTCGTCGGCATTGAAAAAACCGTGGTGGCGCCACGCGCGCACGTCGAAATCGGCGCCGATCAGGCCGTTCACGTGGCGCAGCATGTTCAGGTTGAAGGCGGCCGTGACGCCCAGCGCGTCGTCATAGGCGGCGTCGAGGATGGCGTCCTCCTTGATCAGGTCGACACCGATCAGCAGGCCGCCATCGCCGTCCGCATTCGCGCGCAGGCGGCGTAAAAACGCGGTCGCTTGTTCAGGCGCAAAATTGCCGATCGACGAGCCGGGATAGAAGAACAATCGCCGCGCCTCGCGCACGCTGTCGGGCAAGTCCAGGCGGCTGGAGAAATCCAGGCCCAGGCCCGTCATCTCGATATGCGGAAAGCGCTGCTGCAGGCGGCTCAGCGATTCACTGAGGAAATCGTAGGAAATATCCACGGCCACATATTGCGCCGGATGCAGCAGCGGGAACAGGCTGGCGGCCTTGGCGCAATTGCCCGCGCCCAGGTCGATCAGGGTGCTGCCCGGCCCCACGGCGTGCGCGATCTCGGCGCCGTGGCGGGCAAAGATGGCCGCTTCCGTGCGCGTCGGATAGTACTCGGGCAAGGCGCAGATGGCTTCGAACAGTTTCGAGCCGAGCGCGTCGTACAGATACTTGGGCGAAGTCCAGGCCTCGCGCGCCAGCAAGCCGCTGCTGATCTCGGCTATCGTGGCAGGAGTGGCGCTGGCCGCGCTGGCCGCGCTGGCGTTGCTGGCGGGATACAAATCAGACTGCTGTTGCGCGAGTGGCATGGTCATGGGCTGGCGTCGTCAATGTTAGGTTCACGAAGGGCTTGCACGGTCGGCCACCGGGCGCGCCGCCCCTGCCGCAGCGGTTTGCGGGCGCCTTGCCGATGACTTTTTTCCATCATAGCGGAATCCGCGCAAGCCAGCCGTGCGGCAGGTAACTTAAGGTCGAACAGCCGGCGTACACATAAAATTGGTATTACCCAGCAAAAATGATAAGGCTGTCGTATACTACACATTGCCGGCCAAACAATCCGCGCCCCTTGCAGTTCCCAGGCCCCCCTCTCCCCCGCGTGCCTCCCTTTACGATAGCCGTTATTAATCAAGATCACCATGCTCGAATTGCGCCATCTGTCGAAGTCCTATGCCAATGCCCGTCCCGTGCTGGCCAATATTTCCTGCCGCTTCAAGGCGGGGGAATTCATCGCCATCATGGGCGATTCGGGCGTGGGCAAGTCGACCTTGCTGAACCTGATCGCCGGCCTCGATACGCCCGATGCGGGTGCCGAAGCGCACCCTATCCTGGTGGACGGCATTGCCATGTCCAGCCTCGATGACGCCGCCGCCACCCGGCTGCGTCGCGCCCGCATGGGCTTTATCTTCCAGGCGTTCCACGTCTTGCCGCACCTTACCCTGCTGCAAAACGTGGCCTTGCCGCTGCTGCTCAACGGACTGCCCCAGGAGCGTGCCGCCAGCATGCTCGAGGCCGTCGGCCTGGGCGGACGCGGCGGCGACTTTCCGCAGCAATTGTCGGGCGGCGAAATGCAGCGCGTGGCGATTGCCCGCGCGCTCGTGCACAAGCCGGCGCTGGTGCTGGCCGACGAGCCCACTGGCAACCTCGACCCGGACACGGCGCACAGCATCCTGCAATTGCTGCGCGCCGAAATCAAGGCCAACGGCAGCTGCGCGATCATGGTCACGCATTCGCTGGCCGCCGCCGAAATGGCGGACCGGACCATGATCCTGACGAAAAGCGGCTTACAAAATACAACAATCGTCAACCAAATTAATCAAACAATCAGTTAATTTAACTGACCATCTGTCACAAGTTTTGTTATCGTAGTATTATTGAAAACACTTGCCTGGTTATCAATGTTGTAACGCGAATGTTGTACTACGTCACCCAGACAGCCGTACTGCGATGACGAACTATAGCCGGGACCATAGAAAGTGGTCTCGTCCCTTGCATAACCTGAAGGAGGAGTAAATGAACGTTCGGCAAAAGAAGCTGGAAATGATTGAAGCGATGAACCGGGCGCGTGCGCTCGAACCATCGAGTTTTGTGCCCAACAAGCTGCTCGATACGCTGATCGAGAAGTTGAACTTGAAAAATGATGCGGAACTGTGCCGCGTCCTGGAAGTTCAGCCTCCCATCATCAGCAAGATTCGACACGGCAAACTGTCGGTCGGTGCAACGATTTTATTGCGCATGCATGAAAAATCGGACATCACCATCCGCGAACTGAAGGAACTGTCCGCCACGCCAGTCCATTGAACCACCCGCTGTTGTAATGCCATGCCAGGCACCCAGGTCCCCGGCGCCATGAACTTTTGCCATACAATTCGCGTAGTTCGCTCACCGCACAACATCCGAGCACGATAGCGAAGAGACCCAGCCCAAACCATGCTGACCGTTTCTCTGCCCTCCCGCTCCAGTCCCCCCCAGCTTCTCCCCCCTGCATTTCCACTCAAACTTGATCTGACACAACACGCATAGTCCCCGCAGGCATCAAGGTCAGCTTTTAACCAGCAATCTCAACCGCATGTCCAGCGACCCTCTTGAGCCGCCCGTGCTGCGCCTGACGCTCACGCGCGATCCCCTCGCCAGCGCCGGCGACTGCCCCGCCGCGCCCGGCTGGCACAGCGAAACCCACGTGCTGTCGAGCGCGCGCGGCATCGGCAGCTGCCGCATCGCCCTCGATATCGGCCCGGCCGACGTGGTGCAGCTGCTGCTGTGCGACGGCAGCTCGCTGCTGGCAGGCAGCCTGGACCTGCCACGCTACCTGGGGCCAGCCACGCTGGCACGCGACGGCGCGCCCGCCAGCATCGAAGTGGGGCTGGCCTTGCGCCCGCAGGCCGCGCGCCCGCCGCCCGGCGCCAGCCGCGACGGCCTGGGCGCCTGGATGCTGCGCGCCGTGCGCGTGTACCGCTGCGGCGCCGCCGCCATGACGGCGCTGGCGGCGGCGGGCGCCTTCCAGGACCGCCAGCTGGAACAACGGCTGGGCCTGTACCGCTGCGGCATCGAGGCGGGCGGCATGACGGCCGTCGCCAGCCTGCCCGCCGGCCCGGAGCCGGTGCTGCTGCTGTTGCACGGCACGGCCTCGTCGACCCAGCGCAGCTTTGCCGGCCTGTGGCGCAACGGCCTGGCGCCGCAGCTGGCGGCGCAGTACGGCAACCGCATCTACGGCTACGAGCACCGCAGTCTCAGCGACAGCCCCATCGAGAACGCGCTGGCCCTCGTGCGCCAGGTGCCGCACGGCGCCGTGCTGCACCTGCTGACGCATTCGCGCGGCGGCTTGGTGGGCGAATTGCTGGCGCGCGCGCAGCGCATCGACAGCCGCGGCGCCGTCGATCTGGCCGGCGACGGCCTGGAGCGGCTGAGCGAAAACACGGTGGGCGGCGAAGCGTTCAACAGCCACGATATCGAGCACTTCACGGCGCAGGCGCAGCTGGGCGGGCGCGGCGGCTACGACGCGGATGCGGCGCGCCTGCGCGAATTGAGCGTGGAACTGAAAACGCGCGCCATCCGCATCGCCCGCTTCGTGCGCGTGGCTTGCCCCGCGCGCGGCACTACCCTGATGTCGGGCCGGCTCGACCGCTGGGCCAGCGTGATGTTCAACCTGCTGCTGCACGGCGGCGTTCCCGATGGCGCCATGGCCTTTCTGCTGGCCGTGGTGCAGCAGCGCTGCGACGCGCGCATCCTGCCGGGACTGGAAGCGATGATGCCCGACTCGCCCCTGGTGGCGCTGCTCAACGCGCCCGACGTGCGCGTGGCCAGCCCCCTGCACGTGCTGGCCGGCGCGTGCAGCGGCGACGGCCTGCTCGGCTGGCTGGGCGACTGCCTCGACGACCAGCTGTACGGCGGGCAGAACGACCTGGTGGTCAATTGCGCCTCGATGGCGGGCGGCGCCACGCGCAGCACGCCCGTGCGGCAACTGCTGCTGCGCGGGCCGCACACGCACCACCTGAGCTACTTCGAGCGCGCGCCCTCGAGCCAGGCCGCCGTGCAGGCGCTCGCCGGCGACGAGAGCGCCTACCAGCCGCTGCCCGGCATCGAGCACGGCCCGCTGGCGCGCGGCGGCGAAGTGCCGAAACGGCGCGCGCAAGCGCCCATCGCGCTGCTGCTGCCCGACATCATGGGCAGCCACCTGCAAGTGGGCAGCAACCGCATCTGGTTCGACCCCGTCAACCTGGTCGAAGGGCGCATCGAACGCCTGGCCGTGGGCCAGCCGCACATCGTCAGCGCCGGCTGGATCGAGTCCTGCTATGAACCGTTCGCCCGCTTTCTCGCGCAAAGCCAGGAAGTGCGGCCCTTCACCTATGACTGGCGCCTGTCGCTGCAGGAGTCGTGCCGCACCTTCCTGCCCGTGCTCGACGACGCCATGCGCGACGCCGAACAGCGCGGCCAACCGTTGCGCATCATCGCCCACGGCATGGGCGGGCTGGTGGCGCGCCTGGCCCTGAAGGACCGCTGGCAACGCTTCGGCGCCCTGCCCGGCAGCCGCCTGCTGCAGGTGGGCACGGCCAACCGGGGCACGCAGGCGATGGTGCAAGTGCTGCTGGGACGCGACCGGCTGGTGCAGATGCTGGCCTGCTGGATCAGCTGGAAGCACACGCGGCGCCAGTTTCTCGGCTTCGTGCGCGCCTTTCCCGGCGTGCTCGACATGCTGCCGTGGCCGCAGGCGGGCGGCATCGATTATTTCGACGCCGAGACATGGGCGCAGCTGGCCGCCGGCGACGCGCAAGCAGACCTGCCCGGCGGCTGGCAGGCGCCCGAGGCGCCGGCGCTGGCCGCGGCGCGCGCCACCGTGGCCTTGCTGGAAGCGGCCCCGCTCGACGCCCGCCATTGCAGCTACCTGGCCGGCTGCGCCGACACGCCGGTGGCGCTGCGCCTGCGCGACGGCGCCATCGAGACGGCTTGGTCGCAGGACGGCGATGGCCGCACGGCCTGGCAAGGCGCGGTGCCGGACGGCGTGGCGGCCTGCTACCTGCCCGTGGCGCATGGCGACCTGCTGCTGCAAAAGGAATACTATCCGGCCATCGCGCAACTGCTCGACGGCGGCCAGGGCGCCGCCCTGCCCCGGCACCCGCCGCACGTGCCTGGCGGCGCCCCGCCCCGCTTCTACCCCTACGTCCCCGACGCCAAGCCGCTGTACCCGCAGCCGCAGGAATTGCTCGACGCGGCCATCGGCGCCGCCGGCCCCGCCAGCGCGCCGGAGAGCCGCGCGCCGCAGCTGAGCCTATCGGTCATCCACGGCAGCATGGCCTCGGCCGATGCGCCCGTCATGAGCGGCTGCTACGCGTCCGAATCGCTGCGCGGCAGCATGAGCTTTCTCGACCGTCTGCTGGCGGGCAAGCTGCAGGAAATCCATGCGCTGGGACGCTTCCCGCAGCGCCCCGACTCCGCCCTGGTGGTGCTGCAGCCCGATGCGGCGCGCCGGCCCGGCGGCGCCATCGTCATCGGCCTGGGTGCGCTGGGCGAACTGACGCCGGGCGAACTGGCGCGCGCCTTTGCCGGCGGCCTGCTCGAATACGCGTGCGTCTGCCTGCAGGTGCGCGCCGCCGGCCATGTGGCCGCGCCGCCGATGGGCGAGCACGGCTTGCGCGTGGCCAGCCTGCTGTCCGGCTCCGGCTATGGCGGCTTGAGCATCGCGCTGTGCGCGCGGGCCCTGATCGACGGCGCGCGCAGCGCCAACCGGCGCCTCGAAGACGCGGGCATGGCCTGCCGCATCGGCCACATCGCCATCTATGAACAGTCCGAGGCGCGCGCCATCGCCGCCGCCGTGGCCATCGAGCAGATCATGGCCGAAACACGCTACCAGGGCAGTTTCACGTTCGAGCGGCGCATCCGCCACAGCCCCGGCGGCTACCGGCGCATCCTGCCCAGCCTGAGCGGCGACAACGGCTGGCGCCGCGTGCAGATCGTCGCCGCGGATCTGTCGGGCGCCCTGCGCTTCACGGTGCTGACGGACCGCGCCCACAACAGCGTCGACGAGGAGCCGAACCAGCGGCAAGCCGTCGATGGCCTGATCATGGATGCCACCGACAACACCACCGACCAGCCGGGCCTGTCGCGCGCCCTGTACGAACTGATGCTGCCCAATGGCCTGAAGGCGGCCATCCCCGAGATGCGCGGCCTGATCCTGGCCGTTGACCAGAGCGCCGCCATCTATCCATGGGAACTGATGCGCGACGAGGCAGGCAGCGAGGAAAGCCCGCTGTCGACGCGCATCGGCATGGTGCGCCAGCTGGCCAGCCTGCGCGAGCAGCCGTCCGCCGTCAGCCCGCCCAGCAACAGCGTGCTGGTGATCGGCGACACCGATTCCGGCCTGCCCGAACTGCCCGCCGCGCAGGCCGAGGCGCAGGACGTGGCGCGCATGTTCGGCGCGTACGGCTACCAGGTGCGCGAGCTGCTGCGCCCGCAGGCGCAGCGCGTGCTGGTACACCTGTTCGACGAGCGCTATTTCGCCATCCACCTGGCCGGCCATGGCGAAGTGGCCGGCCCCGGCATCGCGCATACGGGCCTGGTGCTGGGACCGAAGACGCGGCTGACGGCGGCGCAGGTGGGGAAATTGAAGCGCGTGCCGCAATTCGTCTTCATCAATTGCTGCCACCTGGGCGACATGCGCCCGGACGCCATCGCGCCATGGTCGAAACTGGCCTCCAGCCTGGCCACGGCCTTCATTGAAATGGGCTCGCAGGCCGTGATCGCGGCCGGCTGGCGCATCGACGACCAGGCGGCCAGCATCTTCGCGCACAGCTTCTATCACGCCATGCTGAGCGGCGAATACTTCGGCGACGCCGTGCGCCTGGCGCGCGAGGCGGCCTACCTGCAGTTCCCCGCCTCGAACACCTGGGGCGCCTACCAGGCGTATGGCGACGACCGCTACCGCTTCCCGAACACCCAGAGCCGGCCCTGGCAAGCGCCCGATTACCACTACCACGGCCACCTGCTGGCCGACCTGGAAACCCTGCACGCGCGCCTGGCGGGCGCCGATCCTGCGCGCCGCGCGTCCATCGAGGAAAAGCTGGGCAGCATCGAGGAAGCCGTGCGCGCGCGCTTCTTCGGCTGCGCCGACATCCGCGAAAACATGGCCGCCACGCGCGCCGGCCTGGGGGGACTGGACAACACCCTGCGCGCCATCGAACATTACCGTGCGGCGCACAGCGCGGCCGACGGCAAGGTGGGCTTGCGCGCGCTGGCGCACTGGGCGGAACTGGAAATACGCCAGGGCGCGGCCCTGTGCGGCCTCGATGCGGGCGCCGGCATCGAGGTGCCCGCCGTGCCCGACCTGGCCCAGGGACGCCAGTTACTACAGGATGGAAAACAGCATATCGACCTGCTGGTGGCGCTGGCGCCCACGGCGCAGCGCCTGGCCCTGCTGGGACGCTACTGGGCCTTGCAGGCGCGCCTCGCCTGCCGCGAGGGAAGCTCCGGCGCGCCAGCCCTGCGCGCCATGACGGACGCCTGCCTGGCCGCGCTGGAAGAAGCGCGGCGGCGCAGCGGCGCGGCCGACTGCGACCTGATTTTCCAGGTGCTGGCGGGCGCCCTGCTGTTGAAAGCCCATGGCGACAGCGGCGCCTGGCGCGCGCTCGATCCGCAGCTGGGCGACCTGCTGCACGACGCCATCGCCTATGCGCGCCAGCGCCACGCGGACGAACACCGCGCCATCGACGCCGGCGCCCCCGTGCGCGCCGCCCTGCTGGCGGCCCTGTGGCAGGTGCCGGACGGCCAGTCCCTCGACGCACCGGCGCGCGCCGCCTTCCTGGCCTTGTACCACGACGCCGTGCGGCGCCACGGCAGCATCGGCGAACCCGAAACGATCACGGCGCCGCTGCGCTTCCTGCTCGAACTGCTGCCGTCCGACAGCCCGGACGGCGGCTTGCGCTGCGCCGTGCAGGCGCTGGCCAGCCAGCTGCAGGCCTCGCTGCCCGGCATGAGTCCTGGCGGCGTTAGCCTGGCACCACCCCGTAATGGCGCGCATAGCGCTCGTCCAGATTCGCCAGCGGCATCATCATGAACATATCGGCGCTTTCGAAATCAGGGTCCCAGGCCGGTTCGCCGCAAATCCAGGCGCCCGAACGCAGATAGCCCTTGATCAGCGGCGGCACTTGCGGCTTGTGCGCCGCTTCCACCTGGTGGATGGGGAAAGGCAGGTGCGGCGTGACGCGGTACTCGCTGGGGGCCATGTGCTTTTCGGCCAGCGCCTGGTACACGGCGACGGCGTTATGGCCGCCATCGGCCAGGCTGATGCTGGCGCAGCCGACCAGGTAGTCGCAGCGCTCGCGGCGCATGTACTCGGCCAGGCCCGACCACAGCAGCATGATCACGCTGCCGCCCCGGTATTTCGGGTGGATGCAGGCGCGGCCCGCTTCGACCATGCGGCCGCGCAGGTTCTTCAGGCGGCTCAGGTCGAACTCGTTTTCCGAATACAGGCGGCCGATCTTGGCCGCCTTGGCCGCGCTCAGCACGCGATAGGTGCCCACCACTTTCAGGGTATCGGCATCTCGCACGATCAGGTGATCGCAGTGCGCGTCGAATTCGTCGCTGTCGAGGCCATCGGCGTTCGCCAGCGACGTCAGCCCCATCGTCTCGATAAACACCTTGTAACGCAAACGCTGGACTTCGCGCAATTCCGCCGCTGTGGTGGCCTGGCTCAGCACCAGTTGGACCGGCCGCGCCTTGGCTTCGTTTGATGCGATTATGTTTTGCATGGTTTCATCCCTGTGATCAAGACGACTCCAGCGTACTTGCCTAATATGTCAGGAAAATGACAGCCGAATGTCATTTCCATGACGCAAGTCAATGCCATGCGGGGATCATGCATAATTACCACACTCGCCCAGCCGAAAGAGCCCATGAAAGACACCGACGCCGTCCACATCACGCCCTACACCAAGCCTGCCGCCGGCTGGGACGCCTTGAAACACGTGGCCATCAGCCTGCGCCAGGAGCGCGTCGCACCCGAGAATCTGAAGGCGCTGCTGGCGCAAAACCAGCCGGACGGCTTCGATTGCCCCGGCTGCGCCTGGCCCGACCGCCACCACGCGTCCACCTTCGCCTTTTGCGAAAACGGCGCCAAGGCCGTCGCCGCCGAAGCGACCAGCCGCCGCGCCGGCCCGGAACTGTTTGCCAGCCATACCGTCACGCAGCTGCTGGAACAGTCGGACTACGCGCTCGAGCAGCATGGCCGCCTGACCGAACCGATGGTCTACGACGCCGCCAGCGACCGCTACGTGCCCATCGCCTGGGAAGATGCCTACGCCCTCGTGGGCCGCCACCTGCGCGCCCTGCCCGATGCCAACCAGGCCGCGTTCTATACGTCGGGCCGCGCCAGCAACGAAGCGGCCTTTTTGTACCAGTTGATGGCGCGCCTGTACGGCACCAATAACTTCCCCGACTGCTCCAACATGTGCCACGAGGCGACCAGCCGCGGCCTGCCGGCCACCGTGGGCATCGGCAAGGGCACGGTGACCCTGGACGACTTCGAACTGGCCGACACCATCCTGATTTTCGGCCAGAATCCCGCCACCAACCACCCGCGCATGCTGGGCGAACTGCGCGAGTGCGCGCGCCGCGGCGGCAGCATCGTCTCCATCAATCCCCTGCGCGAACGGGGCTTGCAGCGCTTCATGGACCCGCAAAGCGCGCGGGAAATGGCGACCCTGGGTAGCACGCGCCTGGCCGGCCTGTTCGTGCAACCGACCTTGGGCGGCGACTTCGCCCTGATCAAGGCCGTCGCCAAGCGCGTCGTCGAGCATGACGATGCGGCGCAGGCGGCAGGCAGGCCCGCCGTCATCGACCACGCTTTCATTCTTGAGCACTGCAGCGGTTTCGACGCCTTCCGCGACGACCTGCGCGCGGAGAATTGGGAACTGCTGGTGCGGGAGTCGGGCGTGGCGCGCGCGCAGATCGAGGCATTGACGGACATTGTCGTCAAGGGCCAGCGCATCATCGCCACCTGGGGCATGGGCCTGACGCAGCACAAGCACAGCGTGGCGGCCATCCGCATGCTGTCGAACCTGATGATGCTGCGCGGCCAGATCGGCAAGCCGGGCGCCGGATTATGCCCCGTGCGCGGCCACTCCAACGTGCAGGGCGACCGCACGGTGGGCATCGAGGAAAAGCCGACAAGCGCCTTCCTCGACCGCCTGGGCCAGGTGTACGGTTTTACTCCGCCGCGCGCGCACGGCCACGACGTGGTGGCCACCATCGAAGCCATGCAGCGCGGCGACGTCAAGGTGTTCATCGCGCTGGGCGGCAATTTCGCCGCCGCCACGCCCGATACGCCCGTCACCTGCGCCGCGCTGCGCCAATGCGCGCTGACGGTGCAGGTGGCGACCAAGCTCAATCGCAGCCACCTGGTCATCGGCAAGGAAGCCCTGCTGCTGCCCACCCTGGGGCGCACGGAGATCGACCTGCAGCACGGCGTGGCGCAGGGCGTGACGGTGGAAGACTCGATGAGCATGGTGCATATCTCGTACGGCCGCAATGCGCCCGCCTCGCCGCAGCTGCGCTCGGAAGTGGCCATCGTGGCCGGCATGGCCGAAGCGGCGGTGGGCAGCGGCCTGGTGGACTGGCGCGCCTATGCGGCCGACTATGCGCGCATCCGCGACGATATCGAAAAGGTATTCGACGATTTTTACGACTACAACGCCAGGGTGGCGCAGCCGGGCGGTTTTCATCTGACGGTGGCCTCGCGCGAGCGCGTGTGGAAGACGGCCAGCGGCAAGGCCAGCTTCCTCGTCGCCCCGCTGGACCTCGATACGCCGCTGCACCGCGCCCGCAAGCGCCATGGCGAGCGCCTGATGGTCTTGATGAGCACCCGCTCGCACGACCAGTACAACACCACCATCTACGGCATGGATGACCGCTACCGGGGCGTGTACGGCACGCGCAAGGTCGTCTTCGCCAATGCGGCCGATATCGCCATGCTGGGTTTTAAGGATGGCGACATGGTCGATATGATCAGCGCCTGGGACGACGGCGTGGCGCGCCGGGCCGACGGTTTCCGCCTGGTCGCCTACGACATCCCGCGCGGCTGCCTGGGCGCGTATTACCCGGAGACGAATGCGCTGGTGCCGCTGGCCAGCACGGCCGACGGCGCCGGCACGCCTACGTCGAAGTCCGTGCCCGTGCTGCTGGAACGCAGCGCAAGCTACAAGGCGATGCCGGGCGTGTAATCGACGTACGCATCCTGGCGGCAGAAGCCCGCCAGCTTCATGCCCGCCTGCGTGGCGATGGAAATGGCCAGCGAACTGGGAGCGGAAATCGTCGCCAGCAAGGGAATCTGCATGCGCGCCGCCTTGCGCGCCAGCTCGTAGCTGCCGCGGCTGGACAGGAAGACGAAGCCGCGCCGCATGTCGATATCGTGCAGCGCCAGGTAGCCGATCAGCTTGTCGAGGCCATTATGCCGGCCGACATCCTCGAACACGTGCACGATGTCGCCCTCGGGCGTGCACCACGCGGCCGCGTGCACGCCGCCCGTTTCCCGCATCAGCGCCTGATGCTCGCGCAAGCCGCTTGATGCGCGCGCCAGCGCGGCGGGCAAGTCGACGCGGATCAGGGATGGCGGCAGCGCCGCGGGCCGCAAATCGAGCATGTCGATGCTGTCGATGCCGCACACGCCGCAGCCCGTGCGGCCCGTCAGCTGGCGCCGCCGGTCCTTCAGGCGCACGAAATCCTCCTGCGCGATGGTCAAGGCCACTTCGGCGGAATCGGGACGCAGCAACACTTCGCAATCGAAGATGGCGGCGGCCGATGCCACCACGCCTTCCGTCAGCGCGAAGCCATACGCGAATGCTTCCAGGTCGCGCGGCGTGGCCATCATGACGACGTGGGAAATGCCGTTGAAGACCAGCGCGACGGGGATTTCCTCGGCGACGTGGTCGACGGCATCGGTGGACTGGCCCGCGCGATGGCGGACGATGGCGCGCTCGACGAAGCCGGCGCGTTCGGTATTGGTATCTTCTGACATGGCAACCATGGGGGAACTATCACAGGCCCCATGGTAAACCAGAACGGCCAGGCAGGGGGCGGCCCCTGCCCGCGCCATCAATCCTTCTTCGGACGGCCCGTTTTCAACTGCGGCAAGCCGGCCAGCACGTTTTGCAGCGTGGCCAGGTCGATCTGGCTGATCAGCGCCACGCCGATGCGCAGCAATTCGCTTTTCTTGATCTCGAATCCGGCCTTCAGGCAGGCTTTTTTGACCTGGCCCAGGACTTCGTATTCCGCTTCCGGCATGGTGAAGCTGTCGCGCACCAGCTTCGGCTTGCGGGCTTTTTCCTTGACGGCGGCGACCTTGGCGACCGGCGCTTTTTTCGCTGGCGCAGGCTTGGCGGCGGCCTTGGCAGCCGGTTTGACGGCGGTTTTCGCTGCCGGCTTGGCGGCGGGCTTTGCAGCAACCTTGGCCGCTGGCTTGGCAACGGCTTTTACTGCCGGCTTGGCGGCCGGCTTGGCAGCGGCCTTGGCGACAGGTTTGGCCACGACGGCCTTGGCCGCTGGCTTGGCGGCAGGCGCCTTGGCGGCGGCGGGCTTGGCGGCCACAGGTTTCGCAGCGGCCGGTTTGGCGGCCACTGGCTTGACGGCGGCCTTGGCCACCGGCTTGGCTGCAGGCTTGACGGCAGCAGGCTTGGCAGCCGGTGCGGCCTTGGCCGCCGCCGCATTGATCGATGCGCTGGTCGGGAACATCGACACGGGCGCGCTGTCGGCCTTTTTCGCTGGGATGGTTTTGGTCATGAATTCTCCAATTTAGTAAATAATATAAACAATATATACTGTTTTTTGAAATCTTGCTTGCTGCACATCAAGTCATGCGCATGTCATGACCTTCTAGGCGCTGGCGCGGATGGTGAAATCGACCCCGACCTCATCCCAGAATTCCTGCTCCTTCTCGATCCAGAACGACACGGTGGGATGGTGCGCCACCCAGCCGCGCTTGATGTCGAGTTCGATGCGGCTCTTCATGCGCAGGCGCAGTTCGCTGAAATCGGCCTCGATGCGCGCATGCATGAGCAGTATCGACAGGCGCAGCGCCAGCACGGCCTTGGCAAAATCGGGGTCGGACAGCACCTCGCCGATCTTGCGCAAGTTGCCCTTCTGCGCCAGGATCAGCCGGCTCATGGTCTTCTGTTCGCGCGTGGTAAAACCGGGCAAGTCCGCATTTTCCACAATGTAGGATGCGTGCTTGTGGTAGCCCGTCTGCGACACGGCCAGCCCCACTTCGTGCAGCAGGCTGCTCCAGCGCAGGCATTTCACCAGAGCGTCGGACGTGGGCTTGAGCTGCGCATACATGGCCAGCGCCTGCTCGGCCACCCGGCCGGCACGCTGCTGGTCGATGTGGAATTTCTCCATGCAGCCCTGCACCGACTGTTCGCGGCGGTCGCGCTTGGTCGAACGCAGGTACAAATCCCACATCACGCCCATGCGCAGGCCCGCCTCGATCGGCGTCATGGCGGGAATCGCCAGTTCGCGGAACAGGCCGATCAAGATGGCCAGGCCGCCGACGATGGTGCTGGCGCGGTCGGGGCGCAAGCCGGGCATGTCGATCCGGCTGGTGTGACCGAGTTCGATGAAGCGGCGCGCCAGCGCATCGAGGCTGACGCTCGTGAGCAAGCCGTCGCCAAGCTTGTTGCGGGCGATGATGTCGGCGATGGTGCGGATGGTGCCGGAAGAGCCGTAGGCCGTCTTCCAGTGCTGCGGATGGTATGGCGGCGCGGCATCCTCGAAATGGCTGCGCGCCGACAGGATGGCCGCCTCGAACGACGGCGCGTCGATGCGTCCGCCGATGAAGAACGACAGGCTTTGCTTGACCGTGCCCAGGCTGAAGGATTCCACGCGTTCGATATCGTTGCCGCGCCCCAGTATCAGTTCCGTCGAACCGCCGCCGATGTCCATCACCAGCCGGCGTTCGCCGGGAATGGCCAGCGCATTGGCCACGCCCATGTAGATCAGGCGCCCCTCTTCCTCGCCCGAGATGATTTCGATCGGGTAGCCGATGGCTTGCTCGGCCAGCGGCAGGAAGACGGCGCCGTTGCGCGCCACGCGCATGGCCGACGTGGCCACCACGCGCACGGCTTCAAGCTCGAAACCGGCGAGGATGGCGCGAAAGCGCTGCAGGCAGGCCAGCGCGCCCTGCATGGCCGCTTCGGTCAGGTCGCCATTGGCGTCCAGGCCTGCGGCCAGGCGTATCGGATCGCGCACGCTCTTGACCACGCGGATGGTGTCGCCATCATGCTTGCCGACGTGTAAACGAAAACTGTTGGACCCCAGGTCCACCGCTGCATACATACTGGCCTCTTGTCTTGTCATGACTGTGCCAACTGAAAAAGTTGGCAAATTCAGTTGCTAAACTATATAAATCATTTAAACGATTTAAAAATCCTACCACACTACCCTCATCGTATGACAGCGGCGTGACAGGATTGTGACAAAACGGCAGCCGTGCGGCAGCTTACGGGACGATGGTGGTGAACAGGTACACGGCGAAAATCACCAGGTGCACCGTGCCCTGCATGACCGTGGTGCGGCCCGTGCCCAGCGACAGGGTGGCCACCATCAGCGACAGCAGCAACAGCACCGTCGACTTGATATCGAGTCCCAGCGTAATCGTCAGGCCCGTGGCCAGCGACACCACGACCACGGCGGGTATCGTCAGGCCGATGCTGGCCAGCGCGGAGCCGAGCGCCAGGTTCAAGCTCGTTTGCAGGCGATTCGCGCGCGCGGCGCGCACGGCGGCCAGGCCCTCGGGCAGCAGCACGATGGCGGCGATGACGATGCCGACCAGTGTTTTCGGCGCGCCCATGGCGGCGATCGCCGTCTCCAGCGCGGGCGCCAGCGACTTGGCCAGCAATACCACGGCGCCCAGGCACACCAGCAGCGCACCGGCGCTGACCCAGGCGACGGTGGGCGTGGGCGGCGCCGCATGCACCTCTTCATCGCCGACGGCCTCCTTGGGCAGGAAGTAGTCGCGGTGGCGCACCGTCTGCACCAGCACGAACGTGCCGTACAGGACCAGCGAGATGACGGCGATGAAAATGAGCTGGCTGGAATTGTAGTACGGGCCGGCGGCGCTCGAGGTGTAGTTCGGCAGCACCAAGGTCAGGATGGCGATCGCCGCCAGGGTGGCCAGCGACGCGCTCACGCCCAGCAGGCCGAAGGTCTGCTCGCGGTGGCGCCCGGCGCCCAGCAGCAGACAGATGCCGACGATGCCGTTCAAGATGATCATGATGGCGGCAAACACGGTGTCGCGCGCCAGCCCCGTCGTTTCCGGCCCGCCGGCCAGCATCAGCGAGACGATCAGCGCCACTTCGATCAGGGTCACGGCCAGCGCCAGCACCAGGGTGCCGTACGGTTCGCCGATGCGGTGCGCGACCACTTCCGCGTGGTACACGGCGGCCAGCACGCTGCCGATCAGGCCAGCCACCAGTAGGATCTGATAGTAGCCACCGACATTGAAGGTGGAACCGAACAGGAACAACCAGCCGGCAAGCGGGGCGGCAAGCGGCCATACAGGCAGGGATTTGAGCATTTTCATTATGGGCCTGGCAAGAGTAAAAAAAGAGGGGCGCGGTGCGGACGGCAAAGGACAGCCTGGCGTGCATGCCACAGCATAACTTGCCTAGCTTAAATACAAGTTAGGGAATACACATCTCGAGTGACGGCAACCCGGGCCAGGCCCACCCTTCAATCACCTTGCCAGAGTGCACCTGCTTGCTACCAGTAACTATAGTCTCTTTGGCAACATGCCGTTGCAATTTTCTTGTCTTTTTGCTTCCTGCCGCCGTCATAGTGCAGGGTCCGCCTTCCCGGCACCGAGGCTGGGCTCGCGCAAGAAGTAATCCGGTTTATTAATCCGCTTTAGATATCGAGGGTGCTGGCGCCCTGCGCCTCCACCACCCTGTTGCGGCCCGCCTGCTTGGCCGCCTGCAGCGCCTCGTCGGCACGCTTGAACAGGCTGACGGTGCTGTCTTCGGCGCGGATAGTGGTCACGCCCAGGCTGGCCGTCAGCTGCAGCACGGCGCGTTCCGTCTTGACGGGCAGCGCTTCGACGGCGGCGCGGATGCGCTCGGCCACCATCAGCGCATCGGCCAGGGTCGTGCGCGGCAGCTGGATGGCGAATTCGGCGCCTCCCAGGCGGCCCATCAGGTCGCTGTCGCGCAGCTGCTGGCGGCACGTATCGACGATGGTTTTGAGCACCGCATCGCCCACCGGATGGCCATAGCTGTCGTTGACTCTTTTGAAGTGGTCGATATTGAGCACCACCAGCGCCGTCGGCAAGCCGGGCCGGCGCGCCAGCGCCATCCATGGCGCCAGCGCCTGGTAAAAGCCGCGCCGGTTCGGCACGCCCGTGGCCGCGTCGAGCACTTCCAGGCGCGCCAGCTCGCCGCCCAGTTTTTCGCGCGACAGCAGCAGATAGCCGAAGGCATTCGTCAGCATCATCAGGTACAGGGCGCCGAAGCCGGCCAGTTGCATCAGCTCCGCATCGAAACCGGGGACTGCGGCGGCAAGCACGCCGCGCGCGGCGATCAGCAGCGACAAAATACCCATGCTGACGACGAGGAAGCGGCGCAGCATGCTCGCCTCGCGCCATTTGAGGCACAGCGCGGCCACGCCGGCCAGGAAAAAACCGGCCACGATGAGCGAACCGCCGGCGCTGCGCAACAGCGGCGCCACGTCGAACAGGTAGCAGGCGGCAAACAGGGTCACCGCCAGGCCCAGCGCCGGCAAGACATAACGGCGCCAGCCGCTGCGCCCGGCCGCCTGCCACAGCGCGCCCGCATCGAGCGCCATGCCGGCAAACAGCAGGCTGTTGCCGAGCAGGATGGAGAGGAAATCGGGCAGCACGCCGCGGAAATACAGCAGACACCAGGCGATGGCCTGGCATTGCTTGGCCACCGCCCAGGTGGACATGCTGAGCGACTTCTTGCGCTCGTATTCGAAGAAGAACAGGGCCGCGCACAGGCTCAGGTTGCCAAGCGCCAGGGCCAGTACCAGGGTCTTGATATCCATGGGCTACGCCATCGCCGCGCCGCCGCGGCACGCTGGTTCAGATTTCGTGTTCGACATTGGTGCTGCCGTCGCCGATCTTGCTGGCCCACGCCTGCACGAAATACTGCTTTTCCACTTCGCTGGGCGCCTCGTGCCAGAACACGATGAGGGTGCCCTTGTGATCGTGGATCTGCGCCACTTTTTCAATGAAGCCGAGATTGGCGGCCTGGTCGGCCAGCGCCGCCGCGTAACCGTACACGCGCGTCAGCCGTTCGATGCGGTCAGGCTCCGTAAAACTGTTCGTCGCCGTAATGATGGGGTGATCCAAAAACATGCTTGTCTCCATGGTGCCCGACTGCGCGGCCGTGCCGCCGCGCGCCATTACGCATGCTCGGCGCGGATTAATCGGGTATGCTCACGGGAGCTTATCAGATTTCTCTGAATGCAACAAAGCATCTCCCCCAGTCCACTCAGCGAAGTCGCCCCATGCCGGAAAACAGAAGCACCACCCCGCTTGCCCCGCAGGTGCATACCTGTGGCGACCGGCGCCGCCTGGAATTCCAGCCAGGCATGATCCAGAGCGAAATGCTGCTGTCGCGCCCCGACCATCTGCTGCTGCGCTATGCGCGCGCCATGATGTGCTTTACCCTGTTCGTGCCGCGCCCCCGGCACATCCTGATGGTGGGCCTGGGCGGCGGTTCGCTGCTGAAATTCTGCCACCGCCACCTGCCCGATACCCGCATCACGGTGCTGGAATTGCGCGCCGACGTGATCGCCCTGCGCGAGCAGTTCATGCTGCCGCCCGACGACGTGCGCCTGCGCATCATCGAAACGGATGCCGTCAGCTATATCCGCCAGCATCCGGGCTGCGCCGACGTGCTGCTGCTCGACGGCTACGACGAAACGGGCTTGCCGCCCGCCCTAGGCAGCGCGCGCTTCTATGCGGACTGCCTGCGCGCCCTGCTGCCCGGCGGCGTGCTGGTGGCCAACCTGTTCAGTTATGACGAGCACTATCCCGCCATGCTGGCGCGCCTGATGCTCACTTTCCGCGGCGCCGTGTGCCACTTCGACGGTATCGCCGGCAACAACCGCATCATCTTCGCCGCCAGGCCGGACAAGCTCGGGGCGGGCCGCGCCCTGCGCGTCGTGCGCCTGGTGCGCTGGCGCCGCGCCGCGGGGCTGGCTTTCCTGAACCGGCTGCTGCCGGCATGGCAACTGTGGCGCCTGCGCCGGCAATCAAGCGCACGCAACAACTGATAGTCGCCCGCCATGGCCATAGATATTGTTGCTTATTAGCAGCGATCTGGTGCAAAATTCGCATGATGGATGTGGTTTATGACAAACTACGGCCTGCGCGGGCCCGCAGGTGCTGCCGAGCAATTGTGTCCATGAAGTGAGATAGGAAAACCCATGCTGCATGGCCGCCTGCCATTGTCGATTTCCGCCGCGGCCGCGCTGACCTTCGCCTGCGGCGTCAGCGTGACGGCCGTGCTGTTCGTCGCCATCAGCCAGCTCGAATACGACAAGATGAGCCTGAGCCTGCAGCAGCGCGCCGGCGCCAGGGTGGCCGCCATCGAGCAGGGACTCGACGACGCCGTCGAGGTGCTGACCACGACGAACCAGCTGTTTGCCGCCGTCGTGCCCGTCACGCGCGAGCAGTTCCACGCCTTCACCACGCCGCTGCTGCAGCGCCACCCGTTCATCCAGGCCTTCAATTTCCACCGTATCGTGCCGCATGCCCAGCGCGATGCCTTCGAAGCCGGGCTGCGGCGCATCGCACCCGATTACGCCATGACGGAAATGCGCGATGGCGTCGTCGTGCCCGCGACGACGCGCGCCACCTACCTGGTGGTCGATTACCTCGAACCCATGCAGGGCAACCGCCCCGCCTTCGGCCTGAACGTCAGCCCGAACGGCGTGCTGGCGCGCGCGCTGGAACAGGCCATCATCAGCGGCCAGACCACCGCCACCGGCCTGCTGGCCCTGGCGCAGGGACCGCAGCAGGGCTTCGTCATCGTGCGTCCCGTGTACCGCCACGGCGTGCCCCTGCAGACGGTGCAGCAGCGGCGCGCGGCACTGATCGGCGATACGGCGGTCATCGTGCGGGCCGGGGAACTGGTGCAGAAAATCCTCGCCGGCGCCGACCTGCTGGGCGACCCGCAGCTCGAACTGAGCGTCTACGCCGACGCCGGCGCCGACCCGCGCCAATTGATCTTCCGGCATGGCCGGGCGCCTGCCGACGAGCCGGGCGGCGCCTGGGAATCGCTGCCGCGCTGGCTGCACTTCGCCTACCACAGCCACTATGACCGGGCCTTCATTTCCGCCGGCCGGCCGTGGCATGTGCGCGTGGTGGCCCATCCGCGCCCGTTCCTGGCCGACCATCTGGGTTCCCTGTTCACCCTGATCACGGGTTTGCTGTTCAGCATGCTGACGGCTGCCTTCGTGCAGTCGCTGACACAGCGTTCGCGCCGCGTGCAGCTGCTGGTGGAGCAGCGCACGGCCGACCTCAAGCGCAGCAACGAGCTGCTCAGCGCCGACGTGCGGGCGCGCCAGCGCACGGAGCGCGCCCTGCAGGAAAGCGAAAAGCGCTTCCGCCGCCTGCTGGCCCTGTCCTCGGACTGGTACTGGGAACAGGATGTGAACTTCTGCTTCACCCACATCACCAGCGGATTCACGGACAAGTCGAACATGCCGCTGGAACGCTTCATCGGCATGACGCGCTGGGACAACAACCCGGAAATGCGCAATTCGCGCTGGGGCAAGCAGCATATCGCCAACCTGGAAGCGCACCTGCCCTTTTCCAACCTCGAATATGCGATGCATGACCGCGATGGCCAGCTGCGCTGGTTTAGCATCAATGGCGAACCGCTGTTCAACGAGCTGGGCGAATTTCGCGGCTACCGGGGCACGGGTTCCGAAATCACGGAACGCAAGCTGGCCGAGCAGCAAATCCAGCACATCGCCCACCATGACGTGCTGACGGGCTTGCCCAACCGCGCCCTGCTGCGCGACCGCCTGGCGCAAGCAATGGCCCTGTCGCGCCGCAAGAACCGCGCGCTGTGGGTGCTGTTGATCGACCTCGACCGCTTCAAGTTCGTCAACGACAGCCTCGGCCACAAGGCCGGCGACCTGCTGCTGAAAACCATCGCCACGCGGCTGCAGGCCAGCCTGCGCGAAACCGATACGGTGGCGCGCCTGTCGGGCGACGAATTCGTCGCCATCCTGTGCGAACAGGCCGACGAAGTGCTCAGCGCCGCCATCGTGCAGCGCGTGATGGATGCCGTGGCCCAGCCGGTACTGTTGGATGGCAAGGAATTCTTCGTCACCTGCAGCATCGGCGTGGCCGTCTACGACATGTCGCGCTACGACGCTCCCGGCGACGTGACCCTCAATGGCGAGACGCAGAACCTGATCGAGCAGGCAGACATCGCCATGTACTGCGCCAAGAAACAAGGCCGCAACAACATCAAGTTCTACACGACGGCCATGAACCAGGCGACCCTGGAGCGCCTGCGCATCGAGACGGCGCTGCGCAACGCCCTGGAGCGCGAGCAGTTCGTGCTGCATTACCAGCCGCAGGTGGACCTGGCCAGCGGGCGCATCGTCGGCGTGGAAGCGCTGCTGCGCTGGCAGCACCCGGACCTGGGCATGGTGGCGCCGCAGCGCTTCATCGCGCTGGCCGAGGATACGGGCCTGATCGTGCCGATCGGCGCCTGGGTCATGCGCGAGGCGTGCGCGCAGGTGAAACGCTGGCATGCGGCGGGGTTGGACACCTTGCGCCTGGCCGTGAACCTGTCGGCGCGCCAGTTCAACGAACCGAACCTGGTCGCCTCGATCGCCGCAGTGCTGCTGGAAACGGGCTTGCCGCCCGCCTGCCTGGAACTGGAACTGACGGAAAGCCTGTTCATGCACGACGTGGCGCTGGCCGTCAGCCAGCTGCACGACATGAAGGCGCTGGGGGTGCAGCTGTCGATCGACGACTTCGGCACCGGCTATTCCAGCTTCGCCTACCTGCGCACCTTCCCCATCGACGTGCTGAAGATCGACCGCAGTTTCGTCGGCGACGTGGCGCGCGACGCGGACGATGCGGCCATCGTCGTCTCCATCATCGCCCTGGCGCACAATCTGAAACTGCGCGTGGTGGCCGAAGGCGTGGAAACGGCCGAGCAGCTCGATTACCTGCGCCGCCATGGCTGCGACGAGGCGCAAGGCTATTACTTCAGTCACCCGCTGCCCGCGCACGAAGTGGAACTGCTGCTGCGGGCCGAAACGAAGGAAACGAACGCCATAGCCTGACGCGGCGTGCGCGCAGCGCCAGTTCCTCCCGGTCGTCAGCGAGGCCGGCTGCCGCCAGAAACTGCTACACGCCTTCGCTGGCGTCGATGCCGGGCGCGCTGCCCGGCTCGGCCCGCAGATTGTCGCACTCGGCGCAGACGATCACCCGCTGCCCCGTTTTCTTGACCGTGGCATGCACCAGGTCGCCATATTCGCCACAGGTCGGACACTGCATGCCCTTTTCCTTCATGCCCGGCCTACAGCTTGTGCTGCAGGAATTCGAGGAAGCAGCTGATGCGCTGCGCCAGCTGCGTGTTGCGGTAGTAGACGGCGTGGATCTGCTGGCGGTAGCCCGTGTAGAACGGCTGCAGCACTTTCACCAGGCGTCCGGCGGCGATGTCGTCACGCGTCATGAAGTCGGACAGGCAGACGATGCCCTGGTCGTGCAAGGCCAGCTGGCGCAGGGTTTCGCCACTGGAGGCGGCCAGCGCGGGCACGATCTGCAGGCTGTTGCCCGCTTCGTGGCGCAGCGGCCAGTTGTTCCCCAGGTCGTACTGGGCAAAGCCCAGCAGCGCATGGCCGGACAGCGCTTCCGGCGTGGCCGGTTCGCCGTGGCGCGCCAGGTAGGCGGGCGTGGCCAGCACGTGCAGCGGGCTGGCAGTCAGCGCGCGCGCATGCAGGGTCGAGTCGACCAGGGCGCCGATGCGGATGGCGATATCGGTGCGGTGCTCGAGCAGGTCGGCGATCTGGTCGTTGCTGGTCAGCTCCAGGCGGATGTCCGGGTACATGGCGCGAAATTCGGCCACGTGCGGCACCACGCAGTGGAGCATGAAGGGCGAGGCGGCATCGACGGACAGCCGCCCGGCCGGCTTCTGGCGGCGGATGCGGATCGACTCTTCCACGTCCTCCATAGAGGCGAGGATGGCGCGCGCCTTGTCCAGGAACAGCTGCCCCTCTTCCGTCAGCTCCATGCGCCGCGTGGTGCGCGTCAGCAGCGACGTGGCCAGCTTGTCTTCCAGGCGCGACAGCGCGCGGCTGACGCCCGAGGTGGTTTGCCCCAGGTGCACGGCGGCCGCGCTCAGGGTGCCGCTGTCGATGACGGTGACGAAGATTTTCAGGTCGTCCGAGTTGATGTCCATTGTTGCCTTAATTTCACATATCTCGCCATTATAATGGAATCACAGCAACAGTGATGACTACAGGCAACGTCAGGCAACGTAGAACAAAATGGCGATAAAGTGGCAGCTGCTGCCGGCCAGCACGAACAAGTGCCAGATGCCGTGGCCATGGCGCAGCTTGTGGTCGGTGGCATAGAAGACGATGCCGCCCGTGTAGCAGAGGCCGCCCGCCACCAGCCACAGGAAACCGTTCCACTCGAGCGCCGCCAGCAGCGGCTTGATGCCGATGACGATCAGCCATCCCATGGCCACGTAAATCACCAGCGACAGGATGCGCGCGCCTTTCGCGTACACATATTCCTGCACGATGCCAAACAGCGCGAGACCCCAGACGACGCCGAACAGCGACCAGCCCCACGGCCCGCGCAGGGTCACCAGCATGAAGGGCGTGTAGGTGCCCGCGATGAGCAGGTAGATGGCGCAATGGTCGAGCCGCTGCAGCACGGCCTTGGCCTTGCCGCGCACGCTGTGGTACAGGGTGGAAGTCAGGTACAGGGTCAGCAGCATGGCCGCATACACGCTGCAGCTGACGATTTTCCATGGGTCGCCCGTGCGGGCCGCCGCGACGATCAGGATGACGCCGCCGATGGCCGCCAGCGCGGCGCCCACCGTATGGGAAATGCTGTTGAACCGTTCACCGTGGTACATGCTTAACACCGCTTTGCTAAGACGCAACAGACACCCGGGGTCAGACCCGTCGGGACTCGGCGTCCCCGTCTGACCCCAGCCTTCCGCTGCGAGCGGTCAATCAAGCCGCTTCCGCCTTCTTGCGCGCGGGACGGCGTGCCGGGGTCTTGCGCGGCGCCTTGGCCGGCTTGTCTTCCGCCACGACAGCCACTTCCACCGGCGCCGCCTCAATCACAGGCGCCGCTTCCGCCACGGCGTCGGCCGCCTTCTTGGCCGGCTTTTTCGCCGCTGCCGTCTTGCGGGCCGGCGTGCGCGGCTTGGCCTTCGGCTTCGCTTCGGCGACGGCTTCGACGAGCACTTCGGCTACCGGCTCGGGCACCGGTTCAGGCGCTGGCGCCACCTCGACCACCTCGGCGCGCGCTTCACGGCCGCCATCGCCATTCTTGCGGCCGCCACGGCCATTGCGGCGCGAACCGCGCTTGGCGTTACCCTCTTCCGCCACCACCTCGGCCACCGCGTCCACAGCTTCGGCCACTTCATGCTGCACTTCCGGCTGCGGCGCCGGCGCATACTGCTCGACGGCCGTTTCCGCGTCGGCCACGGGCACGAAAGCCTGTGGCGCGGACTCGCCGCGGCGCTGCTCGTTCTGCTTGCGGCCACCACGGCCATTGCGGCGCGAATCGCGGCGGCTGCCGCCATCGCGGTGATTGCCCTCTTCCGCCGTCGCGCCGGCTTCGCCGCTGGCGATGACGTCACTGGCGACTTCCCCGTTCACGGGCGCGGCGACAGGCACCAGGCCGCTGCTGCGGTAGACATAGGCGCCCGATTTTTCATCGCGGCCAAATTCCAGCAAGCCGCGCGTCTGCGCTTCTTCCAGCAGATTGCCGAAGGTGCGGAAACCGTAATACGATTCGCTGAAATCGGGCTTGCGGCGCTTGATCGCTTCCTTCAGCATCGAGGCCCAGATCTTGCCGCTGTCGCCCCGCTCGGACACGAGCGCGTCGAAGGTGGCGACGGCCATTTCGATCGCTTCCGTCTTGCGCGACTCGTATTTTTCCTTGCGGCGCACTTCTTCGTCGGGCGAACGCTTGGCCGCCGGGGTTTCGCGCGCGTCGCGCTTGGCGGCCGTGCGGCGGCTTTCGCGCACCAGGTCATCGTAGAAAATGAATTCGTCGCAATTGGCCACCAGCAGGTCGGAGGTCGACTGCTTGACGCCCACGCCGATCACCTGCTTGGCGTTTTCGCGCAGTTTCGACACGAGCGGCGAAAAGTCGGAATCGCCGCTGATGATGACGAAGGTGTTCACGTGGGCCTTGGTGTAGCACAGGTCCAGTGCATCGACGACGAGGCGGATGTCGGCCGAATTCTTGCCGGACTGGCGCACGTGGGGAATTTCGATCAGTTCGAAGTTCGCCTCATGCATGGTGCCCTTAAAACTTTTATAACGGTCCCAGTCGCAATATGCCTTCTTGACAACAATGCTGCCCTTGAGCAGCAAGCGTTCGAGGATGGGCTTGATATCGAATTTTTCGTAATTTGCATCTCGCACGCCGAGCGCGACGTTCTCGAAGTCGCAAAACACGGCCATGCTGAGGTTTTCTGGGGATGACGCCATAAGGGTGAATTCTCGCTGATGATAAGGGCGGACGGGAAGCGCAACGCTTCCCTTTTCGCCTAGTATATTCGCCCATCCCCCGTTTCGGCGACAACTATCGTGCGCGGCGGCCTATTGCGCGCCGCCGGCGGCGCTCGCACTGGCGCCGGCGACCGGCCAAACAACGCTTTCATCGACCGAATACAGCTGGCATGGCAGGCTGCTGCGGCGCTGGCACGAAGCGAGCGCGCGCACATCGGGACTTTCGCCCTCCTCGGCCCAGCCCCAGGCGCCGCTGGCCGACAGGGCAAAGGCGCGCGGCGCGGTTTTCTCGAGGAAGACGCGGTAGGCGGCGCGGCCCTGCTCTTCCAGGTAGGGCACGGCGGCGATATCGTCCTGCGGCGCGAAATGCGTGGCGGGCGGCGACGGCGCGTCGGCCACGCGGTAGACCTGGCGCACCGGCATGCCGATCTTCTGCAGGAAGCGTTCGGTGGCGGGCAGCCACACGGCCACCCCGTCGCGGCTGCCCAGGGTCAGGTGGGCATCGCGCTTGAACGGGCCGTAGGCCAGCAGTTCCGCCCGGCCGCCTGAACCGGTAAAGGAATTGAACAGCCGCCGTGCCAGCGCCGGCGAAAAATACGAATCATTCGCGCCATACAGCCACAGGCTGGGAATGTGGTTGTAGGCGCCCAGGGTGGCGAACGTCTTGGCCAGCGCCCCTTGCCAATCGCAGCCCTGCACGTCGACGCGCAGGCCGCCGGAAAAATTGAGCACGCCGCGCACGCCGGGCACCATCCGGGTGGCCAGCGCCAGCGCCGCCATGCCGCCATACGACTGTCCCGCGACGACGATGCGCTGCGGGTCGACCCAGCTCTGGCGGCGCGCATACGCCAGCGCGGCAAGCATGTCGCGCGCCTGGCCCTGGGCGTTGCCCAGCATGTCGCAGCCGAAATCGCGGTAGGCGCCCGTGGAGCGCGCAAAGCCGGCGCGCATCGGCAGCATCACGGCATAGCCGCGGCGCACGAACTCGGTCGCCATATAGATGAAGCGCTCGCGCGGCTGCTGCCGGGCCGCGCCGGCCTGCTTGCCGTGATTCATCAGCAGCAGCGGGAACGGGCCGGGGCCGGCAGGGCGGAACACCGTCGTTTCCAGCGTCTCGCGCAAGCCGTCGCCGGCCGGCACCATGATCACCTGCTCGTTCAGGCGCGCATCGAGCGGCAAGGGCGAGGGAACAAGCTGGGCTTTCAGGGGCAGGCAAGGCAGGCTGAGCAGCAAGCCCAGCAAAATGGGGCGAAGCAGGTGGAAAATGGCGGACTCCGTGGATGACTTCCCTGCCAGTCTAGACAGTGGAATGCCACAGAACAATATAAAAAAATTACGTGACGCACATATTTTTTGCGGCTAGCACCTGCGGGAAAAATTGTTGCCTTGCACCAACCACTTTTCCGTCTGGCGGGAGTAAACTGGAAGCCTTCTGAAGGAGTCGCCATGTCCCTATCCGCCCTCACCACCGGTACCTCGGGGCTGACCGCCAACCAGCGCGCGCTGGATGTGGCCGCCAACAATATCGCCAATGCGAATACGCCGGGCTTCCAGCCGCAGCAAGCCCAGTTCCAGGAAGCCAGCCCGGCCGGCACGGGCGTCACCCTCTCCGTCGAAGGGCGCAAGCTGGCCGCCAGCGAAAGCGTCAGCGGCGCCAATGCGACCGCGGCCAAGGCGGCCGAAAGCCGGCCGAACGGCGTGGGCCTCGCTTCCGAACTGACCGATAATCTCGTCTACAAGGCCGGTTTTAATTTATCGGCGAATGTCGTCAAGGCGGCCGACCAGGCACTGGGCAGCCTGATCGACGTCAAGACTTAAGCACGGTCACTAGCGCTTAGATAGTCTGCTTTTGCATTTCCAGCGCCAATGGCGCCATCGCCGGCGTGATCAGCGCCAGCAGCCGTTCGGCCGGAATGCCGTCGCGCGCCTGCACCGACAAGCCATGCAGCAGCGCCGCATAGTAGTCGCCCAGCGCCTGCACGTCCGCCTCCGCCTTTAATTCCCCTGCCAGCTGCGCCGCGCGCAGGCGCTCGATGACGGCTTGCGTGCGCGCGCGGCGGTGCTGCGCCAGCCAGTCGGCGATACCCGCGTTTTCCGCACTCGTGTTCGTGGCGGCCGTGACCACCATGCAGCCTTGCGGCTGGCCGCTGCGCGTGTACAGCAGCACGGCTTCTTCCAGCATGCGCGCCACCGCGTCGCGCACATTCAGGCTGGCCGCCAGCGCGTGCACGGCAAACGCGCCTTCTCCCGTTTCATACAGCTCCACGGCTTCGCGGAACAGCTGCTCCTTCGAGCCGAACGCCGCATAGATGCGCGCCGAGGCGATGCCCAGCGCCGCCACCAGGTCCGCCATCGATACGCCCTCATAGCCGCGCGTCCAGAACGCGTCGCGCGCCTTTGCCAGCGCCAGCGCGCGGTCGAATTCCCTCGGTCTTCCTGCCATCTTGATCCTCTGCTTGCGAAGTGGCGGCCAGTATAACGCCTGGCGCCTGCGGCGCGTTCCCGATTTATTTTGCATCGGTGCCTTGACCGGACGGGAAATTTCGCCTATTCTTTGTCGATCGACAAACAATAGGAGCCGATATGAAAACCATCCAAGGACCAAGCCTGCACCTGGCACAATTCGCCGCCGACACGGCGCCCTTCAACACCCTGCCCGCCATCGCCGAGTGGGCGGCCGGCATGGGCTTCAAGGCCCTGCAGATCCCCGCCTGGGATGCGCGCCTGTTCGACGTGGCGCAAGCCGCGCACAGCCAGCAATATTGCGACGACCTCGTTGCCATGCTGGCCAGCCATGGCCTGGTGATCAGCGAACTGACGACGCACATCCTCGGCCAGCTGGTGGCCGTGCACCCGGCCTACGATGCGCTGTGCGACAGCTTCGCCCCGGCACATCTGCACGGCCAGCCGGCCGCGCGCACCGAGTGGGCCATCGAACAGGTCAAGCTGGCCGCCATGGCGTCGAAACGCCTGGGCCTGACCGACATGGGCACGTTTTCCGGCTCGTTCGCCTGGCCATACCTGTTCCCATTCCCGCAGCGCCCGCCCGGCCTGATCGAAGCGGCTTTCGACGAGCTGGCACGCCGCTGGCTGCCCATCCTCGACGTGTGCGAGGAACAGGGCGTCAACCTGTGCTACGAAATCCACCCCAGCGAAGACCTGCATGACGGCATCAGCTTCGAGATGTTCTACGAGCGCGTGGGCCGCCACCCGCGCTGCAAGATGCTGTTCGACCCCAGCCACTTCGTGCTGCAGCAGCTGAACTACCTGGAATTCATCGATATCTACAAGGACCATATCCGCATGTTCCATGTGAAGGATGCGGAATTCAATCCGACGGGGCGGCAAGGCATCTACGGCGGCTACCAGTCGTGGGAAAACCGCGCTGGGCGCTTCCGTTCGCTGGGCGACGGCCAGGTCGATTTCAAGGCCATCTTCTCGAAGATGGCACAGAACGATTACGCGGGCTGGGCCACGCTGGAATGGGAATGCTGCCTGAAGGACCAGGAGGTGGGTGCGCGCGAAGGCGTGGCCTTCATCAATGCCCACATCATTCCCGTGACCGACAAGATCTTCGACGACTTCGCCGGCGCTCCCGTCAGCGCGCAACAGATCCAACAATTGCTGGGCATCCAGCATCACTAATCAAGGAAACATATGAACGACTTCATTCACGACTACGTCCGCATCGACGGCCAGCGCCTGCATTGCGTCATCGCCGGTCCCGGCACCGGCAAACCCGTGCTGCTGATCCCCGGCTGGCCGCAAACCTGGTATGCGTGGCGCCACGTGATGGCGGCGCTGGCCGCCAATGGCTATCAGGCGATCGCCATCGATCCGCCCGGCAGCGGTCACTCGGACCGCCCGGCCGGCGGCTACGACACGGGCGCCGTGGCGGCCACCCTGCACCGCGCCATGCTGGCCCTGGGCCACGCGCAATACGACGTGGCCGGCCACGACATCGGCATGTGGGTCGGCTATGCGCTGGCCAGCGATTTCCCGCAGGCCGTGACGAAACTGGCGCTGACGGAAGCCGTGATTCCCGGCCTGGCACCGGCGCCGCCGATTTTTGTCGCGCCGTCCGACAACATCTTCCTGTGGCACTTCATGTTCAATCAGGTGCTCGATTTGCCGGAAATGCTCACGGCGGGCAAGGAGCGCGAATACATCCGCTTCATTTTCGACCGCTGGTCGTACCGCCGCGACAAGGTCGCCGTCGACGTGTATGCGGACGCCTATGCCACGCCGGGCGCCCTGCGCGCCGGTTTCGCCTACTACCGCGCCATACCCGAAACCATCCGTCAAAATCTGGAACGGGCAAAACGCAGCCTGGCCATGCCCGTGCTGGCCATCGGCGCCGACCATGCGACCAACGACGCGCCGCTGCTGACCATGCAGGGCAAGGCGGACAATTTGAAAGGCGCCATCGTCGCCGAATGCGGCCACTTCATCATGGAAGAACAGCCGGAAGCGTTCATCGCCCACCTGCTGCCCTTCCTGGCGGGAGAAAAATCAGGGAACAACGCATGAGCCTCGATCCGCTGATCGCCGCCTGGCTGGAAGAGATAAAAGATGCGCCGCCGCCCGCCTCGCTGGCGGACCTGCGCGCCGCCACGGAAACGGGGTTGCGCCAGTTGCATGGGCCACTGGAAGACGTCGCGTCGGTGCGCGACTACATCGTGCCGGGCGAGCACCCGCTCACCGTGCGCGCCTACGTGCCGGCCGGCGCGGACACGGGCCAGCCCCTGCCGGCCATCGTCTTCGCGCATGGCGGCGGATGGTGTCTGTGCTCGCTGGACCTGTACGACAATCCCTGCCGCGCGCTGGCCAACGCCACCGGCTGCGTGATCGTTTCCGTCGACTACCGGCTGGCGCCCGAGCACAAGTTTCCCGTGCCGTTGAACGATTTTTACCGGGCCCTGTGCTGGGTCGCCGACGAGGCGGAGATGCTGGGCATCGATGCGAAACGGCTGGCCGTGGGCGGCGACAGCGCGGGCGGCAACCTGGCGGCGGCCGCCGCCCTGATGGCGCGCGACCAGGCGGGACCCGCGCTGGCGCACCAGTTGCTGCTGTATCCGGCGCTCGATTTCGCCTTCGACACGCCGTCCTACCAGCGCTATGCGGAAGGCCATTCGCTGACGCGGGAAGCGATGCGCTTTTGCTGGTCGGCCTACCTGAACGAACCGGCCGATGGTGACAACCCTTATGCGGCGCCCCTGCGGGCGGCCTCGCTCAAGGACTTGCCGCCGGCGACGGTGCTGGTATGCGAGTACGACCCGCTGCATGACGAGGGAGAAGCCTATGCGCGGTATTTGCGCGACGACGGCGTGGCGGCGCAATGCGTGCAGCTCGACGGCATGATCCATGCATCGATACACATGCCGGGCTTGGCACCAAAGGCGCGGGGATTGTTCGACGTGGCGGGCCAAGCAATGAAAAGTGCCATGTTTGCGTAAATAGTCCACTAGAAAAATTCTGGGGTCTGACCCGGCGGGTCAGACCCCAGCATGCCTCTATTCCACCAATTTGCGCACCTCGACTCCGTTCAGCCACTTCACATGGCGCGGACCCGTGCGGATATCCTTGGCCGAGATCAGGGCGATCTCGCCATCGCTGTCGTCGAGCGCCTTGCCGTTCTTTTCGTAATAGACGATCACACCCTCGCCAGCCGGCGCGTTATACAGCTCGCCCCAGGAAAACACTACCGCATAGCCATCGGTGGCCGTGGCGATGATGGCAAGCTTCTTGACATCGTTGTGGCCGGGCGCATCGAGCGCCGCCTTGTCGAGGATGTCGCGCAGGCGCACGCCCTTGTAGCTGGCGATGGTTTCGGCCTTGTCGCCATTGTGGCGCGTGACGGCGATGTCCCCGCCATTGGCTTGCGGCAGCTGGCGCAGGTCGGCCACCGTCAGGGTCAACGGCGTTGCCACCTTGCCCGTCACGGTGAGCGCGCGGCTCATGTTGTCGCGCGCGGGCGCCGGGTCGGCCCACGCGGGTGCCGCCGCCAGCAGTGCGGCCGAAGCCAAACCAAGGAATATTTTCTTCAACATGCTGTGTCCTTTCATGACAGTGAAAACTCAGAACTGGTATTGCGCATTGGCCAGCCAGGTGCGGCCCGCGCCGGGAAAACCATCGGCCAGCGCGTAATTGCGGTCAACCAGGTTGCTCACGCCCGCTTCCAGGCTCAAGGCCGGCAAGGGCCGGTACACGGCTTTCAGGTCCACGGTGGCAAAGCCGCCCAGTGCCAAAGTGTTCGAGACCCAGCGTCCGCTGTTCGCTTCCGCGATGGCCACCACGTCGACCTGGCGCGCCGCGTGCAGCACGGCGTGCGCCGTCAGCTTGTGGCGCGGCACGTCCGTCAGGCGGATGGCGCGGTCGCTGACGTTCTTCATGTCCGTGTACGTGTAGTTGCCGCCGAAATCGAGCCAGGCGCCGGCGCGGCCGCGCACGCCCAGTTCCACGCCGCTGATGTGCGCCCTGCCCGCGTTGCGCATCTGCGCACGCACGCCCGCCACATTCGCCACGCTCTGGATCTTGTCCTTCACGTCGCTGTAGAACAGCGCCGCTTCCAGGCTGGCGCCCTGCACGCTTCCCTGGTAACCCAGCTCATAATTCATTGCCTGTTCCGCGCGCAAGACCGGGTTTTCAATATATGTGCCCAGACGCTGCGAGTAGCGGTCCTTCAGGGTCGGCAGGCGCGACTTGCGCGCCACGGTGGCGTACACGCGCGATTCAAGTCCGGTCTTGTGGAACAATCCCGCCTGCAGGTCGGTGGCCGCTTGATTCTCCGGCAAGGTATACGCATTGCCGGCGCTGTAGACGGTATCGGGGCGCAGCGCGTTGCGCGAGACACCCAGCGACAGTTCCGTCGCCGCATTGAGGGCGATGCTGTCTTCCGCGCCCAGGGTCCACAGGGCATCCTTGTACCAGGTGGTGCGCACGCCTCTGGCGTCGAGTTCCTGGTGTTCGTCGGCCTTGTAGCTGGCCACAAACCGCAGGCTGTGCGCGGCCAGGCGGAACGATTCGAGCTCCACCGCGCCGCCGTTCGTGCGGTCGTCATAGATGCTGCGCCCGCCGCTGACGCTGCCCTGGCCGCTGGTCTTCAGGGTCGCGTAGCTGCCGTTCGTGTAGGACGCGATTTCATTGTCGTAGCTGTCGTGGTACAGGCGCAGTTTCAGGCGTTCCTGCCGGCCCAGGCGCGTCTGCGAGACGAGATACACGCTTTCCTTGTTCCAGTACGGCCATTGCCAGTAGCGCGCGCCGACGGGATTCGTCGATGGCGGCTGGCCCTTTTCGCCATGCTGCTTGTAGTAGCTGAGCGCATATTCATCGCCCGCATGCGCGCCATCGGGCGTGTAGCCCACCTTGAACGACACCTTATGGTCCTTGCGGTAGGCGTTATTGCGCATGCCGCCGTCTTCCGTGGCCGCGGGGCGGAAGTCCGACGACAGGGGAAAGCCGTCGCTGTCGATGTACGACACGCCCGCCTGCAGATACCATAGGCCCTGGTTCGTGCCCACGTTGGCCGACACCTGGCGCTCGCTGCCCGAGCCGAAACCGATTGCAGTATCGCCCTCGAGGCGCGCCGTCGGTTTGCGCGACACCAGGTTGATGGCGCCGCCCAGGGTATTGGCGCCGTAGGCCACGGAACTGAAGCCCTTGGCCACCTGGATGGCGGCCAGGTCGCTAGTGGTAAAGCGGTTGAAATCGACGTAGCCGTCATACGGCACGTAGACGGGAATGCCGTCGATGTACAGCGGCACCTGGCGCGCATCGAAGCCGCGGATGGCGACGGTTTTTTCATTGCGCGCATTGGTCGACAGCGATACGCCGGACAGCAGGTTCAAGGCGTCGCCCACGTTGTCGCGGTTAAAGCGGCGCATCTCGGCGCGGCTCACCTGCGCACCCACCGGCTGTTCCACCTGGCCCTGCTCGCGCTGGCCGATCACCGTCACCGTGCCCAGCACGAACGGCGCCGCCGCATCCACGTCTTCCTTGCCAGCCGCCTGCTGCGCCAGCGCCAGCATCACGGCGCCCGCCACTACCTGTTTCACCATGGTCATCTTGTTCTCTTCCGTTATATATCGTCTTATATAGCGATATGCAAAAAAGCGGCCACTCGTGCGGCGGCCGTCATCCAACAGCGCAATATACAGACGTATATAACGATGCTCAAGCGGGGAGAGGCAAAACGGGCGCGCAAGTCAATTTTCCAGTAATTTTTCATGCACCGCACCATTTCGCTGTGCGAACGAATGTTTCACAAAACGGTTGACATGCGCGAGTCGGCTAGGCAAACTGATTTCCAGGGAGCCAGCAAATGAATGCAAATATGACAAATATTCAGGCCGCAGCAGATCCGGAAATCATCGTCTTCAGCGATGACGAGGAAGGCAAGGACCGCCAGTTCGTCAACGCGCTGGCGCGCGGCCTCGAAGTGCTGCGGTGCTTTCGTCCCGGCGAAGTCTTCCTGTCGAACGCGGACATGGCCAAGCGCACGGGCATTCCCAAGCCCACCATTTCGCGCCTCACCTACACCCTCACCAAACTCGGCTACCTCAATTATTCGGACAGCCTGGGCAAGTACCAACTGGGCGCCGGCGTGCTGGCCCTCGGCTACCGCATGCTGTCGAACCTCGATGTGCGCAAGATGGCGCGCCCGCTGATGGAGGAACTGGCCGAACATGCGCAGGCCTCCGTGTCGCTGGGCACGCGCGACCGCCTCAGCATGGTGTACGTGGAAACGTGCCGCAGCAGCGCCAACGTCACGCTGCGCCTCGACGTCGGTTCGCGCATTCCCCTGATGACGACCGCCATGGGCAAGGCCCTGCTGTGCATCCTGCCGCAGGCCGAGCGCGACTACCTGATGGACCATGCGCGCGTGCACGAGACGGAACGCTGGCCCCGCATCAAGGCCGGCATCGAGCAAGGCTTCAAGGATTACCAGGACCGGGGCTTTTGCATCTCGGCCGGCGAATGGCAGAACGACGTGCATGCCGTGGGCGTGCCCATGCTGGGTGCCGACGGCGAACAGGTAATGGCCTTCAATTGCGGCGGCCCCGCCTTTTTGCTGTCGCGCGAAAAACTCGAATCGGACCTGGGACCGCGCCTGGTCGCCCTGGTCAAGACAGTGGAAAAAAACCTGGGCCGCGGTTAGACTGCGCGCGCCCTCTCAACATAGCCTCCGAGGAACCCGATGATACGCGACGAAGAAACCCTGAACATCCTGCTCGACAGCATCGCCCGTTTCGTGCGCGAAGTGCTGGTGCCGAACGAGGCGCTGGTGGCTGAAACGGACACGATCCCGCCCGCCATCGTGGCGCAGATGCGCGAACTGGGCCTGTTCGGCCTGTCCATTCCGGAAGCCTACGGCGGCCTGGAACTGAGCATGGAAGAGGAAGTACGGGTCGCGTTTGAAATCGCCCGCACCTCGCCCGCCTTCCGCTCGCTGATCGGCACGAACAACGGCATCGGTTCGCAAGGCATCGTCATCGACGGCACGGAAGCGCAAAAACAATACTATCTGCCCAAGCTGGCGGCCGGCGAGATCATCGGCTCGTTCGCCCTGACGGAAGCGGGATCGGGGTCGGATGCGGCCTCGCTGCGCACGACGGCCGTGCGCGATGGCGACTTCTATATCCTCAACGGCAGCAAGCGCTACATCACCAACGCGCCCGAAGCGAGCATCTTTACCGTCATGGCCCGCACGGACCCCGTCAAACGCGGCGCCTCGGCCATTTCCGCCTTCATCGTGGAAAAGGATACGCCGGGCCTCTCGCTGGGAAAAATCGATAAAAAGATGGGCCAGCAAGGCGCGCATACCTGCGACGTCATCTTCGAAAATTGCCGCGTACCGGCCGCGAACATCATCGGCGGCAAGGAAGGCGTGGGTTTCAAGACCGCCATGAAGGTACTCGACAAGGGCCGGCTGCACATCGCCGCCGTCTGCGTGGGCGCGGCCGAACGCATGCTGGCCGACGCCCTCGCCTACGCGATGGAACGCCAGCAGTTCGGCCAGCCCATCGCGGAATTCCAGCTGATCCAGGCCATGCTGGCCGACAGCAAGGCGGAAATCTATGCGGCGCGCAGCATGGTGCTGGACGCCGCGCGGCGGCGCGACAACAAGGAAGACATCTCGACGGAAGCGTCGTGCTGCAAGCTGTTCGCTTCCGAAATGTGCGGCCGCGTGGCCGACCGCTCCGTGCAGATCCACGGCGGCGCCGGCTACATCAGCGAATACGCGGCCGAGCGCTTCTACCGCGACGTGCGCCTGTTCCGCATCTACGAAGGCACGACGCAGATCCAGCAGATCGTCATCGCCCGCAACATGATCAAGGCAGCGCAAAAGTGAAGGAGGCCGCGATGGATATTCCCGCCCTGCTGGCCCACTTGCCGGCGCGCCTGTCGGCCATCTCCATCTATTGGGCGACGCGTGCGCCCGACGCGCCCGCGCTGCATGAAGCTGGCCGCAGCTGGACCTACGCCCAGCTGCAGCACAGCGTGGAAAGCGCCGCGCAGCTGCTGCGCCAGCTGAACGTGCGCGCCGGCGACCGCCTGATGGTGGTGGGCGAGAACTGCGCGCTGCAGGTGGCGCTGATTTTTGCTGCCGCCAGCATCGACGCGTGGATCGTCAACGTCAATGCCCGCCTGTCGGCGCGCGAGATCGACACCATCGCCGCGCACAGTTCCGCGCGGCGGATGCTGTTCCTGGCCGGCGCCTCGCCGGAAGCGGCCGCGCATGCGGCGCGTCTGGGCGCGGCCAGCGCCACGGTCGACGGCATGGGCGAGCTGCTGGCGGGCGAATTGAACGAGGCGGCCCTCGCGGAAGACACGGTGCCCGGCAACGAACAGGTGGCCGCGCTGATCTACACGACAGGTACCACCGGGCAGTCGAAGGGCGTGATGCTCACGCACCGCAACCTGTTGTTCATCGCCGCCGTCTCCAGCACCCTGCGCGGCCTGACCAGCAGCGACCGCGCCTACGGCGTGCTGCCGATTTCGCACGTGTACGGCCTGGCGTCGGTGGCCCTGGGCACCCTGTATGCGGGCGCCGCGCTGTACCTGGTGCCGCGCTTTTCCGTCGACGGCCTGCTGGCCGCATTGAAAGACGATGAACTGACCATCGTGCAGGGCGTGCCCGCCATGTACGCCAAGCTGCTGCAAACCCTGGGCGGCGCCGACACGCCGCTGCCCACGCGGCTGCGCTTTGCGTATGCGGGCGGCTCGCCGCTGGCGCCGTCGCTCAAGCACGAGGTGGAAAAGCTGCTGGGCACCGCGCTGCACAATGGCTACGGCATGACGGAAAGCGCGCCCACCATCAGCCAGACGCGCCTGGAAACGCCGCGCCTGGACGATTCCGTGGGCACGCCGATCCCCGGCGTGGAAGTGCGCGTGGTCGACGTGGCCGGCAAGGACGTGACGCCGGGCGAACCGGGGGAACTGTGGATACGCGGGCCGAACATCATGGCCGGCTATTACCGCGAACCGGCCATGACGGCGGCCACCATGCGCGACGGCGGCTGGCTCAATACGGGCGACATGGCGCGCCAGGGCCCTGACGGCGCGCTGTTCATCGTGGGCCGCACCAAGGAACTGATCATCCGCTCCGGCTTCAATGTGTATCCGCTGGAAGTGGAAACGGCCCTGAACGCCCACGCTTCCGTGGTGCAGTCGGCCGTGGTGGGGCGCACCCTGGCCGATGGCAACGAGGACGTCATCGCCTACGTGGAGCTGGACCCGCGCCAGCCCGCCAGCGTGGCAGAATTGCAGGCCTGGCTGGCGCAAACCCTGTCGCCGTACAAGTGCCCGTCCGCCATCATCGTCATGGATGCGCTGCCGGCGGCGGCCACGGGCAAGATTTTAAAGGGGCAGCTGCGGCAAATGGCGCAGAATGCACGATAAGTTGACCATGTTGTACCAGACCCGACAATAAAACCAAGCCACATCACCGGAGGAGACACGATGAAACGCACCTATACACGCATCGCCATGGCAGCGCTGGTCGCCAGCGCCTGGATGGCACAGGCCAGCGCCGACGAATTCCTGGTCGGCGCGGAAATCCCGCTGACGGGCAACCTGGCGCGGGTCGGCGCCGGCATGCAGGAAGGGATCATGGTCGCGGCCGAGGTCTTCAACAAGACCAACGGCAAGCACACCATCAAGATCGTCACCGTCGACGACGAATCGGCGCCCGCCAAGGCCATCGCCGCCGTGGAAAAGCTGGCCAGCCAGGGCGTGGTGGCCATCACGGGCGGCTACGGCTCGAACAATATCTCGCCCGCCTCGGACACGGCCAATAAACTGGGCCTCGTCTACATCACCTCGGGCGGCGTGGACGACAGCCTGGTGGCCAGCGGACGCAAGAATTTTTTCCGCATCAATAACACGGCCGGCTACGAAAAAGCCATGCTGGGACTGCTGCAGGATGTGGGCGCCAAGTCCGTCTCCATCGTGTATTCGACCAAGGATGCCACCACGGGCCTGGCGAAAGACGTGGAAAAGGCCCTGACCGCCAAGGGCGTGAAGGTGACGACGCACTCGTTCGACCCGGCCATTACCGACTTCAAGCCCATCATCAACAAGATCAAGCTGCAGGATAAATCGGAAGTGGTGGCCATGGTCGGCTACGAAAACGATTACGTGGGCATCATCCGCGCCGCCCGCGTGCTGAAACCGAAGATCAAGGCCATGGTGGGCGTGTGGTCGCTGGCCACGCCGAAGATGGCGGCCGACTTCCCCGACCTGATGCCGAACGTCTTCGGCACGGCCCTGCTGCCCTTCCCGACCGAATTCAAGACGGCCGACGGCAAGGCCTTCAGCGACGCCTACAAGCAGCTGTACAAGAAGGAGCCGGACTACCTGGGCCAGTTCGGCTATGTGCAGTCGATGCTGCTGTTCGAAGCGATCGCGCGCGCGGCCGACAAGGGCACGCTCAAGAAAGGCGGCGTGGCCGACGAGATGCGCAAGACGGACCGCGAAACCCTGATCGGCCGCGTGCAGTTCGCCGCCAACGGCGACAACCAGAACTTCGTGCACCGCATGGCGCAGCACCAGGACAAGAAGGTGGTGATCGTCTGGCCGAAGGAACACGCGACGGGCAAGCTGAACTATCCTGCCCTGCCCTGGTAAGCAGCCTCCCGCTGCACACGCGCGCGCCCGCCGGGCGTGCACCGATGAACGGCGGTCCTGGTGCCTCTTCGCGATGCGCCCGGGCTGCCTGACGGGATGACGACATGACAGAATTAATCTTGCAAGCCCTGTATTCGGGCTTGCTGCAGGGCGGCTCCTATGCCCTGATCGCACTGGGACTGGCGCTGGTCTTCGGCACCATGAAAGTGATCAACCTGGCGCACGGCGAATTAGTGCTACTGGCCGCCTACATCGCCTACAGCGTGGAGTCCGGCCTGGGCCTGGGGCCCATGTTCGCCATTCCCATCGCGCTGGTGATCGTCAGCCTGACGTCCGTGGGCGTCTACCTGATCGTCAGCCGCATCAAGAAAGACCGCGAAATCAATTCGCTGATCCTCACCTACGGCATCGGCGTGATCCTCACCAATTTCATTTTGCTGGTATGGAAGGCCGACATCCGCTCGACCTCGTCGAGCTGGCTGCAGGAAGGCTTCGAGATCGGCCCGTTTTTCAGCATGCGCAGCGAGGTGATTTTCTTTGGCGTCAGCCTGGTGCTGATGGCGGCCCTGTGGCGCTGGCTGTCGACCAGCTGGTATGGCCGCGCCGTGCGCGCCGTGTCCAGCAACCGCGACGCGGCCAAGCTGATGGGCATCGATCCGGGCCGCACGGAATTGGTGTCGTTTCTGGTCGCAGGCATCCTGGCCGCCTTCGCCGGCGTGGCCCTGTTCAGCTATGGCGTGATCCAGCCGGCCTACGGCGGCGCACTGACGGTAAAAGCCTTCATCATCACGGTACTGGCCGGCATCGGCTCGATACCGGGCGTGCTGCTGGCCGCCGTGCTGCTGGGCGTGGCCGAGGCGCTGACCGTCACCCTGGCCAGCTCCGCGCTGCAGGAATTGTCCGGTATGGTGCTGTTCCTGCTGGTGCTGTTCATCATGCCCAACGGCCTGTTCGGCGCACAACGGAGGCGCGGATGAAGCGCTCGACACTGATTTCCACGGCAATCCTGCTGCTGGCCGCGTATGTCGCCGTGCCGCTGGCCCTGGGCGCCAACCAGTATGTGATGAGCATGGTGGTGGCGGCCCTGATCATCGGCGGCGTGGCCATGTCCTGGGCCCTGCTGGGCAACCTGGGCGGCATGGTCAGCTTCGGCCACGCGGCATTCTTCGGCGTGGGCGCGTATGTCTCCGCGCTGGCCACCGTGAAACTGGGCGTGCCCGTGTTTGCCGCCATGCTGCTGGGCGGCGCGGGCGCGGCCATCGCCGCCGTCATCATGCTGCCCGTACTGCGGCTGCGCGGGCCGTATTTTGCGCTGGCCATCCTCGCCTACGCCCACATCTTCCGCATCCTGGCCACGGAATGGAGTGCCGTGACGGGCGGCGCCGGCGGCATCAACAATATCCCGGCTTTACCCACCGTCTTCGGCTTCGATCTGGCCAGCAAGACGGGCGCCTACCTGGTCGTGCTGACCCTGGTGGTGGCGTGCGCGTTTGCCTACAGCCGCATCCGCGCCAGCCATTACGGCATCGCCCTGCGCGCCATGCACGACAGCGAAGACGCCACGCGCGTCGTCGGCGTCAACAGCACCCTGCTGAAAGGCGCGATGCTGCTCGTGTCGGCCTTCATGGCGGGGCTGTTCGGCGCCTTCAACGCCCACTACATCAACTTCCTCGAGCCCGACTACGCCTTCAACAGCCTGTGGGTGACTTTGCCGATCGTGGCGGCCATCTTCGGCGGCTACCGCACCATACTCGGCCCCGTGCTGGGCGCCGTCGTGGTCTACCTGGTCGACCAGCTGATCTTCAAGTCGCTGATCCCCACCGGGCACCAGCTGGTGCTGGGCGTGCTGCTGGTGGCGATGATCGTCTTCAGTCCGAACGGCTTGCTGCCGCTGCTGAAAAAAGCGCTGGGTAAGGAGAAAGCACATGCTTGAACTCGATAATGTGTCCGTGCGCTTCGGCGGCCTGACGGCCGTCGATTCCGTCACGTTAAAAGTGGGCAGCCACGACGTGATCGGCCTCGTGGGCGCGAACGGCGCCGGCAAGACCACCCTGTTCAATGCCATTTCCGGCCTGGTGCGCCCCACCGGCGGCAGCATCCGCTTCGAGGGACGCGACATCATGGCCACGCCCATGTACCAGCGCGCGCGCCTGGGGCTGGGCCGCACCTTCCAGATTCCGCAACCGATGCATGAACTGACGGTGCGCGAAAACCTCGTCGTGGCGCAGCGCTTCGGCACGGGCAAGGTGGACCAGCGCAAGATCGATGAAATCCTCGATTTCACGAGCCTGGCGGACAAGGCCGGGCGCGACGCGGCCAGCGAACTGGCGCTGACGGAACTGAAAGCGCTGGAAGTGGCCAAGGCGCTGGCCACCAATCCGAAACTGCTGCTGCTCGACGAAGTACTGGCTGGCCTGGAAACGAACGGCAAGCGCCGCTTCATGGGCATGCTCAAGGACTTGCATGCCGCCTTTGGCGTGGGCATCGTCATGATCGAACACGATATCGAGACCATCAGCAATCTGTGCCAGCGCGTGGCCGTGCTCAATTTTGGCCAGCTGATCGCCGACGGCACGCCGGATGCCGTCTTCCGCGATCCGGCCGTCATCGAAAGCTATACGGGAGCCGTTCATGCTTGAAACGACGCTTAACATAGAAAACCTGCGCGCCGGCTACGGCGCCATCAATGTGCTGTGGGATGTGTCGCTGTCGATCCAGAAGGGCAAGCTGACCACCATCATCGGCCCGAACGGGGCCGGCAAGACGACCCTGCTGCGCGCCATCATGGGTTTGCTGCCCGTGGGCGCGGGCAGCATCGCGCTCGACGGCACACCCATCAACGGCACGCCGACCTGGAAGATGAGCGACGCGAGGGTCACGATGATCCCGGAAGGGCGCATGACGTTCCGCGACATGAGCGTGGAAGAAAACCTGATCATGGGCGCCTTTCCGAAGGAGCACCGCAGCCACATGCCGGCGCGCCTGGCCGAAGCCTACGCCATGTTCCCGCGCCTGCACGAGAGGCGCCGCCAGCTGGCCGGCTCGCTCTCCGGCGGCGAGGCGCAGATGCTGGCGATGGCGCGGGGCCTGATGTCGGATCCGTCGCTCTTGATCATCGACGAGCCGTCGCTGGGCCTGGCGCCGCTGGTGGTCAACGAACTGTTCGAGATCCTCGCGCGCCTGAACGACGGCAAGCGCACCATCATTTTAGTGGAGCAGAACACGGCGCGCGCCGTCGGCGTGGCCGATCACGTCTACCTGATGCAAAGCGGTAAGGTGGCGCTGTCGCAGGCGGCGGTCGATGTCGACCTTGAGCATCTGCACGCACTGTATTTCGCGCGCTGAGCGAGATCGGCCGCACGCGGCCGGCGTCACTCCTCCTCGTCGGCCAGTTTATCGAACACCTGCAGCTCGCTCTTGCCGAATCCCGCCGTCACGAAGGGATCATCGGCAGGAAAGCGGCCGGTATCGACCAGCATGCGCAGCTTGCTCAAGCGCTCGCCCAGCGCCAGCGCTTGCGCCTGCGGATCGGCATCGGCTTGCCCCACCTGAGCGATCGCGCGGGTGACGGACACGGGAAACTCCCATAATTCCGCGATCCGTACCGACAAGATGCGCGCTTGCGCAAACACCTGGGCAATGAAGGCGTCCGATTGCGGAAAGGCATCGGGCGCATGCATCTGGTCGATCAGCCGGAAGGCCACCACCAGGCCGACATTGGCCATCAGTCCCGCCAGATAGGCGTCGAAGGCGTTGGCCTGCATGGCCGGTGCGACCAGGTTGGCCGCCAACGCGCATTTCTCGGACTGGCGCCAGATCAGCGGCGCCGTGCGTATGGTCAGGCCGCCGCTTTGCATGCTGACGATGGGACGGAAGGCGACGCGGGCGAGCAGCATGCGCATGCCGTTTTGCCCCAGCAGCATGATGGCGCCTTCCATGTTGTTGATCGACGGGCTGGCGTTGTAGCGCGAATGGTAGCAGGGCCGGTTCGCTTCGCGGTAGACCTCGGCGACCAGCAGCACGTCCTGCGCCAGCTGGGCCGACAGCTTGGCCGCGCTCATGTTTTCATCTTGCAAGGTACGCATCAGCTGGGGAATGATGGCCGGAATGCGCGGTATCAGTGCAGCGCCGGCGACCGGTTCACGGACCAGGCGCGCCAATTCGTCCAGAATCTGCTGTTCCGCCTCCGCCGGCGCCTGCGCCGAACCGGCGGCCGCCAGCCAGCGGTAGTAAATGGCATCGATTTCGGTGATGGTGGCCGGCTGCCGTGCCGCCTCGGGCGCCGCCGCTGCCGTGAGGGACGCAGCCTTGTCGCCGCCGCCGCTCAGTAATTTTCCTATCCAACCCATTGTATTCTTCCAGCCCTATGTGCATCACTATCGCGAAATCCGCCCCGCGATTTTACTTGATGACAGCAGCGCCGGTGCAGCGGGCGTGAGCGCTTTGTCCACCTGCCGCAACATGCTAAAGTGGCACGACCTGCCCCCTTCCCTGCCAGACAAGCGATCCTTCATGAACAATCCACTTGCGCACTACCTCACCAGCCAGGCGTACAACAACGCCTGGGCCAACCACCGCCTGCTGAAAGCGTGCGGGCAGCTGACCCAGGCCGAGTTCCAGGCCACGCGCGTCAGTTTTTTTCCCACCATCCAGTTCACCTTGAACCACATCCTCACATGCGACTGGTTTTATCTCGACGCGCTCGAGCGCGAGCTGCGCGGCGAAGCGCCCCATCCCGACTGCTACGTCTTCTTTGCACAGGACGAGCCGTTCACCGATTGCGCAGCCCTGCACGCGGCGCAGCGCGCCTCGGACCTGCGCCTGATCGCCCATTGCCGCAGCCTGTGCGACCTTGACCTGGCGCGGCCCGTGACGATCTTGCGCGACACGCCGCAAGTCGACACGCGCCTGCGCCTGCTTGCGCATCTGTTCCAGCACCAGATCCACCATCGGGGGCAAGTGCACGCCATGCTGGCCGGCACGCGCATCGCGCCGCCGCAGCTCGACGAATTCTATTGCGCCGGCGAAGCGGACGAGCGAGCGCAGGATTTTACGGAGCTGGGCTGGACGGAAGACGAGGTGTGGGGAGAGCGCTGAATTATTCCTCGCCGTGGCAGCAGACGCACAGCTTGTTGCCGTCGAGGTCGCGGAAGTAGGCGCCATAGTAATGGGCGTGATAATGGGGGCGCAAGCCGGGCGGCCCCTCGCACACGGCGCCCAGCGCCAGCACGGCCTGGTGGCAGCGGTCCACCTGCGCGCGGCTGGCGGCCAGCAAGGCCGTCATCTGGCCGTTGCCGGGCGTTGCCGGCAAGCCATCATGCGGCGCCGTCAGCACGAACAGGGGACGCGGCGCCTGCCGCGCCATCCAGCCCGCCCAGGGCTTGGCCGGCTCATGAAATTTTTCGATCAGATCGAGTTCTCCCAGCAAGGCCGTATAGAAGGCGTAGGCGCGGGGAAAGTCGTTGGTGCCGAGGCAGAGATGGGACAGCATGCTGCTCCTTCATGAAGTCAAACGGGTGTGCGGCGAAGTGCGCCAGCTGATTATAATGGCGCATCTCTTTCGGACCAGATCCCATGCCAGACCTCGACCGCCTCCAACTGCTTCCCCCCACCAGCGCCGACCTCCCCGACTTGCTCGCCTTCGAACTGGACAACCGAGCCTATTTTGAAACCTGGGTCACGGCCCGGGCGCCGTCCTACTATAGCCAGGAAGCCATCGCCACCGCCATCGAGCAGGCGCAGCGCGAGCGCGAGCAAGACCGCGCCTACCAGTACCTGGCCAAGCTGGACGGGCAGATCGTCGGCCGGGTCAACCTGACGGCCGTCACGCGCCCCTACTACAACAAAGCGGCGCTCGGTTACCGCATCGGCGAACGGTTCGGCGGACGCGGCTACGCCACGCGCGTCGTGGCCCTGCTGCTGGAAGAAGCGTTCGGCCCACTGGAACTGTGGCGCCTGGAAGCGACGGCGCGGCCGCAAAACCTGGGCTCGGTCGCCGTGATGCAGCGCAACGGCTTTCACCAGTACGGGCGCTCGGAAAAAGCCATGCTTTTCCAGGGTGACTGGTCGGACTTGCTGTATTTTGAACGGCGCAACGACAAGGCCACGGGCTAAGACGCGGCATTTTCCAGCGTCAACGCGACTTTCAGCCTATCGGTTGCGACTTTGTCACAGCGCAAAGCAGGACGATATTGGGCTGATAACGTCAAGGCTCGGGAATTTTTAATATCTTGCCAAGTCCAACATGAAACTGCGTCAACGCCTGTTCGAACACGTGCTGCTGGTGCTGACCTTAGCCATCGTCATCTTTGCCGCCGCCATCGTGCTGGCACGCATGACGCAATGGGCGGAAGCGCAGGAACTGCCCGCCTACCTGATACAGGGCATGCACCTGGTGGGCAAGGTGCTGTTTTTCCTGGACGGCGGCATCGTCGTCGCCGTCAGCAGCATCCTGGCCGCCCGGCTGTTCCGCATGCTCACCAAGGAGGATATATGAAGCACCTTCATTACCTGTTCACGCTCCGGCATCCGCGCCGTTTCTGGTGCAGCGCCCTCGTCATCGCCGTGGCCTCGGCCATCCTGCTGGGTCCCTGGCTCGACAGCATGCCATGGCTGGTGGCCATCCCCCTCGTCGCCGGCGGCCTGCTGGTGGCGCTGGGCGAACTGTGGGATGAAATGCATGGCAAGCGCCTGCCGAACGGCAACGACGATACGCAAGCGCCATGCCGCCATCCCTGATGGCTGGCACGGTGATGCGTGCACGCAACAGCGGTCACGCCATCGGCCCCGCATGCGCTTGATTTAAGACTGGCTTCAGCCTGGCCGTGCATCGTGATATGGCGCCAGCAGCAATGGCGCCTCCCTTCACCATCACGGGCACAGCCCAGCGAAAGAGCCGACATGAGCACATGGATGCGCGCCAACAAAGGTTTTTTGATGTTTCTTCTGCTGTTCGGCGTGTTCCGCACGGCCGTGGCGGACTGGAATCCCATCCCGTCGGCGTCCATGCGCCCCAACCTGCTCGAGGGCGACGTGGTCTTCGTCAACCGCCTCGCCTTCAACCTGAAAGTGCCGCTCACCGACATCGTGCTGCAGCGCCTGGGCGAACCGCAGCGGGGCGACATCGTCACCTTTTCCTCGCCAAAAGACGGCACGCGCTTGATCAAGCGCATCATCGCCCTGCCCGGCGACACGGTGGAAATGCGCAATGAACAGCTGGTCATCAATGGCCAGCCCGCCCAGTACACGGCGCTCGACACGGCGCCCGAAACCATCGCCCACGTGGGCCAGTTGACGGCGCAGCGCATCAGCGAGCGCAACCAGACCGAGCAGCACCGCATCCAGGTCTTGCCGCAAATCACAGGCGCGGCGCGCAGCTTTGCCCCCGTGACGGTGCCGGCCGACCATTTCCTCATGCTGGGCGATAACCGCGACAACAGCGCCGACTCGCGCTACTTCGGCTTCGTGCCCCGTGCATTGCTGATCGGCAAGGCCGAGCGCATCCTCGTCTCGGCCAATATCGAGGAGCATTGGCAGCCGCGGCTGCAGCGTTTCGGCATGAAGCTGGAGTAGATGTTGCCCATGCAACGGCGCCGCGCTTTTCGGTTAGCATGGCGCATCATGCACAACTTTCCTTCATCGGGCCAGCAGCCCGCCAGCGCGCACCACGCCCTTGAGCAGCTGGCGCAGTTCCTGCAGCGCCATCCCGATGTGCTGCTGCTGACGGGCGCCGGCATCAGCACGGCGTCCGGCATACCCGCTTACCGCGACACGGAAGGCGTGCGGCGCGGCAATGCCCCCGTGCAAGGCCCCGATTTTCGCCGCCAGGAAGCCGTGCGCCGCCGCTACTGGGCGCGCAGCATGGTGGGCTGGCCGACGCTGGCGCGCGCCATGCCGAACCCGGGCCACCTGGCCATCGCGCAACTGGCGCAGCGCCAGTGCATCGGCGGCCTGGTCACGCAAAACGTGGATGGCCTGCATCAGCAGGCAGGCAGCGCCGCCGTCACGGAGTTGCACGGCAGCATACATGGCGTCGTATGCCTCGATTGCCGGGCACGCCACACACGCCGCCTGATCCAGGATCAGCTCGAACGCGACAATCCCCAGATGCTGGGCGCCACGGCCACGCCGGCACCCGACGGCGACGCCTTGCTGGAGCCGTCCCAGCTGGCCACCTTCCACGTGCCTGCGTGTCCCCGCTGCGGCGGCACCCTGCAGCCCGACGTGGTGTTTTTCGGCGATGGCGTACCCGCCGCCTGCGCGGCCGAGGCCGAAAGCAAGATGCATGCGGCCAGCGCCCTGCTGGTGGTGGGCTCATCCGTCATGGTGTATTCGAGCTTTCGCCTGTGCCGCATGGCGGCCGAGACGGGCAAGCCCGTGGCCGCCATCAACATGGGCAAGACGCGCGCCGACCATTTGCTGGCATTCAAGACCGATGCCCCGGCACAAGACATCTTGCCTGCATTAGCGGCCATGCTGGCCTGATCCCGTGCCGGCCACGCGCCGCTCTGGCTATACTGTGCAATTAACGAGGAGAATTCATGCTGGAACTGTTGAGTGAACACGCCTGTTTTGGCGGCGTACAGCGCTTTTATCGCCACGACGCGCAAGCCATCGGCTTGCCCATGCGTTTCTCGGCCTTCATTCCGGACACGGCGCCGGGCAGCGCCGTCACCACCAAACGCCCCGCCCTGTTTTACCTGGCAGGCCTGACTTGCACAGAAGAAACGTTCATGATCAAGGGCGGCGCGCAGCGCGTGGCGGCCGAAGAAGGCTTGATCCTGATCGCCCCCGACACCAGCCCCCGTGGCGCGAATATCGCGGGCGAGACGGATGCCTGGGATTTCGGCGCGGGCGCCGGCTTTTACGTGGACGCCACCGAGGCACCCTGGAGCGGCCACTACCGCATGTACAGCTATATCCTGGAATTGCGCGCCTTGCTGGAACAGGAACTGGCGATCGATGCGCAACGCACGGGCATTTTCGGCCACTCGATGGGCGGCCATGGCGCGCTGGTGCTGGCCTTGCGCAATCCTGCGCTATTCCGCTCCGTCTCCGCCTTTGCCCCCATCGCCGCGCCGAGCCAATGTCCGTGGGGCAAAAAAGCATTCACTGGCTACCTGGGCAGTGACGAGGCCAGCTGGCAGCAGTACGACGCCAGCGCACTGATGCGCGGCCTGCGGGGCCGGCCGCCACTATTTCCTGACGGCATCTTGATCGACCAGGGCCTGGCCGACAAGTTCCTGCCCGAGCAACTGCACCCCGAGGTATTCGAAGCGGCGTGCCGCGACGCCGGCCAGCCCTTGCGGCTGCGCCGCCATGCTGGCTACGACCACGGCTATTACTTCATCGCCAGCTTCATGGAAGAGCACGTGCGCTTCCATGCGCGGAATCTGCGCGCCCTTGGCTGACGCACTTGCATGACTCACTTGCCTGACGCCCTTGCCTGATTGCGCTACTGCGCCGTGCTGGTATGCCCATTGAAATGGCGCGTGTACCAGTCCGTGGCCAGCAGGGCCGCCTGGTGGCGCGTGTCGGGTCCGCCAGGGGCGGCGATCTGTTCCAGTTGTTTGTCGCAGCGCAAGGTGGCAAACGCCATGCGGTTCAGGCCCGCCACGTCGGGGTCGCGTCCGCCCACGATCAGCAACGATGGCACGCGCACGTTTTCCAGCGCCGCCTTGCCCGCCATTTCCACCTGGCCATCGCAGACGGCCAGCGCGGCGATTTCCGCGCTGCGCCAGGCTGCCAGCTGCATCACGACGGCCGCGCTGGTGCCATAGCCATACAGGCCGCAGGGCAAACGCCGGGTGGACGGGTCGACTTGCAGCCAGCCCAGGGCTTTTTCCAGCTGGCGCGCCAGCAGCACGATATCGCTGCGCACGAAATACGCATGGCCATTGCTGCCGCCGCCAGGCTCGACACCGCCCTGGTCGAAGCGTAGGGTGGCGATGCCCGCTCGCAGAAAATCCTGGGCGGTGGCGTGGCTGGAGGCGCCCAGGTAGTCGCTATCGGCGCCCGCGCCGTGGGCAAACAGGACGATGCCCACGGGCCGCTCGGGCATTTCAAGCACGCCGTCCATTTGAAGTTCATCGGCCGTGATGCTGACAAATTGTTCTTGCATGGCTGCCTCCGCTATCGAGCTGAAATCAAGCTGCTAGTGCACAGATTTTGCGCTGATCTTGCCGGAACGGGCACCGCCTGCGCGCCCTGAGCGGCAAGCCTCAGTGTACCAGCCTGCGTCCGTTCACGCGCGGCGCACGTCAAATTTGCCCTGCGCCCGCATCAGACGGCGCCGTGCCGGTCCAGCCCCTTGAGCACGGCTTCCGGGCGGATCGGCAAATGCCGCACGCGCGAAGCCACGGCGGCAAAGATGGCGTTGCCGATGGCCGGTGCCACGGCCGTGGTGGGCGGCTCGCCCATGCCCGTCGAAGTTGCCGTGCTGGCAACAAATTCGATGTCGAGCTCGGGCACGTCGGCCATGCGCAGGGGCGTGTAAGTGTTCAGGTTGGTATCCTTCACTTCGCCATTCAGGAAAGCCGTGCCTTCATGCAAGGCCATGCTCACGCCCCACAGGGCGCCCCCTTCCGCCTGCGCCAGCGCGCCATCGGGATCGACGATGCTGCCCGCATCGATCACCATGAACAGTTTTTCGACTTTCACCATGCAAGTGCTGCGGTCCACTTTCACCCGGGCAACGCAGGCCGTCCAGGTGGGCATGTCACGTTCCTGGCCGAACGTGGCGGCGATGCCCAGTCCCGTGTCGGGCGGCATGACCGTGCCCCAGCCCGCCTTGTCCGCCACCCGCTGCAGCACGTGGGCCAGGCGCGCGGCGCCGCCGACGGCGTTCGGCGCGCTGCCCGCATTGCGCCCCGTCGCCTGCAGCAAGGACAAACGAAACGCCAGCGGATCGACCTTGGCCGCCTGCGCCGCCTCGTCCATGAAACTTTCCACCGCCCAATTCGTCCAGCCCGGCCCCACGGAGCGCAGCCAGCCGGGGCGGAAACTGCTGTTGGCCAGGTCGTTCGACACGGCCCGCACGCGCTGCGCGCCCACCGCATACCAGTGGTCGGCGCCGGCGATGGCGAACGGGTCGTACGGATGGCCCTGTTTATCCTTGGCCAGCAAGGCGGGAATCATCGCTTGCGTGGGCCAGCCCGCGCTGGCCTCGTGCACCATCGCCGACACCTTGCCGGCCTCGTCGAAGGCCATGCGCACGTGCTGCACGGACGGCGACCGGGGCGAATCGAAACGGGCATCGTCGGCCCGCGTGCAGATCATCTTGACGGGGCGCCCCACGGCTTGCGCCGCCAGCGCGGCCGGCACGCAATAATCGCCATTCAGGCGCCGCCCGAAGCCGCCGCCGAGCAAATAGGTATGCAGCATGACCTTGCTCTCCGGCACCTTCAACGCCTGCGCCAGCACGGGCAGGATCAACGATTGCCACTGGTTGCCCGCATGGATATGCCAGACGCCGTCGATTTCCTGCGCCAGCGCATTCACGGGTTCCAGCTGGAAATGCAGCACGGTGCTGGTCGTGTAATGGCGTTCCAGTTGCAGGCTGGCATCCTTGAAGGCTTGCTCTACGCCATCATCGTCGACCACGCGGGCGCCCAGGCCGGCATCGGCCAGCTGCTTGCCCGCATAGCTGACGATATCCTGCTCCGACACGTGGGCGGCCGCGCCGGCCCGCCATTTCACCTGCACCAGGTCGGTCGCGCGCATGGCCGCCGCATACGTTTCGGCCACCACCATGACCCAGCCGGGCACCGTGCCGCTGGGGTCCTGGAGCGCCACGCTGCGCAGATAGCCGTTCACTTTCTTTGCCGCCGAGTCGTCGATGGAGACCACCCTGGCACCGTAGCGCGTGGGCGGGATCTTCGGGCGCGCATACAGCATGCCCTCCACCTGCGCATCGATGCCGTACACGGCCGTGCCATTGATTTTCGCGGGGATATCGAGCGCCTGCACCTGCTGGCCGATCAGCCTGCGCTGCTGCGGCGTTTTCAGCACGATGGCTTTCAGTTGCTCGGGCGTGTACTGGCGCGCCAGCTTGCCACGGCGCACGATGTCGCCATAGCCGATCGAGCGTCCCCGGCCATGCACGACGCCCAGCCGGGCGTGGCAGACGGACACGGGCACGCGCAGCAGGCGCGCGCCCTCCTCGACCAGCGCGAGGCGCCCGGCCGCGCCGGCTCGGCTGAGCGGATCGAAGTTCTGCCAGACGGACCAGCTGCCGCCCGTCACCATCAAGCCCCATTTCGGGTCCGTATCGACGTAATGCAGGCGTACCTTGCTCCAGTCCGCTTCCAGCTCCTCGGCCACGATGCGCGCCAGGGCCGTGCCGATATGCTGGCCCATTTCCGCCTTGGCGATATTGACGGTGACAATGCCGTCGCGGTCGATCTCGAACCAGATGGTCGGATCGAACACGGGCGCGGCAGGCTTGACGGGCGGCGCGGACGCCGCCTTGCCGGCGGCCGATGAGCTGTCGGCGCGCAGGAAGGCCAGCGTAAACCCCGTGCCGGCGGCGGCGATCAGGAAACCGCGCCGGCCCGGCGAAGGAGCGCGGGTCCCTGAATTTTCTTTCGGTAACTTAAACACCGGGCGCCTCCTGCATGCCGGCCGCCAGCTTGATCGCCTTGCGGATGCGCACATACGCCATGCAGCGGCACAGGTTGCCGCTCATGACGGCATCGATATTCGCATCGGTCGGCTGCGGATAGTCTTTCAACAAGGTGGCCGCCTGCATGATCTGGCCCGACTGGCAATAGCCGCACTGGGGCGCCTGCGTGGCAAGCCACGCGCGCTGCAGCGGATGCGTGCCATCGGGCGAGAGGCCTTCGATGGTGGTGATGGCGCAGCCGGCCACGGCGGCAATCGGCGTAATGCACGAGCGCATGGCGCGGCCATCGACGTGCACGGTGCAGGCGCCGCACATGCCGATGCCGCAGCCAAACTTGGTGCCTTTCAGATGGGCTTCGTCGCGCAGCACCCACAGCAGCGGTGTTTCGGCGTCGGTCTCGGTGCCGAAGGGCTGGCCATTGACGGTAATGTTATACATAAATATTTAAGACACTTTCAAGTATCACTTGCCGGCGCGCGTGCGCGCCACGGCCGCTTCCAGGTTCGTCCAGGCAGGCTGGTGGCTGCGGCTACGGCGCAGATAGGCGGCCAGCTGGGCCACGTCGTTGTCCGTCAGCGAGGCGGCAAAGCCCGGCATCAGCACGCCGGACATGGCCTCGTCCTTGCCGATGCCATGCAATATCACCTGGATCAGGTTGGCGGGATCGGGTGCGCTGACGGCGCTGTTCAAGCTCAGTTCCGGGCGCAAGGCCGCGGGTTTTCCATCGCTGTTCGAATGGCACGACGCGCAGGCGGCCACGTACAGGCTGGCGCCACGGTCGTTGTCGACCAGGCTGACGCGCTGCGAACGTTCGATGCCGGCCTTGATCACGGCATCCGCATCCACCTTGCGCTGCTCCGCCCCGGCCACGCCGGCAAAATACACGGACAGTGCGCGGATGTCGCTATCGGGCGACGCGCCCATGCCTTCGTGCACGACGGCCGACATGGGCCCCGCCGCCACGCCGTGCAGTGCCGTCGCGCCCGTGCGCAGGAAGGCATACAGTTCGTCCTGCGTCCACGGCAGGGGCGCCTTGTTGGCGCTGGTCAAGGCTGGCGCATACCAGTGGTCGATGGCCGCGCCCAGATAGGCCGAGCCGGCAAGCTCGGCGCCCAGCGCATTGCGTGGCGTGTGGCAGGCGGCGCAATGGGCCAGGCCTTCGGCCAGATAGCGGCCCCGGTTCCAGTCCAGCCCTTGCGCGGGGTCCAGTTGATAGCTTGTCGGCTTGAAAAACAGCAGCTTCCAGCCCGCCTGTAACGGCCGCAAGTTCAGGGGGAACGGCACGCTGTTGGCGGGCGTCACCGCGTACACGGGCGGACGCGTCATGAAATACGCGTACAGGGCCGTCAGGTCGGCATCCGAGACCAGGTTGAAATGGGTGTACGGAAAGACGGGATACAAATGGGCGCCATCGCGGCCCACGCCTTCGCGCATGGCCCGCTGGAAGGCGGCCAGCGACCAGCGGCCGATGCCCGTCTGCCTGTCGGGCGTGATATTCGTCGCATAGATCGTGCCGAACGGCGTGGCCAGGCCGTGCCCGCCCGCGTACTCGGCGCCGCCCTTGGCCGTATGGCAGGCGGCGCAATTGCCCATGCCGGCCAGGATGCGGCCCCGCTCCACCGCTTGCGGTGAGAATGCCGTGACGGCAGGCGGATCGATGGGCGCCAGCGCGGGGCGCCAGTAAAGCAGGTAGGCGGCCAGGGCCGCCACGATGAGCAATGCCAGCAACAGCAGCAAGCCGGTGAAGATTTTCTTGAGCAAAACAGGAGTCCGGTAAAAGGCTAAGCATACGCCTGCCGCGCACGGACGGCGGCGGCAGGCGATTGCGACAATCTTACCGCGATTGTGACTTGTTGTATGTACGCAATGACACGCAGGTCGTGCCGCAGGCGGGCTGCGCCTTATAATCACCGTTTCAGCACGCCGCCGCTCCTTCATGCATACCGTTACCATCATCCTCATTCTCGTGTTGACCGTCGTCCTGTGCGGCTTTCTCGCCCGCTCGCGCTGGATCAAGCTGCCGCTGCCGCTGATCCAGATCGCCGGCGGCACGGGATTGGCCCTGTTTGGCGTGCAAGTACCGCTCGACCCCGACATTTTCTTTTTGCTCTTCATTCCCCCGCTGCTGTTTCTCGATGGCTGGCGCATCCCCAAGGGCGCCTTCTTTTCCGACGCGCGCTCGATCCTGATGCTGGCCATCGGCCTGGTGCTGTTTACCGTGCTGGGCATGGGTTTCTTTATCGACTGGCTGATCCCCAGCGTGCCGCTGGCCGTCGCCTTCGCGCTCGGTGCCATCCTGTCGCCGACGGACCCCGTGGCCGTCTCGGCGATCGCCGCCGGCAATCCCATCCCGCCGCGCCTGATGCACATCCTCGAAGGCGAATCCTTGCTCAACGACGCCTCGGGCCTCGTCTGCTTCACGTTTGCCGTGGGCGCCATGATGACGGGCGGCTTTTCCATCGGCGCCGCCTCGCTGAGTTTCCTGCAGGAAGCAGGCGGCGGCATCGTCATCGGCCTGGCCATCTCGTGGGGCGTGGGCCTGGCGAATAAATGGCTGGTGAGCAAGGTCGGCGAAGAGCCGGGCCTGCAAATCCTCATCAGCATCCTGATCCCGTTCGCCGCCTACCTGGGCGCCGAGCAAATCCATGGCTCGGGCATCCTGGCCGCCGCCACGGCGGGCGTGTCCATGCATTACGCCGACCTGATCGGCCGCCCGCTGGCCGCCACGCGCACCCAGCGCAAGGCCGTGTGGGATACGGTGCAACTGGTCCTGAATGGCGTGATCTTCGTCATGCTGGGCGCGCAACTGCCCGCCACCGTGGCCGGCTTGCCCGCCGCGTCCATGGAAGTGGGCGCCGGCAGCGCCTGGAAGCTGCCCCTGTTCGTCATCGCCATCACGGTGGGGCTGACCTTCATGCGCTTCATCTGGGTCTTCATCTCGATGAAACTGACCCTGTTCAAGCACCACAAGAAGGTGGCGGGCGAAGCGAAGGACGCGGCGCTGCTGGCCCGCCCCAGCCTGCGATTGTTACTGGTGGCGTCGTTCGCGGGCGTGCGCGGCGCGCTGACCCTGGCCGGCATCCTGACCTTACCGCTGTTCTTGCCCGACGGCAATCGTTTCCCCGCGCGCGACCTCGTCATCTTCCTCGCCATGGGCGTGATTTTGCTGTCGCTGCTGCTGGCCAGCGTCACTCTGCCCCTGCTGACCAAGGGCCTGGTGTTCGCGCCGCCCGCGCGCCGTTCGACGGAAGAGCGCAATGCCCGCGCCGCTGCCGCCGAAGCGGCCATCGCGCGGCTGGAAAAAGTGTGCGAAGGCATCGACAAGAATGACAAGCAGCAAGTCGTCACGGAGGCGGCCAACCGCCTGATCGAAGCCTACCGGCGCCGCCTGGCCTATGGCGAAAGCAGCAACGACGAGGCAATGCGGCTGCAGGAACTGGCCAAGGCCGAGCGCGCGCTGCGCCTGGAAGCGCTCAATGCGGAGCGCGATGAACTGTTCCGCCGCCGCATTTCGGGCGAACTGGACGACACCATCCATTTGCGCCTGCTGCGCGAAATCGACTTGCTGGAGGCGACATTGGAAGAATAGCAACACTCTGGCATGCCAAAGCAGTGTTGGTAAGTAATTCTCATGGTAAAGAATGCAAGTTTTCACATTCGTGTTTATAATGCAAGGTTGATGGCGTCATGCCGTGATTTACTTTCGACAGGGACTTCCGTAGAGTCTGTGTTGCTGAGTAACTATTTGAATAGCCCCCGACCTGCATAAAGACACCGACGCCGTGCCCTCCTCCCTCCGCCACCGGCAGCGCTCCGCGCCGCCCGTCCTGCTCGCCGTCGTCCTGCTGGCCTCGCTGTTCGCCTGCAGCGCGCTGGCGCCATGCGCGGCCTGGGCGCAAGCGGGCGCGGCGGCCGACGCCAGGCGTCCCGCCGAAGTGGCCCAGGTCTTGTTTGGCATCATCAGCTATGTGCGCTGGCCCGTGGCGCGCCAGGAAGTGCGCGTCTGCATGCTCGGCACACCCCGCTACGGGGCGGCCATCGTCGACACGCCCGCTTCCAGCCTGGGACCGCGCATCCGCGTGAAAATCCCGGCGCCGGCAAGCGCGGCCAGCGAATGCGACGTCGCCTACCTGGGCAGCCTGCCCGAGAGCGAGCGCGAGCATCTGCTGGCGCAGATCATCGGCAAACCCATCCTGTCGGTCGCCGAGCCCGGCACGTCGTGCGCCGTCGGTACCATGTTTTGCCTGCGCCTGAACGAGGCGCAGATCGGTTTTGACGTCAACCTCGACGCCATCGCCCGCAGCGGCCTGCGCGTGCATCCGAACGCCTTGCAAATTGCACGTCGCAAGGGACCGCCGCCATGAACGCCCGCATGCGCAATAAGCCAGTCCGCACGCCCCGCCCCACGCTCGACAGCGTGCTGCGGCGCGCCCACCTGAGCGTGTCGCTGATCGCCGTGCTGGCGGCCGGCCTGACCCTGACGGCCGTGGCGCTGCTGGCCCTGCGCGTGTATTCGGACCAGAACCTGCGCCTGGTGGCCCGTTCGATGAGCTATACGGTGGAAGGGGCAGTCGTCTTTGGAGACTCCTTCGCCGCCAGGGAAGCGCTGGCCCTGATCGGCGTCAATGAAGACATCGACCAGGCGCAGGTGAGCGACAAGGCCGGCACAGTACTGGCCCGCTGGGAACGGGGCGAGCATGGCACACGCTATTACATCGAACGCGCGCTGACGGGCTGGATGCTGCCCGATTCGCTGTCGTTCCCCATCACGCGCAATGAGCAGGTCATCGGCAGCATCAAGCTGGTGCCGCACAGCCGCAGCCTGCTGCCCTTCCTGCTCAGCGGCCTGACCTGCCTGCTCGCTTGCCTGGTGCTGAGCCTGGTCGTTGCCGTGCGCCTGTCGCGCAGCATGGAAACGGAGATCACGTCGCCCCTGCGCCACCTGGCGGAAACGGCCCACCGCGTGCGGCGCGACCGCTCGTTCGAACTGCGCGTGCCGCCGGCCAACATCGCCGAACTGAACCAGATCAATGACGACTTCAACGCCCTGCTCGACGAACTGGAAGCGTGGCAAAGCCATCTGCAAAAGGAAAACGCCTCGCTGTCGCACCGTGCCAACCACGACAGCCTGACGGGCCTGTCGAACCGCGCCTTCATGGAAGCGGAGCTGGAACGCGCCATCCTCGAAGCGCGGATCGGCAATGGAAAAGTTGCCGTGCTGTTCCTCGACAGCGACCGTTTCAAATACATCAACGACACCTTCGGCCATGCCTCGGGCGACCGCGTGCTGGTGACGATCGCCGCGCGCATCAAACAGCAATTGCGCGAGGGCGACCTGGTGGCGCGCCTGGGCGGCGACGAATTCGCCATCCTGCTCAAGCCGCTGCGCAACAGCAGCGACGCCATGCATATCGCCGACAACATCATCGCCGCCATGGCGCAAGCCATTGAATTACCGACAGGCAACAGCATCGTCAGCTCGCTGACCATCGGCGTGGCCGTCTTCCCCGATCACGCCATCGACGCCGTCTCGCTGGTGGGCGCAGCGGATGAAGCCATGTACCGCGCCAAGCAGGCGCAGCGCGGCACGCGCCAGGTAGCGCGGCTGCCACACCCCCATACTCACCCCTGAACCAAGGAGCAACACCATGCAATTTATCTACAAGCAATTACGTCTCGGCTTCCTCGGCCTGTTCATGCTGGGCCTGCTGGCCGCCTGCCAGAGCACGCCTGAAGTGAAATCTCCGTTCAATGCGGAACAGATCGCCACCCTGAAGGAACAGGGCTTCCGCCAAACGGACGAAGGCTGGGAACTGAGCTTTACGGACAAGCTGCTGTTCGAATTCGACGCCGCCAAGCTGACGCCGCCCAGCCGGGCCGCCATCCAGAAAATCAGCGCCGCCCTGCTGAAAGTGGGCATCACGCACATGCGCGTGGAAGGCCATACGGACAACGAAGGCACGGAAGCGTACAACAACAAGCTGTCGCTGGCGCGCGCCAATATGGTGGCCGATGCGATGAGCGCATCGAGCATTCCACGCGACAACATCACCGTCAAAGGCCTGGGCATGAGCAAACCCGTGGCATCGAACGCCAGCAAGGCCGGCAAGGCGGAAAACCGCCGCGTGACCGTCATCGTCTCGGCCCCTTGAACGTGGGCGTGCCCGCCGTGCGCTGGGTCGTGATGGGCGTGTCCGGCTGCGGCAAGAGCGCCGTCGGCAGCCTGCTGGCCGACGCCTTGCACGTGCCCTACGTGGAAGGCGACGATGTGCATTCCACGGAAAACGTGGCCAAGATGGCCGCCGGCATCCCCCTCGACGACGCCGACCGGGCCGGCTGGCTGGCCGCCCTGCGCGACCGGATCGCCACGGCCCGCGCGCAAGGCAGCGGCCTCGTCGTCTCCTGCTCGGCCCTGAAACGGACCTACCGCGACATGCTGCGCACAGGCGATCCGGCCCTGCGCTTTGCCCACTTCGACGGCCCGCGCGCAGTACTCGAAAGCCGCTTGCAGCGCCCGGGCCATTTCATGCCGGCCAGCCTGCTCGACAGCCAGCTGGCCACCCTGCAGCCCCTGCAGGCGGACGAGGCCGGCATAGTGCTCGACATCCGCCAGCCGCTGGCCGTGCTGGTCGCACAGATCCTGCAAGCGCCCTGACAGGCGCGCGGCTGGACAGCCCACGGCCCCCTGTGTAGACTGGCGCGCACTTTCATGAAGGATTTTTATGACCACCCCCACCACCAAACCAGCACCGGGCCCGGAATTCTGGGAACGCGCCGACCAGGTCATCGCCCTGGCCAATGAACAATGCATGCACAGCGGCGGCAATGAAGTCGCCACTTCGCTGCTGTACGCGGCCGCCCGCTTCAACGCCTTCCTCGTCGCCAGCAAGAGCAACGACGTGGCGAAGATGCAGGAAGAAAAGGAAGGCGCCGTGGCGTTCTTCACGGAACAGTACAAGCGCATGCTGACCGACAACTTCAACGACTACATCACCAACTTCGACAAGTACACGCAACCGTCGTCGGCCCCCAAGGGTTGATGTCCGCAGCCAGCCTGGACAGCCATCGCGCCCGCGCCACCCACGCGGGCAGCGTGCTGGACGGCGTGGTGCGCTATGCGCCGCTGCAATCGCTGTGGCTGCTAGCCATGCTGGCCGGCGCCGTGACGGGCGCCCTGTTCTTCTTCAGCTGGGCCGGCCTGCTGCTGTTTGCCGCCGGCACGGCCATCGTCCTGCTGTTCGGCCATTCGCTGGGCAGCCACCGCAAGCTGATCCACGACAGCTTTGCCTGCCCGCAATGGCTGGAATACCTGCTCGTCTACCTGGGCGTAATGGTGGGCCTTAGCGGCCCGCTGGGCCTGCTGCGCCAGCATGAACTGCGCGACTACGCCCAGCGCCTGCCCGCTTGCCATCCCTATTTGCGCCACGGCGCCGGTTTCTGGCGCGATGCCTGGTGGCAATTACACTGCCGCCTCGATCTCGACCATCCGCCGCATATCGTCATCGAGCCGCGCATCGGGCACGACCGCTTTTACCGATTTCTGGAAAGAACCTGGATGCTGCAGCAACTGCCGTGGGCCGTGCTGTTCTTCGCCTGGGGCGGCTGGGGCCTGGTTTGCTGGGGCGTGTGCGCGCGGGTCAGCGCCGGCGTGCTCGGCCACTGGCTGATCGGCTACTTCGCCCACAACCATGGGCACATGCACTTTCATGTCGACGGCGCCGCCGTGCAAGGCAAGAATATCCGCCTGACGTCGCTGCTGACCATGGGCGAATGCTGGCACAACAACCATCACGCCTATCCGGGCTCGGCCAGGCTGGGCCTGCTGCCGGGCGAATGGGACCCGGGCTGGTGGATGCTGCTGCTGTTGCGGCGCCTGGGCCTCGTGTCAGGCCTGCGCCTGCCGGAAGACCTGGCGCCGCGGCCGGAACTGCGCCGCCTTGATGGCGCTGGCGGTCAGGCGTCGCCACCGCCGGCCAGGTAATTGTTCTTGACGCGCACATAGTGCTCGGCCGAATAGCGCAGGTAGGCGATCTCCGCTTCCGTTAGCGGGCGCACCTTGGCGGCGGGACGGCCCACGTACAGATGGCCGCTTTCCAGCACCTTGCCCGGCGACACCAGGCTGCCCGCGCCCAGCATCACGTGCTTTTCCACCACCACGTCGTCCATGACGATGCTGCCCATGCCGATCAGGCATTCGTCGCCAATCGTGCAGCCGTGCAGAATCACGGAATGGCCGATGGTCACGTATTTGCCGATGGTCAAGGGCGAACCATCGGGCTTGGCCGCATTCCTGTGCGATACGTGGCCCATGGAAAAGTCCTGGATATTGCTGCCCTCGCCGATGACGATGCGGTTGACGTCGCCGCGCAGCACGCTGTTGCACCAGATGGAACAGTCGTCGCCGATCTGCACGTCGCCGATCACTTGCGCCGTGTCATGCAGGTAGACGCGCTCGCCCACGACGGGACGGGTATTCAGGTAGGAACTGACAGGCATCGCTTTCTCGCTTTTCATTAATTAGTAAACATTCATACCCAGCCGGCCGCCAGTGCAAAAATCGCCAGGCCATGGGCCAGCGATGCGCCCAACAAGCCGGCACGGCAATATACCAGCCCCGCCACCACGCCCTCGATCACGGTGAACACCAGGATGGGCGCGCCCACCTGCGTGACGGTGGTGGCGAGAAAGGCGTGGCACAGGCCGAACAGCAGGCCCGACACCAGCGCCGCGCGCCAGGCCGGCAGCCAGGCGCGCAATTGCTGCTGCAGCAAGCCGCGGAACAGCAATTCCTCATAACAGTTGGCCGCCAGCGCAAAGCCCAGCAGCAAGGGCAGCGTCGATGACGCGACGGGCGGCAAGGACGGCAAGCCGAACAACGTTTTCAAGCCCGTCGCCAGCGCAACGATCACGCACGCGCCCGCCACGCCGAGCAGCACGGACAGGGCCGGGCGCATGCCCAGCCAGCGGATCTGGCGGCGCGCCTCGCTTTCCAGCCAGCACGTGCTTGCCACCAGCCCCAGCGACATGGCGCCCAGCGACAGCAAGACCGGCGGCGGCGCCGTGAAGCGCAAGCCGCCCGCCGCCACCTGCCAGTAGCCGTGCGCCGTCATCGCATCGCGCGCCAGCACGAAAAAAAGGATATGCACGAGCACGCGCAGCAGCGGCACCGTCCGCGGAATGGCCAGCAGCAAGGCGGCGCAGACGAGGAAGGCGGGCGTGATCGCCAGCAGGTACTGCGCCAGGGAAGTCAGGTCGGCCATCGTTCAGATCGTTCGGTGGTGCCAACGGGCACGGGCGCAGCAATTGTATGCGGCGGCTGGCAACATGGGCAACCTGTCTTGCTATACCGCCTTGCGCCAGCCATGCATCAGCCCATGCGCGGCCAGCCCCGCCGCCAGTCCCCACAAGGCGCCGCCCACGCCCAGCAGGGTCACGTTCGCGGCCGTGGCCAGGAAAGTAATCAAGGCCGTTTCGCGCATGCGCACGTCCGCCATCGCCTGCGCCAGGCTGTTGCCGATGGCGCCCAGCAAGGCCAGGCCCGCCAGCGCCGTGATGAAACTGCGCGGCAAGACCATGAACAGGCTGGCCAGGGTGACGCCAAAGATGCCCACCATGATATACAGCACGCCGCAAGCCAGCCCGGCGACATAGCGCTTCGACGGGTCCGCATGGGCATCCTTGCCCGTGCAGATGGCGGCCGTGATGGCGGCTACATTGAAGGCGTGCGCACCGAACGGCGCCATGAGCAGCGAACCGAGGCCCGTCGCCGTCAAAATCGGATTGGCGCTGACCTGGTAGCCGTCATTGCGCAGCACCAGCATGCCGGGCATGTATTGCCCCGTCAGGGTGATCAGGAACAGGGGCAGCGCCACGCCCAGCAGGGACGCCACGGAAAAGCGCGGCATCTCGAACACGGGCGCGGCCAGGGCCAGTTCGATGCCTTGCGCATCGATGCGCCCCTGCGCCAGCAGCAGGACCAGGCCGATCAGCATGATGCCCACCACGGCAAAGCGTGCCGTGAAACGGCGCAGCACGGCGTACGACAGCAGCAAGACCACGACCAGCACGGGATCGGCGCTGGCGCCGCCAAACGCGTTGACGCCAAACTGCAGCAGGATGCCGGCCAGCAATCCCGCCGCGATACCGCCCGGTATCAGCCGCACGAGGCGTTCGAAGGCGCCGGACATGCCCAGCAGAATGAAGGCGATGGCGGAAATGATATAGGCGCCGATCACCTCGGCATACGGCGTATGCGGCATGACGGTGGCCAGGAAGGCCACGCCGGGCGTGGACCAGGCCGTGATGATGGGTGCGCGGTAGCGGTAGCTGAGCCAGATGCCCGTCACGCCCACGCCGATACTCAGCGACCAGACCCAGGACGCCGTCTGCGCGGCGCTCAGCTGGGCCAACTGGGCCGCCTGGAACACCAGCACGAAGGTGCCGCCATAGTTGACGAGGACGGAGATGAAAGCCGCCATGATGGGCGATGCCAGGTCGCGCCAGCGCGCCTGATCGGCCATAGCGGTGATGGTGGTTGGTGTCATGTCTATGCCCCTGCCATTGAAAGGGAGCATCTTAATGGCCGCATGGACTGCCCAGGCAGGCCAATTTATTCACATATAACAGACCACTTGCGCTCACCCCAGTGCGCGGGCCAGGCGGACGATGCCGCTGTCGATCTCGTGCGGCGTGAGCGCCGCAAAGCCCAGCAGCCAGCCACCACGTTCCGGCGGCGTCGCATACAGCCGGCTCAGGCCCGGCAGCACGATGCCCGCCTGGGCCGCCAGGCGCAGCGTATCGAGCTCGTCCCTGCCCTCGTGCAACAGACAGGGCATCTGCAAGCCGCCCGGCGGCAGCTGCGCCGTGACCACGTGCGGCAAGTGCCGCTGCACGGCCTGCGCCATCGCATCGCGGCGCACGGCGTAGACCTTGCGCATGGCGCGCACATGGGCCGCGAAATGGCCATCGGCGATGAAACGGGCCAAGGTCAGCTGGTCCAGTTGCGGCGTGTGGCCATCGAGGATGCTGCGCGCATGCGTCATCGGTTTCACCAGCGCGGGCGGCAGCACCATGTAGCCGATGCGCAGGCCCGGGTATAGCGACTTGGCGAAGGTACCCAGGTAAATCGTGCGCTGCTGTGCGTCGAGTCCCTGCACGCAAGCCGTCGGCAAGCCCGCATAGTGGAACTGGCTGTCGTAATCGTCTTCGATGATCCAGCCCTGGCGCTCCGCGGCCCAGGCGGTCAGCGCGAGGCGGCGCTCGAGCGCCAGGGTGGCGCCCGTCGGGTATTGATGCGACGGCGTGACATAAATCGTGTTGGCCCCGCTGCGGTCCGCGCGCAGGTGGTCGATGGACAAGCCATGCGCATCGACGGGCACGGGCACGATCTGCAATTGCGCCATCTCGAACGCCTTGCGCGCGCCGAAATAGCCGGGATCTTCCATCAGGATGGGGCCATGCGCGTCGGCCAGCACCTGCGCGCACAGGTACAGGGCCTGGCGCGTGCTGCTCAGCACCAGCACCTGGCCGGCCGTGGCCCGCGCGCCCCGCTCCAGGTTCACATAGTCGGCGATGGCCTGGCGCAGCGGCTCGGCCCCCTGCGGGTCGCCGTGCAGCAGCACGTGGTGTTCGCTGGCGACCTGGCGCCGCAAGCGCTCCCACACATCGAGCGGAAAGGCCCGCGTTTCCGGCAAGCCCGTGGCAAACGCCTTCACGCTTTGCTGGTCGGCCACGCCGCCGCTGGCGAGTATCTGCGCGCCGCGCGCGCTGAGCGCCACCGGCTGCGCGGACAAGGGCGGCAGCGTCGTCGCAGGCTTGCCCAGCAAGCTCGCGCCTATCGTCGGCGACACGAAACTGCCCGATCCGGCCTGCCGCCGCAGATAACCGTCGAGGCGCAGCTGCGCATACGCCATTTCCACCGTGTCGCGCGACACGCCCAGCGATTGCGCCAGCGCGCGCGTGGCCGGCAGGCGCAGGCCGGGCGCCAGCACGCCGTCGAGTATCAGCTGGCGCAGCGCGCGCTGCACGCGCACGCGCAAATCAAGGGCCGCCAGTTCGGCGGCGGCGAGGCGGATTTTCAGGGTGTCGAGTTCGAACTGCGGCGTCATATGGCCTTGGCGCGGGCCGCATCCACGGCCGCCATGCTGCTGGCCAGCGAAAAGCCGTGCTGCTGCAGCACCGCCACCAGCTGTTCGCCGGCGCAGCCCAGGCGCAGGTTTTCCGCCACCCAGTCCTGCCAGGCGGCGCCGATCTCGGGCATGGGCTCGGGGTCCAAAGCGAGACCGAGTATGCAGCTGGCCAGCAGACCATTGATGCGCTTCGTGTCGATCAGGTGCTGTACCACCGCGTGGCCCGACTGGGGAAACGGATGCAGGGTGCAGCGGCCGAAGGCGGCCAGGCGCTGCGCGTGCATGGCGTCGAGGTTGACCGATTCGCTGGCGCTGGCACCGCTTCCCCCGTTGGCCGCGTCAGGACGGGTGCCGAACACCAGGTGCATCCGCGTATGCCCGGTCGCCCTAGCGCGGCACAGGGCCGCCAGGTCATAGTAACCAGAGAGCGGCGGGTCCTGCGCCAGCGACTCCATCACGGGCAGCCAGCGCAGCTCATGGTACAAGCGCGCCTGCTGCACGTCGAGGAAGGACAAGGGCCCGAAGGCGACGATCTGCTGCGCCTCGAGCAGCAAGCCATACATGACGGCCGCGTAACCGCCCATGGACTGGCCGAGGGTGGTGACGGTACTTGGCGCGATGCGGCGCACGAGATCGCGCAAGGCTTGCGCCGTTTCGTCGACATGATTGCCCAGGCCCGCGATGCGGCGGTGGTACCAGGCATTGCCCGAATCGCGCACGAGGATCTTGTTCAGATGCTGGCCGCTGGCCTGCTCCAGCTTTCTCAGGCGCCCGTAAAAATCGAAGGCGGGGCGCGTGGTCCACGAGACGAAGCCGAAGGCGATGACCAGCGGCGCGCCGGGCACGATGCGGTCGAGCAGCACGTCGTCGCCAGTGGTGGCGACCAGTCGATTATCCAGCGCTTGCGCTTGCAGCATCGGCCCGGCTCCCCGATCAAGGTTAAAACAATAGAAAGCATGAGTTTAATGCCAGGACTGGCAAAATGGAAACAATCGCCGCTGCCGTGCGCTGAACGGCACGGAAAACCTGCTAGTCTGCGGGCATTCCACCCCTCACAGGAGCCTTCCATGCTGCATCACCTCAAATACCTGTCCCTCGCCGCCGCCATCGCCATGGCCGGCGGCTGCGCCGCCACCTCCGACAGCGCCAGGCCGGACACGGGCCTGACGCCCACGTACAGCCTGACGAATACCTACTGGAAGCTGACGGAACTCGATGGCGCCCCCGTGACGATGGCGCCCGGGCAGGAACGCGAAGTGCGCATCACCCTCACCGACGATGGCAAGGTCCATGGTTTTACGGGCTGCAACCAGGTCATGGGCGGCTACACGCTGGCCGGCACGGCCCTGCGCTTCACGCAGCTGGCCGGCACCCGCATGGCCTGCCCGCCGCCGCTGATGCAGCTGGAAAGCGCCGTGCTGGCCAATTTGAACAGCGTGACGGGCTACCGTTTCGATGGCGAATACCTGATCCTGCTCAAGGATGGCGCGCCCGTGGCCAGGTTTGAATCGGTCTACCTGTGAAATAAAAACCGGCTGCCGTTACAATGGCTTCCAGCCCATCAATTGGAAGGAAGCCATGTCCGCACTGCCCTCGCCGTCGTCATCCCCAACACCATCGGCCGCCGGCCGCTACCGGGCTTTTCTTTTTGACATGGACGGCACCGTCATCAATTCCATCGCCGCCGCCGAACGCATCTGGGGCACTTGGGCGCAGCGCCAGGGCCTCGACGTGGCGGCCTTTCTGCCCACCATCCATGGCGCGCGCTCGGTCGACACCATCGCCAAACTGCGCTTGCCCGGCGTCGATGCGCAGCGCGAGTCGCAAGGCATCACGGATGCGGAGATCATCGATGTGGAAGGGATTATTGAAATCGCGGGCGCGCTGCGTTTTTTGACGTCGCTGCCGCCCGCGCAATGGGCCATCGTCACTTCGGCGCCGCGCGCGCTGGCCACGGCGCGCCTGAAGGCGGCCGGCATGCCCATTCCCGCGATCATGGTGACGGCGGAAGACGTCAAGGCGGGTAAACCAAAACCCGATTGCTACCTGCTGGCGGCGCAAAAACTGGGCGTGGCGCCCATGGATTGCCTGGTCTTCGAGGATGCCTCGGTCGGCATCGAGGCGGGAGAAGCGGCCGGCGCGAAAGTCATGGTGGTCACCGCCACGCATGCGCACCCGCTGGCCACGCGCCATCCGGCCATCGCCAGCTATGAAGGCATCGTGGCGACCGTCGATGGCGATGGTTTTATTATCCTGGCCGAGACGGCTGCAGCACCCGCGACAAGATAGCCTGCTCCAGCGCGGCGAAGGCCGCATGGCCGCGCTGACGGGGGCGCGGCAAGTCCACCTGCACGTCCATCGTGATCTGGCCATCCTCGATCAGCAGCACGCGGTCGGCCAGCGCCACCGCTTCGGCCACGTCATGCGTCACCAGCACGGCCGTAAAGCCCCGCGCCAGCCACAGCGACTCGATCAGCTGCTGCATCTCGATGCGCGTCAGGGCGTCGAGCGCGCCCAAGGGCTCGTCGAGCAGCAGCAATTGCGGCTCGTGCACGAGGGCGCGCGCCAGCGCCACGCGCTGCTTCTGCCCGCCCGACAGGGCCGACGGCCAGTCGTCCGCCCGCTCGGCCAGGCCCACCGTCCACAGCGAGGCGGCCGCCGCGCCGACGGAACGGGGCAAGCCCAGGGCCACGTTGTCGAGCACCGTCTTCCACGGCAGCAGCCGCGATTCCTGAAACATGATGCGGATATCGGGCGCCCCGACACCGCTGCCGATGGCGACGCTGCCTTCATCGATGCTTTCCAGCCCCGCGATCGAACGCAGCAAGGTGCTCTTGCCGCAGCCGCTGCGTCCCACGATGGCGACAAATTCTCCCGCTTCCAGCTGCAGGTCGACGTTTTTCAGCACGGGACGGCTGGTGTAGGATTTGCTCAGCTTCGTCAGTTCCAAGGGAACGCCGCGCCGTTGCAAAGGGGTGGATGGCGCCGTCTTCGCCTGCGGCGGCGCGCTGGCCGGGTCGTACTGTACGAAATGCGACAAAAAATCCGTTTCGATCTGGATGGGGGCGAGCAGCATGGTGTCCTCTTCAATCATTAGCGGTAAGCGGGATTCCAGCGCAGGCAGTGGCGCTCCAGCCGGCGCGAGAACAAATCGGCCAGTTTGCCCAGCAAGGCGTACAGCAGTATCCCCACCAGCACCACGTCCGTTTGCAAGAATTCGCGCGCATTCATGGTCATGTAGCCGATGCCGGCCTGCGCCGAGATGGTTTCGGCGACGATCAGCAGCACCCACACGAGCCCCAGCGAAAAGCGCACGCCAACCAGAATGGACGGCATGGCGGCCGGCAGGATCACGTCGCGGTACAAGGGCCAGCCGGACAAGCCATAGCTTTTCGCCATTTCGATCAAGCCCTGGTCGGCAGAACGGATGCCGTGGAAGGTGTTCAGGTAGACGGGAAAGAAGACGCCGACGGCCAGCAGGAAGAGTTTCGCCGTCTCGTCGATGCCGAACCACAGGATCACCAGCGGGATCAGGGCCAATGCCGGGATGTTGCGCACCATTTGCAAGGTCGTGTCGAGCAGGGTTTCCGCATGGCGGAAGCTGCCCGTCAAAAGACCCAGCAGCAAGCCCAGTCCCGCGCCGATGACAAAACCCACCGTCGCGCGCCACAAGCTCGTCTTCAGGTGCAGCCACAGTTCGCCCGACGCGGCCAGGTGCCAGAAAGCCTTCGCCACGGCCCACGGCTCGGGCAGGATGCGGCTCGACAGCCAGCCCCACTGCGCCGCCAGCTGCCAGGCCAGCAGCAGCGCCACGGGCAAGGCCCATGGCGCCAAGACATTCCGCCATGGCGTGCCGGGCAACCTCTTGACGGCGGCCGTCGCCATCTCAGGCCGCCTTTTTCTGCGGCGCGACAGGCACGATATTGCTGGCCATGACTTCGCCGAAGGGGCCGCTCAAGGACTGCTCGCCCACGGCGTTGCCCTTGCCCAACAGCGGAAACACCAGTTCGGCGAAGCGGTACGACTCTTCCAGGTGCGGGTAACCCGAGAAAATGAAGGTGTCGATACCCAGGTCCGCGTATTCCTGCATGCGCGCCACCACGGTCGGACCGTCACCGACCAGGGCCGTGCCCGCGCCGCCGCGCACCAGGCCCACGCCGGCCCACAGGTTCGGCGACACTTCGAGCTTGTCGCGCCGCCCGCCATGCAGGGCCGCCATCCGTTGCTGGCCCACGGAATCCATCTTGCCGAACGCCGCCTGCGCCTTGGCGATGATGTCGTCGTCCAGGTGGCTGATCAGTTCATCGGCCGCGCGCCAGGCCGCCTCGTTGGTCTCGCGCACGATCACGTGCAATCGGATGCCGAAGCGCACCGTGCGGCCTTTTTTTGCGGCGCGCGCGCGGATGTCGGCGATTTTCTCGGCAACGGCGGCGGGCGGCTCGCCCCACGTCAGGTACACGTCCATCTGCTCGGCCGCCAGTTCATGCGCCGGTTCCGACGAGCCGCCGAAATACAGGGGCGGATACGGCTTCTGCACGGGCGGATACAGGGTTTTCGCGCCCTTCACCTGGATATGCTTGCCCTCGAAGTCGTAGCCGGCCGCACCGCCCTCGCCCGCCAGCGTGGCGCGCCACACCTTGATGAATTCATCGGAAATCTCGTAGCGCTTGGCGTGGTCGGCAAACAGGCCGTCCGCCTCCAGCTCGCCCTGGTCGCCGCCCGTGACGACATTGATCAGGAGCCGGCCGTTCGACAGGCGGTCGAACGTGGACGCCATGCGCACGGCCAGGCCGGGCGTGGACAGGCCTGGGCGCACGGCCACCAGGAACTTGAGCTTTTGCGTCACGCTGATCAAGGACGACGCCACCACCCACGCGTCTTCGCAGGAGCGGCCCGTGGGCAGCAGCACGCCGTCGTAGCCCAGCGTGTCGGCGGCCACGGCCACCTGGCGCAAGTAATCGGCATCGACGGGGCGCGCGCCCTGCGAGGTGCCCAGGTAGCGGCTGTCGCCGTGGGTCGGGATAAACCAGAAGACATTCAATGACATGATATTTGTTCCTTATTTTGCGCTGGTGGCCAGCTGGCGCGCCGGCAGCAGCGCATCCTTGACAAGGATGGGTTTCGGAATCAGCTTCAGAGCGGAAAACGCGTCGGCCACCCTTTGCTGCGAGGCGATGACGTCAACGGAGACGGGTTTGACGCCATACGCATAGCGCGTAGCGGCCAGCGCCACGACTTCCTTGCCCAGCCCCGTCTGTGCCGACAGGATCGCCGCCACTTCGTCCGGGTTGTTGCGGCCCCAGTCATCGACCTTGGCCACTTCATCGAGCACGATGCGCAGGATCTCGGGATTTTTTTCCGCATACGTGCGCGATGCCAGGTAGAACTGGTAGTTCGCCACCAGGCCCTTGCCATCGGCCAGCACGCGGGCGCCCAGCTGCTTTTCGGCGGCGGCCAGGAACGGGTCCCAGATGGCCCAGGCATCGACGCTGCCACGCTCGAAGGCGGCGCGCGCATCGGCCGGCGGCAGGAACACGGGCTGGATGTCGGCGTACGCGACGCCGGCCTTTTCCAGTGCTTTCAACAGCAGATAATGCACGTTCGAGCCCTTGTTCAGGGCGATCTTCTTGCCCTTCAAGTCGGCCAGGGTGCGCAAGCCCGAACCCTTGGGCACGACGATGGCTTCGCTGGCGGGCGACGCCGGCTCATTGCCGACATACACCAGGTTGGCGCCGGCCGCCTGAGCAAAGATCGGCGGCGCCTCGCCCACGGTGCCGAAATCGATGCTGCCCACGTTCAAGCCTTCCAGCAGCACGGGGCCGGCCGGGAACTCCGTCCATTTCACGCCCACGCCCTGCTCGGCCAGGCGTTTTTCCAGCGTGCCGCGCCCCTTCAACAACGTCAGGGTGCCGTATTTCTGGTAGCCGATGCGCACCTGCACCTCCCCCTTGGCCTGCGCCTGCGCCGCGGCCGGCATGCCGGCCGCCATCACGCCGGCAGCGGCGGCAAACAGCAGGCCCAGAGTGGTACGGCGCGAGAGGCGTTGTGCGTGGCGGTGTGTCATGGCGGTTCCTTGGTCGGTGAATAATCAGGCGGCTTGATAGTGGGCGGCGTAAGGCTGGTCTTGCAGCGAACGCACGGGGTGCGGGACTTCTGCCGGCGCGGACGGACGCCGCCCCTGCAGCACGAACAGGCCGGTGGACAGTTCCTCGATGCCGGCCTGCACGCGCGCGGCGATCGGCGCGTCCAGGCTCAAGCCCCCCTCTTCGTGCCACGCCAGCTGCTGCGCATTGGCATAGATGCTGGTGAAGACCTGCTTGGCGCCCAGCGCATGCAGCACGGGACGCAGCGCATAGTCGAGCGCCAGGGTGTGGGCGTGGCCGCCGCCCGTGGCCAGCGGCAGCACCAGCTTGCCGGCCAGACCATCTTGCGGCAGCAGGTCGAGGAAGGCTTTCAGCAAGCCTGTATACGACGCCTTGTAGATGGGCGTGGCGATCACGATGGCGTCGGCGTCGGACACGGCGCGCACGGCGCGGGCGATCGCCGCGTCGTCGTAGTCGGCCAGCAGCAAGGCGCGCGCCGGCAAGTCGCGCACATGCAGCTGGGCGTAGCTGTGGCTCTGCAGCGCCAGCTGTTCGCCGATATGCAGCAGCAAGCGGCTGGAACTCGATGGGAGTTGCGGGCTGCCGCCCAATAACAAGATGCTCATGTGATGCCCGTCCCTGTACGTGATGGTTTGATTTGGCTACTTGGATGCTTGCAGCCTATCGCCATCAGCGGCCCGATAAAACGAATGCTTTCGCGCTTCGATATGCGTTTTTTGTCTATCCGGGCCTGACGCCCCGCAAGCGAAGGCGCTCATCCCCACATGGCTTTTTTCGCATATCCATGCGCGGTTTTCTTCGTGTACGGCGCGCGCCCGGCGGTGCAATATCGGCGTCATCGTCTTTCTGGAATCCGTCCCATGTCTAGCGTTTTTCTCCATGCCGCCCGTCCTCAGCCTCCTGTACCGGAACCACTGCGGGACGCCATCAGCATCGCCACCGCGCTGGCCGCGCGCCTGGCCGAAACGGCCAATGCCCGCGACCAGGCCGGCGGCCATGCGGCGCAGGAACGCGAATGGCTGCGCGAGTCGGGCTTGCTGACCCTGTCGATTCCCGTGGAATTCGGCGGCCAGGGCGCGTCGTGGCCCCTCGTGTACCAGGTGATCCGCATCCTGGCGCGGGCCGACAGCGCGCTGGCGCATGTCTTCGGCTTCCACCATCTGCAGCTGGCGGGCCTGCAGCTGTACGGCAGCGCGCAGCAGCAGCGCCGCCTGCTCACCTTGACCGTCGACGAGCGCCTGTTCTGGGGTAATGCCTTGAATCCCCTCGACAAGCGGGTCACGGCCAGCGACAGCGGCGACGGCTACGTCCTCGACGGCATCAAGAGCTTTTCTTCCGGTTCCGTCGGCTCCGACTGGCTGACCGTCTCCGCCTGGCACGCGCCCACGCAGACGGCGCTGATCGCCGCCCTGCCCACGCGCCAGGATGGCGTGACCGTGCAGGCGGACTGGGACGCCTTCGGCCAGCGCCAGACGGACAGCGGCAATGTCCACTTTGAAGGAGTCGCCCTGCCGCGGGAGCTGGTGCTGCAGGCGCCCGCGCAGGCCGCCACGCCGCAAGCCACCGTGCGTTCGCAGATCGCGCAGCTGATCATGGCGAATCTCTACCTGGGCATCGCCGAAGGCGCGTTCGAAGCGGCGCGCCGCTACACGGGCGAGCAGGCGAAAGCCTGGTTTGCCTCGGGCGTGGCGCAAGCCACGGATGACCCTTTGGTGCAGCACCGCTACGGCCAGCTGTGGCTCTTGCTGCGCCCCGCGCAAGTGCTGGCCGACGCGGCGGCGCAGGAACTGGAAAAGGTCTTCCGCAAGGGCGCGCTGGTGACGGCGCGCGAACGGGGCTTGCTGGCCGTGGCCGTGGCCGAAGCCAAATGCCTGGCGCACAAGGCGGGACTGGAGATCAGCAGCCAGATGTTCGAACTGACGGGCGCGCGCTCCACCTCGGCCCAATACGGCTTCGACCGCTACTGGCGCAACGTGCGCGTGCATACCCTGCATGACCCCATCGACTACAAGCTGCGCGACCTGGGACGCTTTGCCTTGACCGGCACGGTGCCCGAGCCGACGGCATATTCATAATTCACACACCAAGGAGCCAGCATGACCATCGCCCGCCGCAGCATCGTCCTCACCGCCCTGACCCTGGCCTTGACGGCCAGCTTCGCCCACGCCAAGGACCCGAAAGAGATCACCATCGGCACCAGCGCCGGGCCGTATGCGGACCAGATCAAGCTGGGCATCAAGCCTATCCTGGAAAAACAGGGCTACAAGGTCAAGCTGGTGGAATTCAACGACTACATCCAGCCGAACTTCGCGCTGGCCGAGGGTTCGCTCGATGCCAACGTGTTCCAGCACATCGTCTACCTGAAGAAATTCGCGCTGGAGCACAAGCTGGCCCTGACGGACCTGATCACGATACCCACGGCGCCGATTGCCATCTACAGCAAGAAGCACAAGACCCTGGACGACGTGAAGGAAGGCACGACGGTGGGCTTGCCGAACGATCCAACCAACCAGGCGCGCGCGCTGGTGCTGCTGGACCAGCTGGGCTGGATCAAGCTGCGCGCCAGCTTCGACCCCGTGCGCGCGTCGGAAAAGGATATCGCCGTCAATACGAAGAAAATCAAGCTGCTGCCGCTGGAAGCGGCGCAGCTGCCACGCTCGCTGGGCGACACCGATTACTCCTTCATCAACGGCAATTACGCGCTGGCGTCGGGGCTGAAACTGACGGACGCGCTGGTGGCCGAGAAAATCTCGCCCAACTACATCAACCTGGTGGCCATCCGCACGGCCGACAAGGACAAGCAGTTCGCCAAGGACCTGGCGGCCGCCTACCGTTCGCGCGAATTCCTCGACGTCACGAACAAGCACTTTGCCGGCTACTCGAAACCCGATTACCAGCAAGCCTTGCAGACGGCAGCCAAATAAGCCATGGCCAAGACGATACGCTTCAACGCCTTCCAGATGAATACCGTCGGCCACCAGTCGCCAGGCCTGTGGACGCATGCGCGCGACCGCAGCCACCGCTATACCGATCCTGCGCACTGGACGGAACTGGCGCGCCTGCTGGAAGCGGGCCTGTTCGACGCGGTTTTTCTCGCCGACGTGCTGGGCGTGTATGACGTCTACCGGAGCAGCCTCGATGCGGCGCTGGAACACGGCGTGCAGGTGCCGCTGAACGACCCGCTGGCGCTCGTGCCCATCATGGCGCAAGCCACCACGCACCTGGGTTTCGGCGTCACCTGCGCCCTGACCTATGAACACCCGTACACGTTCGCGCGGCGCATCTCCACCCTCGACCATCTGACGGACGGGCGTATCGGCTGGAATATCGTCACCGGCTATCTCGATAGCGCGGCGCGCAACCTGGGCTTGAGCCAGCAGCTGGGCCACGACGAACGCTACGACCTGGCCGACGAGTACCTCGACGTCGTCTACAAGCTGTGGGAAAAGAGCTGGGACGACGACGCCGTCGTCAACGACAAGGCGCGCGGCATCTACGCCGATCCGGCCAAGGTCCATCCGATCAACCATGCCGGGCGCCACTACCAGGTGCCCGGCATCCATTTGTGCGAGCCGTCGCCGCAGCGCACGCCGCTGCTGTACCAGGCAGGCACCTCGCCGCGCGGCACGCGCTTCGCGGCACGCCATGCGGAAGCGACCTTTGTCAGTGGTCCCAGCAAGACGGTCGTCAAGCGCTACGCCGACGACTTGCGCGCCGCCGTGCGGCAAAGCGGGCGCGATGGCGAGGCGCTGCTGATCTACGCCCAGGCGCTGGTCATCACGGGCGCCACGGAAGCCGAGGCGCGCGCCAAGCACGCCGACTTTCTGCGCCACGTCAACATCGAGGCGGCGCTGGTGCTGCTGTCGGGCTGGACGGGCGTCGATTTCAGCCGCTATCCGCTCGACGCCACCATCGACTACATCGATTCCCCGGCCGGACGCTCGGCGCTGGCCTCGTTCAGCCAGGCCGACCCGGACCGCACGTGGACGGTGCGCGAGGCGGCCGAATACATCGGCCTGGGCGGGCGCGGCCCCGTGCTGGTGGGCGACGCGCGCCAGGTGGCCGACCAGCTGGAAAGCTGGCTGGACGAGACGGGCATCGACGGCTTCAATCTCGCCTTCGCCGTGGCCCATGACAGCATGGCCGACGTGGTGACCCACATCGTGCCGGAACTGCAGCGGCGCGGCCGCTACCGCACCAGCTACGAGGAAGGCAGCCTGCGCCACAAGGTCTTCGGCCAGGGTCCGCGCCTGCGGGCCGATCACCCGGGCCGCCAGGTCAGCATCGCACCTTCGGCCACACCCGGCGCCACGCTGGCCGCCGCCTGAGCGTACGCCATTCGGACGACAGCCTGTCCGGCATCGCTGCCAGCGTTTGCGTCGCGCCCCGTTCCGTGTCAGCATATGTCACACTGGCAACACGGATAAGGATCGCAATGCCCCACACACCACCACGCGCGCTGGTTCTGGCCCTGCTGCTGGCCAGCTCCGCCGCCCAGGCGCAGGCGCCAGCCACGCCGCCGACGCCGGATTGCGAAGTCTGCGCCACCTGGAATGCCGACCAGACGCCATTCCGCATCTTCGGCAATACTTATTATGTGGGCGTGAAAGGCCTCAGTTCCGTGCTCATCACGTCGCCGCAAGGCCATGTGCTGATCGACGGCGGCTTGCCGGAATCGGCGCCGAAGATCATCGCCAATATCGCCACGCTGGGTTTCCGCATCGAGGACGTCAAGCTGATCCTCAATTCGCACGGCCATATCGACCATGCGGGCGGCCTGGCCGAGCTGCAGCGGCGCAGCAATGCGCTGGTAGCGGCCAGCCCGTCGGCCGCGCTGGACCTGGCGTCGGGCGAAGTGGGCCCGGACGACCCGCAATACCACGCGCTGCCCAAGTACCCACCCGTCAAGGACATGCGTCTGGCGCGCGACGGCGGCCAGTTCAATGTCGGCCCCATTCAACTGACGGCGCACGCCACGCCGGGCCACACGCCCGGGGGCCTGAGCTGGACGTGGCAATCGTGCGAGGGTCCTCGCTGCCTGAACATGGTCTACGCGGACAGCCTCAACGCCGTCTCGCGCCCCGGCTTCAAGTTCAGCGCCAGCAGCGAGTATCCGAACGCGGTGGCGGACCTGCGCCACAGCTTCGAGACCCTGGAAAAGCTGCCTTGCGACGTGCTGATCTCCGCCCACCCGGAAGCGTCGCAACTGTGGGAACGGCTGGAAGCGAGTGCCACGGCCGGCAGCGAAGCCTTTGTCGACCCGCAGGCCTGCCGCGCCTACGTGGCGGCGGCGCGCACCCTGCTCGAGGCGCGGCTGGAGCAGGAGCGGTAGACTTGTCAACCGTGCACGCTGGCGCGGCGCCGATCTGCTACGCTTGCGGCCATCACTTTAACTAGGAAATGCCATGTTCACACTCGCCAGACTGATTCCCCTCGCCGCCATCGTCGCCATCACCGCCGGCTGCGCGCAAACGCCCGTGCGCAGCGATGCGGCCGCCGCCGCGCCAGGCGCCACCTCGCCCGCCAAGCCCGCACCGAAGCTGGCGGGCACGCAGTGGAAGCTGAAGGAATTGAAGGGCAAGAAAATCGTGCGCAAGGCGCCCGAGCAGCGCGAAGTGACCCTGCTGCTGGCCGAAGGCCGCGCCAGTGGCCATAGCGGCTGCAACCAGATGATGGGAGGCTACACCAGCGACGGCGTCAGCACCCTCGCCTTCGGGCAACTGGCCGGCACCATGATGATGTGCCAGCCGCAGGACATGGACCTCGAGCGCGAACTCCTGACCACCCTGGGCGAAGTCAATGGCTACCGCTACGCGGACCAGGAATTGCTGCTGCTGAAGGATGGCGTGCCCGTGGCCCGCTATGAAGCGCTGACGGTGAAGTAAAGTTATGGGGTCAGTCGCTTCGCGATCGGAATCCGCCCTTTGGGGCGCATTCCCCCGTCGGGTCCGACCCCAGCCTTAGCTCTGGGGTTACGCCCCTTTCGCCACACCTAGTCGTTGCGCATCTGCGCCTGCGATACATTGCTGTTCGCTGGCACGCTCTGCGTCAGCCACACATTCCCCCCGATGGTCGATCCCGCGCCGATGGTGATGCGCCCCAGCACGGTCGCGCCCGCGTAAATCACCACGTCGTCCTCGACGATGGGGTGGCGCGGCGTTCCCTTGATCAGCGCGCCGGAAGCGTCGGCGGGAAAACGCTTGGCGCCCAGGGTGACGGCCTGGTACAAACGCACGCGCTGGCCGATGATGGCCGTCTCGCCGATCACCACGCCCGTGCCATGGTCGATGAAGAACGATGCGCCGATGCGCGCGCCCGGGTGGATGTCGATGCCCGTCAAGGTGTGCGCGATGTCGGCGATCAGGCGCGCCAGGAACGGCGCACCGAGCGCGTGCAGCTGGTGCGCCAGGCGGTGGTACAAGATGGCGATGGTGCCCGGATAGCACAGCATGATCTCGGCCACCGAGGTGGCGGCCGGGTCGCCCGCGTAGGCGGCCTGCACGTCCGACACCAGCAGGGCGCGGATGTCGGGCAGGCTGGCGGCGAAGGCGCGCGTGATGTCGCGCGCCTGCTGCGCCAGCGCCGCATCGTCGCTGGCGCCGTTCTGTTCATCGCCAGCTGGTATGGAAAATAGCAAGCCGCGCCGCACCTGCTCGCTGAGCCGGTTCAGGGTGGTGTTCAGCGTGTCGCCGACAAAATAGTCGATGCTTTCATCGGTCAGGTTGGGCCGCCCGTAATGCGTGGGGAACAGCGCCGCCGACAAGCCGTTGACGATGGTGGTGAGCGCTTCGCGCGACGGCAGTTCGCGCACCCTGCCGTTATGACGGATCTTGTGCTTGTCTTCGCGCGAGCTGCGCAGGGCCTGGATCACGGGCCCCAGGTTCCACTGGGCCGTGTCGTCGGCGGGCGCCGCCGGATAAATACTGTGCATGGCGTATCACTTCCAAAAAACGGCCAACAAGCCGGGTCGCCCCAGCTTAGCGGTGACGGCAAACGATGCAAACGAAGAATTCCAAGGTTCCATATACGAAAAACGCATATGGATGGCAAACCGCCGCGGCACCGGACCCGATTCCCGCCGCTAGCGTAAAATGACGGACTAACAAAAACACTCTTCAACATGACTAAATTATTAACCTGGATTTTGGCGGGCCTGGCGATGGTCGGACCGCTTGCAATTGACACCTATCTGCCGTCGTTCCCCGCCATCACGCAAGATTTCAATGCCAGCCCCCTGCTGGTGCAGCAGACCCTGAGCTTTTTCCTGTTCACGTTCGCCTTCATGATGCTGTTTTACGGCACCCTGTCCGATTCCTTCGGCCGCCGTCCCGTGATCCTCGTCTCGCTGGTACTGTATGTGATCGCCTCCGTGGGCGCCGCGCTGGCGCCGTCGCTGGGCTGGCTGCTGGCCTGGCGCGTGCTGCAGGGACTCTCGGCGGGCGCCGGTTCCGTCATCGGCCGCGCCATCGTGCAAGACCGCTATGCGGGCGCCGCCGCGCAAAAAATCCTCTCGCATATCATGATGGTATTCGCGCTGGCGCCAGCCATCGCCCCCGTGCTGGGCGGCTGGTTGCAGGTCAGCCTGGGCTGGCGCTGGATCTTCTGGTTCCTGACGGCCTTCGGCGTGCTGATGTTCGTCGTCGTCTGGCGCGCGCTGCCGGAAAGCCTGCCGAAGGAGCAGCGCCACGCCTTCCACCTGGGCGACATCGCCGTCAATTACTGGAAAGTGCTGTGCCACCGCCAGTTCCTGCTGCTGTCGACGGCCATCGGCGCCGCGTTTGGCGGCTTCGCCCTGTACATCGGCTCGGCCGCCTACTTCATCATCAACATCCTGCACCTGCCGGAAACGGCATTCGCCTGGCTGTTCATTCCCCTGATCAGCGGCATGGTGTTCGGTTCGGCCCTGTCGGCGAAAATCGCCCACCGCTACAGCCAGCGCCAGATGATCTGGGCCGGCTTCATCTTGATGCTGATCGCCGCGCTGGCCAACATCGGCTACAACTATGTCTTTGCCGCCGAAGTGCCATGGGCCGTGCTGCCGCTGTTCTTCTATTCGTTCGCCCTGTCGATCGCCATGCCGCCGATGACCTTGATGGCCCTGAACCACTTCCCCAACAACAGCGGCCTGGCGTCGTCGATGCAGTCGTTCATCCAGATGCTGCTGTTCGCGCTGGTGTCGGGCCTGGTGGCGCCCCTGCTGTTCGACAGCGCCCTGAACCTGGCGTATGGCGTGATGGCGGGACTGCTGGTGAGTTTGGTTTGCTGGGTGTTTGCGCAGGGTAAGGCAGAAGCGTAGGTCGGATTAGGCACGAAGGGCCGTAATCCGACAACATTGTTGGCGGGTGACGTCGGATTACGCGCAAGCGCTAATCCGAGCTACGGCCAAGGCGCCGGCGTCACATCCTGATATTGCGCCCCGCCCTGCTCCGGTTCCGCTTCATTGTTCTGCGATGGCTGATTCAAGGAACCGGCCGGCGAACGCAAGCTCAAGATTTCCTTGCGCGTCTCGACGAAGTCGGCGGAACTGAGGGGGTGCTGCTGGTCGGGCCAGTGGCTGACGGCCCATTCCTGCAAGGCTTCGAAGCGCCGCCACAGTTCGGCGATGAATTCGCGGCGCGCCTCTTCCTCCTGCTGCGGCGTCTTTTCGGCGCCTTCCCCGATATGTACTTGCATGGCTGCTCCCTGGCTGATCAATCATCTTGCCAGACTACGCAGGGGCCAGCCAGGCGTCTGTTCGCGAACGAACAAAGAGCTTATTCAGGCATCTTGCGAAAGCCCACGGCCAGGCGGTTCCAGGTATTGATGGAGCCGATGGCCAGGGTCACGTTGACCATTTCCGCCGGCGTCAATTGCTCCGCCAGTGCCGCATAGTCTTCGTCGGACGCATGATTTTGCGGCAGCAGGGTCAGCGCTTCCGTCCAGGCCAGCACGGCCCGCTCGCGCGGCGTGAAGAATGGCGTTTCGCGCCAGACGGACACGGCATACAGGCGGCGCTCCGTTTCGCCCGCCTTGCGCGCATCGCTCGTGTGCATGTCCACGCAAAAAGCGCAGCCATTGATTTGCGAGGCGCGCAAGCGGATCAGCTCCAGCAGCGAGTGTTCCACGCCCAGTTTGGCGATGGCCGCTTCCAGCGCATACATGGCCTTGACGGCGTCGGGCGAGGCTTGTACAAAATCAATACGTTGCTGTGTCATGATGCATTCCTTGATAAAGTAGAGATGCATCATTGTAGAAGCGCAGAAAGAGCGCGCGGCAGGCCAATCCTGCCGAAAAACGGCAGACCACCAATAGATACTCCATGGAATTACATATTCTGATCGACGGCACGCGCGACCTGGGCGGCCAGCTGTACCGCCAGCTCAGCGAAGCGATCCGCTCGGGCCGGCTGACGGATGGGCAGCAATTGCCGCCCTCGCGCCTGCTGGCCAGCCAGCTGGGCCTGTCGCGCAAGACGGTGTCCGACGTGTATGACAAGCTCGGCTATGAAAAGCTGCTGGTCGGCAAAGTGGGCGTGGGCAGCTTCGTGCAGACGCCGCATGCCTCGCCGCAGCGCCGCCACGCCAGCGCGCCGCTGGCCAGCGCACAGCGCATCGCCCGCTGGGAAGCGACGCCCACGCCCCTGCGCCGCGCCAGCCAGGAAACGCCGGCACGCTACGCCTTCATCGGCGGACGCGCCACGCCCGCGCACTTTCCGCAGGATGAATGGCGCGCCTGCATGCTGCATGCGCTGCGCCAGGGCGGCCAGGCGCGCGGCCGCTATGGCCCCGCGGAAGGCTTGCCCGCCTTGCGCGCGGCGATTGCCGGCCATGCCGCCTTCAGCCGCGGCATCCATTGCACCGAGGAGCAAGTGCTCGTCACCAGCGGCGCGCAGCAAGCCTTGCACCTGCTCGCGCTGACCCTGCTCGAGCCGGGCGACACGGTTGCCGTGGAAGAACCCGGCTATCCCGTGGCGCGCGCCGTGTTCGCCAGCCAGGGCGCGCGCGTGGTGGGCGTGGAAGTGGACGAGGACGGGATCATCGTCGCGCAAATCCCGGACGGCACGCGCCTGATCTACGTCACGCCCGCACATCAATTTCCGCTCGGCATGCCGATGAGCATGGCGCGCCGCCATGCCCTGCTGGAGCGGGCGCAGCAGCTGGGCGCCATCATCATCGAGGACGATTACGACAGCGCTTTCCGCTACGAGGGCCGGCCCGAGGATGCGCTGCAAAGCATGGACCGCTACGGCATCGTCGCGCACGTGGGCAGCTTTTCCAAGATCATGCTGCCGGAATTGCGCCTGGGCTATGTCGTGCTGCCGCAAGCCATCGTGGCCGCCATGCAGACAGTGAAATACCTGAGCGATTGCCATACGGCCAGCCTGGGCCAGCATGCGCTGGCCAAGTTCATCGGCGATGGCCATTTGCTGCGCCATATCCGCCGCTGCCACGATATCTATGCGGGGCGGCGCGAGCGGCTGCAGCACTGGTTCAACGGCCCCTTGGCCCCATGGTTCCGCCTGGTGCCGGCCAGCGCCGGCTTCCACGTGGCGGCGCTGGCGCAGGCGCCGCTCGATATCGCGGAATTGCTGCGCCGCGCGCGCCTGGCCGACGTCAGCCTGTATGCGCTGGCCGGTTTTTACCATGGTCCCGCCCGCCATGAAGGCCTGTTCCTCGGCTATGGCGCCATCGACAAGCTCGATATCGACACGGCGCTGGCCAGGGTGCTGGCGATCCTGCAAGAGGTCGCGCCCCTGCCCCTCAACGGGGTTGCCAGCGATAGTGCCCCGTGATCGGATAGCTGAATAAAATGTTTTCCTCGCGCGCGCCCTCGCCGATATTGTGGATGATCAGCGGCACGCCGCTCCACGACTGCTTGTCGCTGACGATGCCGATGTGGGTCAGGTTGCGCGGCAGGCGCCAGGTGACGATGTCGCCCGCGCGGTAAGCGTTCGCTTCCTTGCTTGGCGGCAGGCTGGTGCCGTGGCGGGCAAAGTAGGTCCCCAGGTTCGGCACGCGCCGGTGGTCGATATTGCGGTCCGGCCCCTTCATCTGCCAGCGTCCCTGCTGCTGGTACACCTGCCATGCCTTGCGCATGTCTTCGTGTACCAGCACCTGCAAATCCTGCCCAAGTCTACGGTAGGCGCGCACGACCACGTCCGTGCACACGCCACGCTCGAGCGGCACGTCGCCGCCCGGATAGGCGAGGCGTTCGTAGCGCGGGTCGTACTGCACGGTCACGCCCACCTGGCTGCGGGCGGCGGCGACGAGCGCTTGCGGGCCGGGTGCCGGCGCGGCGTGCAGCGCCAATGGCAACAGGGAAAATAACACAGTGGACAACAGTTTGAACGGCATGACAGTCAGGTAATTGTGGCAATACAGCAAACTTTACCCTATGCGCGGAAAAAGCGGCGCTTCAGCGCCAGGCAATCGGCTTGGCGCTGAAACGTCAGGCCAGCGAGCGCTGCGCCCGCTTGCAGATGCGTGCCGTGGCGGCAACGGGGCTGTCCTGCAGCCATTGCGTGCACAGGCTGCGCACCCAGTCCGGCTGGCTCTTGGCCGCATCGTTGAGCCAGTTGGCCACGGAATCCTGCACGTAGACGGCCGGATCGGCGCGCAAGGGCTGCAACAGGGGCAAGGCCAGCTGCGGTTCGGCTTTTAACCGGGCGATATGCGTGCACCACACGCCGCGCGGGCGCAGCGCTTCGCAGGCAAAGCGGCGCACTCTTTCCGACGGGTCCGCCGTCCACGGCGCCAGCAGCGCGATGGCCTCCAGCAAATGCGCGGCCAGCCGCGGCCGCAGCGCCAGCCAGGCCCATTCGCGCACGCCGAAATGGCCATCGTCGGCCAGCGGCCGCAGGGCCGCCAGCTGTTGCGGCAAGGACCAGCCCGCTTGCGCGGCAATGGCAAAGCAGGCCCAGCCCCGCACCGTGTCGGATGGGTGCGCCTGCAGCATCGCCAAGTCAGCGTCGGCCTCCAGCAGCAATTGCGCCGCCAAGGCCATGCGCCCGGTGATGCCGGCGGTGGCCTGCGCGCGCATCCGGTCCAGGCGGGCCGGACCGATAGCGGGCACGGCGGCGGCCAGCAGCTGGGCGAAATCGATGGCCAGCCCTTCCGTCAGGGTGGCGCTGGCCACCGTTCCCCCGTTCAGCAGGGCCAGGCGCGCGGGCGCGATATCGGCGACGCCACGGCTCATGCAGCACCCTGCATTTCACCCTTATCCGTCTTGCGCCAGGCTTTTTCCAGCAGCGCACTCAGCAATTGCATTTCTTCCGGCGTGAAATCGGCGAACAGGCTGGCGATCCATTGCGCGTGCTCATCGACCAGGGTGGCAGCGGCGCCTTCCCCCTTGGCACTGAGGCGCACCAGCAGCTTGCGCCGGTCGAACCGGTCCGCATGGCGCGCGAGAAAACCATCGCGCTCGAGGCCATCGAGCAAGCCCGTGATGGTGCCGCGCGTCACGCCGGCCCGTTCGGCCAGTTCGTGCGGCGAGAGTCCATCGGGCACGTCACGCAGCAGGGACAGCAGCACGAACTTGCCTTCCGACAGGCCATGCCGGCCCAGGCGCTCGGCGCAATCGCCATCGATGGCGGACGCCAGGCCCAGCACTTCAAAGCACAGGCGCAGGCGTGCGACGGATGCCGGCATGTCGGGGCCGAGCGCGCGGCGCTGCACGTCACCGAGCAGGGCCGTGTATTTCTGTTCGAGTTTTATCATATGGCGCAATATAATATGGCGCCATATCGAATGTCAAATGGAAAACCTTAAAGGTTTTCCCTAGCCTTAAAGACGGGCTTTATCCCTCGCCCACGCGATGATGGCATTGGCATCGATGGCGCCCGGCTGGCGCGCCACTTCCACGCCCCTGCGAAACAGGGCCAGAGTGGGAATGCTGCGGATGTTGAAACGGCTGCCCAGGTCGGGCGACGCTTCCGTATTCACCTTGACGACGCGAAACGCCGGTTCCAGGGTCTTGGCGGCCTGCACATAGAATGGCGCCATGCTGCGGCACGGGCCGCACCAGGGCGCCCAGAAGTCCACCAGCACGGGAATGTCGCTGCGTTCGATATGCTTGAGGAAACGGGCGCTGGCCAGGTCCACGGGCTGGCCCGTAAATAGCTCTTTCTGGCACTTGCCGCACGTGGGCTGCTCCGTGAGCCGGGCCGCCGGCAGGCGGTTGACGGCGTCGCAATGGGGGCACACGATGTGCAGGGAGTCTGGCGTGGTCGGGGTCATGGCATTCCTGGAAAGCGTAGCGTCAAGTTGACGGCTATTCTACGGGGAATTGCCGCGCGCCGCAGGCAGGCTGCGGCGCTTGTGCGGCTTACAGGAACAGCGAGGCGGCGATGGCCCACATGACGAGGGCGATGATGCCGTCGAGCACGCGCCAGGCCATGGGCTTGGCAAACACGGGCGCCAGGTAGCGGGCGCCAAAGCCCAGCAGGAAGAACCACAGGGCCGAGGCCATGATGGCGCCGCCGGCGAAGTAAAAGCGTCCCACGCCTTCATGCTGGCCGCCGATCGAGCCGAGCAGGATGACCGTGTCGAGGAAGGCGTGCGGGTTCAGCAGGCTGAACGCCAGCGCCGCACCGATCACGGCCCAGTAGCCTTCGGGCGCCTTGGCGGCCGACACCGTCAGGGCCGTCGGGCGCCAGGCGGACTTGGCCGCACGCAAGCCGTAGGCGATCAGGAAGGTGGCGCCGCCAGCCTTGGCCCACAGCAGGAAATTGGGGTTGTCGGCAATGAAGGTGCCCATGCCGGCCACGCCGGCCGTGATCAGGATGGCGTCGCACAGCAGGCAGACCAGGATGCAGGTGAGCACGTAATGGCGCTTCAGCCCCTGCTTGAGCAAGAAGGCGTTTTGCGTGCCGATGGCCACGATCAGGCTCGCCCCGAGCCCCATGCCTTTCAAGAAAATTGCGCTGTCCATATCGATTCCTTCCTATTGCTTTCCATCACGCGCACGGCCGCCCACGCTCTGCCGGCAACGGCAAAGTCATCAAAGGTAGGTGGAGGGTGGTGCGGAACCTGGGGAACCGCGCGGGAGAGTGGAGTTGTTACCCTATTTCAACAGTGTAAAGAAAAAGTAAATATAAGTATAATGAATGATTCTAACTATATATAAGAGAAACTTATGCGCGTCGTCGATTACCGTGGATTGGCCGCCCTCGACGCCGTGATCGGCCTGGGCAGCTTTGAAAAGGCCGCGCAGGCGCTGGCGATCAGCCAGCCGGCCGTGTCGCAGCGTATCCGCACCCTTGAAAACCTGGAAGGCACTTTATTGATCATCCGCAGCCACCCGCCCCTGCCGACGGAAGCGGGCCAGCGTCTGATCGCCCACTACCGGCAAGTCAAGCTGCTCGAAGCGGCGCTCGACGCCCAGCCCGGCCCCACCACGCAATTGCCGGCGCTGGCCATCGCCGTCAATGCCGACAGCGCCGCCACCTGGATCCCGGAAGCGCTGGGGCCGCTGCTGTCGCCGCCGTCGTGCCTGCTCGACATCCGCCTCGACGACCAGGACCATACCTTGAGCCAGCTGCGCGAAGGGCGCGTGTTTGCCTGCGTCACCAGCGCCAACGACCTGGTGGCGGGCACCACGGCCACGCCGCTGGGCGGCATGCGCTATCTGTGCGTGGCCTCGCCCGCGTTCGCCCGGCAATGGTTTCCCCATGGTTTTACGGTGGAGGCCGTCAGCCAGGCGCCCGCCATCACGTTCGGCAGCAAGGATGCGCTGCACGAGCGCTATCTGCAGCACCGCCTCGGCTACACGGGCCGCTATCCGCACCATGTGCTCGGTTCGGCGCGCGACTTCGTGCGCTTCATCGAAGCGGGCTATGCCTATGGTATGGTGCCCTTGCTGCAGGCGGAAACGGCGCTGGCCGCCGGCAAGCTCGTCGACGTGGCGGCGGGCCAGGCGCTCGACGTGCCCCTGACCTGGCATGCCTGGGATATCCAGACGCCGCTCACGCGCACCCTGTCGGATGCCGTCATCGCCACCGCGCGCAAATGGCTGTTGCAGGATTGATAGACGCATGCGACAGTTATCTATGATGAAGAGCAACTTCCCCATGTGCGCCCTGCCCCGCCTGGCCTACACTGCAAGCATCATCCACAAGAATCGGGAGCCAGCATGACGATCCTGCGCACCACCCTGCTCGGCTTGCTGGCGGCCATCCCGCTCGCTGCCGGCCTGGCCGCCTGCTCGCCCTTGACCGCCATCAATGCCTTGTCATCCGGCAGCGCCTCGCATGTGACGCGGGGCCTGGCCTACGGCCCCCTGCCACGGCAGAAACTCGATGTGTACGCCCCCAAGATCCGTACGGGCCCCGTGCCCGTGGTGGTGTTCTTTTATGGCGGCAACTGGACGACGGGCGAGCGCGCCGACTATGCCTTCGTCGGCCACGCGCTCGCGGCGCGTGGCTACCTGGCCGTGATCGCCGACTACCGGCTGTATCCGGACGTGCACTACCCTGAAATCCTGCAGGATGCGGCCCGCGCCGTGGCCTGGGCCGCGATGGAATCGAGCCGCCATGGCGGCGACCCCGCGCGCCTGTTCGTCATGGGCCATAGCGCCGGCGCCTACAATGCGGCCATGCTGGCGCTCGACGCCAGCCTGCTGGCGCGCCACGGCATGCGCCCGCAGGACTTGCGGGGCTGGATAGGCCTGGCCGGCCCGTATGATTTCCTGCCCATCGAAAATACCACGACACGGCCCGTCTTCTTTTACCCGGACACGCCCGCCTCTTCGCAGCCCATCCACCACGTGACGGCCGACGCCCCGCCCGCCCTGCTGATCGCCCCGCAGCCCGGCCAGGACAAGCTGGTCAATCCGCAACGCAACACGGGTGGCTTGGCCAGCGCCCTGCGCGCGCTGCACCGGCCCGTGACGGAAACCTATTTCGACCACGTGGGCCACGCTACCCTCGTCGCCACGCTGGCCGCACCGTTGCGCAGGCTGGCCCCCACGCTGGACGCCGTCAGCGCCTTCATCGATGCCAACAGCGGGAGCGGGCGCGTTGACGCGGTCTCGTCCGCGGTCTTTTCCGATACGGCCTTGCCGGCAAGCATAGCCTTGCCGCCTCGCGCACCTGGCGCGGCCACGCCGGAGCCTGAGCTGCACGCATACGACAAAACGCCCGCCCCGTGAAGGGCGGGCGCTCTGCCCAAACCAATACGCACAATGCCGCGTGCCAGCTGGCCGCACAGCAAGGCTCGGCCCTCGCGATGCGGCTCAGCCGCAAGCAGCCTCGTGCTTACTCTTTACGGCTGGCGCTGCTGCTCTTGCTTTGTGCGGAGCCTGCTTGCGATGCGCTGCCGCTGGCCGAGCTTTCGCTGCCGGACGACTGCTGGCTGCCCTGATGGCTGGCGCTTTGCAGGCTTTGACCGTCGCGGCTTTGTGCACCACGCTGCTGGTCGCGGTTGGCGCCGTTTTGCTGGTAGGCCTGGAACGGTTCGGCCATGCGCTGCATCGCTTCCTGCTGCTTGCGCACGTTTTTCTCCGTTTCTTCCGACGCCGTACGGGCCACTTCTTCGGCCAGGGCCTTGGCGGTACGGCTCGTTTCATTCACATGACGCTCTGCCACATTGGCCAGTTCGACCTGCGTATCGGCCGCCAGGCGCGACACTTGTTGCTGGTATTTGCGCAATTGCTCGGCGGCAGGCTGGCCCGAGGCGGCAGCCACCTGGAACACATCTTCAGCGCGCTCGACCGTCAACAGGTTCTGGCTGGTGACCGTGCTTTCTTCCAGCAAGCCTTGTGCCAGCTGCATGTTCAGGTCACTGAAGTGCTGCATCGACTGAAACAGCGACTTCGACAGGCCATTGAAGAAAGCCAGTTGCGCTTCCAGGTGGTTCTTGGCGGCGGGGGTAACACTACGGGAATATGGATACATGGAGTTCCTCATTAAATAGCGGTTGGGTGGACATAAAAACAGATGGCGACACCACCGGCTGTCGAACGGTGAGGCAGACGGCCGGGCTACGCCACGAAACGCGAAAAAACATATCCGGTTGGTGGGAAGATGCTTTGCAACGCGAGTCCCAAGGCTACGTGAGCACCGCAGGTGAGGCATGATCTGGATCAAAGGTGCGCAAGGCTGCGCAAAAAGTCTGGGCTGGACGGCTTGCCCTTGGCAAACGTCAGTAACGGAGAGGAAAATCTGTGTCAGGCAGGCTCAACCAGCGGCACCCGTGCCCGGCACAACGGGCTTGTAGCCATGGCTGCGCAGCGACGCTTCCAGCCAGCGGTTGCCGTACCAGCCGCGCGCCAGCAGGTAACTGAGTTCCGCGCCGGCCATCAGCAGCATCATCGGACCGATGCGCAATTCGCTGGCCAGATGGCTGCCAAACCACAGGCAGGCATCCATCGCCAGCATGAGCAGCAACAGCCACCAGCGGCGCTTGGCGACGGCCCAGAACGAGCCCAGGAACAGGGCTGGCCAGGAAAAGCCCGCCTTGACGTAGGCATAGCGGCCGGCATCGTCGGCAAACAGGGTGGCGCTGTGCTTCATACTGCTCTCTTCAGGTAATGACCGGCCTCAAGGCTCGGGATGGTGACAGACGGCTTCGACATTGTGGCCATCGGGCCCCAGCACGAAGGCGCCGTAGTAATTCGGGTGATAGATGGCGCGGATGCCGGGCGCGCCGTTATCCCTGCCGCCCGCTTCCAGCGCGGCCTGGTAAAACGCGTCCACCTGGGCACGGTTGTCCGCCGCGAAGGCGAGATGCATGCCGGCATGCGGCGCGGCGCCCACGCCGAACCAGAAATCGGGCTTGCCATCCTTGCCCAGGCCGACCCAGCCCTGCGCTTCCATCACCACCGACACGCCCAAGGGCGCCAGGGCGGCCGAAAAGAAGGCCTTGCTGGCCTGTGCATCGCTGACATTCAAACCGATGTGATCAAGAATCATGATGGCGCTCCTTGCAGGTAGTAGGAAAGGAAGCGCAGTATGCGCCAACATTGCCTTTTAAGCAATCGAAGTTACAGATCCTGCGCGTAGCGGGCGACCATCTGCGCCTGCGTTTCCTGCGGCCCGCTGCTGCCCGTCTGCTCCGCGATCATCCGGCCCATCGTCGGCAGGACGGAGCGTTCGACTTGCGCCGTGCCGTCCCACAGGCGCGAACGCATGAGGGCCTTGGCGCAGTGCAAGTAAGCCTCGGCCACGCGCAGGCGCATGACCAGGCGCGGCGGGTTGCGCTCGCCGGAAAAATACGCCAGCAGCGCCGCATCGTCGCTGAGGCTGGCCTCTCCATTCACGCGCAAGGTTTCATCGACGCCGGGGATCATGAACAGCAATCCCGCCCTGCCTGTCTCGGCAATATTGCTGAAACTGTCCAGGCGGTTATTGCCCCTGGCATCGGGCAGCAGCAAGGTATGGGCATCGAGCACGTGCACGAAACCGGGGGCGCCGCCGCGCGGCGAGGCGTCGAGCTGGCCGCCAGCCCCGCCCGTGGCCAGCACGACGAACGGCGACAGCCCGATGAAGGCGATGCAATGCGGGTCGAGGTAGTCAAGCTGCTTGCTCAGCGCCCTCCCCTGCGCGGCCGGATAATGCGCGCGCAGTTGCTCCAGCGAATCGATTTCCATGCGCCGCCCCGCTTAGCGCAGGTTGCCCGTATGGCCCAACGAATAGCGGCCCGGCTGCGGCCAGACGGTCAAGCCGTGCGGTTCCTGGCCAACTTTCACCTTGGAAACGTCGCCTGTGGCCGTGTCGATGCGGTAGACCACGTCGTCGAAGCGGCCGGACAGCCACAGATACTTGCCATCGGCACTCACGTTGCCCATGTCGGGGCTGCCACCGCCGGGAATCGGCCAGTTCGACACGACTTTTTCCGTGGCGAAATCGATCACGCTGACGCTGCCCTTGCCCTTCGGCTTGCCGTGGATGCGGTGCGTGCCGCGGTTGGCCACGTACAATTTCTTGCCGTCACGGCTAGGGTACAGGCCGTGCGCACCCACGCCCGTCTGGATGAAGCCGATTTCCTTCAGGGTGGCGCCATCGACGATGTGCACGCCGTCGGCGTCCATGTCGGCGATAAAGAATTTCTTGCCGTCCGGCGAGATACGTATGTCTTGCGGCATGCCCTTCTTGACGCTGCAGATTTCATTCGCCGGGCCGCCCACGGGGCCGGATTCGGCGAAGCGCTTGGCCGGCATCTGCAATTTCAGGTAACCGTCGACCTTGCGGCCCACCAGGTCGATCTTGGCGATGGTGCCGTCGAACTCGCAGGTGAACATGGCATAGCGGCCATCGTTCGAAAAATCCGCATGGTTGATGCCGCCGCACTGGGGCGTGTCGATCGAATACTGCACGGCCATGGTCTTCGGATCGCGGAAATCGAGGCGGTGGCGCGCTTCGGCCACGACGATGGCCGACTTGCCGTCCGGCGTGTAATACATATTGTAGGGATCGTCGACGGGCACTTCCTTGCCCGGCTTGCCCGTCAAGGGGTCGATCGGCGTCAGGCTGCCCTTGTCCGTGCGCTCGGCATTGTTCGCCACCCACAGGGTGCGCAAGTCCCACGACGGCACCACGTGCTGCGGGCCGCTGCCGACCTTGAACTTGTCGACCACTTTCAGGCTGTCCTGGTCGATCACGTAGACATCGTTCGAGCGCAGGTTCGGCACATAGACGCGGCGCAAGTGATCCTTGACGACGGGGCTCATATTACTGCTGGCGATGCTGCCGTACACGTTTTTCGGGTCCACCAGCGGCGGCATGCCCGGCAGCGGCGAATAGGCGGCGGCCGGCGCCGCGGCGACAGCGGCCGGGGCCGGCGTGCTGGCGCCGATGACCTGGCTGGCCACGCCCAGGCCGGCCAGTGCGGCAGCCAGGGCGGACAAAGTGACGATGGTGCGTCGTTGAGATTTTTTCATGTGTTTTCGCGTCGTTTCGTTGCAAAAGCCGGAAGTTCAGCACTTCCAGCGGAAGATTTACTTATTTCGTTGCAGCAATTGCTTGATGGCAGCCACCGAGGTGTCCACCTGCAGCTTGATACCGATTTGGCCCAGTTCTGCCGTGGCACGCGTGGCGTCGCCGCGCACGCCGTCCGCCACGCCGGGCTTCGGTCCGTGCGCCATGGCCTCGCTGCGCACCAGCGATGGGTCCGTCGCCAGCATCAAGGCCGCGTCCGCCAAGCCCGCGTGCAGGCCGATCTCGGCGCTGCTGTGGCCGCGCTTCTGCAGTTCGGCAATATAGGCCGACTGCGTGATGTCATAGTAATCGAGCAAGGCGTAGGCGCGCGCATCCTTGCCCGCAGGTGTCTTGCCCCAGGCGCGGTTGAGTTTATTCGCTACATTCTGCTCGTTCTTCTGGTAACCACCGTGATCGCCGAGGAAAATGATGTCGCGGAAGCCGTGCTGGCGCAGGCTGGCGGCGGCTCCTTCCAGCACGGCTTCGAAGGCGGCGGGCGGTATCGAAATCGTGCCGGCGAAGCGCATGTGGCCGGCCGGCGGCGAAATCGCCCCTTCCGGCACGTAGGAAACGACGGGCGCGACGATGGTGTTGCCCAGCTTTTGCGCAATCTGGCGCGCCAGCAAGCCGGCGCGCACATTGTGCTTGCCCAGCGCGATATACGGCCCGCTCTGCTCGACGCCGCCGATCGGCACGATCACGGTCGTGGCGCCGTGATCGATACGGCTGCGCAACTCCGTGCTGGTCAGTTCTTCCAGCATGACGCTGCCGCTGGCAGGCGCGGCCGCCATGGCGGGCGCCGTGAGCAGCAGAGACGACAACGTCAGGACGAACAGGGAAACGAGGGGCTTGCGTGAAATACGAAGCGTGGATGGCGCACACGGCGCCGTTCGCTGGAGGAACTGCAGAGTCATAAGCCAACATCTTTCCGAGGTCAAAACGTGACGCCGTGCCCGGCCTTGCCAGGCAAGCTGGCTGCCACGCAAGAATTGTATTCCATCATGACGGGAACGGCACGTTAATTTGACACGGCAGTTTGCGAGGAATTGACGAGGGGAAACTATCTATCAGACGGTTGTCGCGTTAGCCTCGCCCGCCTGGTCATTGCGGGAAGTCCTGTTGCTTTGCCTGGCACAGGTCCCAACGGGGCGGAATATGCCAACGACGGAAACCGCAGCCCCGGAGCAGACATTCGGCTATTCGGGCGCGTTCCTCAATTCGATTGTCATCTTGAGCCGCTCCCGACTCCTTCCAAGCGCATCTGTATGAATTCCAGTAAAGCCCGAACCCGCGCAGTCACGGAATGCCGATGGCTGTACGCGCCAAGCAATTGCAGCGGCGCAGGGCACAGGTCCAGCGGCACTTCCCGCAATCGGCCCGCGGCAAGATCTTCCTGGCATGGGTAGGCCGCCACTATCGCGAAGCCGATGCCTTGCCGCGCGCCCGCCAATGCCAGTTCTCCACTGTTAACACGATAGCGGCTACGCACAGCTACCTTCACGATTTCGCCTGTGGCGTCGAGAAACTGCCAGGGCTGGCCCTTTAACGCGCTCAAGGTGGTAATGCAAGGCAATGACCTAAGTTCGCGCACGTGGCGCGGCATGCCAGTTTTAGCGAGCAGTGCGGGCGCCGCGACCACGATGCTGGGCAGCGTAGCGAGTTCGCGGGTGATGAAGGTACTGTCATCCTGGCGCCCACGATGGAAGACGATGGACAGGTCCATGTCTTCTCGGAGAGCTTCCAGACCGGTCAGGCGTGTGTCGCATTCCAGTTCGACGCCGGGATGGAGGCTACAGAATTCGGCCAGGATAGGAGCTAGCAGCCTTGGCGCTTCGCCTGGCATGCACATCCTTAGGGGGCCACGCAGTTCACCCTGCACTGCGCCAAGCTCTTCCTCGGTGGAGAGCAAGGCGTCGAGCAAGGGTTTTGCGCGTTCGTAGAGCAGCGTGCCAGCTTCCGTCATGCGCAGGTGGCGGGTGCTGCGTTCCAGCAAGCGCACGCCCAGCATGCGTTCCAGCGAGGCGACGTGGCGGCTGACGTTGGAAGATGGCAGGGACAGCAGGCGTGCCGCGCCGGCAAAGCTTTGTTCATCGACGACCGCCACGTAGACACGGACGGTATTCAGGTCGAGGGCATTGCGCATTATTATCCCGATTAAGGTATGAAAGCTGCCCATTTTCACATACTAGTACTCCACAGTGGCGGAATTTAAGATGCCGTCTCGTCCGATGGATCGCCGTCGGCGGCGCGTCGGGACGAATTGAATAGGAGAACTTCAGCATGGAAATCGGAATACTTGGCGGCGGCATTGCAGGGTTGAGCGTGGCGCTTGCCTTGAGCAAGCGGGGGTACAGTCCCCGGGTATATGAGCGCCGGGCGGCGCCTGCGACGATGGGGGCTGGCGTTACGCTCTGGCCCAACGCCGGCTTTGTGCTGGAGGAACTAGGGCTGCTGCAAGACATAGCTGCGGTGGCAGGCCGGCCAGTGGCCATGCACCGTCAGGATGCCGCGGGCAATTCTTTGGGGGGCATCGATATTGCGCTGCTAGACCAGATTATGGGACATCCGACCCATACGATTTTGCGCCGGGACTTGCAGGCGGTACTGCTGGATCATGCGGCACAGGCCGGGATCCCGGTTGAATTCGGGCATCGGGCGGTGGCGATCGACCTCGACGCTAGCGGCAAAGCCGTGGCGCGGTTCGAAAACGGGGCAAGCATTCGTCCGGATCTGCTTATCGGCGCCGATGGCCGCATGGACTCGGTGGCACGCCGGTTCGTCGCGGGGGACAACACGCCAGTTTATCAGGGCTTCGTGAACTGGGTGGGTGTGGCGCAGGCGGAGCGTGCATTAGTGGGCGATATCGCGATTCGGGATTATTGGGGCTCGGGTGATCGCTTCGGTTGCGTGGCGGTCCGGCCGGATTTGGTCTACTGGGCGGCGGCGCAGGCGCGGCCATTGCCGGGGGCGGCGCCCGCGGCGGATATGCGTAAGGAGATTGAGGATCTGTTCGCGGGATGGCCGGAGCCTGTCACCCGCATCATCCAGGCGACACCGGCGCATGCCATCCGACTGATTGCCGTGCACGACCTGGAGCCGCTGCACACGTGGAGCCGGGCGAATGTGCTGCTCGTGGGGGATGCGGCGCACGCGCCGTTGCCGACATCTGGCCAGGGCGCCTGTCAGGCGCTGGAAGACGCCTGGCATCTGGCTCGGTGTCTGGTTGGGACGGACGGCGGCCTCGATGAAGCCTTGCTGCGCTTCGCGGAGCTCCGCGGGCCGAAGACCGCGAAGCTGGCCGAGCAGGGGCGCGTTTTCGCGCGCGGGCTGTTTGCCACTGATCCTGAAACCTGCCGCATTCGCAATGAGCGGGCCAAGGCGTCCGATCCCTTGCGTGACGTGCATGCCTTGGCAGCAGGATGGGCGCAGGGTTTGCCGATGGCCGGCTGCACGGACGGCACGCCGGTGGACAGCGCTGGCTCCGGCAGTCTGTACCGCCTCTGAAAGACTGTGCCAATGTAGCCACCGCATGGCGTCTTCGGCCGCGGGACGCCTCACTATTGAGCGAGCCTGGCATTTTCGGACACTTCCATTTGATAAGCTTGTGAAAGGGAGTGAAGTCAAGGCTTCTGTCACCCGTTCGTATGTCTGCAATGGGGAGACTCGGAACATCCACGCTCCCGCACGAGACAGTGACATCACCAAAGAAAAACCCCGGCGTACCGGGGCGTTTACAACGATCAAGCGCGGGCGCTGCGGCCGGGCAGCGCCAGGCGCCGGCTGGCGGCACCTGAAGCCGGGGCCGGCAAGCCGCCCGCCACCTTCAATGATTTTTCCTTGGCATCGCCGCGCAAGCGGAATACGGCCACCACGTCGACCAGTTCGACGGCGCGGTCTTGCAGCGAGGATGCGGCTGCAGCCGCCTCTTCCACCAGGGCCGCGTTTTGCTGGGTGACCTGGTCCATTTGCGAAATGGCCTGGTTCACTTGCTCGATGCCGGCGCTTTGCTCGTGGCTGGCGTTGGCGATGTCGCCCATGATGTCCGTCACGCGGCGGATGCTGGCAACGATTTCTTCCATCGTCGCGCCCGCCTGGTCGACCAGCGCGCTGCCCGTGTTGACTTTATCCACGGAATCCTCGATCAAGCCCTTGATTTCCTTGGCGGCCGCTGCCGAACGCTGCGCCAGGTTGCGCACTTCCGTTGCCACCACGGCGAAGCCGCGGCCCTGCTCGCCCGCGCGGGCAGCCTCGACGGCCGCATTCAGCGCCAAAATATTGGTTTGGAAGGCAATGCCGTCGATCACGCCGATAATGTCGGCGATCTTCTTCGCCGATTCATTGATGGAGCCCATCGTGCCCACCACTTGCGCCACCACGGCGCCGCCCTTGCGGGCCACGTCCGAGGCGGACACGGCCAGCGAGTTCGCCTGGCGCGCATTGTCCGTATTCTGGCGCACGGCCGAGGTCAGCTCTTCCAGGCTGGAGGCCGTTTCTTCCAAGGAAGAAGCCTGCTGCTCCGTGCGCACGGACAAGTCCGCGTTGCCGGCGGAAATCTGCGCGGCCGCCACGCTGACCGTATCGGCCGAGGCGCGCACGGTGGCGATCACGCCGACGATGCGCTCGAGGAATTTATTGAAGGCGGTGGCCGTGCGGCCCACTTCATCCATGCGCTCGACGGGCATGGCGGCCGACAGGTCCAGCGAGGCGCTGACCCTTTCCAGCGTGTGTTCGATATTGCCCAGGCCGCCGCTGATGGTGCGGTAGATATGCCAGGCCAGCGCGCCCGTCAGCAGCACGGCCACGCCCAGCACGGCCAGCATGGTGTTGAATGCCGTATCGTAGGCGGCCAGGCTTTCGGCCTTCACGTCGTCGACGAGCTTGTTGTTGTAGGCGATATGGTCGTCCATGCTCTTTTTCGCGGCGGCGGCCGTGATAGCCAGCGGCGTGCCGGCCAGCAAGGTGGCGCGCACGCCATCCATGTCGCCCGCGTAGGCGGCGGCAAAGAATGGCACGAGCGCGCGGCGGTAGGCTTCCATGGCGGCCTGGTCGGCGTCGAGCATCTTGCTGTCCGTCGCGTCGTACAGGCGCTCGGCGCGGTAGGTGGCGATGACCTTGTCGAAATTCGTGTTGGCGTCGGCCACGGCCTTGTCCAGCGCCGTCTTGTCGGCCAGGTTAGAAAACACGGACAGGCGGTAGCCGGCCAGGCGCGAGTCGGCCAGGAAACCCTTGGCCGCATTCAAGCCCTGGATGCTGGGAATGATGCGGTTTTGCACGGTGTCAAAGCGCTCCTGGGCGCGCTGCAGCTGGATGGCGCCGCCGGCGCCCAGCAATAGCAGGGCCAGCAAGGCGATGGTGAGGGTCAGGATTAATTGCTTGGTGATATTCATGGTGTTTCACAGTAAAAAGGGTGGCCTGGCAAGGCCAGGCGGAATGAGTAGCTGCCTTAGGCCGCCAGCGGAGAGGCGTCAGGCGTGCGGCGCAGCAAGTCGCCATGCTGGCGGCAAAACGCCAGGCCCGCCTTGTGGCCCACGTCAAACAGCAGCTGCATGTTCGAGCTGGACCAGTCCAGGGTGTCGGGCCAATGCTGTTCCGGAATGCCGCCCATCAAGTCGAGTTTCAGCAAACGCCGCTTGGGCTGGCCCGTGCGCGCGTCCGTGTTGTGCTCGAGCTCGAACAGGCGCAGTTCGCTCTTGGAAATTTTCACCAGCGGCGTGATGATGGAGCGTACCCAGGCGTCGTACAGGTTGCGCGGCTTGCGCAACAGGCGCTCGTCGCCGAGGATGTCGAGGATGACCAGGGTATCGGCATCATGGTGCTCGCCCTTGCCTTCGATAAAGGGGTCGAAATTGAGCGTGTCGAGCGCCGCGCCTTCGATGTAGTCGTCGCCGGCGATGGTCGTCGGCGCATACAGGAAAGGAAACGACAGCGCGGCGCGCACGTGGATGGGCTCGATCTCGTGCTTGCCCCAGATTTGCATGCGGTGCTCGCTGAGGTTGTAGGCATTGATGTAGAAATCGGGGCGCATGCGCGCCACGCCCGAGAAATCGACGGCTTTTTCCAGGAAGGGCAAATGCGCGCACAGGCCCAGGCTTTTCGCCGACAGGTCCGACGGCGACAGCGATGACACCATCAGCTTGCCCCAGTCCGACCATGCCGAGGGAATGCCCGCAAACGTTTGCTGGAAGGCCTGAAAAAAAGGATTGTTGGCCGGCGGCTGGAAAGCGTCGCGGAAGGTGCTCGCGTGCATGCCCGGCTTCTGGAATACCTTGTAGTTGATCGGGATCATCTTGTAGATGCTGTCGGCCACGCCCGTGTCGGCCCAGCTTTGCAGGGCCTGGCGCGGCGTGGCCTCGTGCGGCGTCATGTAAAGCAAGCCCATCAGCACACCGGCGCCCGAGGCGGAAATGACGTCGAACTCGATGCCCTCATCGAGAAAAGCGGCCAGCGCGCCAGCGATCAGGGTGGAATTTGGTGCGCCGCCACCCAGCAGCAAACCCGTTTTGCGTGCCGGTTTCGCGGTCGCGGCTGGCGCCGGATTCGGCGGCGTCGTTATCACTGTCTTCATGCACACTCCCTGAACGGAACGGGGTTACCATCCCTTAATTGTTGGTTACTACACGCTTATGGCGCCTAATCCTGCACATGTCCCCGCAACCGCCGAAGCGATGCAATGTTGCAGAAACAGATATGAAATTAACATAAATAAATTCCTTATGGCAATTTCCATAACGAATAACCGGTATTCAGGAAGGGTATAAGTTGATGCCGTGCGGCATAGAGTGATGCAGTGCAGCAAATATAAATCCAGCGGCGTTAGGATTAATCTCTTTTGGGTAGGAATATTCCCCAACCAGCCGCCAGCGCGGCGGCCAGGGGCATCAAGGGAAGGATGCAGGGTCGGGAGGGGGCGAGGAAAAATGCAGGTGGGTACACAAATGGTCAACAAAGACGCGAATTTTGGGCGACAGGTGGCGGCTGGACGGCCACAGTACCCAGAACTTGCTCGAGTACAGCAAGCGGTCGGCCAGCACGGCTTGCAGTTCGCCGCGCGCGATGGCGTCGCGCACGATAAAGTCGGGTAAATAGGCGAGGCCCACGCCCTGCGTGGCGGCGCCGATCAGCGCTTCGATATTGTTGCAGGTCAAGGCGGTCGGCAAGCGCAGCTCGCCGCCGCTGTCGCCCTCGGCGCGCTGCAGCGCCCACTCCTGTAATTTTCCCGTGGTGGGAAACTTGTAGCGCACGCAGGCATGCCCTTCCAGCGCGCGCGGCGTGGCCGGCACGCCGTGGCGGGCGAAATACGCGGGAGAACCGACGATGGCAAAGGCAAAAGGCCCCAGTTCGCGCGCCATCAGCCGCGAATCCGTGAGCGTTCCGCTGCGCACGGCCACGTCGACGCCTTCGGCCACCACGTCGACCAGGCGGTCGTTGAAATCAAGGTCGAGCTCGATCTCCGGGTACTGGCGCGTAAAGTCGGCCAGCAGGGGCAGGATGATGCGGTAGCCGATCACGGGCAGGCTGACGCGCAGCTTGCCGCGCGGCGCCTCGGCCAGGTGCGACAGTTCCGCCTCGGCATCGCCCAGGTCGGCCAGGATGCGCTGGCAGCGCTCGTAAAACAGCGCGCCCTCGTTACTCAAACTGATACGCCGCGTGCTGCGGTTGAGCAGGCGCACGCCCAGCTTTTCTTCCAGCCGCGCCACGCTCTTGCCTACAGCCGAAGCCGACACGCCGAGCAGCCGCCCTGCCGCCACGTAACTGGAAGTTTCCGCCGCGCGCACGAAGGCGGCAATGCCATTCAGATTATCCATGTGCTCACGATTAGAGAATATTTGTCCGTTAAGAGAGGATTTTCAGCCACTTTTTCATCGATTGCGTCCATATTATCATCGGATTCCCTCTTTCTGGAATCATTCCCATGGATACGAATCACCGCATGCAGCCTGCCTCCGCGTCCCGGCGCGCCTTCGTGCTGGCCGCCGTCTGCCTCGCCGCCTTGTGCATGCCGCTCAGTTTTACGGGGCCGGCCATCGCCATTCCCGCCATCGCCGCCGATCTGCACGGCACGCCGCTGGCGCTGGCCTGGATCACGAATGCCTTCATGCTCAGCTTTGGCGGCTGCCTGATGGTGGCCGGCGCGCTGGCCGACCGCTATGGCCGCAAGCGCGTGTTCTTGCTGGGCATGGGCGTGTTTTCCGCCGCCGCGCTGGCGCTGGCGGCCGCGCCCGGCATCCTGTGGCTCGACGTGCTGCGCGCCGTCCAGGGCCTGGGCTGCGCCATGGCCCTGTCGAGCGGACTGGCGGCCCTGGCGCAGGAATTCGACGGCCCCGCCCGCGCGCGCGCCTTCAGCCTGATCGGCACGGCCTTCGGCGTGGGACTGGCCTTCGGCCCCTTCCTGGCCGGCACCTTGATCACCCGCACCGGCTGGCGCGCCATTTTTGTCTCCACGGCCGTGGCCGGCCTGACCGCTTTGCTGGCCGCCGCGCGCGCCATGCGCGAAACGCGCGACCCGCAGGCGCAAGGCGTCGATTGGCCCGGCGCCCTGACGTTTACGGGCGCGCTATCGCTGTTTACCTATGGCTTGCTGCAGGCGCCGCACAAAGGCTGGGGCAGCGCCGCCAGCCTGGGGCTGTTCGGTGGCGCGGCCTTGCTGCTGGCCGCGTTCATCCGCGTGGAGCGGCGCGCCGCGCGGCCCATGCTGGACTTGACCCTGTTCCGCCTGCCCGCCTTTGCCGGCGTGCAATTGCTGGCGGCCGCGCCCGCGTTTTCCTTCGTCGTGCTGCTGGTGCTGCTGCCGGCCCGCTTCATCGGCATCGAAGGCTACAGCGCGCTGGAGGCGGGACGCATGATGATCGCCCTGTCGGCGCCCATGCTGGTGCTGCCGGTCATGGCCGGCATGGCGGCGCAGCGCCTTGCCGCCGCGCACATCTGCGCCAGCGGCCTGCTGCTGGCGGCAGGCGGCTTGCTGTGGCTGTCGACCTGCGCGCCGGGCCAGTCGCCCGCCAGCTTGCTGGGGCCGCTGCTGCTGATCGGCTGCGGCATCAGCCTGCCCTGGGGCTTGATGGATGGCCTGGCCATCAGCGTCGTACCCGTCGAGCGGGCCGGCATGGCGGCCGGCATTTTCAATACGACGAGGGTGGCGGGCGAAGGCCTGGCGCTGGCCATCGTCAGCGCGCTGCTGGGCACGTTCACTGTCGCAGCGCTGGGCCACGCCGACCTTGCCGGCATCGGCGCGCAACAGGCGGCGCACGCGGGCCCCTTCCTGGCGCTGGGCGAGCTGCGCCATGCGGCGAGCCTGTTGCCCCAGGCAGGCGCCGCCGAACTGGCGCAAACGTACGGCACGGCCTTCCGCCACTTGCTGTATGTGCTGGCCAGCATCACCACCGCCTCGGCCCTGCTGATCCTGGTCTTTTTGCGCCATCCGGCCCCTGCCGCGACGGACACCGCCGCCCTGCCCGCCTGCGACACACCCTCCTGATTTCCTCTTGCCATACACGGCGGCGCCCACGCGCCGCCTCCTGCCGTTGATGTTTCTCCGCAACACCTCAAAAGTTTCCGACGGATTGCAAAGACAAAACGAGTTTACTTATCAAAGCGCTTTGAACTATACTCAAAGCGCTTTGAAACATAGTTAAAGCGCTTTGGTTGTGCGAAGTGACGCACGCCGATCCCACACCTATAAAAACACTGGAGACGCAATGAACCAACATTTCCTGAAAACTTTGCCTGCCGCCGTGGCGTTGGCCTTGAGTGCTTCGGCCGCCCAGGCTGCCCTGCCGATCGATTTCGGCGGCTACATCCGCTCGGGCTTCGGCACCAGCAGCGAAGGCGGCAAGGAAGCCTGCTTCGGCCTGGCCGGCGCCTCGTCCAAGTATCGTCTGGGCAATGAGTGCGAAACCTACGGCGAGCTGAAATTCGGCGGCGAAGCCTTCAAGGCCGCCAACGGCACCACCTTCCGCATCAATACCCTGGTGGCGTTTTCCGTCAACCAGAACCAGGACTGGGAGCAATCGGACCCGTCGTGGCGCGAAATGAACGTCGTGGCCGACAAGATCGGCTCGGGCGCCTTCGCCGAAGCGCGCGCCTGGGTCGGCAAACGCTATTACGACCGCCAGGACGTGCACATCACCGATTACTACTTCTGGAATAACAGCGGCCCGGGCGCCGGCCTGGAAAACATCGACCTGGGCGCCGCCAAGCTGGCCTACGCCATCGTGCGCACGGCCGATGACGGCGACAGCAAGCGCATGGGCCTGTCCCACGACCTGCGTTTCTCCGGCATCAAGGTCAACCCGGACGGCGAACTGACCCTGGGCCTGCAATTCAACCAGAAACGCAACGCGCAAGGCGCAGCGCCCGTCGCCAGCGGCCACTTGCTGACCATCATGCATACGCAAGGCAACCTGCTGGGCGGCTTCAACAAGGTGGCCTTGCAGTTCGGCAAGGGCAGCGCCGCCAACACGGGCGGCTTCAGCCTGGGCGCCAGCAAGGATGACAAGGTCACGCGCCTGACGGAACAAATCATGATCCAGCCCAAGGGTTCCTGGTCCGGCATGGGCACCTTCGTCTACGAAGACAAGGAAACGGCAGGCGTGAGCAGCAAGTGGACGTCGATCGGCGCGCGTCCCGTCTACCACTTCACGGACAACTACAGCCTGGCCGTCGAACTGGGCCACGACATCGTCAAGCCGGAAGGCGGCGAAAGCCGCAACCTGACCAAGCTGACCTTCGCGCCGCAACTGTCGGCCGGCAACAGCTTCTGGTCGCGCCCCGTGCTGCGCGCCTTCTACACCTACGCCAAATGGAACAAGGCAGCCCAGTCGGCCGCCGCTGCCGAATCGGCACTGTCGTCGACGGGCGTGTTCGGTGGCAAGACCAACGGCAGCTCGATGGGCTTCCAGGTGGAAAGCTGGTGGTAATCGCCGGCATCTAGAACGTCGGCAAGCGTCCCCGGACGCTTGCCGGTGGCAGCAATACCGCCCGCTTTTTCAGGGGCAAGTAATATCCGGACCCACCATTTCGCCGCTGCACGCGATGGCCGGCAGCTTCAATGTAGTGATTCAGCAGTATCCTCTTTTAGCGCGGGCGCCCCTGGGTTTGCCCGCGTATTTTTTTTGGCGTTGCCGCCGCTTGTCATGCCCCCGGTCACTACCCTGATCAATCCGGCATTTATCAGATAAACTACCCGTCATCGCACCGCATCGCTCCCGACCCACCCTGGATAGACCCCAACTGCAGCATCCATGAACCTCAAAAATCTCGCCAAAACGCTAGGAATATCCGAAACCACCGTCAGCCGCGCCTTGAATGGCTATCCGGAAGTGAGCGAACGCACGCGCGAACGGGTGCTGGCCGCCGCGCAGGCGGCCGGCTACCGTCCCAATCCCATGGCGCGCAGTCTGGCCGTGGGGCGCACGAACATCGTCGGCATCATCTACCCGCTGATGCCGAACGACCTGGCCGACCCCATGTTCATCGACATCGTGGGCGGCATGTCCGAAGCGCTGGAAGCGCAGCAGATGGACATGATGATCGCGCCCGCCTCGGCCACCAACGAATTCCACACCTATGAACGCATGGTCAAGGGCCGCCGCATCGATGGCCTGATCGTCGGGCGCACGAAACCGTTCGACGAGCGCATCGCCTACCTGGCGCAGCAGGGCATGCCCTTCGTCGCGCATGGCCGCACGCAGCTGAACCAGCCGCACGCGTGGTTCGACTACGACAACGAAGCGGGCATGCGCCTGGCCGTCGAGCGCCTGGCGCAGCTGGGCCACCAGCGCATCGGCCTGATCAGCGCCACGCCGGACCTGAACTTCGTGCGCCAGCGCGTCGAGAGTTTCCAGCACGCCATGCAGGCGGGCGGCCTCGCCGTCGATCCCGACAATCTGGTCGACAATGCGCACGACCGCCGCGCCGGCTACCAGGCCATGCAGCGCCTGCTGGCCCGCTCGCCCCGCCCCACCGCCGTCATCGTCGACAACCACATGTCGGGCGTGGGCGCCGTGCGCGCCCTGCTCGACGCGGGCATCGCCATCGGCCGCGAGATGTCGCTGATCGTCTGGGGCGTGATGGAAGATTCCCTGGCCGGCCACAACGTCACCACCGTCGTCCAGCCCGACCCGCGCGGCGCCGGCGCGAAGATGATCCACATGCTGCTGGCCCTGATGGACGGCACGCCCGTCACCGACCTGCAGGAGCTGTGGCCGTGCGAACTGCTGCCGGGCGAGTCGGCCGGGCCCGTCATACACGCCTGATTTACCCCTAGAGCAAACTACAGGGGTCGGTCACTGCATTGGAATGCATCCCATTGGGACGCATTCCCCCTCAGGGTCCGACCCCAGCCTCCGCTTGGGGTTTCGTAAAACGCCCTCTTCCGCTCTGTTTTGCCCTCCTGAATCACCCTCATAAAAAAATCGTATGTCTGGCGCGTGTATCGCTTTACTTTTCAAAGCGCTTTGGACTATACTCATTTCATACCCAAAGCGCTTTGAATTTTAAAATAAGACGTTCGCCTACCAACCAGCAGCGCCGCCCTGATAGCCATGGCTACAGGCACTTTTAAGAAATCATTCATGCCGACCATTCAGAACAATCTCGCCCACCTGCCCGCCGACTGGTGGCGCAGCGCCGTCATCTACCAGGTCTATCCACGCAGCTTCCTCGACAGCAATGGCGACGGCATCGGCGACTTGCCCGGCATTACCTCCAAGCTCGATTACATCGCCGCCCTGGGCGCCGACATCGTCTGGATCTCGCCCTTCTTCACGTCGCCGATGAAAGACTTCGGCTACGACGTGGCCGATTTCTGCGACGTCGACCCCATGTTCGGCACCCTGGCCGATTTCGACCGCCTGGTGGCGCGCGCCCATGAACTGGGCTTGAAAGTGATGATCGACCAGGTGCTGTCGCACTCGTCCGATGTCCATCCATGGTTCGTGGAAAGCCGCTCCAGCCGCGACAATCCCAAGGCCGACTGGTATGTGTGGGCCGACCAGAAACCGGACGGCACGCCGCCGAACAACTGGCTGTCCGTGTTCGGCGGTTCCGCCTGGCAATGGGAGCCGCGCCGCGGCCAGTACTACCTGCACGATTTTCTCGTCAGCCAGCCCGACCTGAACTTCCACAACCCGGCCGTGCAGCAAGCGCAACTGGACAACCTGCGTTTCTGGCTCGAGCGCGGCGTCGACGGTTTCCGCTTCGATTCCTGCAACTTCCCCTACCACGACCAGTTGTTGCGCGACAATCCGCCCGCCGCGCAGCGCGATGCGAGCAGCGTGTCGGCCATCAACCCCTACGGCATGCAAGCGCACATGTACGACAAGACGCAGCCGGAAAACATCGCCTACCTGCAGCGTGTGCGCGCCATCCTTGATGAATACCAGGCCATTTCCATCGGCGAAGTGGGCGACGACAATGCGCTGGCCACGATGGCGGCCTACACGGGTGCCGACAAGCTGAACATGGCTTACAGTTTCAACTTGCTGACGGCCGAGTTTTCCGCCGCGCATATCCGCAAGCAGGTGGAAGAATTCGAAGCGCAAGTGGCCGACGGCTGGGCATCCTGGTCCGTGGGCAACCACGACAGCGTGCGCGTGATGACGCGCTGGGGCGGCCAGAACCCGTCGCCGTCGCTGGCCAAGGTGGTGCTGGCCGTGCAGGCGGCCTTGAAAGGCACGCCGTGCCTGTATCAGGGCGACGAGCTGGCCCTGACGGAAGCGGACATTCCTTTCGAGGCGCTGCAAGACCCGTACGGCATCCCGTTCTGGCCCCAGTTCAAGGGCCGCGACGGCTGCCGCACGCCGATGCCATGGGTGGCCGATGCGCCGCATGGCGGCTTCAGTAATGCCAAACCCTGGCTGCCCGTGCCGCCCGAACACCTGGCGCGCGCGGTGGATGTCGAAGAAAACGATTCTGCTTCACCATTGCAGTTTGCGCAAAATATCCTCGCCTGGCGCCGCACCTTGCCGCAATTGCTGCGCGGCGATATCGTCTTCTTCGATGCGCCGGAACCCGTGCTCGCCCTGCGCCGCGACTTGCCGGGACAGCCGTCCGTGCTGGCCGCCTTCAACCTGGGTACGGAAGCGGTCACCTTCGCCTGGCCCGATGCGGCGCCAGCGGCCGACCTGGCCGGTCACGGCTTGCCAGGCAGTAAAGATGGACAGCAGATCAGCCTGCCCCCGCATGGCGGCTGGTTCGGCACGCACGCTTAAACAGTACCCTTTGGCGGCCATGCCGCCAATTACAATAACGAGCCCCGCGCATCAGCGGGGCCAAATTGAGAGAACGAGGACGACATGGCTGGACTGAAGTTAACAGGCCTGAAGAAGGCATATGGCGACGTGCAAACCCTGCACGGCATCGACCTGGAAATCGCCGATGGCGAATTCATGGTCTTCGTGGGCCCGTCGGGTTGCGGCAAATCCACTTTGCTGCGCAGCATCTGCGGCCTGGAAGAAATCAGCGGCGGCGACTTATTCATCGGCAAGACGCGCATGAACGACGTGCCGCCCGCCAAGCGCGGCATCGCCATGGTATTCCAGAGCTACGCCCTGTACCCGCACATGAGCGTGGCACAGAACATGGCCTTCGGCCTGAAACTGGCCGGCATGAGCAAGGTACAGATCGCCGACGCCGTGCAGCGCGCCGCACAGATCCTGCGCATCGAGCCCTTGCTGGAACGCAAACCGAAAGACTTGTCGGGCGGCCAGCGCCAGCGCGTGGCCATCGGCCGCGCCATCGTGCGCAAACCCGACGTCTTCCTGTTCGACGAACCGCTGTCGAACCTGGACGCCTCGCTGCGCGTGCAGATGCGCATCGAACTGGCGAATCTGCACCGCGAATTGCGCTCGACCATGATCTATGTCACGCATGACCAGGTCGAAGCGATGACCCTGGCCGACCGCATCGTCGTGCTCAACGCGGGCCGCATCGAACAGGTGGGCGCGCCGCTGGAGCTGTACCATCATCCCGCCAACCTGTTCGTGGCCGGCTTCCTCGGTTCGCCCCGCATGAACTTCCTCAAAGGCAAGATCCACAGTGTCTTCGACGGCGTGGCCACCATCGCCACGAATGCGGGCGGCATGCTGCAGGCGGCGTTGACGCAGCCGCTGGCCAGCGGCACCCCCGTCACCGTCGGCGCACGCCCCGAGCACGTGCAGGCGTGCGCGCCCGGCGCCACTGCCGCCATCACGGCCACCGTGCAGGCGGTGGAAAAGCTGGGCGACATCAGCTATCTGTACGTGCAAGTACCCGGCGGCGATGAGCCGCTGGTGGTGCGCGCCGATGCCGATACGGACTGGGCGATTGGCCAGTCCGTGGCGCTGCAGGTGGCGCCCGCCCGCGTCCACGTGTTCGACGAGCACGGCCAGACCCGCACCTGATCTATCCGCTTTAGGGGCCAGGCGCTACAGGCGCCGCCTGGCCTGGTTGCATCGTTTCAGCCTTGATACTCAACATAAACTTAGCATAAAAAAAGATACTGGAGATTGACATGTCCTTCACGCACCCGAAACGCAGCTTCATCAAAACCACCCTGATCGCCGCCGCCCTGGCCGGCATCGGCAACCTGGCCGCCGTCAGCATGGCGAACGCGGCCGAAGCAGGCACCCTGTTGATCTGGATCAATGGCGACAAAGGCTACAAGGGCCTGGCCAAGGTCGGCGAAGAATTCACCAAGAAGACGGGCGTCAAGGTCGTCGTCGAGCACCCGGAAGATGCACCGAACAAATTCCAGCAGGCCGCCGCCGCCGGCAAGGGTCCGGACATCTGGATCTGGCCGCATGACCGCATCGGCACCTGGATCGACGCGGGCTTGCTGCAACCATTGACGCCAAGCAAGGAAGCGCGTGCCGCCATCCTGCCGCTGGCCTGGAATGCCTTTACTGTCAGCGGCAAGACCTGGGGCTACCCGATCTCGATCGAAGCCGTCGCCCTCGTCTACAACAAGGACCTGGTGCCGACCCCGCCAAAAACCTTCGAGGAAATCGCCGCGCTGGACAAGAAACTCTCCGCGCAAGGCAAGAAAGCCATCCTGTGGGATTACACGAATACCTATTTCACGTGGCCTTTGCTGGGCGCGGGCGGCGGTTTTCCGTTTGAAGTCAAGGCCGATGGCCGCTACGATGCAACCAAGACGGGCGTGAACAATGCCGGTTCGCAAGCGGGCGTGAATGCGCTGATGACCCTGATCAACAGCGGCGCCATGCCGAAGGGCGCGGGCTACGCGGAAATGGAAGCGGGCTTCAACCAGGGCAAGATCGCCATGATGATCAACGGTCCATGGTCGTGGGACAACGCGCGTAAATCGAAGATCAATTTCGGCGTGGCAACGATCCCTACCGTGGCAGGCAAGACCGCCACCCCATTCGTGGGCGTGCTGGGCGCGATGATTTCGAAAGCCAGCCCGAACAAGGACCTGGCGACGGAATTCCTGGAAAACCAGATGCTGCAGATCAACGGCCTGAAAACCATCAATGCCGACGTCCCGCTGGGCACGCCAGCGAACAAGGTGCTGTTCGCGGAATTGAAAGCCAACCCGAACATCCAGGCGACGATGGAAAGCGCGCAGGCGGGCCGCCCGATGCCGAACAACCCGGAAATGGGCCGCTTCTGGTCGTCGATGCAATCGGCGCTGGAAAACATCACCCAAGGCCGCCAGACGACCAAGGATGGCCTGGATGCGGCGGCGAAGCGGATTACGACCGCCAATTAAGCCATATTTTGTTTGAGCGTAGGTCGGATTAGCGTGTAGCGCGTAATCCGACATGTGCCGCCAACAATGTTGTCGGATTACGAAATCCGGGGTCAGACCCGCCGGGTCTGACCCCAGCTCTCCGTTGCGTACAAGTTCAACGCAAACAGCATCCATCTTCACAGGTATCCCATCGTGCGCAAGTTTATCGGCCCTACGGTATTGACCATCAGCATGGCGCTGGGTCTGTATCTGCTCTTCATGTTGTACATTTCCGGCCAGACCATGCTGGCCGCCGTTTTCCTTGGCTTGCTGACGCTGACGACGTTTGTCTTCACGTCGCCGCGCGCCTATGCCTACCGTTATCTGTTTCCCGGCATCACGGCGGTAATCGTCTTCGTGCTGCTGCCGATGGTGTACACGGTGTCGATCGGCTTTACCAATTTCAGTTCGCGCAACCTGCTCACCTACGACAGGGCCACGCAATACCTGCTCGACGAGACGCAGCGCGTGGAAAGCGCCGGCTATGCCATGACCGTGCATGCCGACAACAAGGAATACCGCTTGCGCCTGGAAAGCCCGGACACGGGCGAAGTGCTGCTGACGCCGCCGCTGGCCCTGAAGCGCGCCGTGCCCCTGAAGGTGGACGTGGCGCCGGCTGACCCCGTGCAGGCGCCCGTGCTGTCCCCTGCCCTGCCCATCAAGGACATCATCGCCCTGCAAAAGGATTTGAAGCTGCTGACGCTTATCCTGCCGAACAGGATCGAGCTGCGCATGGTGGGCTTGCGCGAATTCGGTCCCGTCGCGCATGTCTACAAGCAATTGCCGGACAAGACCCTCAAAAAAGTCGCCACGGGCGAACTCGTGACGCCGAACTTCAAGACGGGCTTTTATGAAATGCCGGATGGCACGAAACTGGAACCGGGTTTCAAGGTCAATGTGGGCTTTGCCAACTTCGTGAAAATCTTCTCCGATGAAGCGTTCCGCGGCCCCTTCCTGCGCATTTTCGTCTGGACCATCGTCTTCGCCCTGATCAGCGTGGCCACCACGACGGGCCTGGGCATGGTGCTGGCCGTGCTCTTGAACTGGGATGCGCTGCGCTTCCGCGGCCTGTACCGCACCCTGCTGTTCCTGCCGTACGCCGTGCCCGGTTTTATTTCCATCCTCGTCTTCAAGGGGCTGTTCAACAATAACTTCGGCGAAATCAACCTCGTGCTCGATGCCCTGTTCGGCATCAAGCCCGCCTGGTTCTCGGACACCACCCTGGCCAAGGCCATGATCCTGATCGTCAACACCTGGCTCGGCTACCCCTACATGATGGTGGTGTGCATGGGCCTGATCAAGGCGATCCCGTCGGACCTGTACGAAGCATCGGCCCTGGCCGGCGCGGGACCGCTGACGAATTTCTTCAAGATCACCCTGCCGCTGATCATCAAGCCGCTGACGCCGCTGATGGTGGCCAGCCTGGGGTTCAACTTCAATAATTTCGTGCTGATCAGCTTGCTGACAGGCGGGCGTCCCGATTTCCTCGACACGACCTTACCGGCCGGCACGACGGACTTGCTCGTGTCCTACACCTACCGCATCGCGTTCGAGGATTCCGGCCAGAACTTTGGCCTGGCCGCCGCCATCTCGACCCTGATCTTCTTCCTCGTGGCCGCGATTTCGCTGGTCAACATGCGCCTGACGCGCATGAACAAAGCATAAAGGACAGCATATGGCTATCGTTGTCGACCGTTCCAACCGCTGGCGCATCCTGGCGGCCCACGTCGCCGTGATCGCGCTGATCGCGCTGGTGATGTTCCCCTTCCTGATGATCCTGTCGATTTCATTGCGCCCAGGCAACTTCGCCTCGGGCAGTTTGATACCGCCCGAGATCAGCTTCGAGCACTGGCGATTGGCGCTGGGCATGTCCTACCAGGCGCCCAACGGCGCCCTCGTCGAACCGGACTTCCCCGTGCTGCTGTGGCTGTGGAACTCCATCAAGGTGGCCAGCATGAGCGCCACCGTCACCGTGCTGCTGTCGACCACCTGCGCGTATGCGTTCGCGCGCATGCAGTTCCGCTTCAAGTCGCAGACGCTGTCCGCGCTGATGCTGCTGCAGATGTTCCCCGCCGTGCTGGCCCTGGTGGCCATCTACGCCATCTTCGACGTGCTGGGCAGCTACGTGCCGTGGCTGGGCATCGACCACCACGGCAGCCTGGTGCTGGCCTACACGGGCGGCATCGCCCTGCATATCTGGACCATCAAGGGCTACTATCAAACCATCCCCGTCGAGATCGAGGAAGCGGCCAAGGTCGACGGCGCCACGCAGTGGCAAGCCTTCGTCTACGTGCTGCTGCCGATGACGGTGCCCATCCTGATGGTGGTGTTTTTGTTGTCCTTCATCGGCGCCATCATCGAATACCCGATCGCGTCCGTGCTGCTGCATGAGCAGAACAACCTGACCCTGGCCGTCGGCTCGAAACTGTTCCTGTACGAGCAAAAATACCTGTGGGGCGACTTCGCCGCGGCGGCCATTCTGTCCGGCTTGCCCATCACGGCCGTGTTCCTGCTGGCGCAAAAATGGATGATCTCCGGCCTGACGGCTGGCGGCGTGAAGGGCTGACATGAAGACCGTGCTGACCGCCCTCGCCGCTTTGCTCGTCAGCCTGCCGGCGCAGGCGGGCAGCTTTGCAGAGAACCCCATCGTCTACTTTGCCGTGACGGACCGTTTCGCCAACGGCAATCCCGGCAACGACCACAGCTACGGCCGCGCCGCCGACCCGCAAGGCGGCGATGTCGGCAGCTTTCACGGCGGCGACATCGCCGGCATCACGCAGCAGCTCAAAGCCGGCTATTTCAAGGAACTGGGCGTCAACGCCCTGTGGATCACGGCGCCGTACGAGCAGATCCACGGCTGGGTGGTGGGCGGCAAGCAGCAATTCCAGCACTATGCCTACCACGGCTACTGGGCGCTCGATTACACCACCATGGACGCCAACATGGGCACGCGCGACGAGCTGCGCGAGATGATCGCCACGGCCCATGCGCAAGGCATCCGCGTGCTGTTCGACGTGGTGCTGAACCATCCCGGCTACGCGGACTTGCGCACCCTGTCCGAATACAAGGTACCCGTGCTGTGGCCAGGCCACGACAAGGCCACCCTGCGCGATTATCACAGCTTCATCGACTACAACAACTTCGAATTCAAGCAATGGTGGGGGCCGGACTGGGTACGCGCGGGCCTGCCCGGCTACCCCGATGGCGGCAAGGACGATTACACGATGCAGCTGGCCTACCTGCCCGACTTCCGCACGGAGAGCGGCAAGGCCGTGGGCTTGCCGCCCATCCTGCAACGTAAAAGCGACACGCGTGCCGTCGCCCTGCCCGACACCACCGTGCGCGGTTATCTGGTGCACTGGCTGGCCGACTGGGTGCGCGAATTCGGCGTCGACGGTTTCAGGGCCGACACCGTCAAGCACGTGGAGCCAGCCAGCTGGCTGGCCCTGCGCACGGCGGCCACGGAGGCATTACAAGACTGGAAAACGCGCCATCCTGAACAGAAGATCGACGATGCGCCGTTCTGGATGACGGGCGAAGCGTGGGGCCATGGCCCCGAGCGCAGCAGCTGGTTTGATGCCGGCTTCGATTCGATGATCAATTTCGACTTTCAGCACCGCGCGGGCGGCGACTGGAAAAGCATCGACGGCGTGTACCGCCAGTACGCGGGGCTGCTGGCCAAGCGCATTGGCAATGAGCCCCATTACGACATCCTGTCGTATATCTCCTCGCACGACACCAGCCTGTTCCCGCGCGAACGATTGAAGCACGGCTTGTCCGCACTGCTGCTGGCGCCGGGCGGCGTGCAGCTGTTCTATGGCGATGAAAGCGCGCGCCAGCCTGGCGCGGCACCCATCGGCGACGAACAGCAGGCGACGCGCTCCGATATGAACTGGTCGTCGCTGGATGCGGCGACGCTGGCGCATGCGCGCAAGCTGGGCCAGTTCCGCCTGCGCCACCCTGCCCTGGCGCGCGGCGAGCATCGCCTGATCGATGAAAAACCGTATGCGTTCGCGCGCGTCACCGAGGGGGATGCCATCATCGCCGTGCCCGAGGCGCAGGGCGCCGTCTCGTTGAAAGTCCACGGTGTCTTTGCCGATGGCACCCTGCTGCGCGACGCCTACACCAATCAAACCTGTATCGTCAAAGATGGCACCGTCGCGGTGAACGCGTCCGGCACCATCCTGTTAGAAAAGGCTGCACCATGAGTACCTATGACATTCTGGTGGTCGGCGGCGCCGGCATCGACACGATCGTGCGCGTCCCCGACCTGCGATTGCCTGTGGCCGATTCGCTGCACGTGCCCCCCATCCGCGACTACGTGGCGCACACGGGCAATGGCGTGGCGCTCGGTTGCCACGCGCTGGGCCTGCGCTGCAAATTCATCGACTTCATCGGCGACGATGCGCAAGGCGCGGCCATCCTGCAGCGCTATAAAGAAACCAAGCTCGATTTTTCACACATCGTCGAACCGTCGGGCACGCGGCGCAGCGTCAACCTGGTCGACCCGCAAGGGCGCCGGCTGTCGCTGTACGACGGCCGCCACCCGGAAGACCTGCGCATGCCCGCCGCGTTTTATCTTCCCTACCTGGGGCCGGCGCGCCACGCGCACTTTTCCATCATGGGCTGGGTGGCCGAACTGTTTGACGATGCGCAAGCATGCGGCACGACGGTGTCGACCGATCTGCACGACTGGGATGGTGTCAACCCGCACCACAAGGTCTTTGCCCTGCGCGCCAACCTGGTGTTTCTCAGCACGGCGGCGCTGGGCGAGCGTCGGGACGACGTCATGCGCGCAATTATTTCGCAAGGCCGCGCGCAGGCCGTGATCGCCATGGCCGGCGCGCACGGCGCCTATCTGCTGGAACGGGGCAGCGCGTCCGTGCGCCACACTCCGACGGCGGGATTGAAGCTGCCCGTGGTGGACACGAATGGCGCGGGCGACTCCTTCGTCGCCGCCTTCCTGCACGCCTGGCTGGGCGATGCGAGCCTGGACGAGGCCATGCGCCGCGGCGCCATCGGCGGCGCGTTTGCCTGTGCGCAGAACGGCACGCACGAACGGTTTATCGGCCAGGCGGAGCTGCATGACTTATATCAAGACAGCACTAGCTTATGACTTAATATTCTATCAAGCGTAGCAACGAGCTAACGGGCGCATGGCACAATGGCTGCGGATTTGACCACCGCAGCCCATTCGAACCGGAGACCACATGAGAATCGAAACCCTGGCCGTGCACGCCGGCTACACCCCCGACCCGACCACCAAGGCCGCCGCCGTCCCCATCTACCAGACGGTGGCCTACGCCTTCGACAATGCCCAGCATGGCGCCGACCTGTTCGACCTCAAGGTCGCCGGGAATATCTACACGCGCATCATGAATCCCACGCAGGACGTGCTGGAAAAGCGCGTCGCGGCGCTGGAAGGCGGCGTAGCCGCGCTGGCCGTCGCGTCCGGCATGGCGGCCATCACCTACGCGATCCAGACGATCGCCGAAGCGGGCGACAATTTCATCTCCGCCAGCCAGCTGTACGGCGGCACCTACAACCTGTTTGCCCACACCCTGCCGCAGATCGGCATCGAAGTGCGCTTCGCCGATGCGCGCCAGCCCGAGACCTTCGCCGCCCTGATCGACGCGCGCACCAAGGCCATCTTCTGCGAATCGATCGGCAACCCGCTGGGCAATGTGACGGACGTGGCGAAACTGGCCGAGATCGCGCATGCGCACGGCATCCCGCTGATCGTCGATAACACGGTACCGAGCCCCTATCTGTTCCGCCCCATCGAGCATGGCGCCGACATCGTCGTCCATTCGCTGACCAAGTACCTGGGCGGTCACGGCACCACCGTGGGCGGCGCCATCGTCGACAGCGGCAAATTTCCGTGGGCCGAACACAAGGAGCGCTTCAAGCGCCTGAACGAGCCGGACGTGTCCTACCACGGCGTGGTCTACACGGAAGCGTTCGGCCCCGCCGCCTTCATCGGCCGCGCGCGCGTCGTCCCGCTGCGCAACATGGGCGCGGCCATTTCGCCGCTCTCCGCCTTCCAGCTGATCCAGGGCATCGAGACCCTGGCCCTGCGCATGGACCGCATCTGCGACAATACGCTGGCCCTGGCCAAGCACCTGAAGCAGCATCCGAAAGTCGCGTGGGTCAATTACGCGGGCCTGGAAGACCACCCGGACCACGCGCTGGTGAAAAAATACATGCATGGCCGCGCCTCGGGCATCCTGTCCTTCGGCCTGAAACTGACGGCAGGTGAAGACCCGCGCGCGGCCGGCGCCCGCGTGCTCGACGCCCTGCAGCTGTTCACGCGCCTGGTCAACATCGGCGACGCCAAGTCGCTGGCCACCCACCCGGCATCGACCACGCACCGCCAGCTCAATCCCGAGGAACTGGCCAAGGCAGGCGTGTCCGAAGACATGCTGCGCCTGTCCGTGGGCATCGAGCATATCGACGACTTGCGCGAAGACCTGGAACAGGCGCTCAACGCCGCTTAAGCGCTGGCTTTGACCCCATAGCGCGATGCCGGCTTGCCGCGCATCGCGCCTGCGAACAGGGCCAGGCGGGCCGCATCGAACTGCTCCCACAAGGCCTGCTCTTCCACCGAAGGCAAGGTCACCAGCTCGCCCTGGTCCAGGCCCGCCAGCGCCGCATCGACGCAGTCTTCCGCGCGCATGATGGTGGCCTGGTCCAGCTGCGACAGCGGCACGCCGCTCAATTCCCAGATTTCCGTCGCCGTCGACGCGGGCAGCACCAGCTGCACCGTGATGCCCGTGCCGGCCAGTTCCTGCTGCAAGCCCCGCGTGAAATTCATCACATAGCCCTTGGTGGCGCTGTAGATCGTGCTGACGGGCAGGATATGGAAGGACAGCACGGAGCCGATGTTGATGATGGTGCCGCTGTTGCGCTGCTTGAACTGCGGCAGCACGGCGTACGTCAGTTGCGCCAGCGCCGCCACGTTGACCTGGTCCATCGCCGCGATACCCTCGCGCGGCGAGTCCACCACTGCGCCCAGGGTCGAGACACCCGCGTTATTGACCAGCATGGTGATGGCAGGGTTGCTGGCCAGTTCTTCGGCCACGCGCTGCAGGTCGGCCGGTGCGGCCAGATCGGCCGCCATGGCGCGCACTGCCACGCCATATTTTTCCGCCAGAGAGGCGGCCAGGGTGCCCAGGCGCTCGACCCGGCGCGCCACGAGGATCAAATCGAAGCCGCGCGCGGCCAGGCGGTCAGCATACACGGCGCCCAGGCCCGACGATGCACCGGTGATGAGAGCCGTGCCTTGGGTAGTAACTGCATTCATGATCATTCCTTCTTCAGTATGAGGTAGGTTGAGGCCATCAAACATGACAGCCATCATGCTTCAACACATTAAATATGACGGTCATCATGTTTAATGTGTTGAAGCATGACGAACATCATGTATGATGTCAACCATTATTTTTGCACCGCGATCAGGAGCCTGCCATGCGTTATCCCGCCGAAGAAACCGCCGAAAAGCACCAGCGCATCCTGACGCAGGCGGCGCGGCTATTCCGTGAAAAGGGTTACGACGGCGTCAGCGTGGGGCAGATCATGCAGGCGACGGGACTCACGCACGGCCCCTTCTACAACCACTTCGCATCGAAGGAAGCGCTGATGGCGGAAAGCACCCTGCACGGCTCGGAACATTCGCGCGTGGCGCTCGATGCGGCGACCATCAGCCCGGAAACGATGCGCCAGTACGTGCGCGATTACGTGAGCACGGCCCACCGCGATGCGCCGGGCGATGGCTGTCTGCTGGCAGCCTTGGCGGGCGATGCGCGCAAGCAGCCGGCCGTGCGCCCGGCCTTCACCTTCCACCTGAAAGCCATCATCGGCAAATTGGCAGCGCATTTTCCGTGGAAAAAGAAAAACCATGCGCGGCAAGACGCCATCGTCATGCTGTCGGCCATGGTGGGCGCCGTGGCGCTGGCGCGCGCTGTCGATGATGAAGCGTTTTCGGATGACATCCTGAAAGCAGTGAGCACAGCTTTTACCGCGTAGGTCGGATTAGCGGCGCAGCCGCGTAATCCGACAACATTGTTGACGCATGTGGTGATGTCGGATTACGCTCCGCTAATCCGACCTACGCGCGAGCAACTGTACGGCTTGTCCGACCCTGCCTGCGACCGTGCCTGACACATTGACATAGGCGATCCCTCTGCGCGCCAGTTCGGCCTCGTACCACGCATGCTGGCGCGCGCGGAAATCCTCGTCGCGGCGGGTGCCGTCCTGGATGAAGGGGAAATCGGGCGCGCACAGCACGATCAGGTCGTAGCGGTGTTCGGCCAGCTGCGCCAGTTCCTGCTCGGCCCTGCCGAACATCTCGACACAGTAAAAATACGTGGTCATGGGCGAGGTATCGCAAAACAGCCAGCGCCGCGCAGCCAGGAGCGCCTGCGCTTCGCGGCGCAGCTGTTCCCGGCCGATCTTCAGCAAATCCTCATAGGCCAGCACGCCATCCTGGCTTTCCCATAGCTCTCGGCCGTATTCGGCCACCCAGGCCGTCTCGAAATGCGCCGCCAGCGCTTGCGTCAAAGTCGTCTTGCCGCTCGATTCGCCCCCGAGCACGCACACGCGCGTGACAAAATCGGCGCGCACGATGGGCGACAGGAAGGCGCCGTGCGCATGCGGGTCTTGCCGCACGAGGGTGCCGGACACAGGCACCAGGCTTCTGGCCTGGTCCACGCTCACGTGCGCCACCGGCCCGCTTGCATAATGCCGTTCCAGCACCTGCGCAAAGCCGGGACCATACTCTTCGCTGGTGAAGACGGCATCGACGGGCAAGTCCAGCACCGTCCAGCACAGCCAACCCATGAAGTGGCGATGTTCGTCGCCATCGGCGTCGTTGTGCGGCAGCGCGCGCGCTGGCACGCCGCGCGCCGCGCACAGGGCGGCCAGCCGCGCATCGTCGAGCACCACGATGCGCGCCTGCGGAAACCGCGCGCGCAGCCACCTTTCCCGGCGCACCGGTTCCAGGCCGGGAAATTCCGGCTTGGTATAGCTGACCACCAGCAGTTCCTCGCACCCGTCCATGGCGCGTTGTATCAACAGTTCATGGCCCAGGTGCAGCGGACAGAATTTGCCGACCACGAGGCCGCGTTTATGGAGGTTCATGCTGCCGCTTCCCGCAAATCCGAGGTGTATTGAATGATCTTGTCTTCCGCCAGCAAGGTCTCAACCGCGATGGCGCCGAAAAAGGGCGCGAGCAAGGCGCGCGCCCGGTCCGCCTGCGGCATGGCGCCCGGCGCCAGGCGCAGCGCGACGGCGCCGTCGCCATGCTGGTGCACGCCGAACAGGGCGATGGCCAGCGGCTTCAAGGCATGCGTGATGTCGATATTATTGATCCACTCGCCATTGATGGTCCTGTAGCGCAGGGGGCTGCGTCCCGCCAGGCCCACCAGCACGGGGCCGTCGGGGCCATGCGCCAGCGAGGCGTAGTCGCCCGTCCGGTAGCGCACGAGCGGCAGGCAAAAGTTAAAACCGCCCGTCACCGTGATCTCGCCCCGCACGCCATCGGGCACGGGACGGCCGTCCGTGTCGAGGATTTCCACGTACAGCCGGTGCTGCAGCAGCACGTGGCCGCCTGCCCGCTCGTCGTACACGGCCACGGGCCCCACTTCGTTGAGCGAATAGATGTCGAGCACGGGGCAGCCGAACGCCGCTTCCAGGCGCGCGCGCATGCCGGGCAACAGCATCATCGAGACGGACAGCAGCGCGGCCGGCTTGTGCGTCATGGACAAGGTCAGCAGCTCGGCAAACGAGATGGGGTCGCCAGCGATCAGCTCGGGCGCCATGGCATCGAGGTAGCGCGCGCGGTCGTCCGGGTCGCGCCAGTCGTCCACGTGCAGGTTGATCTTCGCCAGGCCCGATTCGTTCATCGTCGGCGTGACGGAGACATAGGTGAAGCAGCGGCGCTGGTGCCCCAGCAGCATCACGCCCACCTGGCCCGCGCCATGGCGCAGGGTGACGCCGAAGCAGCGCAGCGCGCGCTTGTGGAAGGCCAGGTAGCGCCCCGCCACCAGCGGATGCGAGGCGATCAGCAGCGGGTGGCCCGTGGTGCCCGTCGTCTGGAAATTGATCATGCGCGCCAGGTCCGCATCGTCGGGCACGAAGGCGGCGATGTCGTGCGCCAGCTCGGCGCGGCTGACGGGCGCCACGTCCGCAAGGCGCGCGGGGGGTGAGCCGCAGGCGCGGTAATGCGGCACCGTGGCATAGGTCATCCTGAGGAACTCCGCCAGCCAGGACGGCGGCGCGGCGGCGCTCCAGCCGATCGCGGCCTGCATGACTTCCTGCTCGTAGGCGCGCAGCGCTTCGACCTCCGCGGCCAGCAGCTTGTTGCCGCTGCGGTTGCGGTACCGGGGTGCGCAAGGGTGGCCGCGCAGTTTGTCCAGCATGCGCGCGCCCGCCGGCGTCAGGGTGGGACAATAGTCGCGGTCCGATTCCCAGGCGCCGCCCGGCAGGTTGACGTCAGGTTTGCCAGCGAGCGTCATTCGCGCGACCACTTGTCGGCCGATTCCTCGGCCGCCTTCTTCGCCAGCGCCTCGCGGATCTCGCGCGAACGCTGCTCGGCCAGCCGGCTCGCTTCGAGCAGGCGGCGGCGCTCCGTGCCGCTGATGGCGGACAATCTGTCCGTCGCCTGCGCCACGCTTTCATCGCGGGGCCTGAAACCCAGGCGCGCCAGCACGATGCGCGCCAGTTCCTCGCGCCGCTCCGGGTCTTGCGTGAACTGGTGGGCCGGCGTATTGGCGGCCAGTTCGCGCGCCGCCTCGCCCAGCACCTGCAGCAGGTCATGCTGCGGCAACCGCTGTGCGATGAACCACTCGTCGGCCAGCAGCCAGCACAGGATCATGGCCAGCGCCAGCCGGTTGCGGTCGGCCTTGACCTGCGCGCCGACAAAACCCTGCAGGGACGCGGCCGGCGCGCGCGCGCCATGCAGCAGCACAATGTCATTGACCAGCGCGGCCACCGCCACGGCCTGCGCATTGGCGACACCGGCGATACGGGGCTCGGCGAGGAATTCGGCGGGCGTGTCGGCCAGGCGGTGGGTTAATATTTCGAGGTGGGGACCGGGAGTATGCATGTCATTGTTGTATATAGTGGCGCCGGCTGAACGCCCGCGCAAAGTCCAGCAAGTCCTCGTAGCGCTCGACGGCGTGGATATCCCAGCCCTGCTCGCGGCGCGCGCGTTTTAAATCGTCATAGGTCTGCTGCAGCCACTTGTGGCTCGCCGCGCCATCCCAGTCGCGCGCCAGGTTCAGGGCCATGGTGCCGCCCGCGCCGCCCTGGGCCAGCGCTCTCGCCGAGATATCCCAGCCGCTGTTGCCCAGTTCATCCTTGTCGAACATGGTGGTGATGCCATCGTCGGAAATCATCAGGATGTGCGCGGGCCGTTCGCGCTTGCCCGCATAGGACTTGCGCAGACAGTGGATGGGAAAACAGGTGCCGCCGCCAAAGAACTCCGTCAGCACGCCCAGGATCAGGTCCTCATCGCGCACGAAGCCGGGCGTCTGCATCACCTCGTTCTTGCCGCTCCACAGGGTCACCTGCACTTTCGCGCCGGCGCGCAGGGCGGACAAGGCGATGACGGCGCCGGCCAGTGTCAAAAACGAGGTGTGCGCCTGCGGGTTCGGCATGGAGCCGGAACTGTCCACGTACATGTCCAGGTCGACGGGCACGGCATCGATGGCGCGCGCCGGTTCGCGGCCGTACACGCGGCGCATGGTGGTCACGCCGGGCACGGGGCGCGGCGACTGCATCACGGACTGCAGCCAATCGATTTCCTCGAGCGGATCGCCGATTTCCCACGCTTCCAGCCCTTCCATCTGCGGCTCCTGCGACTCGGGTACGGGACGGCTGGGGAACGCCACCAGATGCGGCAAGGCCCGCTCGCGGTAGTAGCGGATGGCGATTTCATGGTCGCTCAGGTCGATGCCCGAGGCCTTCAGAATGTCGCCCAGCTCGAACGGTTCGCGCAGCTGCCCGCCGCCCTGCTTGGCCGGCGCCTCGCCTTGCGGCTCCTCGCCATCGAGGCCGGAGATGCGCTTGTCGTGCACCGGGTGGATGGCGCCGCCCTCCTCGTCATCCTCGATCTGCTGCGCGCCATACGTCTGGCAGCCCCGGGCCGCGTCGCGCGTGTCCTGCAGATAGCGGCTCGGGCTCAAGGCATCCGTATCGTCGACCAGATAGGGCAGCAGCAAGGTGGCGAAGCGGCCCGCCGCCAGCATCCAGTCGTTCGCATACACGCGGATCAGGCGCGCTCCCAGCCAGGCGTCCGTGTCCAGGCGTTCGTCCGCCTCGTTCTCAGCCCCTGCTCCGCCCAGCTCTCCCTTTTCCAGCTGCCACAGGTTTTCATAGATGCGCATGTACAAGGTCCACACGCCGCCGCTTTTGGCCTCAGCTTGCGCCGTGCGCCCCTGCTGCAGCTTGCGGTAGATGTCGGCCATGCGCAGATTCGCCTGGCGCTGCAGACGGTCGTTGATGAACAGGTCCGTGTACAGATTGGCCACCATGGGCGCGTGCTGCTCCAGGGTGGGCAAGGCGCGGCGCATGCGCGCCAGCAGGCGGAACTGGTCGCCGGCGCTGCCCGGCGCGAGGATATGGTGGCCGATTTCATGGGCGAGGATTTCCAGCGCATAGCCATCCAGCCCCAGTTCCGTCACGAGCGACAAGTCCACCACCACGCTCTGGTCCAGCAGACGGATCATGGCGAAGCTGCCGGACAAGCCCTGCTTGCTGGCCTCGACGCGGCTGGCGCACAGGCTGGGGTCGCGCAGGCGCGTAAATTTGCTCCATACGGCCAGGGCCTCGGGCCAGGCGGCGCGCCAGGCGTCGATCAGGGCCGTGTCGGTGATCTTGTTCATGCGAGCGGCAGCAGGCGGATCGCGTGTGTCCACGGCGACGTGACGGCGACCGTATGCGCATTGACGGCGATGGCGATGTCGCCGGCCGGCACATCGAGCTCGATGCGGCGCGCGCCGATCTGCAGGATCGCCCCATCAAGACGCACGGCCGATGGCGTGCCCGTTTGCGCCTGCTCGAACTCCTGCGCCGTGGCGCTGTGCAGCACGGCGCCATAGGCGTCGGCCACCAGCAGGTAATGGCGCTCGGCGCTGCGCACGACAAAACCGTCCGCAGAAGCGCGCACTTGCGGCGGCGTGCCGAAAGCGCCACCGAGGCCTGTGAAGCTACCGAACTCGCGGCCCTCCGCATTGCCGCGCCATGGATTCGCCATTAACTGCGCATGCACCTGCGGCCACTGCGCACCGGGCTCGCCAAAGGCGGCCAGCGCCAAGGCGGGCGGCAAGGTATCGGCGGCGGCCAGCGCGCCCTGGCGGAAATGCGCGACGCCGGCGCGCCACGCCAGCACCTGGCCCACTGCGCGCAGCTGCGCCAGCGTGGCGATCTGCGGCGCCAGGGCGGCCAGCTCGCGCTGCCACTGCGCGGGACGCGCCCCCGCCACGCCGCCCAGATGGATAGCGGCGTTGCTGAGCATGCCCAACACGTCGACCGGCGCCATCGCCAGCAGCGGCGCAAACTGCGGCGCCAGCTCGCGCCAGACGGTATTCAAGAACGGGTTTTTCGCCGCCGGCCCCGCCAGGCCGTGGCCCACCAGCGCCAAAGCCATGTCGTAGGCGGCCAGGGTCACGCCGCCCACGCGCTCGGGCGCGGCGGCGGCCACGGCGACTATCAGCGGATCGACGCCGTCGTGCAAGAAGGCGCCAAAGGCGGCCATGTCGAGCGAGGGAAAGCGCCGGCGCGCTTCCGCCGCGCGCGCATTGAACTGGGCGCGACCGCTGGCGAGTAGCGAGGCAAAGTCAGGAGAGATCATCGCGGCCCGTCAGTCGCTGTGCGAAAAGTGCAGCAGATAGCGTTCATTCCCCAGTTCGAACGCGATCTCGTCCCAGTGGATCGCGTACCAGAAACCGGCGGGCGGCGTCATCGTCACGACATACCTGGAAAAACCGCCCAGCGTCTCGTCGAGCGATTCGAGGAAAGCGGCCACCAGCTGCGCGCGGAAGCGTGCCGGCGGCGCCGCCTGCATGTGCCGCGACGAGAAAAACCAGCGCTGGCACACTTGTTCCAGCTGCGCGCGTCCGCACGGCGCCGCCTTGATGTGCCACAAGGCGGCCGGCAAGTCGCGTGCGGGCTCGATGACGTGCAAGGCATGGTCTTCCACGCGCAAGCCCAGCGCCGTGGCAAGGTCCGGCGCGTCGGGCAGGCGTGATAATTCGTAGCTCGCGCACAGGTCGCTCGCTTCGCCATTGAGCATGGCCAGCGCTTCCAGGAAGCCTTGACAGTGCGGCACGCTCATTGCGAACGCAGCCAGCTGCGATAGTTGGTGTAGCGCTGATGCAGGTATTTCAATTTCAGCAGGTCGTCGTACAGGGGACCATACAGCTTGCGCCCCTTCGTGCGTTCGCCGATCAGCTTTTCGATGCGGTTCAGGCGCGCCAGGGTCTCGCGCTCGCTGACGCCGTCGAGGCCCAGGTCGAATTCGGCCGACAGCACGCCTACCGGATCGTCGCGGTCCAGGTCCAGGCGGTTGAATTCATCGTTGGACAGGTCGAACAGGCGGCGCAGCCAGCCCAGCCTGTCGCTGCGGTAGGCGGCGTTTTCCGGCAGCGCGAAAAACGGCGCGTCCGGGTCCGGCTGCAGCTTGTTATGCAGGACGAAGGGCAGCACCTGGCGCAAGTCTTCCAGCTCCACCTCGCCATTGCCGCGAAAATATGCCATGGCCTTGGCGTAGATCAGGAGCGCCATCAGGGTGCGCACGGAGATGCCGTTCAGGGTCTGGCAACCGAGATCCTTCAGGCGGTCGCGCCCATTGTCGGCCGCCTGCGCGGCACCCCGGTCGGCGCCGGCCAAACGGGCCGTATCCTTGGTCATGTATTCGAACTGGCCGCCGGCCGTCTCGAACAGCTCGAACTGGCTGGCAAAAAATTCCAGGCGGCGGCGCACGGCGTCGGGTATGCCCACCTGGCGGATCGCTTCACCGATCTGATCGACCTCCCCTTCCGTGAAGATGATATCGGGCGGCACCAGCTCTTCGGGACGCACGTTTTCTTCCACGCGCAGCAGCAGCTCGTTCAGGAAGCGGGGATTGAAGGCCAGCGCCTGCACCGTCACGTCGACCCGGTCGCGCAGCGCCTCGATCACCTGATACGTGCCGCCGCCCTGGTCATCGTTGGCCGTCAGATACCAGGCCGCTTCCGGGCATTCGTAGATATGGTTCAGCACTTCCGCGTAATTGTCGCCCATCACGGTGAGCAGCGCGCTTTGCGTGCGCGTGGGGATGCGGTTGTATTCATCGACGATTTTCACGCGCATGCCCAGCCAGGCGCGCCAGGCGATGCGGATATCGTCCATGCTTTGCGCGTTGACCAGGTCCGCCGGCAAGGGATTACCCAGCAAGTCGGCCACCGTCATCTGCGGGTGGCCATGCTGCATGGCGCGTTTCACCTCCTTGACAGTGGAGCCGGCCAGCACGCCCATCAGCAGCGCGCTGGCCGTCTTGCCCCGTCCCGGCCCGCCCACAAACAGGCATTTGCGGCGCGTGGCGAACGTCAGCAGGGGCAGCAAAATAAAGCTGGAATAGCTTTGCGCCGACGGCAAATTCAGCGTACGGCGGCTGTCGCCCACGGAATACGTCTGCGACGGACCGTCGTTGTACTCGATGTCGTAATGGGGGCTGATGATGGCGTGGTTGACGATCCAGAAATACGCCTGGCGCAGCTTTTCATCGAAAGGCCGCGCTTGCGCCTCGCCTTCGGCGCCCAGCGCGATGGGTCCCTGGTACAAATCCGCCACGTCGAACTGCCGCGCGGCGGGCGCGGCCTTGGGCTTGGTGGGGGCTTGGGACAGGCGCTGGAACAAATTAAAGGCTGACATAGAAATCATCAAAAAGGCATCGAATCAACCCTAAAGCCAAGGACCGGGGTCGGACCCTCAGGGTCCGACCCCAGCATTTCGCTGGGGTTACGGAAATGAAATTATTGCATATCAAGTGCCTTCGGCCTTGTTCAAATCGACAACGGTTTCATCCAGCTTGTGCCAGCGCCACCAGCCCAGCGCCACGCAGGCCAGCAGCAAGGCCAGCAAGCCCGCCACTTCATGGCGGATTTCATACAGCGAGGCGCCCATCTGGTTGAGCGCGACAAAGCCCTGGATGCCGGCCGTGGACGGCAACAGCCAGCGCAGCCATTGCAGCACGACGGGCATGGACGAGACGGGCCAGGTCAGGCCCGCGAGGAAGAGCACCGGCATCGAGGTGGCGATCATCAGCTGCGTGCCCCGTTCGCGCGTGCGGAACAGCATGCCCAGCAGCATGCCGAACGCCGCTTCCGCCAGCGAGAACAGCACCAGCAGCAAGAGCATGCCGCCGAAGTTGCCGCCACGGGGGTAATCCTGGAACCAGAAGACGAAGCCGAAGAAATAGCAGCAGTTGAGGAAGGCCACGCAGGCAAATGCCAGCAGCATGCCCGCATAGCCGCCCGCCGTGCGCCGGCCTGCCACGGGGAAAGTCTTGCGCTGGTACCAAGTGCCGAACAGCATGGTCATGCCGATCAGCAAGGTCTGCTGCACGATCAGTGTCGCCACGCCCGGCACGACATAGGCGCCATAGCCTTCCTTGACGTTAAACAGGGGCACGGCGTCAAAGGCGATGGGCGAGCGTTGCTGGTTGGCCTGCACGGTCGATGGCGTGCCGGCACCCAGGCGCTTGAGCTCGATGCCCGCCGACACCGTGCCCACCACTTCCGCCAGGCCGTTCAAGGCCACCTTGTTGAGCATCAAATACAAGCCATTGCCCGCCACCTGGGCGTGGGCGGCGCGGCCGGCCAGCACGTCCGTCTGCAAACCGTCGGGAAGGATCAGCACGCCCATGACCTGGTCGCGCCACAGCAAATCCTGCGCGACGGTCAAGTCCGGCGTGACGGCGATCACATCCAGCGACGGATGGGCCATGGCAAAGCGCGTGAGCTGGCGCGACATGGCGCTGCGGTCCTGGTCGACGACGGCCACGGGCACGCGCTGGACGATTTCCGTCGAATACGGCAACGGATAGAAAAACGAGTAAATGATGCCGCCGATGAACAGCAAGGTCAGCGCACCCTTGTCCGTCAGCATGGCGCGCCAGGTGGCGAGGAAAGCGGTCCACATCATGTGCGCCCCCATGCCGCCGGCGCATGCGCGCGGCGCGCCAGCAGGAATACGCCCACGGCGCCGCAGCCGAGGGCAAAGCCGGCCAAGATCAGCATTTCCTGCACGCCATAGCGCCACGGCGCGCCGGCCAGCCAGTATTTCGTTTGCAATTGCAGATAATGCGTGAGCGGCAAGGCTTCCGCCCAGGCGCGCGCGGGTGCCGGCATGGCCATCAGGGGAAAGGCCTGGCCCGCGAACGCGAAGGCCGGTGCGGTAATAAATGCCGCGCCCGACAGGGCAAGGCGCAATGACAGGGTGGCGCCGATCAGCAAGGTGGCCAGGCCGCAATACGCGAGCACCAGCAGCAGCATGCTCAGCAGCAAGGCCGGCAGGCTACCCGCCACGGCCCAGCCACGCGCCAGGCTGAAGAACAGCAGATACAGCAGCGCCAGCGCGCAGTAGGCGATCACGGGAAACAGCAGCTTGGCGCCGACGGCACGCAGCCAGCTGCCGTTGGCCGAGGCCAGCCATTGCGGTACCGTACCGTCACGCAACTCGCGTCCGATGGACGTGACGACGGCAACGACGATGAAAATCTGCAGCATGGCCGGCATCAGGGCCAGGGTCAGAAACGCTTCATAGCTGATGTTTTCATTGTACAAACTGTTCAGGGTCGTGCGTATCGGTTCGAACTGGGCCGCCGCCTGCACGCCCGACATGCCCTTCTTCACGCGCGCCGTCATCTCGATACCGGCCGACAAGGTCGTGCTGACCGTGCGCACGTCGCGCAGCAAGGCGCCCGCGTGCGAGGAAAACTGCGCGTTGTACAGCCATTGCACGGTGGCCTGGCGGCCGCCCAGCAGTTTTTGTTCGAAATCGTTCGGGATCAGCAGGTAGCCGAATGCCGTGCGCTCGCGCAAGCGATGCAGGGCTTCGTCGCTGGACGCCACTTTCGCCGCCACGGCAATGCCGGGCGAAGCGTCGAGCCAGCGCGTGAGCTGGCGCGACAAGGTCGAGTTGTCGTTATCGATGACGACGATGGGCAAGTCGCGCGCGATGCCGGCGGAAAACACCAGCCACAGCATGCCGCACAGCACGACCGGAATCCAGCTGAGCATGCCGAAGTCCCAGAAGTCGCCGCGCAACCGCGCCCACTCGCGCGCCAGCGCAGAAACCAGCCCCTTATCCGCTTCGTTCATCGCGTATCAGAGCGGTGGAAACACGACCGACATGCCCGGACGCAAGCCCTCGACCTTGATGGCGGGGCGCAGCCGGATTTCAAACGTGCGCAAGTCCGTGCCGCCCGGGCGGGCCGCGCGCCACGTGGCGAAATCGGGCAGCACGGCCACGGAACTGACCTTGAAGCTCACTTGCTGCTTCAGGGCCGGCACATTGGCCGTATGCGTGCTGCCCATGGAAAACGCGGCCATTTCATCTTCGCGCACCTGCAGCACGGCCCAGGCGTCATCGAGGTTCACCAAGGTAATGACGGGAAAGCCTTGCGGCGCCAGTTCGCCCGGTTGTATCTGGATCTTGCTGACCTGGCCCGCCACGGGCGCGGCGATCTTCGTCTCCGCCAGGGCGATCTGCGCTTCCGTCAGCACGGCGCCCACCTGGCGCGCCTGGGCGGCGGCAGCCGTCTTGTCTTCCGTACGGGCGCCCTTTTGCGCCATGTCATATTGCGCGCGGGCCGCTTGCGCCAGCTGGTCGGCGGCGCGCCATTGCGCTTGCGCCTCGTCGCGTTTCTGCTGCGCGATCACGCCTTGCTCGTACATATTGTTGACGCGGGTGTACGTGGTCTTGGCGATGGTGGCGCCCGTTTGCGCCCGTTCCCAGTTGGCTTTGGCGGCGGCAATTTCTTCGGGACGCGCACCCGCTTGCGCCTTTTGCGCCACGGCATCGGCTGCCTGCGTGGCGGCCGTCGCTTGCGCGACCTTCGCATCCACTTCCGGACTCGTCAGCTGGAACAGCAGCTCGCCTTTCGGCACCGTCTGGCCCAGCTTGACGTACAGCTCGCCCACCCTGCCCGGCACTTTCGACGAAACATTGACTTCCTGCGCATCCATCTGTCCCTGCAAGGGCAGGCGCTGCGGCTGGAAAGCCTGGTACAAGCCCCAGCCCACGAAGCCCAGGACGATGATGGCGGCGACTATGGCCAATGGTTTTTTGGAAGTGCTCATTATTATTTGTCCACAGGTAATTGGATATCGGCCGCGGCGGCCAGGCTGCCCAGGCGCTGCGTCTCGCCTGTCGCTTCCAGCAATTGCGCCAGCCCCATCACATAGTTATAGGCCGTCTGCGCGCGCTGGGTCTCGACCTTGGCCAGGTTCAGGCGCGCGTCGACCACTTCCAGCGACGTCACTTGTCCTTGCTGGAAGGCGACCGTTTGCAAACGGATATTTTCGCGCGCCAGCTCCACCGACGACGCCGTGGACAGGTACTGGATGCGGGCGTTTTCCAGCGCGCGCCAATTCTTTTCGATCAGGGTGGGAATGTCGCGCTCGGCCTGGCGCGCCACCACTTCCACGCGCTCCTGGTCGAGCTTGGCGGCAGCGATCATCTTGCCCGTGTTGATGCGGTGCACGAGCGGCACGGCCACGACGAGGCCGATGGCCCAGTTCGAACGCACGAGTTTTTCGTTACCGCGATTCAGGTTGTAATTACCGATGGCAAACACGGTGGGCGCGTACTCCTTGCCGTGCAGCTTCAAGGCTTGCTCGGCCTGCACGCGCTTGCTGTCGATCTTTTTCCAGTTCGCATTTTCACGCATGCCCGTGCTGATGAACGATTGCAAGGTCCCCACCGGCAAGCTGTTGACGAACAGGGGCGTGCTGGGCCGCACTTGCGTATTGACGGCGAGCAAACGATCGAGCGCCACCTGGGCGATTTCCTCGTCGCTGCGCGCCTGCGCCTCGTCGCTGCGGGCGCTGTCCAGGGCCACGTCGGCACGCAGGCGTTCCGCGCGCGAAATCAGGCCGCCCTTTTCCAGCCTGGCCGCGTCGCGCTGATGTTCCGTCACGCCGGCCGTCACTTCGGCCCGCACGGCCACCACCCGCTTGGCCAGCAGCAACTGGAAATAGCGCTGCGCCACCAGGGTCGCCAGCTGTTCTTCCGCTTCCGCGCGTTCCGCCTGCGCGGCCAGGGTCAGGCTCGAAGCGAGGCCCTTGACGGCGTCCAGGCGCCCGCCCGTGTAGATGGGCCACATGCCCAGCAAGCCGAACGAGGTCAGGTCCGTCACCACTTCGCGGCTCAGGGAATTGGGAATCTGTGGCTTGGGCAAGCCGGGAATCGATGGCAGCACGGACTCGATGCCGCCCACCACGCCGGCCAAGCCGCTCGTATCGATGTTCAAGTCCGTCGACAGACGGCCGCGAAACGCCGTCAGGTCCACGGAAGGACCGTCGATATTCGACAGCGCCTCCGCCTTGAGGGTTTTCGCGCGCACGTCGAGCGCGGCGCCCTGCACAGTGCCCGAAGCGGCGGCTGCCTGCTGCAGCGCTTCGCTGAATGTCAGAGGTTCCGCCAGGGCCGGCATGGCCGCGCCCAGCGCGCCCGCCAGCAATAATGATAAATGTCCTTGCAATCTGCCCATGTAGCGTCCAGTCAATGAATGAGGGGAAAGCACGGGGTTGCCATGTTTATACTTTCACAATAGCAATTATATCGATGGATGTCCATTTCAGCCTGCACTATTGGTTACGCAAGCTGACAGACAAAAACGGGCACCTCTTGCGGGGCGCCCGTTTTGCTCAGACTAAGCTTCTAGCGGCTTACTTCTTCGCCTTCTTGCCGCCCTTTTCCTTTTCCTTTTCAAACACGGCAAAGAACTCGGACGCCATGCTGCGGATGGCGCGGCCGATATTGGCGTAGTCGTATTCGTTCAGGTTGGCCAGCGAGACGCGGCCCGACGGATGCGTGGTGCCGAAGCCGCGGCCCGGCAGCAGGATGACGCCCGTTTCCTCGGCCAGGCGGAACAGCGCTTCGTTCGGTTTCAGTTTTTTCAGCAGCCACTGCGAAAACTCCACGCCATGCATCTGCGCGGCCAGCGATTCCATGTCCAGCAAGTGGTAGTAGCGCACGGAATTGGCGTCGTGCACCATCGGCAAGCCCAGTTCGCGGTACAGCGCTTCCTTGCGGCGCAGCACGATGCGCTTCATCGACTGCTTGTACTTTTGCTCTTCATCCATCAGCGAGAACAAGGAGAACAAGGTCATCTGCGCCTGCACGGGCGTGGACAGGCCGGCCGTGTGGTTCAGCGCCACGGTGCGGCTGTCGGCCACCAGGCGGTCGATGAATTTCAGCTGGCGCGGCTCCGTCGTGATGGAGTGATAACGCGCATCGAGCTGCTTCTTGATGGTTTCCGGCAACTTGGCAATCTTGTCGTCGAGCACATTGTTTTCATGCGTGGCCACCACGCCCATGCGCCAGCCCGTCGCGCCGAAGTATTTCGAGAACGAATACACGAGGATGGTGTTGAACGGGCAGATGGCGAACAGCGAGACGAAATTGTCGGCGAACGTGCCGTACACGTCATCGGTCAAAATGATCAGGTCCGGGCGCTTCTTGATGATCTTGGCGATGTATTCCAGGGTCTCGTCGTCGATCTTGACGGATGGCGGATTGCTGGGGTTGACGAGGAAGAAAGCCTTCACTTTCGGGTCCAGCAGCTTGTCCAGCTCCTTCTTGGTGAATTGCCAGTTGTTCGATTGCGGCGCATCGATGTGCACGGTGTTCAGCTTGTAATCGTTCAGCTGAGGAATCTCGATGTAGGGCGTGAAGATCGGCATGCCCAGGGCGATCGTGTCGCCTTCCTGGATGATGTGGTTCGATTTCAGGCTGGCGAACAGATACGTCATGGCCGCCGTGCCGCCTTCGACCGCGTACATGTCGAAATTGCCGACAAACGGATGGTCGCCGATCATTTCGCGGTGGATATACTGGCCGACGATTTTCTCGGACAGGCGCAGCATGCGGTCCGGCACGGGATAGTTGCAGCCGAGGATGGCTTCGCACATCTCATAGATGAAGTCGCCCGCGCTCAGGCCCAGCTGGTCGCGCACATACGACACGGCCGCCTCGATGAAATGCGCGCCCGGATTGCCTTCGTGCTTGCGCACGAAGATTTCAAAGCGCGCCTCGATGCCCTCGCGCGTGGGAAAGCCGCCCACGTCGTCCATGTACACATACGAGCGCTCCGCTTCCGTCATGGCGAACTGGCCGAACTGGAAGAAACCGTGGCGCGGCGTGGTGGCCAGGAAATTCGGGTTGCCGCGGCCCGCATTGAGCATCAGGCGGTTGCTTTGCTTGGCCGTCTGGATCAGCGCATCCTTCAATTCGAATGGGCTCAACAGGGCGAGTTTGCTTGGGTTACTGAAATCCATTTTTGCTACTCCTTATCAGACTGATAATTTTGAGGGTTCTTGCAAAGGTGCTTGCACATACATGCAGACTCAGACGAAGGCCACAATCAGCGGCCCCAGCAAGGTCAAGAAAACGTTGGCCAAGGCATATGTGATGGCAAACGGTACGGTGGGAATCGAGTTTTGTGCTGCGTTCAGCACTTCGCCGAATGCGGGATTGGCGCTGCGCGAGCCGGACAAGGCGCCCGCGAACACGGCCACGTTGTCATAGCGCAAGATGTAACGGCCGATCAGCATGGTCAGTATCATCGGCAGGATGGTCACCACGACGCCCACGCCAAACAGCGTCAGGCCGTGTTCGCGCACGGTTTGCACGGCTTGCAGGCCCGATGTGAGGCCGACGACGGCAACGAAGCCGGCCAGGCCCAGATCCTTGAGGATTTGCACGGCGCCGCTGGGCATGTAGCCAAACGTCTGGCGCTTGGCGCGGAACCAGCCGAACACGAGGCCCGACAGCAGCACGCCGCCGCCGCTGCCCAGTGTCAGCGGAATCGAACCGATGCGCGCCACCAGCAAGCCCACGAGCAGGCCGACGACGAGGCCGGCGCCCATGTAGACGAAGTCCGTCTTGGCGCTCGGCACGATCATGTAGCCCACTTCGGCCGCCACGCGCTTGACGTCCTGCTCGGCGCCATAGATGGTCACCACGTCGCCCGTCTGCACCACGGTTTCCGGCTGCATGGGCAGGATCTTGCCCATGCGGCTCAGCTGCACGACAAAGATGCCATGGCGCACGCCCGGCGCCGTCGCGCTGCGGATTTCGCCCACCGTCTTGTTGTGGTAAGCCTTGTTGGTCAGCACCATGTCGCGGCGCTGCATCACCAGTTCCATGCCTTCGACGGCCAGCAATTCCTTGCCCAGCTGGGAAGACACGCTGAGCATGGCTTCACGGCGGCCCACCAGCAGCACGATATCGTCGGCGGCCAGCACCAAGTCAGGGCTGACGTCGATGATCTGGCCATTGCGTTTCACGCGCTCGATGGTGATGGCCGTGTTCGGATGAGCGCTTTCGATCTCTTCCACGGTGCGGCCGGCACCGGGACCCACGTCGTAGATGCGGCCGATCAGGTCGGGCGCGGCCGGCGTCTGGCCAGGTCCCAGCACCTGCACGCCCGCCTGCAGCGCCGTTTCCGCCTTGATCGCATCTTCGCGGATGGTGCGACCCATGAGTTTCGGCAAGATATTGACGCAGACGATGATGGCGCCAAACGAGCCGAACACATAGGTGACGGCATAGCCGACGGCCACGTTGCCCTGCAGGCGCGCCACCTCGTCGGCCGCCAGGCCCAGCTTGGTGATCGCATCGCCCGCCGTGCCGATGATGGCCGACTGCGTCAAGCCGCCCGCCGCCACGCCGGCCGCCAGGCCCTTGTCCAGGCCGAACACCTTGGCCATGATGACCACCGTCAGCAGCGCCGTCACGGCCAGCACGACGGCCAGGATGATTTCGCGCACGGACTGGCGTCCCAGCGAATTGAAGAATTGCGGTCCGCTTTCATAGCCGACCGCGTAAATGAACAGGGCAAACAATACCGACTTGACGCCGGGATCGATGGCCACGCCGACCTGGCTGACGAGGACCGCCACCAGCAGTGAACCGGCGACCCCGCCCAGCTGAAACGAGCCGAACTTGATCTTGCCGATGTAGTAGCCCACTGCCAGGGAGAGAAACAAGGCAATTTCGGGCGACTTCTTGAATAACTCATGCAACCATTCCATGCGGACCGCCTTTCGTGTTGAAGGAATTCTTTACTGCCTGTGCTCTTGCAAGCTGCTCATGCGTGGACCGAGCCCGCCAGGGCCACGATGAGCGGCCCCAGCAAGGGCAGCACCACGTTCGAGATCGCATACGTGATCGTGTAGCCCAGCAAGGGCGTGGAATTGCCGGCCGCGTTCTGCACGGCCGACAAGGCTGGCGTGCTGCACTGCTGGCCGGCGATGGCGCCCAGCAGCACGGGCGCTTCCAGCTTGAGGAAAAAGTGGCCCACCAGCAACGACAGCGAGGCGGGGATGACGGCGATCAGGACGCCCATCAGCGGCAGCGACAGGCCGTACTGGCGCACCAGCTCGATCGCCTGCGGTCCCGACGCCAGGCCGACGCAGGCGATGAAGGTGGCCAGGCCGATATCCTTCATCATGTCGAGCGCGCTGGGGTGGATGCCCGGCATGCCAGGTTTTCGCGCCTGGTACCAGCCGAACACGAGGCCCGTCAGCAAGGCGCCGCCGCCCGTGCCCAGCGAAAACGGAATGCCGCCCAGCCTGGCGCTAAAGCCGCCGATATACACGCCGAGCACGATGCCGATGCTGGCGTAGACGATATTGCTGCGGTCGCCCGTGGGCACGCGCTTGCCGATGGCGGCCAGCGCCGTGTTCAGCTCGCGCCCATCCGTCGTGCCGTACAGGCGCAGCACGTCGTCGCGCTGCAGGGCCAGGTCGGGCAAGGGTGGCATGCTGTGCTCGCCGCGGACGACGGCCGCCACGTGCACGCCGGTGGGCAAGGCCAGCTGGCGCAAGGGCTGGCCCACCAGCGCGGCTTGCTGCAGCACCACTTCGACGGCGGAGACGGCCATGTTCAAGCCCGTCGTGTCGGCAAATTCCTCGCCCAGGATGGCTTCGGCCGCCACCAGCGCGGGACGGTGGCCGATCACCAGCACTTCGTCGTTATTGCGCAGGCGCAATGCCGGTTCCAGCGGCAAGACCTTGCCATGCCGGCGCACGCGCGTGATGCTGGCGCGGCCCGCGAAAATATGCTGCAAGGCATCGAGGCGGCGTCCCGCACCCCGGCTGATGCGGTAGGCGCGGCCCACCATTTCCGGCGTGGCCTGCACCCCATCGCCATCGGTTTGCGCGCCACCCATCTTTTCCCACAATTTATCGGCTTCCTCGCGCAGGTTGACGCGCAACAACAGAGGAAAAATCTGGCTGGTGACGATGACGATGGCGATCAGGCCGAAAATGTACGTGATGGAATACGCGGTGACCACGTTGGCTTGCAGTTCGGCGATGCGGGCGGCCGGCAGCGCCAGCTTCGAGATCGCATCCGTGGCCGTGCCGACGACGGCCGATTCCGTCGCCGCGCCCGCCATCATGCCGGCGGCCGTGCCCTGGTCCAGGCCCAGGAACCGCGTGGCCAGCAGCACCAGCGCCAGCACCACCACCACTTCGATCAGGCACAGCAGACCCAGGCGCAAGCCCTTGGCATTCAGGTTGGCAAAGAACTGGGGACCGCCCGCATAGCCGAGGGCAAAGATGAACAGCATGAAGAAAACGTTCTTGACGCTGGCGTCCAAGGTAATGCCCAGCTGGCCGATCAGCAGCGCGGCGATCAGGGTGCCGCACACGCCGCCCAGCTGGATCGGGCCGAAGCGTATCTGCCCTACCGCGTAGCCAAGCGCCAGCGCCAGGAACAGGGCCAATTCCGGCACCTGGTGCAATACCGACGTGATCGACTCGAGCATGGGCAAACCTTCGAAAAGATAACGGATGGTTACAAGGGAACAGGACGTTCAGCGGCTGGCGGCAGCTTGCTGTTGAACGGGCGCACGGGTCCCGCACGACAGCCGCCATGGCGGCCTTCGCTGGGAAAGTGTTGCAAAGTGTTGCAAGATGGAATTATGTTCGGCGAAAATTTTATAAGTGTCAACAGGTGTTCTGTTGAACTCGCCTTGCGTTTCATCAAACATCCTGCGCACGATTGGAGCGGTTGTTTGACACTGATCAATAAAACTATTAGTAATGTTTTGGACGATACCAAAGTGCCTTGCGCGCCAGCGGCGTCTCCTCCGGCAAGTCCGGATTGGCCAGCTCCAGCACGTACCGACGGGACAGTTGCAAAGCCTCCGCCAGACGCCCGAAATGGCGCTGGAACAGCTGCGCGAAACTGCCATCGGCCAGCATGGTTTCCAGCCCCGTCTCGATGTGGCGCGCCAGTTCCGGCCGGTGCTTGCCGACAAAAAAGTACAGCGCGGCCGGGTAGCGGATGACCAGGTGGGCATCGAGCGCCAGCGGCAATTGCGCATGGCTGGCCAGCTCGCTTTGGGCTTCGATCACGGAGCGGGGAAAGTAATCGATGCGCCCCGCCGCCAGTTGCTGGAACAGGCCTTCGTAGGTGCTCGAGGTATCGAGGCGCAGGCCATTCGCCTGCAGGATGGCGGAGTCGGGCCAGTCGCGCATCTGGCCGGCCGACAGCCGCGCCAGGGCGGCGATGCTGCGCACGCCCCGCAGCAGCAGCGGCTGGCGGGCGTGGATCAAGGCCACGCGCCAGCCGATCAGGCCGCGGTCGATGGGGATGCGCACCGGCAACAATTGCGTTTCGCGCGCGCGGCTCGTCATGGCCCAGACGACGTCGACGCTGCCCGATGCCATGGCGATTTCCTGCATGGCGCGCGTCTGCACCATGCGCAGTTCGGAGCGGCGCAAGGCATACGCCTGGCCCGAATGGGCCAGCGCCATTTGCAGCAAGGCCGTCACATAACCTTGCTGCGGATCATCGAGCGCCTGGTGGCGCGGATACACGAGCGGCAGCGGCGTGCCGGCGGCGGCGCCCAACGGCCACAGGGCGGCAAGCTTGAGCAGGGGGCGGCGCTGCATGGCCCCTCCTTTCCAGTGCGTTCATCAGCATTCTTATCAGAATGGCAGTATCACGCAGCAGAGCACGATTGTCGACTGGATTATGGAAACTGTGTACAAAACAACAGCAATTCAAGCGGGAGTGGAGGGGTGCGAATTAATCCAGATCAATAAAACCGCAAATAGAAAATAAATCTTGCGTGCTGCTCTGGACGGCATGCGCGCCCCTCGCCTACGCTGTTTTTTTATCTGAAAAACAAGAGGACCACATGCAGACAGCGCGCTTGAATATTATTGGGATGGATCACGAAGGCTGCGCCGACAGATTGACGGGCGCACTTGAGGCGGTCACGGGCGTGGCCACCGTCTGCGTCTCGCTGGCGCGCCACGGCGCCACGGTGCAATTCGATGAACGCCTCGCCACGCAGGAACGCTTGCTGGCCGCCGTCAACGACGCCGGCTTCATGGGCGAAGCGACGGATGAAGAACAGCTGGCCTCGTGCAGCGGCGCCTGCGGCCACTGCCGCCACTGAACGCCTGCCGCCGCCAGCTCCCCGCTCAGCCTTCCCGCGCGCCCCGATCGCGCAAATGCGCCAGCACGCGGCGCGGTCCCAGCGCCTGCAGGTCGAACGGCGGCAATTCGATGGCGTCGAGCGTATTCTTGAACAGCAAACCCAGTTCCGTATCGCCTTCCAGGCTCAGACGGCGGCTGAAGAACAGGGTGTCCGGATCTTCCTGGCGCCGCGCCAGCAGCATCAGATCATGCACGCTGGCGGCGATGCACAGGTCCGGCACGTCGGCATAGCGCTCGGCCACGAACACCGTGCCCTGCCACTCGAAATCGAAGGCGATGCCCGCGTCGAGCAGCCGCAAACGCAGGCTGCGCCCTTCCAGGCTGCGCCGCACGTCGTCGGGCAGTTGCGGCGCCAGCAGGCGGTTCAAGCCTTGCACGAACAGCCAGGAGGCGGGATACGGCGGCAGCTTGGACAGCAATTCGGCCAGCGGTTCGGGCAGCCGGTACGACACGGCGGGCTTGCTCATGGGAGGCTTGGCCGGGACGGGCAATCTTTCCAGTTGATCTTGCATGTTCTTCCTTTCGATGCGTTCAATGGGCGGCGTGCTGTTCCATGCCGGGCTGGCCGTGCCAATAGCCGTCGCAGGCGCCGGCCGGCTGGCAGGCCGCCAGCTGGGCCTGGGCGCCGATGCCGCTGACCTGCCCGCGGCGGGCGCGGTCGAAGATGGCGATGACTTTTTCAGTGTTCATCGCCTGCGGGCTGATGCGCGCCACATCCACGCCCATGTCGCGCATGGCGTCGAGTTCGCGCACCAGGTTGTAGACGAGCGCCGACTGCGTCTGCGTGCCATTGAGCACGAGGAAGGGCACTTCGTCGCGCGTGCGCAGCAGCAGGCCGTCCGGCTCTTCCAGGCAGCTGTAGCCGCAATCGTCCTTCGGCAGGTTGCGGTTGCGCGCCGTGAAGCAGCGCGCGGAAAACGCCAGCGGCATGCGGCCATAGGCAAACACTTCCGTCTCCAGCCCTTCCGGTTTCTGGCGCTGCATCTCGGCCAGCGCCGTCTGCCCCATTTCCAGCGGCATCACCCAGCGCCGCGCACCGAGCCGCGCCAGCAGTTGCAGGCTGGGGCCATTGAACAGGTTCAAATGGGGGCCGGCGACGAAGGGCGCGCCCTTTTCCATGCAATGCACGGCGCCCATGTCGTTGGCCTCGACGCCGTAGCGGCCATTGCCCGTGATGCGGCGCAGGGTCGCCAGTTCCGCGCCCGCCTCGATCAGCGCCTGCGTCGACAGCACCACTTCCTTGCCGGCGGCGGCCAGCATGTCGGCGATATCGAGCCAGTCGGCCAGGCGCAGCTCATGCCGGCGCGAGCAGACGGTTTCGCCCAGATACACGATATCGACGGCGGTGCCGGCGATCTGCTGGTAAAACTCGAAGACGGTGGCGCGCGGCCAGTAGTACAGCAAGGGGCCCAAAGATAGTTTTAGCATGCCTTTTCCAGTATTTTTTTAAGTTACAAAACCGTAGCGAGCGGCTCGCGGCGGGGCCGAGAAGCGCAACCGTGCTCCAGCACGGTGAGCATCGCAGGCCGCGCCCCGGGACGCGCAGTAGGTTTTGCTATTTCCAGGAGCGGTGATAGGCGCCAAGCGTGTGCTGCTGCCCCTCGGCCAGCTTGTCCATGGCAGCCATCCAGCCCGGCTTGACGGCGTAGCGCGCATTGCCTTCGCGGCAGGCGTCGATCGCTTCGCGCCACACGCGCGTCACCTGCGCCACATACGCGGGGCTGCGCTGGCGCCCTTCGATCTTCACGGCGCGCACGCCCATGGCGATCAGCTGCGGCAGCAGCGCCAGCGTATTCAGGCTGGCCGGCTCCTCGATGGCGTAATACTCTTCGTCGTTGACTTCGAAACGCCCCTTGCACAGGGTCGGATAGCTGGCGTTTTCGCCCGGTGCGTAACGGTCGATCAGCACGCCGTTCAGGCGCGACTCGAGGCCGTTCGGCGTTTCCAGCCAGCGCACGGATTTCGCCGGCGAGCACACGCCGTGCGTGTTCGGCGCCTCGCCCGTCGCATACGACGACAGCGCGCAGCGCCCTTCGACCATCACGCACAGGCTGCCGAAGCCGAAGACTTCGATCTCGACTTCCGTCTTGGCGATCAATTGCTCGACCTGCGCCATCGACAGCACGCGCGGCAGCACGGCGCGGGCGATGCCGAAGTGTTCCTGGTAAAAATTGATGGCTTCGTAGTTGGTGGCCGAGCCTTGCACGGACAGGTGCAGGCGCAGCTGCGGGTGATGCTGCGCCGCATACGCCATCAGGCCCGGATCGGCCACGATCATGGCGTCGATGCCGGCCTGCGCAGCGCGGTCGATGGCGCTGCGCCACACGGCCCAGTTGTGCGGCTGCGGATAGGTATTCAGCGCCAGCAGCACCTTGCGTCCATATTGGTGGGCGTAGCGCACGCCCTCGGCGATGGCCTTTTCGTCGAAATTGAGGCCGGCGAAATTGCGCGCATTGGTGGCGTCGCGAAAACCCAGGTAAACGGTGTCGGCGCCATTGTCGACGGCCGCTTTCAAGGCGGGCAGGCTGCCGGCGGGGCAGACCAGTTCCAGCGGTCCGGCCACGCGGGTGGCGGTGGTTGATTCAAGCATCATGGTGTTCTCAGTCCTGTATCGGCTCAGGGTGCAGACTATAGCCCCGCCCATGCCGCCCAGTCCTTGACGCAGGTGAAGGAATGCATGCATGGCTGGCGCGCGTTCCACTTGCTTGACCTGGCTGTAAAATGCCCCACTTTTTCCCTATCCGATTGCCCGCCATGACCCGCAAACCGCTGCTGATTTTCCTGCTTACCCTGTTTCTCACCGCGCTGCAGGTGCAGTGGGCCGGCCCGGCCGATGGCTATGAGACAGGGACCATCTCCGTGCTGTCGCCGGAAGTGCTGGGCGCGTATCCGGGCGTGCTGCTGCTGTTCCTGCTGGCCGTGTTCGCGCGCCGCAAGATGCCGCTGCTGCGCCAGGCCGCCATCTGCACGGGCCTGCTGGCCGTCTACTGGCTGCTGGCGAACTACGTCACCTTCGACGCGCGCGTGGCCAGCTGGAGCACCTACACGCCGCTGGAAATCTGGACGCACGTGCTGCCCGCCTCCGTCGCCAGCATCGCCGCCTGCGGCGCCGCGTTCTTTTGCGCGAGCTGGCTGATCCTGCGCGAAACGCGCTGGAACAAACGCGGCTGACGTGGTTTTTTCACCTGCATCAAGGATTCGTCACGCCACTGCACGCGCCCTTTGACGCCACTATATTTAGTGATTAATCTCCATAAAAACACCGCATGTTGTGTTTATTGGAGGTTTCATGACGACAAATGCAGTTCCATCCACGCGCGGCCAGGTCGACGTCGCCGCGTCCATCAATGAGTACCTGGAGCGGCGCGACTGGCGCGTGAACGCCAACGCCAACCAGGGTTACTCGCTGGGCGGCCTGATACTCAATGTGTCGGGCAAGGTCATCGCCAACTACTGGCTGGACCAGGTGTATCCGCCGGAAGTGGGCGCGGCGCACCGCGAGGCGGCCCTGCACATCCACGATCTCGACATGCTGGCCGGCTATTGCGCCGGCTGGTCGCTGCGCACCCTGCTGCATGAAGGCTTGAATGGCGTGCCGGGCAAGATCGAATCGGGCCCGCCGAAACACATGTCGAGCGCCATCGGCCAGATCGTCAACTTCCTCGGCACCCTGCAAAACGAATGGGCCGGCGCGCAGGCGTTCAGCTCCTTCGACACCTACATGGCGCCCTACATCCGCAAGGACAGCCTGCGCTACGAAGACGTGCGCCAGTACATGCAGGAGCTGATCTTCAACCTCAACGTGCCGTCGCGCTGGGGCACGCAGACGCCGTTCACCAACCTCACCTTCGACTGGGTCTGCCCGGACGACCTGCGCGAGCAGATTCCCGTCATCGCCGGGCAGGAGATGGACTTCAGCTATGGCGAGCTGCAGGCGGAAATGGACATGATCAACCGCGCCTACATCGAGATCATGATGGCGGGCGACGCCAAGGGCCGGGTCTTCACCTTCCCCATCCCCACCTATAACATCACCGAGGATTTCGACTGGCATAGCGAAAACGCGGAACGCCTGTTCGAGATGACGGCCCGCTACGGCCTGCCCTACTTCCAGAATTTCATCAATTCGGAACTCAAGCCGAACATGATCCGCTCCATGTGCTGCCGATTGCAGCTGGACTTGCGCGAACTGCTGAAAAGGGGCAATGGCCTGTTCGGTTCCGCCGAGCAGACGGGCTCCCTGGGCGTGGTGACGATCAACTGCGCACGCCTGGGCCACCTGTGGCGCGGCGACGAAGCGGCGCTGATGGCGGACCTGGACCGCCTGCTGGAACTGGGCAAGACCAGCCTGGAAATCAAGCGCCGCACCATCGAGGAACTGATGCAGCAAGGCCTGTTCCCCTACACGAAACGCTACCTGGGCACCCTGCGCAATCACTTTTCCACCCTGGGCGTGAACGGCATCAACGAGATGATCCGCAATTTCAGCGGCGACGCCCATGACATCACGTCCGCCGAGGGCCATGCGCTGGCGATCCGCCTGCTCGACCACGTGCGTGCCCGCATGGTGCAATTCCAGGAAGAGACGGGCCATATGTACAACCTGGAAGCGACGCCGGCCGAAGGCACGACGTACCGCTTCGCCCGCGAGGACCGCAAACGCTATCCCGCCATCCTGCAGGCCGGCACCGTCGACAACCCGTATTACACGAACTCGTCGCAGCTGCCCGTCGGCCACACGGACGACCCGTTCGAAGCGCTGGAATTGCAGGATGCGCTGCAGCGCAAGTACACAGGCGGCACGGTGCTGCACCTGTACATGACGGAAGCGCTGTCGGACGCGAACGCCTGCCGCGAACTGGTAAAACGCGCCCTGAGCCGCTTTTCGCTGCCCTACATCACCGTCACGCCCACGTTTTCCATCTGCCCGCGCCACGGCTACCTGGCCGGCAAGCATGAATTTTGCCCCACCTGCGACGCGGAACTGATCGCCCGCAAGCAGGCCCACATTGCTCCATCACTTGAGGAAACACCATGAATGCACGTCCCGACTTCACTCCCGCCATCACCCTGCTCGACAGCGAACGCCAGCGCTGCGAAATCTGGACGCGCGTGATGGGCTATCACCGCCCCGTCGCCTCGTTCAACATCGGCAAGCAGGGCGAATTCCACGAGCGCCAGTATTTTACGCAAGCGGGCGCCCGGCTTGGCCAGCCCGCCTGCCATGGCTGAGTTGAAAGTGGGCGGCCTGACGCCCTTTTCCGCCACCGACTACCCGGGCAAGCTGGCGGCCGTGGTGTTCGTGCAGGGCTGCCCCTGGCGTTGCGGCTATTGCCACAATCCGCACTTGCAGGCGCGCACGTCCGAAGGCGCCATGCCGTGGCAGGACGTCCTGACCTGGCTGCGGCGCCGCGTGGGCCTCGTCGACGCCGTCGTCTTCAGCGGCGGCGAAGCGTGCATGGACCCGGCGCTGGCGCGCGCCATGCTGGACGTCAGGGAACTGGGGTTCAGCATCGGCCTGCACACGGCCTGCATCTATCCGCAGCGCCTGCAGGAAGTGCTGCCCCTGGTCGACTGGGTCGGCTTCGACATCAAGGCGCCGTTTGCCGACTATCGTCTTGTGACCCGCGTGGCCGGCAGCGGCGACCCGGCGCGCGCCTGCCTGGACGCCATCCTCGCCAGCGGCGTCGCCTACGAATGCCGCACCACCGCCCATCCGGACCTGCTGCCCGATGCACAGCTGCTGGCCCTGGCCGCCACCCTGGCCGCCAAGGGCGTCGACAACTACGTGCTGCAGCAGTTCCGCGCCGAAGGCTGCCTGGATGCGGCGCTGGCCGGCCGCCCCCTGCACGGCTATCCGGCGGCGCATACGCTGGCGCAAATCGGTGCCATGTTTCCCCGTTTTACATTCCGTAACCATGGCAATTGATCCTGCAGCCACATAATTGCTGAAAGCCTCACAAAATTCCCCGTTCTGCAACGCTGAAATGTCTTGCGTGCTGTAATGTATCAACTGTGCCGCGCACCATGCGCAGCCCGTTCGATTCCTCACACAGCATTACAGATAAGCGTCATCCATGAACGATTTCACCGCAGTCAGCCCAGACACCCCTTCCACCCACGCCGACATCCTGTACGGCCCGCCGCGACCGGATTTGCTGCGCGAGGAAGTGCTGGCCGACCTGCTGGAAGCGACGGCGCGCCGCTGTCCCGAACAAATCGCCCTGATCGATGGCGCGCGCAGCATCACGTATGCCGAACTCGATGCGCAGGCGGGCCTGGCGGCTTCGCGTCTGGTGGCGGCCGGCGTCAAGCCCGGCGACATCGTGGGCCTGTGGCTGCCGCGCGGCGCCCCTCTGCTGCTGATGCAGGCGGCCATCGCCAAGGCGGGCGCCGCCTGGCTGCCCGTCGATGAAGATACGCCCGTCGAGCGCCTGCAAGTGTGCCTCGACGACGCGAATGGAGCCGGTGTCGTCAGCTGCGCGCAGTTCGCGCCGCGCCTGTTGGATGCCGGCGTCCAGCGCCCCGTATGGACGGCGGAAAGCCTGCTGGCTCCCGCCGCGCCCGACGAATACCTGCCCGCGCGCGGCATAGTCTTGCCCAACCACCCCGCGTACGTGATCTACACGTCCGGCTCCACAGGCAAGCCCAAGGGCATATTGATCAATCAGCGCAGCATCTGCCACTTCCTGCGCAGCGAAAACGCCGTGCTGGAAGTGACGCAAAGCGACACCGTCTACCAGGGCTTTTCCGTCGCCTTCGACATGTCGTTCGAGGAAATCTGGATCGCCTACCTGGTGGGCGCCACCCTGTGGCTGGGTCCCAAGGAAATCTCGGGCGACCCGGAAGCCTTGCCGCGCGCGCTGGCCGAGAACAAGGTCACCGTTCTCCATGCCGTGCCGACCCTGCTGGCCCTGTTCGCCGAGGAAGTACCGAGCCTGCGCCTGATCAACCTGGGCGGCGAGATGTGCCCCGAGTCCCTGGTCGAACGCTGGTCGCGCCCGGGCCGCGCCATGTTCAACACCTACGGCCCCACGGAAGCGACCGTCTCGTGCAGCCTGGCGCGGCTGCGCCCCGGAGAACCCGTCACCATCGGCACGCCGCTGCCCAACTACGGCTTGCTGGTGCTGCAGGTGGCCGAGCCCGGAGAAAACCGTCCCTTGACCTTGCTGCCGCGCGGCGAAACGGGAGAATTGTGCATCATCGGCCCCGGCCTGGCCGAGGGCTACCTGGGCCGGCCCGACCTGACGGTGGAAAAATTCCTGCCCAACCCGTGGGCGACCAGCGACGATGACACGCGCCTGTACCGCACGGGCGACCTGGCGCGCATCGATGCGGACGGCCAGGTGCTGTGCCTGGGCCGCGCCGACGACCAGGTCAAGATACGCGGCTTCCGCGTGGAGCTGGGCGAGATCGAAGCCGTGCTGGCGCAGCAGCCGGGCGTGGGCACGGTGGCCGTCCTGCTGCGCAAGGATGACGGCATCGACCAGCTGGTGGCCTACATCGTCGGAAGCGACGATGCGCCCGAGCACGCCCTGGCGGCGAAAACCCTGCGCGCGGCCCTGAACCTGCACCTGCCGCCGTACATGGTGCCGGGCCGTTTTGAATTACTGCCGCTGATGCCGCGCCTGACCTCGGGCAAGATCGACAGGAAGGCCTTGAAAGCCATGCCATTGTCCGCCCCGCCGGCCGGCGAGGCGGGGATCTCGGACGTGCCGGAAACGCCGGCCGAAGCGGCCCTGTTCGCGGCGCTGGCCAAGCTGTTCCCGGGCCAGGCCATCTTGCGCCAGCTGGATTTCTTCAGCGACCTCGGCGGCCACTCCTTCCTGGCCGCGCGCCTGGCGTCCGCCCTGCGCGCCGATCCGGCCTACGCCCACATGACGGTGCGCGACATTTACCAGAACCGGCAGATCGGCAAGATCGCCGCCGTGCTGAACGAAGCGCCCGCGCTGGCCACGCCGGAAGCGGATTGGACGCCGCCGTCGGCCTGGAAGCGCTGGGTCTGCGGCGCGGCGCAGGCGGCGGCCGTGCCGGGCCTCGTCACCCTGCGCATGGCGCAGTGGATGGCGCCCTTCTTCACCTATCACTTCTTCACGGGCGACACGGGCGACACCGTGCCGCGCGCCATCGCCGCCTCCATCGGTGTGTTCTTGCTCGCGACCCTGGCCGAATTTGCCATTGCGATTGCCGGCAAGTGGCTGATCGCCGGGCGTCTGAAACCGGGCAGCTATCCGCTCTGGGGTGTCACCTATTACCGCTGGTGGCTGGCCGACCGTCTGGTCGAATCGGCGCCCGCCTATCTGCTCAGCGGCTCGTCCCTGAACAGCTGGTGGCTGCGCGCGCTGGGCGCGAAAGTGGGCAAGGAAGTGGTCATCGGCTCGATGACCCTGCGCGCGCCCGACCTGCTGTCCATCGGCGACAACGTCAGCGTGGGCAATGCCGTCAACTTTGAAAACGCCCGCGTGGAACGGGGCCGTTTGCTGCTGGGCCGGATCAGCATCGGCGACGATGCCTGCATCAGCTCTTACGCGATCATGGAAGGCAATACCAAAGTAGGCGCGTTTGGCCACCTGGAGGGACAATCCGCGCTGGCCGACGGCGCTTCGGTGCCCGCCGGTCGCGTCTGGACGGGTTCTCCCGCGCGCGACATCGGCCCCTATGACCGGGCCAGCCAGCCGCCGCGCCCCGCCGTCTCGCGCCTGCGCCTGACGGGCGAAACCCTGTTCTTCTGCTTCGGCATGGTCCTCATCGCCGTGCTGTTCTTCATGCCCGTCTTCCCCAGCTTCGTGCTGATCGACTGGTTCGACGAGCGCGAAATGATGCCGTGGCTGCAGGGGCGCGACGTGACGACCCAGCTGGCCCGCTATTTCCTGCTGGCTTTCCCCGCCAGCGCCGTGCTGATCGTGCTCACGGCCCTGCTGTCGGCCGCCATCCGCTGGGGCGCGCTGCCACGCCTGAAACCGGGCAGCTCGCCCGTGCACAGCAATATCTATTGCGCCAAGTGGCTCGTCAGCCATATCCAGGAATCGAGCCTGAACGTCCTGCACGGCATCTACGCCACCGTGTACGCGCCGTACTGGTACCGCCTGCTGGGCGCCAAGGTCGGCAAGGGCGCCGAAATTTCCACGGCGCTGGGCGTCGTGCCCGACATGCTGACCCTGGGCGACGACACCTTCATCGCCGACGCCGTCATGCTGGGCGACGAGCAGATCGACGGCGGCTGGATGACCATGCGCCCCACCGTCGTCTCGCACCGCAGCTTTGTCGGCAACGGCAGCTATATCCCCGACGGCACCGTGCTGCCCGAACACGTGCTGATCGGCGTGCACACGCACGCGCCGCGCAATGAGCAGATGCACAGCGGCGATACTTGGCTGGGCTCCCCGCCCATGCACCTGCCCGCGCGCGAACAGGTCAGTGGCTTTGCCGAGCACCTGACGTTCAAGCCGTCGCTGCTGCGCCGCCTGGGCCGCAGCCTGATCGAAGCGTTCCGCATCGTCGCGCCGCACGCCGTGGTGATTGCCGTCGGCTATACCCTGGTGCTGGACGTGATGCCGATCGCGGGCGCCGGGCGCTGGGGCGAAGTGGTGGGCGACCTGGCGATCGCCGGCATCGCCTACGGCATCGGCAATTTTTTGGTGGTCGTGCTGTTCAAGTGGCTGCTGCTGGGACGCTACCGCAAGCACGCGGCGCCCATGTGGACGCCATTCGTGTGGATTTCGGAAGGCGTGACCAACCTGTACGAAGGCATCGCCGTGCCCAACTTCATGCGCTACCTGCGCGGCACGCCGTGGCTGCCGCTGGCCTTCCGCCTGTTCGGCTGCAAGATCGGCCGCGGCGTCTACATGGACACGACGGACATCACGGAATTCGACTGCGTGCACATCGGCGACTACAGCGAATTGAATGCGCTCACCTGCCCGCAAACGCATCTGTTCGAAGACCGCGTGATGAAGATCGACCACGTGGAAATCGGCCAGCGCGTCTACATGGGCCCGCGCAGCTCCGTGCTGTACAGCGCCAAGGTGGGCGACAATGCGCGCCTGGGACCGCTGACCCTGGTGATGAAGGGCGAGCACATCCCCGCCGGCAGCAACTGGGCCGGCTGTCCGGCCGCGCCTTTGCGTAGCTGATTGCAGCTGATGGATTTTACGGTGCTCTTGTCAAGAGACGGCGTGCTGGCGATCGGCATCGTGCCGCCGCCATCCCGCACGGAAGCGCGCGCGCGCTTGCGCCAGGCCGTGCGGGAAGCGGCGGCGCAGTGGCAAAACCTGGACATCGAGGCGATTTCCGTGGAGTCGACGCCGGGTACTCCTCCCCGCTTGCTGCTGGCCGGACGATCAGTGGGTCTGTCGTTCAGCCATGACGAGGGACTGTCGCTGGCCGCCATCGGCCTGCATGGTCCCGTCGGCATCGACGTGATGCGGGTGCAGGACATTGCCGACTGGTTCCATCTGGCACGCGATTACCTGGGGCCGCAGGTGGCAGCTGAGCTGGCCGCCTGCCCCGATGCGCAACGCCCACTGCGCCTGGCGCAGGCATGGACGGCGCGCGAGGCGGCGCTCAAGTGGGCGGGACTGCCGCTGGCAGAGTGGGACGGGACCGCGCCAGCCTGCTGCCTGCAGGCTTTGCCATTGCCAGCCCCCTACGTGGCAAGCCTCGCGTATTAATCTTCCGTGCCATGTCCAGCTCCGCCGATCTGGACGAAAATCAGTTTTACGATAATACTGATAAGTACTCCCAGCACCCCGATCAATTCCAGCATGGTCTTTCCTTCGCAATGACAGCAGACCAGGCAACTGTAGCGCGAACGCCGGGGCCAGGGCCAATATCAAATCAGGCAGTCTCCGATCTCGAAAAGGCATACGATTGATTTCCATCAGACAGTTCCGCTACTTTGTCGAAGTCGTCGATGCGGGCAGCTACTCGCGCGCGGCGGAAAAGCTGTACATCGCGCAGTCGGCCCTGAGCCGGCAGATCAAGGAACTCGAGGGCGAGGTGCAAGCCCTGCTGCTCACGCGCGACGCGCGCCATATCGAGCTGACGCCCGCGGGACAGCTGTTTTATGATCGCGCCAGGCGCATTCTCGACGACATCGAGGAAACCGTGCGTCAGACGCGCCACGTGGGACAAGGCGCGCAAGGCATCATCCGCCTGCTGCATTCGAGCTCCGTCACCCTCACGCCCGCCATCGGCGCCGTGCTGAACCGGCTGCTGGCGCAGTTCCCCGGCGTTTCCATCGACGTATCGAAAGGCTCGTCGGAAAACCAGGCAGCCGACATCGAGGAAGGCCGCGCCGACCTGGGCCTCGTGCGCCTGCCCACCCTGCGCAAGCACGCCAACATCGTCGTGCGCGAACTGTTTGCGGAAAAGCTGGTGGTGGCCGTGTCGGCGGCCTCGCCGCTGGCCGCGCTGGAGCGCACGACGATTGCCGCCCTGCGCGACGAAGCCTTCGTCTCGATCCCGCACAAGGACCGGGGGGGTCTGAGCTACTTGGTGGCGGGCCTGTGCCTGGCGCAGGGCTTCTTCCCGAAGGCGGCGCGCGCCCTGTCGCGCAAGACGTCGCAGCTGAACCTGATCGAAGCCAATATGGGCATCGCCATCGTCCCCGACAGCATGCGCCTGGTGGCGCCGCCCGGCGTGCGTTTTATCGCCCTGCCGGACGAGGAATCGCATTCCGTCGTGGGCCTGATCTCGCCGCGCGCGGCCAGCGGCATGGTGGCCGCGTTTACGGAAGCGTTCGTGCGCGAGATGAACGCGTCGGCAACTACGGCTTAGCCTTCCGCATACAGCGCCGCATCCACGTCGCGCACGGACGCCATCAGCAAGGCCAGCTTCATGACATCGAGCTGGCCGTCCGTACGCACGCGCGAGCACAGGTCGATGCCGTAGGGGCGCACCTGGCGCAGCGCCTCCATCACGTTGTTCGCATCGAGGCCACCGGCCAGGAAGACGGGACGGGGGCTGGCGCGCACGAAGCGCGCGCTGACGGACCAGTCGTGCGTGCGGCCCGTGCCGCCCAGTTCCGGCACAGCCGCGCCGGGGCGGCCCGAATCGAGCAAAAAGGCGTGGACATGGGGCGCGTAGGCAGGGATCAGCGCCAAAGCCTCGGGCCCTTCCACATGGATCACCTGCACGCGCCGCACGTGCGGCAGCAGGCGCGCCAGCTGCGCCACTTCGCCCGGGTCGATATGGCCGACGATCTGCACGGTGGACGGCTGCGTGGCGCGCACGTGTTCGGCGATGGCTGCCGCCGTCGTCTCTGACGTCAGCAGGAAGGTGGCCACGGGAGGCGGCGTCCAGGCGGCGATCTGCGCGATGCGCGCGTCGGGAATCGGGCCAGGGCCGGATGGCATGGCGGCCACCAGGCCCAGCGCGTCGGCACCGGCGGCAATCGCCAGTTGCGCTTCGTCGATGGAAGCGATGCAGCAGATCTTGATGCGGGTTCTCATGGCCTTGCGTGCTGAGTCGGGATGATCAACATTACAACACAGGGCGGCGCGCGCGCCAAGGCACGCCGTCAAGGCCGCGCACGATTGTGTGCCAGAATGGGGGCTTGCCCACATCCCGAGGAATCCATGGCCGACTACAAGAACCCCAGCTACGTGGCGCGCTCCATGCACCCGCGCTTCGATGAACTGACCTCGCCCGGCGAAGCCGTGCCGTATTCGGGCATCTACCGCTGCGACGGCTGCGCGCACGAGATCGTGTCGACGGAAGGCCATGTCATGCCGCCGCAAAACCACCATCAGCACAGCAGCGAACAGGGCCCCATCCTCTGGCGCCTGATCGTCAGCCCCCGCTGATTGACATGCGCCAGTCGGCGGACGATACTTGATTGATCCCGGATCGCCATTGGAACGTCACTGGAACACCAGCATGCGCATCGTCGATTTTGAAGTCCGCAAGGAGTGTCCGCCGCAGTTGTGCGACTGCGAACGCGAGCGGCTGCTCGACGATCCGCAGGCGGACCTCGCCATCCTGCGCCTGAACCTGACGGAAGAAAAGCGCCTGCTGGCGCACATCGAGGGTATCGCCACATATGCGCAACTGCAGAAACTGCAGCTGCTGTTGAAGAAAAACCTGGGCGTGGAATTGCAGATTGCGCCCGGCAGCGGCGAAGTGCGCACCGTACGCGGCTTCCAGATCCGCCTGCTGGAACGGCCCGGCCTGTGCCGCAAGACGCGCGCCGCCATTCCCGCCGCCGTACGCCGCTGTCTGGCCGCGCATCCCGAGATCGCGTTTGCGATATTGAATGAAAACGATTTGCTCGGTGGAGTGTGAGCCGAGTAGGTCGGATTAGCGGAGCGTAATCCGACACCATTGTTGGCCTCGCAATGTCGGATTACGCGGTTCCCGCTAATCCGACCTACGCCGCTGACCCCGGTTTTACGCTGCGTGTATCTCAATCACTTTCCTGCCCTTCGCTTCGCGCGCCCGCAACTGCCCACAGCCGCCCTCCACGTCCTGCCCGGCCGAATCGCGCAATTTGGTCAGCACGCCGCGCGCGTGCAGGGCGGCGGCAATCGCGCGCGCCTTGTCCCAGCTGGGACGCTTGAACGGCAAGTCATCGATGGTGTTATACGGGATCATGTTGAGCACCGCGTACTTGCCCTGCAAGAGCGCCACGATGCCGTCCATCTCGTCCTCGCCATCGTTGACGCCCTCCATCAGGGTCCACTGGTACTGCACCGGATAGCCGCTCAGGCGCGCATACGATTCGCCGAAGTCCACCAGCTCGCGCGGGGATAATTTGGGCGCGCGCGGCAGCAGCTGTTCGCGCAGCGCCGGCTTCGTCGTGTGCAGCGACAGGGCCAGCGCCGGCTTGACGCGACCTTGCGGCAGGCGCTCGAAGGCGCGCGGGTCGCCCACGGTGGAAAACACGAGGTTCTTGTGGCCGATATTGCCCTCGGTGCCCAGCAGTTCGATCGCTTCCATCACATTGTTCAGGTTATGCGCCGGTTCGCCCATGCCCATGAAGACGACTTTTTTGACGGGACGCAAGGTGCGCGCCAGCACCAGCTGCGCCACGATCTCGCCGCTGGTGACTTGCCGGATCAAGCCGTCGCGGCCCGTCATGCAGAACTGGCAGCCGACGGCGCAGCCCACCTGGCTCGACACGCACAGGCCATCGCGCGGCAGCAGCACGCTTTCCACCGTCTGGCCGTCGTGCAGTCCCACCAGCAGGCGCGCGGAACCGTCGGCGCCCGGATGGGTGCTGAGCAGCTTCAGCATGCCCTGCAATTCGGCGTCCAGCGCAGGCAAGGCCTCGCGCACGGGCAGCGGCAAAAAGTCTTCGGCGCGGCGCCGGCCCTGGTCATGCGGCTGGCCCTGTATCCAGTCGCGCAGCACGCGCTGTTCGTGCAGGGGCTTGGCGCCCAAGGCGCGCAGGCGCTGGCGGAGATGATCGATTTGCATGGATTCTGAATAAAAAAACGGCGCGCAGGAATGAAGCCAGCGCGCCGTGTTACAGGTAAAAGCGTTACACCTTCTTGACGAACTCCGTCTTCAGGCTCATGGAACCGAAACCGTCGATCTTGCAGTCGATATCATGGTCGCTGTCGACCAAACGGATGTTCTTGACCTTGGTGCCCATCTTGACGACACCGCCGCCGCCCTTCAATTTCAAGTCCTTGATGACGCTGACCGTGTCGCCGTCCTGCAGGATATTGCCGGCCGAATCGCGGTACACACGGGCACCCTCTTCCACGGCTTCGCCAGCCGTGGCCGACCATTCATGCGCGCATTCAGGGCAGATCAACTGGCTGCCGTCTTCGTACGTGAATTCGGATTGGCATTGCGGGCATGGTGGTAATGTGCTCATTTTCTTCTCTGTCTGGTGAACAGCGCGTGCTGTAAAAGCCGACATTATACGGCCTACGCCCCGCATCAACGGGCTTTTTTCGCCATCATTGTCAAGGACGGCGAATAATCTCGATGGTGCTGTGGACGATTTCCTCGTGGATGCCGATGCGCGCGCGCAGCTGGGCCGCCGTCAATGCAGCATCGCGGCTGACGACGGACAAGGCGCACGAATACAGCTGCTTGCCGACTCGCCACACGTGCAGGTCGACGATGCGCGGCGTGTCGCCGGCGCTTTCCACTTCCACCGCCTCGCGGATTTCCGCCACCACGGGGTGGTCCATCTCGCGGTCCAGCAAGACCTTGCCCGTTTCCTGCATCAGCTTTTTCGCCCACAGCGCCACCAGCACGGCGCCCGCGATGCCCATCACCGGATCGAGCCACTGCCAGCCGTAAGCCCACGCGCCGGCCAGCGCAAGCATGGCCAGCACGGACGTGGCGGCGTCGGCCAGCACGTGGATGTACGCGGCCTTCATGTTCAGGTCTTCGCCATGGCCATGGTGGTCATGGTGCCCGTGATGGTCATGATGGTCGTGGCCATGGTGGTGGTCGTGGTCGTGATGCCCGCCGAGGATCAGCGCGCACACGAGATTGACCAGCAGGCCGAAGGCCGCCACCGCCATCGCCTGCGGATAGTGGATGGGCTGCGGCGAGAACAGGCGCTCGACGGAAGCGGCCACCATCAGCACGGCCACGCCCAGCAGCAGGATGGCGCTCGTGTAGCCGGCCAGTACCTCGATCTTCCACGTGCCGAAGGCAAAGCGGGGGTCGCGCGCATAGCGGCGCGCCGCCGCATACGCAAACGCGGCCAGGCCGATGGCCAGCGCGTGCGAACTCATATGCCAGCCATCGGCCAGCAGGGCCATGGAGTTGTACCACCAGCCGGCGACGATTTCCAGCACCATGGTGGCCAGCGTGATCCACATGACGATGCGCGCGCGGCGCTCGGCCTTGTCGCTGGCGGCACCAAAGACGTGTTCGTGCTGCCAGGCGGAGAGGTCTTCGTTGACGGATTGCGTTTTCATGACGATCTCCTTATTTGAGGTAGGTGCGCAGGATGCCCGCGATGTCGTCGGCGCCCCTGGCCCGCTCCTCGCCGGAGATATCGGGACTGGCCACGTGCTCGCGCAAATGCTCTTCGATGACTTCGGCCATCAGGCCATTGACGGCGCCGCGCACGGCGGCGATCAGCTGCAGCACTTCGCCGCAGTCGCGGCCCTCTTCCAGTCCCCGCTCCAGGCCTTCCACCTGTCCCTTGATGCGCTTGACGCGATTGAGCAGCCTGGTCTTGTTGTGTGCCGTGTGGCCCATGATTTACTCCGATAAATACTATAGGGGGGTATACTATCAGAAACCGCCACGGCGAAGAGCCTATCCCAGTAGGGAGCGTCTTTTGCAAGCAGCACATCAGGAGCGCGGACAAGGCGCGAGGAGGACGCGTGGCGAGCCACGCGACGACGAACAACGCAGTCCCCGCTTCTGAGGGGCGCTTGCAAGAGATGTATTCATCTACTGGGATAGG